>Ga0316605_10000041_pt1 | contig 199092 bp, 174 predicted proteins | sample OWC_soil_day20_n_FD_207666 | JGI IMG/M metagenome (GOLD analysis project Ga0316605, IMG submission 207666) | Wetland soil microbial communities from Old Woman Creek delta, Ohio, United States - OWC_soil_day20_noCT | ecosystem: Environmental > Terrestrial > Soil > Wetlands | place: USA: Ohio...
GCCGGCTTGAATCCGGCATGCCCACCCCTTCGATCCCGTGGATACCCTTCGGCGGCTCTGTCGAAAAAATCCCTGCCGAAAAAGGACAGGAACGGGGAAAACGGGTTTTTCTACAGCGTCGTTAGGCACATATGGCCGAATACGCCTGGGTTTGTCACTCGTGCAAGGCGGTGAATAGTCCGGGTCAAAGCGCTTGCCGGGCTTGCGGTTTTCCTGCCGTAGCAACCGGCGCTGAAATTGAAGAGGCCGTTACCGGTATCAAGCAGCCACCAGCGCTCAGCAAAAAGGAACTGCAGCGGCAACGGCGCGCGGAACTTGCAGCCCTTCCGCTCTGGAAAAAGCCATTTGCATATTTCCTGCGTCTGGTGCAATTTATCGGCAGCCTTGTCCTTGTGCTTGGCATTTTCAACCTCGCCCTGCAGCAGGCCCTCTTCGGCCTTGTATTGGCTGTTGTTGCCGAGGTGTTGTTCCAAATTCTGAAGGGCAAGTCTGATGGTCAGCAAACCATTCCACAGTAGCTACCGCCCGGTGCCTAACAATCCAGTCAACCGGACCGCCGAACACCCGCCTTTAGGTTGCCTCCATTCGCCCCGCGCGGCGTCCGGTTACTTTCATCGTTAGACATTATGAAAATTCCCGCTCTGCGCGTTGAAGTAAATGGCGAGCTAGTCGCAATCGCCGGTGCTGAAGATCTTTCTATTTTGACCGGCCAGGTTGGCTTTGGCGCAGGCAAAGATCGAGCAATAAATGTGGGCCAAGTAGTGTTCAGCGTAATGGGGCTTGCCGTTCACGGTCCGCAGCCTCGCCAGCTCACTTGGGGCTGCGATGTTCAATTAAAGCTTGGTGACCGCGTCACCTTTGAGATCACGGAAATTGAGCAACCAAGTCCGCCTCAAGCTGTTGTACGCACGCCAAGCTCCGCTGAACTTGCAGCCGCAGCCGCCGCAGAAAAGAAACAGAAGCGCCAAGGGAAGCCAAATGTCTAACATGGCGCTCAACCTCGCTCCCTTCGGTCGCTGGACGCTGCGCGATAAAGCCGCGCAGCGCCGGTTAGCTCTACGTTAGCCGCCAACCCTATGACACCCACTGAATCGAAAGCACTTGTTCTAAGTGCTGTGAAGCAGTTGCTCCAGCCGCTGGGTTTCCGCAAATCCGGAAGTCTATTCTTGCGCGTGTCAGAAGATGTTTTGCACCTAATCGAGGTTCAGGCATCACGCCGCAATACTACTTCTGAGGCTCAATTCACGATCAATGTTGGTGTCTTTGTTCCTGACCTCGTTTATCCAGACATCCGTGACGTAACGAAACCATCCATACCCGGTGCCCATTGGAGAGAGCGCATCGGTTTCTTGTCGCCGGAACAGAAAGACCTATGGTGGACAATATCGTCTCCAGCCCAAGCCGAAGAAGCTGCTCGGGACATAGTCAGTCGCATTCAAAACGACGGCCTACCAGCCATTGACCAACTTCCAAACGTCAAGGCCCTCGCGACACTTTGGCAATCTGGTAAGAGCCCAGGCATCACTCAACACGAGCGGGAAGAAAATCTTGCTCGGCTTGGGGGGCTATGAGGTCTATGTGGTCATGAGCGGCCGGGGACATAGGTAACAGATTAGTCCGGACACATGGGTAACACTCTTTTGGGACCGCCCTGGTCCAAGGCATTCGGCAAGGATGACGTGCTGGAAGCCGACCTTTCTCATTGAGCACTAGGAGTCGCCCCATGAAACTCAACGCTGACCGTATTGACGAGGCCGTCTTGGCACTCTTGCATCTGGGGCTGCACGACGGCACGAGGGCATGGAAGTCTTTCGATTGGGACGCCATGACCCGACTGCATGAGAAGGGTTACATCACGGACCCGGTGGGCAGGGCAAAGTCCGTCATGTTCACCGAAGCGGGTCTTCGCGAGTCGGAACGCCTGCTCAAAGCGCTGTTTGCGGAACCGGACAAATGAAGGCGAGGGTGTCGCAAGGAGAACACCTGCCGCCGACAATGCAATCTTCCTCTTTGTATTGAACCGACTGCCCCATCCTCCTCATCAACTTCCCGCTCGCGGAATTTCCATGCCTAACGACCGCTATCCCACCGCCATCGTCGCCCAGGAAGCGCCACCCCGCACCAAGCCTTCCAACTATCCGGAACCCTTCGCATCCCGCATGGCCGGCCGGGAAAAGCGCCCCCTCGGCGACCTTTTCGGTCTCACCAACTTCGGCGTCAATCTGACCCGCCTCGTCCCCGGGGCCGGCTCCGCCCTCCGCCACGCCCACACGAAACAGGACGAGTTCCTGTACATCCTGGCCGGGCACCCGGTGCTCATCACCGACGCGGGGGAAACGACGCTGCATCCCGGCATGTGCGCCGGCCTCAAGGCCGGCACCGGCAACGGGCATCAACTCGTGAACCGGACGGACGAAGAGGTCCTCTACCTCGAAGTCGGCGACCGCACCCCGGGGGATTCCGCCTCCTATCCCGACGACGACCTGCAAGCCGTTCTCGACGGCAACGGGAAATGGCAGTTCCTCCACAAGGACGGCAGCCCGTATTGAAGGCCCTGGCGTGAAAACCCCTTGCCCCGGCGTGGCCGGGTGGGCCCGCTGGCTGCTGCTGGGCCTGATGCTCCTGGCGGCGCCCTGGCTGGGGGCGCAGGAACGGCCCCTGCCGGGCCGGCCGGCACTGGAAGTCTTCGTGCGCACCGGCTGCCCCCACTGCGCCGCCGCCAAGGACTACCTGACCGGGCTCGCCCGGGAGCGCCCCGGGCTACCCATTGTCTACCGCGCTGTGGACCAGGACCCGGCGGCCCTGGAAGACCTGATCCGCTATTCCCGGGAGGCGGGCATCTGGCCCCCCGGGGTGCCGACCTTCCGCTACGGCGGGCAGCTACTGGTGGGCTTCGACGACGCGGAAAGCTCGGGCCCCGGCATCGCCGCCCTCATCGACCAGGCCCTGCCGGCGGCCGACCAGGTGGAAACCCGCTGGTTCGGCACCCTCGACGCCTCCCGCCTGGGGCTGCCGGCCTTCACCCTGGCCCTGGGCCTCCTGGACGGCTTCAACCCCTGCGCCACCTGGGTCCTCCTTTTCCTCCTCTCCCTCCTGGTGCGGCTCAAGAACCGCCGACGCATGGCCCTGGTGGCCGGCACCTTCGTCCTGGCGAGCGGCGCCGTCTATTACACCTTCATGGCCGCCTGGCTCAACGTCTTCCTGGTCCTCGGCATGTCCGAGCCCCTGCGCTGGGTCCTGGCCTTCGTGGCCCTCCTCATCGGCGCCATCAACGTCAAGGACTTCTTCGTCTGGGGGCAGGGTCCTTCCCTCTCCATCCCCGCCACCGCCAAGCCCGGCCTCTACGCCCGCATGCGGGATGTCGTGTACGCCCGGGCCCTGATGGCTTCCCTGGGCGCCGTCACCCTCCTCGCCATCCTGGTCAATTTCTTCGAGCTCCTGTGTACCGCCGGCATCCCCGCCATCTACACTGCCGTCCTCACCCAGCAGCACCTCAGCCCCCTGGCCCACTACGGCTACCTGGGCCTCTACATCGTCGGCTATATCGCCGACGACACCCTCATGGTGGCCCTGGCGGTGGCCGCCCTCAACAGCTGGAAGCTGACCGAAGCCGCCGGCCGCCGGCTCAAGCTCCTGAGCGGCGCGGTGATGCTGGCCCTGGGCGTCGCCATGATCGTCCACCCGGAGTGGCTCACCTGACCTTTCGGGTGCCTTGGCGGCATGGCACTTTTTCCCCGGCCGACACTCCATGGTTGGGAGATGACCGCCTTTCGCATCGGACTCATATCCGACACCCACGGCCTTCTGCGGCCCCAGGCCAAGACCTATCTGGCAGGCAGCGGGCACATCGTCCATGCCGGGGATATCGGCCACGCCGACATCCTCGATGAGCTGGCCGCCCTGGCGCCGGTGACCGCCGTTCGGGGCAACAACGACCATGGCCATTGGGCCCGGGAGCTGCCGGAAACGGCGACCCTCTCCATCGGCGCAGTGTCCATCTACATCCTGCACGACCTGAAGAAACTGGACATCGATCCCGCCGCCGCGGGCTTCCGGGTGGTAGTGGCGGGCCATTCCCACCGCCCGTCCATCGAAGAGCGCCACGGCGTGCTCTACGTCAATCCGGGCAGCGCCGGCCCCCATCGCTTCAAGCTGCCGGTGGCCGCCGGCGAACTCCTGGTGGAAGGCGCCGCGGTAGCGGCCCACTGGGTGCGGCTGCGGATTCCCGAATTCGCCTGAGCTCCCCGTGCCCTCCCCGGACCTTCCCCCGCCCTCCGATCCCCGGGTTTTCTTCGCGGCGGAACGGACCCTGCTCGCCTGGCTGCGCACCGGCATCACGGTCATGGCCCTGGGTTTCGTCATCGCCCGCTTCGGGCTCTTCCTGCGGCTGGTGGCCCTGCAGGCCCAGGCCCTGAGCCCGAATCCCCATGGGGGGCTTTCCGGCGTGCTGGGGATTTTCTTCGTGGTGGCAGGGGCGGTGGTCAGCCTGGCGGCGACGATCCAGCACCGGCGGTTCATCGCCACCCTGCCGCCCCAGGACGTTCCCGCCGCCTATTCCAGCGCCTTCGCCGTGGCTTTCGGCGTCTTCATGGCCGCCCTGGGCTGTGCCCTGGCCGCCTACCTGGTGGTCTCGGAGCCGTAGCCGGCCGCGGCCCTCAGCTCCAGATGCGGGTGGCGCCCACGGTCAGCAAGCCCAGGTAGGTGGCCAGCAGTGAACCGCACAGATGGATGGAGGCGAGGCCGAAGGCCCAGGCAGGCTGGCCGGCCAGGAGGCGCTCCACCACTTCCGCCGAGAAGGTGGAAAAGGTGGTGAGCCCGCCGAGGAAGCCGGTGATGGCGAAGAGCTTCAGGGCCGGCGGCAAGCCGGAATTGAGGTGGAAGGCCCCCACCGCCACCCCCACCAGGTAACCGCCCAGGAGGTTGGCCGCCAGGGTGCCCAGGGGCAGCAGGATGAAAAGAGGATTGAGGGCGAGGCCCAGGAACCAGCGGGCCCAGGCGCCCAGCGCCGCGCCGCAGCCCACAGCGAGGAATCCGACAGCGTTCATGCATCCATCCTCCAGAAGATGCGTGATTGTACATTCCCGCACCCGCCATAGCCGGAGGGCGCGGGCGGGTTAAAATAGTCGCCTTGACCAATGTTTTTCGCCCCGATGACCTCCCCCAACGATAAAGCCGCCCCCGCCGCCGCCAATTTCATCAAGAACATCGTCGAAGCCGATCTGGCCGCTGGCAAGCACGCCCAGCGGCGCTGGGCCGGCCGTCCCGGCCCAGCCGCCGACCACGCCCAGGCGCCCCTCGACCCGGCCAAAATCCGCACCCGCTTCCCGCCGGAGCCCAACGGCTATCTCCATTTCGGCCACGCCAAGTCCATCCTGCTGAACTTCGGCCTCGCCCAGCAGTACGGCGGCCGCTGCCACCTGCGTTTCGACGACACCAACCCGGAGAAGGAGGAGCAGGAATACGTCGATTCCATCATCGACGCCGTCAAGTGGCTGGGCTGCTCCTGGGAGGGCGGCGGCGAGACCAACCTGTACTACGCCTCCAACTACTTCGACTGGATGGCGGCCTTCGCCGAATACCTGATCCAGGCCGGCCACGCCTATGTGGATAGCCAGAGCGCGGAGGAAATGCGGGTCAATCGCGGCACCCTCACCGAGGCCGGCAAGGACAGCCCGTACCGGAACCGCAGCGCGGAAGAGAACATGGACCTCTTCAAGCGCATGCAGCAGGGCGAATTCCCGGACGGCACCCACATCCTGCGGGCGAAGATCGACATGGCCGCCCCCAACATCAACCTGCGGGACCCGGCCATCTACCGCATCCGCCACGCCACCCACCACAACACCGGCGACAAGTGGCGCGTGTACCCCATGTACACCTTCGCCCACCCCATCGAGGATGCCCTGGAGAACATCACCCACTCCATCTGCACCCTGGAATTCGAGGACCAGCGCCCCTTCTACGACTGGCTCCTGGAGCGCCTGGCCGAAGGCGGCCTGCTGCAGCGCCCCCTGCCCCAGCAGATCGAGTTCTCCCGCCTCAACCTCACCTACGTGGTGCTGTCGAAGCGCAAGCTCATCCAGCTGGTGGAGGAAAAGCACGTCGAAGGCTGGGACGACCCCCGCCTGCCCACACTGGTCGGCGCCCGGCGCCGGGGCTACACGCCGGAGGGCTTCCGGCTCTTCGCCGAGCGCATCGGCGTCTCCAAGAACGACTCGCTGATCGACTATGCCCTCTTCGAGGAAGCCCAGCGCGAAATCCTCAACGAATCCGCCGAGCGCCGCATCGCCGTCCTCGATCCCCTGAAGCTGATCATCGACAACTATCCCGAAGGCCAGGAGGAGGAGTGCTTCGCCCCCAACCACCCGCTGCACCCGGAACTCGGCCACCGCGCCGTGCCGTTTGGCCGCGAGCTGTGGATCGAAGGCGAGGATTTCATGGAGGAACCGGCCAAGGGCTACCGCCGCCTCTTCCCCGGCAACATGGCGCGCCTCCGGTACGGCTACGTGGTGAAATGCACCGGCTGCGACAAGGATGAAAGCGGCAAGGTCATCGCGGTCCATTGCGAATACCTGCCGGAAACCAAGTCCGGCACCCCCGGCGCCGACAGCGTCAAGGTCAAGGGCAACCTGCACTGGGTCTCCGCCGCCCATGCCTATGCCGCCGAGATCCGCCTCTACGACCGTCTCTTCAAGGTCGCTGCCCCGGGCGCCGGCGACCGGGATTTCCTGGACGATATCAACCCGGATTCCAAGGTCGCCATCACCGCCCAGCTCGAACCCGCCCTCAAGGAGGCCAAGCCGGAAGACCGCTTCCAGTTCGAGCGCCACGGTTATTTCGTCGCCGACCGGGTGGATTCGCAACCCGGCGCGCCGGTGTTCAACCGGACGGTGACCCTGAAGGATTCCTGGGGGAAGGCGGAAAAATAGAGATGCCGGTCATCGCAGGTGCCTTGCCTCGCCGCGCGGCGAAGTTGGTACGGGAATGGTGCCAGGAGCATCAGGCGGACCTGGCGGCGGACTGGGAACTGGCCCAGCGCTATGAGCCTCTCAACATGATTCCGGGAGCTGACAATGATTAAGATCCTGAGCGCCGAATATCTGGGAGGACACCAAATCCGCTTCCAGTTCTCCGATGACACCCACGGCACCTTCGACGCCGCCGCCTTAGTGGCGAAAGATGGCTCGCTGCTGCAGCCTTTGCGCGACCAGGACTATTTCCGGGGTTTTTTCCTGGAACTCGGCGCCCTGTGCTGGAAAAACGGCCTGGAGCTGAGCCCATCCGCACTGCACGACGAACTCGCCGCAGCGGGTCTGCTGAAGACAAGCCTGAAGGCTGCATAGATTCACTATGAATTCGAGGGCAGACCGCCCCGAGCAAGCCACCGGGGGCTTCCGCCATCCTGCCCGCCCCGTGAAACTGCCGGCCATGGCAAGCAGACATGCCGCCAACGCCGAAACCTACGAATAAGCGAAGATCACGCCATGACCTTTATCGAAACCCTCCATAACGCGTGGTCCACGCGCAATTCCCTCCTCTGCGTCGGCCTCGACCCCGACCCGGCCAAGTTCCCGGCCCACCTGAGGGGCCGGGACGACGCCATTTTCGAATTCTGCGCTGCCATCGCGGACGCCACCGCCGACCTGGTCTGCTGCTTCAAGCCCCAGATCGCCTATTTCGCGGCCCGCCGGGCCGAGGAGCAGCTGGAGGCCCTCATCGCCCACATCCACGAGAAGCACCCCGGCGTGCCGGTGATCCTGGATGCCAAGCGCGGCGACATCGGCAGCACCGCCGAGCAGTACGCCGTCGAGGCCTTCGAGCGCTTCCGGGCCGACGCCATCACGGTGAACCCCTACATGGGCCGGGACTCCGTGGAGCCCTACCTGGCCTACCCGGACAAGGGGGTCATCCTCCTGTGCCGCACCTCCAACCCGGGGGGCAGCGACCTGCAGTTCCTGGACGTGGGCGGCGAGAAGCTCTACGAGCGGGTCGCCCGCCTGGTGGCCAGGGACTGGAACACCACCGGCCAGTGCGCCCTGGTGGTGGGCGCCACCTTCCCGGCGGAAATCGCCCGGGTGCGGGAAATCACCGGCGACCTGCCGCTGCTGGTGCCCGGCATCGGCGCCCAGGGGGGCGACATCGAGGCCACCGTCCGGGCGGGGCGCACCGCCGCCGGCACCGGCCTCATGATCAACTCCTCCCGGGCCATTCTCTACGCCGGCAAGGGCGAGGATTACGCCGACGCCGCCCGCCAGGCCGCCCTGGCGACCCGGGACGCCATCAACCGCTACCGCTGATGCGGAAACCCCTCCTCGCCGTCCTCCTGGCGCTGCTGGCCGCCGGCGCGCAGGCCCTGCCCCGGCACGCGCCGGTGCCCGGCGGGGTGGCGGTGGTGGCCCTGGACGAGGGCGGTGAAACGCCGCCCGCCGTCCGCTTCGACGACGCCACCCCGGTGGCCGTAGCCCGGCAGCAGGGGCGCTGGTTCGCCCTGGTGGGCATCCCCCTCGACACCCAGCCGGGCCGCCTGCATCTCACCGTCGGCAGCGGCCCTGCGGCCCGCTCCCTGGAAGTGGCGGTCCAGCCCAAGGACTACCCGACCCAGCGCCTCACCATCCGGGACCAGCGCAAGGTCACCCCGAGCGCCGAGGACCTGGCCCGCATCGCCCGGGAAAAGGAAGCGACCGATGCCATCAAGCGGCACTTCGCCGACAGGGACCCGGAAACCGATTTCCTGCTCCCGGCCAAGGGCCGCCTCTCCTCCCGCTTCGGGCTGCGGCGCATCTTCAACGGCGAGCCCCGCAATCCCCACGCCGGCCTCGACGTGGCCGTCGGCGCCGGCGCCCCGGTGCGGGCCCCGGCGGCCGGAATCATCGCCAACACCGGCGGCTACTTCTTCAACGGCAACACCGTCTTCATCGACCACGGCCGCGGCCTCGTCACCGCCTACATGCACCTTTCCCGCGTCGACGTGCGGGAGGGCCAGGCGGTCAAGCCCGGGGACATCCTGGGGGCCGCCGGCGCCACCGGCCGGGCCACCGGGCCCCATCTGCACTGGGCAGTTTTCCTCAACGGCACGGCAGTGGATCCGGAACTCTTCCTGAGGCCGCAATAAGAAAGGCGCCCGCGGGCGCCTTTCGATCATTTCACGACTGCCAATCACACTTTCGGCTTGGCAGGCTTGCTGATCTGCTGATCGCTCTGGGTCTTCCCATCAGGGCAAGCCATGACGGAAACGCTGGCCAGGGCGAACACTGCAGCCAGCACGGCGGAAATGAGTTTAGTCATGGATCACCTCCTTTCGTTACCAAGGGCGAAATTGGATCGGCCCCGGCGCCCGAAGTTCAGCCGGGGGCCAGGTCGGGCTCATCCAGGCGGGCGAGGATGGCCCGGCGGGTGGCGCCCCGCAGGGCCACCACGGCTTCCCAGCCTTCGCCCGACGGCGCCAGGGGAGCACCGAGCCAGACCGTGATCGGCCGCCGGCGAGGCTGCCAGCGTTCCCCGGGGAGGACGGCTCGGGTCCCGGTCAGGGTCACCGGCACCACCGGCCGGCCGCTGCGGGCGGCCACCACGAAGGCCCCGTGCCGGAAGGCTCCGAGGCCCGGCGCCCGGGTGAAGCCCCCTTCGGCGAAGAAAACCAGGGATGCCCCGGCCCGGGCCCGCCCCACCAGTTCCTCGGTCATCGCCACCCCCCGGGCGGCATCCTCCCGATCCACCAGGAAGGTGCCCTGGCGGCGCAGGAGCAGGCCGATCCCGAAAACTGCGCCCAGCTCCCGCTTGCCGACGAAGGCCACCTCCGGCGGCAGGGCGGCGGTGAGGACGATGGCGTCCAGATAGCTGGCGTGGTTGGCGACGTAGATGCCCCCCCCGGCGCCCGCCGGCAATTGACCCTCCCGCCGGGGCGACAGCCCGGCCAGGGCCAGGGCCAGGCGCGCCGCCCCCCGGGCCAGCCGGCGCCGGGCGCCGAGGCCGGGAAGGACGACGATGAGGGGGCAAGCGGCCACGGCCACCAGGAGAACGGCGCCCCAGGCCCGCGCCGCGAAGGCGCCTTCGGCCAGGCGGCGCGCCGAACGGCGGGCTCCGGCGGACACCGCCTCCCACCCCAGCCGCAGGAACTGGCGCCAGGGCGGCGGCCGGGGCCGCAGCAGCTCGCCGTTCTCGTAGCCGGCCCGGCAGGCGGCGCGGCGGATCTTGCCGCTGGAGGTCTTCAACACCGTGCGGGGCGGCGCCAGGACCACATCGTCCGCCGGCCCTCCGGTGAGTTCCTCGGCCCGCCGGGAGATCTCCGCCGCCAGCGCCGCCCGCTCCGATTCGGCGGCCAGGAGGGTTTCGGCCAGCACCACCAGCTTCTCGGTGCCGAGCCCGGGATCGCTGGCGGGGAAAACCGCCACCCCGCCCTTCCTCACCCCCGCCAGGCGCCCGACCGCCTCCTCCAGTTCCTGGGGATGGATGTTGTGACCGCCCCGGATGATGATGTCCTTCTCCCGGCCGGTGACGAAAAGCTCGCCCCCGGCGAGATAGCCCAGGTCGCCGGTATTGAGCCAGCCGTTGTCGAAAAGGGCGGCGGTGGCGGCGGCGTTGCCGTAATAGCCGGAAGTGGCGGAAGGCCCCCGGAACTGCACCCGGCCCTGGGTGCGATCCGGCGATTCCCGCCCGCCGCCGTCCACCACCCGGATTTCATGGCCGGGCAGGGGCACCCCGGCCGCCACCACGGCCAGTTCCCCGGCCGGGTCGGGGATGGCTTCGCCCCGGTCGATGAGGGCCTGCCGGTCGATGCGGTCCACCCGGGGCCCCCGCCCCGGCGGCGGGAAGGCGAGGCCCACCGACGACTCGGCCAGGCCGTAGACCGGAGTCATGGCCCGGGGATCGAAGCCGTAGGGTGCGAAGCGGGCGGCGAAGCGCTCCAGGGTGGTGGCGGCCACCGGCTCGGCGCCGTTGAAGGCGATGCGCCAGGAGGAGAGGTCGAGGCCCGCCAGGTCGGCATCCTGGATCTTGCCGGCGCACAGTTCGTAGGCGAAGTTGGGGGCCGCCGAGAGGGTGCCCCGATGCTCGTGGATGGCCCGCAGCCAGCGCTCGGGCCGGGACAGGAAGGCCAGGGGCGACAGCAGGACGAGGCGCGCCCCCATCACCATGCTCCCCAGGACGGCGCCGATGAGGCCCATGTCGTGGTAGAGGGGGAGCCAGGAAACGGCGATGTCGCTGGTATCGATGCGGGTCGCCGCCGCCATGGCCCGGATGTTGGCCAGAAGGTTGGCATGGGTGAGCACCACGCCCTTGGGGTTGCCGGTGCTGCCCGAGGTGTATTGCAGGAAGGCGATGTCGGATGCCTGGCTACCCGCTGGTACCGCCGGGCCGTGGCCGGCCAGGTCGCCGGGGGTGACCACCCGCTGCAGGTCCGGCGCCCCGGCCCGCAGCAGGGGCACCAGGGGCTTGGCCCGGTCCACGGTCACCAGCAGGCGGGCGCCGGCATTGCCGACGACCCCGGCGATGCGGCGCAGGTGGTCCTCGATTTGGGACATCCGGGCCGGCGGGTAGAGGGGCACCGGGATGCAGCCGGCGTAGAGGGCGCCGTAGAAGGCGGAAAGGAAGCCCCGGCTAGTGGGGAGCATGATGGCGATCCGGTCGCCGGGGACCGCGCCCTGGGCCATCAGGCCGGCTGCTGCCCCAAGGGCGTCGGCCCGCAGGTCGCCGTAGGTCAAGTTGCGAGGGGCCTCGCCATCGGCATAAAGACGGACAGCGAGCCGCCCGCCGTGCCGGTCGGCATGCCAGTCGAGGGCTTCCACCAGGGTCGGGATGCTATCCGGCGGGCTGTCCGCGGCTTCGCTTTCCGGCAGCGCCGTGGTTGCGGCCGAGGCTGGCATGCCTTCGGCAGGCTGCGCCCGCTCCACTAGGCCGAGGAGGTCCCGCAGGGTCTCGGCGGTGGCGAAGGCGTCTTCCGCCAGGCGCACCCCGAAGGCCTGCTCGATGCGCCGCACCAGCTCGACCCGGGCCAGGCTGTCGAGGCCGAAGCCCCGGTCCAGGGAATCGTCCAGGGCATAACGGCGAGCGGCGCTTCCGGGGCGCAATTCCCGGGCGAGGGCGGCGGCGATGCCGAGGAGTTCCTCGGCGCGGCGCGGCGGTGTTGGCTGATCCGAATCGGGCATGAGGTAGACAGCTCGAAGGGCTGATCGATATGCGGTCGACAAACCGGAGCCCTTGGGGGTTTAGTCGAGAAGTTCCCAGAGCTTGCTCCCCTTGGCCCCGAGGCCGGCAGCATTTATCCTTCCGCCATGCCAAATCCCGTCCCCGTCATTGTCCTCGCCCAGCTTTTCGGCACCTCCCTGTGGTTCTCCGCCAATAGCGCCGCCGACGACCTCATCCGGGCCTGGGGCATCGCCCCCGCTGACATCGGCACCCTGACCAACGCCGTCCAGCTGGGCTTCATCCTCGGCACCCTGACCTTCTCCCTTTCCGGCCTGGCCGACCGCTTCCCGGCCAGCCGCATCTTCGCCGTCTGCGCCGTGGTCGGAGCCGCCTGCAACGCCGCCTTCGCCCTGCTCGCCGACGGCATGGGGAGCGCCATCCTGCTGCGTTTCGCGGTGGGCTTTTCCCTGGCAGGGGTCTATCCCCTGGGGATGAAGCTGGTGGTGAGTTGGGTGCCGGAACGGGCCGGGGCGGCCCTGGCCCAGCTGGTGGGGATGCTGACCCTGGGCACGTCGCTGCCCCACGGGGTGCGCCTCCTGGGGGGCGGCTGGCCGTGGCAGGGGGTGATCCTGGTGTCCAGCGGCCTGGCGCTGCTGGCGGCGGCGATGATCCTGCGCCTGGGGGACGGCCCCCACCTGAAGCGCCGCCACGATGCACCGCCCCTGCGCCTGGGCCGGGTGCTGTACGCCTTCTCGGTGGGCGACTTCCGCGCCTCGGCCCTGGGCTATTTCGGCCACCAGTGGGAGCTCTACGCCTTCTGGACCCTGACCCCGGCGCTGCTCATCCTGGCCGGGCTGGCGGCGCCCGGCACCCCGGGGCTTTCCGGCCTGGCCTTCGCCGTCATCGGCATCGGGGCCCTGGGCTGCATCGCCGGCGGGCAGTGGAGCCACCGCATCGGCAGCGCCCGGGTGGCGGCCGCCGCCCTCGCCTGCTCGGCCCTGTGCTGCGCCGTCTTCCCCCTGGCGGGAGGCTGGCCGGACTGGCTCAAGATTGCCCTGCTCCTCCTCTGGGGGGCCACGGTGGTGGCCGATTCGCCGCATTTCTCGGCCCTCTCGGCCCGGGCCTGCCCCCCCGAGATTGTCGGCAGCGCCCTGGCCTTCCAGAATTCCATCGGCTTCGCCATCACCATGGGCTCCATCCAGCTCGGCACCCGCTGGATCGGCGACTGGGGCACTTCCATCGCCTGGCTCCTGCTGCCCGGCCCGGTCCTCGGGCTCGCCGGGCTCTTTCCCCTGTGGCGCAAGGCCTGAGACAATGGCGGTCGATGCGGATCGAATAGCCCCATGGACAACCTGATCAAGGACACCGCCACCCTGGAACTCTCCGCCTGGCTCGACCCGGGATCGGAGCTGCCGGGCTGGGACATCCTGAAGGGCAGCCCCTTCGGCGCCGCCCTGGGATCCCCGGAGGGCGGCACGCCCCTGCCCCAGGACCAGTTCAGCGCCGTCCAGAACTATTTCGCCGAGTACCACCTGGAATACTTCCGGCAACGCCGCTTCGACCACTTCCCGAGCCGGCTCCATGCCCTCATCCTCTTCGCCACCCGCACCGACGCCATGACCTTCCGGGGCAAGCACCCGGATCGGGTATTCGGCAAGCAGCTGGTGGGCGCCAAGACAAAAGGCGCCTATCTCTGCTCCTTCCACGATTCCAGCTGGCTGGATTACCTGCGCCTGCCCCACAGCCTTTCCCTCGCCGCCCTGGACGAGGTGGCGGAGCACTACTGGTCCGGCCGCACGGTGGAGGAAGTGGGCCTCGCCTTCATGGATGAACCCTGGCGCGAGCCGCCGGTGATAGAGGCCCTTTTCCAGGGCACTCTGGAGCCGGACTGGGGCTATCCCCGCACCGGCTGGCTGCCGGGTTTTGCCTGAGACCTTTCCTTCCATGCACGGAAAACCCCTTTCCCCCCTCGTGCGCCGGCTGCTGATCGGCCTCGCCATGATCGCCGCCGCCACCCTCCTCCTCTGGTGGCTGACCCGTCCCAAGCCCATCCCCGTGGTGGTCAAGGAAGTCACCGAGGGCCGGGTGGAATCCACCATCGCCAACACCCGGGCCGGCACGGTGGAGGCCTGCCAGCGCACCAAGCTATCCACCATCATGGGAGGCCGCATCGAGTACCTGGGGGTGAAGGAAGGCGACCATGTGAAGAAGGGCCAACTCCTCATGAAGCTCTGGAACGAGGACCAGCAGGCCCAGGCGGCCCTGGCCGCCTCCCAGATCGAGCTCGCCCGCCGGCGGGTGGCCGAAGCCTGCATCGTGGCCGCCAATGCCGAGCGGGAAGCCGTCCGGCAGGCCGAATTGCGGGTCAAGGGATTCGTCTCCGTCGGCAAGGAGGATGCCGCCCGTACCGACGCCCAGGCCCGGCGGGCCGCCTGCAACACGGCCAAGGCCGATGTAGCCCAGGCCGAGGCCCGGCTCAAGGCGACCCGGGTGGAGCAGGGCCGCACCGTCCTCTATGCGCCCTTCGACGGCACGGTGGCGAAGATCGTCGGCGAACTGGGGGAATACTCCACCCCCTCGCCCCCCGGCGTCCCCACCCCGCCGGCCATCGACCTCATCGACGACAGCTGCCTTTACGTGGATGCCCCCATGGACGAGGTGGATGCCCCCAAGATCCATCACGGCCAACCGGTGCGCATCACCCTCGACGCCCTTCCCCGGCAGGTGCTGCCGGGCAAGGTGCGGCGGGTCGCCCCCTACGTCCTGGCGGTGGAAAAGCAGGCCCGGACGGTGGATGTGGAGGTGGATTTCGACCGGCCCCAGGAAGCCAAGGGGCTGCTGGTGGGCTACAGCGCCGACGTGGAAATCGTCCTGGACAGCCGGGACAAGGTCCTGCGCATCCCCACCGCCGCTCTCCAGGAGGGCAGCCGGGTTCTGGTGTACAACCCCGACACCCACCAACTGGAGGAGCGCAAGGTGAAGACCGGCCTCGCCAACTGGGAACACACCCAGGTGGTGGAAGGGCTCTCCGCCGGCGAGCGCATCGTCACCTCCCTGGAGAAGGAAGGGGTCAAGGCCGGGGCCTACGCCGAGCCCACGAACCCCTGACGCCATGGCCCTGATCGAGCTTTCCGGCATCGAGCGGGTCTTCCACCTGGGGGACAGCGAGGTCCATGCCCTCGCCGCCCTCGACCTCAGCATCGAGGCCGGCGAGTACGTGGCCGTGATGGGCCCCTCCGGCTCGGGGAAATCCACCCTCCTGAACCTCCTCGGCCTCCTGGACCGGCCCAATGCCGGCACCTACCGGCTGGAGGGGCGCGACATCACCACCCTGTCCCCCGACGAGCAGGCCAAGGTGCGAAGCGAGCGCATCGGCTTCGTCTTCCAGAGCTTCCATCTGGTGCCCCGGCTCACCGCCGCCGAGAACATCGCCCTGCCCATGACCCTGGCCGGCATCCCGCCCCGGGAACGGGCCGAGCGGGTGGCCCAGGCCCTCCGGGACTACGGCCTGGAAAACCGCGCCGACCACCGGCCCGACCAGCTTTCCGGCGGCCAGCGCCAGCGGGTGGCCATCGCCCGGGCGACCATCATGCGGCCGGCCATGATCCTGGCCGACGAGCCCACCGGCAACCTGGACCGGGCCACCGGCGATGAGGTGGTGCGCCTCCTGGAGGAACTGAACGGCCGCGGCGTCACCCTCGTCGTCGTCACCCACGACCAGGGCCTGGGGGCCCGGGCCCGCCGGCAGATCATGATGGAGGACGGGCATCTCAAACGTGATAGCGGAGCTTCGGGACATCGAAATGCAGAAGCGGCGGGAAATCCTTCCTAGCGCGTCGGGCGGGGCATTCGCTCCGCCGGGCTGCGGAACTCGCCCCCTGCGGGGGCTCAGACAGTCCTCGCCCGGTTCCTCGAACGCCCCGCCCTCCGGCCACCTCTTCGGGGGGGCGTAATGCGGCTGGCCGATACCTTCCGCTTCGCCCGGGACGCGGCCACCGGCAACCCGCTGCGCACCGCCCTCTCGGTCCTGGCCATGTCCATCGGGGTGGCGGCGGTGGTGGTCCTCACCGCCCTGGGGGACGGGGCCCGGCGCTATGTGGTGGACCAGTTTTCCTCCCTCGGTACCAACCTGGTCATCGTGCTGCCGGGACGATCCGGCACCGGCGGCTTCAATCCGGCCACCGCCATCACCAGCACCCCCCGGGACCTCACCGTGGATGATGCCGCCGCCATCCTCCGCAGCCCGGCGGTGAAGCGCCTGGCGCCGCTTGCCGTCGGCCTTTCGGAAATCAGCTATGGCGGGCGCCTGCGGGAGGCCACGGTGGCGGGCACCACGGCGGAATTTCTGGAGGTGCGCCGCATGGACCTGGCCCAGGGACGCTTCCTGCCCCGGGAGGACTGGAACCGGGGCTCGTCGGTGGCGGTGATCGGTTCCAAGATTAGAGAGGAGCTTTTCGGCCCCGAGCCGGCCATCGGCCAGCTGGTGCGCCTGGGCGACCGGCGGCTGCGGGTGGTCGGGGTGCTGAAATCCACCGGCCAGGGCCTGGGCATGAACACCGACGAGCTGGTCATCGTACCGGTCGCCCTGGCCCAGGCCATATTCAATTCCAACACCCTCTTCCGCATCCTGGTGGAAGCGAAAAGCCGGGAAGCGATCCCCCAGGCGAAGGACCAGACCCTGGAGATCATCAAGAGCCGGCACCAGGGCGAGGAGGACGTCACCGTCATCACCCAGGATGCGGTGCTGGCCACCTTCGACAAGCTTCTTTCGGCCCTGACCCTGGGGGTGGCCGGCATCGCCGCCATCAGCCTGGCGGTGGCCGGCATCCTGGTGATGAACGTGATGCTGGTGGCGGTCACCCAGCGCACTGGGGAAATCGGGCTCCTCAAGGCTCTGGGGGCCCCCGCCCGCACCATCCGCCTCGCCTTCCTGATGGAGGCCGCGATGCTGTCCACCGTCGGCGCCCTGGTGGGCTACGGCCTGGGCCAGGCGGGGGCCTTCGCCATCCGCCAGTTCTTCCCCGTCTTCCCGGCCTATGCGCCCCAGTGGGCGGTCATCGCCGGGCTCGGCACCGCCCTCGCCACCGGCTTGATCTTCGGGGTCATGCCGGCCCGGCGGGCGGCCCGGCTCGACCCGGTGGAAGCCCTGATGAGGCGCTGATGCTCTGGTCCGACGCCATCCGCCTCGCCCTCCGGGCCATCACCGCCCACCGGCTGCGCAGCTTCCTGACCCTGCTGGGGATCGGCGTCGGCATCGCGGCGGTGATCCTGCTCACTTCCATCGGCGAGGGCATCCACCGCTTCGTCCTGGCCGAATTCACCCAGTTCGGCACCAACATGATCTCGGCCCTGCCCGGCAAGACCAAGACCGGCGGCCGCCCTTCCGGCCTGCCTTCCAGCGCCCGGCCCCTGTCCCTGGAGGACGCCCAGGCCCTGGAGCGGCTGCCCCACGTGGTGGCGGTCACCCCCCAGGTGCGGGGCAACGCCGAGGTGGAAGGCAACGGCCGCACCCGCCGCACCCTGATCTACGGGGGCAACGCGGCGATGATCAAGGTCTTCCGCTCCACTGTCCGGGTCGGCCAGTTCCTGCCGCCGGAGGACACGGGCAACGCCCGGGCCTTCGTGGTCCTGGGCAGCAAGCTGAAGGACGAGCTGTTCGGGGCCGAGAGCCCCCTGGGCCAGCGCCTGCGGATCGGCGGCCTGCATTTCCGCATCATCGGGGTGATGGAGCCCAAGGGCCAGTTCGTCGGCATCGACCTGGACGACACCGCCTTCATCCCCGCCGGCCGGGCCCTGGAGCTTTTCAACCGGGACGGCGCCGACGAGATCAACGTCTCCGCCGAGGAAGGGGTGCCGGCAGCCAAGGTGGCCGCCGCCATCCGGGAGCGGCTCCTGGCCCGCCACGGCAAGGAGGATTTCACCCTCATCACCCAGGAGGAGATGCTCGCCACCCTGTCCAAGATCCTCAACATCCTGACCATGGCGGTGGGCGCCCTGGGAGGCATTTCCCTGCTGGTAGGCGGGGTCGGGATCGTCACCATCATGACCATCGCGGTAACCGAGCGCACCGGCGAAATCGGCCTGCTGGTGGCCCTGGGCGCTCCGCGGCGCACCATCCTCGGCCTTTTCCTGGGGGAAGCCATGGCCCTGGCAGCCCTGGGCGGCTTCCTGGGCCTCGCCCTCGGCATCGGCCTGGCCCAGGCCATCCACGCCCTCGTCCCCGCCCTGCCGGTCCATACGCCGCTGTCCTTCGTGCTCCTGGCGGAGGGGGTGGCCATCGCCATCGGGCTCCTGGCCGGGGTCCTGCCGGCCCGGCGGGCGGCCCGTCTGGATCCGGTGGAGGCCCTACGGGCCGAGTGAGCGCTGCCACTCTTCCAGCCGGGCGCGCATGCGCCGGCTGTGGGAGCCGTCCCAGTAGACCCGCTGGCACGCCGGACAGCGCATGATGTCCCGGCCGGCGAGGTCCGGCGGCAAATCGGGATGATGATGGGACTGGGTCGGGACCAGGGGCGTATTGTCCATCAGGCAGCGGGTGAAGGCGCGGGCCAGCCAGTCGATGCCGAAGCGCTCGCCGACCTGTCGGGCCAGCTTGTCCAGATGGCCGTGGGGCAGGAAGCAGACGAGGCCGTTGCCGGCCCGGTGCTCCAGGATCAGGCGGTCGCAGGTGAGGAAGTAACGGCCCTCTTCGGCGGCCTGGCGTACCAGGTCCCGATCCGGGGCGCCGCCGGCGGCCAGTTCGGTGTCGTAGCCGGCAGCCCGCAGGTAGCGGGCCAGCCGGCCCAGCATCTCATCGCAAAGAAATCGAGGGTGCTCGTCCATTCCACCCGAATAGAGTTAAAGTAGCCGCTCCCCGACAACACAATAGAGAACAACCATGAACCGCTGCATTGAGGACCTCTCCGTCGGCATGTCCGACAGTATCTCCAAGACTGTGACCGAAGCGGACATCATCCTGTTCGCCGGTATCAGCACCGACGTCAATCCCGTTCATCTGGACGAGGAATTCGCCCGCACCACCTCTTTCGGCGGCCGGATCGCCCACGGCATGCTGTCGGCCGGCTTCATCTCGGCTGTCGTGGGCACCCGCCTGCCCGGCCCCGGCACCATCTACCTGGCCCAGAGCCTCCGGTTCAAGGCTCCGGTACGGCCCGGCGACACCGTCACCGCCACCGTCACCATCACCGAGATCATCCCGGAGAAGAAACGGATCAAGCTCGACACCGTGTGCACCGTCCGCGGCAAGCCGGTGATCGAGGGCGACGCCACCGTGATGCTCCCTTCCCGCAACGACAAGCCGGCAAAGCCCGCAGGAGCGGAGTGATCCGGCGGCATGAATACCAGGACACAAGCTTCCCGCCATGAAATAGCCGCCTGGTTTTTTGCCGGCGCGGTCCTCATCGGCATCCTGCAATGGCATCTCCTGCCGTCCCTCCTGGCCGGCCTGCTGGTCTACCAACTGACCCATGTCCTGGCGGAGCACCTGCCTCTGGGCGCTCACCTCACCGGGCGCCGCAAGGCCATCGCGGTGGCCTTGCTGGGGGCGGCGGTGGTCCTCCTGGTGGGGCTGGCCTTCTTCGGCCTGGCCGCCTTTTTCCGCTCGGAGGGCGGCAGCCTCAGCGGCCTCATGGGCAAGATGGCCGAGATCATCGAGGATTCCCGCAGCAAGCTGCCGGACTGGGTGGCCGGTACGCTGCCAGCCACGGTCGATGACATCGAGGCGGCCATCGGCCACTGGCTACGGGCCCACGCCGCCGAGCTGCAGACCGCCGGCAAGGAGGCCGGTCGTACCATCGCCCATCTGCTGGTGGGGATGATCATCGGAGCCCTGGTAGCCCTGCGGGAAGCCACCGGGAAAGCTGGCAACGGGCCCCTAGCGGTGGCCCTCAAGACCCAGATTCAGCATTTCGGCGATGCCTTCCGCCGGGTGGTCTCCGCCCAGGTGAAGATTTCGGCCCTGAACACCCTGTTCACCGCCCTCTACCTGGGGGCGGTTCTGCCCCTTTTCGGCGTCCATCTGCCCCTCACCAAGTCGCTGATCGCTCTCACCTTCATCTTCGGGCTCATCCCGGTGCTGGGGAATCTCCTGTCCAACACCGCCATTGTCATCGTCAGCCTCTCCCATTCCCTGGAAGTGGCGGCGGCCTCCCTGCTGTTCCTGGTGGTCATCCACAAGCTGGAGTACTTCCTCAACGCCCGCATCGTCGGCGCCGGGGTCGGCGCCCGGGCCTGGGAGCTGCTGGTGGCGATGATCGCCATGGAGGCCGTCTTCGGCATCCCCGGCGTGGCGGCGGCGCCCATTTACTACGCTTATCTGAAGGGCGAGCTGACGGAGCGCGGCCTGGTTTAGAAGACTTCGCCTTCCCGCAGGAAACGCCACTTGCCGAGCGGCAGGTCACCCAGGGGCAGCCTGCCGATGCGCACGCGCTTCAGGCCCACCACTCGCAAGCCCACCAGTTCGCACATGCGGCGGATCTGGCGCTTCTTGCCTTCCTTGAGGATGAAGTGAAGCTGGTCTTCGTTGAGCTGCTTGACCCGGGCCGGACGCAGGGGCTTGCCATCCAGCTCCAGGCCGTGGTTGAGGAGCGCGAGGCCGTTCGGGATCATCTGGCCGGAGACGCGCACCAGGTATTCCTTCTCGACCTTGCTGTCGTCGCCGATGAGCTGGCGCGCCACCCGGCCGTCCTGGGTAAGGACCAGCAGGCCGGTGGAATCGACGTCCAGGCGCCCAGCCGGGGCGAGGCCCCGCAACATGTAGGGCTTGAACTCCGGATCGCCGGGAATCCTGACCTGGTTTTCGGCGGTGACCAGCGTGACCGCCGGGGTGCAGCCCGGCTCCGGCTGCCCGGAGACGTAGCCGATGGGCTTGTGCAGCAGGATGGTGACCTGCTTGGCCTGGTCCTTGTGGGCTTCGTTGGAAAGGGTGATCTCGGCATTGGGATCAATGCGGGAACCCAGTTCGGTGACCGGCAGGCCATCCACGAAAACCCAGCCCCGCTCGATCCAGGCGTCGGCTTCCCGGCGGGAGCACAGCCCCCGCTCAGACATGACCTTGGAGAGGCGGACACCCTCCGCAAGAGCCTTGGGCTCGGAGGGACTGGGTGCCGGGCGGGCAGGCGCTTCGGCCTTACGCCACTTGGCCCAGGGATCGTCGGCAGCCGGCTTGACGACGCGGCGGCGGGGCTTGGAATCGGACTCGCTCACTTGACGTCCAGGAGTTCCACTTCGAAAACGAGGGTGGCGTTGGGGGGGATGACGCCGCCAGCGCCCCGGGCACCGTAGCCCAGTTGGGGCGGAATGGTGAGCTTGCGGGTGCCGCCCACCTTCATGCCCTGGACGCCCTCGTCCCAGCCGGCGATGACGTGGCGCTGGCCGAGAGGAAAGCTGAAGGGCTCATTCCGGTCCTTGCTGGAGTCGAACTTGCTGCCGTCGGTGAGCCAGCCGGTGTAGTGGACGAAGACGTAACGGTTGGCGACGGCTTCGGCGCCGCTGCCTTCCACCAGGTCCTCGATGACGAGGCCGGAGGGGGTGGTGATTTCACTCATGGAAAGCTCCTCTCGAAAAGCGCTGGAGTCTATCACAAGGCTTTGACTCGGCAGAGCTTTTGCGTATAATGCGCGGTTCTTCAAACGAAGTTATCCGGAGTCCAACATGTATGCGGTCGTAAAAACCGGGGGCAAGCAGTATCGCGTGTCCGCCGGCCAAAAACTTAAAGTAGAACAGATACCGGCAGAAGTTGGCGCAGAAGTTACCCTCGACCAGGTCCTCATGGTAGGCGAAGGCGAGTCGGTCAAGGTCGGCGCCCCCCTCGTTGCAGGTGCTTCCGTCAAGTGCACCGTGGTTTCCCACGGCCGCCACGACAAGGTCAAGATCTTCAAGATGCGCCGCCGCAAGCACTACCAGAAGCACCAGGGGCATCGCCAGAACTACACCGAGCTGCGCATCGACGCGATCGCCGGCTAAGGTCAGAAGGAGCAAGACATGGCACACAAAAAGGCAGGCGGCAGTTCACGTAACGGTCGCGACTCAGAATCCAAACGCCTTGGCGTCAAGCGCTACGGCGGCCAATTCGTCCTCGCCGGCAACATCATCGTGCGCCAGCGCGGCACCGAATTCCACCCGGGCGAGAACGTCGGCTGCGGCAAGGACCACACCCTGTTCGCGCTCAAGGACGGCGTCGTCCAGTTCGCCGTCAAGGGCGAGAAGAAGCGCCGCGTGGTGACCATCGTTCCCGCGGCCGAATAAAAAGGCCACGGCGGAACCCGAAAGCCCTATCCGCCGGATAGGGCTTTTTACTTTATAGAGGCGGAAACATGAAGTTCATCGACGAAGCCAAGATTTACGTAAAAGCCGGCGACGGCGGCAACGGCGTGGCTACGTTCCGCCGCGAAAAATACATCCCCATGGGCGGCCCCGACGGCGGGGACGGCGGCAAGGGCGGCAGCATCTACGCCATCGCCGACCGCAACATCAACACCCTGGTGGATTACCGCTACACCCGCAAATTCCTCGCCCAGCGCGGCGAAAACGGCCGCGGCTCCGACTGCTACGGCGCCGGCGGCGACGACATCGTCCTGCGCATGCCGGTGGGCACAGTCATCTCCGACCTCAACACCGAAGAGGTCATCGCCGACCTGGACCAGCACGATAAGAAGGTGCTGATCGCCAGGGGCGGCAAGGGCGGATTGGGCAATATCCATTTCAAGTCCAGCACCAACCGGGCGCCCCGCAAGTGCACCAAGGGTGAAGAGGGCCAGGAACTCGAACTCAAGCTGGAACTGAAGGTGCTGGCCGATGTGGGCCTCCTGGGCCTGCCGAACGCCGGGAAGAGCACCCTGATCCGCAGCATCTCCGCCGCCCGCCCCAAGGTGGCCGACTATCCATTCACCACCCTGCACCCCAACCTCGGCGTCGTGCGGGTTGACACCGAGAAGAGCTTCGTGGTGGCCGACGTGCCAGGGCTGATCGAAGGCGCCGCCGACGGCGCCGGCCTGGGCATCCGCTTCCTGAAGCACCTGCAGCGCACCCGCATCCTGCTGCACCTGGTGGACATCGCCCCCCTCGACCCCGAGGCCGACCCGGTCCACGATGCCGTGGCCATCGTCCACGAGCTGGAGAACTACAGCCCGGAGCTGGCCGCCAAGCCGCGCTGGCTGGTGCTGAACAAGCTCGATCTCATTCCTGAGGACGAGCGCGAGCAGCACGTCCAGGATTTCCTGAAAGCCTACCGATCGGCCGCCCAGTACGACGGCCCCTACTTCCCCATCGCCGCCATCAGCGGCGAAGGCACCCGGCCGCTGATCTACGCAGTGCAGGAAGCCCTGGAGAAGATCGCGCTGCCTCCCATCACCGAAGAAGAAACGGAAGAACCCGAAGAGCCATGACCGCCACTCGCCTCGCCACGGCCAAGCGCCTCGTCGTCAAGGTCGGCTCCGCCCTCGTCACCAACAACGGCGCCGGCCTCGACCTCGCCGCCATTCGGGATTGGGCCCGCCAGATCGCCGCCCTGCGGCAACAGGGCAAGGAAGTGGTGATGGTCTCCTCTGGCGCCATTGCCTGCGGCATGCAGCGCCTGGGCTGGAAAAAGCGCCCCCACTCGGTGCATGAGCTCCAGGCGGCAGCGGCGGTGGGGCAGATGGGCCTGGTCCAGGTTTATGAGGGGGCTTTCAGCCAGCACGGGCTGCACACCGCCCAGATTCTCCTCACCCACGAGGACCTCTCCGACCGCAAGCGCTACCTCAATGCCCGCACCACCCTCACCACCCTGCTGGGACTGGGCGTCGTGCCCATCATCAACGAAAACGACACGGTGGTCACCGACGAAATCAAGTTCGGCGACAATGACACCCTGGGGGCCCTGGTGGCCAACCTGGTGGTAGCCGACGCCCTCGTCATCCTCACCGACCAGCAAGGCCTCTACACCGCCGACCCCCGCAAGGACTCGGCCGCCACCCTGGTCAGCGAAGCCACCGCCGGCGATCCCAAGCTGGAAGGCATGGCCGGCGGCGCCGGCACCTCCATCGGCAAGGGCGGCATGATCACCAAAGTCCTGGCCGCCAAGCGCGCCGCCCGCAGCGGCGCCCACACCGCCATCGCCAGCGGCCACGTAGCCGATGCCATCGTCCGGCTGGCCGGCGGGGAATCGGTCGGCACCCTGCTCACCTCCGACACCCCGCCGCTCACAGCCCGCAAGCAGTGGCTGGCCGACCACCTTCAGCTAGCCGGCCGCCTGGTCCTCGACGCCGGAGCAGTCCGAGCCCTTGAACAGGGCCGCAGCCTCCTGCCCATCGGCGTCATCGCAGTGGAGGGGGAATTCGAGCGCGGCGCCGCGGTGGCCTGCATCGGCCCCGAGGGCCAGGAAATCGCCCGAGGGCTGGCCAATTACGGCAGCGGAGAATCCCGGCTGATCGCCCGTAAGACGAGCCAGGAAATCGAAGAAGTATTGGGGTTTGTCGACGAACCGGAATTGATTCACCGGGACAATCTGATACTGCTCGACTGATTCGGGCCCGCATTACCCACAGCAGAAGCCCCGGCAATCCGGGGCTTTTCTTTTGGCCAAAGCCCCGCTGATCCGGCAAAGACAGGCAACAAAAAAACGGGCGCCGAAGCGCCCGTTTTGATTTCCAACTGGCTAGGCCAGATTAGAAAGCGTGACGGATACCAACGGAGTAGCCGCGGACGTTGGAGCCCAGAGCAGCAGCGCCACCGGTGGCGGTGCTGTTGTTGGCGGACACGCCGTACAGGTAGTCGTAGGTGGCGTTGGCGTCGTTGTTCAGCTGGGAGTAGACAGCCTTCAGGATGGTGCGCTTGGAGAGGCTGTGCTCGTAGCCGACGACGATGTGCTTGGCACCGGTGTCGGTGTTGCTGCCCAGACCCAGGGTCGGGCCGGAGACGTCACGAGCAACACCGTACTGGGCGATGATGGCGCCAGCCGGGGTCACGTTGAACTTGCCAGTCACGTAGTAGATGTTCTGCTTGATGGTGCCGGAAGCAACGCCACCCAGATCAGCTTCGGGACGATCCCACAGCAGGCCGACTTGAGCCGGGCCGAACTTGTAGTAACCAGCCAAGCGGTTGTCCTTGACCTTCTTCACGTTGGCGAGGAGACCGTCGGTAGCGGCTGCGCCGTTGTTGGTAGCATCCACCTGGGTGTAAGCGTAACCAACATAGAACGGGCCGTTTTCATAGTTCAGGCCAGCGGTCCAGGCAACGTTGCCAGTAGCCTTGTTGCCAGCGGGGGAGTTTTCCCGGCCAGCCAGAGCGGCACCGTTAACACCGTTGGTCAGGCCGGTGGAGTAACCGACGACGCCGGAGAAGCCGGAGAAGTTCGGGGAGATGTAGGCGATGGCGTTGGTGATGCGCTGGTCGAAGGCGGAAGCACCAGCGGTGTCCAGACCAGCAACCGGGCCACCCAGCTTGCCCAGCAGAGCGGTGTTAGCACCGATGCCGGTAGCGCCGGAGTTAACGTCCATCTTGGCGCCCAGGGCACGGGTCGGGCCGGTCACGTTGCCGGCGACGACGGTACCGAAGCCGCCAACCAGGCCGACGTAGGAGTCACGGTTGTTCCAGGCACCGGCAGCGCCGTTGTCGAGGCTGATGCCGTTTTCCAGCTGGAAGGCAGCCTTCAGGCCGTTGCCCAGGTCTTCCACACCCTTGAAGCCGATGTAGGAGGACTCGGAGTTGACGCGGTTGCGGGACTTGAACTCCGCGGCACCGCCGGTAGTGCTGGTGGCGCGGACGTTTTCGAAGGAAGCGTCAGCAACACCGTAGATGGTGACGTTGGACTGGGCGAAGGCGGCGCCGGACAGGCCAGCGATAGCCAGGGCGATCAGTTTCTTCTGCATCAGAATTTCTCCTTAGTGGTTAGTTTTAATCTGCCTGTTGCCAAGCTGACTAAGCTTTACCTCTCGGATCGAGAAGTTGGCATTCATTTTGGCAAAGGGCTATGCCCCCGACAATCGATCATTGGCCTTTGGGCGATTCACCCCGGAATATTGTTGTGTATTTGCAACACTCATGTCGAGGAGAGATCAAGCTTCGCCATACCACCAGAGAATCAGAACCCTTGGAACAACAAATCAAGCGCCGCCGTGATCTCGTTACGCCGCCCCTCCAGATTGAGCACGGTACTTTTCAGCAACTGCGCCGGCACCGCAGCCATGAACTGCGTCACCATCGAAACCGTAGTGCCTTCGATATCGAACAGGGGATTGAGCGTTCCGGCGGGTTTCGGCGCCATGTCGACGGGCAACAGCGGTACGACAACGCGGGTATTCAGGTGATTGAGCAAGTCGGCCTGGATATCAAGCAAATATCCAGCCCCATCCGGGTTCCTATAAACGCCGAACCTTGCCGTCAGAAGCTCTGATAGCGCGCCAGCGGCAGGCCGTGCTGCTCGACATAGGTATTCGAGCTTTCAAGTGCATCCTGATTGGCTTCCCGCCAGAGTTCCGCCCGCCTTTCCGCCACGGCGCGCGCTATGCCTGCCTCGGCTGCCTGAGAAATGTTGATGCGCAAGGACTTGGCTTCGGCCAACAGAGCTTCCCCAAGTGAGACATTGGTAGCTTTGCGGGCAGTGCCGGACGACGGAAGAGAAACGTTAGCCATCAAGGCCTCCACATACAATGGCGCCCCCCATGTTGCCATTCGTGCGCATGAATAACAACATTCACGACGCCATGCATCTATGACTGCTGCCAGCAGAAATGATTCGAGGCATCAGGCAGCAGCCGTCTCCGCCACGTTCTGACGCCATTACTCCGAAAACAACCTTGCCAGCTCCTCCCCCGGCTCGGTCGCACGCATGAAGGCTTCGCCCACCAGGAAGGAATTGACCTGATTGGAGCGCATCAGCACCACATCGGCAGGCGCCAGGATGCCGCTCTCGGTGACAACGATACGCTCGGCGGGGATGCGGAGTAGCAGATCGAGAGTGGTCTGGAGGCTCACTTCGAAGGTCCGCAGGTTGCGGTTGTTGATGCCGACCAGGGGCGTATCGAGCTGCAGGGCGGTATCCAGTTCCTCGCCATCATGGACCTCCACCAGCACCGCCATGCCCAGCCCGTGGGCGATGGCTTCCAGGTCCCGCATCTGGCCAAGGTCGAGGGCGGCGGCAATGAGGAGGATGCAGTCCGCCCCCATGGCCCGGGCCTCATAGACCTGATAGGCGTCCACCATGAAATCCTTGCGCAGCACCGGCAGGGCGCAGGCGGCGCGGGCGGCTTGGAGGTATTCCGGGGCGCCCTGAAAATAGAGGCGGTCGGTGAGCACCGACAGGCAGGCCGCCCCATGCTTCTCGTAGCTCACGGCGATCTCGGCGGGCCGGAAATCCGGCCGGATGATGCCCTTGGAAGGACTCGCCTTCTTGATTTCGGCAATCACCGCCGGTTCGCCGGCGGTGATCCTGTTGCGGATGGCCCCGACGAAATCCCGGGCCGGGGCCTGCCCTTCGGCTTCGCCCCGAACTGCCGCCAGGGATTTGGCCGCCAGTGCCGCCGCCACTTCCTCGCGCTTGGTGGCAAGGATCTTGTTGAGGATGTCGCTCATGAGAACTGCCGGGTGCAGGCGACGAAGGCATCCAGCTTCGCCCGGGCGGCGCCGGAAGCGATGGCCTCGAAGGCCTTGTCCACGCCGTCGGCCAGGGTGTCCGCCAGGCCGGCAACGTAGATGCTGGCGCCGGCATTCAGGGCTACGATGTCCCGGGCAGGGCCGAGCTTGTTCTCCAGGGCGCCGAGGAGCATGGCCTTCGATTCCTCAACGTTGCTTACCTGCAGCACCTTGGGGTCGTGCACCGGCAGGTTGAATTCCTCCGGATGGATTTCGTATTCGTTGATCCTGCCGTCCTTCAATTCGCCCACCAGGGTGTGACCGGAGATGGAAATCTCGTCCAGCCCTTCCCGGCCGAAAACCGTGAGGGCCCGCTGGCTGCCCAGGCGCTGCAGGACGCGGACCTGGATGCCCACCAGGTCCGGATGGAACACGCCCATCACCTGCTGGGGGGCATTGGCCGGATTGGTCAGGGGGCCGAGGATGTTGAAAAGGGTCCGCACCCCCAATTCGCGGCGCACCGGCGCTGCATGTTTCATGGCGCTGTGGTGGCCGGGGGCGAACATGAAGCCGACGCCGGCTTCCTCGATGCACCGGGCCACCTGCTCGGGATTGAGGTTGATGTTGGCCCCCAGGGCCTCCAGCACGTCGGCGCTGCCCGACTGGCTCGAAACCGAGCGCCCGCCGTGCTTGGCGATCCGGGCGCCGGCGGCGGCGGCGACGAACATGGCGGCAGTGGAAATATTGAAGGTATGGGCGCCGTCACCGCCGGTGCCGCAGGTATCCACCAGCCGGCTCGGATCGGCCAACTGGACCTTGGTGGATAGCTCCCGCATGACGCTGGCGGCGGCGGCGATCTCGCCGATGGTTTCCTTCTTGACCCGCAGCCCGGTGATGATGGCGGCGATCATGGTCGGGGAGACCTCACCCCCCATGATCTGCCGCATGAGGGAGACCATTTCGTCGTGGAAGATCTCGCGATGTTCGATGGCCCGCTGCAGGGCGGCTTGGGGAGTCATTGCTGGTGTTCCTCCAGGAAATTCTTCAAGAGATCGTGACCGCGCTCGGTCAGGATGGATTCGGGATGGAACTGCACGCCCTCCACGGCCAGGGTCTTGTGGCGCACGCCCATGATTTCACCGTCGTCGGTCCAGGCGGTGATGTCCAGGCATTCCGGGCAGGTCTCCCGCTCGATGGCCAGGGAATGGTAGCGGGTGCAGGTGAGCGGGTTGGGCAGCCCCCGGAAGACGCCGGCATCCTTGTGATGCACCGGCGACACTTTGCCGTGCATGAGCCGTTTGGCGTGGACAATTTTGCCGCCGAAGGCTTCGCCGATGGACTGGTGGCCGAGGCAGACGCCCAGGACGGGAATCTTGCCGGCGAACTCCCGGATGGCAGCCAGGGAAATCCCGGCCTGGGCCGGAGTGCAGGGGCCAGGGGAAATCACCAGGTAGGCCGGATTCAGGCGGGCGATGTCGCTCACCGTGATGGCGTCGTTGCGGTAAACCCGGACGTCCTGGCCGAGCTCGCCGAAATACTGGACGAGGTTGTAGGTGAAGCTGTCGTAATTGTCGATCATCAGCAGCATGGTGCTACCTCATTGAATCAATTGGTTATTGCGATTGAGCGTGTGGGGGCCTTGGCCGGAGCAAGGCAAACGTGGCGGACTAGCGTCGCCAGCGGGGAAAACAGGGCCACAGGGAAATGAGGAAGCGCTGCATGGTCGCAGCATTCTATCAACCCGCCGCCGAGGCGTACAGGGCGCCGCTTCCGAGTTCAGCCACCGGCGGGCATCGGCGGGGATTTTCGTTTAAAATCCGCGCTTTCCGCCGGAACGCTCCATGAACGCCGCCCCCCACCCGTCTTCGCTCCTGCCTTCCCACCGACTTTCCATCGTCGTTCCCCTCTACAACGAGGAGGACAACGTCGCCCCCCTGGTGAAGCGGGTGCACGAAGCCCTCACCGATTACGGCTACCCCTGGGAACTGCTGCTGGTGGACGATGGCAGCAGCGATTGCACAGCCGAGCGTGCCGCCCAGGCCGCCCGGGAATACGGCACCCATGTCCGGCTGGTGGAGCTCACCCGCAATTTCAAGCAGACCGCCGCCATGCAGGCCGGGGTGGATGCTTCCCGGGGAGACGTCATCGTCACCATGGACGGCGACCTCCAGAACGACCCCATCGACATTCCCCGCCTGGTGGGCCGGCTCCTGAACGAGGATCTGGACCTGGTGGCCGGCTGGCGCCAGAACCGTCAGGACGGACTCCTCCTGCGCAAGGTGCCGTCGAAGATCGCCAACCGGCTCATCGCCAGGCTCACCGGCGTCCGCCTCACGGACTACGGCTGCAGCCTCAAGGCCTTCCGCGCCACAGTCATCAAGAGCGTCCGCCTCTACGGCGAGATGCACCGCTTCATCCCCGCCTGGCTGGCCACCGTCACCACGCCCCGGCGCATCGCCCAGGAACCGGTGACCCACCACGCCCGGGTGGCCGGCGAATCCAAGTACGGCATCTCCCGCACCTTCCGGGTCATCCTGGATCTGGTGGCGGTGTATTTCTTCATGCGCTTCCGGGCCCGGCCCGGGCATTTCTTCGGCGGCATCGGGCTGCTCCTCACCAGCCTCTCCTCCCTCGTCCTCGGCTGGCTGGCCTGGGTCAAGTTCGGCCTGGGCGAAGACATCGGCAGCCGCCCCCTGCTGCTCCTCGGGGTCGGCGGCATGATCGCCGGCGTGCATTTCATCACCACCGGCGTCCTGGCCGAGATCATGGCCCGCATCTACTTCGAGTCGGGGAACGCCCAGCTCTACCTGGCCCGGCCGGAGCGCCAGCTGGCGGACAACGAGGGCTGGCGCAAGCCCGTTTGATGTTGCCGAATATCGCCCGCAACGCCCGGCTGGGGCTTGCCGCCCTCACCGCCATCGTCCTCGCCTGGCGCTTCTGGGTGGTGCTCGACCTGGGCATCACCCTCTATGTGGACGAGGCCCAGTACTGGACCTGGGCCCGGGACCTGGCCTGGGGCTATTTTTCCAAACCCCCCGGCGTCGCCGCCCTGATCGCCGCTTCCACCACTCTCTTCGGCTACGGCATTCTGGGGGTCAAGGCCCTGGGCATGCTCTGCTATCCGGCTGCCGCCTGGATCGCCTTCGCCATCGCCCGGCGGCTCTACGACGAGAACACGGCCTTCTGGGCCGCAGTGACCGTCCTCACCCTGCCCATGTTCTCCTGGCTGGGGCTATTCGTCTCCACCGACGGGCTTCTCACCGTTTTCTGGCTGCTGGCCCTTTACGCCTACCTCCGGGCCCTCGACCATGATCGCTGGCAGGACTGGCTTCTCCTGGGCGCCATCTGCGGCCTGGGCCTGATGTCCAAATACACCATGGTGGCCTGGATGCTGGCCGCCCTGCTGCACCTGGCCGCCTTTCACCGGGAACGCCTGAAGAGCCTGCGCCCCTGGGCCGCCGCTTTCCTGGCCCTGCTCATCCTCGCTCCCAATATCGCCTGGAACATCGCCAACGACTTCCCCACCCTCAAGCACACCGCCGATATCACGGTGAACAAGCGGGCCGCCGGCGGCCTCAAGGCACTGGGGGAATTCCTGGCAGCCCAGTGGATAGCCTTCGGCCCCATCTTCGGCAGCGTCTTCCTGGTGCTCCTCGTCAGCGTCCGCAAGGCTTGGCGGGACGACAAGCTGCGGCTGCTGCTCTGGTTCAGCATTCCACTCTGGATCGTGGTCTCCATCCAGGCGGCGAAGAGCCACGCCAACGCCAACTGGGCCGCCCCCGCCTTCGCCCCCGCCGCCATCGCGGTGGTGGCCTGGCTCCTGGCCCGGAATCGCCGGCGGCTGCTGGCGGTGGGGCTCGCCATCAACCTGGCGCTGGTGGGCGCGATTTATCACTGGCCCCAGATCCTGCACGCCCTGGCAGTCAAGGAAGCCTCCCGGCAGGACCCCTTCGCCCGTGCCCGGGGCTGGGACGAGTTGGGCCGCCAGCTGCAGCCCATCGTCGCCGCCCATCCCCAGGCGGTGCTCGTCGCCGACAACCGCACCCTGCTGGCCCACATGCTCTACGAGTTGCGGGACCTCGCCCCCGCCGCCGCCAGCTGGAATCCGGAAGGGCTGAAGACCGACCACTACAAGCTCACCACCGACCTCTCCCCCTACGTCGGCCGGGACGTCCTCCTCATCACCCGCGACCGGCCGGGGCCGGACATGGCGGCCCGCTTCGCCGCCATCGAACGCCTGGCCCGGCTGCGCGCCCCCCTGGATGAAAGCCGCGCCCTGGCCATGGACGTCTATCTTCTCCATGATTTCAAGGGCTACTGAACTGAAGGGAATACTGGCCGCCTGCCTGGCCCTGGCGGTGGTCTTCATCCTTTTCCCGGGCCTCGACCTGGCCGCCAGCGGCCTCTTTTTCCGAGACCACGCCTGGCTCCTGGACCGGGACTCGGCCTGGCTCTTCCTGCCTTACCGGGGACTGCCGCGGCTGGGTCAAGCCACCCTGCTGGCCTTGGTAGCCCTCTGGCTGCTGAGCTTCGTCCGCCGCTTCGCGGGCCTGCGGGCCCGGCGGACCACCTTCGGCTTCCTGTTGGCTGCTGCCCTGACCGGTCCGGTGCTCCTGGTGGACAATCTCATCAAGGACCATTCCGGCCGCGCCCGGCCCATCAATGTGCAGCCCTTCGGCGGCCAGAAGCAATTCACCCCGGCCTTCCTACCGGCGGATCAATGCCGCAAGAACTGCTCCTTCGTCAGCGGCCATGTGGCCACCGCATCCTTCCTCATGGCCTTCGGCTGGCTGGCGGCACCGGCCGTGCGCCGGCGCTGGCTTATCGCCGGCATCGTCTCCGGCGGGACCATGGGACTCCTCCGCATGGTGCCCGGCGGGCACTTCCTGTCGGATACGATCTTCGCCTGGTTCGCGGTGTATTTCAGCTTGTGGCTGACGGAGTGGGTTTTCCGGCGATTGGGCTGGCTGCCGCCGAGACCTTTGGACTGACGAGAAATCCTCTCGCTCGTCGGGCGGGGCATTCGCTCCGCCGGGCTGCGGAACTCGGGGGCTGCGCCCCCTCAGACAGTCCTCGCCCGGTTCCTCGAACGCCCCACCCTCCGGTTGGCACGGAGGGTGAAGGTTGTTGTCAGTCGAGGCGGGTGTCCAGGCCGTTTTCCGCCAGCTCGGCGGCCCGCAGGATGGCCCGGGCCTTGTTCTGGGTCTCCTGCCATTCGGCATTGGGATCGGAGTCGGCGACGATGCCGGCGCCGGCCTGGACGTGGAGTTCCTTGTCCTTGACCACCGCGGTGCGGATGGCGATGGCCAGGTCCATGTCGCCGTGGAAGCCCAGATAACCCACTGCTCCGGCATAGATGCCGCGCTTCACCGGCTCCAGCTCATCGATGATCTCCATCGCCCGCACCTTGGGGGCGCCGGAGACGGTGCCCGCCGGGAAGGTAGCCTTGAGCACGTCGAGGGCGTCCAGCCCCGGCTGCAGCTTGCCTTCCACATTGGAGACGATATGCATGACGTGGGAGTAACGCTCGATGACCATGTTTTCGGTGAGCTTGACGCTGCCCACCTTGGCGACGCGGCCGCAGTCGTTGCGTCCGAGGTCGAGGAGCTGGACATGCTCGGCCCGCTCCTTTTCATCGGACAGCAGGTCGGCGGCCAGGGCTGCATCCTCCTCCGCCGAGGCGCCCCGCTTCCGGGTGCCGGCGATGGGACGCACCGTGACGACATCGCCTTCGAGGCGCACCAGGATCTCTGGGGATGCTCCCACCACATGGAAGTCCTCGAAGTCGAAATAGAACATGTAGGGCGACGGGTTGAGGCTCCGCAGGCTCCGGTAGAGGGCCATGGGACTCGCAGCCAGGGGCTTGGTCATGCGCTGGGAGAGGACTACCTGCATGACGTCCCCTTCGGTGATGTATTGCTTGGCTTTCAGCACGGCCTTCTTGAAGGCGGCTTCGCCGAAGACGGAAACCGCCGGTGCGGACTGGGCGGGCTTCTCTTCCGGAATGCTGGCCGGGGCGCGCAGCTTGGCCAGCAGTTCCTTGAGGCGGGTGCGGGCCTTCTGGTAGGCACCGGGAACGCCGGGCTCGGCATAGACCACCAGGGTCAGCTTGCCGGAAAGGTTGTCCACCACCGCGATTTCCTCGGACAGCAGCAGGAGGATATCAGGGGTGCCGAGGTCGCCGGGCTTCTGGGTGCGGGTGAGGCGGGTCTCCACGTAGCGCACCGTGTCGTAGCCGAAACAGCCCACCAGGCCGCCGCAGAAGCGCGGCAGGCCGGCCAGGGGGGCGGCCCGGAAGCGCTTCATGAACTTGCCGACGAATTCCAGGGGATTGGTGTCGTCCTCCCGCTCGGCGATGCGGTGGCCGGTCAGGACCAGCACCTGGTGGCCGTAGACGGCGATGCGGGTGGCGGCCGACAGGCCGATGAAGGAATAGCGCCCGAAGCGCTCGCCCCCCTGGACCGATTCCAGAAGGTAGGAATAGGGCTGGCCGGCCAGCTTCAGGTAGATGGACAGCGGCGTATCGAGATCGGCAAAGGTCTCGAGGGTGACGGGGATGCGGTTGTAGCCTTGCGCGGCGAGCGCGTTGAATTCGGTTTCGGTCATGGAAGCCTCACAAAAACCAGGGGACGAACGGGAAACTGGAAACGAGAAACGGTGGTCAGCGGCGCCAGCGCCAGCAGTCCTTGATCCCTTTGCGGGAGCGGTTTTCCCAGTTACGCGAAATCGTCATGTTCTTGTGGGCTATTCAGAATGATTGCGCCCGTTCCAGGGCGGCGGGGAGATCGGATACTAGCGCATCGCAATCGGCGCTGTCCACCGGCTCTCCCTCGTTGTAGCCGTAGGGCACGCAGAACACCGGGCAGCCGGCGCCCCGGGCAGCCTGGATGTCGTTCCGGGAGTCGCCGACGTGGATATTTTCCACCGGCCGGGTGCCCATCACCACGCAGGCATGGAGAATGGGTTCCGGGTGGGGCTTCTTGTTGGGCGTGGTGTCGCCGGAGACGATGACGTCAAAGAAGTCGGCCATGCCCATGCGCTCCAGGAGCGCCTCGGTGAACATGCCGGGCTTGTTGGTCACCACCCCCATTTTCGCCCCGGTAGCCTTCCAGGCCTGCAGTCCCTCCATCACGCCGGGATAGACCAGGGTGAAGCGGCCGTTCACCTCGCTATAGTGGCGCTTGAAGGATTCGATGCCGGCATGGAGCTGCTCGGCCGGGGGCGGGTGCCCCCGGGTCAGGCAGCGCTCCACCAGGACGGCCATGCCCTTGCCGACGAAGCTGTGAATTTCATCCGGGGTCCGGGGGGGCTCCCCCAGGTCTTCCAGCATGCGGAGGCAGGCTTCGGCCAGGTCGGCGACGGTGTCCAGCAGGGTGCCGTCCAGGTCGAAGGTGACCGACTTGAATCTCATGCCTTGGCCAACTCGGCCCGCAGCGCACCGATAACCGTATCGTAGCGATGGGGGTCCTCATCCCGGCCGGCGCCATAGACGGCGGAACCGGCGACGAAAGCATCGACCCCGGCCCGGGCGATCTCGGCGATATTAGCGGTATTGACGCCGCCATCGATCTCCAGGCGGATGCGGCGGCCGGTCTCCCGCTCGTAGGCGTCGATCCTGGCCTTGGCCTGACGGGCCTTGGCCAGAGCCGAGGCGATGAACTTCTGGCCGCCGAAGCCAGGGTTCACGCTCATGAGCAGCACCACGTCGAGCTTGTCCATGACGTAGTCCATGTAATCCAGCGGCGTGGCCGGATTGAAGACCAAGCCGGCCTGGCAGCCCTGGTCGCGGATGAGGGCGAGGCTCCGGTCCACGTGCTCCGAGCCTTCCGGGTGGAAGGTGATGATGTTGGCCCCGGCCTTGGCAAAATCGGGAATGATGCGGTCCACCGGCTTGACCATGAGATGCACGTCGATGGGCGCCGTGGTACACGGGCGGATGGCCTGGCAGACCAGGGGGCCGATGGTGAGGTTGGGAACGTAATGGTTGTCCATCACGTCGAAATGAATCCAATCGGCACCGGCGGCGATGACATTGGATACTTCTTCCCCGAGCTTGGCGAAATTGGCCGAGAGTATGCTCGGTGCGATTACGAATTCCTTGTTCGACATAGCTGCCCCCCAAAAGATGGAATGATCTGATGCTGATTTTACCGACGAAAGCGGCTTCGGAGAGCATTGTCACACTAGACGAATTCCTGTCAAATACGGAGACATCCCCTACAGTGGTCCACCATGGCAGAAGAGAAGAAATACCTGATCCAGATCGAGACCTCTCCTGAGTTCATCCCGGACCAGTCCGATCCGGAAGGACAGCGCTACGTCTTCGCGTACACCATCACCATCCGCAATATCGGCAGCGTGCCGGCGCAGCTCATCTCGCGGCACTGGATCATCACCGACGCCAATAACTCGGTGCAGGAAGTGCGTGGACTGGGGGTTGTGGGCCATCAGCCCCTGCTGAAACCCGGAGAAAGCTTTGAATACACCAGCGGCTGCTCCCTCGGCACCCCGGTGGGAACCATGAAGGGGACCTACCAGATGATCGCCGAGGATGGGATTCAATTCGAGGCTGACATTCCGGAATTCACCCTGGCCATTCCCCGCGTGCTCCATTGAGCCTGAAGCACTCCTACCGTTTTATCGCCCCCTTTTACGACGCGACCCTAGAAGCCGCCACCCGGGCCATCCGGCGGGAAAGCCTCACCGCCCTGCCCTCGCAACCGTCCCGGGTGTTGATCAATGGCATCGGCACGGGACTGGACCTGCCCCACCTGCCAACCCAGCATCAATACACGGGAATCGACTTGAGCCCGGCAATGCTCGGGCGTGCCCTGGGACGTAAAGAGCGCCTGCCTTTCCTGCCTGTGCAGGGCGACGTGCAACGGCTGCCTTTTGCAGCCGGCAGTTTCGACGCCGCAGTGCTGCACCTGATTCTGGCAGTGGTTCCCGATCCCGCCGCCTGCCTGGCCGAGACGGCTCGAGTCCTGCGCCCCGGGGGCAGCATCCTGATAATCGACAAATTCTTGCGGCCGGGACAGCAAGCGCCTTTGCGGCGCCTGCTCAACCCTCTGGCCCGCCGGATCGCGACCCGCCTGGACGTAGTCTGGGAGGACGTGCTCGCCACCACCCCGAACCTTGTCGTCCTGGAAGACTGTCCTATCCTGGCCGGCGGCTGGTTCCGCCGGATTCGGCTGGTGAAGCGCTAATGCTGCCGCTTGCCGACCTCGTGGCCGATCACGCCGCCGACGGCGGCGCCGCCCACCGTCCCGAGCGCGCTGTTGTCCGTAGCCGCCGCACCGGCGACACCGCCGACGCCGGCACCGATGACCGTACCCTTCTCGGTCTTGGACATGCTGTCCCAAGTAGAACATCCACCCACCGAGGCGGCAATCATGACAGCCGAAAGGCTTGCCGCAATCTTACGTCCCCGCATGATTTTCTCCTTCCGCAACGAACCAGGCCAGCAGCCTGTTCCCATTGGACGGAAGGAGAAAGTACTGAGTTCGCCCTAGACGGCCCGCACTTGTAACAACTCGTATCACTGCGGTAGTCGGCGTTATCGCTCTACAAGCCCGGCCAATGCGTTAATCATTAGAAGCCGCATCAAGCATGTACCCGCTTTTGTACCCGCTTTTCGGTTCTCGTTATTCTGCACTAGAAGCGAGAATGCCCATCCAAACCAGCCGGCAGGGGTTGGAAATGACAGGTCTCTTCTACGGTGATGCGGCCTTTCCCGACCTCAGCAATAAAGAGCCGGCCGCCAGCCGCTGTGCCAGCCGGCGCCCATTCTTTCTCAAGGCGAGCCTTGTCCATTGCCAGGGCAATGCTAGTTGATGGAATGCCCTGGCGGAACTGCCAAGGCATCAGGTTGCCGTCCGCTCAGCTTACGCGCCTGTCCAGTCATCCTCCTTGACCGACCTCGCGGCGGCGGGGCCCTTGGGCTTTCCTTCCTTCTTGGGAATCCTGTCCCGAACCACCTCCGGCAAATCGTCCGCTGTGACAAAGCCATATTCATGACATTCCAACAGGTAGCGGCTGACGCGGCTCTGATCGTCGTACAGCTTCCCAAACCCTGTAAACGGCATCGGACGAATGACGCCGCTATAGGGGATATGGTTGTCGCTCAATCTCTCGCGCAGTTCCGTTTCGGCCACCAGTGCCGTTTCCAGTTGAAGTGCCGCATGAAAAATCGCAGCAACGTTGGCCCGGTGCAGTGGAAGCAAGTCGGTGGCAATCGCGCGGCCGACCTCGGCCCGGATATCCTCAACGATGCCGCGCTGCAACTCTTCCGCTTTCCGAAGAACCGAGAGGCGGTGAGTGACTTCTTCGAGCGTCCTGGTTATTGCCTCGCGTTTCATGGACACCGGCTCGGAGAGTTGCGCCCCCGATAGCATGGCTTTTGCCTCGGCCTCGATCCTTTCGCCATGAGCACTGCCTAGTTCGCTCAGCCCTGATTGGGCTTCGTTGCGCCGCTGTTCCAAATTGGCCAGCTCCCCTCTGATCTCCATCAGGCGCGTATGGGCTGCCGTATAGCGCGGGTCTCGGTGCAGGCTGATATTGACTTCCTTAAGTCGCTCAAACATGGTGTTTCCTTTCAACGTTATGGAATACCGCCAGGGCAGTCCCGGGCGGCGAGTTAAGCAGCTCTGCTTACATGGCAGCGCCGCAAGAACATGGAATTCAGTGGGGGCGCCTGGTGGCTAGGTACCAATTCCGGCAATCAGTCGCAGCATTAAATAGGTGCCGTCGCATTTCACCTGCCTTTCTTCCGGCTTCCCGTCGTCTACAGCAGTGCCAATCCAGCAGAGAAGGGAAAAAACATTCCTTCAGCCCTGATCTCCTCATCAAGGGCCAATCCCTTACCCCCTCCCCCATTCCCGAGAACAGCCCCATAAAAACCCGATTAACCAGCCGGTCTAGGGGCCAAAGAGCCCAGGGATTTATGCCCCCCTCCCCATGCCCCCTACCTGCTATGCCTCTTGGCCTCCCGCCCCTATCGAAAAAGTCGAATAAGTCGGCGAACGCTCTTTCTCGTTTCGGTCTTTCGACTTTTTCGACTTTTTCTATGTGGGTTGGCGGAATATGTGCAACACATTGAATAGAAATAGAAATATCTAAAATTGGTTTCATGGCGAATAACCCGCTTTAGTCGATGAACAATTTGGGGTTCATGCGGACCACCGTTGATGGGGGCGCCCCCTTGTTGGGCACCTTGTCAATGCGCAGCACATCGCATAGGGCCAGGCGTTCAAGCGCCTTGTCTAGCCGCCCGACACTGCGGAACCGGCCCTCCATCGCTTTCTGGCACTGGCTCTTTTTGAAGGACAGTAGCCCGCCCGCCTGCGCCCATTTCACAATGGCAATTGCATCGGTGTCTGCAGCATCCGCTCCCAGCAGGCCGAAAGCCGCATGGGCGTGAGGAATCAGCAGCCGGCACAGACTGACGGCTCGTTCCGTGGCGTCCAGGCTGACGCTTTCAGCCGTTGGCCCGGTCTCGGCCAGTTCCAGAAGGGCAGCGATGCGCGCCGCCGCGCCTGGCAGCTTGCTTGACCAGTCGGCAATGGACTCCATTGCACCCCGCTCGCCCTGCTGCTTCTCCACTTCATCAGCGAAATCAAGCCAGGCGTCTTTAGCCGAGTCAGTTAGCCCAATGACCCGGGGATTTCCTGCCACTAGGTCTCGCCCATCGAGTAAGCCCCGCAGCCGGCGTTCATACTCATTGGATATGTGGTTTGGGACCGCCCACCGCCGCCGCACGTCTCGCCGGCCCACGTTCGATTCGGGGATGGCAAAGAGGAAGCGGGCCAAGAGGCCGCTATCCCTGAACCGCCGGCTGCTGGCTACGTCTGCCAGGACTCCAGGTTGCAGGGCAAGCCCGAAGGTCAGCGCCGGGCGGTCCACATGCGCAGCCCGGTCGGCCCGATCTACCCGCATGGGGGTACCGGCATGGCCCTGCAGGAACACATCCAGGCTTGCCATACCGCCGCTATACATTCCGGCCATGATGAGAAAGATTCCGGCCTCGTCGGAGAGAACGGCCATGCGTTCGCCGTGTTCCACCAAGAGCCCCTGCAATCGTTCGGCCGTGCAGTCGCCGGTAAAAAGTCGGGGCGCCCGTATCTCGGTAGGCATGCCTTCCTCTTCTTCCTGGATTTGCTTGCGAATCTTCTCCCGGTCTTCGTCGTTCTCCGCATTGACAGCATCCCGCGTTAGCTTCTCGATTCGTTTCTTGGCCACGGCGCGCGCCGTCGTGGCCCGCGCAATCTCCGGCCGCAAGCGATCCCGTTCAAGTTTTTCCCAATGCACCAAGGGACCGGCAAGGGCGTTGATAACCGCCGTCTTCCGGCTGCCACTGGGGAGCGCCGTCAGCGTCCAGATGGAAAGCGGCTCGGTGTAGTCGTCATCCGGCCCAAAAGGCGCCACCTCAAAGCGGCGGTGCAGGCAGGTTGCCAGGACGGACAGGGAGCACATGACTGCCAGTGCCGGGGGGGTTTGAGTCGATTCAGCCACCGCGCCGGCCATGTCCTTCACCCAGGAGGGCAGCACATCCGCCGGAAGCTCGGGCACGTGGATGCGCCCGGGGAGGATGGGGTCCGGCCAGTTCTCCCCGATGGAGCGAATGCCGCTATCGCTGGCTACCGAAGCCGGGCTGGGCAAATGGGTAGCGATTGCCGAGGAAATGGCCGCTGCGACGGCGCCGCCGCCTGCCACCCGGGCCAGGTCGTTGAAGTCGGATAGATCACCCATGGCAGCTTCCTTCGAAACGTGGAACCGCCACTGCCGCACCCACCGCACGCGCCGCCGCCATTGCTGCCGCCATCCCGGGATTGCCAGGGGTGCCGGTGTCGTTGTCGGCAGCAATTACCAAGGTCAGGGCCGGGAATTTTTGCCGCAAAGCCTTGGCAACCGGCTGCAGGTTTCCAGCGTCGAAGGCGATAGCCGTAGCGGTGCCAGTCGCCTGGTAGATCGTCGCCCCGGTAGCGTAGCCTTCACATACGCACAGGGCGGCCGATGGGCGGCCGATGGCGTGATAACAGCCCCGCTTGCGCCCGCCGGTAAGGAAGATCTTGCGACCATCGGGAGCGATGAATTGCAGGCTGTGGAGCATGCCATTAGGATCGCGCACAGGGATTACCAACTGCCCCCGTAGGTTGCGGATGCCGTAGGCGTCCACCGCTTTGCGCACCAAGGGACCGGCAAGGGCGTTGATAACCGCCGTCTTCCGGCTGCCACTGGGGAGCGCCGTCAGCGTCCAGATGGAAAGCGGCTCGGTGTAGTCGTCATCCGGCCCAAAAGGCGCCACCTCAAAGCGGCGGTGCAGGCAGGTTGCCAGGACGGACAGGGAGCACATGACTGCCAGTGCCGGGGGGGTTTGAGTCGATTCAGCCACCGCGCCGGCCATGTCCTTCACCCAGGAGGGCAGCACATCCGCCGGAAGCTCGGGCACGTGGATGCGCCCGGGGAGGATGGGGTCCGGCCAGTTCTCCCCGATGGAGCGAATGCCGCTATCGCTGGCTACCGAAGCCGGGCTGGGCAAATGGGTAGCGATTGCCGAGGAAATGGCCGCTGCGACGGCGCCGCCGCCTGCCACCCGGGCCAGGTCGTTGAAGTCGGATAGATCACCCATGGCAGCTTCCTTCGAAACGTGGAACCGCCACTGCCGCACCCACCGCACGCGCCGCCGCCATTGCTGCCGCCATCCCGGGATTGCCAGGGGTGCCGGTGTCGTTGTCGGCAGCAATTACCAAGGTCAGGGCCGGGAATTTTTGCCGCAAAGCCTTGGCAACCGGCTGCAGGTTTCCAGCGTCGAAGGCGATAGCCGTAGCGGTGCCAGTCGCCTGGTAGATCGTCGCCCCGGTAGCGTAGCCTTCACATACGCACAGGGCGGCCGATGGGCGGCCGATGGCGTGATAACAGCCCCGCTTGCGCCCGCCGGTAAGGAAGATCTTGCGACCATCGGGAGCGATGAATTGCAGGCTGTGGAGCATGCCATTAGGATCGCGCACAGGGATTACCAACTGCCCCCGTAGGTTGCGGATGCCGTAGGCGTCCACCGCTTTGCGCACCAAGTAGGGATGTGAATCGTCGGCGGGTCTTGCGCGCTCCCATAGCCGCGCCGCCCGATCCCTTGCAGACGCGTACACTGCAGCCTGCTCGGCATCCCGCGCCGCTTTTGCCGCTGCCATGCGTTCGGCCATGGCCTGGCGTTCAGCGGCTGTCAGTGTTCTATCCCGCTGGGGATGCCAAGTCTCCGACTGGCCGGTTTTCCAACTCCCAAAAACGCCATAGGGATGCGCATCAAGGTTGAGCACGTACCAGCCATTGGTGCTGCCAGCCTTATCTCCCTCTACACGATAGCGACGCAGCCGTCCGTCAGCAATCGGGGCCGGCTTCTGCATTGCCAATCCTGCAGCGGAAAGCGCCTTAAGGAAATCGGCAGTACCCGGGGGAGTCAAAGCTCACCCCCTTCGCTTTCAACAATGCCACCAATCAAATAGTTGAGTTGTTCGGTGGCCACGTCGGCAAGTTGCTCATCTTCGATCCGGCAGCCGGGGTTCAACCAGAAGACCCCCACTGCGAACAGGTACTGAAGCTGCATGGCCACTGCTGCAACCTGCCGCGCCTGTTCTTCGGTCAGTTGATCGACCAGAACTCGACTGCGGCCAATGGCGAGATGATGAACCTTGGGTGATTTCTTGCGCCCCATGGCTGCACCTATGCCGATTTGCGGCTGCTTTGGATGCGGCCGGCTATCCAGGCGTCGACTTCGTGCTCTGGCCAGCCTACGGCCTTAGCCCCCAAGGAAACCGGAGCGGGGAACGTACCTGCCTGGATAGCTGCGTAAATCGCCGATCTGGAAAGCCCAGTGCGGGATTCAACTTGCCTTCTTCGGAGAATTACTAGCGCGTTGCGGATTTGTTCGGACATGCGTAGCTCCTACAAGATCGCCCCGGCCATCCGGGGAACGAGTAGGAACGGAAATTACGCATCAATACAGCCTAGAAATACCTAAATTGGCCGGAGATTTTCCTGGCGATTTTAGGAACTACCTCGCTCCTTCAATTTGGCGATGAAGGAAGCCCATGATTTTTCATGCTTTGCCGCCTTGGTTAGCCAATACCCTGCCTTGTTGCACTCGATCCCTGCAAGCTCCATGACTGCATGAAATGAAATGCCGGCCAGGCCCGTTTCTGTTGTAGTGAATTTGATGTTCAGCCGGCCAAGGTAGTCCTCCAATTTATGGGCAACCATGAATTGGGGGCGTGCAAAATCGGCATCAGTTATTGGCAGATTCAGCAACCCGTTAGTCATTCCTAAATGCATACTAGCCAGTTCGCCGGCACAGGTCTTCTTCATGTCACGCGCTAAGACCATGAGGGCAAATGTATTGTCCCTCATGGGCGAGGGAAGCCTAGTATCTGGAAAATCCTTTTCGATCTGTTCGAATCCGCCAGCCAGAAGAAAACCCAATGCGGCATCGTCCAGACTTTGCATGGCGTCAATGATTTTGGACAAGCCATTCAGAAGCGATTCCGCCCTCTCTCTTCTTGCCTCTTGCTTTACTCGCTCTTCTGCACTCACCATAGCCACGAAAGAAGCCATGCCTTCGAGGTATCTCACGAAAACCATAGCCTCATTCACGCTTTCAGGCCTGGAATAGAAATCGGGATTCGCCTTTAAATAGCTCTTGTTGAACCTGTCCTCAAGGCATGAACTGGTATTGGCAGAAAATCTCAAGTCAGGCAACGGAGGAAGCCCCCCGCTACGGAGAAAATTAATGAATAGGCGACCATTCAAGTCAGCGCCATCCATCATCCCGTCCAATTTTTCATCATCCATTGAATAACACTCCTTCGTGGAGGCCATCCCCTGGAAGTGAAGGTGCCGCTTTTCGCCTGGCCGGGCTAGGGGATGGCGTACTCGGTCACATTACTGTCATCTCAACCATTCTTCGAAGGTGCCAACGACGTAGACTTGGTTAAAGCTCTTGAGGACGGAATCCGCAAGCGCACCGCTTCGGCTGGCCAACACTTCTACAGCAGAATCGATGTGGTCGTATTTCCCGCTAGACACTTGCTCCGAGAGCAGCTCCTTGATTGCGTTCATGTCGGTTCCGATTTGCTCAAACACATCTAGAACTATTTTCATGGCATCTTGAGTTGGCGCCGTATGCTTGATTTCAGCCATTGGAAACCTCTACCACCTTGGGGGCGCGCTGGTTTTCAACTGTTGCGAGTGCATCACAAAGAAGCTCATCGACAACCAAGGCGGCCCACTGCAAATCACCCTCGTTGTTCCAGTTGCCTGATTGCTCAGCTGCAGCAATAAGATTTACGATTGCTCTGGCTTTCTGGATGCCCGTTGCCGCATCATCCAGGCCGGCGGGATTGGTTGCTGTAACATCTAGTTCAGTCATAGTCGCATCCCCTTACGTGTGTGCGATTGTGATTAGGGCCGGTTGGTGTTGCATCATCTTCCGGCCCGCGTTGCCCGATGCCGTCAGGCGGCGGTCTTACTCTGTATCGGCACCACCTTTGCACCTGCTCGCCAGGCGTCAGTCAGGTCAGCCCATTCCTGCAGGAGCTTCCGGCGCTGCTCCAGCTTCTTGGCGTGGTTGTAGGCACCGCGCACCTTGTTACGCTCGGCATGGGCCAGGGTCAGTTCCACCAATTCATGATCGATACCGGCCTCGTTGTAGTAGGTCGAGAACGTGGAACGGATGCCATGGGGGCTGAACTTCCCGGCGTATCCGGCCCGGTTGAACACATCCCTGATGGCTTCGTGGGTCAGCGGCTGTTCGCGGTCCTTGCGTCCGGGGAACACGTACCGCCCCCGGCCGGTCAGGGGGTGGAGCGCCTGCAGCAGTTCGATAGCCTGTGCAGACAGGGGAACCACGTGGACTTCCCGCATCTTCATGCGCTCGGCCGGCACAGTCCATAGCCCGGCCTCCAGGTCGAATTCCCGCCACTCCGCACCCCGCATCTCTACCGTGCGGACAACGGTAAGCCACAGGAGCTTGGCGGCCATCTTGGTTGCATGCTCGGCCTGTACCCCCTCCAGGGCCTGGAGAAAAGCGGGTATCTCTTTCGCGGTCAGGTGGGCGATGTGCTGTGTCTTGCGCGCTTTGATCGTGTTGCGCAGCGGCCACGTGGGATCGTTATCCACCAGCAGTTCACCGGCCGCGTAACGGAAAACACCGCCGATCCAGGTTTTCAGGAGCTTGGCACTGGCCGGGGAACCGCGCTGTTCTACCCGCTTGAGAACGTCCTTGATATGCGCAGGGGTGATGGATCGGATCGGCAGATTGCCGATGCGCGGGAAGGCATCGCTGGCGAGGCGCCTATCCACCTGCAGCCGGTAGCCGCCAGACCAATGCCCGGCGTTCTCCTTGATCCAGGTTTCAGCCACCGCCTGGAAGGTGCTTTCCACCTCGATGGATCGGCGCAGTGTTTCGGTGCGCCGCTGGTGCGCCGGGTGGATGCCCTCCTTCACCAGCTTGCGGGCCGCCTCGCGCTCTGCCCGGGCTTCCGCCAGGCTCATGGCCGGATAGTCGCCCACCGCATACAGATTCTCCTTGCCGCCGATCCGATAGCGATAGCGCCAGAGCTTGGAGCCGTTGGGCCGCACCTCCAGATAGAGGCCGTTTCCGTCCGTCAGCTTGTAGGGCTTGTCATTCGGTTTGGCGTTGCGCAGTTGGGTATCGGTCAGCATGGCAATTCCCCTTGGCGAATCAAACAACAGCTGCGCCCGATACCCGCTTTTTCTCCGTACCCGCTTCGCGGATTCCGTTCGCATGCCGAATACCCGCTTTTGTACCCGCTTTATATTCGGAAGTCAATGGAATACATCGGAACAATACGGACAAAAAAGCCCGCAATTACGCGGGCTTGGTGGAACATACCGGACAATGCCGGAAGAGCATTTGCACTAACTGCGGTAGTCGGCGTTGATCTTGACGTAGTCGTAGGACAGATCGCAGGTATAGACCCGAGCCGCGGCCTCGCCCCGTCCCAGGTGGATCCGCACGGTGATTTCGGCCTGCTTCATGACGCGGGCGCCATCCTCTTCCCGGTAGGAAGCCGCCCGGCCGCCCTTTTCTGCCACCAGGACGTCATCCAGCCAAACCCGCACGCCGTCCACGTCGAGGTCGGCGATGCCGGCGTAGCCCACCGCCGCCAGGATGCGGCCCAGGTTGGGATCGGAGGCGAAGAAGGCGGTCTTGGTCAGCGGCGAATGGGCAACGGCGTAACCGACCTTACGGCACTCCTCGGCGTCCTTGCCGCCTTCGACGGCGACGGTGATGAACTTGGTGGCACCCTCGCCGTCACGGACGATGGCCTGGGCCAGCTCCACCGCCACGGCGATGATGGCGGCCCTGACCTCGGCCCAGCCGGTCGCATCTTCGCTGGAGAACTCCGCGCCGGAACGGCCGCTGGCGATCATCACGAAGGAGTCGTTGGTGGAGGTGTCGCCATCCACCGTGATGCAGTTGAAGGACAGGTCAGCCGCCTCCTTCACCAGCTTGTCCAGCAGGGGCTGGGGGATGCCGGCATCGGTGGCAACGAAGCCCAGCATGGTGGCCATGTTGGGCTTGATCATGCCGGCGCCCTTCGACATGCCGGTGACGATGACCGTCTTGCCGCCGATGCTGACCCGGCGGGAGGCCGCCTTGGCGACGGTGTCGGTGGTCATGATGGCGTGGGCGGCGGCGTGCCAGTGGTCGGCCTCGAGGTCGGTAGCGCAGGCGGGCAGCCCTGCGATCAGGCGCTCCACCGGCAAGGGTTCGAGAATGACGCCGGTGGAGAAGGGCAGCACCTGCTGCGGCGCCACGCCCAGGGTGGCGCCCACCGCTTCGCAGGTGGCCTGGGCCGCTTGGCGGCCAGGCTCACCGGTGCCGGCATTGGCGATGCCGGTGTTGATGACCAGGGCGCGGATGCCAACCCCGGCCTCGAGATGCTGGCGGCAAAGCTGCACCGGTGCGGCGCAGAAGCGGTTCTGGGTGAACACGCCGGCCACCGTGCAGCCCGGATCGAGGGCGATGAGGGTCAGGTCGCGGCGGTTCTTCTTGCGGATCTCCGCCTCGGCGACGCCCAGGCGGACGCCGGCCACGGGGAAAAGCTGATCGGGAGCGGGAGTCTGGTAATTGACTGGCATGGTTTTCTCGACTTGGAAAGCAAACGGGCGCCCCGCGGGGCGCCCGAAAGGGTTCAACGCATCAACTCAGCTTGCCGTGGCAATGCTTGTATTTCTTGCCCGAGCCGCAGGGACAGGGGTCGTTGCGGCCAATCTTGGGGCCGGCCTGGGCCGGCTGCGGCGCTGCCGCCGCCTCGTCCCCGCCATCGCCGCCCAGGGCCTCGTCGTAGTCGGCGTGCTGGTACTGGACATTCTGCACGTCGGCGTGGGGCGCGGTTTCCTCCACGTCTTCCGAGGAGCGGATCTGGACGGTGAAAACCACCCGGGTCACTTCCTTGCGCACCAGGTCGAGAAGCCCCTCGAAGAGTTCGAAGGCTTCGCGCTTGTACTCCTGCTTCGGATTCTTCTGGGCGTAGCCGCGCAGGTGGATGCCCTGGCGCAGATGATCCAGGGCCGCCAGGTGCTCCCGCCAGTGGCTGTCCAGACTCTGGAGCATGACGTTGCGCTCGAATTGGTGGAAGACCTCGGCCCCCACCATCTCCACCTTGGCCTGGTAGGCCTGGTCGGCTCCTTCGGCGATGCGGGCCAGGATGTCGTCGTCGGATAGGGTGGGCTCGCTCTTGAACCACTGGGAGACCGGCGCCTCGATCTGCAGTTCGGCAGCCAGGGCCTTTTCCAGCCCGGCCATGTCCCACTGCTCCTCCACCGACTCCGCCGGCACATAGATGCGGAAGATGTCGGCGATGACGCCGTGGCGCATGGCGGTGATGGTCTCGGAAATGTCATCCGTCTCCAGGAGCTCGTTGCGCTGCTGGTAGATGACCTTGCGCTGGTCGTTGGCGACATCGTCGTATTCGAGGAGCTGCTTGCGGATGTCGAAGTTGCGGGCTTCCACCTTGCGCTGGGCGGATTCCAGGGAGCGGGTGACGAGGGGATGCTCGATGGCCTCGCCTTCCGGCATCTTGAGCTTGTCCATGATGGTCCGCAGGCGCTCGCCGGCGAAGATGCGCAGGAGCGGATCGTCCAGGGAGAGGTAGAAGCGGGACGAGCCCGGATCCCCCTGGCGGCCGGAGCGGCCCCGCAGCTGGTTGTCGATGCGCCGGGATTCGTGGCGCTCGGAACCGATGATGTGCAGGCCGCCGGCGGCCAGCACCTGGTCGTGAAGCTGCTGCCACTCGGCACGGATGGCCGCGATCTGCTTCTCTTTCTCCTCGGCCGGGATGGCCTCGTCATCCTTGATGGTGGCGATGCGCTTCTCGATATTGCCCCCGAGGACGATATCGGTACCGCGACCGGCCATGTTGGTGGCGATGGTCACCACGCCGGGACGGCCGGCCTGGACCACGATCTCGGCTTCCCGGGCGTGCTGCTTGGCGTTCAACACCTGGTGGGGAAGCTTGTCCTTGTCCAGGATGCCGGAGAGGAGCTCGGAATTCTCGATGGAGGTGGTGCCCACCAGCACCGGCTGTCCCCGCTTGTGGCAGTCCTGGATGTCGGCAATGATAGCCGCGTACTTTTCCTCGGCCGTCTTGTACACCAGGTCGTTCATGTCCTTGCGGACCATGGGCCGATGGGTCGGGATGACGACGGTTTCCAGCCCGTAGATCTGGTGGAATTCGTAGGCTTCGGTGTCGGCGGTGCCGGTCATGCCGGCGAGCTTGCCGTACATGCGGAAGTAGTTCTGGAAGGTGATGGAGGCCAGGGTCTGGTTTTCAGCCTGGATGGCGACGCCTTCCTTGGCTTCCACCGCCTGGTGCAGGCCGTCCGACCAGCGGCGGCCCGGCATGAGACGGCCGGTGAATTCGTCGACGATGATGATTTCGCCGTTCTGCACCACATAGTGCTGGTCCCGGTGGAACAGGGTGAGTGCCCGCAGCGCCGCGTTCAGGTGGTGCATGAGGGTGATGTTCGCGGCCTCATAGAGACTGCGGCCCTCCTGCAGGAGGCCATGCTCCAGCAGGAGTTGCTCGGCATGCTCGTAGCCGGACTCGGACAGGTGCACCTGATGCCCCTTCTCGTCCACCCAGTAGTCGCCCTCGCCCTCCTCGGTCTCCGCCCGGCTCAGCAGGGGCACGATGCCCCGCATGCGCATATAGAGGTCGGTATAGTCCTCGGCCTGGCCGGAAATGATGAGGGGGGTACGGGCCTCGTCGATGAGGATGGAGTCCACCTCGTCCACGATGGCGAAATTGAGGCTCCGCTGGACGCGCTCGTTGGCCGCGTAGACCATGTTGTCGCGCAGGTAGTCGAAGCCGAACTCGTTGTTGGTGCCGTAGGTGATATCCGCAGCGTAGGCGGCCTGCTTGGCCTCGTGATCCATCTGGGACAGGTTCACGCCGACGGAGAGCCCCAGGAAGCGGTGCAGGCGCCCCATCCACTCGGCGTCGCGGCTGGCCAGATAGTCGTTCACCGTGATCACGTGGACGCCCTTGCCGGAGATGGCATTCAGGTAGGAAGGCAGGGTGGCCACCAGGGTCTTGCCTTCACCGGTGCGCATTTCCCCGATCTTGCCGTAGTGGAGCACCATGCCGCCGATCATCTGGACATCGAAATGACGCATACCCAGGGCCCGCTTGCCGGCTTCCCGCACCACCGCGAAGGCTTCGGGCAGGAGGTCGTCCAGGGACTCGCCCTGGGCGTGGCGGTCACGGAATTCTTCCGTCTTGGCCCGCAGCGCTTCGTCGGAAAGGGCCGAAATGGCGGGCTCCAGGCTGTTGATGCGGCGGACAACCAGGGAGTACTGCTTGATCAGCCGGTCGTTGCGGCTGCCAAAAACTTTTTTGAGAAGGCCGGAAATCATCGCGAAGGCAAAGGGTGGCGCCGTTGGCGGCAAAGCGTTGATTCTAGCACGTCGATTCCCACCGCCGTTGTTCGGCCGGCGGCGCTTCTTGATGCCAGCCGAATCAGCGCTTCTTGAGGGAGGCGAACTCATCCCCCCGTTTCAGAAACTGGGTCGGATTCTGGGCGACACCCAGCATGCGGACTTCGAAATGCAGGTGGGCGCCGGTGGACCGCCCTGTGCTTCCGACCGCCCCGATGGGATCGCCGCGCCGGACGATCTGGCCGGGCTTGACCAGCAGCTGGGAGAGATGGGCATAGCGGGAAACGAGGCCGTCGCCATGGTCGATGTCGATCATGTTGCCGAATTCCGGATGACGCTCCGCCACCGCCACGGCGCCCGCCGCGGCGGCGTAGACCGGGGTCCCGGCTTCGGCATTGAAGTCGAGGCCTTCATGGAGGGCTCGGGTTCCGTTGAAGGGATCGGAACGATAACCGAAACCGGAACCAATGAAGGCCTCCTTGACCGGCAGCGTGGTCGGCAGCAGACGGTCGCGGACGCGCTTCTCCAGGAGACGGGTCTCGAGGGCGGCGAGCTCATCGGCCTTGCTGTCGACGACGCGGCTCAGGCGCTCGATTTCCCGCTGGAGCTCTTCGGTGGACAGCGGCGTCGCGGCGATGAAAGGACCGCCCTGCCCGGCCGGCCGATTCGCCTCCCGGGGCGCTTCCTTCTTGATGCCGGCGAGGGAGGAGAGGCGCTCGCCCAGGCTGTCGAGCTGCAGCACCTGGGCCTGCAGTTCGCCCACCCGCGTCGCCATGAGCTGCAGGTTGCTGCGGACGAACTCCTGGGTCTTCTGGGTTTCCCGCTGCTGCAGGGAAAGCACGAGCTCCTGCACCAGGGGCAGGCGCAGATGCACCGACAGCCACGAGAAGACGACCGAGGTGGCGAACACCAGCCCGATCAGAAGAAGCACCGCCGCCACGACGTGACGGGGCATAATAGTGATTGTCCTGGCGGCCTTCAGTCGGCCGGAAACGACGATGATTTGCACGGAGTCCCCCTATGCATGCTTCCCTCGCGACTTTTCTCGACAACGCTGACGGCGCCGCCAAGGTCATGGCCCATGGACGGCTGCTCCTGAAGCTGTCGCGTCGTTTCGAAGCCATCGCGCCGGCGGGTTTCGCCCGCGCGGCCCGGGTGGCCAACTACAAGTCGGGGAAAATCGTTATCCACGCCGACAACGGCGCGGTCGCCACCAAGATCCGGCAGATGAGCCAGCGTCTTTGCGTCGAATTATCGAAAGGCGGCCCGGAGTGTAACGTCATGGAAGTGAAAGTGCAACCCCGGCAAATTCCTTCCCAATCAACCAGTTCCACTCCAAAACCGCTCTCGGGCCGAGCTTGCCGGGCGATCGAGGCGACGGCCTCCGACCTGCCCCGGGGCGAGCTGCGGACCGCCCTGGAGCGTTTGCTGGCCCACGTCGCTAGGCAGGAATGACGGCGACCCGCTCCAGGACCAGGAGGGCGAAGACCACCAGGGCGAAGACGATGCCGTAGCGGAAAAGGCGCCAGGAGAAGGCAAGATAGCGCTTGTCGCCGGTCACAGCCGCCAACAGGAGGCCGCCGCCGATGGCGATCACCAGGATCACCGCCAGCAGCCTCAGGACGTACATGGGATCAGGCAGCCTGGGTCAGCCAGCGGGCGACGCGGTCGGGCGCCTCTTCGGCCACCTCGAAGGTCACCATCTCCCAGGCGTCGCGGCGGGACAGGAGCTCCCGGGCCAGCAGATTGTTGAGGGCATGGCCGGACTTGTGAGCGGTGAAGGTCGCCAGGAGTGGGTGCCCTAACAAATAGAGGTCGCCGATGGCATCCAGGATCTTATGTTTGACGAACTCGTCGGCGTAGCGCAAACCGTCGGCGTTGAGGATACGGAACTCGTCGAGGACGATGGCGTTGTCCAGGCCGCCCCCCAGGGCGAGGCCGTTCTCCCGCAGGTATTCGACTTCCTGCATGAAGCCGAAGGTGCGAGCCCGGGCGACTTCGCGCACATAGGAGTGGTCGGCGAAGTCGATCTCGGCCCGCTGGGCCGACTTGGAAATGGCCGGGTGGTTGAAGATGATGGAGAAGGACAGCTTGTAGCCGTCGTAAGGATCGAAGCGCGCCACCTTGTCACCGTCCCGGACCTCGATGGGCTCCTTGACGCGGATGAATTTCTTGGCGGCGTTCTGTTCCTCGATCCCCGCTGACTGGATCAGGAAGACGAAGGGTGCGGCAGAGCCGTCCAGGATGGGCACCTCTGGCGCATCCAGGTCCACCCAGGCGTTGTCGATGCCCAGCCCGGCAAAGGCGGACATCAGGTGTTCAATGGTCCCGACCTTGATGCCGTCCTTTTCCAGACAGGAACACATGCGGGTGTCCCCCACCAGGAGGGCGGATGCCGGGAGATCAACGGGCTCGTGCAGATCCACCCGGCGAAAGACGATGCCGGTGTCCGGGGCGGCCGGGCGCAGGGTCATATTGACCTTGACGCCACCGTGGAGGCCAACGCCCGAGGCGCGGATGAGGGACTTGAGCGTGCGCTGCCTGAGCATGCAGATGCAATAAAAAAGGGCGGGAATCGGCGAATTGTAGCACAACCGCCGACTCCCTTTTTCAGAAGAGGTTTTGTTACAACTACTTAGTCAGCTTGTTTGCGCAAAAATGCCGGGATGTCGTAACGGTCGACACCGCTGTTGGCCAGGGCTTCGACGGTGACGTTGCGCTTCCGGACCACCGCCGGGACGTCGGCGATCTGGTTGTAGTCGATGGCCGGGGCGCTGGCAACGACGGCGTCGTAGGTGCCGGTGGCGCGGGCTTCCACCATCGGGGTGTTGATCACCTCGAAGGACTGGCGGCGGGCGGCGGCCTGGCCGAGGCCGGTGGCCACCACGGTGACGCGCAGGGCGTCGCCCATGAGCTCGTCGTACACGGCGCCGAAAATGATGTGGGCGTCTTCGGCGGCGAAGGCCTTGACGGTGCTCATCACCTCATTGACTTCCTTCATCTTCAGGCTGCCCTTGGCGGCAGTGATATTGACCAGCACGCCGCGGGCGCCGGAGAGGTTGACGCCTTCCAGGAGGGGGGAGGCGACAGCCTGCTCGGCGGCGATGCGGGCGCGGTCCACGCCGGCGGCGACGGCTGAGCCCATCATGGCGCGGCCCATTTCACCCATGACGGTACGCACGTCCTCGAAGTCCACGTTCACCAGGCCCGGGTAGGTGATGATTTCGGCGATGCCGCCGACGGCATTCTTCAGCACGTCGTCGGCCGCCCGGAAGCACTCGTCCACGCCGGCATCCTCGCCCATGACGTCCATGAGCTTGTCGTTGAGGATGACGATGAGGGAATCCACGTGCTTGGAGAATTCAGCGATGCCGGCTTCCGCCGCCTTGGTGCGCTTGCCGCCTTCGAAGGAGAAGGGCTTGGTGACGACGCCGACGGTCAGGATGCCCATTTCCCGAGCCACTTCCGCCACCACGGGAGCGGCGCCGGTACCGGTGCCGCCGCCCATGCCGGCGGTGATGAAGGCCATGTGGGCGCCGGCCAGGGCTGCGCGGACTTCCTCCCGGTGGGCTTCGGCCGCAGCCTTGCCCATTTCCGGCTTGGCGCCGGCGCCGAGGCCGGTCTGGCCGAGGGTGACCTTGAGGTGGGCGGTGCTGCGGGACAGGGCCTGGGCGTCGGTATTGGCGGCAATGAATTCCACCCCCTGCACACCTTCATGGATCATGTGGTCCACCGCATTGCCACCGGCGCCACCGACGCCGATGACCTTGATGATGGTACCGCTGTCTTCCTTTTCGATGATTTCAAACATTATTGGAACCTCCTCTGAACAAACTTTCAAAAACGGTCAAAAATTCTTGGCGAACCAGGTTTTCATGCTTTCCAGGACATCCCTCATGCCCTGCTTTTCCTTGATCTTCTGGCCCCGCTTCCTTTGCGCCTGGGCCTCCAGCAGGAGTCCGAAGGCGGTGGAGAAGCGCGGGGTCTGGACCACGTCGGCCAAGCTGCCGGTGTACTTGGGCATGCCCAGGCGAACCGGCATATGGAAAATCTCCTCGCCCAGCTCGATCATGCCGGGCATGACGCTGGCGCCGCCGGTCAGGACGATGCCCGACGACAGGACCTCCTCGAAGCCGGCCCGGCGCAGCTCGTGCTGGATGAGCTCGAACAATTCCTCGACCCGCGGCTGGATAACATCGGCCAGGGCGCGGCGGGAGAGCTTGCGGCTCGGGCGGTCGTCCACCCCGGCCACTTCCAGGGTCTCCTCGGGATCCGCCAGCTGGGACAGGGCGCAGCCGTACCTGCACTTGATGTCCTCGGCCTCCCGGGTGGGGGTGCGGAGCGCCATGGCGATGTCGTTGGTGACCTGGTCCCCGGCGATGGGGATGACCGAAGTGTGGCGGATGGCGCCCTGGGTCCACACCGCGATGTCGGTGGTGCCGCCGCCGATGTCGATGAGGCAGACGCCGAGGTCCTTCTCATCCTCGGACAGCACCGCGTAGCTGGAGGCCAGGGGCTGCAGCACCAGGTCGTTCACCTCCAGGCCGCAACGGCGCACGCACTTGACGATATTCTGGGCGGCCGAGACGGCGCCGGTGACGATGTGCACCTTCACCTCGAGGCGCATGCCGCTCATGCCGATGGGTTCGCGGATGCCGTCCTGGCCGTCGATGACGAATTCCTGGGTGAGGATGTGGAGTATCTCCTGGTCGGCGGGGATCGGCATGGCCTTGGCGGTCTCGATGACCCGCTCGACGTCGGTGGCGCCGGTTTCCTTGTCCTTGATGGCCACCATGCCGTTGGAGTTGAAGCTCTTGATGTGGCTGCCGGCGATGCCCGTATACACATCGGTGACCTTGCAGTCCGCCATCAGCTCCACTTCCTGGATGACGCGGGAAATGGTGTTCACCGTTTCCTCGATATTGACCACCACGCCCTTCTTCAGCCCCTTGGAATCCTGGGAGCCCATGCCGATGACGTTAAGGCGGCCTTCCGGCGTGATCTCGGCAACCAGCGCCACGATCTTCGAGGTGCCGATGTCCAGCCCGACCACCAAATCCTTGTTGTCCCTGCTCATTATTTCCCCTTGACCTCAGTCCCCGCGACCCGCATCGCAAAGCCATTCGGATACCGCAAATCCACCGCCGAAGGCAGCACGGGCCTCCCCGCCACCGCCGACGGATACACTTCCACGAAACGCTGGAGCCTTGTCCCCAGGGGCGCCCTCGGCTGCTCGCGCCCGAGCTCCACCACCATGCCATTGTCCAGCTTGAGCTGCCAGGCCAGGCGCGGCGACTGCACCACTTGCACCGGCCTGTGCCCCACCGGCCGCAGGGCGGCCGAAAACTCGCCATAGCGCCGCAGGAGCTCCGGCGCCGTTCCGACCGGGCCGTAGAGCATGGGCAGCCCGGCCCCCTCGCCCTCGGCCAGGGCCGCCGGGAAGACTTCCCCATAGGTATTCACCAGCTCGCCCCGGCTGGGCGTCCTGCCATCCTCCCAGCGGGCGGCCGGACGATGCTCCTCCACCCGCACATCCAGGCGCGCGGGCCACACCCGCCGCACCTCCACCTTGCGGACCCAGGGCAGCTTTTCCAGGGCACCCCGCACGGCCTCCAGGTTGATGCTGAAGAAATTGCCCTTGAGGGCCGCCGGCAAGACCTGCTCCACTTCGAGGCGCCGCACGTGCTGCAACTCCTCGGCGAACACCACCTGCCGGATGGGCAGGGCGGGCATGCGCGCCAGCCAGACGGCTGCGGCCGCCAGCAGCGCTGCCGCCGCCGCCACGAAGAGCAGGTCGGCAAAGGCATTGAGGAGATGCGGCTTGTTCCACATTCATCAGTCCAGGGCAGCCAGTTCCAGGACCCGGCGCACCAGGGCGGGATAATCGATGCCGGCCACCCGGGCGGCCATCGGCACCAGGGAGTGATCGGTCATGCCGGGGGAAGTGTTGGCCTCCAGGAAATAGTGATTTCCTTCCTCGTCCATGAGGAAATCCACCCGGCCCCAACCTCGCCCCCCCAGGACCTGGAAGGCTTCCAGGGCCTGGCGGCGGATTTCCTGCTCCTTGGCCTCGGGCAGGCCGCAGGGGCAGAGGTAGCGGGTGTCATCGCGGTTGTACTTGGCCTCGTAGTCGTAGAAGTCCGTCGCCGGCTCGATCTTGATGATGGGCAGGGCCTCGCCGCCGACGATGGCGACGGTGTACTCGCCCCCCAAAATGCCGCGTTCGGCGATCACCAGGGGATCGTGCTTGGCGGCTTCCAGGTAGGCCGCCTTGAGGCCGCCTGCCGACTTCACCTTGGTGATGCCGATGGAGGACCCTTCCCGGGCCGGCTTCACGAACAGGGGCAGCCCCAGCTCTTCCTCGATGTCGGCGAAATCCGAATCGGCGGAGAGCAACGCATATTCCGGCACCGCCAGGCCGGCAGCCTGCCACATGAGCTTGCTGCGGAACTTGTCCATGGCCAGGGCGGAAGCCAGCACCCCGGGACCGGTGTAGGGAATGCCCATCAGCTCCAGGGCGCCCTGCATGGTGCCGTCCTCGCCATGGCGGCCGTGGAGGGCGATGAAGGCCCGGTCGAAGCCCTTCAGCTCGGCCAGGGGCCGCTCAGCCGGATCGAAGGGATGGGCGTCGATGCCCTGCCCCTGCAAGGCCGCCAGGACACGGGCGCCACTGTTCAGGGACACGGCCCGCTCGGCCGAGGTCCCTCCGTAGAGAACCGCCACTTTGCCAAATTCGTTCATTGCTTGCTTTCAGCCAACTTGCCGGGAACGGCGCCGATGGAGCCCGCCCCCATGGTCAGAACCACGTCGCCATCCCGGGCGACATCCAGAATTGTCTGCGGCATATCCGCCATATCCTCGACGAATACAGGCTCAACCTTGCCGGCTACACGCAAGGCCCGTGCCAGGGCGCGTCCATCGGCGGCGACGATGGGCATCTCGCCGGCGGCGTAGACATCGGCTAGCAAAAGGGCATCCACCGACGATAAAACCTTCACAAAATCCTCAAAACAGTCCCGGGTCCGGGTAAACCGGTGGGGCTGGAAGGCAAGAACCAGCCGCTTGTCCGGAAAAGCGCCGCGCGCAGCGGCAAGAGTTGCCGCCATTTCCACCGGATGGTGGCCGTAATCGTCTATGAGGGTGAAGCTGCCGGCTGCATTTCCGTCGCCGTTTCGCAGCCCGACCTCGCCATAGCGCTGAAACCGGCGGCCGACACCCTTGAACTCGGCCAGGGCCTTGATGATGGCCTCGTCCGGAACTTGAAGTTCGGTGGCCACGGCGATGGCAGCCAGGGCATTCAGCACGTTGTGCATGCCCGGCAGGTTGAGGGTGATGGAGAGCCGGGACACCGAGCCGTTCACCCGCACGACGTCGAAATGCATCCGGCCGCCGTCGGCACGGATGTTCTCGGCGCGGATATTGGCGGCGGGGTCGAGGCCATAGCTCACCACCTGCTTCGAGACCTGGGGCAGGATGGCACGGACATTGGCGTCATCGATGCAGAGCACCGCCACTCCGTAGAAAGGCAGGCGGGAGAGGAAATCCACGAAGGCGCCCTTCAGGCGCTCGAAGTCGTGGCCGTAGGTTTCCATGTGGTCGGCGTCGATATTGGTGACCACCGACACCACCGGCGACAGGTAGAGGAAGGAAGCGTCCGACTCATCGGCCTCGGCCACCAGGAAATCACCCTGGCCCAGCCGGGCATTGGCGCCGGCGGCATTGAGTCGCCCGCCGATGACGAAGGTGGGATCGAGCCCGCCCTCGGCCAGGATGCTGGTGACCAGGCTGGTGGTGGTGGTCTTGCCGTGGGTGCCGGCAATGGCGATGCCGTGCTTCAGGCGCATCAGCTCGGCCAGCATCTGGGCCCGGGGCACTACCGGTATGTGGCGTTCCCGGGCCACCAGGACTTCCGGGTTGTCGGCCTTGACCGCCGTGGATACCACCACGGCATCGGCCCTGGCGACGTTGGCGGCGGCGTGGCCGATGGCGATCTTGACGCCCTGGGCCTCGAGCCGGCGGGTCGTGGCGCTGGCGGCGAGATCCGAACCGGAAACGCTATAGCCCAGGTTCGCCAGGACCTCGGCGATGCCGCTCATGCCGGCGCCACCGACGCCGACGAAGTGAATATTCTTGACCTTGTGCTTCACTTGGCAACCTCCTCGCATATATTGGCCACTACTTGGGTGGCATCGGGCTTGGCAAGGTTCCTTGCCTTTTCAGCCATTTCGAGCAGTTGGCTGCGGCTGTAATTACGGATCAGGGCGACGGCCTCCGGGGTCAGGTCCGGCTGGGGCAGCAGGAAGGCGCCCCCGACGCTGGCCAGGAAGCGGGCGTTGCCGGTCTGGTGGTCGTCCACCGCGAAGGGGAAAGGCACCAGGATGCTGGCCACGCCGGCTGCGGCCAGCTCGGCCACGGTCAGGGCCCCGGCCCGGCAGATCACCAGGTCGGCCCAGCCATAGGCGCCGGCCATGTCGTCGATGAAGGGCACGCAGCGGGCTTCCACCCCGGCCGCGGCGTAATTGGCCTTCAGGGCCTCGATATGCTTCTCGCCGGCCTGGTGCAGGATTTCCGGCCGCTCTTCGGCAGCCAGCAGCCCGATGCCCTTGGGAATGATCTCGTTCAGGGCGTGGGCGCCCAGGCTGCCGCCGATGACCAGCAGGCGCAGGGGCCCTTCCCGATCCCGGAAACGCTCCGCCGGCGGCGGCAACTTGGCAATTTCCGGGCGCACCGGATTGCCAACCCATTGCCCTCTCCGAAGGACATCCGGAAAGCCGCTGACGATACGATCCGCGACGCCGGCCAGGACCCGGTTGGCGAGACCCGCCACCGAGTTCTGCTCATGGACTACCAGGGGCTTGTTGAGCAGGGAGGCCATCATGCCGCCGGGAAAGGTGATGTAGCCGCCCATGCCCAGCACCGCATCGGGCCTGATCCGGGCGATGGCCTTAGCGGCCTGCCAGAAGCCCCGCAGGAGGTTCAGGGGCAACAGGAGCTTGCGCACCAGGCCCTTGCCCCGCAGGGCGCCGAACCTGAGATTGACCATCTCGAAGCCCCGGGTCGGCACCAGGCGGGCTTCCATGCCCTCCGGATTGCCCAGCCAGACGACTTGCCAGCCCCGCTCCCGCAGGGCTTCCGCCACCGCCAGGGCCGGGAAAATGTGGCCGCCGGTGCCGCCGGCCATGACCAGGAGGGTCTTGCTCATAGCTTGCCTCCCCGCATGAGCTGCCTATTCTCCCAATCGACACGGAGCAGGATGGCCAGCGCCACGCAGTTGGCGAGAATGCCGGAGCCGCCGAAGCTCATGAGCGGCAGGGTCAGGCCCTTGGTCGGCAGGAGTCCCATGTTCACCCCCATGTTGATGAAGGACTGCACCCCGATCCAGATGCCGATGCCCATGGCCACCAGGGCCGGGTAGAGGCGGTCGAGCTGGACGCACTGGCGGCCGATGGCGAAGGCCCGCTGCACCAGCAGGGCGAAGAGGACGATGACGGCCAGGACGCCGGCGAAGCCCAGTTCCTCGGCGATGACCGCCAGGAGGAAATCGGTGTGGGCTTCCGGCAGGTAGAAGAGCTTTTCCACGCTCGCCCCCAGCCCCACCCCGAACAGCTCGCCGCGACCGAAGGCGATGAGGGAATGGGAAAGCTGGTAGCCGCGGCCGAAGGCATCGGCCCAGGGGTCCATGAAGCCGAAGACCCGGTCCCGCCGGTAGGGGGAGACGATAATGAGGACGGTGAAGGCGGCCAGCAGCCCGACAATGAGGATGGCGAAGAGCCGGGCCTTTAGGCCGCCCAGGAAGAGGATGCCCATGGCGATGGCGATGATCACCACGAAGGCGCCGAAGTCGGGCTCCTTGAGGAGCAGCATGCCCACCACCACCATGGCGCCGAACATGGGCAGGAAAGCCTGTTTCAGGTCGTGCATCACCGGCATCTTGCGCGCCGTGTAGTCGGCGGCGTACAGCACGGCGAACAGCTTCATGAGCTCCGAGGGCTGCAGGTTGGCGAAGCCCAGGGGCAGCCAGCGGCGGGCGCCATTCACATCGCGCCCCAGGCCGGGGATGAGGACGATCGCCAGGAGCAGGACGCCGATCATGAACAGGTAGGGGGCGTACTTCTGCCACAGGGACAGGGGGATCTGGAAAACGAAGGCCGCCGCCACCAGGCCGATGGACAGGAAAATGCCGTGGCGGACCAGAAAATAGGCCGGCTGATGGTTGGTGAAGCGCCCGCCCTCGGCCGTGGCGATGGAAGCCGAATAGACCATGACCAGCCCGCAGAAGAGCAGCAGCAGCGTGCTCCACAGGAGGACGTAGTCGATCTCGGCCACCTGCCGGCGGGGAGCGTCGAGGGCGCTCATCAGCATCGGGAGAGCTCCTCCACGGCGGCAATGAAGGCTTCCGCCCGGTGGGCGTAATTCCGGTACATGTCCAGGCTGGCGCAGGCCGGCGACAGCAGCACGCAGTCCCCCGCCAGGGCCTGCCCGGCGAGCCAGTTCACCGCTTGAGCCATGTCGGCGCAATGCTTGATGGGGATGCCGGCGCCGGTAATGGCGGCCTCGATGGCCTTGGCATCCTGCCCGATCAGGGCCGCCGCCCGGCCATGCCGGGCCAGGGCGGCCTTGAGGGGCGCGAAGTCCTGGCCCTTGCCCTCGCCCCCCAGGACGATGGCCACCGGACGCCCCAGGCCTTCGATGGCGGCCAGGGTGGCGCCCACATTGGTGCCCTTGGAGTCGTCCACGTAGAGAACTCCGCCGATTTCGGCCACGGTTTCCACCCGGTGGGGCAGCCCCTTGAAAGCCTTGAGAGGCTCCACCAGGCGCGCCGGCGCGACGCCGACGGCTTCGCACAGGGCCAGGGCGGCCATGGCATTGGCGGCATTGTGCAGCCCGGCGAGCTTCAGGTCGGCCAGGGCCACCAGGGGCTGCTCGCCCCGCAGGATGAAGCCGTCCTTGCAGCCGTAGTCCGCCGGGCGCGGCGGAAAGTCGAGGCCGAAGGTGACCAGGGTCCGCCCGCAGCGCCCCTGGCTCAGGGACCAGTCGTCGTTGCGGTTGAGGACCATGACGCCCTGGCCCTTGAAAATGGCGGCCTTGGCCGCGGCATAGTTGGCGAGGCTGCCCTCGTAGCGGTCCAGGTGATCCTCGGAAACGTTGAGCAGCGTCGCCGCATGGGCGTGGAGATGGTGCGTCGTCTCGAGCTGGAAGCTGGAGAGTTCCAGGACCCAGACCCGGGGCAGGCTGCCGCTGTCCAGGGCCGCCATGAGGGCGTCCAGAGCCGAGGGGGAGATGTTGCCGCAGGCCACGGCGGAGACCCCGGCGGCGTTCAGCAGGTGGGCGGTGAGGGCCGTGGTGGTGGTCTTGCCGTTGCTGCCGGTGATGGCGATGATTTTGGAATCGGGGGCATGGGCCCGGACGCCGGCCGCGAACAGTTCGATTTCCGAAATGACCGGCACCTGGGCACCCGCCACCTGGGGCGTCGCCTTGGGCACGCCGGGGGAAAGGGCGATCAGGTCCACCCCGGCGAAAGTGGCGTCGGCGAAGGGGCCTGCCACCAGCTCGGCGGCAGGCACCGCCGCCTTCAATTCGGCCGCGTTGGGCGGATTGGCGCGGGAATCGGCGACCCGCACCCGGGCGCCCTGGCGCCGCAGCCACTTGGCCATCGCCAGCCCGGATTCCCCGAGCCCCACCACCAGGACAAATTTGCCGTTTAACGTCATCTCAGCGCAGCTTCAGGGTCGACAGGCCGATCAGCACCAGCATGATGGTGATGATCCAGAAGCGCACCACCACCTGGGTTTCCTTCCAGCCGCTCTGTTCGAAATGGTGGTGCAAGGGGGCCATGCGCAGGATGCGGCGGCCCTCGCCGAATTTCTTCTTTGTGTATTTGAAGTAGCTCACCTGCAGCATTACCGACAGGGTTTCCACCACGAAGACGCCGCCCATGATGAAGAGGACGATTTCCTGGCGCACGATGACGGCCACCGTACCCAGGGCGGCCCCCAGGGCGAGGGCCCCCACGTCACCCATGAAGACCTCGGCCGGATAGGCGTTGAACCACAGGAAGCCGAGGCCCGCCCCGGCGATGGCCGCCAGCAGGATGCACAGCTCCCCTGCCCCCGGGATGTAGGGAATGAGGAGGTATTTGGCATAGACGGCGTGGCCGGTGACATAGGCGAAGACGACGAAGGCCGAGGCCACCATGACGGTGGGCATGATGGCGAGGCCGTCCAGGCCGTCGGTGAGATTCACGGCGTTGGAGGTGCCGACGATGACGAAATAGGTCAGGGTGATGAAGCCGAAAATCCCCAGGGGATAGGCCACCGTCTTGAAGAAGGGGACGATGAGCTCGGTCTGGGCCAGGGACTTGGCCGAGAAGGCCAGGAAGAGCGCCGCGCCCAGGCCCAGCACCGATTGCCAGAAATATTTCCACTTGGCGGAAAGGCCCTTGGGGTCCCGGTAGACCACTTTCTTCCAGTCGTCGTACCAGCCGACGATGCCGTAGCCCAGGGTCACGACCAGCACGGTCCACACATATTTGTTGGTGAGGTCGCCCCACAGGAGCGTCGTGACGGCGATGGCGATGAGGATGAGCACGCCGCCCATGGTGGGGGTGCCGGACTTGACGAGATGGGTCTGGGGACCGTCGGTGCGCACCGCCTGGCCGATCTTCTTGGCAGCCAGCCAGCGGATGACCCGGGGACCGGCGGCGAAGCTGATCAGAAGGGCCGTGATGGCCGAGAGCACGGCCCGCAGGGTGATGTAGTTGAAGACATTGAAGAAGCGGATGTCCTGGGCCAGCCACTGGGAGAGAGCAAGCAGCATTTACGCGGCCTCCTGGGTTGCGATGGCGTCGGCGATGCGTTCCATCTTCATGAATCGGGAGCCCTTGACCAGCACCGTGGTAGCGAGGGTGAGTTCGGGCCGCAGGGCGGCGAGCAGGTCGTCCACCGTGGCGAAATGGCGGGCGCCGTCGCCGAAGCTGCGGACCGCGGCCACCGAAGCGTCGCCCAGGGCGAAGAGCCGGTCGATGCCCCGGCCCTTGGCATAGCCGCCGATCTCGTCGTGGTATTGGCCGGAGGCTTCGCCGATTTCGCCCATGTCGCCGAGGACGAGGATCTTCCGGCCGAGGGTGGCGGCCAGCACATCGATGCCGGCCCGCACCGAATCCGGATTGGCGTTGTAGGTGTCATCCAGGATGACGGCGCCGTTCTCGCCGGATCGGCGCTGCAGGCGGCCCTTGACCCCGCCGAAACCGGCCAAGCCCCGGGCCACGGCGCCGAGGGAGACCCCGGCGGCCAGGCAGGAAGCGGCGGCCGCCATGGCGTTGCGGGCATTGTGGCGCCCCGGGGTGTTGAGGGCGAAGCTCACCTCGCCCTGGGCTGCCTTCAGGTGCAGCCGCATCTCCAGTCCGGCCTGGCTGACGCTGCCATGGACGTCGGCGGGCCGGTCGACGCCGAAGGTGAGGACCCGGTGGCCGGCAGCTTCAGCCTGGGCGCGCCAGAAGTCGGCGTAGGGGTCGTCGGCATTGACCACCGCCACCCCGCTGGCCTTGAGGCCGTAGAAGATGGTGCCCTTTTCCCGGGCCACCTCGTCCAGGTCGCCCATGCCCTGCAGGTGGGCCCGCTGGGCATTGGTCACCACCGCCACGTCCGGAGTGCCGATATGGGTGAGGTAGTCGATTTCGCCCGGATGGTTCATGCCCATCTCGATCACCGCCGCCTGGTGGTGGTCGTCCAGCCCCAGGAGGGTCAAAGGCAGGCCGATGTCGTTATTGAGATTGCCCCGGGTGGCCAGCACCGCGTCGCCGAACTCGGCTTTGAGGATGGCAGCGATCATCTCCTTGGTGGTGGTCTTGCCGTTGGACCCCGTCACCGCCACCACCGGGATGTCGTAGCGGGCCCGCCAGACGGCGGCCAAGCGACCGAGGGCGAGGCGGGTATCGCCCACCACCACGGCGGGCAGGCCGGCCGGCACCTTGTCGGCGGCACTCGCCAGGACGGCAGCGGCGCCCTGCTCCGCCGCCTGGGCGAGGAAGTCGTGGGCATCGAAACGTTCGCCCTTCAAGGCCACGAAGAGCTGGCCGGTGGCGATATTACGGGTGTCGCTGGAGACCCCGTCGAGGGCCACGTCGACACCGATCTGGCGACCGTCCACGGCGCTCGCCACGTCAGAAAGCAGGCATTTCATGATTTCACCTCCAGCGCGCCCCTTCCCTGCTGCCAACGGGCCAGCAGGGCGTTGCGCGCCTGTTCGAGGTCGGAAAAGGGGGTGCGGACGCCATTGATTTCCTGGTAGGGCTCATGGCCCTTGCCGGCCAGCAGGATGACGTCCTCGGGGGCGGCTTCGCCCACCGCCCGGCGGATGGCTTCGGCCCGGTCCGCCAGCACCTCGGCGCCGGGGGCGCCGGGGATGATGTCGGCCAGGATGGCGGCCGGGTCCTCCCGGCGGGGATTGTCGCTGGTGAGCAGCACCCGGTCGGCGAGGCGGGTCGCCACCTCGCCCATGAGGGGACGCTTGCCCCGGTCCCGGTCACCGCCGCAGCCGAAGACGGCCATGAGCTGTCCCTTGCGGGCGGCGGCCACGTCCCGCAGGGCCTTGAGGGCGTTCTCCAGGGCGTCCGGGGTGTGGGCATAGTCCACCACCACCAGGGGCTCGCCTTCGCCCCCAACCCGCTCCATGCGCCCCGGCGGAGGCTGCAGGGCGGCGAGGCGGCGGGCCGTCTGGGCCGCCGAAAGGCCGGCGTCGATGAGGACGCCGGCCACCGCCAGCAGGTTGGAGACGTTGTAGCGGCCCACCAGGCGGGTTTCCACCTTGGCCTTGCCGTTGGGGGCCGCCAGGATGAAGCGCTGGCCTTCGGAGGTGGTCTCCAGGTTTTCGGCCCGGATGATGCCCGCCACGTCCCGATGGCCGTCGCCCAGGGTGTAACCCAGGACCTTGGCGGCGCTGGTGGTGGCGAAGAGCTTTTGCCCCAGTTCGTCATCCAGGTTGATGACCGCGGCCCGCAGGCGGGGCCAGGCGAACAGCCTTTCCTTGGCGGCGGCATAGCTTTCCATGCTGCCGTGGTAGTCCAGGTGATCCCGGGTGCAGTTGGTGAATACCGCCACATCGACCCGGGCGCCGTTCATCCGGCCCTCCTCGATGCCGATGGAGCTGGCTTCGAGGGCGCAGGCCAGGGCCTCCTGGCGGCGGAAATCAGCCAGCCAGCGCATGAGGGTGGTGGCCTCCGGGGTGGTGAATCCGGTGTCCGCCAGCTCTCCCGGGAAACCGGCCCCCAGGGTGCCGATGACCGCGCACTTCCGGGGATGGGCCTGGGCCACCCACTGGGTGATGGTGGTCTTGCCGTTGGTGCCGGTCACCGCCACCAGGGAGAGGTTTTCGGTGGGGAAACCGTAGATTTCGTGGGCCAGCGGCCCGGCCAGGGCCCGCAGGCCTTCGGCGGAAAGCATGGGAATCCGCCAGGCGTCGTCCCAGGCGAAATCCCCGCCGGGCTGCCAGAGGACGGCACAGGCGCCCCGGGCGATGGCATCGGCGATGTAGCGGCGGCCGTCGGCGAGATCGCCGGGGTAGGCCATGAAAAGATCGCCGGGCCGCACCTGGCGGCTGTCGTCGGCGACCCCCGTGGGCTGGATGCCGTGGGCGGCGAAGCGGTAGAGGATCTGGCGCACCGGATTCATAGCTTCTCCTTGGCGATAGGGGCCTGGGCCATGGTCACCGGCGCATCCGGCGGAATGCCGAGGGTGCGCAGGGCCCCGCCCATGATCTGGGAAAAGACCGGGCCGGCCACGTCGCCGCCGTAGTGGGCGCCAGCCGGCTCGTCGATCATCACCGCGACGATGAGCCGGGGATCCGAAATGGGCGCCAGGCCGATGAAGGAGGCGACGTACTTGTTGACGTAGGCATGGCCCTCGAGCTTGTGGGCGGTGCCGGTCTTGCCCCCTACCCGGTAGCCGGGCACCCTAGCCTTGTTGGCGGTGCCTTCCGGGCTCACCACCATTTCCAGCATGGTCCGCAGTTCCCGGGCGGTCTGGGGGGAAAAGACCGGGACGCCATGGACCACCGGCTCGTCGCGCTTGACCAGGGACAGGGGGATGACTTCCCCGTCCCGGGCGAAGGCCGTGTAGGCCCGGGCCAGCTGCATCAGGCTCACCGAGATGCCGTGGCCGTAGGCCATGGTGGCCTGCTCGATGGGCCGCCAGTTCTTCCAGGGCCGCAGCCGCCCGCCGACTTCGCCGGGGAAGCCCAGGCGCGGCGGCTGGCCGAAGCCGACGGCATCGAACATTTCCCACATGTCCTTGGGGGGGAAGGCGAGGGCCAGCTTGGCGGCGCCGACGTTGGACGACTTCTGGATCACCTGGGCGACAGTCAGCGCCCCGTGGGGATGGGCGTCGGAGATGGTGGCGCTGCCGATGGTCAGGCGCCCCGGGGCGCAATTGACGATGCTGTCAAAACGGACATGGCCCTTTTCCAGGGCCAGGGCTGCGGTGAAGGGCTTCAAGGTGGAACCCGGCTCGAAGCTGTCGGTCACCGCCCGGTTGCGCAGTTGCGCCCCGGAGAGGCTTTCCCGGTTGTTGGGGTTGTAGGTGGGCCAGTTGGCCAGGGCGAGGATTTCGCCGGTCTTGACGTCCATGACCACCACCCCGCCGGCCTTGGCGTGGGTATCCGCCACGGCAGCCTTCAGCTGGCTGTAGGCCAGGTACTGGACCTTGGAATCCAGGGCCAGGCGGACATCCTTGCCGTCCTGGGGCGGCTTCAGGGCTCCCACGTCCTCGACGATCCGGCCGCGCCGGTCCTTGATGACGCTGCGGGCGCCCGATCGGCCGATGAGGCTGTTCTGGAAGGCCAGCTCCACCCCCTCCAGGCCCTTGTCGTCCACGCCGGTGAAGCCGACGATATGGGCGGTCATGTCGGCGGTGGGGTAATAGCGACGGTACTCCTTCTCGTCATGGACGCCCGGCAGCTTGAGGGCAGCCACCTGGTCGGCCACTTCCGGCGGCACTTGGCGCTTCAGGAAGATGAAGGTCTTGTCGCTTCCCAACTTGCCATCCAGTTCCTTGAGGTTGGTTTCCAGCAGGGCGGCGAGTTGCTGCTTCTGGGCCAGGCCCATCTGCCTGGCATCGGCCGGAATAGCCCAGATGGATTTCATTGGGGTGGACACCGCCAACATGTCGCCGTTCCGATCCACGATCCTGCCCCGGGAGGCGGAGACCTCGATATCGCGCAGGTAACGGGATTCGCCCTTCTCCTGGAGGAAGTCGTTGTTGATCACCTGCAGGTAGAAGCCCCTGAGCACCAGGAGGCCGAGGGCGGCGATGAGGACGAGCCCGACCATGCGGGAGCGCCAGCCCTGCAGGGCGAGCTGCAGCACCGGGCTTTCGGCGAAGCGATGCCCCTGGATTCGCCGGCGGACCACCATCAGCGCGGCCCTTTCTTCCCGGCTGCAGGCTTCGCGCCCCGGGGCTCGACGGCCCGGCCCAGCGCGTCGGTGGTGCGCATCTTGAGCTTTTCCCGGGCGATCTGCTCGATGCGGGGGTGGGTCGCCCAAGTGGACAGCTCGAGCTGCAGCTGCCCGTATTCCACGTCCAGCTGGCGGGCGCGCTCCTGCTCCCCTTCCAGCTCCTGGAAGAGCTTGCGGGCCCGGTGCTGGGAGGTCACCCCCCCGAGGGCGCAGACGACGGCGATGAGCAGCAGGATCATGTTGAAGCGGACCATCAGAGCTTCTCGGCGATCCGCATGACCGCACTGCGGGCCCGCGGATTGGCCTCGATCTCGGCGGACGAGGGCTTGATGGCCTTACCCACCAGCTTGATCTTCGGCTTCGGCAGCTGGTCCGCCCGCAGAGGCAATCCCTTCGGCAGGGCATCGGCCGGGGCCGCCTGCTCGCGCATGAATTGCTTGACGATGCGGTCCTCCAGGGAATGGAAGGAAATCACCACCAGCCGCCCGCCGGGCTTCAGAAGCTCGAGGGCTTGAGGCAGGGCTAGCGCCAGCTGGCCGAGCTCTTGATTGATATGAATCCGTAGAGCTTGAAAGCTGCGCGTCGCCGGGTCCTGCCCTGGCTCACGGGTGCGCACGGCCGAGCGTACAAGGGCCGCGAACTGGCCTGTTGTGTCAATACGCTGTTCGAGCCGAGCAGCCACAACCTTCTTTGCAATCTGGAAAGCAAACCGTTCTTCGCCATAATTTTTTATTACCTCCGCAATTTCTTCTTGATCGGCCCGCGCCAGCCACTCCGCCGCCGTCTCGCCGCGCGTGGTGTCCATGCGCATGTCGAGCGGTGCGTCGTGCCGGAAGCTGAATCCCCGCGCCCCTTCGTCGATTTGGGGCGACGACACCCCGACGTCAAACAGCACGCCATCCACCGCTTCCAGACCGGCTTCCCGAGCCGCTTCGGCCAACTCGCCGAAAGCCCGGTGCGCCAGCTGAAACCGCGAATCCCCAATGGTCCGACCGGCCTCCACCGCCGCCGGATCCCGATCCAGGGCGAGAAGCCGCCCCGTTTCGCCCAGCCGGGCCAGAATCGCCCGGCTGTGGCCGCCGCGCCCGAAGGTCGCGTCCACGTAGACGCCCGCCGGCTTCACCGCCAGGGCGTCCACGGCTCCTTCCAGCAGCACCGTCACATGGGCTGCACCGGCCGTCGGCGAAATCACAGGGATATGTCCTCGAAGCCCGGGGGCGGCACGTCGCTCTGAAGGGCCTCGAAGGCCACTTCGTTCTGACGGCGCCAGCCGGCATCGCTCCAAATTTCGAAATGGCTGCCCATGCCCACCAGCCAGACGGTTTTCTCGAGTTGGGCGTAATCCCGAAGCTCGGTAGCCACCAGGAGGCGGCCGGCGGAATCCAGTTCCTCGGTGCGGGCATTGCCGACCAGCACCCGCTTCAGGGCGGCGGCCCGGGCATCGAAGCTGGGCGCCTTGAGAATCTTGTCCCGGATCGGCTGCCACTCAGGCTGGGGGTAGAGCAACAGGCAGCGCTGCGGGTGGGCGGTGAGGACCAGGGAGCCTTCGGAAGCGGCGAGCAGAGCGTCCCGGTGCCTTGCCGGAATGGCAATGCGCCCCTTCGCATCCAGACTCAACGCCGCAGCACCTTCGAACATTTTCCCCGTTCACCCACTTTTCAACACGTTTCCCCACTTTAAGGTAACAGCCTTACCCAGTCAAGACTCAAAATGGGATTTTTTTCATACGGGACAATGACTTACGAATTGTTTCAAAGAAAATTTGCACAAAAATTTCCCTTGAAAATCAATGTGCAAAAAATTCTACTTAAAGTGCTTTATCACGATGACAGGAAAGTGGTGAAAAGGTGGCGACGCCATGCCATGGTGGTAGAAAGTGGGAAGAATCGCGGGGAAGAAAGGGGCTCCTGCAGCCGCAATCAGCCGATGCCCCCAGGCCCCGGCGTCCGCCAAGCCGGGGAGCCGATTGAAGGATTTACACAGGGGGTGCAGGTCCGCCCTCCGCTTTCTGCCCGCCAGGGGATACGCGGTAGTTTTCCCTACGGCATTTCCCGGGCATCGGCATTGCTGAACCCTGTATTCAACCGTACAAGGAGACCAGCATGGCCCAACAGCAACGCCACCCGGCGCCCGGTCCGCGGACGCCCAACCCGGTCCAGGTGCAGAAATACCTGGGCGGAATCGATTACCCGGCCGGCAAGGAAGACATCGTCAAGCGGGCCCACGCGGAGGGCGCCGACAAGACCGTCATGGATGCCCTGGAACGCATCCCCGATCAGGAATACTCCAGCCCGACGGCCGTCTCCAAGGCCCTCGGCCAACTGCACTGACGACGGGAGCGCCGGATCAGGCTACGTCTTGCCCCTGACTGGAGGCGGAATTGGAATTGGCCACGATGGTCGCTCCTTGAAGTCAACGGACGACAAGCCGAGCAAGCCCAATTCCCGAAACAATGATGATGGGAAGCCGGCCGATAAGCCGGGTTCTGTTCGGCCCCTTGCGGAGCCGTGGCGACCATTCCTCTAGGCCTGCCATTGCTGACAGGCTCAAGCAACCTACCCGGAAGCAGCGCGGGCCACGCCGATGCTTCCCTATTTGGTCTTGCTCCGGATGGGGTTTAGCGTGCCGCCGAACGTTGCCGCCGACGCGGTGGGCTCTTACCCCACCGTTTCACCCTTGCCGTTTCAGGTTACCCCGAACTTAGGCGGTCTACTCTCTGTTCCACTTTCCGTCGCCTTCGCCTTGCGGCTTATAGCGCCCAGCCGTTAGCTGGCATCCTGCCCTGCGGAGCCCGGACTTTCCTCCCGGCGCTTGCGCGCCCAGCGATCGCCTGGCCGACTTCCCGAGCCGGATTATACGCCGGCGGCCCGGCGCCCCGGCCGGAATTGCCAGGTATCGTCGTAATATTCGGCGGCTTCGTTGTCGGGGGTGGTGCCGGGAATGCCCAGGAGGGGCACCGGCTGCAGCTCCCGGGGAGAGGCATAGCGCCCGGCCCCCAGGTCGGCGGTGAGGCGCTGGTCCAGGTCTGCCAGCTGCGCCGCCAGGGGCCGGCCCAGCCAGCCCGGCGCCACTTCGTAGAGCACCGCTTTGGCGGTGAGGCCGCGAAAAGGCGCCAGAAGCTGCTCGTAGGTGGCATGGCCGAAGACAAAGAAGCCCATGGCTGCCGCCACCCGGGCCCGCCGTTCCCAGAACAGATCTTTCCAGCGGAAGTCCCGCAGCAGGCCAAGCAGGGCCGGCTCCTCCGACACCACCACCAGCCCGCACTCGTCGAAATGGGTCATGGCGTCCCGAGCCTGGCCGCGCCCCGCCTCGGTCGCCGCCATTTCCCGCAAGTGGCGGGCGTTGAGGGCCGCCTTGGCGCGGGGGAAAGCGAGCCAGACCAGGGCGTTGAAGAAGTCGTGCCAATTGTCCGGCCGGGTTTCCACTTCCCCCGTCGCCCAGATGCGGCGCTCGTAGCCGAGGCCGTCGGCCTGGGGCGGCACGAAGCGCAGGCGCCGGCCGTTTTCGGTGCATAGGCCGGCGGCCTCCGCCAGCCGGGCCACCGCTTCGGCATCCGGGCATCCCGGCAGGCGGGACAGCCAGGAGGCGATGGGAAAGAACAGCGGCGGATAGAGATCCGGAAGCCGGGGTGTCACTTGCCGGCGGGAACGAAGCGCAGCTTGCCGTCCTGGGGATCGAAGGTGCCGAGCTGCCGGCCGAGCCCGCCGGGGGGTTCGGCCGGCAGATTCTGCCAGCCCTCGCAGGTCTGGGTCTCGGTCAGGATCATGGCGTTGTTGTCGCCGCGCCTGATGACGAAGGTCCCGGAGCCGGGCTGCCACAGCTCCACCCGGGCCTGGGGCGGCAGGGGCTCCAGGTTGTGGCGGCGCTGGCAGTCGGGCAGGCGGGAGACCACCACGGCCGCATCCACCGTCTTGTCCCACAGCCAGCGCTGCTGGCGGATCAGGGTCAGCGACTGGTCCTTGCTCTCGTTCTGGTAGGAGGCCGAGTCATCCACGCAGGCTGCCAGGAGGGGAACGGCAGCAAGACACAACAGCCAGGGACGGAAGCGCATGGCGACTCTCCTCAGAGCATTTTCCAGGACAAGGTCTCACCCGCCCGCAGGGGCACCAGGGTGTCGCCACCGGCGTAGGGGTAGGCGGCCGGCACCGGCCAGCTTTCCTTGACCAGGGTGACTTGGCCCGGGTTGCGGGGCAGGCGGTAGAAATCCGGGCCGTGGAAGCTGGCGAAGGCTTCCAGGCGATCCAGGGCGCCGGCCTGGTCGAAGGCCTCGGCATAGAGTTCCAGGGCGCCGTGGGCGGTGTAGCAGCCGGCGCAGCCGCAGGCAGCCTCCTTGGCCGAACGGGCATGGGGCGCCGAGTCCGTCCCCAGGAAGAACTTGGGATTGCCCGAAACCGCCGCCTCCACCAGGGCCTGCCGATGGGTTTCCCGCTTCAGCACCGGCAGGCAGTACCAGTGGGGCCGCACACCGCCCTGGAAGATGGCGTTGCGGTTGTACAAGAGGTGGTGAGCGGTGATGGTGGCGCCCACGTTCTCGCCGGCGCTGGTCACGAACTGAGCGGCGTCCCGGGTGGTGATGTGCTCCATGACCAGCCGCAACCGGGGGAAGCGCTCCAGGAGCGGGGCGAGCACGGTATCGATGAAGGCCTTTTCCCGGTCGAAGAGATCCACCCGGGGGGCGGTGACCTCGCCATGGACCAGCAGGGGCAGGCCCAGCCGCTCCATCTCGGCCAGGGTGTCGTAGGCCTTCTCGATGGCGGTAAGGCCGGCGTCGGAATTGGTGGTGGCCCCGGCCGGGTAGAGCTTCACCGCCTTCACGAAGCCCGAGTCCGCCGCCTTGGCGACTTCGGCGGGCGGGGTGTTGTCGGTGAGGTAGAGGGTCATCAGGGGCTCGAAGCTCGCCCCCGCCGGCAGGGCGGCCAGGATGCGCTGGCGGTAGGCCCCCGCCTGCTCCACCGTGGTCACCGGCGGCTTCAGGTTGGGCATGACGATGGCCCGGGCGAACTGGCGGGCGGTGTGGGGCAGGACGGCAGCCAGGGCGTCGAAGTCGCGCAGGTGCAGGTGCCAGTCGTCGGGGCGGGTGATGGTGATTTGTTGCATGGTCTTTCGTTCCGGAAAACTTCCGGAATTTTATCCTTTCAACTGCAGGGCGCGGTCATAGAGGGCATTCTTGGCGGCACCGGTAACGGCGGCGGCGACCTTGGCCGCCTGCTTCACGGGCAGCCCCTCGGCCAGGAGAATTTTCAGGACCCGGTCGCTCTCGCCCTGGTCGCCCTCCTCCTGATTGCCGGATACCAACAGGACGAATTCCCCCTTCTGGCGATTGGGATCGGCCCGCAGCCAGGCCGCCGCCTCCCCCAGGGGACAGGCGTAGACGGTCTCGAAAAGCTTGGTGAGTTCCCGGGCGATGACCAGGGTGCGGTGTCCGAGGACGGCCGTCAGGTCATCCACCGTCTCCAGGACCCGGTGGGGGGCCTCGTAGAACACCAGGGCGTAGGGCAAGGGCCGCAGTTCCTCCAGGGCTTGGCGGCGCTGGGAAGCCTTGGTCGGCAGGAAGCCGTAGAAGAGGAAATGGGGCTCCGGGAGCCCGGCGGCGGACAGCGCCGTCACCGCCGCGCAGGGCCCCGGCAGGGGAATCACCCTAAAGCCCGCCGCCCGTACCTGGGCGACAATGCGGGTGCCGGGGTCGGAAATGGCCGGGGTGCCGGCATCGGACACCAGGGCCACGGCTTCACCGGCACAGAGGCGCTCGACGATGCGGGCCGCCGCCTCCCGCTCGTTGTGCTCGTGGGCCGGCAGCAGGCGGGCGGTGGCCCCCAGGTGCTTGAGGAGGGGCGCGGTGTGGCGGGTGTCTTCCGCCGCCACCCAGGGCACGGTGCGCAGCACCTCCTCGGCGCGCCGGGTGATGTCGGACAGGTTCCCCAGGGGAGTGGGGACCACGTACAATGCAGCTGATTCGCTTGTCATAGGCAATGGCAATGAGGTTTGGCGGCAACGATACCACGAGTGTTGCAACCAGCAGGGGACGGGAAGCCGAAGCCCTGGCCGCCCGCTACCTGGAGGGCCGGGGCCTGACGGTGGTCCGGCGCAATTTCCGCATCCGGGGCGGCGAAATCGACCTCGTCTGCCGGGACGGCCGGGTCCTGGTCTTCGTCGAGGTGCGCCTGCGGTCGCGCCGGGACTTCGGCGGCGCCGGCGAGAGCATCACCGCCGCCAAGCGCCGGCGCCTCATCCTCGCCGCCCGCCATTACCTGGCGGGAAAGCCGGATACGGCCTGCCGCTTCGACTGCGTCCTGCTGGCCGGCCTCGACGAAAAGTCGGTCGAATGGATTCCCGATGCGTTTTCTGCTGATGCTTAGCCTGGTGCTCTGCGCCTGGGGAGCCCGGGCCGAGCGCGTCCGGGTCCTGGTGCAGAGTTCTCCCCTGGCCGGCAGCCAGTATTACGCCCTGGCCGAAGTGTGGCCCCGGATCAAGACGGGGGACCCCCTCGTCCTGGCGCGGGAAGCCGGCAACCGCCACGATGCCCGGGCCATCCGGGTCGAATGGCGGGGCCGCAAGCTCGGCTACCTGCCGCGGGCGGAAAACCGCATCGTGGCGGCAGCCCTGGATGGCGGCGACCGGCTTTCGGCCCGGGTGTCGCGCCTGACCGACGATCCCAACCCCTGGCGCCGGCTGGAAGTCGAAATCTATGTGGACCTCTGATGCTAGAATTGCCCGTTTAGCACCTTCCGCAGCCGCCAAGATGGATCTCATCGCCCGAGTCGCCAAGAATTTCGAAGACAGCGCCCACACCAAGCTCAATGCCATCGAGATGCTGGCGGCCCCCATCGCCGCCGCCATCGAGATCATGACCGGCAGCCTCATCAACAACGGCAAGATCCTGGCCTGCGGCAACGGCGGCTCGGCGGCCGACGCCCAGCACTTCGCCGCCGAGCTGGTGGGCCGCTTCGAGGCGGAACGTCAGGAGCTGGGGGCCATCGCCCTCACCACCGACAGTTCCATCCTCACCGCCATCGGCAACGACTACGGCTACAACCAGATCTTTTCCAAGCAGGTGCGGGCCCTGGGCCATGCCGGCGACGTGCTGCTGGCCATCTCCACCTCCGGCAATTCCGGCAACGTGATCGAGGCCATCCAGGCCGCCCACGATGCCGACATGCGGATCATCGCCCTGACCGGCAAGGGGGGCGGCCGCATCGGCGAAATGCTGCGGGACGACGACATCCACCTCTGCGTGCCGGCGGACCGTACCGCCCGCATCCAGGAAACCCACCTCCTGATCATCCATTGCCTGTGCGATGGCATCGATTGCCTTCTCCTGGGAGTAGAAGAATGAAAACCGCCAAGTCCCTTCTTACCGCCGCCCTCATCGCCGCCGCCGTGCCGGCCCTGCAGGGTTGCTTCCCCCTGGTTGCCGGCGGCGTCGCCGCTGGCGCCCTGGCCGTGACTGACCGCCGCACGGTGGGCACCCAGACCGAGGACGAGGCCATCGAATGGAAGGCCGAGAAGCGCATCGCCGACCGCTTCAAGGACCGGGCCCACGTCAATGTCACCGGCTACAACCGCAAGGCCCTGATCACCGGCGAAGCCTACGACGAAGCCATGAAGGCGGAAATCGGCGACATCGTTTCCAAGGTGGAGAACGTTCAGGGAGTCTGGAACGAGATGGCGGTCGGTCCCATCCGCTCCTTCTCTTCCCGCAGCAACGACGCCTATGTCACCTCCAAGGTGAAGGCCCGCTTCGTGGACTACAACCAGTTCGCCGCCAACCACGTCAAGGTGGTCACCGAGGGCGGCGCGGTCTATCTGCTGGGCATCGTCAACGAACGGGAAGCCAAGTCGGCCGTCCAGATCGCCCGCACCACCGACGGCGTCAGGAAAGTGGTGAATCTCCTGGAAGTGGTCTCCGAGGCCGAAACCCGCCGCATCGACAGCGCCGTCTCAAGCCAGCCGCCAAAGGCGACTCCGGACCAGAGCCTGTGACGTACGGCGCCCCGGCCTTCGAGGCCAAGATCTGCCCGCCGGCGGAACTGGCCGCCCGGGCCAGGGCGTTGCCCCGTCCCCTGGTATTTACCAACGGCTGTTTCGACATCCTGCACCGGGGCCACGTCACCTACCTGGCCCAGGCGGCGAGCCTGGGAGCCGCCATGGTGGTGGCGCTGAACTCCGACACCTCGGTGAAGCGCCTGGGCAAGGGCGACGATCGCCCGGTCAATGCCCTGGCCGATCGACTGGCGGTCATGGCCGCCCTGGAATGCGTCGCCCTGGTCACCTGGTTCGATGAGGACACGCCCATCGAGCGCATCCTGGAGTGCCAGCCCGAAGTTCTGGTCAAGGGCGGCGACTGGCCGGTGGAGAAGATAGTCGGTTGCAAGGAGGTGAGCGGCTGGGGGGGGACGGTCCACTCCATCCCCTTCATCCACCAGAAATCCACGACCGCCCTGCTGGAAAAGATCCGGAAGCTATAGGACGACCTGGGTTCCCAGCTCCACCACCCGGTTGCTGGGAATCTTGAAGAAGGCGGTGGCCGACCCCGCGTTGCGGAACATGGCCACGAACAGCTTCTCCCGCCAGAAGGCCATCTCGGACCCCAGGCGCGGAATCAGAGTTTCGCGGCCGAAGAAGAACGAGGTTTCCATCATCGACAACGCCAAACCGCTTTCGGCGCAGCACTCGATGGCCAGGGGAATGTTGGGCTCATCCTTGAAGCCGTACTGGACGATCACGCTCCAGAAATTCTCCTTCAGCTTTTTCACTTCCACGCGGTCGATGTCGGGCACGTAGGGCACATCGAAGAACAGTACCGACACCAGCACCACCTTTTCGTGCAGCACCTTGTTGTGCATCAGGTTGTGCAGTAGGGCGTGGGGCACGCCGTTGGGGTCGGCATTCAGGAACACGGCGGTGCCGGGCACCCGGGTCGGCATGGCGGCGGACAGGGAATCGATGAAGGCGACCAGCTCGAGGCGCTCGCCTTCGAGGCGGTCCGCGAGGAGCTGGCGGCCTCGCTTCCAGGTGGTCATGAGGATGAAGACCACCATCCCGGCCACCAGGGGGAACCAGCCGCCATCGGGAATCTTGAGGATGTTGGCGGCCAGGAAGACCAGTTCCACCGCCAGGAAGCAGGCGAAGAGCAGCACCGCCCTCACCCACCCCCAGCCCCAGGAACGGGCCACCACCACGGTGGCCAGGAGGGAGGTGATGACCATGTCGCCGGTCACCGCGATGCCGTAGGCCGCCGCCAGGTTGTTGGAGGACTTGAAGCCCAGCACCAGGATCATCACCGCCACCATGAGGCCCCAGTTCACCGCCGGCAGGTAGATCTGCCCCTGCTCCCGCTCGGAGGTGTGCTGCACCTCCATGCGCGGCACGAAGCCCAGCTGCATGGCCTGCCGGGTAACGGAAAAGGCGCCGGAAATGACCGCCTGGGAAGCGATGACGGTGGCCAGGGTGGACAAGGCCACCAGGGGATAGAGGGCCCAGTCGGGGGCGGAGAGGTAGAAGGGGTTCTTGGCCGCCTCGGGGATTTCCAGGATGAGCGCCCCCTGGCCGAAATAATTGAGCAGCAGGGCCGGCAGCACGAAGGAGAACCAGGCCCGCTGGATGGGCTTGCGGCCGAAGTGCCCCATGTCGGCGTAGAGGGCCTCGGCCCCGGTCACCGCCAGCACCACGTTACCCATGGCGACCAGGGCCATGGCCTGGTTGGCCAGGAGGAACTCGATGCCGTAGGCCGGGTTGAGGGCGTGGAGGATGCCCGGGTGGGCGAGGATGTTGTAGAAGCCGAGGAGGCCGAGGACGGAAAACCACACCACCATCACCGGCCCGAAGGCGAAGCCGACCTTGGCGGTGCCACTCTTTTGCACGAAGAAGAGCCCGAACAGCACCATCACGGTCAGGGGGATGACGAAGGGCTTCAAGGCCGGCGTCGCCACCTCCAGCCCCTCGACGGCGGAAAGCACCGACATGGCGGGAGTCACCATGCCGTCGCCGTAGAACATGGCAGCCCCCAGGATGCCGATGATCATGATGACCTTGGCCCGGCCCGGCTTATCCTGGGCATCGTGCAGCGCCAAGGCGATAAGGGCCATGATGCCCCCCTCCCCTCGGTTGTCGGCCCGCATGATGAAGACCACGTATTTCACCGAGACGATGATCACCAGGGCCCAGAAGAACAGGGACAGGGCCCCGTAGATATTGGCCTCGGTCACCGGAATGGGATGGTTGCCGGCAAAGACTTCCTTCACCGCATAAAGGGGGCTGGTGCCGATATCGCCATAGACCACCCCCAGGGCTGCCAACGCCAGGGCAGCAAGCCGCTGGCCGGTCACGTCGCCGGCCCCGTTGTGAGCATTGCTCATGAATTTTCCCCGATCCCCTGCGGCCGCCGGCCGCCTTCCCCCACACTGCCCATGCTTATCCGCCGAGAGCCGCCTTCAGCGACTGCACCTCTTCCTCGGACTCGTCGATGATTTCCCGCAGGGTTTCGGCATCGAAAACCCGGTCCACCACGGAGGTATCCACCTCACCGTCATACTCGGCGTCGCGCCAGCTGCAGCTGCGGTTAGCGATCTTGTTGGCGATGTAGAGCACGTCGGACAGGGTTTTCACCTCAGTGACTTCCCGGTCGTTCTCGTGCTCCAGGACGGCCGTCAGGATGGATTCCGGCTGCCCCAGGGCTGAGAGCAGGGCGTGGCCGATGTTGTCGTGCCAGCCTGTCAGCAGGGCATGGAGTTCCAGCTTGTCGTTCACCAGTTCCGGGAAATTGGCGGCCCGGGACAGCAGATAGAAAACGCCGATGTCGTGCACCAGGCCGGCGAACATGGCCTCGTCGCCGTTGATCCGGGCCATTTTCCTGGCCAGCACCCGGCAGAGGGCGGCGACGTGGGCGGTATGTTCCCAGAGCTTCTGGGAAATGCCCTCGAAGACGTGCATCTGCTTCGACTTGACGAGTTGTTCCATGGCCACCGCGAAGGAGACGGTCCGCACCGCTTCCATGCCGACCCGGATGATGGCGCTCTTGACGTCGGCGATCTCCCGGCCGGAAGGGTTGAGGGCCGCCGAATTGGCCATGCGGATGATCTTGGCGCTCATCAGCGGCTCGGCCCCCACCAGCTTGGCGAGCTGGTCCACCGTCAGGTTGGGATTCTTTAGGGCGGTCCGTACCTGGAAGGTGATGTCCAGGAAAGTCGGGAAGGACACCTCGCCGCTGGAAAGATCCTTGGCGATGTCCTCGAGGATTTTGAAAGTAATGGGATTGGACATGGTCGATTCGGCCCGGTTGGATGCAGGCGGTGCCTGGCGCGGATTGCCTTACAGGGAGACAGCGCGGCGGGATTCCGCGCCTCTCGGAGAGCTCCCTGGCCCCGGCTTCATGACGCGCGGCATTCTGTGGGCAAAAACCTCAGACAGCATAACCCCGTACCCTGTTGTATGTATGTAGTCCGTCATTCTACTTCACTCTGCGCCGCGGCAGGCGCAAGCGCTGCCGGCGGGCGCCTTTCAATGCCCGGAAAACCGCTTTCGCCGAGGTGCCCAGGAAGCCCTCCCTGAGGCCCCGCGGGCCATGGAAATGGAATTTTCATCGCCCGCATGGGCTGCCCGGCCATCCTCCCAATTGGCTATAGACGCCCACCCACCCGATTGCGCCTAATACGGCAATCGGACGCAAAGTTCCGATCTTACGACCTGGTCGTATGCCGATATCGATCACACGTCGACTGGCGCCGCCACCCCGTGGCCGGCGCCGAGGAAAGGGAGGAGAACATGGAGCAGAAAAAGATGGCGATCATCGCCACCAAGGGGACCCTGGACATGGGCTATCCGCCCCTCATCCTGGCTTCGACGGCGGCAGCCCTCGGCTACGACGTGCGGATTTTCTTCACCTTCTACGGCCTGCAGCTGCTGCGCAAGGATCTCGGCCATATCCGCATCAGCCCCCTGGCCAACCCGGCGATGCCCATGCCCGTGCCGATGCCGGTCATGGTTTCAGCCCTGCCGGGCATGGAAGCCATGGCCACCTCCATGATGAAGAGCAAGCTCAAGAACAAGGGCGTGGCGTCCCTGGAGGAACTGCGGGACCTGAGCCAGGAGGCCGGCGTCCAGTTCATCGCCTGCCAGATGACCGTGGACCTGTTCGAGTTCGATACCCAGGAGTTCATCGACGGCATCGAGTACGGCGGCGCTTCGACCTTCCTGGAGTTCGCCGGCAACACCGACATCTGCCTGTTCATCTGATCGACTGCAGTCATACCGCCTGAAGTCCAGGCAATGCTGGGGGCGGCCCGGAAGTCTTTTGAATCCACAATAGGGAGAGGGAGACATGACTAGAAGCAGACTCAGCATCAAGTTCCTGGGCACCGTGCTCGCCGGCACGGCCGCTGTCCTGGCGCTGCCGCCGGCGGCCCAGGCCACCAACGGCTATTTTTCCCACGGCTACGGGATGAAGAACAAGGGCATGGCCGGGGCGGGCACCACCAATACCCATGACGCCTTCGGCGGCGCCAACAACCCGGCCACCATGGTGTGGGCGGGGAACCGGCTGGAGCTCGGCCTCGACTGGTTCAGCCCCCAGCGCAAGGCCCAGCGCACGGGCAGCGCCCCTGGCGGTGCCTTCGACCTCTCGGTGGAGAGCGATAGCACCAACTTCTTCATTCCCGAGGCCGGCTTCAACCGGATGCTCAGCCCGACCCTCAGCGCCGGCGTGACTATCTACGGCAACGGCGGCATGAACACCGATTACAAGGGCGGGCAGATCAATTGCGGCGCCGGCCCCGCCAACGCCCTGTGCGGTGGCGGCGAGCTGGGGGTCGATCTGGCGCAGATTGTCATCGCGCCGACCCTGGCGTGGAAATTCCATGAACGCCACTCGGTCGGGGTTTCCCCGCTTTTCGGCTATCAGCGTTTCCGTGCCAAAGGTCTGTCGGGCTTCTCGGGCATGAGCAGCAGCCCTAACGACCTCACCAATCGGGGTTACGACACCGCCAGCGGCTGGGGCGTGCGGGTCGGCTACCTGGGCCGCCTGACCGAGCAGCTGACGGTTGGGGCCGCCTACTCCTCCAAGATCGACATGAGCAAGTTCGACAAGTACCGGGGCCTCTTCGCCGAGCAGGGCGATTTCGACATTCCGGAGAACTGGAGCGTGGGCCTGGGCTTCGCCGTTACGCCCCAGCTGTCGGTGGCCTTCGATTATCAAGTCATCAAGTACAGCGACGTTGCCTCCGTGGGCAATCCCAGCACCAACACGGCCCTGCTGGGCACCAGCGGCGGCCCGGGTTTCGGCTGGCGGGACATCAATGTCTACAAGCTGGGCGTCCAGTGGCGGGAGAGCGATCGGCTGACCCTGCGGGCCGGCTACAACCACGGGGACAATCCCATCCGCTCCCGGGACGTGACCTTCAACATCGTCGCCCCGGGCCTCATCGACGACAACGTCACCCTGGGGGCCACCTGGACCCTGGACGGCGGCTCGGAAGTCACCGTGGCCTACATGCACGCCTTCAAGAAATCGGTCACCGGCTCCTCCACCATGCCCTTCGGCGGGAACGAGAAGATCGAGATGTACCAGAACAGCCTGGGCGTCGCCTGGGGCACGTCTTTCTAAGGAAAAACCGAACCTGGGCTTCGGCCGGCGGCGAAGCCCAGGGAACCGACTTCCATCAGAAGGGGATGTCGTCCCCCAGGTCCTCGAAGGAGGGCTTCGGCTTGTCCTTGCGGGGAGCCGGCGCGTAATCCTGCTGCTGGGGCTCGTAGTCGCCGGCCGGGGCTCCCTGGCCCTGGCGGCCGCCCAGCATCTGCATCTCGGTGGCCTCGATTTCCGTGGTGTAGCGATCCTGGCCGTCCTTGTCCTGCCACTTGCGGGTGCGGATGCGGCCTTCCAGGTAGACCTGGGAGCCCTTCTTCAGGTACTGGCCGGCAATTTCGGCCAGCTTGCGGTAGAAGACCACCCGATGCCATTCCGTCATCTCGCGCTTTTCGCCGGAATTCTTGTCCTTCCAGCTGTCGGTGGTGGCGAGGCGGATGTTGCACACGGCGTCGCCGCTGGCCGTGTAGCGGGTTTCGGGGTCGGCACCGAGATTGCCGACGAGTATGACCTTGTTGACCGATGCCATAGCTTTGTCTCCAGTTAGGGGTTGGCCGCAGCCGGCGCCGGGCGCCGCTGCGGGAAATGCATGGAAGCCGCGACCAGCAGCCAGACAACCGCCAGGGCCGCCGCCGTCGCAAAGACGGAATTATCGCCGAAATGCTTCGCCAAGTACCCCCCCAGGGTGGCGCCGGCAGCCGCTCCCAGCGACTGGGTCGTATTGTAGACCCCGAGGGCCGCGCCCTTGGCGGCCGGCGGTGCGGTACGGGACACCAGGGACGGCAGGGTGGCTTCCAGCACGTTGAAGGCAACGAAGAAGAGGATCAGCCACAGCGCCAGCCCACCCAGGCTCTCGCCGGCAAACCGGAAACCCAGTTGCACGCCCAGGAGCAAAGCGATGGCGCCGGCGAACACCGGCCGCATCCTGCCACGCCTCTCGGCGGAAATGATGGCCGGCACCATGATGGCGAAGGACAGGAGGACCGCCGGCAGGTACACCTTCCAGTGCTCGGGGGCCGGCAGGCCGCCATGGGCGACAAGGGCGTGGGGCACCACCACGAACATGGACATCTGGATGAGGTGCAGGCTGAAGATACCGAAATTGAGGCGCAGCAGGTCCAGGTCCAGCAGCACGCGCCGGAAGGGAGGCTTGTCATGCGTAGAAATGGGGGGGGCCGGCGGCACCGCCTTGAACAGCAGAAGGATGGCGGCCAAGGCGAGGAGGCCGGTGAGGATGAAGAGCCCCTCCATGCCGACGAGGCCGTAGAGCACCGGCGCCCCCACCAGGGACAGGGCGAAGACGAGGCCGATGGAGGAGCCGATCATGGCCATCACCTTGGTGCGGTGCTCCTCCCGGGTAAGGTCGGCGGCCAGGGCCGTCACCGCCGCCGAGATGGCGCCGGCCCCCTGGAGCACCCGGCCGGCGATGACCCAGTAGATATCCGGCGCCGCCGCCGCCAGGAAGCTGCCGGCGGCGAAGAGCAGGAGGCCGAAGACGATGACCGGCTTGCGGCCGAAGCGGTCCGAGGCCGAGCCGAAGGGAATCTGGAAGCAGGCCTGGGTGAGGCCGTAGGCACCGAGGGCGAAGCCCACCAGGGTCAGATCGTCGCCGCCGGGAATGCCCTTGGCGAAAAGGGCGAACACCGGCAGGATGAGGAAGAGACCCAGCATGCGCAGGGCGAAAATGGCGGCCAGACTGACGCCGGCGCGGCGTTCCTCGGGGGTCATGGGGTCGCGGACAGGATTGGACATGGAAGCGGAAAAGAAATGGCGCCGGACGGCGCCAAAGCCGCAATATTAGCAGGTTTGCATCCCCTCCCCGGCAGCCGCCGGCGCCAGCCGCAGCTACAGCGCAACCCCCTCTGCCTTGACGGCCGCCACCCAGGCCTCCACCTGGCCGGCCGGCATGGGGCGGGCGAAATGGTAGCCCTGGAAGAGCTCGCACCCCACTTCCCGCAGCCGGCGCGCCGTCTCGGCATCCTCGATGCCCTCGGCGACGGTGGTGATACCCAGGGACCAGGCCAGGTTCACGGCCGACTGGACGATCTCGAAGCTGCGCAGGGAATGGGCCATGTCCTGGATGAAGGTCTTGTCGATCTTGAGGCAGGAAATGGGCAAGCTCTTCAGATAGTCGAGGCCGGCATAGCCGGTGCCGAAATCGTCCAGGGCGATGGCGATGCCCAGGGCCGCCAGCCGCTCCAGGACCTGGGCCACCATCTCCCGGTCCTCGATGACCACGGTCTCGGTGAGCTCGACCTTGAGTTCCAGGGGGCTCATGCCATGGGCCGCCAGACAGTCCCGGATGAACTCCACGATCCCCGGCTCGCCGAACTCGGCGGCCGACAGGTTGACGCTGACGAAGGGCGGCAGGGGGCCGCCGTCGCGGCAGAAATGCCGCAGCCGGGACCAGTCGGAAACCGCCCGTTCCAGGACCCAGCGGCCGATGCGGTGCACCAGGCCGGTCTTCTCCGCCAGGCCGATGAACTCCAGGGGCATGATCATGCCCAGGACCGGATGGCGCCAGCGCACCAGGGCCTCGAATCCCAGAAGCTCGTGGTCCACGGCCCGCACGATGGGCTGGTAGAAGAGCTCGAGCTGGTCGGTGTCGATGGCGTGGGACAGGTCCCGGGTCAGCACCAGGGTGCGCAGGGCGGCATCCCGCACCGGGGACGCCCCCTCGGCGCCGCCGGCGGAGTAGGGATCGGGGAAGCCCCGGCAGTTGCGGAAGCGATCGATCAGGAGCTCGAGGAGGTGGCGGATGACCGGGTTGGTCTGCTTCAGGATCTCATCCACCTGGGCCCGCTCGATGCGGACGAGGGTGGTGGGCACCAGGGTCCGCACCGTGGCGGTGCGGGGCAGGCCGTCCAGGAGGGCCACCTCGCCGAAGAGGGCGCCGTCCGACAGCACCGCCAGGCGCCGGGAACCGCAATCGCCGCCGAGCACCTCGACGCAACCGCTCTCGATCATGAAGGCGGCATCGCCGGCTTCCCCGACATGGAAAACGACGGCGTTCGCCGGCAGCTGCTCGCGGGGTAGATCGTCGGCCATTGAAGCCTCGCCTGCCAGAATCGATGATCGCGCCATTATCCCCGATTCATGGACGGTGGATAGGGGGAAGGCCAGGCCCATTCCAGGGGAAGCCGCCCTCCCCCCGTGCGCCGGAAGTTGCGTATAGTTGTCGGTTTGCCCCCTTGCTTCAGGCCTTGCCATGGAAGAAATCCGCATCCGCGGTGCCCGCACCCACAACCTCAAGAACATCAGCCTCGACCTGCCCCGGGACCGGCTGATCGTCATCACCGGCCTGTCGGGCTCCGGCAAATCGTCCCTGGCCTTCGACACCCTCTACGCCGAGGGCCAGCGCCGCTACGTGGAATCCCTGTCGGCCTACGCCCGCCAGTTCCTCCAGCTCATGGAAAAGCCGGACGTGGACCTGATCGAGGGCCTCTCCCCGGCCATCTCCATCGAGCAGAAGGCCACCTCCCACAATCCCCGCTCCACCGTCGGCACGGTCACCGAGATCCACGACTACCTGCGCCTCCTCTTCGCCCGGGCCGGCACCCCCTACTGCCCGGAGCACGGGGAGCCCCTGGAGGCCCAGACCGTCTCCCAGATGGTGGACCACGTGTTGGCCCTGCCGGAGGACACCAAGCTGATGATCCTGGCGCCGGTGGTAGCCAACCGGAAAGGCGAGCAGCTGGACCTCTTCTCCGAGCTGCGGGCCCAGGGCTTCGCCCGGGTGCGGGTGGACGGCAAGGTCTATGAAATCGACGAGGTGCCCAAGCTCGCCAAGACCCACAAGCACGACGTGGATGTGGTGGTGGACCGGCTCAAGGTACGGGACGACATGCGCCAGCGCCTGGCGGAGTCCTTCGAGACCGCCCTGCGCCACGCCGACGGCCGGGCCATCGCCATGGAGATGGACAGCGGCAAGGAGCACCTTTTCTCCGCCAAGTTCGCCTGCCCGGTGTGCTCCTACGCCCTGCAGGAGCTGGAGCCCCGGCTCTTCTCCTTCAACAACCCCATGGGGGCCTGCCCCAAGTGCGACGGCCTGGGGGTCATCCAGTTCTTCGACCCCAAGCGGGTGGTGATCCATCCCGACCGGTCGCTCGCCGACGGCGCCATCCGGGGCTGGGACAAGAAGAACCAGTTCTACTTCCAGGCCCTCACCTCCCTGGCCGACCACTACGGCTTCGACATCGACACCCCCTTCGAGGCCCTGCCGGAGGACATCCGGAAGGTGATCCTGTTCGGCTCCGGCCGGGAGACGATCCGCTTCCGCTACCTGAACGAGCGGGGCACCCGCTTCGACCGGGACCATACCTTCGAGGGCGTCGTCCATAACCTGGAGCGGCGCTACCGGGAATCCGACTCCCAGGCGGTGCGGGAAGAGCTGGCCAAGTTCGTCAGCAACAGCACCTGCCCCCACTGCAACGGCACCCGCCTGCGCATCGAGGCCCGGAACGTGCGGGTCGGCCAGAAGACCCTCCACGAGATCAACCGCCTGCCCCTGGGGGAGGCCCGCAACTACTTCAATCTCCTGCAGCTCACCGGCCACAAGGCCCAGGTGGCGGAGAAGATCCTGAAGGAGATCACTTCGCGGATTTCCTTCCTCATCAACGTCGGCCTCGACTACCTCTGCCTGGAACGCTCCGCCGAGACCCTCTCCGGCGGCGAGGCCCAGCGCATCCGCCTGGCGTCGCAAATCGGCTCCGGCCTCACCGGCGTCATGTACGTCCTCGACGAGCCCTCCATCGGCCTCCACCAGCGGGACAACGACCGCCTCCTGGAAACCTTGAAGAGCCTGCGGGACATGGGCAACACCGTCCTGGTGGTGGAGCACGACGAGGATGCCATCCGCACCGCCGATTACGTGGTGGACATCGGCCCCGGCGCCGGCGTCCACGGCGGCAGCGTGGTGGCCGAGGGCTCGCCGGAACAGGTGGCGGCCAACCCGAATTCGATGACAGGCGCCTACCTGTCGGGCCGCCGGAAGATCGAGGTGCCCCCGAAGCGCCGCGCCCCCGACCCGAAAAAGATGTTGCGGGTGGAAGGCGCCTCCGGCAACAACCTCAAGGACGTCACCCTGGAGCTGCCGGTGGGGCTATTCACCTGCATCACCGGGGTCTCCGGCTCCGGCAAGTCCACCCTCATCAACGATACCCTGTACACGGCGGCGGCCAAGCACCTCTACGGCTCCAACGCCGAGCCGGCCGCCCACAAGGCCATCAAGGGGCTCGACCTGTTCGACAAGGTCATCAACGTGGACCAGTCCCCCATCGGGCGGACGCCCCGCTCCAACCCGGCCACCTACACCGGGCTGCTGACCCCCATCCGGGAACTCTTCTCCCAGGTGCCGGAGTCCCGCGCCCGGGGCTACGGGCCGGGGCGCTTCTCCTTCAACGTCAAGGGCGGGCGTTGCGAGGCCTGCCAGGGGGACGGCTTGATCAAGGTGGAGATGCACTTCCTGCCGGACATCTACGTCCCCTGCGACGTCTGCCACGGCAAGCGCTACAACCGGGAAACCCTGGAGATCCAGTACAAGGGCAAGACCATCCACGATATCCTGGAAATGACCGTGGAACAGGCCCGGGAATTCTTCGACGCCGTCCCCAGCGTCGCCCGCAAGCTCCAGACCCTGGTGGACGTGGGCCTCTCCTACATCACCCTGGGCCAGAGCGCCACCACCCTTTCCGGCGGCGAGGCCCAGCGGGTCAAGCTCGCCCTGGAGCTTTCCAAGCGGGACACCGGCCGCACCCTCTACATCCTGGACGAGCCCACCACCGGGCTCCACTTCCAGGACATCGAGATGCTGCTCTCCGTGCTCCATCGCCTCTCCAGCCACGGCAACACGGTGGTGGTCATCGAGCACAACCTGGACGTCATCAAGACCGCCGACTGGCTGGTGGACCTGGGGCCGGAAGGAGGCGACGGCGGCGGGCGCATCATCGCCACCGGCGCCCCGGAGGCCGTGGCGGCGGCAAAGATCAGCCATACCGGGCGCTTCCTGGCGCCCCTCCTCAATCGGTGATGCCTTGAAACCCTTTCTTGCCGCCCTCTTCCTGGCCCTGGCCAGCGCCCCGGCCCTGGCGGCCCTTTCCGACGAAATCCAGGTCTACGACGAGAGCATCAACAAGCCCGGCGAATGGGGCCTGGAGGTCCACGTCAACCGCACCCCGAAGGGCCGCAGCCAGCCCGACTATCCGGGGGAGATCACTCCCAACCGGGGGCTGCGGGTAACGCCGGAACTTTCCTACGGCCTGACGCCCACGGTGGATGTGGGCCTCTATACCCCGCTCCTGTTCGAGGCCCTCAACCAGTCCTACTACGCCGGCCCCAAGTTCCGGGCCAAGTGGCTGCCCCTCCAGCCCGGCGAGGCCGGCGGATTCTTCGCCGGCATCAACTGGGAACTGGCCATGGTCCGCAAACGCTTCGAGGCCGCCCGCAACGGCATGGAATTCCGGCCCATCCTGGGCTACCGGGACTCCGGCTGGGCCGCCATCGTGAACCCGGTCCTGAGCTATGACATCACCCAGGGCTATCGGGAAGGGGGCATGAACTTCAGCCCCGCCGTGAAGGTCTCGAAAACCCTGGCCGAGGGCATCGCCGGCGGCTTCGAGTATTACGCCGACCTGGGCAAGCTCGCCCATTTCAGCCCCCGGGCCGAGCAGGCCCACACCCTCTACCTGGTGACCGACGTGGACCGGGGCCCGGTGGGCATCAATTTCGGCATCGGCCGGGGCCTCAACGCAGCCACCGACAAGTGGACGGTGAAGGCCATCCTGGATATTCCCTTCGGGCATTAGCCTCCATCCATCCCGGCCCCGGAACCGGAACCCCGGGCCGGAGTCTTTACCATGTCGGCATACCCGCTCCGGACATGACATGGCAAAGCGCCACCTCCTTCCCCTTCTCATCGCCCTGGCCGGAAAGGCGATGGCGGAACAGGTGGAACTGCAGGCGCCGGCCCCCATCATCTCTCTCATTTCCCCTTACCTGCCCAAGGAAAACCTCCCCGACCCGGCCGCCCGGGAGGAGGCCCGCCGGCGGTTGGAAAAGAGCCTGCCGGAACTGCTGGCCACCGAGGGCTACTTCCGCCCCCGGCTGGAATTTTCCGAGCTGGACGGCAACCTGGTGGTGCGGGTCGATCCCGGCCCCCGCACGGTGATCGCCAGCGTGGACATCACCATCGACGGCAAGCTGGAGGAATCCCGCCGGCGAGCCCTCGTCGCCGCCTGGTCCCTGCCGGTGGGCAGGCCCTTCCGCCAGGCCGACTGGAACGCCGCCAAGGAGCAGGTCCTCATGGGGCTGCTGGCGGCGGGCCATGCCGGCGCCAACCTCACCGCCAGCCGGGCCGGGATCGACCCGGAGACCGGCCAGGCCCGTCTCCAGGCCAGCTATGCCGCCGGCCCGCCCTACCGCTTCGGCCCCCTGAAGATCGAAGGCCTGGAGCGCTATTCGCCGGAGCTGGTGGCCCGCTACAACCGCAGCATTGTCCCCGGCGAGCCCTACCGGGAAGACCGTCTGGCCGCCCTGCAGAACGCCCTGCAATCGACCCCCTATTTTTCCTCGGCCCAGGTGGAGATCGAGCCCGGCGGCACCCCCGGCCCCGACGGTACGGTCACCGCCCCGGTGCGGGTCCTGGTGCGGGAGCGCCGGCCCCATCGGGTCGCCCTCGGGGTCGGGGTCAGCTCCAACACCGGCGCCCGCACCGAGGTCAATTACCACACCGCCGACCTCTTCCGGAACGCCTGGGAGCTGAACAGCGGCATCCGGCTGGAGCAGAAGCGCCAGACCGGCTATGCCGACGTCTTCCTGCCCCCGGACGAGCGCAACTACCGCCACGGCTTCGGCACCCTGGTGGAGCACACCGACATCCAGGGGCTGTCCACCGAACGTTACGCCCTCGGCGCCCAGCGGCTGCAGCGGCGGGGCTCGGTGGAAATGCGCCTGTCCCTCGACTGGCAGGAGGAGAGGAAGCGCCCCAACGACGGCCCGGCCACCACCGCCCGGGCCCTGGTTCCCAATGGCCAGTGGACCTGGCGCCAGGTGGACAACCTCCTCGATCCCCGGGATGGCATCGTCCTCCAGGGCCAGGTGGGCGGCGCTTCCCGGGCGCTCCTCTCGGACCGGGATTTCGTCCGCCTGCATGGCCGCTACCAGCAGTATTTTCCCGTCGGCCGGCGGGACGTGCTGACCCTGCGGGGCGAACTGGGTTACACCGCCGCCGCCTCCCGCCAGGGGATTCCCCAGGAATACCTGTTCCGGGCCGGCGGCACCAACTCCGTGCGGGGCTATTCCTACCAGAGCCTGGGGGTGAAGGAAGGTTCGGCCGTGGTCGGCGGCCGCTACCTGGCCATCGCCAGCGCCGAATACACTCATTGGCTGGACCCGCGCTGGGGCGTCGCCGTCTTCGTGGATGCAGGGGATGCTTCCGACGACCTCAACCGCTTCCGGCCGGCGGTGGGCTACGGCCTCGGCCCCCGCTGGAAGAGCCCGGCCGGCCCCATCGCCGTGGATGTGGCCTACGGCGAGCGCACCGACCGGCTGCAGCTGCACTTCTCCCTGGCCATCCCCTTCTGAGCATTGGAGCGGATTCGCCCTGGATTGACAGGCGGACGGCGATGTCCTAACTTGCCTATCGATACCCGGGCCCGAGTCAATCCGGTGGACATAACGTTCCCAACGCGGCCCTCCTGGAGCCCCCCAGGAACCAAAGCAAAAGGATCACAAACTTTGGGCCGCCCCAACACCCTCTCATATACGGTCTCCCGGGACTTCCTGGGCCGCTGGGGCGGCTTCGCCCTGCTGCTGGCGGCCCTCGCCGCCACTTCCCAGCACAGCTACGTGCTCTTCCACAGCCTGCTGGAAGTCTTCCGCATCGTCGTCATTTTCGGCGTCGCCGCGCTGGCCTGGAACGCCCGGGACCAGATCGACAACCCCTTTCTGCTGGTGGCCGGCCTCGCCTACCCGGCCACCGGCATCCTGGAAATCCTCCATACCCTGGCCTACAAGGGCATGGGGGTCTTTCCCACCGACGCCAACCTGCCCACCCAGCTGTGGATCGCCTTCCGCGCCTACGAAAGCGTGGCGATGGTGGCCGCCGCCAGCCTGCTGACCCGCCGGAAGCTGCCGGTCAATGGCGTCGCCCTGAGCTTCCTGGGGTTGGGCGGCCTGCTGGTCTGGGCGGTGTTCTCCGGCCGCTTTCCCGACTGCTTCGTCGAGGGCAGCGGCCTCACCCGCTTCAAGATCGTGGCGGAATACCTCATCGCCGGTACCTTCGCGACGGCGCTTTTTCTCCTCTGGCGCCGGCAGGCCCATTTCACCGCCGACATCCTGCCCCTGCCCCTCCTCGCCCTGGCCTGCGACATCCTGGCGGAACTGGCCTTCACCCAGTACGCCAGTGTCTATGGCCTGGCCAACCTGGTGGGGCACCTCCTGCTGCTGGCCTCCACCTATTTCATCTACCGGGCCCTGCTGCTGCAGGGCATCCAGAAGCCCCAGCGCCTGCTTTTCCACCAGCTGGCCCGGAGCGAGGCCGAACTCGCCGTCAAGGTGGCCGAACGCACGGCCCAGCTCAGCGACAGCAACCGCCGGCTGGAAGACGAGCTGGCGGAGCGCAAGCGCATCCAGCAGCAGTTGCAGGAAAGCGAGGAGATGCTCCGCCTCACCCGCAACGTCACCCTCGATGCCGTCATCGTCGCCGACAGCGAGGGCCGCGTCATCGTCTGGAACCCGGCCGCCACCCGCCTGTTCGGCTATGAGCCGGACGAGGCCGTCGGCCGCCGCCTCCACGAATTGATCGCCCCCGCGGGCTGCCAGGCGGCGGCTGCGGCGGGCATGGCGCACTTCGGCCGCACCGGCACCGGGGCGGTCATCGGCAGGATTTCGGAAATGACCGCCCGCCACCGGGACGGCCGCGAATTCCCGGTGGAACTGGCCATCTCCTCGGTGCAGATCCATGGCGTCTGGCACGCGGTGGGCATCGCCCGCGACATCACCGACCGCCAGGCCGCCGCCCGGGCCCGGGAGCAACTGGCCGCCATCGTCGCATCGAGCCGGGAGGCGGTCATCGGCATCAGCCTGGATGGCATTGTCACCACCTGGAATATCGGCGCCGAAGGCCTCTACGGCTATACCGCCGCCGAAATAATGGGCCGCTCCATCGACATCCTGGTGCCGGAAGAACTGCGGAGCGAAGCGGCCGACCTGACGGCTCGGCTGACCCGGGGCGAAGTGCTCGAACGCCTGGAAACCCAGCGCCTGCGCAAGGACGGCTCGCGCATCGACGTGGCCCTGACCCCGTCGCTCATCTGCGATTCGGCCGGGAGCACGACCGGCATCTCCGCCATCGCCCACGACATCACCCCGCGCAAGGCCGCCGAGCGCGCCCTGCTGCGCCTCAACCGGCGGCTCAAGCTGCTCTCCGCCAGCAACCAGAACCTGCTTTACGCCACCACCCCGGAGGACCTGCTGGCCCGCATGGTCCGCGCCGTCACCAAGGTGGGGGGATTCCAAGGCATCTGGATCGGCGCCGTCGATCCGGAGATGCAGAACTGCGTGCGCCTCCTGAGGACCTGCGACCCCATCGTCGCAGCGGCTTTCGGCGGCGGCGAGCCCCGGCCCATCGCCGCCGGCACGCCGGTGGAGGAGGCCATCCTCGGCAACCGGACGGTGGTCTTCGCCGACCGGCCGCTCCACCCGGCCCTGGCCCCGGTCCGGGCCGGCATCGCCCTGCCCCTCGGCGGCCAGGAAGGCGTCACCGCCTGCCTGGCCCTGTGGGCGGCCGACCCGGCCCTGCTCGCCGAGGAGGAAATCCCCACCCTGGAGGAAATGGCCGCCGACCTCCATTTCGGCCTCGCCGGCCTGCGCATCAAGAGCGAAAGGGAGTGCGGACTGCGGGCCCTGGCCCAGGCCATGGAGGAGACGGTGCAGGCCATCGCCACCACGGTGGAAATGCGCGACCCCTATACCGCCGGCCACCAGCGGCGGGTGGCGGAATTGTCGGCCGCCATCGCCGGGGAACTCGGGCTGCCGGAAGACCGGGTCCATGCCGTCCGGCTCGCCGCCCTCATCCACGACCTCGGCAAGATCAATGTCCCGGCAGAGATCCTCACCCGGCCGGGGCACCTTTCCGATATCGAATTCACCCTCATCAAGGCCCATCCCACCAGCGGCTACGAAATCGTCAAGAATATCGAATTCCCCTGGCCCATCGCCGAAGCCATGCTCCAGCACCACGAGCGCCTGGACGGCTCCGGCTACCCGGACGGCCTGAAGGGCGACGCCATCATCCTGGAGGCCCGCATCATCGGCGCCGCCGACCTGGTGGAAGCCATGTCCTCCCACCGCCCCTACCGGGCCGGATTCGGCATCGACGCCGCCCTGGACGAGCTCGCCAAGGGCCGCGGCACCCTTTTCGATGCCGATGTGGTAGATGCCTGCCTGCGCGTTTTCCGCGACAAGGGCTTCCAGTTCTCCCAGCCCTGGGGCGGCAACCGGTAAGGTCCGCGCCGCGGCCGGCGCGGCCTGAACCCCGGGCCCGGTCCTCCGCGGCCCGGGCTGGCGTAAGGATTCCCCCCTACGTGCTCACCCTTATTCATCGCCCCCGGAGGGTGGCGTAGCCTGCGGCATCTCAATCGCACTTTGCCGCGGTCCCTGCTGGCGGCAAAGTAGCTGCAACCGTCCTCGCAGACGAACAGCTTTCGGCTGAAGCAGGGGGGACCCGAGCATGAAGACGATTTTCCTGGTCGACGATTCAGCCACCATTCTCCTCAGCATTTCCAACATCCTGACCAAGGCCGGCTATGGCACCGAGAAAGCCGGCAGCGGCGAGGAGGCCCTGAAGAAGCTCACCGGCGGCCTCAAGGCCGACCTGCTCATCACCGACCTCAACATGCCCGGCATGAACGGCATCGACCTCATCAAAGAGGTGAGGAAGCTGCCCAGCTGCAAGTTCATGCCCATCCTCTTCCTCACCACCGAGTCGCAGCAGGCCAAGCGCGCCGAAGCCAAGGCGGCCGGCGCCTCGGGGTGGATCGTCAAACCGGCGACCGCCGACGAGCTGCTCAACACCATCAAGCTGATCCTGCACTAGATCGTGAACCTGGACAAACTGCATCAGCGCTGCAACGGGGCATTCGTCGCCGTGGCGGCGGCTGCCGGCATCGCGGTGTATGTCGGCAACGACTGGTTCCGCCACATTTTCCTGGCGGGCATCGGGCTGAGCGAGGCGCTGGGCAGCGCCATCGGCACCGTGCTGGCCCTGGTGGCCGCCTTCGCCGGACAGCGCCTGGTCTCCAGGGCCTTCTTCCGGGACGCCATGTTCGGCATCGAGGAGCGCAACAGCGAGGCCGAGAGCCGCATCGACAGCCTCGAGAGCGTAGGCCAGGAGGTGGCCGGGGAACTGCAGGGCATCCCGTCCTTCAACAAGGTGGTGTGCGAGCAGCTCAACGGCGTCGTCGAGAAGACCGAAACCGCCGCCTACCAGATCACCGAGCGCCTGCAGACCATCGACCAGGTGGTCAGCCGCCTCGATGCCTTCGTGCGCGACACCACCACGGCCTCCTCCACCATCGCCGCCGATTCGGAAGAGCAGATCGAGCACAACCGGGCCCTCATCGGCCGCATGGACGAATACATCCGGCGGCGCATCGACGAGGCCCAGGAAGACCAGCGGCGGGTCTCCGACGTGGTGGCGAAGGCCCGCTCCCTGGAAGACCTGGTGCAGCTCATCCGGCATATCTCCAGCCAGACCAACCTCCTCGCCCTCAACGCCGCCATCGAGGCGGCCCGGGCCGGCGAGGCCGGGCGCGGCTTCGCGGTGGTGGCGGACGAGGTCAGGAAGCTGTCGGCCGAAACCGACCAGTCGGTCAACAAGATCAACGAGGGCATCGTCGCCGTGGCCAACGCCATCGAGTCCCAGTTCCAGGACAAGCTGGCCCACAGCAACGTCGAGGCCGAAAGGAAGACCCTGACCGAGTTCGCCCAGCAGCTCTCGGCCCTGGGCGACGGCTACCACCGCCTGATCGAGCACGACACCCAGGTCGTGCAGTCCATCCAGGAATCCAGCAGCCAACTCTCCAGCATGTTCATGGACGCCCTGGCCAGCGTCCAGTTCCAGGACATCACCCGCCAGCAGATCGAGCAGGTGATCGGCGCCATCGCCCGCCTCGACCAGCACGCCGCCGTCCTGGCCCAGCGCCTGGTGGCGACGGGGGGGGGCGACTACCAATACACCCCGCTGGCCGAACACCTGGATCAGATTTACGCCAGCTATGTCATGGACACCCAGCGCCGCAGCCATGATCAAGCCCTGAGTACAACGGCCGAGGCGGCCGGCGACCCAGCCCCGAAGATCGAGCTTTTCTAGGGAGCCCCCATGCTCGACGCCCAGCGCCTGACCCTGCAAGAAGACCTGATCATCTACAACGCCCAGGACATCAAGCAACGCCTGCAAGCCGCCCTCGCCGACTGCCGGACCCTCGAACTGGATCTCTCCCAGGTGAGCCAGATCGACACCAGCGGCCTCCAGCTCCTCATCCTCGCCAAGCGCGAAGCCGGCCGCCTCGACCGGGACCTGCGCATCGTGGCCCACAGCCCGGCGGTGCAGCAGGCCATCGACTTCTGCAACCTGGCGTCCTTCTTTGGCGACCCGGCGGCTGTCGGCGCCCACGAAGAGATGTGACATGGACGAGCTCACCAGCGTATTCATCCAGGAGGGCCGCGAGCAGCTGACGGCCATGGAATCCGGCCTGCTCCGCCTGGAGCAGGAGCCCGGCGACGCCGACAACATCAATTGCATTTTCCGCGCCGCCCACACCATCAAGGGGTCCTCCGGCGTCATCGAGTGCCATTTCATCGAGAGCTTCATGCACAAGGTGGAAAACGTCCTCGACCGCCTGCGCAATGGGGAAATCTCGGTCTCCGCCGAACTCACCGGCCTGCTGCTCCGGTGCTGCGACCATCTCGGGCGCCTGATGGAGGTCCTGGAGGCCCAGGCGGCGGAACCCGGCCCGGACATCGCCGCCGCCGGCGAAGCCCTCCTCGCCGAACTGGCCGCCTACCTCGCCCCGCCGGCGACGTCCGCCGCCGGCGAGCCGGCCGAACCGGACCCGGAAACGGAGGTCCCGGACGACGCCGTCCTCGCCGACAGCTGGCACATCTCCCTGCGTTTCGGACCGACCGTCCTCCGCAACGGCATGGACCCCCTGGCCTTCCTGTATTACCTGGCCACCCAGGGCAACATCCTGGCCATCGAGACCATCCCGGACGCCATGCCAACCGCCGCCGACATGGATCCGGAAGCCTGCTACCTGGGCTTCGAGGTCCGCTTCCAGAGCCGCGGCACCAAGGCCGACATCGAGCGGGTCTTCGACTTCGTGCGGGACGATTGCCAGCTGCGCATCCTGCCGCCCCACAGCAAGCTGGCCGAATATCTGAAGCTGATCGGCGAGCTGCCCGAGGACTCGATGCGCCTGGGCGAAATCCTGGTGCGCTGCGGCGCCCTCACCCAGGCCGAGCTGGACCGGGGCCTGAACGCCCAGCAGTCCGCCCCGCCGGCTCCGGAGGATGGCGAAGCCGCCCCCGCCGGTCCCCGCCTGGGCGAGATCCTGGTGGAGCAGAAGGCCGTCTCCCGGGAGGTGGTGGAAGCGGCGGCCGTCAAGCAGGCCCAGATCAACGAGAAGAAGGCGGTGGAAGCCCGCCTCATCCGCGTCCAGGCCGACAAGCTCGACCAGCTCATCGACCTCGTCGGGGAACTGGTCATCGCCGGCGCCTCGGCCAACCTGCTGGCCCAGCGCAGCGGCCAGACGGAGCTGGTGGAATCCACCTCCATCCTGTCCCGCCTGGTGGAGAACATCCGCGACTCCGCCCTGCAGCTGCGCATGGTCCAGATCGGCGAGACCTTCAACCGCTTCAACCGGGTGGTGCGCGACGTTTCCAAGGAACTGGACAAGGAAATCGACCTCTTCATCAGCGGCGCCGAAACCGAACTGGACAAGTCGGTGGTGGAAAAAATCGGCGACCCCCTCATGCACCTGGTGCGCAACTGCATGGACCACGGCATCGAGCCGGCCAGGCTGCGGGCCGAACGGGGCAAGCCGGCGCGGGGCCGGGTGGAGCTGAATGCCTACCATGACTCCGGCAGCATCGTCATCGAAGTGAAGGACGACGGCGGCGGCCTGCCCCGGGACAAGATTCTCAAGAAAGCGGTGGAGCGCGGCCTGGTCCAGCCCACCCAGGCCCTGAGCGACACCGAGATCATCAATCTCATCTGGGAGCCGGGCTTTTCCACCGCCGACCAGGTCACCAACCTTTCCGGGCGCGGCGTCGGCCTCGACGTCGTCCGCCGCAACATCCTGAGCCTGCGGGGCAACGTGGATGTGGCATCCCGGGAAGGCGAAGGCACCGCCTTCACCATTCGCCTGCCGCTGACGCTGGCCATCATCGACGGCTTCCTGGTCGGCGTCGGCAAGTCCGCCTACGTCATTCCCCTGGACATGGTGAACGAGTGCATGGAGCTTGAGGACGACGCCCGGGACCGGGATTTCGTCAATCTGCGCGGCGAGGTCCTGCCCTTCGTGCGGCTGCGCCACGTATTCGAGATCGACGGAGCGGCGCCGGCCCGGGAGAACGTCGTGGTCGTCCAGTACGCCGGGCACAAGGCCGGCATCGTGGTGGACCAGCTGATGGGGGAATTCCAGACCGTCATCAAGCCCTTGTCCACCATCTTCCGCCACCTGCACGGCATCGGCGGCTCCACCATCCTCGGCAGCGGCGAAGTCGCCCTCATCCTGGATGTGCAGGCCCTGCTCCAGCGCAACACGCGGGATGAGGAAAAGGAAATGGGAGGCGGCAATGGCCAGCGTTCATTACAGCCGTCCTGATGGTTTCAGATGATTTGCAAAGGAATTGATGCACCCGTCTCGGTCTTGCTTGAGCGTCTGCATCTGATAAGTCGGTCGACTTTTGGGAGAAGAGCATGTTGAAGAATCTACGGATTGGTATGCGACTGGGGAGCGCCTTCGGCCTCGTTCTGGTCCTGCTGATCGCCATATCGGTCATGGCCATATCGCGGGTCGGCCAGCTCAACGGCCAGCTCGGGGATTTGGTCGGGGACAAATTCCCGAAGGTCGTACTGACCAACAACATCGTCAACGAAATCAACGTCGTTGCCCGGGCCATGCGCAACTCTCTCCTGGTCAAGCCCGACGCCGTGCAGAGGGAACTGGACCAGGTCCTGGAAGCCCGGAAGAAGGTCAACGACTACCTCGACCAACTCGAAAAGACGGTCCGCTCCGAGGAGGGCAAGAAAGCCTTCGCGAAGATCGTCGAGGCCCGCAAGGCCTACCAGGGCGACCAGCAGAAGTTCTTCGATCTGCAGAGGGCCGGCCAGCGGGACCAGGTCATCGAACTCATGAACGGCTCGCTGGGCAAGACCCAGGGGGCTTACATCGACGCCGCCCAGGGGCTGATCGAGCACCAGTCGGCCAGCATGACCCAGGGAGGCAAGGAAGCCGGGGAGATGGCGGTTTCCACCCGCAACCTGATCATTACCCTGGCCATCGTGTCCATCATCCTGGCCATCGGGCTCGCCTGGTGGGTTACCCGCAGCATCACCAAGCCGGTGGGCGAGGCGGTGGATGCCGCCACCCGGATCGCCAAGGGCGACCTGACGGTCCGCATCGACTCCGACAGCAAGGACGAAGTCGGACAGCTGATGAACGCCATGCAGTCCATGCTCAAGGCTGTCAGTGCCCTGGTGGCGGACGCCGGCATGCTGAGCAAGGCGGCGGTGGACGGCAAGCTCGCCACCCGCGCCGATGCCAGCAAGCACCAGGGGGATTACCGCAAGATCGTCGAAGGGGTCAACCAGACTCTGGATGCCGTCATCGGGCCCCTCAACGTCGCCGCCAAGTATGTGGACGACATCTCCAAGGGCAATATTCCGCCCAAGATCACCGATTCCTACAACGGCGATTTCAACACCATCAAGAACAACCTCAACCAGGCCATTGAAGCCGTCAATGCGCTGGTCGCCGACGCCGGCATGCTGAGCCAGGCGGCCGTGGCCGGCAAGCTCGCCACCCGGGCCGATGCCAGCAAGCACCAGGGCGACTTCCGCAAGATCGTGCAGGGGGTGGACGACACTCTCGACGCGGTCATCGGGCCGCTGAACGTGGCCGCCGACTACGTGGATCGCATCTCCAAGGGCGACATGCCGGCCAAGATCACCGACACCTACAACGGCGACTTCAACACCATCAAGAACAATCTCAACCAGGCCATCGAGGCGATCAGCACCATGGTCAATGAAGCCAAGGGGCTGGAAACCGCCGCCATCGAGGGGCGGCTCGCCACCCGGGCGGATGCGTCCCGCTACCAGGGCGACTACCGGGCCATCGTCCAGGGGGTGAACAACACCCTGGATGCGGTCATCGGGCCGCTGAACGTCGCCGCCAAGTACGTGGACGACATCGCCAAGGGCAACACGCCGCCCAAGATCACCGACACCTACAACGGCGACTTCAACATCCTCAAGAACAACCTGAACCAGGCCATCGATGCCATCAACCAGCAGGCCCAGGCGGCCCAGGGCATTTCCGAGGGCAACCTCGGGGTGCAGATCCACGTCCGCTCCGAGAACGACCTGGTCTCCAAGAGCCTGGTCAATGTGGTCCAGGTCCTGCAGGGCCTGCAGCAGGAACTGGCGCGCCTGACCGAAGCCTCCAAGGCCGGCCAGTTGAGCGAACGGGGCAAGGCCGAGCGCTTCAAGGGCGCCTACGCCGAAGTCATCACGGGCACCAACACCATGCTCGACGCCATCCTCCTGCCCATCGGCGAAGGCAACCGGGTGTTGCGCCTCATCCGCGGCGGCAACCTGCGGGAAAGCGTCACCGTCGAGTGCAGCGGCGACCACCAGAAGATGAAGGACGCCATCAACGGCGTCCATGACTGGCTCGCCGACCTGGTGGCCTACGTCACCAAGATCGCCAACGGCGACCTCACCGCCACCATGGCCAAGGCTTCCGAGGACGACCAGATCCACGAGTGGCTGATGCTGATGAAGAACAACATCAACGCCCTGGTGAAGGATGCGGAAATGCTGTCCCGCGCCGCCGTCGAAGGCAAGCTCGCCACCCGCGCCGATGCGACCAAGCACCAGGGGGATTACCGCAAGATCGTGGAAGGGGTGAACCAGACCCTGGACGCGGTCATCGGGCCCCTCAACGTCGCCGCCAAGTACGTGGACGACATTTCCAAGGGCAACATCCCGGCCAAGATCACCGACACCTACAACGGCGACTTCAACATCCTGAAGAACAACCTGAACCAGGCGATCGATGCGGTGAATGCGCTGGTCGCGGATGCCAACATGCTGGCCGCCGCCGCCGTGGCCGGGAAGCTGGCTACCCGGGCGGATGCCAGCAAGCACCAGGGCGACTTCCGGAAGATCGTGCAGGGGGTGGACGACACTCTCGACGCGGTCATCGGGCCGCTCAATGTGGCCGCCGACTATGTGGATCGCATCTCCAAGGGCGACATGCCGCCCAAGATCACCGACAACTACAACGGCGACTTCAACACCATCAAGAACAATCTCAACCAGGCGATCGAAGCCATCAATGCCCTGGTCGCCGAGGCCAAGGGCCTGGAAACCGCCGCCGTCGAGGGCCGGCTCGCCACCCGGGCGGATGCTTCCCGCTACCAGGGCGACTACCAGGCCATCGTCCAGGGGGTGAACAACACCCTGGATGCGGTCATCGGGCCGCTGAACGTCGCCGCCAAGTACGTGGACGACATCTCCAAGGGCAACATCCCGGCCAAGATCACCGACACCTACAACGGCGATTTCAACAACATCAAGAACAACCTCAACCAGGCCATCGAGGCGGTCAATGCCCTGGTGGCGGACGCCAATCTCCTGGCCGCCGCCGCCGTCGCCGGCAAGCTCGAAACCCGGGCCGACGCCGGCAAGCACCAGGGCGACTTCAGGAAGGTCGTGCAGGGGGTCAACGACACCCTGGATGCGGTCATCGCCCCGATCAACGATGTCCAGCGCGTCATGGCAGCCATGGAAAAGGGCGACATGACCGAGACCATCGCCAAGGACTACCAGGGCGACTTCAAGGTCCTCAAGGATGCCATCAACAACACCATCGCCCGCCTGTCGGAGACGATCTCCCAGATCATCGCCGCTGCCGATGCGCTGACCAACGCCTCCGGCCAGGTCTCGGCCACGGCCCAGACCCTGAGCCAGTCCTCCAGCGAACAGGCGGCCAGCGTCGAGGAAACCACGGCGTCCCTGGAAGAAATGACCACCTCCGTGGCCCAGAACACCGAGAACGCCAAGGTCACCGACAACATGGCATCGAAAGCTGCCAAGGAAGCCGGTGAAGGCGGCGACGCGGTGGGCAAGACGGTGGAGGCCATGAAGTCCATTGCCGACAAGATCGGCATCATCGACGACATCGCCTACCAGACCAACCTCCTGGCCCTCAACGCGGCCATCGAGGCGGCGCGGGCCGGCGAGCACGGCAAGGGCTTCGCGGTGGTGGCGGCGGAAGTGCGCAAGCTGGCCGAAAGAAGCCAGGTGGCGGCCCAGGAGATCGGCGAAGTGGCCGGCTCCAGCGTCAAGCTGGCCGAGAAGGCCGGGCAGCTGCTCACCGAAATCGTCCCGTCCATCCAGAAGACCTCGGACCTCGTCCAGGAAATCGCTTCGGCTTCCGAAGAGCAATCCACCGGCGTGGTGCAGATCAACAACGCCATGGGGCAGCTCAACAAGGCCACCCAGCAGAACGCTTCGGCCTCGGAAGAACTGGCTGCCACCGCCGAGGAACTGGGCGGACAGGCCGGTCAGCTGCAGCAGCTCATGGGCTTCTTCACGGTCGATGACGCCGGCCAGGGCGGCAACCGGGCCGCGGCTTCCAGCAGCGCCGCTGCAGCGCGGCCCGCCGGGAAGTCACGTTCCAGCACCCGCGCCGTGTCGGCTGGCGAAGCGGACTTCGAGAAATTCTGAGTCGAGGACATAACATGGAGCAAGCAAGAACCAGCCAACCACATGCTCAAGCGCCCGCCGTCGTGGCCGGGGCGGCCGATATCGCCCTGCAGCAGTACCTGACCTTCTCGCTGGGCAGCAAGATGTTCGCTGTCGCCATCCTGAACGTGAAGGAGATCCTGGAGTTCGGCACCATCACCAACATCCCGATGATGCCGAATTTCATCCGCGGCGTGATCAACCTGCGCGGAGCGGTGGTACCGGTCATCGACCTGTCCTGCCGCTTCGGCGGCGAGCCGACCACGGTCGGCCGCCGCAGCTGCATCGTCATCATCGAGATGCATGACGCGGACCAGAAGCAGGACGTGGGGATCATGGTCGACGCGGTATCCGAGGTGCTGGAGATCGCCGGCAGCGAAATCGAGCCGCCGCCGGCCTTCGGCGCCAAGATCCGCACCGACTTCATCGACGGCATGGGCAAGGTCGGCGGCAAGTTCGTCATCATCCTCAATGTCGCCAGGGTCCTGTCCACCGAAGAAATGGCCATGCTCACCCAGATGGCCAACGGGGAGGCGGCCGCCACCGCCGACGCCACCGCCTGAGTCGCGGCCGGGGACGGCGCCCTCAGGGTGCCGCCCCGCCGGCCGATACCCATCATGGTCGACTACGCCAGCCTGCCGGTCCGCGAAATCGAACGCCTGGCGCGAGTCATCCACCCCGGCGAGTGGGTGGTCGAGTCGGCCCGCCCCATCGCCACCCTCCTCGGCTCCTGCGTCGCGGTCTGCCTGTTCGACGGCGTCCTGCGGGTCGCCGGCATGAACCATTTCATGCTGCCCACCATGAGCAGGGGCAGCCACAGCGACGATGACATGCTGCTCGCCGGCGACGCCTGCATGACCTCGCTGCTCAACGCCCTCCTAGCCCGGGGGGCGGATCGGCGGCGCATCCAGGCCAAGGCCTTCGGCGGCGGCACCGTGGTGGATGCCGTGCCCCCGGCCTTCGCCATCGGCAAGCGCAATGCCGACTTCACCCGGGAATGGCTGGAGCGGGAGCGGATTCCCCTGGTCGCCTCGGACTTCCTCGGCCCCTGGTCGCGGAAGGTGGTGCTGATACCGGACACCGGCGACGCCTGGTGCAAGCGCATGGCCAGCAGCCTGGTGGACGCCAAGACGGTGGAGCGGGAAGAGAAGGCCTATGCCGATGCGCTGCGGCAGCAGCCTGAAGCCAGCGGCAAGAAGATCGAGCTGTTCTGATGGAATTCAGCGTCACCGACCGGGAATTCACCCTCTTCCAGCGCCTCATCTACAAGCTGGCCGGCATCTGCCTGGCCGACTCCAAGCAGCCCCTGCTGGTGGGCCGCCTGCAGCGCCGCCTGAACCACTACGGCTTCACCTCCTTCACCCAGTATTACCGCTTCCTGGCCGGCGGCGAGCATCCGGACGAAGTGCAGATCATGGTGGATCTCCTGACCACCAACGAGACCTATTTCTTCCGGGAGCCGACCCACTTCGACTTCCTGCGGGATGAGGTCCTGGCCCGGCGCCGCAGCGCCACCCTATTCCGCATCTGGAGCGCCGCCAGCTCCAGCGGCGAGGAGGCCTACAGCATGGCCATGGTGCTGGCGGAGCATCTCCCGGATGCGCCGTGGGAAGTCTTCGGTTCCGACATCAGCACCCGGGTCCTGGCCAAGGCCCGCACCGGCCGCTATCCCATGGAGCGCCACGAGGGCATTCCCCCGGAGTTCCTCGGCAGGTACTGCCTGAAGGGGGTGCGCTCCCAGGCCGGCTCCTTCATGATCGCCCCGGAAATCCGCGAGCACGTGAGCTTCGAGCAGATCAACCTGACCCGGCCCGTGGATGCGGCCGTCGGCCATTTCGAGGTCATCTTCCTGCGCAACGTGATGATCTATTTCGACCCCGAGACCAAGCGCCAGGTGGTCGCGAACCTGCTGCCCCACCTGAAGCCCGGGGGCCATTTCATCGTCGGCCATTCGGAAACCCTGAACGGTATCACCGAGGCCCTGCAGATCGTCCGTCCGACCATCTACCGGAAGCCCTGAAACCGCTGGCGCGGGGCCCGGAATTTTCGTGCCCCCCCTCTTTGCGCTACAGTCTTATATGTAGGCGCGCTACTGTCATATTCCCTGCCTGCGTCGACATGCCGAGAGGATTGTTTGCCATGGAAATGCTGAAACGCGGGATTCTGGCCATCGCGCTGCTCGCCGCGTCCTCCGTACCACCGGCGGCAGTCGCGGCTCCCAAGGCGCCGCCCATCGTCGTCGCCCATGTAGCCACCACCACCGGACGCTTCGCCCTCCATGCCGAAGCCGACCGCCGCGGGGTGGAGATGGCGGTGGACGAATTCAATGCCCAGGGCGGCCTCCTGGGGCGCGAACTGGTCCTGGTGTCCCGGGACCCGGGCATGGATGTCCGTGCCGCCGCCGGGGTAGCCGAGGAGCTGATCCGGGAAACCCGCATCGGCTTCATGGTCGGGGCGATCAACTCCGGCATCGCCGCCGCCATGTCGGCTGTGAGCCAGCGCCACGGGGTCATCTTCATCAACACCAATTCCTCGGCACCGTCGGAAGCGGTGGAAAACGCCCACCGCACCAAGTTCGTCTTCGACGCCAACGCCGCCAACTACAACCAGACGCTGCTCAAGTACGCCCTTTCCCGGAGCAAGTCGAAACGGGTGGTGCTGCTCACCGAGGACGACGAGTGGGGCCGCAGCAGCGCCGCCGCCTCGCGGCCCTACATCGCCGCCAACGGCGGCACCGTCGTCGGCGAGATCATCGCCCCCGAGACCCTCCCCGACCCGGCGGCCATCCTCCGGCAGGTGGCCGCCCATGCCGCCGACGTGGTGGCGGTCAATATCAGCGGCGACAACCAGATGAAGCTGTTCGCCCAGGTTCCGCCGGAAACCCTGAAGAAGCAGCACTGGGTGGTGGGCGAGGTGGACTGGGAAGACCTCTATCCGGCCCCCGGCACGCCCCGGCCCCTGTTCGGCGTCAAGTGGTCCTGGAACCTGAAGACGCCGGGGACGGCGGAATTCGTCGCCCGTTACCGCAAGCGCTACGGCCACACCCGCCTCGACTACCCCGGCCACGTCACCCAGGGCGCCTACCTGGCGGCCAAGGCCCTGTTCGACGCCATCCGCAAGGCCGGCACCACCGACAGCCACGTCGTCATCGCCGAGCTGGAGAAATTCCGCTCCCCCGCCCGGGAGCGCATGCAGGACGCCGACGCCTGGATGGACCCGGTCAGCCACCACCTGCAGCAGAGCACTTACGTGGCCACCTGGCACCCGGGGAGGAAAAACCCCGCCGAGGGCATCGAGATCCTCATGCACACGCCCCCCGACCAGGTGCGCTACGGCAAGGAAGCCGCGACCCGGCTGGAGTCCCTGGCCGACACGCCCCGCTACGTTCCCTGACCATGCGCTTCGGACTGATCCTCCGCCTCGCCCTGCTGGTGGTCGGCATCGAGCTGGCCGCCTTCGGCGCCCTGGGATGGTTCTACGTGGAGAAATTCAGTTCGGCGGCCAACGAGGAACTGCACACCCGGATCAGCCTGGTGGGCCAGCTGATCGCCAGCGAGGAGCTGGCGGTGAGCGTAGTTTCCCGCCAGTCCCTCATGGAAGACCTGCTGGGCGCCCCCTATCTGCGCGGCCTGGTCGTCGGCGGCAGCGGCCGGGTCATCGTCGCCACCCGGCCCGCCGACCTGGGCCGGCCGGTGGCGGACCTGGCCGGCATCGACCCGGCCTGGTTCTCCGATACCGCCGCCGAGGAATACTTCATCGAAGGGCCGGACACCCTGACCCGGGTCGCCCACATCCATGGCGGCTCCGGAGGATCGCCCCTCTTCTCCACCGCCATCACGGTCAGCACGGCCAGGCTCGACGCCCTCAAGGGATCCATCGCCCTGTGGGGTTTCCTGGGCTCCCTGCTGTTCATCCTGCTCAGCTCCGCCGCCATCGTCCTCGTCTCCCAACGCCTGATCACCCGGCGGGTGGCCTTGTCCCTGGCGGTGCTGAAAAAGGTCGAGAACGGCGCCCTCGAGGCGCGCATCCCGGCGGGCTCCCGGGACGAGCTGGGGCTGCTCCAGCAGGGCATCAATTCCATGACCGCCAAGCTCGGGGCGCTGCTCCAGGAGCACCGGCGCAACGCCGCGGACATGAAGAAGCAGAAGGAACTCCTTGGATCCGTGATCGAACACGCCCCCGTCCGGGTTTTCTGGAAAGACCGGGAATGCCGCTACCTGGGCTGCAATACCCTGTTCGCGCAGGACGCGGGCTATGCCGACCCCGCCGAACTGGTCGGCCTGACCGATTTCGACGTCAGCTGGCGGGACCAGGCCGAGCAATACCGGGCCGACGACCGCGACGTGATGGCATCCGGCTTGCCCAAACTGGAGTTCGAGGAGCCCCAGACCTCGGCGGGCGGACACTCGATCTGGCTGCAGACCTCCAAGGTCCCCCTGCGTGACGAGAACGACCAGGTGATCGGCGTCCTCGGCATCTACAGCGACATCACAGAAAGGAAGGCGGCCGACACCCAGCTCGAATTCCTCGCCCACCACGACACCCTGACCGGCCTGCAGAACCGCTTCAGCCTGCAGGGGCGGCTGGACCAGGCCCTGGCCACGGTGCGCCGGCAGCAAGGGGGCCTGGCGGTGATCTTCATGGACCTGGACCGCTTCAAGACCATCAACGACACCCTGGGCCACGGCGTGGGCGACGAGCTGCTGCTCCAGGTCGCCGCCCGCCTGAAGGAAAGCGTGCGGGACAGCGACATCGTCGCCCGCCAGGGGGGCGACGAGTTCGTCGTCGTCCTCACCGACGTGGACGGGACGGCGACCACCGTCCGCGTCGCCGAAAAGATCCTGGCCCGGCTGCGCCAGCCCTACTACATCAAGGGCCGCGAGCTGCACTCGACCCCCAGCATCGGCATCGCTCTCTACCCCGCCGACGGCGAGGACGCCGAGACCCTGATGAAGAACGCCGACACCGCCATGTACCAGGCCAAGGCCCAGGGCCGGAACACCATCAAGTTCTTCGCCGCCTCCCAGAACCGGGTGGCGCTGGAGCGCATGCAGCTGGAGAGCGACCTGCACCGGGCCCTGGAACAGGCGCAGTTCGAGCTCCATTACCAGCCCCAGGTGGACAGCCGGGGGCGCTTCGTCCGCTTCGAGGCCCTGCTGCGCTGGCGCCACCCCCGGGACGGCCTGGTGTCGCCGGCGCGCTTCATCCCCCTGGCCGAGGAGAGCGGCCTGATCCGGCCCATCGGCGAATGGGTCGTCGCCGAGGCCTGCCGTCAGCTGCGGGCCTGGCGGGAGGGCGGCCTCGGCCGCATCAGCGTCGCGGTCAATGTGTCCGCCGCCCAGCTGCGCTCCCCGACCCTGGTCGACAGCGTCGAGCGGGCCCTGGCGGAGCACGGCCTGTCCGGCGGCGACCTGGAGCTGGAAGTCACCGAATCGGTGGCCATGCACGATCCGGAAGCCAGCATCCGCCAGCTCGTCAGCCTGCGCGACCTGGGCATCCGCCTGGCCATCGACGATTTCGGCACCGGCTACTCCTCCCTGAGCTATCTCAAGCGCCTGCCCATCGACTCCCTCAAGCTGGACCAGTCCTTCGTGCGCGACATCGAGACCGACCCCAACGACGTGGCCATCTGCGCCGCCACCATCGCACTGGCCCACACCCTGGGGCTGACCGTGGTCGCCGAAGGCGTGGAAACGCCAGCGCAGCGGGACTTCCTCATCACGCAGCGCTGCGACTTCCTGCAGGGCTACCTGTTCAGCAAGCCCTTGCCGGCGGGGGAGGCCGCCGCCTTCGTCAGGCAACACCAGGGAAAAACCCGCCGCCGGGTCCGGCCCGTGCAGGCGGCGGACGGGTCTTGACCGCCAGTCACGTCCTTCACGGGTTTGGCGACGGAGTCCTGTCCAGGAGCCGCGGATAGCCTTTGCCAGGAACTCCGGCCCCTGGTTGGGGTACCAGAGGCATGGACAACAGCAACACCTCCCCTACGCCTCCCGAGCCGCCCCCGCCCCCACGCCGCCGGCTCCGGCCCCTCGCCCTCGTCGGGCTGGCGGCCCTCCTCCTGGCCGCCGGCGCCCCTGTCTGGCTGGCCACCACGGAGAGCGGCTTCCGGGCCTTCTGCACCCTGGCCTCTGCCGTGAGCGGCGGACGGCTGCGGCTGGTCCCCGCCGGCGGCGTCCTGGCCGGCCCTTTCGAGCTGGAGGAAGCCGTCTGGCACCAGCCCGGCATGACGGTGCGCATCAAGGATGCCAACGTCGATTGGTCCCCGGCGGCCCTGAGGCACCGCCGCCTGGACATCGCCCGCCTCGCCGCCGCCAACCTCCGGATCGAAACGGCGCCGGCTTCCGAGCCCCTTGCCCTCCCCGCCAGCCTGCGCCTGCCCCTGGCCGCCCGCATCGGGGAGTTCCGCATCGGTCGCCTGGAAAGGGGCGGCACCTTGCTGGCCGAGGACGTCGCCGGCGGCTTTACGAGCGACGGCGTCCGCCATCGCTTGACCGGGCTGCGGGCCCGGGCCGGCCCGGTCGGCCTCGCCGTCGATGCCGAACTGGAGGGCGATGCGCCCTTTCCCCTTTCCGCCACCGGCAGCGCCGCCGGGCAACTGGAGGGCCATCCCTTCTCCCTGACCCTGGAGGCCGGCGGCCGGCTCGCCGCCATCGATATCGCCGGCCAGGCGGGCGGCGCCCTGCAAGGCCGGCTGGCGGCCCTGGCCACCCCCTTTGAACCCCAGCCCTTCCAGCGCCTGCAGGTGCACCTGCGGGGGTTTGACCCGGCCACCTGGCTCCCGGGCGCCCCCGGCGCCACCCTCGACCTGGACGCCGACCTCCTGCCCCGGCGGGCGGCGGAATGGACGGTGAGCGGCCCCTTCAGCGTCATCAACCGCGCCCCCGGTCCGATCGACGCCCGGCGCCTGCCCGTGGAGCGGCTCAGCGGCCGGGCGGACTGGCGGGGGGAAGTCATCACCTTCAGCGGCCTTTCCGCCGCCCTGGCCGGGGGCGGCAGCCTCGCCGGCCAGGGGCGGCTGGCAGGCCGCCAACTGGATCTGGAACTGACGGCCAGCCGGCTCGATGCCGCGACCCTACATCCCCGCCTGCGGCCCACCCGCCTCGCAGGCCCCATCAACCTGCGCATCGGCCCGGCGGAACAATCCCTGGCCGCGGACCTGACCGATCCCCAATTCCGCCTCGCCGCCCGCCTCACCCGCCGGGGCGAGCGGGTCGACATCGCCAGCCTGCAACTCGGTGCCGGACCGGCCCGGCTCCAGGCCCGGGGCCACCTGGACCTCGACGCCGCCTACCGTTTCGAGGCCGACGGGGAACTGGCCCGCTTCGACCCCAGCCGCTTCGCCCAGGTGCCGGCGGCCAGCCTCAACGCCACCTTCACCGCGGCCGGCACCCTGCAGCCCCGGCCGGCGCTGGCCCTGCGCTTCGTCCTCGGCGACAGCCGCTTCAAGGGCCAGCCCCTGGGCGGCCGGGGGGAGGTGGATATCGCCTGGCCGACGGTGCGCAGGGCCGAGGTGCGCCTGGTTGCCGGCCCCAACCGCCTGGAGGCCCATGGCGCCTTCGGGCGGCCGGGGGATAGCCTGGCTATCCTCATCGACGCTCCCACCCTCGGTCCGTACGGCATCGCGGGCGGGCTGCGGGGTCAGCTGCGGCTGGCCGGCACCCCGGCGGCGCCGGCCTTCGGCGGCCGACTGCAGGCGGAGCGCCTGGGCCTGCCCGGCGGCGGCCTCATCCGCGGCCTGGAGGCCGAGGGGGAAAGCGGCGCCCGGGCCGGCGATCCCCTGCGCCTCGACCTGCGCATCGCCGCCGTGGACCTGGCGGAACGCCCCGATGCCGCCCAGGAGGTCTCGGTCCATGCCGAAGGCAGCCGAGCCCGCCATACCCTGCGGGCCGCCGCGGCGCTGGCCGGCCAGCGCCGGCTGACCCTCGCCGCTGCCGGCGGCCTGGCTGAAAGAGGCGGGGTGACCTTCTGGAGCGGCCAACTCGAACAAGGGACCCTGACCGCGGCGGACCCCAGCCAGAACCTCCGCCTCCTCCAGCCGGCCCCGCTACGCCTGGGGAGCGGCGAATGGGCCCTGGGCCCGGCGGAACTGGCCGGAGCGGAATGGCGGAGCCGCCTCCTGGCCAGCGCCGCCCGGGGCCGACTGCAGGCGGAAGCGAGCGGCGCCGGCGAACGGCTGGGGAAAATCGACGCCCGCCTGGAAGCCCGCCTCCAGGGGGCCTGGCGGCTCGCCCAGGAGGCCCCGTGGCAGGGCCGGCTGGATCTCGCCGCCGCCGACGTGGCCTGGCTGGGGCCGCTCCTCGGGGAAGATTGGCGCACGGCCGGCCGGCTCCAGGGAAATCTCCTGCTTGCCGGCACCCCGGCCCGTCCCCTGCTCAGCGGCCAGATGCAGGGCACGGGGCTGGGGCTGCGCATCCCGAGCCGGGCTCTGCAGCTGGAAAACGGCAAGCTGCAGGCCGACCTCGCCGGCGACCGGCTGCGGGTGGCGACCCTGGCCTTCGACAGCCGGCTGCGGCCCCTGCCGCCGGCCCTGCAGCGCTCCCCCAACACGCCCGCCGCCCTGACGGCCACCCCCGGCCGGCTGGAGATCAAGGGGGAGATCGGACTGGGGGGCCCCGGCCGCGCCGCCAGCCCGGAGAGGGGATTCCTCGACCTGCGCCTGGACCGGGTCGGCATCCTCCAGCAGCCGGACGAGTGGGTGGCCGTCTCCGGCGGCGGACGGCTGCACTGGCAGGGGGCAGTCCTGGCGGCGGAGGGAAAACTGCAGGTGGATGCGGGCTACTGGGAGCTGGCGAGCCTGGGCATGCCCCGGCTTTCCGACGACGTGGTGATCCGGACGGCAGGCCGCCCCCCGGCCACCCGCCCGAAGCTCGACCTCGATGTCGAGATCGATGCCGGCCCGGATTTCCACTTTTCCGGCGCCGGGCTCGAGAGCCGCCTGGCCGGCAGCGTCCACGTCAAGGCCTCCGGCCGGGACCTGCCCCGGGCCACCGGCACCATCCGGACCGTGGGCGGCAAGTTCGACGCCTACGGGCAAACGCTGGCGGTGACCCGGGGCATCGTCAATTTCCAGGGCTTCGTGGACAACCCGGGCCTCAACGTCCGGGCGGTGCGCCGGGGCCTGCCGGTGGAACCCGGGGTGGAGGTGACGGGGACGGTGAAGAAGCCGGTGGTGCGGCTCGTCTCCGACCCGGAGTTGCCGGAGGCGGAAAAGCTTTCCTGGCTGGTTCTGGGCCACGGCTCGGAGCAGATCGGCGGCGGCGATGCCTCGACCCTGGTGGCCGCCGCCAGCAGCATCCTCGGCCGGAACTCATCGGGGGGCGTCGTGCAGCAGTTGGAGCGGCGCTTCGGCGTCGAGGAATTTGGCGTGCGCCAAGGCAGCATCAGCGACACGGGCACGCTCCAGGCCACCAGCCGGGTAGCCGGTGGCAGCGCCTACAGCACCGCTCCCGGCATCACGCCGGGCACCACCGGCGACCAGATCGTCACCGTCAGCAAGCGCCTGGCCGCCAATGTGCTCCTGTCCTACGAGCAGGCCCTGGGCCGGACCGAGAACATCGTCAAGCTCACGGTCAACCTGAGCCGCCGGCTATCGGTGGTGGGGCGGGCCGGCAGCGACAACGCCATCGACCTCTTCTACACCTTGCGTTTCGGGAAGTGAGGCGCCTTGCTGCGCCGCCCGCGACAAGGCGCGCGACAGGGCTGCCGGGCTCGCGTACCCGGACTCCCTGGCGGCCCGCTTCAGGCCGAGCCCGGACTCCACGACCCGCCGGGCGATCAATAACCGCAGCCTGCCCAGGTACTTGCCGGGCGAGGTCCTCATCACGTCCCGGAACCTGACCGCAAACGATGTGCGGGACATTCCAGCTTCATCCGCCAACCGTTCGAGGGTCCAGTCCCGTTGCGGCGACGTGTGCATTGCGACCAGCGCCCGGGCAATCCGTGGATCGGCCAGTCCGTTGAACAGGCCATCCTGGGTTCTCGGGTGTGCGACCAATTGCCGCAGGAGGCCGATGAAAAGGATATCCCCGGCCCGGTTAAAGAGGGCGGGCTGGCCGCAACGGGGATCCAGGAGTTCCGACGAGATCAAGCCGACGACGTGGCCGAGCAGGGAGTCCGCCGCATCGAGGGACACGACCAGGGGCGCTGCGAATTCGCCGAGGAACAGCGCGGCAACCGGCCCGTCCATGAACGCCTTTGCGCCCATGACCGATGCAGGCGCCATGGAGTCCTCAATGCGCAGGGAATGCCCCACATCCGCCCGGCAAACGACGATGGCCGGCGCGCCGATCCCCATGGCCGTCGCGTCGGACAAGCGCAGGCGGACGAAGCCGGTGACGACCAGATAGATGTGGAGAAAGGATCCGGAGGAAGCCTCGATGCGGATGCCCCCTGCCTGAATGGCGGGATCGACCACCTCAACTCGAGGTGCAAGCCCTTCCAGCAGGGCCGAAAGCCGATCAAGGCGAGGCGTGGAGATCATTTGTACGAATTGCAAACATTCACGAACTGCTGACTGCTTATCGTACGCCAAGATTCCGCTGCCAGGGGGATGCACTCCTCCAGACCACGCCAACAACCGACTGGATGGGTGATCCCAATCGAAAGGAGCCGCAAATGAATGCCCGAGCCCTGTTACCCCGCTACCCCGTTCCCGCCCTAAATGTGCCCCTGACGGACGGCGGCCGCTTCGTCTTGGGCGCCGCGCCGGGGGAAGCCTTTGACCTCATCGTCTTCTATCGCGGCCTGCATTGCCCTATCTGCGCGAAATACCTGATCGAACTGGGGCGCCTTGTGCCGGAATTTGAGCAGCGGGGCGTTCAGGTCGTGGCGGTCAGCAGCGACGATGAGGCACGCGGCCGGGCGATGGCGGAGAAGCTCGGGTCCGGCGGACTGAAGATCGGATATGGCCTGAGCCTTAGATCCGCCCGGCAGTGGGGCCTGTATATCAGCGCATCCCGGGGAAAAACCTCGATTGGCATCGAAGAGCCGCCGTTGTTCAGCGAACCGGGGGTGTTCATCATCAAGCCGGATGGCACGCTCTATTACGGCGCCGTCCAGACGATGCCCTTTGCCCGCCCACAGTTCCGGGATCTATTGGGTGCCGTCGATTTCGCCCTGGCCAACGACTACCCGGCCCGGGGCGAATACACCACGGAAGTCTGACTCCCGATCAGGGCGAAAGCTCAGCCCTTGGCGACGGTCACCCGGTTGCGGCCCCCATTCTTCGATTCATAGAGGGCGGCATCGGCGCGGGCAACGAGATCGGCCGCCGATTCCCCGGGCTTGAGGCTGGCGACCCCCAGAGACACGGTGATATTGGCGACCACTTCGTTGTCGGCATTGCGCTTGATGCGGCATTTCTCCACCAGCATGCGGATCTTTTCCGCCAGTTGCCGCGCCCCTTCGATGGGCGTGTCGGGCAGGAGGACGACGAATTCCTCGCCGCCGTAGCGGGCGGCCGTGTCCTTGCCCTTGACGTTGGCCTTGAGAACCTGCGCCACGGCCCGGATCACCCGGTCCCCGAAAAGGTGGCCATAGGTGTCATTGACCCGCTTGAAGTGGTCGATGTCGGCCACCAGCAGGCTCGGGCCGGCCTCGTTGGGATCGGATTCCGACAGGCAGGCCGCGATCGCCAGGTCGAAGCCGCGGCGGTTCGCCAATCCGGTCAGCCCGTCGGCCAGGGCATCCTCCCGGGCCCGGACCACCTCCTGCCGCAACTCCTCGATTTCCCGGCGGCTGTCGTCGAGGCGGCCCTTGAGGGAAACGATGGAGCCCTGCATGTTGCGGGTGAGGCCGAGAATCGCCTCGATGCCGAGGCTGGACTCGGGACCCGACGAAGTCAGGTCCGCAGACCATTTTTCCAGGGCGCTGCCGAACTGGCCGGCCTGGTCGCCGGCCTTGGCGGCGGACCTCGCCATGTCCGCCATCACCCGCTGGAAACCCTCGCTGACCCGCTGCGCAACCTCCTCGCTGATGCGTGCCACATGCTTGTAATAAAGCTCGTAGGTGGCCTTCTCGTCGAGCACCTTGCCGCTCTGCTGGTATTCGTCGATGGCGGCCTTGAGGGCCGAGTTCCTGCCTCCGACGTACTCGTACCAGACGGCGTAGCTGATGGGATGGAGCGCCGCAGCCTGCTTCGCCATCAAAGGCAGCGCCAGCCTGAGGTACTCCGCGCTTTTTTCGACGCTGTCGCGATACTCCATTCTCTTCCCCTTGGTCCTTGGCGCTGCACGCGGTTCAGCGCCAGGCCCTAGGGGTCAATTTTAACCTCTGACGTTGGTAATGGGAAAACGCGGTTCCGGGGGGCGGGTGGCGTCCTGCGGATGTGCCGCCCTACCCATCCCCAAGATGCGCTCGCGCCTCATCCCGAGTCCCGTAGATATGCGGCACCACCTCCCGCCGGGTCAGCGCCTCCCCCAGCCTCATGCGCAGGAAGGTGCTGGACGTGTAGCGGGTGACCTCGTTGTAGTGCCGGTCCATGAGGCCCTTCACCATGCCGATGTAGTCCTCGACCAACTCCGGCAGGATGGAGAAGCGGTCGTAATTGACCACGGCGTTCACCTTGTAGCCCAGGGGCTCCAGCCGGTTTTCCACCTCCCGCTGGATGCACAGGATGTCGTCCTCGCTGCGGATCGAGAGGCCCTCGAAATTGACGAAGAAGAGGTTCTGCCCGGGGTCGTAGGTCAGCCGGTCCGCCAGGGGGATTTCGAGCATCCGGGGGCGGATGTCCATGGGCTCGTCCCGGAAGATGCGGGGGTCCATGAGGAGGGGCGGGGATTTCATGACCGGGACGAAATCCATCCGGTTCAGGATGTCCTTCTGGAGATCGACCCCGGGGGCGATTTCGATCAGCTCCAGGCCCTCGGTCCCCAGGCGGAAGACGCAGCGCTCGGTGACGTAGAGCACTTCCTTGCCCCACTTGGCGGCCTGGGACCCGCTGAAGGTGCGGTGCTCCACCTCCCAGACGAATTTCTTCGCCTTGCCGTCCTGGAGGATGTGGAGATCTCCGCCTTCGAGGCCGATCTGCAGGTCGCCGGTGGTGAAGGTGCCGACGAAGACCACCTTCTTGGCATTCTGGGAAATGTTGATGAAGCCCCCGGCCCCGGCCAGGCGCGGGCCGAATTTCGAGACGTTGAGGTTGCCCTCCCGGTCGGCCTGGGCCAGCCCCAGGAAGGCGATGTCGAGGCCGCCGCCATCGTAGAAGTCGAACTGGCTGGGCTGGTCGATGATGGCCTGGGTGTTGATGGCGGCGCCGAAATTGAGGCCCCCGGCGGGGATGCCCCCCACCACCCCGGGCTCGGCGGTGAGGGTCAGGAGGTCGATGATATTTTCCTCGGCGGCGACGCTGGCCACCCCTTCGGGCATGCCGATGCCCAGGTTCACCACGGCGTTGGCCTTCAGCTCCAGGGCGGCCCGGCGGGCGATGATCTTCCTTTCGCTCATGGCCATGGCGGGAATCATCGACGCCGGCACCCGCAATTCCCCCGAAAAGGCCGGGCTGTACTGCTCGATGAAGGTCTGCATGTGGTATTCGGGCTTTTCCGCCACCACCACGCAGTCCACCAGGATGCCGGGAATCTTCACTTGGCGGGCGTTGAGGGTGCCGCGATCGGCGATGCGCTCCACCTGGGCGATGACGATGCCCCCCGAGTTGCGGGCCGCCATGGCGATGGCCTGGGCCTCCAGGGTCAGGGCCTCCTTTTCCATGGTGATGTTGCCGTCCGGGTCGGCGGTGGTGCCGCGGATGATGCCGACGTGGATGGGGAAAGCCCGGTAGAACAGGTATTCCTCGCCGTCGATCTCCATCAGCCGCACGATGTCGGCGGTGGTGCGGGCATTGAGCTTGCCGCCGCCGAAGCGGGGGTCCACGAAGGTGCCCAGCCCCACCCGGGTCAGGGTGCCGGGCTTGCCGGCGGCGATGTCCCGGAAGAGGTGACTGATCACCCCCTGGGGCAGGTTGTAGGCTTCGATGCGGTCGGAGACGGCCAACTGCTGGAGCTTGGGCACCAGGCCCCAGTGACCGCCGATGACCCGCCCCACCAGGCCATCGTGGCCCAGGTGGTTGAGGCCCCGCTCCCGGCCGTCCCCCTGGCCGGCCGCGTAGACCAGGGTCAGGTTGCGGGGGCTGCCGAGGCCCTGGGCATCAGCCTCCTCTCCTTCCAGGAAGCGCTGCTCCAGGGCGACCGCGATGTTCTCCGGGAAGCCGATGCCGACGAAGCCGCCGGTGGCGATGGTGTCACCGTCGCGGATGAGGCGCACCGCCTCCCGGGCGGAAACCACCTTGCCGGTATCGGCCGCCCGCAGGGAAGCGGCCATGGGATGACGAGCCTGGGTCATGGTTTTCTCCTTTTCGTCATTATGCCGGCGTCAGACGATGCCGATGAGGTAGAAGGAGGCGATGACCACGAACACCGCCAGGGTCTTGATGACGGTGATGGCGAAGATGTCCTTGTAGGCCACCCGGTGGGTGAGCCCCGTCACCGCCAGCAGGGTGATGACGGCGCCGTTGTGGGGCAAGGTATCCATGCCGCCGCTGGCCATGGCCGCGACCCGGTGGAGGACCTCCAGGGGAATGCCGGCGGCCTGGGCGTTCTGGGTGAAGGTGTCGGCCATGGCGGCCAGGGCGATGCTCATGCCGCCGGAAGCCGAGCCGGTGATGCCGGCCAGGGACGTGACGGTAACGGCTTCGTTCACCAGGGGATTGGGGATGGTCTTCAGGCCCTCGGCCACGATCAGGAAGCCCGGCAGGGCGGCGATGACGGCGCCGAAGCCGTATTCCGAGGCGGTGTTCATGGAAGCCAGGAGCGACCCGGAGATGGCGGCCTTGGAGCCTTCGGCGAACTTGGCGAGGACGGTCCTGCCGGCGAAGGCGAAGACGGTGAGGATGCCCACCAGCAGCGCCCCCTCCACCGCCCAGATGGCGGCGATCTTGCTCACTTCCTGAACCACCGGCGCCGCCTTGCCGACCACCGCCGGGACGAAGGAATGGGACTTGCCGTAGAGGGCCGGGATGGCGAGGGTGAAGACCTTGTTCATCACCCCCACCAGGATGAGGGGCAGGATGGCAACGAGGGGATGGGGGAGCTTCTCGTGCTCGAAGGGGGCCGGTTCATTCACCAGGTCGGTGCCGTAGCCCTCGTTATTGGCCAGGGCCTTGCGGCGCTGCCATTCCAGGTAGGAAAGGCCGCAAATGAGGATGAAGACGGCGCCGGCGAAGCCCAGCCAGGGGGCAGCCCAGGTGTCGGTCTTGAAGAAGGTGGTGGGGATGATGTTCTGGATCTGGGGGGTGCCGGGCAGGGAATCCATGGTGAAGGTGAAGGCCCCGAGGGCGATGGTGCCCGGGATCAGGCGCTTGGGGATGCCGCCCTGGCGGAACATCTCCGCCGCGAAGGGATAGACGGCAAAGACCACCACGAACAGGGAGACCCCGCCGTAGGTGAGGATGGCGCACACCAGGACGATGGAAAGCATGGCCCGCTCCGCCCCCACCAGCTTGATGACCGAGGCGACGATGGCCTTGGAGAAGCCCGACAGCTCGATGACCTTGCCGAAGACGGCGCCGAGGAGGAAGACCGGGAAATAGAGCTTCACGAAACCCACCATCTTGTCCATGAAGAGGCCGGTGAACATGGGGGCCACCAGGCTGGGATCGGTGAGGAGCACGGCGCCGAGGGCCGCCACCGGGGCGAAGAGGATGACGCTGTGGCCGCGGTAGGCGATGAACATCAGGAAGCAGAGGGCTCCCAGTACGATGAGGAATGCCATGGTCTTTTTCTCCTGGGTTGTTGGGGGACGACGCCAGGACCCGGTTCACGAACCGTGCCAATACGGCAAGCCCTTGATTCGCCGGCCAATGGCGATTTCCGGCCGGCCGGCGGAGGGCGCCGGCGTCCGCCGGGGCAGACAATGCGTCCGGAAATCCGGACAGGGGATGGATAGGCCCGGGGGATTGCCGCCGCCGGCGCCCCTACTTGTGGCGAGGCCGGGCGAGCCAGCGCCGGTCGGCCTCGGCCCGCAGCTTCTGTCGGCGGTCCACGAGGGCCCGCTCCTTGCGCCGGCGCTCATGGCGAAGGCGCATCGACGCCGCCCAGTGGAGGAGCACGAGGATAAGCACCAGGCCCAGAAAGGCCCAGGGATGATCGATGATGTTCTGGATCGCGGTCATGGGGTCGCCCTGTGCCCATCCGGGAGGGTGAAGAAGAAGGTGCTGCCGGCGCCGGGCGCCGATTCCACCCAGATGCGCCCGCCGTGGCGGCGGACGATGCGGCGGCAGAGGGCGAGGCCGATCCCCGTGCCGGGATAGGTCCGCTGGGTGTGCAGGCGCCGGAAGACCTCGAAAATCCGCTCGTGCTGCTTGGCCGGAATGCCGATGCCGTTGTCCCTGACCGCGATCACCCACTCCGCCGCCCCCCGGGTAGCCGACACCTGGACCCGCGGCGGATCGTCGCCGTGGTACTTGATTCCGTTTTCGATGAGGTGCCCCAGCACCTGGGCGAGCTGGCCGGCATCCCCCGTCACCACCGGCAGGGCGCCCCGGCTGACCTCGGCCCCGGCCTTCCCGATCAGGGCCGCCATGCCGGCCAGCACCTCGTCCGCCAGCCGCCCCAGGTCTACCGGCGCGAAGGGCTCCCCCCGGGACTCCACCCGGGAATAGTCCAGCACGCTCTGGATGAGGCTGTGCATATGCCGGACGTTGTCGACGATGAGGGTGATCCAGGCATCGGCCTGGGGCGCCAGGCGGCCCTCGTACTCGTGCTGCAGGAGGCGGGCGAAGCCGGCGATGGAACGCAGGGGCGTCTGCAGGTCGTGGGCTGCGGCATAGGCGAATTCCTGCAATTCCTGGTTACGGAAGCTGAGGTCCCGGTTGCTCCTCTCCAGGGCTTCCTTGCTGGCCACCAGCTCGGCAGTGCGGATCCGGACCTGGCGCTCCAGCTCCTCGTTCATGTAGCGCAGTGCCTCCTCGCTGCGCTTCTGCCCGGTGATATCCATAACCACGCCGCTGCTCCCCAGGGCCCGCCGGCCGCTCCCCTCCCCGGCGAAGAAGGTGCGCCCCATGTCCTTGACCCAGCGCACGCCGCCCCCCGGACACACCAGGCGATACTGGTCCTCGAACAAGCCGCTGCCGGCCGGATCCTGGGAAGCCGACAGCTTGGCCTGGACCCGTTCCCGGTCCTCGGGGTGGAGCAGCTCCCGGAACGTGGCGAAGGACACCGGGGTATCAGCGGCCAGCCCAGCCATGGCCTTCAGCTCAGGGGACCAGTAGTGTTCGCCGGTGCGGTAATCGTGGTCGTAGACGCCGAAGCCGGCTGCGGTCCGGGCAATGGCCCGCAGCCGGGAGTCCCGGCTGCGCAGATCCGCATCCTCCCGCCGGCGCTCGTGGCGGCGCCTTTCGATGGGAGGGCGGCCCCGCCCATGCAGTCTCGGCGCCGGGTGCCCGACGCGGGCAAGGCGGGACAGCAATGGGCTCAGGAAAGGCATGGCAGGCGGGGAACCCACTGGAATGGGAAAGTCCGTTAGAACGCAAAAGCCGCGGAAATATTCCCCGGGGCCGGGGCCACCTGGAAGCAACTCCCCGCGCCTGATCGAGTCACAGAATTTTGCCCAATCGTTCCACCATGACGCCACGCCACTGCAAGCACCCTCGCTATCGCCTGCCCTCCCTGTCCCTGACCCAGAAGGAGGTGGACGAACTGGACGCTTTCCTGGGCTCGGACGCCGCCCCGGCCAGCCTGCGGACCCTGGATGTCGTGCACGGCTTTCTCACCGCCGTCGCCCTGTCGCCCACCGAGATTCCCCAGGCGCAGTGGCTGCCCCTGGTGTGGAGCATCCAGCCGGAAATGCCGGCCCGTTTCGCCGACCCGGCCCAGGAGCAGCGCCTGGCGTCCTACGTCCACTGGCTGTACGACGACGTCCTCCTGGCCCTGGGGGATTCGGACAAGCGTTTTTCACCCCTGGTGTCCCGGGTGCAGAGCGGGGACGGCCGCGACCATGCCGACGGCACCCTGTGGTCCCGGGGCTTCCTGTTCGGAATGACTCTGCGGGAAGACCTGTGGTCCGCCTTCCTGGAAATGCCCGCCGGCGGCTGCCTGATGCTGCCCATTTTCCTGCTGGGCTCCAACCTGGTCACCGACGAATGGAAGGGCGTGGTCGGGAACTTCTCCCAGCGGGCCCTGCTGACCGACTGGATTCCGGCGGTGGTGGAAGTGATCCATGTCCAGCACTTCATCCTGGAACTCATGGCCCTGCGGGAAACCCGGGCGACCCTGGCGGCCGCCCAGGGACGGTGCTAGAGCGAAACCGCCCTAGGGCCGGGTATCGAGCCCCAGGGCGGCGATCTTCTCGTACAGGGCGGCCCGGGAAATTCCCAGGCGCTTGGCCGCCTGGGCCTTGTTCCCGGCACAGCCGCGCAGGGCCTTCAGGATGGCGGCACGCTCCGCTTCGGCCACGGCATCGGCCAGGCTGACCGTCCCCGACCCCGGGAGCGGCTCCAGCGGCCGGGGGGCGGGCATCACCCGCTCCAGGTCGGCGGCATCGACGCTGTCCCCGTCCACCGCCAGGAGGGCCCGCTCCAGCACATTGGCCAGTTCCCGCACGTTCCCCGGCCAGTCGTGGCTCCCCAGGCGGGCGATGGCGGCGGGGGTGAGGCTGCGCACCGGCATGCCCTGCTGCCGGCAGAGGACATCCACCAGGTGGTCCGCCAGGGCCGCCAAGTCTTCCTGGCGTTCCCGCAGGGGCGGCGTCACCAGGGTGATGACGTTGAGCCGGTAGAAAAGGTCGGCCCGGAACCCCCCGGCCGCCACCATGGCCTCCAGGTCCCGGCTGGTGGCGGCGATGATCCGCACATCCACCGGCAGCAGCCGGTTGGAGCCCACCGGCTCCACCTCCCGCTCCTGCAGGGTGCGCAGGAGCTTGGCCTGGAGGGCCAGGGACATGTCGCCGATCTCGTCCAGGAAAAGGGTGCCGCCGTCGGCCAGCTTGAACTTGCCGTCCCGCCCGCGGCGGTCGGCGCCGGTGTAGGCCCCCGGCGCCACCCCGAAGAACTCGGCTTCCAGCAGGGTTTCCGGCACCGCCGCGATATTGACGGCGATGAAGGGGGCGTCGGCCCGGGGGCCGGCGGCGTGGATGGCCTGGGCCAGCAGCTCCTTGCCGGTACCGGTCTCCCCCTGGATCAGCACCGGCGCCGAGGAGCGGGAAGCCCGGCGGGCCATCTGCTTGAGTTCCTGGCAGCGGGGCCCGACCCCGACAAAGCTGGAAAAGGTGTACTTGGTCCGCCGCGCCTCGGCCAGGCTCTTCTGGGCCTCGGCCAGGTCGGCCCTCAGCCGCTGGTAGCGGGCCGCCACCGGCGCCAGCTGGCGCAGGTCGTCGAACAGCATGAAGCCCACCGCCCCGATCACCGCCCCGCCCTCGTCCCGCAGGGGCAGGCGGGTGACCACGAAGGAGCCGCTGCCGAATTCCATGACGTCGAGCATGATCGGCCGGCCGCTTTCCACCACCTGCCGCATCTGGCTGTTGGGGATGACGGTTTCGATGGGCTGGCCGATGGCTGCGGCCGGGTCGGCGATGCCCAGCCGGCGCGGGTAGTTGTCGTTCATCCAGACGATGCGCGCCTTCCCATCGACAATCACCACGCCCTCGCAAAGATCGGCGAAGTGGGAAAGCAGGGACTGCCTCGCCAGTTCCCGCAGATGCTCGCTGGCCGCCTCCGCCGGAACCCCGCTCTCCCCCCCTTTCGCCATGGCGGCCTCCTTGCGTTCCCCCATCGCCCGGCCCTATCCGATTTCCGCCGGCTGCATGGCCTGGCGCAGGGTTTCGAGGGCCCCCGGGTAATTGAAGCAGCGGATCTCCTCCTCCAGTTTCTGCGCCAGGGGACCGAAGGCCGAGCGCAGCAGGTGCCCGGCCTCGGAAAACACTTCGGCGGCCTGGAAATCGTCGCACAGCAGCAGGGCCTCCAGGCGGCTGGCGACCTCCGCCACCTGCCCGGGGTCCACCGCCGCCGCGGCGTCCTGCTCCGCCGGGGCCGGGAGGGCATCGATGGCCGCCAGCAGGCGCCGGGTCTCGGCTTCGACCCCGGCCAGCCGGGGTTCGACGGCCGCCGGGTCGCTGCGGGGCCCCAGGGCCGCCTCCAGTGCGGCTGCCGCCGTCTGCAGGGCATGGGCCCCCAGGTTGCCGGCGGCGCCTTTCATGGAATGGGCCAGGCGGCGGGCCTCGTCCCGGTCGCCGGCCGCCAGGGCCTGGCGCAGGGCGGACAGGGCAGCCGGACGGCCGGCAGCGAACTTGGCAAGCAATTGCCGGTAGCTGTCGACCCGCCCCCGCAGGATCTTGAGGCCCCGCTCCGTGTCCAGCACGGCGGCCGCCCCCGCCGGCTGCCCGGGAGGGGGCGCCGCCGGCAGGGGCGGCAGCGGTCGCCGGGCCGGCAGCCAGGTGAGCAGGGCGGCGAAAAGGCGGTCCGGGTCCACGGGCTTGGCGATGTGGTCGTTCATGCCGGCCGCCAGGCAGACGGCGCGGTCCTCGGCGAAGGCATTGGCGGTCATGGCCAGGATCGGGGTGGTCCGGCGGCCGGGGAGGAGGCGGATGGCCCGGGTGGCGGCGAGGCCGTCCAGGCCCGGCATCTGCATGTCCATGAGGATGAGGTCGTAGGCCGTGCGGCCGGCCATCTCCACCGCCTGGCGGCCGTCCTCGGCCAGGTCCACGGTGAGGCCGGCGCCCCGCAGGAGATCGAGGGCCACTTCCTGGTTGATGGAGTCGTCCTCGGCCAGGAGGAAACGCAGGTCGGCGTAGTTCTCGGCCAGCCGCTGTTCCGCCCGGGCGGCGTAGTCGGCCTCCTCGCCCGCGGCCTTCGCCGGCCGGGGGCTGCGGGGCAGGCGCAGGGTGAGCCAGAAGGTGCTGCCCTCCCCGGGCTTGCTGTCCACGCCGACAGCGCCGCCCATGAGCCCGGCCAGGCGGCTGGCGATGACCAGGCCGAGGCCGGTGCCGCCGAAGCGGCGGGTGGTGGAGGCATCCCCCTGCTCGAAGGCGGCGAAGAGGCGCTCCTGCTTGTCGGCCGGGATGCCGATGCCGGTATCCTCGACCTCGAGGCGGACCAGGACCTGGTCGCCGCTGTCCTCCAGGAGCCGGCCGCGCACCGTCACCGCCCCCTGCTCAGTGAATTTCACCGCGTTGCCGACGAAATTGAGGAGGGCCTGGGCGAGGCGGGTCGGATCTCCCACCAGGGCCGGCCCCTCCGCCAGGCCCGGGTCCAGGTCCACCCGCAGCTCGATGCCCTTGGCCTGGGCCCGGTCGGCCAGCAGGGCGCAGACGTTGCGCACCACGTCCTGGAGATTGAAATCCACCCGCTCCAGGGCCAGCTTGCCGGCCTCGATCTTGGAGAAGTCCAGGATGTCGTTGATGACCCGCAGGAGGTGGCCGGCGGCGTCGGAAATCTTGGCCAGCCGCTCCTGCTGCCCGGGGTCGGCGGCGCTGCGGCGCAGGAGATGGGCGAGGCCGACGATGGCGTTCATGGGGGTGCGGATCTCGTGGCTCATGTTGGCCAGGAAGGTGCTCTTCGCCCGGCTCGCCGCCTCCGCCTCCCGGGCCCGCACCTCGAGTTCGGCATTGAGGATCTCGATCTGGCGGGTGCGCTCCTCTACCAGTTCCTCCAGGTGGTCCTGGTAGCGCCGGACTTCGGCATTTGCCCGCCGCCGGTCGGTGATGTCGGCGATCACCCCCAGGACCCCCACCGAGCGGCCGTCGGCATCGAGCAGGCGGCGGCCGGTGAGGTGCCCCCAGAAGCGGGAGCCGTCGGGACGCTGGTAGCGGCGCTCCAGGTCGGTGGAATCGACCTCGTTGGCCATGAGCTGCAGCATCGCCGCCCGGGCGGCCTCCCGCTCCCCGGGCTCCACCAGCTGGACGTATTTCCTGCCGATGAGGATATCCAGCTCGGTGTCGAACATTTCGGCCATGCGCTGGTTGGCCAGGGTGAGCCGCCCGTTCATGTCCAGCAGGAAGATGGCCACGCTGGAAGCGTCGAAAATGGTCCGCAGCAGGCGCTCCCGCTCGCTGAGGGCGGCCGAAGCCGCGTACTGCTCGGTGATGTTCTGCTTGACCGCCAGGAAATGGGTGACCCGCCCCTCGCCGTCCACCACCGGGGATATCTGGGTCGATTCCCAATAAAGCCCGCCGTCCTTGCGGCGATTGTGGAAGACCCCGGTCCAGCTGCGGCCGTGGGTGATGGTCTCCCACAGGGCCTCGTAATCCGCGGGGCTGGTTTCCCCCGACTTGAGCACCCGGGGCGTCTGTCCCAGCACTTCCGAGAGCTTGTACCCCGAGTTCCGGGTGAACGCCGGGTTGGCGTACTCGATGCGGCCTTCCCGGTCGGTGATCAGGATGGAAACCGGGCTCTGCTCCACCGCCAGCTCCAGCCGGCGCAGGGCGGCGGCCGATTCCCGCAGGCGGCCGTTGGCCTTGGCCAGGCGGCGATGGAGGAAGGCGAGGCCGGCCAGGGCCAGGAAGGCCAGGAGCGACGAGGCGGCGAAACGGTTGGCCCAGGAGGCCAGGACGCCGTCCCGGGCAATGCCGACGATGACATACCAGGGATAGCTGCCGATGCGCTGGAAGCTGTAGATGCGCTGGCGCCCATCCGCCTGGCCCGGGATGATGGCGGTCCCCTGCTGCTCGCCCGCATCGATGCGGGCCTGGAAAACGTGGCCGGGATTGGGCCGGTTGATGGCTTCCGGCATGGCCGGGGAGCGGGCGACGAGGCGGCTGTCCTCGATGCGGCGGATGAGCACCGAATCCTTGCTCCCCACGCCTGCCGCCGCCACCATGGCCTCCAGGACCGGGTACGACAGGGAAATGGCGACGATGCCCTTGAAGCCGCCTTCCCCGGCCCGCAGGGCCCGCCCGAGGACGATGCTGGGCTGCCCGCCGACGTCGAGGACATCCGATATGCGCAGCCCCTGGTCCGGGTGGTTCCTGAGTGCCTGGAAATAGTCCCGCTCGGCCATCGATACCGGCGCGGCGGCGCCGTCGGTGGAATAGGCCAGCCGGCCTTCCCGATCGAAGACCTGGATGCGGGAGAACTCGGGGGCATAGGCCAGGAAGCTGCCGAAATGGAGTTTTTCCGCCTGCCAGAAGGCCCTGAATTCCTGCTCCGAATCCAGATGCCGGACGGCCCGGGTGGCGAAGTCGCTGAGGAACTCATCCGCCCCCCGCAGGGGATTGCGCAGATTGGCCGCCAGGAGGCGGGCCATGCCGGCGGCGGAGGTTTCAGCCTTTTCGAGGGTGTCCCGATAGCTGGTCCAGGACAGGTCGACCAGCACCAGCACCGCCATCGCCATGGCCGCCGCCAGGCCCAGATAGTGGGCCCGGACACCTTGAAACGTATTCCTCGTGGTCTCTTTCACGATTCCGTTCCATCCTGGTCATGCCCCCGACCATTTCTATCCAGCATTTTTTGCCGCCTATTATGACGCTTATCGGGGCGGTTCACGAAAGATTTCCCGCCCCGATCCCCACCGCATTTTTCCCGCGAACCCCGGACGGCCATGGCTGCCAAAGCCTCATCCCCACCCGCCCCCCGTGCACGACCATGGCTGATTCCACTTCCCCCCATCCGATCGAGAAGGCCCTCACCGGCATCGACGGGTTCGACGAGATTTCCGGCGGCGGGCTGCCGGCCGGCCGGGCCACGTTGCTCGTCGGCGGCCCGGGAGCCGGCAAGACCCTGTTCGCCCTCCAGACCCTGGTGCAGGGGGCGAAGCGGAACGAACCGGGGATTTTCGTCGCCTTCGAGGAAGGCGGGGAACAGATCCTCCAGAACACCGCGAGTTTCGGCTGGGAGCTCCCCCGCCTGGTGGCCGAAAACAAGCTCCTCATCTTCGACGCCCGCCTGAGCAGCGAGGCGGTGCGCGCCGGCGCCTTCGACCTCAGCGGCCTCCTCAGCATCCTGGAAGCCAAGGCCCGGGCCATGGGCGCCGGGATGATCGCCTTCGACGCCATGGACGTGCTCCTCACCCTGCTCAACGATCCGGCCGCCGAGCGCGAGGAGGTTTACCGGATCCGGGAATGGCTGGCGGCCACGGGACTGACCGGCATCCTCTCGATACGCTTCGCCGGCATTGCCGAGCGCCTCGAAGACCGCTATGCCTTCGTGCAATTCATGGCCGATTGCCTCATTTCCCTGGAAACCCGGCTGGAGGAACAGGCGCTGATTCGGCAGATCCGCATCGTCAAGTATCGCGGCTCGGGATACGAACAGAACGCCTTCCCCATGATTGTCGGCCCCAAAGGCATCGAGGTCAGCAGCTTCGGCATCTCCCAGGGGGCCTATCCGGCCCCCGCCACCCGGGTGTCCACCGGCATCGACGCCCTCGACCGCATGCTGGAGGGGGGCTATTTCCGGGGCAGCGGCGTGCTGGTCACCGGCGGTCCGGGCACGGCCAAGACCACCCTGTCCGGCGCCTTCGCCAATGCGACCTGCGCCGGGGGCCAGCGGGTGCTCTATTTCAGCTTCGACGAGATGCCGGACGAAATCATCCGCAACCTCGCGTCGGTGGGGCTGCGGCTGGACCCTCATGTGGAATCCGGAGCGCTGAAGATGTACTGGGCGCGGACCGAGGCCCGCAGCGTCGAGGAACATTTGCTGCGCATCAACCAGATGCTGGCCGAATTCAAGCCCGACGCCGCCATCGTCGATCCCATGTCCGCCCTGGTCCGGGCGGGGGGGCCGTCTGCCGCCCTCAAGGTCAGCCAGCGGCTCATCCATTTCGCCAAAACCAACGGCGTCACGCTGCTGTTAACCAACCTGCTGGAGCACCTGGAGGCCGTGAACGAAGAGAATCGCATCCGCCTGTCGACCTTGATCGACACCTGGATCCACCTGAATTTCTACATCAACGCGGGCGAGCGCAACCGGGGGCTGACCATCATGAAAGCCAGGGGAACAGCCCACTCCGCCCAGATGCGGGAACTGATCCTGTCCCGCCACGGCCTGTCCCTGGCCCCGGTCTATACCATCGGCAACGAGGTTTACATGGGCACGCTGCGGGAGCAGAAGGAAGCCGCCGAGGAGCTGGAAGGCGAACAGCTCCGCGGCCGGGCAAAGCTCAAGCGCCTGGAGATGGAAGCGGCGGAAGCCGAAATCAACCAGCGGATCAAGGCCATGCAGCTGGACCTGGAATCCCGGCGGGCGGAAGCGGATCTGCTGGCCCGGGAGGAGCAGATGCGCCAGGAAACCTTGAGAAAAAGGCTGGCCGACCGGGCGAAACTGGCCGGCAAGAACGGCTCCGAGCCCACCGGGAAGTAGAGGCTTCCCGCGCCCGACGAATGGATTCCTTGTGGCCAAAGACGGTTCTTCCGCAGAATACCAGCCAGTCCGATTCCGGCTCTACGTCGCCGATGACCTGCCCAATTCGGCGCTGGCCCTCGCCAATTTCCGCCTGATCGCCGAGACCTATTTCGCCCATCGCTACGAGCTCGAGATCGTCGATCTGCAGAAGAATCCCGGCCTGGACCTCGGGGACGGGATCGTCGCCATTCCCACCCTCATCCGGGTTTCCCCCCCCGGCCCCCCCATTATCGGCAATCTGTCGGACATCCCCCGGGTCCTGCGCACCCTGGGCATCGCCGATGGGACCCGAGGAGCGCCGGTGGATCACCCGGCGCCCGGCCCCTTGCCCCCCGGAACCGGGCGGGGCAGCCCCGGTCAGTGAGCTTTCGTCCTGCACCGCCGGGCCGGCACCTGAGCCAGCTTCCGGGCGCGGCGGCGCCAGCAGGCCGGCTTCTCCAGGTCGGCAAAGGATTGGGACTGCAGGCCTTGGCCATTCCGGGACAGCGCCGGGTAATCGGAGACGCCGGCCAGACGGTTGAACAGCGATTGCAGACGGTTGATCATCGAAAATTCCCCCCTATTGTTGTTGGCGTCCCGGGGCGGAAACGAGGCCGGGGCCGGTCCGCATGAGACCCCCCTCCCTAGCACGATCGATGCCAATGAGCTGGCCTGGGCGGGGGGCCCGGTGGTTCCTGGCGGCGACGGGGAGTGAGGGAGCGCCCTCGCCCCCCGGGCGGGGCATCTCGGCAATTATTGCCGGGGCATGGCGGCACCGGGCGCCGGAGAGGCGATGGCAGCGGGTTCAGAAGAACCAGGCGGCGGTGGCCTTCCAGGTGCCGGCCTCGAATCCCTTGCCGCTGTCGTGGCTGTAGGTCAGCGCCACGGCGGCATTCCGGCTGCGTCCGACCCAGTCGATGCCCGCCTGGACCAGTTCGTCGGGCAGGCGCCAGCCGGAGGCCGGGAAGCTTCCCCCCTGGCCGTCGAAGCCGGCGGCCAGGTTGCCGGCGCTGCCGCCCAGCCGGTGCGACGCCAGCAGGCGGGCCTGGAGGGACCAGTCCAGGGCCGCCGCCGGCCCCAGGGGCGCTTCCAGGGCGGCACCGAGGCGAAGGCGGAGGTCGTCGAGGGTCTGGGAGCGCACCGCCAGATTGATGCTGCCGGCGCCCTCCTCGGTGAATCCGCGCCGATCGAGACGCTGGTATTCGAGGCCGACGAAGGGGGACAGCGTCGCCCCGCCGGCAGCCAGGGGGTGGGCGAGGTCGAAGCGGGCGCCGGTGGCGAAGGCCGAGGTGGAAGCCCTGGCCGTCCGCTCCACCGCGAAGGAATAGCCGGGCCACAGCCCCGCGTCGGGAATGGCGACGGGGCGGCGGGTATCGATGCTGCCGTAGCCGGCCACCAGCTGCCCGCTGGCCAGCCAGCCCGCCTGCCGATAGCGGCCATAGGCCCCGGCATAGCCGGCCTTCAGCCTCCCCTGCCCCGGCGCCCCGTCTGCCCAGTCGAGGTCGGAGGCAAGATAGCCGGCGGCGGCGCCGAAATGCCAATCCGCCTGGCGGACCAATTCGATGCCGGCGACGAACCCCCCGGTGTTCTGGGTGAAGCCGGTGCGGTTCCCATCTGACGACTGCCGGGCCCGCGCCCCCAGGACCTGGGCCCAGGTCCGTCGCCCCTGGTCGTCGGCGGCCGAGACCTGCCGATCCGCCGCCGGGAGACCGCCGGCCGCTGCCGTCAGCTGATCCATGAACAGCCTCGACTGGAACAGGGCGGCGAGGCCGAGGGCGCCATGGCGCTCGGCCCCCAGCTGGGCGATGGCCCGCGGCAGCCGGGGATCGGCGGCGGGGGTGGAAAGATTGAGAAGGTCGAGGGCGGTGAGGACCCGGTCCAGGTCACCGTAGGCCCGGACGTCCAGGCCCTCCAGGTAGCGCCCGACGGCGAGGGCGTTGCCGGCCAGCCGGGGACTGTAGGCCAGCAGGTTGGTCTCCCCCATGGGGGCCGCCAGAACGTAATTGCCCCGGGGGACCTGGAAGCCGGGGATGCCGCCGGCGTTGCGTCCGACGTAGTACTGGATGCCGCCGCCAGCCCCCCAGTAGGTCCCGACCGGCGGCACCACCGAGTTGGTAATGGGCCCCGCCGGCCCGCTCCAGAAGGTCACGCCGGCGGGGACCAGGACCAGGGCGAAGGTGTTGTTCCGGGTGCCGTCCGGATAGATGGGCAAGGCCAGCCGGTCCATCTGCATGGCGCGGCTCAGGCCGCGGGTTTCGGCGATGGGGGATATCCAGCTCCCCGCCTGCCCGGCCTTGGCGGGGTCGGCGGGGGAATAGTAGGAGCGGATGGCGACGAAGGGCTGGGTGGTCTGGACCTCATAAACTGAGGTGCCGGGCTCGAAGGGCGGATTGCCGGCCGCTCCGACCGTCACCGCGTTGACCTGGTTGGCCGGGACGTTGGCATCGAGGATGCGCAGCCCGGGAATGTCCGTCGGCGTCGCGGTGCCGGTCCCATGGGCCTGGGCTCCGGCCAGGGAGCACAGCAGAAAGATGGCCGCCCGGATGCCGCAACCCTTGGCCGGAAGGGAAAGGGCGGCGGTATTCCGGGGCGAAGCGGATGCCATTTGCCCCTCTCCGGGCCGGACCGTCAGGAAACCCGGGCGCCGACCAGGAGGGCGCCGGCCAGGGCCGACAGGGGCAGACTCCGATCCACGCCGCCCATTTTCACGGCTTCCTTGGGCATGCCATAGACCACGCAGGAAGCCTCGTCCTGGGCCAGGGTGTAGGCGCCGGCATCGTGCATTTCCTTGAGGCCGCGGGCGCCGTCGTCCCCCATGCCGGTCATGATGATGCCCAGGGCGTTCTTGCCGGCATAGCGGGCCACCGAGCGGAAGAGGACATCCACCGACGGCCGGTGCCGGTTCACCAGGGGGCCGTCCCGCACTTCCACCACGTATTGGGCGCCGCTGCGCCTGACCATCATGTGCTTGCCGCCGGGGGCGATGAGGGCCCGCCCGGGGATGACCCGCTGGCCGTCCTGGGCTTCCAGGACCTCGATCTCGCACAGGCTGTTGAGGCGCTGGGCGAAGGAGGCGGTGAATTTCTCCGGCATGTGCTGGACGATGACCATGCCGGGGCAAACCCTGGGCAGGGCGGTGAGCAGCACTTCCAGGGCCTGGGTGCCGCCGGTGGAGGTGCCGATGGCCACCAGGGTCTCGGTGGTCTGGGCCATGGCCTGGCTGCCGACGGGCGGCAGGACGGCATCGGCGGAGAGCTTGGCCTCCACCGGCCGGGGGTTGGCCAGGGGGCGCAGGTTGGCCCGGGCGGCGGCGCGCACGGCGGCCACCACGTCCGCAGCGGCATCCTGGAGGAAGGATTTCAGGCCCAGGGTGGGCTTGGTGATGATGGACACCGCCCCCGCCGCCAGGGCCTGCATGGTGGTCTCCGCCCCGGCGTCGGTGAGGGAGGAGCAGATCACCACCGGCGTCGGCCGCTCGGCCATGACCTTGCGGAGGAAGGTGATGCCGTCCATGCGGGGCATTTCCACGTCCAGGGTGATGACATCCGGCCATTCCCGCCGCATTTTTTCCAGGGCGAAGATGGGGTCCGATGCCGCCCCGATGACCTTGATGCCCGGCGCCTCGCTGAGGATCGCCGTCATTACCTGCCGCACTACCGCCGAATCGTCCACCACCAGGACGCGAATTTCGTTCGTCATGCCTTATCCCATGGAACCATGCCCGCAATCGTTACCGCATGATACTACGGCAGCCCAGGCGCGGCCCCAGGGCGGCATCAGCCCGCCGGCTCGCCGGCCTCCGCCCGGCGGGCGGCGAGCCCGAGCAGGGCCGGCACGTCCACGATGAGGGCCACCTGGCCGCTGCCCAGGATGGTGGAGCCGCCGACGCCCTGGAGACGGTCGAAGATCTTGGACAGGGGCTTGATGACCGTCTGAAATTCCCCCAGCAGCCGGTCCACCACGAGACCCGCCTTGCGCCGGCCGAGCCGCACCACCACTACGTTCTGCCGCGCCGGCGCCGGCCCCTCGATCTCGAATAGGGAGCGCAGGCGGACGAGGGGCAGGATCTCGTCCCGCAGGTTGAGGTACTCGGCCCCGGGGTCCGGGGGCAGCTCGATGCATTCCACCACCATGTCCAGGGGAACGATGTAGATGTTGTTCCCCAGGGCCACCTGGAAGCCGTCGATGATGGCCAGGGTCAGGGGCAGGCAGATGCGCATGACGGTGCCCCGCCCCGCTTCGCTTTCGATGTCCAGGGTGCCGCGCAGGGCGTCGACGCTGCTCTTCACCACGTCCATCCCGACTCCCCGGCCGGAGAGGTTGGTGACCCGCTCGGCGGTGGAGAAGCCGGGCGCCAGGATGAGTCGGAAGATTTCCGGCCGGGACAGGTGCTGGTCGGGGCCCACCAGCCCCCGCTCCCGAGCCTTCTGCAGGATGCGGCCGCAGTCGAGGCCGCCGCCGTCGTCCGCCACCTCGATGACGATGCCGCCGGAGTCGTGGTAGGCATCGAGCCTGAGCGTCCCCCGGCCCGGCTTGCCGGCAGCCAGGCGGACGGCTTCCGGCTCGATGCCGTGGTCGATGGCGTTACGCACCATGTGGGTGAGGGGGTCGGCGATCTTCTCCACCATGGACTTGTCGAGCTCGGTGTCGGCCCCGCCGATCTTCAGCTCGATGTCCTTGCCCAGTTCCCGGGCCACGTCCCGGACCACCCGGGGGAAGCGGGAAAAGACCTCGCCGATGGGCACCATGCGCAGCTTCAAGGTGGTGTCCCGGATGTCCTCCACCAGGCGCAGCAGGTTGGCCGCCGACTCCTTGAGGGCCGGCTGCCGGGAGGCCTCGGCCAGGATCTGGGTGGCGGCGCCGGCGATGACCAGCTCCCCCACCCGGTCGATGAGCTGGTCGAGGCGTTCCGACGGCACCTTGAGGCTGCGCGCCTCCAGGGCCTTTCTTTCCTCGCCCCGCTTCTGCTTGTCGAGGGCGGCGTCCACCACGGCGGCCTCCACCACCCGGCTGTGGGGCGGCAGGATGCGGACGGTGGCGTCGCCCCGGACGAAATCGAAAATTTCCTCGATCTCTTCCTTGCTGGCCTCGCTCTTGAAATCGATCTCGAATCCCAGGTAGCAGCTCTCCGGGTCGTAATCCCGCCACCCGGGCAGCCCCTCGTGCAGGGTCTCCAGGTGCACGATCTCACCGCACTGGCCCAGGTAGTGGATGAAGGACAGGGGGTCCATGCCGTGGCGCAGGACATCCAGGCCGAAACGCAGGGACAGGTGCCAATGGTCGGCCCCGCCCAGGAGCCCGCCGCCGCTCGCCGCCACGGGCTCCCCGGCCGTCGGCCGGAGGGGCGCGGCCGGGGCCGCCGGCGACAGCCAGGCCTGCAGGCGCCGGGTCAGGCCGTCGCCGACGGCGGCCGGAACGGCGTTGCCGCCGCAGTCCGCCCGCACCAGGGCGCCGATATGGTCCCGGCACTCCAGGAGCAGGGCGCTGAGGGCCGGATCGAAGGCGATCTCCCCGTTGCGCAGGCGGTCGAGGACGCTCTCCACCCCGTGGGTGAAGCGCACCACCCCCTCCAGGCCGAAGAGCCCGGCCGAGCCCTTGATGGTGTGGGCGCAGCGGAACAGGGCGTGGAGATCCGGAACGAGGCATCCGCTCTCGGCAGCCAGCAGGATGTGCTCCATCTGCTCCAGGAGTTCGCGGCTCTCCTCCAGGAAGGTGTCCAGGGCGCGGGCCATGTCCGTATTCATGTCTTCTCCTCGGTTGCGGCGGCGTTGCGGGGGGAAAGCAGCACCAGGGGATCGCCGATGGCACGGGCCAGGTTGGAGAGTTCCAGCAGCCGCAGCACCACCGGGGAATGGTTGACGAAGCGGACCGTGGCGCCCGCCAGGCGCTTGGCCATGAGCATGAGCTGGAGGCCGGCGGTGTCGGCGTCGGTGGCGCCGGCCAGGTCGATTTCCAGGACCGGGTGCTCCCGGGCGAGGCGCTCGATCTCGCCCCGCAGGGCGGCGGCCTGATAGACGGTGAGCTCGCCTTCGAGGGCGGCCAGGCAGGCGCCGGGACGGATGTCGAGAATGCGCAGGGCCATGGCGCGCCTCCTACATGACCAGCTTGGCCACGGCACCAAGCATCTGCTGGGGCTGGAAGGGCTTCACCACCCAGGCCCGGGCCCCCGCCGCCTGCCCTTCCTGCTTCCTGGCCTCCTGGGCCTCGGTGGTGAGCATGATGACCGGCGTGAATTTGTAGCTGGGGTCCTTCTTCAGCTCCTGGACGAAGCCGATGCCGTCCAGGTTGGGCATATTGACGTCGGAGATGACGAGATGGACCCGCTGCCCCTTGAGCTTGGCCAGGGCATCGCGGCCGTCGCAGGCCTCGATCACCTCGTAGCCGGCGCCTTTCAGGGTCATGCTGACGACCTGGCGCAGGGATGCCGAGTCGTCGACGATCATGATGGTCTTGGACATTGCTGCCTCCTGGATGCTGGGTTGTCTGCCGTCATGCCGACAGCCGGTTGGGGGGAGCGCCGTCGCCTCGCCCGCCGGCCAGGCGGAAGCGCTCCATGAGCCGCAGCAGCTGGGTGGCCTGGCCGTTCATTTCCCCGGCGGTGGCAGCCAGCTGCTCGGAAGCCGAGGCGTTCTGCTGGGTGGCGCGGTTGAGCTGCGCCATGGCCCGGTTCATCTGGTCGGTTCCCCGGGCCTGCTCGCCGGAAGCGGCGGCGATTTCCTGCACCAGCCCGGCGGTCTTGCCGATGGCCGGCACGATGTCCTCCAGCAGGTTCCCCGCCTGCTCCGCCGTGCGCACGCTCGCCCCCGCCAGCGCCTGGATCTCCTGGGCCGCCGCCTGGCTCCGCTCGGCCAGCTTCCGCACCTCCGCCGCCACCACCGCGAACCCCTTGCCGTGCTCCCCGGCCCGGGCCGCCTCGATGGCCGCGTTCAGGGCCAGCAGGTTGGTCTGGTAGGCAATGTCGTCCACGATCCCGATCTTGCCGGCAATGCTCTTCATCGCCGCCACCGTCGCCCGCACCGCCTCGCCCCCCGCCTGGGCGTTCTCCGCCGAGCGCGCCGCCATGCCGTCGGTAACCCGGGCGTTCTCCGTGTTCTGGGCAATCGAGGCCGCCATCTCCTCCATCGCCGCCGAGGTCTCCTCCAGGCTGGAGGCCTGCTCGCTCGCCCCCTGGGCCAGGGCCTGCGAGGTCGCCGACACTTCCCCCGAGGCCGAAGACAGGGCATCCGCCGTCCCCCGCACTTCCCCGATGGTCCGCGACAGGTGCTCCACCATCCGCTTCATCGCCGCCAACAGGCTCGTCTCGTCCCCGGGCCGCAGGGCAATCTCCTGGCTCAGGTCCCCCGCCGCCACCCGCTGCGCTATCCCCGCCGCGTACCCCGGCTCCCCGCCCAGCTGCCGCGTCAGGCTCCGCGTGATCAGATAGGACAGCGCCAGGAGGCCCGCCAGCAGCCCGCCGCCGAGGATCATCATGAACTGGGCGTTGCGCCAGAAGGCCGCTTCCACGTCCTCGACGTAGATGCCCGAGCCCACCACCCAGCCCCAGGGCTCGAAGCCCTTGACGTAGGAGATCTTGGCCAGCGGCCGGTCGCTCCCCGGCTTGGGCCAGACATAGTCCACGAAGCCGCCGCCCTGGCGCGCCTGGCTGGCGAATTCCTGCATGAGGGCCTTGCCGTTGGCGTCCTTGAGGTCGGGAAGCTCCTTGCCTTCCAGTTCGGGCTTGGCAGCGTGGACCAGCATCCGGGTGCCGAAGTCATTGACCCAGAAGTACTCGTCCCGGTCGTAGCGCAGGGCGCGCACAGCGTCGGCGGCCATTTTCTGGGCCTCCGGACGGGACAGCTTGCCCTCGGTTTCCAGGCGCTGGAAGCGGGCGATGACGGCGTGGGCCACCTCCACCACATTGCGGGTCTTGAGGCGGCGCTCCTGCACCAGGCTGGACCGCAGCTCGAAGAGGGAGAAGCAGCCGGCCGCCGCCAGTCCCACGATGGCGGTAAGCACCAGCAGCAGGAGACGGGTGCGGACCGTGAGTTTTTGCAGGATAGCCATGATTTTTTCCTTTGCGCGGGGGATTCAGGCCTTGGCCGCCGGCCCGGCGAGATCGGCCAACCGCGCCAGTTCTTCGAGGGACAGGACTTTCGGCAGGTCGAGGATGATGACGAAGCGCCCGTCCACCCGACCCATGCCAGCGATGAAATCGGTGCGCAGGCGGGTGCCGAAGCTGGGGGCCGGCTCGATGTCGGCGGCGGCGATTTCCAGGACCTCATTGACCGCGTCGACCACGATGCCCAGCACCTGGAGCCCGCCCTCTCCTGCCGGCGCCTCCACCTCCAGGATGACGATGCAGGTGCGCCGCCCCACCGGGGTACGGCCGCGGCCGAAGCGGGCCGAGAGGTCGATGACCGGCACCACCGCGCCCCGCAGGTTGATGACCCCGCGGATGGCGTCCGGCATCAGGGGGACCTCGGTCGGCTGCCCGTAATCGATGATTTCCCGGATGCTCAGGATATCGATGGCGAAAATCTCCTCGTTGAGGGTGAAAACCAGGTGGGGCTGCAGTTCGGAAAGGTCCGCGGGCTGGCCCGGGAGCGGCTGCCGGGCCGGTACCGCCGCGACCGGGGGATGAGCTACGCTTGCCATGTCGGTCTCCTAGAAGGACTCGAAATCGCTACCCGGCCCGCCCACGGGCGCCGGCCGGGGGGAGGGCCGGACCGGCGCCCGGACGGAAAGGGCGGCCCGGGGTTTTTCGGGGCTGCCGGCCGGGCCGCCGGCTCCGCTCCCGGCCAGCTTGAAGCGGCTCATGAGGAGCTGGAGCTGCTCCGCCTGGCTGTTCATCTCCTCGGCGGTGGCGGCCAGCTGCTCGGAAGCCGAGGCGTTCTGCTGGGTCGCCTGGCTCAACTGCGTCATGGCGGCGTTGATCTGCCCCGCCCCGGAGGCCTGCTCGCCGGAAGCGGCGGCGATTTCCTGCACCAGCCCGGCGGTCTTGCCGATGGCCGGCACGATGTCCTCCAGCAGGTTCCCCGCCTGCTCCGCCGTGCGCACGCTCGCCCCCGCCAGCGCCTGGATCTCCTGGGCCGCCGCCTGGCTCCGCTCGGCCAGCTTCCGCACCTCCGCCGCCACCACCGCGAACCCCTTGCCGTGCTCCCCGGCCCGGGCCGCCTCGATGGCCGCGTTCAGGGCCAGCAGGTTGGTCTGGTAGGCAATGTCGTCCACGATCCCGATCTTGCCGGCAATGCTCTTCATCGCCGCCACCGTCGCCCGCACCGCCTCGCCCCCCGCCTGGGCGTTCTCCGCCGAGCGCGCCGCCATGCCGTCGGTAACCCGGGCGTTCTCCGTGTTCTGGGCAATCGAGGCCGCCATCTCCTCCATCGCCGCCGAGGTCTCCTCCAGGCTGGAGGCCTGCTCGCTCGCCCCCTGGGCCAGGGCCTGCGAGGTCGCCGACACTTCCCCCGAGGCCGAAGACAGGGCATCCGCCGTCCCCCGCACTTCCCCGATGGTCCGCGACAGGTGCTCCACCATCCGCTTCATCGCCGCCAACAGGCTCGTCTCGTCCCCGGGCCGCAGGGCAATCTCCTGGCTCAGGTCCCCCGCCGCCACCCGCTGCGCTATCCCCGCCGCGTACCCCGGCTCCCCGCCCAGCTGCCGCGTCAGGCTCCGCGTGATCAGGTAGGACAGCAGGCAGGCCATGGCGACGGCCGCTCCCACCAGGACGAACATCAGGGTGCGGGCCTCCTGGTAGACGGCCCCGGACTCCCGGGCCGCCGCCTCCATCAGCTCGCCCTGGTAGCGGGCGAAGGCCAGGGCCTGGTCCTGGTATTTGCGCAGGATGGGGCGCAGCTCGCCATGGAGGTAGATGGCCGCTTCCTCCCCATGGTCCGTCTCGATGAGATGGATCAGCTTGTCCTGGCCGGCGACGTACTCCTGCCGGAGCTCCTTCAGCCGGGCCAGCATCTCCCGCCCCCGGGGCAGGTTGACCACCTGCTCCAGCTTCTGCACCGCGGCGCCAATGGCCTGGCGCTCCTCCAGCACCGCCGCCTTCTGTTTGGCCAGGTCATTGCGGCTGGTGGCGAGCATCATGTTCCGCAGGGCGATGCCGATGTTGCCGGCCCGGTGGATGATGTCGTTGATCAGCACGGTCTTCGGCCAGCGGTCGCTGGCGGCCTCCTCGACCCGGAGATTGATCTTGTCCATCCGGGTGATGCCGACCACGGACACCGCCAGCATCAGCAGGATGGAAATCCCGAAACCGAGGGCCAGCTTGGTTCTCACTTTGAGATTGGCGAACACGGGGACTCCTTTCGCAAACCGCTGCTAGAAAAAGATGATGTCGCCGGCGCCGGCCTTGCCGCCGGCATCGACCGCAACGTGGTCGTGCTGTTCGAGGGTGGTGTAGGTGCGCTTCATTTCCTCCGCCCAGGCGGCGGAATCGATGGGCGGCGGGCAGCCACCGCCGGCGAGGATGCGGCTGTCGGCCTCCACCTGCTGCTCCAGCCGGGTGATGCCGGCCTGGACGGCGGCCAGGATCTGGTTCACCCGGTCCTGGAACTGGAGGTTCACCAGCACGCCCTCCACCTCCTGGCGGACCCGGCGTCCCTCCTCCTTCAGCTCCCGGGAGTGGTCGGCGAGGATTTCGGCGGTTGCCTTGAAGCGGTCGAGGACCTGGCTGATGGCCCGGGAGCAGTCTTCGAGGACCTGACGGTCCTGCTCGGCCATCTGCTCCGCCGCCGCCAGGGCGGCGGCCATGGTTTCGCCGGCGGCATCCACCTTTTCCCGGATGCTCCTGCCGGTGGCGCCGGACAGGCTGGAGAGCTTCTGGACCTCGTCGGCCACCACCGAGAAGCCCCGCCCGGCCTCGCCGGCCCGGGCGGCCTCGATGGCGGCGTTGAGGGCCAGCAGGTTGGTCTTGTTGGCGATGGCGGCCACCTCCGCCGCCATGCGCTTGAGGTCCTCGGTCACGCCGGAAATCCTGGCAATGTCCTGGAGCAGCACCTGCTTGGCGGCCACCGTCGTCTCCAGTTCCTTCAGCACCCCCGCCAGGCTCTGCCGGGCCAGGTCGAGTACCGCTGCCACCTCGCCGTCGCCGGCGTTGCGCCCTGCCCCGTCCACAGTCCTGCCGAGGCGGGCGAGAATGGTCTCGAACTCGGCGGCCAGGCCGGTGACCGCGCTTTCCGTCTGGCGGCGCGACAGGTCCAGGTGGCGATGCCAGCGCCCCAGGGATTCCCGGCAGACGGTCTGCAGGCCGGCCAGCACCGCCTTGGTCTTCTCCCAGGCGGCGGCGTCCGCGGCGTCGCGGCTTTCCTGGCAGAGGAGCCAGAGTCGCTCCTGGAGCTGCCGCCGCAGCCACCACCCGCAGCCGACGCCGGCGGCCGCCAGGGCCAGGGCAGCGGCCACCGCCACCGGGCCGACGCCGGCGCAGGCCAGGGTGAGGACGGCACCGCCCATCCCGATGGCAGCGGGCACCAGCACGGCGATGGAAAACCGATCGTTGGAAGACACGGGACCCCCTTGATGGAAAGCCGAAGGGCAGACGCACCGCCAAGGCGCGCCGTCGATGGGAATCCACTTTATGACGCAGGGCTAGGCCGCGGCCATTGGCTGAGAACCCTATTCGGCGGTAATGCTTCTGTGGAGCGGGGGCGGCAATGACCTACCGGACGGATACAGGTTGCGCCAGGCTTCCAGGAGGGGATGGTCCGCTTCCATCTACGATCCAGCCCATGGCCGACTGCAAGCCCTCATTGACCAAGAAGGCGGCCATCGCTATAGTCCACCACCTTGTTCGGGCCGATAGCTCAGCTGGGAGAGCGCTGCGTTCGCAATGCAGAGGTCGAGGGTTCGATCCCCTTTCGGTCCACCATTTTCAGAAGGCCAGACACGCGCTGGTGTCCCTGGAACCATAACTTTGCCGAATTGGCGGGGATATGCTTCCAATTCGGGCTGGCAACAATATGGTTCCAAACGAAGCCGGATCAGTGAAAGCTGATCCGGCTTTTGTTTTTGCCTACCAGCCCCCGAGTTAACCTGATTGATCAGGTGATGCAATGGCCGGCTGCTCATCGGCCATTGCTGCCGGTGGCGTTGGCTCAGTTAACTGACCGCTGATGGCGGCGGTGCGGGCGAGGTAGGCGTCGAGGGCGGTTTGTTTGGCGTTCATCGTGTGCTCCGTGATGTGATTGACGACGAGGTCATGAACGCGCTGTTCGATCTGGAAGCCAAGCTATTGTTTGCTGATTTTTCATTGTGGCGCCAAAATGGCGACAGTGATACACTGAAAGCTCGAATGATTGTTGGAGGTTGATATGGGTACCGCAGTTGCCAAGCAAGACCGCATCGGCGCTCGGGTTCCGCATGAGGTGTATGAGACGCTTTGCCGGGCCGCCGAACTGACCGGCGCGACGGTCAATCAGTTTCTGGTGCAGGCGGCGCTGAAAGAGGCCCAGGAAGTCATCGAGCGCGAGGAGGTCATCCGTCTCAGCCCGCGCGACTGGAACTGGCTGCTCGACCTGATGGAAAACCCGCCCAAGCCGAACGCCAAGTTGAAGGCTGCCATGAAGCGTTATCAGAAAGCCAAGCGAGACGATGCAGGTACTGCCTTTAACTGGGAGCCATGACCGGCAGGGTTTCGACTGTGGCCGCCAGGAACTGAGCAACTGGCTGCGGCAGGTCGCGCGCCAGCATCAGGACAAAGGGCTGTCGAAAACCTTCGTCGCCATCCGTGAGGACGAACCGGCTCGCATTTGCGCCTACTACGCGCTGACCTTGGCCGAACTCGAAAACCGGCATCTGCCGGATGCCTGGCGCAAGAAACTGCCGCGCCGCATTCCTGGCGTGCGACTGGGCCGGCTGGCGGTCGACCGGCAATACCAGGGCAAGGGGCTGGGGGAACTCTTGCTGGTCGATGCCCTGACGCGGGCGCGTCGCATCTATGCCGAGGCAGGAGGGATTGGCTTGTTCGTCGACGCGCTCGATGAGCAGGCCGCCGGATACTATCGCCGTTTCGGTTTCGAGGTCGCGCCGGATAATCCGCTGCTGCTATTCCTGTCGGCACAAGCCGTAGGCGAAGGACGCCCAGAGGGCGGTCCCGCGTAGCGGGATGCCGTCACGAGCGAAGCGAGGCGGCACAAAGGTCGTAGAACAATAGTGATTGAAGGGTGAGATGGCCAACAACAAAGAAAACGAACGGGCGGAACTGCACAAGACCATCTGGCGCATCGCCAACGATCTGCGCGGCAGCGTGGACGGCTGGGACTTCAAGACCTACGTGCTCGGCATGCTGTTCTACCGCTTCATCTCGGAAAACCTGACCAGCTACCTCAACGAACAGGAACGCAAGGCTGGCAGCCCGGATTTCGCCAGAGTCATCTCTTGGAACTGGCAGTGAAAAGTTGCAGAGAATGCAACGATATCGTTCCATCAGGCTGGCTCTAAAAAAGGCCCACTGGTCAAACCGGTGCGCCTTTTGTTTTCTCAACGACAGCCGACTTGAATGCTGATGAGCGATAACTACAACGACTGGCGGATTGGCTTAATCTCCAATATTCCAGGCTTTCCCCTGCCCGTGGTCGGGCTGGTGGCCCCGACCTCCCGTTGGGATGGGATGGTCAGTTTGCATATCTCCAAGGATGTCGCCCTGCATGTCGGGGCTGCCGATGTCGTGGTCCAGGAAACGACCTTTTCGGACTTCCGTCGGCTGTCTTTGGAAACCACGGTCGGAAAAGCGGTAGAAGCAGCGCTTGGGTCCGACGGGACGGTCAATGCTTTTGATCTTGTCGCGGTGACGAGCTACTGCGTGTCGAAGGGGATCAGCTCGGAGCCGGATGTGGATAGGGCGGCTCGGCTGATACTCGAAGCCTACCGGGAGCTTGCGCGGCAAATCCTGGCTCAGAATCAAGCCAGGTTCAATTGACCGAGACCGGATCCGTCTTCCAACTTGAAACCCTGGTATCTCTATTTGATCGAATGTACCGACGGCAGCATCTATACAGGCATAACGCCGGATGTTGCAGCCCGGTATGCGGCCCATGCTCGCGGGCTGGGGGCGCGCTACACGCGGTCTCATCCGCCCAAGCGGCTGCTAGGCATTGAAATGCATCCGGATCGGTCTTCGGCGTCCAAGGCTGAGTACCGGGTCAAGCAGCTCACCGCGTCGGAAAAGCGGCTCTACGCTGCGACACTGACGTCAGAAACTCCTGTCGAAAATGCCATCTTCAGCAATCCGGCCACATGAATACTGATATCGATTACACGAACAACCCTCTGCACGGCGTCAGCTTAAAGCAACTGCTGACTGAAATCGTCGATCATTACGGCTTTGAAATTCTGTACGCCTATTTGAATATCAATTGCTTCAACAACAATCCAAGCATTGATTCCAGCGTCAAGTTCCTTAAAAAGACGGATTGGGCTCGGGAAAAGGTTGAGGCGTTCTATCTGTATCAGTTCAAGAATCTGCCCCGGGCGTCGGCCGAGCAGTTTGAGCTGCCGCCGAGAGATCGCATCGTTCCGCAGGATCAAAAGCCGGGTCAGCCAGCCGAATTGAGTCTGGAAGATGCCGAGAGATTACGGGAAAAGCGTGCCAGGAAAGCGGCTACGCGGGGCCAGGATGCAGGCCATCGCTCCGGCTCGAGCAAGAGGACATCGAATTCTTCAAATGCCTCGGCTTACGGTAATTCCGATCCGTGGGCGAAGTGGAGAAAATAATCCGGGTTTGAAGGCTCGCCTCCCCCTCACTTTCAAAGAGGTCGCAACAACGTGACAACACAACGCCGCGACCGACGGCGGCACCTGGGTGGAGTGCGAGGTCACCCTCGAGCAGATCGAGGCCCGCTGCCGGCCGCCGATCGAACGCGGCGCGCCTGCACTGTGGGACGCCGCCGCCGGGATGGCCGAAGAACACTATCGAAAGCGCCCGCAGCAGGATTGATTCGGCCGCCGGTGCAGCAGCAGGCATTGCTATGCCTCAAAGCCCGGCCCAGCCTTTGCGCCCATGACGGCTGGACGTTGACAGCCCTTCTTCCGATGTTTACTCTGCCGCGCCTCTGGAGGGATTCCCGAGCGGTCAAAGGGATCAGACTGTAAATCTGACGGCTCTGCCTTCGAAGGTTCGAATCCTTCTCCCTCCACCAGAATTGGAAACGCCCAAAAACAAGGGGCTGGCAGATCGCCAGCCCCTTGTTTTTTGTCCGTCCCCCGGCAGCCCGGGGATCACGGCCTCAATGCTGCAGCGCCGCCTGCCCGGCCTCCCGGTGCCGGCCGTGCCTGGCCCGCTTTTCCGCATACATGGCCGCATCGGCCTGTGCCAACCACTCGTCCAGGGAAGCGCTGCTCCCCGGGTCGATGGCGACGGTGCCGATGCTCAGGGAAAGGGGGCCGTTCCGGCGGCGCAGCCGATTGAAACGGGCGATCGTCTCGCGCAGGCGGCCCTGGAGCTCAGCCAGCTGCTCGGGGGAGCCGAGGCCGAACGCCACGAACTCGTCCCCGCCGAGGCGGCTGATGATGTCGGAGTCCCGGAAACTTGCCCGCAGCACCTCGGCAGCATCGGTGATCAACTGGTCGCCGGCCTCGTGCCCCTGTTCGTCATTCACCCGCTTGAGCCCGTCCACGTCGGCGAAAAGGAGCCAGGCGAGGGGGCTGGAACGGCGCACCAGCCGGAGTTCCTGCTCGGCCAGGAGGAAGAAGCCGCGGCGGTTGTACAGGCCGGTCAACTCGTCGGTGAGTGAGAGGCGCCGTATCTCCGCTTCGGCCTTCTCGCGCTCGCCGATCTCGCGGCGCAGCTGCCCGTTGGCCCCCTCCAGTTCCGCCGTGCGCTGGCGTACCCGCTCCTCCAGCTCGGCGTAGATCTTCACGTTCTCCATCGCCACGGCGGTGGTGTCGGCCAGGGCCTGGAGCACCTTCAACTGCTCGGGGCTGGGGCGGTAGGGCTTGGCCCAGTAGTTGCCGATGGCGCCCAGGGGGTCGAGGGTGCGGATGGGCACCATGGCCAGGCTGCGAACGAAGGTGGGCCGGTAGGCCGCGGCAGGAATGCGCGGGTCGGCATAGATGTCCTCGATGACCGTCGATTGCCGGTTGAGCATGACCCAGCCGCTGATGCAGATACTCATGGGAAAGCGCTTGCCCTTCCACAGGGGCTCGATGGCGTTCTCCTCGGCGTAGAAGCACTGGTCGCCGTCCCGCAGCACGAAGGTGGCACCGTCGGCACCGGTCAGCTCGCGGGCGGCGCGGCGCACGATGGCCATGACGGTTTCCAGGTCACGGGCCAGGGAAAGCTCCTGCACGACCCCGACCAGCTTTTCCATGGCGTCCTTGTACCAAAGCGCCTGCTGGCTTGGCGGTACACATGGGACGGCGAGGGTTGGACGAGGCGGTGGCGCCCTATGGGCAAGCGAAGGCATGGCAGACTCCAAGATATTTCAATAGGCCATATCGCAGTTGCTTCTTCACCGGAACAGTCGACTTGCGGCCAAACCTTATTTAGACAATAGACGCCCCCCGGCGTTCGGGCAAATTCCCCTCGGAGACCACGATCGCGGGGGCGGCCCCTTCCGGGCCCATTCAACCGGAAAGCCGCCCTTGACCCGCCGGCGGCCGGCTGGCGGAACTCTGCGGCCACGCCCGGTGCCTCTGATCTGTTCGGGTCAGAGATGGGGAAAGGGTCGCCTGCGATGCCTGATAAGGATTTCCTGGTCGAGGCCGCCATCCTCCTTGCGGCCGCCGTCGTCGCCGTGCCGCTGTTCCGGCGCCTCGGCCTGGGCTCCGTCCTCGGCTATCTGATCGCCGGCATCGTCATCGGCCCCTGGGGCCTGCAGCTCATCGGCGACGTGGACAATATCCGCCGCTTCGCCGAGCTCGGCGTCATCTTCCTCCTTTTCATCATCGGGCTCGAATTGCAGCCTTCGCGCCTGTGGGTGCTGCGGCGCTGGGTGTTCGGCCTCGGCGGCGCCCAGGTGGCGGCCACCACGCTGCTGATCGCCCTGGCCGGCCGCGGGCTGGGGCTGGACACGCCGGCGGCGGTGCTCGCCGGCCTCGGCCTCTCCCTGTCGTCCACGGCCTTCGTGCTGCAGATGCTGGCCGAGAAGGGGCAGCTCACCACCCGCCACGGCCGCTCGGCCTTCGCCGTGCTGCTGTTCCAGGACCTGGCCGTCATTCCGGTGCTCGCCCTCCTGCCCCTCTTCGCCCCGGGCGGACAGGCCCACATGGATGCCGGGATCTGGCTGCGGGCCCTCGGCGTGGTTACGGCCGTGGCCGCCGTGATCGGCGGCGGCCGCTACCTGCTGCGGCCCTTCTTCCGGCTGGTGGCGGCCGCCGGCACCCCGGAGGTGTTCGCCGCGGCGGGCCTCCTGGTGGTCATCGGCACCGCCCTGCTGATGCAGGGGATGGGCCTCTCCATGTCCCTGGGCGCCTTCCTGGCCGGGGTTCTCCTCGCCGACTCGGAATACCGCCATGAGCTGGAAGCCCGGGTCGAGCCCTTCGAGGGCCTGCTGCTGGGCCTCTTCTTCATGTCGGTGGGCATGGCGGTGAATCTCGGCCTGCTGCGGGAAGCCCCCCTCCAACTACTCGGGCTCGCCGCCGGCCTGATGGCCCTCAAGGCTGCGGTCCTGGGGGCTCTCGGCCGGATCGCCGGGCACCGGGGCGCATCGGCCCGGGGCCTGGCGGTCTTCCTGTCCCAGGGGGGCGAATTCGCCTTCGTCCTGTTCGCGGTTGGGGCCGGGCTGGGACTGATGGCCCCGTCCCTGGCCGACCGGCTGGTGGTGGTCGTCACCCTGTCCATGGCCCTGACGCCCCTCCTGGTCGCCTTCGACGAGCGCGTCCTGGCGCGGTGGGCGGACACCGGCCCCGGGCCGGAATTCGATCCCCTGGACGATGCCGAGACGCCCCGGGTGATCATCGCCGGCTTCGGCCGCTTCGGCCAGATCGTGGCCCGTATCCTGCGGCTGCGGCGAATCCGCTTCACCGCCCTGGAGGCGAACCCGACCCAGGTGGATTTCGTGCGCCGCTACGGCAACACCATCTACTACGGCGACGCCTCCAAGCTCGACCTGCTGCGGGCCGCCAAGGCCGACCGGGCAGCCGTCTTCGTGCTCGCCATCGACGACGTGGAAACGTCGGTCCGCACCGCCGAGATGGTCAAGCGCCATTTCCCAAACCTGGCCATCTACGCCCGGGCCCGCAACCGCTTCCATGCCTACAAGCTCATGGACATCGGGGTCACCCTCCTGCAGCGGGAGACCTACCTGTCATCCCTGGAACTGGCCCGCTCGGTGCTCACCGGCCTGGGGGAGAGCGAGGCCGAAGCCCAGGCCGCCATCGACGTCTTCCGCGCCCACGACGAAGCCACCCTCGTCGCCCAGCACGCGGTGTACCGGGACGAAAACCAACTGGTGCAGACGAGCAAGGAAGCCGCCCAGGAACTCGAACACCTGTTCGAGGCGGATGCCCGCCGGCACCGGCGCTGAGGCCCCCCGGCAGCCTGCCTTTATCGGACTCCGGGGACCCGGGCCCGGCCGGACGACATCCGGATAAGACGCCGGGGAACATGGCATCGGCCGGGCCCTCTAACCAGCGGGTGCCGGAAGCCACGGTCGGAGGCGATTCGGGATTGGAATCAGTGGCGGATGAAATCAGTCAGAAAGAGGGTCGTCCTATGCGGCTGCTGGTATTCAGCCTTGCCGATCAACGCTATGCCATCCACCTCGAAGCCGTCGAGCGCGTGCTGCGCGCCGTGGAGATCACCCGCCTGTCCGATGCGCCCCGGCATGTCCTGGGCGTGATCAACGTCTACGGGGAGATCATCCCGGTATTGGACTTTCGCCACCGCCTCGGCCTGCCGGAGAAGGAACCCGACCTCGACGACCAGTTCATCATCGCCCGCAGCGGCGGCCGGCCGGTGGCCCTGCTGGTGGAAGGGGTCAGCGGCGTCGCCGAATGCGATGCCGCCCAGGAGACGGCGGCGGAAGCCGTCCTGCCGGGCCTGGGGGAAACCGAGGGCATCGTCCGCCTGGCGGACGGCATGGCGATCATCGAGGACCTAGACCGGCTCTGTTCCCCTACGGTGGCGCAATTCGCCGATGCCCCAGCCGAGTGATCCGCCATGGCCGCCCAGCTGTCCGATACCCTGCTCGCCAAATTAAGTCGATTCACGGCCGAGCACTTCGGCCTGAGTTTTCCGGAGAACCGCCTCCCCGACCTGGAGCGGGGATTCCTGGCCGCCTGCCGGGAATTCGGGTTCGCCGATGCGGAGGCCTGCCTGCCCGGGCTGGTGGAGGCGCCCCTGAGCCCGGCCCAGGAGGAGATCCTGGCCAGCGCGCTCACCGTGGGCGAAACCTATTTCTTTCGGGAAAAAGCCGTTTTCGAGCTGCTCGAAAACCGCATCCTGCCCGAATTGATCGCCGCCCGCCGCGCCGCCGGCAACAAGTGGCTGCGGCTGTGGAGCGCCGGCTGCTCCACCGGCGAAGAGGCCTACTCCCTGGCGATCGTGGTCTCCCGGCTGCTGCCCGACCGGGCGGACTGGAATGTCTCCATCCTCGGGACGGACATCAATGCCCGGGCGCTGCGCAAGGCCGCGGCGGGGCTGTATCGATCCTGGTCGCTCCGCCATGTCCCCCTCTGGCAGCAAAAGCAGTATCTGCCCAAAACGGCGGAAGGGCTCTACGAGGTCCGGCCCGACATCCGGGCCATGGTGTCCTTCTCCTGCCACAACCTGCTGCGGGACCCCTACCCCGCCATTCTCACCAACACCAACGCCCTGGACGTCATCCTGTGCTGCAACGTGCTGATGTATTTCCCACCGGAAACTGCGCGGCAGGTGGGTGAAAACTTCTACCGCTGCCTGGTGGACGGCGGATGGCTGATCGTCAGCCCGGTGGAGGCGAGCCCCAGCCTTTTTCCCGCCTTCGAGCGGGTGAAATTCCCCGCCGCAGTCCTCTTCCGGCGGCCGGAATTGGCCAGCCTGCAGCCGCCCCCGACGACAACGCCGCAGGCAGGCTGGCGCGCCCCGCCGCCCCCGGAAGTCGGCCAGGCCGTCGGCCGCACCGCCCCCCCCAGCCCGCCCCCCGCCCTCCGCGAAGATTCGGTCTCCCCTCCGGCCGGCGGCCGCCCGACCGAGGTGGCCGCCCAGCCCCCGGCCGACCCCGGGCCCCATGCCATGGCCATGCTCCATGCCAACCGGGGTTCCCTGGCCGAGGCCCTGTCCTGGTGCGACAAGGCCATCGCCGCCGACCCGGTCGATCCCCGCCATCGCTATCTGCGGGCCTGCATCCTCCAGGAACAGGGGCGCGACCAGGAGGCGGCGGAGTCCCTGAAGCACTCCCTCTACCTGGACCCCGACTTCGTTCCGGCCCACCTCACCCTGGGGCACCTGCTGCTGCGCCAGGACAAGCGCCGGGAAGCCCAGCGCCATTTCCGGCTCGCCTACTCCCTGTTGCGGAACTACCCCCAGGACGAGCCCCTGCCGGACCTGGAAGGCTTCACAGCCGCCCGGCTGAGGTACCGGCTGCGGGAACTCGGTCTGATCGGTGGACAGGAGGATGAAGCATGACGGACTCCGGGCAGCAAAAGTCCATCGACTGGAACGCCATCCACAAGCAGATCGCGATGGCCCGGCAGACGACCGAGCAAGGCTGGGCACCCACCCCGGCAGACAAGAAGCGCATCCTCCGGGCCCGGGCGCAGGCCCTCGCCGAACCCATCGCCGGGCCCGCCGTGGCGGAGCAGTCCGTCGCGGTGGTGGCCTTCCAATTGGCGGGGGAGACCTATGGCATCGAACTGGCCTTCGTCCGCGAAGTCTATCCGCTCAAAGCCTTCACCCCCCTGCCCTGCACGCCGGGCTTCGTGCTGGGCATCGTCAATGTCCGCGGCCAGATCCTGTCCGTGCTCGACCTGCGGGCCTTCTTCGAACTGCCCCAGGCCGGCCTGAGCGAGCTGAACAAGGTCATCATCCTGCGCCAGAACGACATGGAACTGGGCGTCCTGGCCGACGCCGTGCTGGGCGTGCAATCCATCCCCCGCGCCGAGATCCAGCCCGGCCTGCCCACCCTGACGGGAATCCGGGAGGCCTACCTCGTGGGGGTGACGGCCCAGCGGCTGGTGGTGCTGGACGGGGGCCGCATCCTTTCCGACAAGGCCCTCGTGGTCCACGAGCAGGTCGAAACCTGATCCCGCTCATTTTTCAGGAAAAGAAGATCATGAACTGGTTCTCCAAACTTTCCGTGCAGAGCAAGCTGGTGGCCGGGTTCGGTGTGGTCATCGCCCTCCTGGTGATCGTGTCGGCAACGGCCTACCGGGGAATGAGCGAAATCCAGGCATCGCAGCAGGCCCTGTACGAGGACGACTTCAGCGTCGCCTACGATCTCCTGACCCTGCGCAGCAACATCGGCGCCGAGCGGCTCGATGTCCTGGTCATGATGGAGAGCGGCCCGGTGGAGCAGCAAAGGCGGCTCAACGACCTCAATGAGCGCACCCGGACGGGCGACGCCATCCTGGAGCGGCTGGTGGCCCGCCTGGGCGACGAGCCGGAGTCCATGGCCAAGCTCAACGAGTTGAAGGCCCTGCGCCAGCAATTCGAGGAAACAAGGAGCACCCAGGTGGTGCCCCTGATCTTCCAGGGCAAGATCGCCGAGGCGAGGGCGCTGTTCATGGGGGTTCAATTCCAGCGCCAGGCCCGGATGACGGCCATCGCCACCGACCTGGAGCAACGCAAGACGGCCGCCGCGCAGCACGCCCTCCAGCGGGCGGAGCAGGCGGCGAACACCTACATCGCCTCCTTCCTGGTCCTGGGGGTAGCAGCCATCCTGGCTGCCCTGATCCTGGCGTTGTTCCTCAACCGCACCCTGACCGGCTACACCACCGAAGCCCGGAAGATGGAGGCCCAGCTGAAAGAGGGTTCCGCCTACACCCGCAGCCTGATCGAAGCCAGCCTGGACCCCTTCGTCACCATCAGCGGCGAGGGCAAGATCATGGACGTGAACCGGGCCACGGAGGAAGCCACCGGCCGCACCCGGGGACAGCTCATCGGCAGCGACTTCTCCAACTACTTCACCGAGCCGGAAAAGGCCCGGGAGGGCTACCAGCACGTGCTCGCCCAGGGCTTCGTGCGGGACTATCCCCTGCGCCTGCGCCATGTCTCGGGCAAGGTGATGGACGTGCTCTACAACGCCAGCGTTTTCCGGAACCAAGCCGGCGAGGTGCTGGGGGTCTTCGCCGCCGCCCGGGACGTCACCGAGCGCCGGGTCCTGGAGGCCCGGCTGCTGGAGTCCTCCGCCTACACCCGCAGCCTGATCGAAGCCAGCCTGGACCCCTTCCTCACCGTCAGTCCCGAAGGCAAGATCATGGACGTGAACCGGGCCACGGAGGAAGCCACCGGCCTGCCCCGGGACCAGATCATCGGCAGCGACTTCTCCAACTACTTCACCGAGCCGGACAAGGCCCGGGAAGGCTACCAGCAGGTGCTGGCCCGGGGCTTCGTGCGGGACTACTCCCTGCGCCTGCGCCATGGCTCCGGCAAGGTGATGGACGTGCTCTACAATGCCAGCGTCTTCAGGAACGAGAAGGGCGAGGTCCAGGGGGTGTTCGCCGCCGCCCGGGACGTCACCGAGCGCCGGGTCCTGGAGGCCCGGCTGCTGGAGTCCTCCGCCTATACCCGCAGCCTGATCGAAGCCAGCCTGGACCCCCTGGTCACCATCAGTTCCGAAGGCAAGATCATGGACGTGAACAAGGCCACGGAAGAAGCCACCGGCCTGTCCCGGGACCAGCTCATCGGCAGCGACTTCTCCAACTACTTCACCGAGGCGGACAAGGCCCGGCAGGGCTACCAGCAGGTGCTGGTCCAGGGCTTCGTGCGGGATTACCCCCTGCGCCTGCGCCATGTCTCGGGCAAGATCACGGACGTGCTCTACAACGCCAGCGTTTTCCGGAACCGGGCCGGCGAGGTGCAGGGGGTCTTCGCCGGTGCCAGGGACGTCACCGAGCGCCGAGTCCTGGAGGCCCGGCTGCTGGAGTCCTCCGCCTACACCCGCAGCCTGATCGAAGCCAGCCTGGACCCCCTGGTCACCATCAGCGCCGAGGGCAAGATCATGGACGTGAACAAGGGCACCGAGCTGGCCACCGGGCAGTCCCGGGAAATCCTCATCGGCAGCGACTTCTCCAATTATTTCACCGAGCCCGACAAGGCCCGCCAGGGCTACCAGCAGGCGCTGGCGGCGGGCTTCGTGCGGGACTATCCCCTGACCCTGCGCCACACCTCCGGCCGGATTACCGATGTGCTCTACAACGCCGCGGTCTTCCGAAACGAGAAGGGCGAGGTCCAGGGGGTGTTCGCCGCCGCCCGGGACATCACCGAAAGGAAGCTGCTGGAGATGAAGGTGCGGGAGCGCACGGAACGGCTGGAAAAGGTGCTGCAGGAAGCCCAGGAGGCGGTCAATGTGCTGACTTCATCCAGCAGCGAGATTCTCACCGCCATCGCCCAGCTCGCCTCGGGGGCGGCGGAAGCGGCCACGGCGGTGAGCGAGACCACCACCACCGTGGAAGAGGTGCGGCAGACGGCCCAGCAGTCCAACCAGAAGGCCAGGGACATCGCCGAGGCCGGGCAGAACGCCGCCCTGGTGCTCCAAGGCGGGCAGCGGAACGTGGAATCGTCGGTGACCGAGATGAACCGCATCCGCACCCAGATGGGGTCGATTGCCGAAACCATCGTCACCCTCTCCGAGCAGAGCCAGGCCATCGGCGAAATCACCGGCACGGTCAATGAACTGGCCGAGCAGTCCAACCTGCTGGCGGTGAATGCGGCCATCGAGGCGGCCAAGGCCGGGGAGCAGGGCAAGGGCTTCGCGGTGGTGGCCCAGGAAATCAAGAGCCTGGCCGAGCAGTCGAAGCACGCCACCACCCAGGTACGGGGCCTCCTGGCCGACATCCAGAAGGCCATCGGCAATGCGGTGATGGCCACGGAGCAGGCCAGCAAGGTGGTGGAGACCGGGGTCACCCAGTCCAGCCAGGCCGGCGAATCGATCCGCGCCGCGGTGGAAGCCACCGTCAATGTGGCCCACGCCTCCACCCAGATCGCCGCCTCCAGCCAGCAGCAGATGATCGGCGTGGACCAGGTGGCCACCGCCATGGAGAGCATCAACCAGGCCAGTACCCAGAATGCCCAGAGCACCCGGCAGGTGGAGAGCATCGCCCAGAACCTCCATGAACTCAGCCAGAAGCTGAAGCTGCTGGTGGAGCAGTTCCGGAGCTAAGGGCCCAAGCGCAGGAAACCAGCCATGGCCACCCAGGACGAGGCTCTGCAGAAACGCCTGCTCGCTCTTTTCCGCCCCGAGGCGGCGGAACGGCTCGCCGTCATGTCGGCCGGGCTGATCGAACTGGAAAAGGCCGACCAGGCGGCCAAGCGGGCGGAAATACTCGAATCCCTGGTGCGGGAGGCCCACAGCCTCAAGGGCGCCAGCCGGGCGGTGGACCTCACGGACATGGAGGCCCTGGCCCGCGCCGTGGAAACGGTCCTGGCAGCGCTCAAGCAGGACGCGGCGATAGCCACGCCGGCCCTGTTCGACGCCCTCCACCGGGCGGTGGACGGCATGGAGCACTTCCTCGCCGCCCCCAACCCCGGCGAGGAGGGAAAGGCGGCCCTTCGGCAGCTGGCCCTGTCCCTCGAGCAGCCGCCCGCCGCCTCGGCCGAGGCAGCCGCCACCGCGCCACCTGCCCCGCCCCCCGCCCAGGCCGCGCCCGCTCCCTCGCCCCCGCCCCCCGCTGCAGCCGCCCCTCCTGCTGTGGCCTCGCCCCCTTCTGATACGGCCGCCCCGCCTGCCGCGGACTCGCCGCCCCCCGCGCCCCGGGCCGAAGCGCCCGCCCCCGGCCCGGAAATTGCGCCTGCCGCGGACACGGTCCGGATCGCCACGGCCCGCCTGGAGACCCTGCTGCTCATGGCGGAACAGCTGCTCTCCGTCCGGCAGGCGGCGGAACAGCATGTCGCGGAACTGAAGGCCCTGGGACTCACCGTGGCCGAATGGAGAAAGGCCCTGGCCAAGACAGCCTCCGCCAGCCAGTCGGCCCATGAGCTGCTGGAAGCCGTAAAGCAGCGCGTCGGCCGGCTGGCAGGCAGCATCGAGGCCCAGGAAACGGACGCCGAACAGAACCTGCGCCAGCTCAGCGGGGCGGTGGCCAACCTGCTCGAAGGCGTCAAAAGCGTCCTCATGCTGCCCATCTCCACCTTTCTCGGGCTGTTCCCGAAAATGGTCCGGGATCTCTGCCGTGACCAGGGCAAGGAAGCCGACTGGACCGTCACCGGGGGGGAGATCGAGATCGACAAGCGGGTCCTGGACGAATTGAGGGACCCCCTCATCCACCTGGTGCGCAACTGCATCGACCACGGCATCGAAAAGCCGGAGGAACGGGTGGCGAAGGGCAAGCCCCGGCGTGGGCGCATCACCCTGGGCATCGAGCAGAAGGCCGCGGACAGGATCGAGATCGTTCTCACCGACGACGGCGCCGGCATGGATGCCGCCAGTATCCGGGCCGCCGCCATCAAGCACGGCGTCATCACCCCGGCCAGCGCGGAAATGCTCAGCGAGCAGGAGTCCCTGGCCCTGGCCCTGCGCTCCGGCGTGACCACCAGCCCTATCATCACCGACCTCTCCGGCCGGGGGCTGGGCCTGGCCATCGTCCAGGGCAAGGTTGCCCGGCTCAACGGTTCCCTCGACTTCGAGAGCCAGCCCGGCACCGGGACCACCTTCCGCCTGTCCCTGCCCCTGACCCTCGCCACCTTCCGGGGAGTGCTGGTCCAGTGCGGGGAGCGGCCCTTCGTGGTGCCGACCACCAATGTGGAAACGGTGCTGCGCATCGACCGGGAGGCCATCCGGACCGTGGAAAACCGCGCCACCATCCAGCTTCGGAACCAAGCCGTGGCCCTGGTGGATCTGGCCGCCGTGCTGGGGCTGCCGAAGCCCTCCGCCGCGAAGATCCCGGGCAAGGTGGAGGCGGTGGTGGTCAGCACCGGAAGGAACCCCATTGCCTTTGCGGTGGACAACATCCACAACGAGCAGGAGATCCTCCTCAAACCCCTGGGCAAGCAGCTCAGCCGGGTGCGCAACGTCGGGGGAGCGACCGTCCTGGGCACGGGCCAAGTGGTGCCCGTCCTCAACGTGCCCGACCTGATGGCCTCGGCGGTGAAGGCGGCGGCCGGCGCCGCCGTGGTGCCCGCCCCTCCGCCCCCGGCCGCCATCCAGGGGAAAAAGGAAGGGAAGCAGCACTCCCTGCTGGTGGTGGAGGACTCCATCACCACCCGCACCCTCTTGAAGAACATCCTGGAAGCGGCCGGCCATCGGGTCGTGACCGCGGTGGACGGGGTGGACGCCCTGGGCTATCTCCATGACGGGGACTTCGACCTGGTGGTGTCCGACGTCTCCATGCCCCGGATGGACGGCTTCAATCTCACCGCCCGCATCCGGGCCGACAAGCGCCTGGCCAGGCTGCCGGTGATCCTGGTGACGGCCCTGGATTCGAGGGAGGACCGGGCGCGGGGCATCGACGTCGGGGCCGATGCCTACATCGTGAAAAGCGGATTCGACCAGAGCAATCTCCTGGAAACCATCCGCCGGCTGATCTAAGACGAACACATGGCAAACCATCTCATCAACGTGCTGGTCGTGGACGATTCCTCCGTGGAACGGGAGCTGCTGCTGCACATCTTCCTTTCCGACCCGGAAATCCGGGTGATCGGGGTCGCCACCGACGGCGTCCAGGCGGTGGGGGCGGCCTGCCCCCGCCACCCCGACGTGATCACCATGGACGTACACATGCCGAAGCAGGACGGCGTCGAGGCGACCCGGCAGATCATGGTGCGCTGCCCTACCCCCGTCATCATCCTCAGCGCCAGCAGCGCCTACGGCCCGGAAGGGGAAAAGGCCTTTCTCGCCCTCGAAGCCGGCGCCCTCACGCTGGTCCGCAAGCCCTCCGGCATCGGTCAGCCAGGCAATGCGGCGGAGATCGACAACCTGCTGCGCTCGGTCAAGCTGATGTCGGAGGTCAAGGTGGTGCGCCGCTGGGTCCAGCCTCCGCCGCCCAAGCCGGCAGCCTTGCCGGGAATCGAAGGCCATCGGCCGGTCCGGGTGGTGGCCATGGGTGCCTCGGCCGGCGGACCCATGGCCCTGCAGCGTATCCTGGCCGGGCTGGCCGGCCATCCGACGCCCCCCCTGGCCATCGTGCAGCACATGACCCCGGGCTTCGTGGAGGGCTTCGCCGCCTGGCTGCAGTCTTCCGCCAAGTTCCCGGTGCGCGTCGCCGCCCCGGGCGAGAAGATTCAGCCCGGGCGGGCCTATATCGCCCCCGACAACCGGCAGATGGGGATCGAAGCCGATCGGATCGTGCTCTCCCAGGGGCCGCCGGAAGGGGGGCTGCGCCCCTCGGTTTCCCACCTGTTCCGCTCCGTCGCCCAATTCTACGGGGAACAGGCGGTGGGGGTGCTGCTCACCGGCATGGGCCGGGACGGAGCCGCCGAACTCAAGGCGATGAAGGACCGGGGCGCCGTCACCATCGTCCAGGATGAAGACAGCGCCCTGGTCTACGGCATGCCGGGGGAAGCGGTGAATCTGGGGGGGGCGACCCACGTCCTGCCCTTGAACTACATCCCGGGTTTTCTGCTCAAGCTGGGAAGCATCAAGGAATCCCTGACATGAGCGAGAAGGACGCTTCCTCCGCCCCCGGGGCCGACATCCTTATCGTCGAGGACAGCCCGACCCAGGCCGAACTCCTGCGTTTCATCCTGGAGCGGCATGGCTTCCGGACCGACCTGGCCGCGAACGGCCGGGAGGCCTTGCAGAGCCTGGCCCGGCAGCGGCCCCGCATGATCATCAGCGACATCCTGATGCCGGAAATGGACGGCTACGCCCTGTGCGCCGCCGTCAAGGCCGACGAAAAGCTCAAGGACATCCCGGTCATGCTCCTCACTGCCCTTTCCGACCCCTCGGCCGTATTGAAGGGGCTGGAATGCGGCGCCTCGGGCTTTTTCACCAAGCCCTACGAGGAGGAATATCTCCTGGCCCGGGTCGATTACCTGCTGGCCAACCGGGAGCTCCGCCGGGCCACCGCGCCGGCGGCCGGCCTCGAGGTGGAGTTTGAGGGGGAGCGTTTCCATGTCACCGCCGAGCCCCAGCAGATTCTCGACCTGCTGCTCTCCACCTACGAGACCGCGGTCCACAAGAACCTCGACCTGATCAAGGCCCAGGAAGCCCTGCGGGAGCTGAACGAGACCCTGGAACAGAGGGTCCTGGACCGGACTTCCGATCTGGCCCGGGCGGAGGCCCGGCTCCGCCAGGCCAACCGGGCCCTGCGCACCATCAGCCGGTGCAACGAGATTCTGGTGCGGGCCAACGACGAGGATACCCTCCTCGACCGCATCTGCCAGACCATCGTCGCCACCGCCGGCTACCGCCTGGCCTGGGTGGGCTATGCCGAGCCGGACGAAGCCGGGACCCTGCGCCCGGTGGCCAAGGCGGGCCAGGAAGCCGGCTACCTGGACAGCCTGGAATTCACCTGGAGAAGCCCGCAGCCGGCGGTGGTGCCGGCGGCCTGTGCCATCCAGACCGGGAAACCCTGCGTGGTGCCCGACATCCAGGCCGAGCCGGCCTCCAGCTGGCGGGACGAGGCCAGCCGGCAGGGCTACCGCTCGGCCCTGGCCCTGCCGCTGCATATCAACGGCCGGATCATCGGCGCCCTCTCCATCGACTCCGCCGACCCCCATGCCTTCAGCGACGAGGAGGTCAAGCTCCTGTCCGAACTGGCCAGCGACCTCAGCTACGGCATCGGCGCCCTGCGGGCCCGGGGGGAAAGGGAGCGGGCGGAGAAGGAGCTGATCCTGGCGTCCAAGGTGTTCGAGAGCAGCGCCGAGGGCATCATCATCACTGATTTCAACCGCAACATCGTCTCGGTCAACCGGGCCTTCACCGAGGTGACCGGCTACAGCGAGGATGAGGTGATCGGAAAGAACCCCGGCTTCCTGGCCAGCGGCCGCCACGACCGGGAGTTCTACCGCGGCATGTGGGCCGCCATTGAGCAGGCCGGCCACTGGGCGGGGGAAATCTGGAACCGGCGCAAGAACGGCAACATCTATCCGGAATGGCTGGACATCTCGGCGGTGAAGAGCGACGTGGGGGACACGGTGAGCTACGTGGGCATCTTCAGCGACATCTCCCAGCGCAAGGAACTGGAATCGACCCTCCAGCACCTGGTCCAGTTCGATGCCCTCACCGACCTGCCCAACCGCCTGCTCCTGAACGACCGGCTCAATTCCGCCATTTCCCGGGCCCGCCGGGCCAACGAGAAGTTCGCGGTCTTTTCCATCAACCTGGACCATTTCAAGATCATCAACGACGCCTTCGGCTTCATCACCGGCGACGCCATCCTGGTGAGCGTCGCCCAGCGCCTGATGGCCTTCATGCGGGAAGGCGGCACCCTGTCCCGCATCGAGCAGGACAATTTCATCGCCCTGGTGGGCCCCATCGAGAAGGAGCAGGACTCGGCCCAGATCGCCCAGGCCATGCTGGACGCCATCGGCAAGCCCTATACGGTGGAGGGCCACGATGTCCGCCTGACGGCGAGCATCGGCATCAGCTTCTACCCGGCCAATGGGGAAACCGCCCCCGAACTCCTGGAAACCGCCGACGTGGCCCTGGACCGGGCCCGGGAGCTGGGGCGCAACACCTACCGCCTGTTCGACAAGGCCATGGACGAGCGCACCCATGCGGAACACGTCCTCGAAGTGGATCTGCACGCCGCCCTGGAAAGGAACGAGCTTCGCGTCCACTACCAGCCCCAGATGGATCTCTTCAACGGCGCGACCATCGGCCTGGAGGCCCTGCTGCGCTGGCAGCATCCCACCCTGGGGCTGATCTCGCCGGTGCGCTTCATACCCATCGCCGAAGCCTCCGGCCTGATCATTCCCATCGGCGACTGGGTGCTGCGGGAAGCCTGCCGCCAGGCCAGGATATGGCAGCAGGAAGGCTTCCCGGAGCTGCGCCTGGCGGTCAATGTGTCGGCCCTGCAGATGATGAAGGCGGACTTTGCCCAGCGGGTCGAGCAGATCATCCAGGAAACCGGCTTCGATCCGGCCTTGCTGGAGCTGGAGCTGACCGAAAGCCTGTTCCTGAAGACCACCGAGTCCACCAACGCCAACCTCCATGCCTTGCGGCAGAAGGGCATCCGGTTTTCCATCGACGATTTCGGCACCGGCTATGCGGGGTTCCAGTTCCTCCAGTACGTGCCGGTGGGGAAGATCAAGATCGACAAGTCCTTCGTCGACAACGTGACCCAGAACCCCAACGACGCGGCCATCATCCAGGCCATCACCTCCATGGGGCGGGGGCTCAATCTCAAGGTGATCGCCGAAGGGGTCGAATACGAGGGGCAGATGAAATACCTGCGTTCGGTCCATTGCGACGAAATCCAGGGATTCCATTTCAGCCCGCCCCTGCCCACCGAAAACGTCCTGCCTTTCCTGAACCAGACCCGCCTGCCGTCCAGCTTCGTGGCCGTGGCGCCGGGAGAGCTCCGCACCCTGCTGCTGGTGGACGACGAGGACATGGTCCTCGCCGACCTCAAGCGGGTGTTCCGGACCGAGGGCTACCGGATCCTGGCGGCCACCTCCGGCGAGGAGGCCCTGGAGCTGCTGGCACAGTATCCGGTGGGGGTGATCCTGACCGACCAGCGCATGCCGGGGATGAGCGGCACCGAGCTCCTGAGCCGGGTCAAGCTCATCTATCCGAACACGGTGCGCATCATCCTCAGCGGCTACATGGAAGCCGGCGCCCTGGCCCAGGCGATCAATACCGGGGAAATCTACAAGTTCGTGGAAAAATCCTGGGAAAACGACGACGAGCTCCGGGAGGTCGTCCGCGAAGCCTTCATCCGCTACGACACCGCCCGGGCCGCGCCGGCGGGGACTTCGGCCTGATCCATCCGCCGTCCCGGGGTATAATCGCCCCCGTCATTGGGGAGTAGCCGCCCTCCTCCGCGAGGGGCCTGCGTCAACACACTTGTCCGTTCGGGCGTGGCGCAGGCGGTTTCCGGATTTGGCGAGACCTTTGACCACGCTGCTCCATCAGGCCGGGGGGCGGTGCGGTCATGGGTGGATTCGCCGGCCGGAGAAATCAATGGAAGCCTTCCTCGTCTCGACGGGTATCGTCGCCCTGGCCGAAATCGGCGACAAGACCCAACTCCTGTCCCTGCTGCTGGCCGCCCGGTTCCGCAAGCCGCTGCCCATCATCCTCGGCATCTTCCTCGCCACCGTCGCCAACCATGCCCTGGCCGGCGCCCTCGGCGCCTGGATCACCACCCTCCTGGGCCCGGACACCCTGCGCTGGGTCCTCGGCCTGTCCTTCATCGCCATGGCCGCCTGGATCCTGGTGCCCGACAAGATCGACGAGGAGGAAGGCGGCAAGGAGCGCTTCGGGGTGCTGGGGACCACCATCATCGCCTTCTTCCTGGCCGAGATGGGGGACAAGACCCAGGTGGCGACCGTGGCCCTGGCGGCCCAGTACGCCTCCGTCGCGACGGTGGTGCTGGGCACCACCCTGGGGATGATGATCGCCAACGTCCCGGCGGTTCTCCTGGGGGACAAGCTCGCCCACCGCCTGCCGGTGCGCCTGGTCCATGGCGTGGCGGCGGCGATTTTCGCTATCCTGGGAGGGCTCGCCATCTTCAATGCTGGCGGCGCCATCTAAAGGAGCAGCACGCCATGGCCATCCAGCCCGACCGCGCCGATTTCATCGAGCCCCACATTTTCAGCGAGGAAAACCGGGCCGGCGAACGGGGCACCCGCTGGGTGGTGGCGATCACCGCCGCCATGATGGTGGTGGAGATCGTCGCCGGCTGGTGGTTCAATTCCATGGCCCTCCTGGCCGACGGCTGGCACATGAGTTCCCACGCCGTGGCGATCGGGCTCTCGGCCTTCGCCTATGCCGCCGTCCGGCGCTACGCCCGGGACCGCCGCTTCGCCTTCGGCACCTGGAAGATCGAGGTCCTGGCCGGTTTCGCCAGCGCCATTTTTTTGATCGAGGTGGCGGCCACCATGGCCCTCGGTTCCTTCGAGCGCCTGTGGAATCCCCGCCCCATCGACTTCGGCGATGCCATCATCGTCGCTGTCCTGGGCCTCGTGGTGAACCTGGCCTGCGCCCTCATCCTCCACCGCGCCCACGAACACCACCACGGCCACCACGACCACCACAGCCACAAGGTCCACGGCCGCCGGCACGACGATCTCAACCTGCGCTCCGCCTATCTCCACGTCATTGCCGACGCCGCCACCTCCGTGCTGGCCATCGCCGCCCTCCTGGGGGGCATGCTCTACAGCTGGAACTGGCTCGACCCGGCCATGGGCGTGGTGGGGGCGGTGCTGGTGGGGAAATGGGCCTGGGGCCTGGTCATGGCCACCAGCCGCATTCTCCTGGACCGGGAGATGGACCACCCGGTGGTGGACGAAATCCGGGAAACGATTGCCTCCCGGGGCGGCTGGCCGGTGCCGCCGCGCATCGTGGACCTCCACGTCTGGCGGGTCGGGCGCCGCCAGTTCGCGGCCATTATCGGCCTGGTGGCCGCCGATCCGGCGGTCACGCCGGCGGCGGTCAGGGACCTCCTCGGCCGCCACGGGGAGCTGTGCCACGTCTCGGTGGAAGTGAATCGGCCGGCAGCCTGAGGACAGGACTGCCGGCGCGACAGAGAGGCTGCGTCGACTACGGCTGCGGCGAAAAAAAACGACGCCGTTTCATGACGTCATGGCTTGCCGCCGGCCAATCAATAACCGCCGCCGGAAGAACCGGAAGTTCCTCCCGACGAACCGCCCTGGTTCATCATGCCGCCGGAGGAGCTGTCGCGGCTGGAACCGGCGGGCCCGGCGACGCCATGGGCGTTCTGCCATTCGGACGCGGAAATCTTGCCGTCGTGATCGCTATCCCAAGTGTCGAAGTTGGCCAGGGTGTCCTTGGACCGCTTGGCCTCGGTCTTCTCGATATAGCAATCCTTGTTCTTGTCGAGGCGCCGGAATTGCTTCGGCTCCGAAGCCCGCTCATCCGAGGTGCAGGCGACGTTAGCGGAGGCGCTGGTGCCCGACGAACTCATGCCCTGGTCGCGGGTGCTGCCGGCGGTGCCCTGGGCGCCGCTGGTGTCGCTCGACATGCCGCTCTGGCCGGACGTATCGCGGCTGGCGCCGCTGGGGCCCATCTGGCCGGAGGTGCTGCCGGTGTCCGACGGATTGGGGGAAGCGCTCTGGCTGCTCGAACTTCCGGAAGTGCTGGTGTCGTAGCCGGCGGTGAAGCCCGCCAGGGGCACGGCCCCCAGAAGGATGAGGGTGGCGAGTCGCATCTTGCGTTTCATGTCTGCTCTCCTATGAATGGATCATGATGTAGTTCATGGCCGAAGCCAGGCTTCTCATAGAAGCGACTGAACTGTCACTAAGCGTAGGCGGTCCACCTGCTGCTTTCTGTCGGACGACGCGGAATCCTCTGTCAGACAATTCCTGCACGGCCCGGCAGCGCGACGCCCCATGATGCCCGAGCCCATCTCGTCGGTTTTCCCCTTTTCCTCCGCCGGCCCCGGCCGCCTCTGGCGCCATGCCCTGCTGGCCCTGGGCTGCGCCCTGGTGATCGCCCTCCTGGTGGCCAGCTTCTGGCAGGCGAACGCCAGCCTGCAGGCCCTCGGCAAGCTCCAGGCCCAGTCCGAGCGCATCGGCCGCCTGGACAGCCTGCTCATCCAGCTGGCCGACTCGGAAAGCAGCGTGCGCGGCTACCTCCTCTCCCGCAACCGGGAGTACCTGGCCCCCTACGAGGCCAGCCTGGCCACCATCACCTACACCCTGGAAGATATCCGCAGCGATCTCGCCGCTTCCCGGGAAAACGACGCCATCCTGGCCCAGCTGGTCGGCCTGGTGGCCCTCAAGCAGCGCATCCTGGCCAACGCGGTGAGGCGCAGCAGCGGCGGCCAGGAGGCACCCAAGGGCAGCGCCGCCGACGGCAAGCGCTACATGGACCAGATCCGCGACACCCTGGCGGAGATCAAGCGCCGGGAACTGGCCGAGGGGCAGCACTCCCTGGAGCGCTCGGTGAGCTACTTCCACCGCACCCACTGGGTGGTGGCAACCCTGGCCGGCGCCGCCTTCCTGCTCCTCCTGGCCCTCTATTTCGTCCTCCAGCGCCAGCTCCAGCTGCGGGAGCAGATCGCCGACCTGCTGCGCAGCGAAAACCAGCGCCTCGACACCCAGGTCCAGGAACGCACCGCCGAGCTTTCCCATCTCGCCAGCCATCTCACCAACGCCCGGGAGGCGGAGCGGGACCGGCTGGCCCGGGAACTCCACGACGAGCTGGGGGCGCTGCTCACGGCCTCGAACATGGACGCCGGCTGGATCGCCCGCCAGCTCGCCCCCGGCACCCCGGCCCCGATCCGGGAGCGCCTGGAGCGCCTGCAGGAAAATCTCCACAACGGCATCCTCATCAAGCGCCGCCTCATCGACGACCTGCGCCCGCCCCTCCTCAAGGAACTGGGCCTGGTGGCAGCCCTGCGGGCCTTGGCCGAGGATTTTTCCGGGAGCAGCGAAACCCGCCTGGTCCTGGAGCTGCCGGAGGCCGACCTGGCCCTGCCCGCCGACCAGGCCCTCGCCCTCTTCCGCATCGCCCAGGAGGGACTGACCAATATCCGCAAGCATGCCCAGGCCCGGACGGTGAGGCTGGGGCTGGGCATGGCGGACCAGCGGGTCATCCTGCGCCTGGAAGACGACGGCCTGGGCTTCGAACCGGCCCAGGCGGGACGGCGGCGCCATGGCCTGGCCGGCATGCGGCACCGGGTGCAGATGTTCGCCGGGGACTTTTCCGTGGTCAGCCGTCCCGGCAAGGGCACCCGCATCGTCGCCAGCCTCCCCCTCGTCGGTGTCGAGGCGGCCTCAGCCGAGGATCAGGCCGTGGCGGATGGCGTAGGCCGCGATTTCGGCGTTGCTGGATAGGGAGAGCTTTTCCAGGAGACGGGAGCGGTAGGTGCTGACAGTTTTCACGCTCAGGTTGAGGGCTGCGGCGATGTCGGACACCGAAGCCCCCCGGGCCAATTGGAGAAAGACCTCCAGTTCCCGGTCGGAAAGCTGGGCGTGGGTGGGGAGGACGATCTCCCCGGCGCATTCCCCGGCCAGCAGCTCGGCGGTGCGGGTGGAAACGTAGCGCCGCCCGGAGGCGACGGTGCGGATGGCGCGAATGAGCTCGTCCCGCTCGCACTCCTTGGAAAGATAGCCGTCGGCGCCGTGGCGGATCATGGCCAGGGCATAGCGTTCCTCGGGAAAGCCGCTCAGCATCAGGACCTTGGTTTCCGGATACTGCCGGCGCACGGCGCGCAGCACGTCCACCCCGCTTTGCCCGGGCAGGGAAAGGTCCAGGAGCAGGATGTCGCACCCGCACTCCCGCAACTGCTGCAAGGCCTCCTCGCCGGAGGAGGCCTCGAAGATGATGACGATCTCGACTTCCTCGGCCAGCATTTCACGGAAGCCGGCGCGGACAATGCCGTGATCGTCGACGATGGCGAGCCTGAGCATCGGTGCGGGCCAGGAGGAGCTCCCGGCGCCCGGCCGGGAACGTCCCCGGCTCCGGGCTGCCGGGGAGCCGGGATCAGTGGGTTGCGGTAAAAGTCCTGCTGCTGCTCTCGAGGACGGCATGCTGAACCTCGGCACCGAATTCGCTGCCCAGGAGCATGAGCTGCTGCAGATCCACCACGGCCTTTTCGCCCAGGAGCTTGATCAATTCCGTCTGCTTGCTGGCCAGGGCCTGCAGGTCCTCCGGGCTCTGCACCGCCGCCGCGGCCTTGCACTGGTTGATGCCCACCGCCAGGTAGGTCTCCAGGGCGGTGAGCTGGATATTGGCCAACTTGCCGGCCTTCTCGGCCGCGAGGTTGGAAATGGCCTGGAAGGGGGCGAACAGGGTCTCCACGGGGACCGGGGCGAAGGCATTGATTTTCATGGCATGCTCCTTTGGCGATTGAACGGGGAGGCCGAGCTCCTCCAAAACATGAGACCACGGCATGGTGCGGCGCACAATAAATCCAATACCCCATTTTTCCCCGGCGGATACCGCTTGTCCCTGAGGGGTTTGCCTGCCGAAAGACTTATACGACTTCCGACAAGTAACCGGCGGGTGGGGCGTTCGAGGAGCCGGGCGAGGACTGTCTGAGCCCCCGCAGGGGGCGAGTTCCGCAGCCCGGCGGAGCGAATGCCCCGCCCGCCGCGCCCCGGGCTGCCGCTGGTTACCTGTTGGAAGCCGTATTAGGCGGCTCGCCGGGCCGGCCGGATCAACCGGGTATCGGAGGCTGGGCGCTGGCGGCGACGACCCGGTTGCGGCCGGCGCCTTTCGCCTCGTAGAGGGCCTGGTCGGCCCGGCCGAGCAGCATGTCGATGCTGGCATCGGCCGGCGTCAGGGTGGCGACGCCAATGCTGGTGGTGAAGTGCACGGGCTGGCCCTCCGGCACCGGCACTTCCGCCTTGGCGACCGCGTGGCGCAACCGTTCGGCGGCTTCGATGGCCTTGTCCCGGCCGGTTTGAGGCAGCAGGACGGCAAATTCCTCGCCTCCCAATCGGCCCACCACATCCTCCTCCCGCAGGGTCGCCCGGCAGACCCGCACCAGTTCCATGAGGGTCAGGTCGCCGGCATGGTGGCCGTTGGCGTCGTTGATTGCCTTGAAGTGGTCCAGGTCGAGCATGAGGAGGGACATCTCGCCGCCATAGCGGCGGAAGCGGGCCATTTCATGCTCGGCCAGCTCCAGGAAATGCCGCCGGTTGGCGCAGCCGGTCAGCGCATCGGTCCGCGCCTCTTCCTCGAGGCGGCGTTCCAGTTCCTGGCGTTCGGTAATGTCCTGGATCACCCCCAGCAGCTCCATGCGGCCATGGCCGGTGATGTCCTGGATGGTGGCGATGATCTTCGGCTGCCCCTGGGCGCCCAGGGACACCACCTGCCCGATGCCCCGCACCCCGCGCACGGTGCCGTCGGGCAGGACGATCCGGTATTCGAGGTCGAAGCGCCCGCTTTCCCGGCTCTGCCGGATCTCGCTATCGACCCGGGCCAGGTCTTCGGGGTGGACCACCTGCAGGAAGGCGTCGTAGGTCGGCGCCAGGGCGGGGGAAACATAGCCGAGGATGCGGTAGGTCTCGTCCGACCAGCGGATGTCGCCGCTGTCCAGGTCCCATTCCCAATGGCCCAGGTGGGCGATGGCCTGGGCCATCTTGAGGCTTTCCTCGCTCTTGCGCAGGGCTTCCTCGGTTCGCTTCATCGCCTCCCGGGAACGATAGAGGCTGACATGGGTGCCCACCCGCGCCACCACCTCCTCCCGCTGGAAGGGCTTGGTGATGTAGTCCACGCCGCCCGCCTCGAAGGCCCGCACCTTGTCCTCCAGGTCGGAGGCGGCGCTGATGAAGATCACCGGAATCTCCCGCAGGCGCTCGTCCTCCTTCATCCGCCGACAGACCTCGAAGCCATCCATGTCCGGCATGCGGATGTCCAGCAGGACCAGGTGGGGCGGCTCGGCGGCGGCGGAGCGCAGGGCCAGTTCCCCGTTGTTGAAGGGGCGCACTTCATGGCCCTCCGGGACCAGGATGTCCTTCAGGAGCTTGAGGACGGCGGGCGTGTCGTCCACGACGAGGATGTTGCCTTTCACGGGGTCTGTTCCTCCGACTGCCGTTCCACGGCCTCCAGCGCCTGCAGGATCGGCGGGTAGTCATAGCCGGCCAGGCGCGGCGCCAGCATCCTGCCGACGGCCGGATTCTCCCGCTCGATGCGCGCCGCCACCTGGCCGATGCGCTCGACGTTGCCGCGCACCAGTTCCTCCGCCAATTCCCGGCGCAGGGGCAGGGGAAGGGAACCCAGGGCCCCGGGGGAAAGGGGAAGCCCGGCCTCGGCGGGAGCGGCCTCGGCATAGAGGTAGCGCACCCCCAGCTGCCGGGCCATGCAGTCGAAAATATCCGCCGGCCGGTAGGGCTTGCGCACGAAGTCGTCCATCCCCGCATTCAGCAGTTCCGCTTTCTGTTCCTCGAAGACGGAGGCAGTTACAGCCACGATTTTCACCTCCCGGCCGCCGTCCAGGGCGCGGATGCGCCGGGTCGCCTCGATGCCGTCCATGACCGGCATGCGGCGGTCCATCCAGATGAAATGGGGCCGGAAGGTCTGGAACATGTCGACCCCCTGGGCGCCGTCCTCGGCCACCTTGACGGTGAAGCCCACCGCCTCCAGCAGGCGCCGCAGGAGCAGCCAGTTCTCCATCTGGTCCTCGACGATGAGGACCCGGTAGGCCGGCTGGCCGGGCTCCAGGCCGATCACCTGCCCCTTGGCGGCTTCGGCCGGCACCACTTCGGATTCCTCGGCCCTTTCCGCCGGCATTTCCGCCCGGAACAGGGAGCCCTTGCCCGGGGTACTCCGGACCTGGATGGTACCGCCCATCATCTGCAGGTACTCCCGGACAATGGCGAGCCCCAGGCCGGTCCCGGGCTGGGTGCTGGGCCTGCCCACCTGGACGAAGGGTTCGAAGACCCGCGCCTGGTCCGCCTTGCTGATGCCCACCCCGGTATCCTCGACCTCCAGGGTCAGCCGCGGGGCGCCTCCCGCGGCCTTGGCGCCCAGGCGCACGGTGACGCCGCCCTGGTCGGTGTACTTCACCGCGTTGCTCACCAGGTTGATCAGTATCTGGCGCATCTTGGCCTCGTCGCCCCGGATGAAGCGGGGAAACTCGGAGGCCTGGTCGAGGAGGAGCTGTAGCCCCTTCTCCCGGGCCCGCACCTCCAGCATGTCGATGACGTCGCGGACCATGCCCCCCAGGTCGAAGGACTTGACCTCCAGGACGCTGCGGCCGGCGTCGATCTTGGCCATGTCGAGGACGTCGTTGATGAGGCTGAGCAGGTGCTTGCCGCTGCGCTGGATGATGTCGAGGTTTTCCCGCTGGGGCCGGGTCACCCCCGGGTCGCCGCGCATGAGGTCGGAGAAACCGAGGATGGCGTTCAGGGGGGTGCGCAGCTCGTGGCTCATGGTGGCGAGGAAGACGCTCTTGGCCCGGTTGGCGGCCTCGGCCCGCTCCTGGGCCAGCTTGGCCCGGGCCTGGGCCCGCAGCATGGCCTCGGCGACGGCGGAGATCATGGTGCAGTTCACCAGGAAGACCGCCAGACCCAGCCAGTCGCCGGCGTCCTTGATGAAGGGCTCGCCGGTGGGCGACCAGAACACGACCGTCAGGGCGGACAGAAAAGCAGTCAGCAGCCCGGCGGAGATGCCTCCGTAGAGTCCCGCCAGCATCACCATCGGATAGAAGGTTACCCAGGGGATGCGCAGCCCCAACCCCTGCAGGGGCCAGATCCGCAGGAGAGCGCCCAGGATGACGAGGACGACGGCAAGCACGTAGCGCAGCCAGGCGCGGCGAAAATAGTGTCGTAGGTCCATGGGACTGGTCGATGCCCGCCGCGCCCGACCAGCGGGATGGGTCGAAAGCGGCTTGTCACCGCTTAGAGGGAGGTGCGCCGGAAAGATTTCCTGGCGGCCGGCCCTCCCCCGCCGATATTTTTCACCGGCCGGGGAAGGTAGACCGAGCCGGGGTCATCCGGCATCCAACCGGTAACCGGCGGGTGGGGCGTTCGAGTAGCCGGGCGAGGACTGTCTGAGCCCCCGCAGGGGGCGAGTTCCGCAGCCCGGCGGAGCGAATGCCCCGCCCGCCGCGCCGCGGGCTACCGCAGCCTACTTTCTGGATTCCGTATCAGTCCTGCCCGGCCCCGGCGGCGGCGCGCCGCAGGCGGTCGGCCACCGCCGCCCAGGCAGGGCCGGCGGGCAGGGCCTCGACGGCGATCAGGTCGGCGCCGGCCTGGTCCAGCTCCCGCAGTGCGCCGTAGAGCCCATGGGCGTAGCCCGCCGGGTCGGCGGGGAGCAGGCGGAAAACGTGGGGCATGCCGGCCTGGGGGGGCTGGCTGTGACAGAGGACGGCGGCCCGCCGGCCGCTGTGGCGGAGGGCGTTGAGAAAGTCCAGGAGGCGGTCGGCGGCCACCAGCTTGAGGGGTGTCCGGGGGGCGTAGTGGGCTTCCAGGGAGCCGGAGACCCGGGGGGCGCCGGCGGCGGTCTCGATGGCCGGCACGGTGCCCAGGACCTCGCCAAGGGCTTCCGGAGTGACGTGGCCGGGGCGCAGGATCACCGGCTCGCCCCGGGAGCAGTCGATGATGGTGGATTCGATACCCACCTGGCAGGGACCGCCGTCCAGCACCAGGGGCACCCGCTCTCCCAGCTCATCCCGGACGTGGGCGGCCAGGGTGGGGCTGATGCGGCCGAAGCGGTTGGCCGAGGGGGCGGCGACGCCGCCCCGGGTTCCGGCGGCGGCGAAGCGGCGCAGCAGTTCGAGGGCCACCGGATGCCCAGGCACCCTTAAGCCCACGGTATCCTGGCCGCCGGTGACGGCCGCCGGCACCCAGGCCTGCTTCTTCAGGATGAGGGTGAGCGGCCCGGGCCAGAAGGCTTCCGCCAGCTCCCAGGCGGCGTCGGGCACATCTTCGGCCCAGCGCTCGATCCAGTCGTGGCCGGCCACATGGACGATGAGGGGATGGTCCGCCGGCCGCCCCTTGGCGGCGAAGATCTTCGCCACCGCCGAGGGATTGGCGGCGTCGGCCCCGAGGCCGTAGACCGTCTCGGTGGGGAAAGCCACCAGCTCGCCCGCCGCCAGCAGCTCGACGGCGCGGGCGTAGTCGGAATCGGAAGGGGTGGTCATTCGTCCTGGATGCCGATGGCCCGGCGGGCGGCCAGGGCGGTGTCCAGCACCTGGGCCGGGTTCTCGCCGATGACCGTGAAGTGGCCCATCTTGCGCCCGGGCCGGGCGTGGTGCTTGCCGTACAGATGGAGCTTCAGGTTGGGGACGGCGTAGAGCCTGGACCAGTCCGGTTCCCGGTAATGCTCGCCGTCGTACCAGAGGTCCCCCAGCAGGTTCACCATGACCGCCGCGGAATGGGCCCGGGCCTCGCCCAGGGGCAGACCGCAGAGGGCCCGCACCTGCTGCTCGAACTGGTCGGTGACGCAGGCATCGAGGGTGTAGTGGCCGCTGTTGTGGGGCCGGGGGGCCATTTCATTGACCACCAGGCGGCCGCCGCTGACGAAGAACTCGACCCCCATGGTGCCGATGTAGCCGAGCTTTTCGGCGATGCGGTCGGCGATCCGGCAGGCCTCCTCCATGAGGCCCCCGTCGCCTTGGGCGGGGACGATGGAGACGTCCAGGATGCCCTTCCGGTGGCGGTTCTCGCCGGTGGGGAAGCAGCGCACGGCGCCGTCCTCGTCCCGGGCGAGCACCACCGACACCTCGTAGTCGAGGGCCAGCTTCTGTTCGAGGACGCAGATTTCGCCCTTGAAATGGCCGAAGGCCACCAGGGCTTCCTCCCGGCTATTGACCACCGCCTGGCCCTTGCCGTCGTAGCCGAAGCGGGCGACCTTGAGGATGCCCGGGAAGAGTCCGGCGTCCGCTTTCCGCAGGTCGTCCTCGCTCCTGATGGCGGCGAAGGGACCGTGGGGCAGTCCGTTGTCCTTGAGGAAGGTCTTTTCGGCGATGCGGTTCTGGCACACCGCCACGGCGGCGGCGGAGGGGCGCACCGGCACGAACTTGGCGAGGTAGTCCAGGGTCTCGGCCGGGACGTTCTCGAATTCGGTGGTGATGGCGGCGCAGCCCTGGGCCAGGGTGTCGAGGGCGGCGAAATCGTTGTAGGCGGCGGCGAGATGGCGGTCCGCGATCTTGCCGGCGGGGCTGTTGGGGTCCGGATCCAGGACCCAGACCTGATAGCCCATCTCGTGGGCGGCGGCGACGAAGAAGCGGCCGAGCTGGCCGCCCCCCAGCATGCCGAGGGTGGCGGGGGGGAGAATCACATCAGACCTCGGGGAGCTTCATGGCCAGGACCTTCTCGGCCTGGTTCTGGCGGAAAGCCTGGAGCCTGGCGGCCAGTTCCGGGTCCTCGTTGGCCAGCATGGCGACGGCGAAGAGGGCGGCATTGGCGGCCCCGGCCTCGCCGATGGCGAAGGTGGCCACCGGGATGCCCTTGGGCATCTGCACGATGGAAAGCAGGGAATCCTGGCCGGACAGGGCCTTGGACTGCACCGGCACCCCGAGCACCGGCACGGTGGTCTTGGCGGCCAGCATGCCCGGCAGGTGGGCGGCGCCGCCGGCGCCGGCGATGATGGCCTTCAGCCCCCGCTCACTGGCCATGGCGGCGTAGTCGAAGAGCAGGTCCGGGGTGCGGTGGGCGGAAACCACCTTGGCCTCGAAGCGCACGCCGAAGTCCTTGAGGATGACCGCCGCCGCCTGCATGGTGGGCCAGTCGGAATCCGAACCCATGACGACACCGACCAGGGGATGCTTGGGAGCGTTCATCGGGACTTCCTTTCAGCGGCCTCGATGGTGTTGGCCAGCAGCATGGTGATGGTCATGGGGCCGACGCCGCCGGGCACCGGAGTGATGAGGGAAGCCACTTCCTTGCAGGAATCGAAATCCACGTCGCCGCAGAGCTTGCCGTCCGGCAGGCGGTTGATGCCGACGTCAATGACCACGGCGCCGGGCTTGATCATGTCGCCGGTGATCATCTTCGGCTTGCCGACGGCGGCCACCAGGATGTCGGCCCGCTTCGTATGGAACAGCAGGTCTTTCGTCTTGGAATGGCAGACGGTAACGGTGGCGCCGGCGTTGATGAGGAGGAGCGCCATGGGCTTGCCGACGATGTTGGAGCGGCCGACGATGACCGCTTCCTTGCCAGCCAGGTCGACGCCGCCCTTCTCGAACATCTTCATGACGCCGTAGGGGGTGCAGGCGATGAAGCGGGGATTGCCCTGGGCAAGCGCCCCGACGTTCTCGGCGTGGAAACCGTCCACGTCCTTCTCGACGGAGATAGCTTCCAGCACCTTCTCTTCATCGAAATGCTTGGGCAGGGGGAGCTGCACCAGGATGCCGTGGATGTTCGGGTCGGCGTTCAGCTCGGCGATCTTGGCCAGGACCACGGCCTGGTCCACGTCGGCGTCGTAGACGATCTTCTCGGAATGCATGCCGATATTGAGGCAGGCATTCACCTTGTTGCGCACATAGACCTGGGAAGCGGGATTCTCGCCCACCAGGATCACCACCAGGCCGGGGCGATGCCCCTTGGCCGCCAGGGCATCCACCCGGGCCTTGAAGCTCTGGCGCAGTTCCTGGGCCAGGGCGTTGCCGTCGATAATTTGAGCCGCCATCTCGTCAATCCATCCAAAAAGAAAAAGGGGAAAGGCGCCGGCCTTTCCCTTTGAATTGGCGGGATTTTATCAGAGTCGGCGGCTTAGGTCGCGGCCCGTTCGCGCAACTCGGCAGCGAGCCGGTCGAGGGCCTTCTCCCAATCCCCCGGCGCCGGCTGGCGGAAGAGCCGCAGGGAGCCGTACCAGGGGGAATCCTCCCGTTCCAGGAGCCAGCGCCAGTCGGGAACCCAGGGCAGCAGCACCCAGGCGGGCCGGCCCAGGGCCCCGGCCAGGTGGGCCACCGCGGTGTCCACGGTAATCACCAGATCCAGATTGGCCATGAGGGCTGCGGTATCGACGAAATCGGCCAGGTCTCTCCCGGCGTCCAGCAGCGCCATGCCGGCGGGCGCCGCCGCTTCCCGGGCCGCCTCGCCCTTCTGCAGGCTGACGAAGAGGGCATCGGGGGCCGCCCGGGCTAAACGGGCCAGGAGCCCAAAGGGCACCCGGCGGCGGGGATTGCCGGCGAAACCCGGATTCCCGGACCAGCACAGGCCGATGCGACGGCCCGGGGGATAGGCCGCCAGCCGCTCCCGCCAAGCCGCAGCCGCCGCCGGGTCGGCCGTCAGATAGCCCTGGGAGAGGGGCACGGTGGCGGGGACGGTGTCCAGGCGGTGGGCCAGGCTGATGGCGAAGTCCCAGCAGTCCGAATTCCGGGGCGCCAAGTTGCTGCCCCCATGGATTTCGACGCCTTCCAGGCTGCGGAAGAGCCGCGCCAGTTCCGGCCGGCACACCAGCCGCACCCCCACGCCCTGCTCCGCCAGGACCCGGGCGTAGCGGCAGAACTGGATCTGGTCGCCGAAGCCCTGCTCGCCGTGGATGAGGAGAGTCTTGCCGGCCAGGTCCTCGCCCTGCCAGCGGGGACAGCCATAATCCGGCGCCGCCACCTTGTTGGCCCGGTTCTGCATGGCCGGCAGGCAGCGGGTCTCGAAACCGGCCCAGCCCGCTTCCCACTCCCCGAGGAGCAACTGCAGGAGGCCCAGGTTGTAGACGGCATCCGGGTAACCGGAGTCCAGTTCCCTGGCCCGCAGATATTCGCCCCGGGCGGCTTCGTAATGCCCCTGGTCCTTGAGGGCGTTGCCCAGGTTATTGTGGTCCGGGGCGAAGCCGGGCCGGAGTTGCAGGGCGCGGCGGAAGCAGGCCTCGGCCTCGGCCGGCCGCCCCTGATCGAGGAGGGCGATGCCCAGGTCGTTGGCGGCGTCGGGCAGGTCCGGCTGCAGGGCCAGGGCCCGGCGGCTGGCGGCCTCCGCTTCGGCGGACCGGCGCAGTTCCAGGAGGACCCGGGCCAGATTGAGCCAGGGGCCCGGGACGCCGGGGGCGCAGGCGATGGCCTGGCGGAAATGGCTTTCCGCCTCGGCAAGCCCGCCGCGGCGCTGGAGGGCCATCCCGAGATTGTTGTGGCTGGGGGCATGGCCGGGATCGAGGGCGAGGGCCTGGCGATAGGCGGCTTCCGCCTCCTCCCGGCGCCCGGCCTGGTCGAGAATGCCCCCCAGGTTGGCCGGGTAGCGGGCCACCGCCGGCGCCATGCGGACGGCGCGCCGCAGGCAGTCCAGAGCCTCTTCCTGGTCGCCCTGCCGGGCCAGGCAAAGGCCCAGCAGGTGCCAGGCCTCGGCCTCCTCCGGGGCTGCGGCGCAGGCCTGCCGGCAGCAGGCCTCGGCCTCGTCCAAGCGGCCCTGGCGGTAGAGGGCGGTAGCCCGCCCGAGGAGGCCGGCCACCGGCGCCTTGGCGGGCATGGGCTTGGCTTAGGCGCCCTTGGCGGCGGCCCGGCCGGCCTCGAAGGCCCGCCGGTTCTGCTCCACCACTTTCTCGCCCTTGCGCTGGAAGCGCTTCAGGACGCCCTCCAGCAGCACCTCCGCCGGGAAGGGCAGGTGGTCGCCGATGGCCCCCAGCATGACGGTGTTGCCGAGGCGGACATCGCCGAGTCCGAGGGCGATGGTGGTGGCGTCGAAGGCCACCACCCGGGTGCCGCTCTTCCGCATGTCGGCGATGGGGTCCTCCGGATAGTCGAACAGCCCCAGCTCCACCACCGGCGGCACCAGCCGGGCGGTGTTCATGAGGGCAATGCCATCGGGGCGCAGCATGTGGCGCCAGCGCAGGCCCTCGGCCGCCTCGAAGCCCAGGAGCACGTCGGCGGTGCCCGGGGTGATCTGGGGCGACAGCACCTTGTCGCCGAAGCGCAGGTGGGAGGAGACGACGCCGCCCCGCTGGGCCATGCCGGCCACTTCGGTCTTCTTGGCGTCGTAGCCCAGGGCGATGGCGGCTTCGGCCAGGATTTCGGTGGCCGTCATGACCCCTTGGCCGCCGATCCCGACCACCAGGATGTTGGTGTTGGCGCTCATTGGGCCACCTCCTCGACAGCCTTCACGAGCTTGATGGGCGACACCGGCTCATGGTGCTGGATGGCCTTGGGGGCACAAGGCTGCAGGCAGAGGCCGCAGCCGGTGCACACGGAAGACTCGATGCGCACGAAGGCCAGATCCACTTCCCGGCCGGAAGCCTTCACTTCCTTGCCGCGGCGGGTGACGTGGATGGCGGGACAGCCCACCTCGATGCAGTTGCCGCAGCCGGTGCACTTGTCCTCGGCGACCTCGTAGGGCTTGAGCTTGTGGTAGGCCTTGGTGAGCACGCAGGGCTGGTCGGTGATGATCACCGACACCTCGGGGACCTTGACCTCCTCCCGGATGGTCTTGAAGAGCACCGGCAGCTGGTAGGGGTCCACCTTGTGGATGCGTTCCGTCTTGACCCCCAGGGATTCCACCAGCTTCACGAAGTCGATGCGCGGCGCTTCGTTGTCGTGGATGTCGTAGCCGTTGCCCGGGTTGTTCTGGCCGCCGGTCATGCCCACGGCCCGGTTGTCCAGGAGCAGCACGGTGACGTTGCCCTTGTTGTAGACGATGTCCAGCAGCCCCTGCATGCCCATGTGCATGAAGGTGGAGTCGCCGATCACCGCCAGGATGCGCTTGTCCTTGTCGGCTTCGCCCCGGCCCTTGTCGAGGCCCAGGGCGACGCCCATGGAGGCGCCCATGGAGATGCAGGTGTCGAGGGCGTTCCAGGGATGTCCCGCCCCCAGGGTGTAGCAGCCGATGTCGCCGGCGATGGTGAGGTTCTTGACCTGGGACAGGGTGTAATAAACGCCGAGGTGGGGGCAGGCCACGCACATGGTGGGGGGGCGCGGAAAGACCTGCATGGGCGGCGCCACGGTGGTCTCCGGCACCGGCTCGCCGAGGAGCCGGGCGATGGCGGGCTTCAGGATCTGGGGCGAGAGCTCGCCGGAGCGGGGCAGGATATCCTTGCCCAGGACTTCGATGCCGGCGGCCTTCAGTTCCATTTCCACCAGGGGCTCGACCTCCTCGACCACCACCACCTGGTCAGCCAGGGCGGCCAGCTGCCGGGCCTTTTCCACCGGCACCGGACAGGAGAAGCCGAGCTTCAGGACGGGGGCATTCGGGAAGGCTTCCCGGACATGCATGTAGGCGGGGCCGGAGGCGATGAAGCCGACCCGGCGGTCGGCGCCCGCTTCCAGCCGGTTGAGTTCGCTTGCCTCGGCCATCTGGCGCAGGGCCTTGTCCCGCTCGAACATGAGGGGAATGCGCTTGCTGGCGCCGGCCGGGGTCATGACCCAGCGGGCCGGGTCCTTCTTGAAGCCGGCGGCTCCGGGGGCCTCCCGCTCGCCCACCGTCACCAGGCCCTTGACGTGGTTGATGCGGGTGGTCATGCGCAGGATCACCGGCACCTGGAACTTCTCCGACAGGACGTAGCCGAATCGGGTCATGTCGTAGGCTTCCTGGGAATCCGCCGGCTCCAGCACCGGCAGGTGGGCGAAGCGCCCCCAGTAGCGGGAATCCTGCTCGTTCTGGGACGAGGACAGGCCGACGTCGTCGGCAACGGCGATGACCAGGCCGCCCATGACCCCGGTGAGGGTCAGGGTCATGAGGGCGTCGGACGCCACGTTCATGCCCACATGCTTCATGCAGCAGAAGGAGCGGGAACCGGCGTAGGCGGCGCCGATGGCCACCTCCAGGGAAACCTTCTCGTTCACCGACCACTCGGCATAGAGGTCCGGATAGGTGGAAATGACTTCCAGCATTTCGGTGGCCGGGGTGCCGGGGTACGCCGCCGCCACCTTGACCCCCGATTCCCAGACGGCGCGCGCCACCGCCTCGTTGCCGGACATGAGAAGCCGGCTGCTGGCCGGCGCTGGCATGACTGCCGCCATGACTGCTCCTGTGAATGTAGACATCGAAAGAGGGGAATTATAGTCAGCTCCTCCCCGGCCCATTTGATACATCGCAACCGCGAATGGAAATATTTTTGTGTGATATCCGAAATGGCAAAAATGTCCTTCGGCATATTGCACGATGCGAATTTGTTTTTTACCATACGAAATATCGGACGGACTCCAGCTTACCCAGTGAGCCCGTCTCGCGTTAAAGTTGCCATGCAAAACGGGCATGACAACACGACATCAATCCGAGGAGACGAAACATGGCCGACCAGCCTAACGCCCTGCCTGACCCCAACGACACCGACCCCCTGGAAACCCGCGAGTGGACCGAGGCCCTGGAAGGGGTCATCACCCAGGAAGGGGCCGACCGGGCCCACTATCTGATCGAGAAGCTCATCGGCCAGGCCCGGGAAGACGGCATCGACATCCCCTACTCGGCCAATACCGAGTACATCAACACCATCCCCGCCGACCAGCAGCCCAAGTACCCGGGCAACCCGGACATCGAGCTGAAGATCCACAGCTACATCCGCTGGAACGCCATGGCCATGGTGGTGCGGGCCAACAAGCACACCAACGTCGGCGGCCACATCGCCTCCTTCGCCTCCGCCGCCGCCCTCTACGACGTGGGCTTCTCCCATTTCTGGCACGCCCCCAGCGAGCAGCACGGCGGCGACCTCATCTTCTTCCAGGGCCACTCCATCCCCGGCGTCTATGCCCGGGCCTTCCTGCTGGGGCGGCTGACCGAGGAGCAACTGGACAGCTTCCGCCAGGAAACCGGCGGCAAGGGCATCTCCTCCTACCCGCACCCCTGGCTGATGCCGGACTTCTGGCAGTTCCCCACCGTCTCCATGGGCCTCGGCCCCATCCAGGCCATCTACCAGGCCCGCTTCATGAAGTACCTGGCGAGCCGCAACCTCATCGACATCGACAACCGCAAGGTCTGGGCCTTCCTGGGGGACGGCGAGACCGACGAGGTGGAATCCCTGGGCGCCATCGGCATGGCCGGGCGCGAGAAGCTCGACAACCTGGTCTTCGTCATCAACTGCAACCTGCAGCGCCTGGACGGCCCGGTGCGGGGCAACGGCAAGATCATCCAGGAACTGGAAGCCGAATTCCGCGGCGCCGGCTGGAATGTCATCAAGCTCATCTGGGGCACCCACTGGGACGCCCTCTTCGCCCGGGACAAGAAGGGCATCCTCAAGAAGCGCATGATGGAATGCCTGGACGGCGAGTACCAGACCTTCAAGGCCAAGAACGGCGCCTATGTCCGAGAGCATTTCTTCAACACCCCGGAACTCCAGGAGCTGGTGGCCGACTGGACCGACGACGAGATCTGGCAACTGAACCGGGGCGGCCACGACCTCTTCAAGATTTTCGCCGCCTACCAGAAGGCGGTGCACCACAAGGGCCAGCCCACCCTCATCCTGGCCAAGACCATCAAGGGCTTCGGCATGGGCGGGGCCGGCGAGGCCATGAACATTTCCCACCAGCAGAAGAAGCTGGACCACGACTCCGTGCGCCGCTTCCGGGACCGCTTCGACCTGCCGGTGCCGGACGACCAGCTGGGCGAGCTGCCCTACCTGAAGTTCGCCGAGGACTCCGAGGAATACAAGTACCTGCGCGACCACCGCATGGCCCTGGGCGGGTTCCTGCCCCAGCGCCGCCGCAAGGCCGATGCCCTGCCGGTGCCGGCCCTCTCCGCCTTCGATAGCCTCCTCAAGGCTTCCGGCGCCGGCCGCGAACTGTCCACCACCATGGCCGTCGTGCGCATGATGAACATGCTCCTCAAGGACAAGCTCATCGGCAAGAACGTCGTGCCCATCGTGCCGGACGAGTCCCGCACCTTCGGCATGGAGGGCATGTTCCGCCAGTACGGGATCTGGAGCCAGGAAGGCCAGAAGTACGTTCCCGAGGACCATGACCAGCTCATGTTCTACAAGGAATCCGTGGGCGGCCAGGTCCTCCAGGAGGGCATCAACGAGGCCGGCGCCATGGCCGACTGGATCGCCGCCGCCACCGCCTACTCCACCCACAACGTGCAGATGGTGCCGTTCTACATCTTCTATTCCATGTTCGGCCTCCAGCGCACCATGGACCTGTGCTGGGCCGCCGGCGACCAGCGCGCCCGGGGCTTCCTGATCGGCGGCACCGCCGGACGCACCACCTTGAACGGCGAAGGCCTGCAGCACGAGGACGGCCACAGCCTCGTCCTCGCCAACCTGATCCCCAACTGCGTCTCCTACGACCCCACCTTCCAGTACGAGGTGGCGGTGGTCGTCCAGGACGGCCTGCGCCGCATGAACCAGGAGCAGCAGGACGTCTTCTACTACATCACCGTGATGAACGAGAACTACGAGCACCCTGCCATGCCGGCCGGTGCCGAGGCCGACATCATCAAGGGCATGTACCAGTTCAAGAAGGGCGTCGCCTCCGACGCGCCCCGGGTCCAGCTCCTGGGCTCCGGCACCATCTTCCGGGAAGTCATCGCCGCCGCCGAGCTGCTGAAGAACGACTGGGGCATCGAGGCCGACCTCTGGGGCTGCCCGTCCTTCAACGAGCTGGCCCGGGACGGCCAGGACGCCCAGCGCTGGAACATGCTGCATCCCCTGGAGAAGCCGCGCCTTTCCCACGTCGAGAAGTGCCTCAACGACACCCGCGGCCCGGTTGTGGCCGCCACCGACTACGTCAAGCTCTACGCCGACCAGATCCGGCCCTTCATCAACCGCCGCTACGTCACCCTGGGCACCGACGGCTTCGGCCGCTCCGACACCCGGGAAGCCCTGCGCCACTTCTTCGAGGTGGACCGCCACTGGGTGACCCTGGCCGCCTTGAAGGCCCTGGCCGACGACGGCGTCATCAGCCGCGACAAGGTGGCTGCCGCCCTGGTCAAGTACGGCCTGGACGCCAACAAGCCCAATCCGCTGACGGTTTAAGGGAGAGAAGAACGACATGGCCCAATTGGTTGAAGTGAAAGTTCCCGACATCGGCGACTTCTCCGATGTCCCCGTCATCGACCTGTTCGTGAAGCCCGGCGACACCATCAAGGTGGACGACCCCATCGCCACCCTGGAGTCCGACAAGGCCACCATGGACGTGCCGTCCTCCGTGGCCGGCGTGGTCAAGGAAGTCCTGATCAAGGTCGGCGACAAGGTGAGCGAAGGGAAGGTGATGATCAAGGTGGAGAGCGGTGCCGAGGCTGCCGCCCCGGCGCCCCAGCCCGCCGCCGCAGCACCGGCTGCAGCCGCTCCTGCCCCTGCCCCGGCGCCGGCCCCCGCGGCCGCCCCGGCCGGCGGCGTCGTCGAAGTGAAGGTGCCGGACATCGGCGATTTCTCCGACGTGCCGGTGATCGACCTGTTCGTGAAGCCCGGCGACACCATCAAGGTGGATGACGCCATCGCCACCCTGGAGTCCGACAAGGCCACCATGGACGTCCCCTCCTCCGCCGCCGGCGTGGTCAAGGAAGTCCTGGTCAAGGTCGGCGACAAGGTGAGCGAAGGCAAGGTGCTGATCAAGGTGGAAAGCAGCGGCGCTGCCGCGGCAGCGCCCCAACCGGCCGCCCCGGCGCCGGCTCCCGAGCCGGCCCAGCGGCCCGACACCCCGGTAGTCCCCACCGCCCAGGCCCCGGCTGCCGCTCCCGCGCCGGCCCTACCCCTGGGCGCCAAGGTCCATGCCTCGCCCTCCGTCCGGGCCTACGCCCGGGAACTGGGCGCCGACCTCAACCGGGTGCGGGCCACCGGCCCCAAGAACCGCATCCTCCGGGAGGACATCACCGCCTACGTGAAGAGCGTCATGTCCGGCGCTGCTGCCGCCCCGGCGGCGACGGGCGCAACCGGCGGCGGCCTCGACCTGCTGCCGTGGCCGCGCATCGACTTCAGCAAGTTCGGTCCCATCGAGACCCAGCCCCTGTCCCGGATCAAGAAGATTTCCGGCCAGAACCTCTCCCGCAACTGGGTGATGATCCCCGCCGTGACCTACCACGAGGATGCCGACATCACCGACCTGGAAGCCTTCCGGGTCCAGCTCAACAAGGAGAACGAGAAGTCCGGCGCCAAGGTCACCATGCTGGCCTTCCTGGTCAAGGCCTGCGTCAAGGCCATGCAGAAGTTCCCGGAGTTCAACTCGTCCCTGGACGGCGACAACCTGGTGCTGAAGAAGTACTTCAACATCGGTTTCGCCGCCGACACTCCCAACGGCCTGGTGGTGCCGGTGGTGAAGAACGCCGACCAGAAGACGGTGATGGAAATCGCCAAGGAAACCGGCGAACTGGCCAAGCTCGCCCGGGACGGCAAGCTGAAGCCCGCCGACATGCAGGGCGCCTGCTTCACCATTTCCAGCCTGGGCGGCATCGGCGGCACCTACTTCGCCCCCATCATCAATGCGCCGGAAGTGGCCATCCTCGGGGTGAACAAGTCGTCCATGAAGCCGGTGTGGGACGGCAAGCAGTTCGTGCCGCGCCTCACCCTGCCCCTGTCCCTGACCGCCGACCACCGGGTCATCGACGGCGCCCTCGCCACCCGCTTCAACGTCTATGTCGCCCAGCTCCTGGCCGACATGCGGCGGATGATCGTCTAAGGGGACAACGGAATGGCTCAACTGATTGAAGTCAAGGTTCCCGACATCGGCGATTTCTCCGATGTCCCCGTCATCGACCTGTTCGTGAAGCCCGGCGACACCATCAAGGTGGACGATCCCATCGCCACCCTGGAGTCCGACAAGGCCACCATGGACGTTCCCTCTTCCGCCGCCGGCGTGGTCAAGGAAGTCCTGGTGAAGGTCGGCGACAAGGTCAGCGAAGGCAAGCTCCTGATCAAGGTAGAGAGCGGAGCCGAGGCTGCCGCCCCGGCTCCCCGGCCGGCCGCCCAGGCGCCGGCTGCGGCCCCAGCTCCGACTCCCGCTCCGGCGGCCGCCAGCCACAGCGGCAACGCCGACCTGGAATGCGAGATGCTGGTCCTGGGCGCCGGCCCCGGTGGCTATTCCGCCGCCTTCCGGGCCGCCGACCTGGGCATGAAGACCCTCCTGGTGGAGCGCTATTCCACCCTGGGCGGCGTCTGCCTCAACGTCGGCTGCATCCCGTCCAAGGCCCTGCTCCACGTCGCCGCCGTCATGGACGAGGCCCAGCACATGGCCGACCTGGGGGTGAGCTTCAACCCTCCGCAAGTCGACATCGACAAGCTGCGGGCCCACAAGTCCAAGGTGGTGGGCAAGCTCACCGGCGGCCTCGCGGGCATGGCCAAGGGCCGCAAGGTCGAGGTGGTGCGGGGCTACGGCAGCTTCCTCGACCCCAACCACGTCGAGGTGGAACTCACCGAGGGCAGCGGCCAGGACAAGACCGGCGGCAAGAAGGTCATCAAGTTCCAGAAGTGCATCATCGCCGCCGGCAGTGCCGCGGTGCATCTGCCCTTCATCCCCCGGGACCCGCGCATCGTCGATTCCACCGGCGCCCTGGAGCTGCGGTTCGTGCCCCAGCGCCTGCTGGTCATCGGCGGCGGCATCATCGGCCTGGAAATGGCCACGGTTTACTCCTCCCTGGGGTCCCGCATCGAGGTGGTGGAAATGGCCGATGCCCTCATGCAGGGCCCCGACCGGGACGCCGTCAAGGTCTGGGAGAAGCAGAACCTGCACCGCTTCGACAAGGTCATGCTGAAGACCAAAACGGTGGCCGTGGATGCCAAGGACGACGGCCTCTGGGTCAAGTTCGAAGGCGAAGGCGCCCCGGCCGAGCCCCAGCGCTACGACATGATCCTGCAGTCCGCCGGGCGCACCCCCAACGGCCGGAAGATCGGCGCCGAGAAGGCGGGCGTGGCGGTCAATGACCGGGGCTTCATCCCGGTGGATGCCCAGATGCGCACCAACGTGCCCCACATCTTCGCCATCGGCGACATCGTCGGCCAGCCCATGCTGGCCCACAAGGCGGTCCATGAGGCCCATGTGGCGGCGGAAGTCGCCGCCGGCCAGAAGGCGGCCTTCGACGCCCAGGTGATCCCCGGCGTGGCCTACACCTCCCCGGAAGTGGCCTGGGTCGGCTACACCGAGGACCAGGCCAAGGCCGAGGGCCGCAGGATCGAGACCGCCAAGTTCCCCTGGGCGGCCAGCGGCCGGGCTATCGCCAACGGCGCCGAGTACGGCTTCAGCAAGCTCATCTTCGACGCCGAGAGCCACCGGATCATCGGCGGCGCCATCGTCGGCCCCTCGGCCGGCGACATGATCGGCGAAGTGGCCCTGGCCATCGAGATGGGCTGCGACGCAGTGGATATCGGCAAGACCATCCACCCCCATCCGACCCTGGGCGAAACCATCGGCCTAGCGGCGGAAGTGGCCCACGGCTCCTGCACCGACGTGCCCCCGGCCCGCCGGAAGTAAAGTCTTCTACCCTGCGCCTTTTGGCGTTTTATCGGGCGACGGCATGGCCGTCGCCCGTTTTTTTTGCCCCGGCAAAAGAATCCGGCCCACGGGCTACTCGCCCTTGCGCCAGTCCCGCAGGGTTTCCTTGGGCGGGGGTGGCGGCGCCCGGCCGGAATCCCGGTCCCGCAGGAGGGGGATGGCCGCCCCCAGGACCAGGACGATGCATATGCCCAAGGCAATCCAGACTTCACTCATTCCATTTCTCCATTCCAGCCGGGCGTAGGCGCCCCCCCGAGTATCCTTCAACTTATTGCTTTTTCACAAAAAAGCCGGCTATGCCATGGCTATAATCGACGCTTTCCCCTGGGCCTTTCCCACCTGCCATGAAAAATTCTTCCCACCGCAAGGCGGGTCGTTTCCCTACTGTCCCCGCATCCAGGGTCACGCCATCGACCTTTCTCCGGTGGTTATGGACAGGCAATGTGCTGGCCATATCCCTTCTGGTCGTCCTGATCGGCCTGATGCTGCACGAGGACAGGGCAATCTATCGGGAACGGGCGGTTTTGACCACCCGGAACCTGGCCCAGGTACTGCAGCACAATATTGGCGCCCTGATCGCCAAGACCGATGTTTCCCTGCAGACCATCGCCCATGAGGTGGACAGGCAGGCTGCCCGCGGTGGCCTGGACGGGAGGGCCCTCGACAATATCCTGGCGCAGCAAAAGGCCCTGCTGCCCGAACTGGCCTTCATGCGCATCGCCGATGCCAGCGGAAACATTCGCTACGGCCTGGTAGGCATGCCCTCGCCCCCGATCGTCGTAGCCGACCGCGGATATTTCATCGATGCCCGGCAAAACGCCGATGCCGGGCTCGTCATCGATGGGCCAATGACATCCAAGATCACTGGCCGTTGGGTGGTTGTCCTGTCCCGGCGCCTCAACCTGCCGGACGGCAGTTTCATGGGCGTCGTCTATGCCGGCATCGAGATCGGGCATTTCCAGGAACTCTTCTCAAGCATGGATCTGGGCACCGGTTCCGCCATCGCCCTGTACACGGGGGATCAGCGCCTCGTCACCCGTTATCCGGCCATCCCGGAATCCTTGGCGGCCATCGGCACCGCGACAGTTCAGCCCGCCCTCCAAGCGAGCGGCACCGCCAACCCGGCCGAAGACAGCTGCGCCGCCAGCGCCGAGGGCCACGGCGAATGCGTCGCCAGCCATTTCGCCATCAGCAGCTACCCTCTTTCCATCATAGTCACCCTGACGGACGAGAACTACCTCGCCCCCTGGCGGGCGGAAGTGGTCAGGATGGCAGCCCTGAGCAGCCTGCTCATCCTGGGGCTGCTGCTGGGGTCGTGGACGGCGTACCGGCTCTGGCACCGCCAGCGGCTGGCCGCCGAGTCGCTGCGGGAGAGCGACGAGCGCTTCCGCCTCATGGTGGAGAGCGTGCGGGACTACGCGGTCTTCATGCTGGACGCCGGAGGCCGGGTGGCTACCTGGAACGAGGGAGCACGCCGGCTCACCGGCTACCCGACGGAGGAAATCGTCGGCCGGCCCCTGGCCAGCCTCTACCCGGCCGGCAAGGAGAATGGAGAGGAAGCGGCCAACGTCCTGCGGCAGGCGGAAGCCGAGCCGAGTTGCAGCAGCGAGGGCTGGCGGCTGCGCAAGGACGGCGGCCTGTTCCGGGCCAACACGGTGGTCACGGCCGTACGGGACGAAGCCGGCCGACTGCGGGGCTTCACGGTCATCCTCCAGGACGTCACCGACCAGCGCCTGGCCGAACAGGCGGCCAGGAAGGCGAACGCCCTGCTGCTGGAGGCGGTGGAAAGCGTCGCCCTGGGCTTCACCATCTACGACCCCGACGACCGGCTGGTCATCTGCAACGAGGCCTATCGCGACTTCTACCGCACCAGCCGCGACATGATCGTACCCGGCGTCCGGTTCGAGGATCTGGTGCGCTACGGCGCGGAACGGGGGCAATACCCGGAGGCGGCCGGCGAGATGGAGGCCTGGGTCCGGGAGCGGGTGCGAACCCACCAGTCGGCCGACGGCAGCCCCCAGGAACAGCGCCTGGACGACGGCCGCCACCTCCTCATCGTCGAATACCGGACCCCGAGCGGCCACATCGTCAGCAACCGCCTGGACATCACCGAACTCCACCGCCACCGGCATCAGCTGGAACAGTTGGTGGAGGCCCGCACCGCCGAACTGCGGGCCTCCATGGCCCTGTTGCGGGAAAGCGAGGAACGCTTCCGTTCCGCCTTCGAGCAGGCGGCGGTGGGACTCGCCCATGTCTCCCTGACCGGCGCCTGGCTGCGGGTGAACGAAAAGCTGTGCGCCATCGTCGGCTACAGCAGGGACGAGCTGCTGGGCCTCAATATCCGCGACGTCACCTACCCCGGCGACCTGGAAGCATGCATCGAAGGGGCGAAAAAGGTTTATTCCGGGGCCCAGCCGAGCTTCTCCCTGGAAAAGCGCTACCGGCGCAAGGAGGGTTCCTTCATCTGGGTGAATCTGCGCATTTCCCTGGTGCGTACGGCGGCCGGAAAGCCGGACTATTTCATGGCCGTGGCGGAGGACATCCAGCGCCGCAAGGAAACGGAGCTGGCCCTGGCGGAAGAGCGCCAGGCCAACCAGAAATTCCAGGACTCCTACCAGCGGCAGCTGGAGCAGCAGGTGGCGGAACGGACCGCCGAACTGGTGGCCGCCAACCGGGAATTGCAGGGTTTCACCTACGCCGCCTCCCACGACCTGAAGGCCCCCCTGGGCCGCATCAACAGCTTCAGCGCCCTGCTGGAGCGCAATTACCGCGAGCACCTGGAAGGCGACGGGCTCCTCTTCCTGGATTTCATCCGCAGGAACGCCACTCGCATGGCGACGCTCATCGACGACTTGCTGGCCCACGCCCAGATCGAGCAGAAAATTCTCACCCCCCAGCCCCTGGACCTGGAAGAGGCTGTCCGGCGCGCCCTCAAGGAGAGGGAGGAGGAAATCCGGCAGGGCGGCGCCCTGATCCATGTCGACCTGCCCCCGTCCACGGTCCTGGCCAGTGCCCATGGCCTGGCCCAGGTGCTGCGGAACCTCCTGGAAAACGCCCTCAAGTACTCGGCCCAGGCGAATCCGCCGGTGATCGAGATCGGCGGCCAGCCGGAGGGCGGCCGCTATCGCCTGTGGGTGCGGGACAACGGCATCGGCTTCGACATGGTCTACCACGACCGGATTTTCGAAATTTTCCGACGCCTGCACACCTACGAGGAATTCCCGGGCAGCGGGGTCGGCCTGGCCCTGGTCCGGAAGGCCATGGAGCGCATGGGCGGCCGGGTGTGGGCGGAAAGCGCCCCGGACCGGGGCGCCAGCTTCTATCTGGAACTGCCGGTGCAGCCGGCATAGCCGGCCCGGCGGTTGCCGAGGCCGCTACGCCGAACCGACCTCGTCCGCCGCCATCACCCGGCTGGCCGGGAAGCGGGCGGTGAAGCAGCTGCCCTGGCCGGGGGTGCTGCGGATATCGAGGCTGGCCTGATGGCGGGAGAGGGCGTGCTTGACGATGGAAAGGCCGAGGCCGGTGCCCCCGCTTTCCCGGGAGCGTCCCCGGTCCACCCGGTAGAAGCGCTCGGTCAGGCGGGGAATGTGCAGGGGATCGATGCCGATGCCGCTGTCCTCCACCGCGAACTCCGCCCCTTCCGGTCCGATGGCCCAGCGCAGGGTAATCCTGCCTCCATCGGGGGTGTAGCGCACGGCGTTGGACACCAGGTTGCCCAGGGCGCTGGCGATTTCGCTCTCCTCTCCCCGCAGGTCGCCGCTGCCCCGGCTTTCCAGCCGGATGTCGTGGCGCCCGGCGGACAGGGCATGGGCATCCTGGAAGAGCTTGTTCACCAGGGCGGCGGCGTCCACCCGCTGATCCTCCGAGGGCGGCGGCGCCGATTCGATGGAGGACAGGGTCAGGAGATCCTGGACGAGACGCAGCATGCGGTCGGACTGCTCCGTCATGAGGGCCAGGTAATGGGAGCGCTCCTCGGCGGTCAGCTCCATTTCCCGGAGGGTCTCCAGGAAGCCGCTCAGGACGGTGAGGGGGGTGCGCAACTCGTGGGAGACATTGGCGACGAAATCCCGCCGCATCTGGTCCAGGCGTTCGGCCTGGGTGACGTCCTTGACCTGGATGAGCTGGCGGTCGGGACCATAGTCCGTCACCCGGATGGAGAGGCTGGCCCCATCGTTGCGGTCCGACCTGAAGCGCAGGGGTTCCGCGAAGTCGCCGGCATTCAGGTAGGCGACGAAGGCGGGCTGGCGGACCAGGTTGATGATGGGCTGGCCGAGGTCGGTACGCCGGCTGATGCCCAGATAGCGTTCCGCCGACCGGTTGCACCATTCGATCCTCCCGGTCAGGTCGAGGGCCACGATGCCGTCGTTGAGAGCCTGGCCGGCAGTGGCGAAGCGCTCCACCTCGCCCTGGAGGTGCCCGATTTCCCGGCGCAGCTCCCGCTCGTGCCGATAGACCCGGAAAAAGGGCTCATACCAGATGCCCGTCCCATCCAGATCTGCTGCCGGCGAGGGGGCGCGGGACCAGCGGTCGATGAGGAACCAGTGCCGCAGGTGATAGGCCAGCTGCCCCACGAGGGCCAGGGAAAACACCACCCAGCCGGCGATCGGCGCCACCAGCCAGCCCAGGAACAGGCCGAGGGCGGCGGAAGCGGCCAGGTAGGCCTGGGCGGTGACGAGGGAGACCGGCATGGCAGCGCCCCTCAGTTGCCGCGGAAGCGGTAGCCGGTGCCCCGCACCGTCTCCACCCGCTCATGGCGCCCGGAGGGTTCCAGGGCCGCCCGCAGGCGCCGGATATGGACATCCACGGTACGCTCCTCGATGAAGACGTGGTCGCCCCAGACCTCGTCCAGCAACTGGGCCCGGGTATAGACCCGCTCCGGGTGGGTCATGAAGAAGAAGAGCAGGCGGAACTCGGTGGGGCCCAGCTCCAGCGGCTGGCCGCCCACCGTCACCCGGTGGGTGCCGGGGTTGAGCGCCAGGCCGTCCACTTCCACCGTCTCCCCCGCCAGATGGGGCGATCGCCGGCGCAGCACGGCCCGCACCCGGGCCACCAGTTCCTTGGGGGAGAAGGGCTTGGTCACGTAGTCGTCGGCACCGGCTTCCAGGCCCTGGATCTTGTCTTCCTCATGGACCCGAGCGGTGAGCATGATGATGGGCAACTCCCGGGTGCGCTCGTCCTGGCGCAGTTTTTTCGCCAGCGCCACGCCGGACTGGCCCGGCAGCATCCAGTCGAGGATGGCGACGTCCGGCATGGCCGCCCTGATGGCTGCTTCGCCCTCCTCGGCGCTGCCGGCGCGGATCACCTCGAAGCCGGCATGCCGGAGATTGACGGCCAGCAATTCCTGGATGGCCGGCTCGTCCTCCACCACCAGGATGGCGGGACTCACGCCTTCTTCTCCTTGGGAGGATGGCGGATATCCCGGCCTTCGGCGATGTAAATCACCTGCTCGGCGATATTCGTGGCATGGTCACCGATGCGTTCCACCGAGCGGGCGATCCAGATGACGTCCATGGCACCGGAAATGGTCCGGGGGTCTTCCATCATGAAAGTGACGAGCTGGCGGATGATGGCCTTGAAGCCCACATCCACGTCGTCGTCGCTGCGGATCACTTCCACGGCCGCTGCGGTATCCATGCGGGCGAAGGCATCCAGGGCCTGGCGCAGCATGGTGACGGCCATGGATGCCACATGCCGGACATCGATGGCATCTCCGGGAGCCATGAACTGGCCTCGTTCATGAAGCCGGCGGGCGCCCTTGGCGATCTTCTTGGCCTCGTCCCCCGCCCGCTCCAGGTTGGTGACGATCTTGCTGACGCCCATGATCAGCCGCAGATCGAAGGCCGCGGGCTGGCGCTTGGCGATGACCTGGACACATTCGTCGTCGATCATCTGCTCGAAGTCGTTGACCTTCTTGTCCGCCGCCACGATGTCGGCCACCACTTTGATTTCGCCGGTATGGTAGGCGTCGGTGGCGGCCTGGATCTGGGACTCCACCAGGCCGCCCATTTCCAGGACGTGGGTGCGCAGGCGGTTCAGTTCCTCGTCGAAGGCCCGGATGACGTGTTGCACATGTTCGCTCATGACATTCCTTCCTCAGCCCATGCGGCCGGTAATGTAGTCTTCGGTACGCTTGTCCTTCGGCTTGATGAAGACGTCGTCGGTCTTGCCGAATTCCACCAGTTCCCCCAGGTACATGTAGGCGGTGAAGTCGGAGACCCGGGCCGCCTGCTGCATGTTGTGGGTGACGATGGCGATGGTGAATTCCGATTTCAGCTCGTGGATGAGCTCCTCGATGCGCATGGTGGAAATCGGGTCCAGGGCCGAGGTGGGCTCGTCCAGGAGCAGCACCGAGGGCTTCACCGCCACGCCCCGGGCGATGCACAGGCGCTGCTGCTGGCCGCCGGAAAGGCCGGTGCCGGCCTGGTTGAGCTTGTCCTTCACCTCGTCCCAGAGGGCCGCCTTGGTCAGGGCCCATTCCACCCGGTCGTCCATGCGGCTGCGGGAAAGCCGCTCGTGCATGCGCACGCCGAAGGCGATGTTCTCGTAGATGGACATGGGGAAGGGGGTCGGCTTCTGGAACACCATGCCCACCTTGGCCCGCAGGGCGATGGTATCGACCCCCTTGTCCAGGATGTTGCTGCCCTCGATGAGCAACTCCCCCTCGGCCCGCTGGCCGGGGTAGAGGTCGTACATGCGGTTGATGGTGCGCAGCAGGGTGGACTTGCCGCAGCCGGAGGGGCCGATGAAGGCGGTGACCTTGCCCTTGAAGATGTCGAGGTTGATGTTCTTCAGGGCCAGGGTCTTGCCGTAGTAGAAATTCAGATCCCTGATGCTGATCTCGGGCGTCAGGTTCTGGATGGATTGATCGACGGGCATCATGTTCTTTTCCGAATAATTTTGGGTCAGCGCTGCTCCACCTTCCTGAACATCACGCGGGCGACGATGTTGAGGAGGAGAACGCCGAGGGTAATGAGGAAGACGCCGGCCCAGGCCAGCTGCTGCCAATCCTGGAAGGGGCTCATGGCGAACTTGAAGATGGTCACCGGCAGGTTGGCCATGGGTTCGGAAAGGTCGACGCTCCAGAACTGGTTGGACAGGGCGGTGAAAAGAAGCGGCGCGGTTTCGCCGGAAATCCGGGCCAGGGCCAGGAGGATGCCGGTAACCACCCCGGTCTTGGCCGAGCGCAGGGTAACCAGCATGATCACCTTCCATTTCGGCGCCCCCAGGGCGTAGGCCGCTTCCCGCAGGGTGTTGGGGACCAGGGCCAGCATGTCCTCGGTGGTGCGCACCACCACCGGAATCACCAGCAGCGCCAGGGCAATGGCCCCGGACATGCCGGAGAACTTGCCGACATTGGCCACATAGACGGCATAGACGAAGAGGCCGATGACGATGGAGGGGGCCGACAGCAGGATGTCGTTGATGAAGCGGGTGACCTTGCCGAGCAGGGTGCGCTGGCCGTACTCCGCCAGGTAGATGCCGGCCAGGATAGCCACCGGGGTGGCCATGGCCATGGCTAGGCCGACCATGATGAGGCTGCCGGCGATGGCGTTCTTGAGGCCGCCGGCGCTGCCCGGGGGCGGCGTCATCTCGGTGAACAGGCTCATGGACAGGGCCCCGACCCCGAGGTCGATGACCATCCACAGGATCCAGGCCAGCCAGAAGAGGCCGAAGGCCATGGCGGCCAGGGACAGGGAAAGGGCCAGGAAATTGACGGCCTTGCGGCGGATGCGGAGGTGATTCATGGTCAGCTCCTGGCGCCTTCGCTGCGCTGCAGGGACGTCAGCAGCAGCTTGGAAAGGGAGAGCACCACGAAGGTGATGACGAAGAGGATGAGGCCCAGCTCCACCAGGGCCGAGGTATAAAGACCCGGGGTGGCCTCGGCGAATTCGTTGGCCAGGGCCGAGGTGATGCTGTTGCCGGGCATGAACAGGGAGACGCCGGACAGGAGGCTGGCGTTGCCGATGACGAAGGTCACCGCCATGGTTTCCCCCAGGGCGCGGCCGAGGCCCAGCATGACGCCGCCGATGACCCCCACCCGGGTATGGGGCAGGACCACGTTCCACACCACTTCCCAGGTGGTGCCGCCGAGGCCATAGACCGATTCCTTGAGCAGGGGCGGGGTGGTCTCGAAGACATCCCGCATCACCGAGGTGATGAAGGGGATGATCATGATGGCCAGGATGATGCCTGCGGCGAGGATGCCGATGCCCAGGGCCGGCCCGGAAAAGAGCCCGCCGACCACCGGCAGCTGGCCGAGGGTCTTGCCGATCCAGGGCTGGACATGCTCGGCGAAGATGGGAGCGAACACCAGGAGCCCCCAGATGCCGTAGACGATGCTGGGGATGCCGGCCAGGAGCTCGATGGCGATGCCCAGGGGGCGGCGCAGCCAGGCGGGGGAGAGCTCGGTCAGGAAGAGGGCGATGCCGAAGCTGATGGGCAGGGCGATGACCAGGGCGATCAGGGAGGTGACCAGGGTGCCGTACATGGGCACCAGGGCGCCGAACTGCTCGGCCGGGGGATTCCACTCGCTGCTGGTGAGGAAGCCGAAGCCGAAGGTGGTGATGGAAGGCCAGGCGCTCCAGGTCAGGGAGGCCACGATGCCCACCAGGAGGACCAGGGTGACGACGGCGAAGGCGCGGGTGAGGTTGAAGAACAGGGCGTCGCCGAACCGGCCCCGGGCATGGGATCGGCCGATCAGCGCCGAGGGGGGGGTGCCGGCAGCTTCCGCAACCGATGGGCCGAAGGTGCCCGCTTCAGTGGATTGATTCATTACGGCGATTCGAGGTTTGAGAGTCGTGTTGCTTTTCAACCCGGCAGTCTACACAGGAATCCCACTCTCCGCGCAGGGCGGAAAGTGGGATGGCGAGCGCTTGGCCCGGTGCGCTTACTTGGCGGAGAACAGCGGCTTGCCGGCAGCGTCCTTGATATTGCTGGACCAGGAAGCGTGGATCAGCTTGACCAGGCCGTCGGGCAGGGCCACGTAGTCCATGTCCTCGGCCATCTTGCCGCCGTTCTTGTAGGCCCACTCGAAGAACTTGAGGACCTCGGCGCCCTGGGCCGGCTTGTCCTGGACCTTGTGCATGAGGACAAAGGTGGCGCCGGTGATGGGCCAGGCTTCCTTGCCCGCCTGGTTGGTCAGGATCTCGCCGAAGGCGGACTTGCCCCAGTTGGCGCCGGCGGCGGCGGCCTTGAAGCTAGAGTCATCGGGCGCAACCCAGTTGCCGGCGGCGTTCTGCAGGGTCACCCAGGTCAGCTTGTTTTGCTTGGCGTAGGCGTATTCCACGTAGCCGATGGAGGAGGGAATACGCTGGATGAAGGCGGAGACGCCCTCGTTGCCCTTGCCGCCCATGCCGGCGGGCCACTGCACCGCGGTACCCTCGCCCACCTTCTGCTTCCAGTCGGGGCTGACCTTGGACAGGTAGTTGGTGAAGATGAACGTGGTGCCGGAACCGTCGGCCCGGCGGACCACGGCGATATCAGTGGCAGGCAGGCTGAGCTTCGGGTTGAGGTCGGCGATGGCCTTGTCGTTCCACTTGCTGATCTTGCCCAGGTAGATATCGGCCAGGACGGCACCGGTAAGGCGCAGCGCCCCGGGCTGGATGCCCGGCACATTGATGACCGGCACGACGCCGCCGATCACGGCGGGAAACTGGGTCAGGCCGCCCTTGTCCAGGTCCTCGGCCTTCAGGGGCATGTCGGAGGCGCCGAAATCGACAGTCTTGGCATTGATCTGCTTGATGCCGCCGCCGGAGCCGATGGATTGGTAGTTGATGCGGTTGCCGGTGGCCTTTTGATAGGCATCCGCCCACTTGGCGTAGAGGGGAGCGGGGAAGGAGGCGCCGGCGCCGGTGATTTCGGCCGCCTGGGCGGCGACAGCGGCGGCCCCCAGGGCAACGGCAAGCATCGTCGCCCGGAAAGATTTGAAGTTACGCAACATCTGTGTCCCTTTATGATTGACCGGATTCACGCTTTGACCGGACGTTATGGCAGACGTCCCAGGGTCGGAATCTCTTCCATCGAAGAGCAGGCACAGTGTAGGTGGCGAATGTTACAGCGTCGTGACAGGTTCCCCGGCGCTGCGGCAGCGTGCCGCAGCAACCGGCTTGGCGCTGGCATATAATTTCCCCATGCTCAACTGGATCACCTCTCGTCTCGGCAATTCGGCTCCCGAAGTCCCCAGCCATCCCCTGGGCAGCGACAAGGCGATCGAGGCCTTCCTGGCCGGGCTGCCCGGCGCCAATCCGCAACGCACCCTCGGGGAACTGAACGAATGGCTCGGCGACCCGACGAGCCTCATCGACCGCCTGCCGGTGAAGCAGGCGGCCCGGGCGGTGGAAAGAATCGATGAATTCGCCCAGGATGCCGTGGCCGGCTGCTGGGCCGCCCTGCTGCTGGAAGCCAAGGCCAACCGCACGAACCAGCTCGCCATCGGCACCCTGAAGGCCTACTTCGCCAACAGCCAGGCCTGCAATCGCCGGATTCTCGACCTCCTGGCCGCCGAATCGAACCTGGAACAGGAGCCGGCCAAGCGCCAGCTGGCCCAATTTGCGGCCCGGGCCATGCACAACTGGGGCGAGCTCAAGAAACTGGGCCGCATGAACTATCTGGTCGCCGAGCCGTCCTGGTGGACCGACGTCCATGCCTTGCTCCGCCAGGCCCGGAACCTGGGCCTCGCCCATATGGCCCTGACCGTCTATCCCCAGCACCGGCTGCTCTCCAGCGTCTGGAGGGAATACCAGATCGGTCTGCTGTTCGAGACCGCCCCCCTCACCAACCTGACCGTCAACGAGATCGACGCCACCGACCGCCTGGTGCGCTGGATCGAGCCCCACTGCCGGTTCGTCGATACCCCCTCGCCCCAGACTCCCTTCTGCATCAACCCGGACGGGGGCAACATGCCGGCCCGCCGGCAGGAGGACGATGACTACGGGCCGGACACCCGCTTCTTCGGCATCGGCCAGGGGCAGAACCAGCTCGCCCAGCTCCACGCCGCCCTGGTGCGCGAACAACGCCTTCCCGAGTGGCTGACCGCCAGCGGCTGCAGCCTCGAGCAGATGCAGCAACTCCTTCAGAGCCTGCTTGCCAACTGGTCTGCCACCCCCCCTAACCGCCGCCACCCCCGGCTCAGCGCCAAGGGCACCATCCGGGTGGTGAATGGGCTCGACATGGTCCGGCGCATGCTGGCCGCCTCGGAGTTCGCCCGCTCCGGCCGCGACCTCGATTACGACAACTACCTGAAGAATTTCCACACCCGCTACCGCGAGCAGGCCGCCCTCACCGCCGCGCCGCCGCCGCCCCCGAAGACGCCCATGGACGTGCTGCGCCTGCTGGAGACCGCCGGGGACCAGCAGATGATGGAGCCATGGGAAATCATCGACGTCAGCCGCGGCGGGCTCGGAGTCCGCTTCGCCGCCCGGCGCCCCTGGCAGCGCATCGGCGCCCTGGTGGCCTACCGCATGGACGACGAGCTGGACTGGCACATCGGCATCATCCGCCGCCTCGGCTCCAGCCACGGCAAGCCCAACGCCGGCCTGAGCTGCTTCGGCGGCACGCCGGCCTGCTCCCAGGTGCGCCTGGCCTCGACCCTGGTGGCCCAGGATGCCTGGAGCCAGCGCACCCAGGAAACCTCCGGCCTGGGCTGGCACAACGCCATCCTGCTGTCGACGGAATCCCGGCTGATCCTGATCCCGAGCGGGACTTTCTCCCCGGACCACCCCATCCATCTCTCGGTGGGGGGGCGCTGGCGCAGCGCCCGCCTGGTGAAGCTCCAGGGCCGGGGCAACGACTACGACCTGGCCAGCTACCAGGAAGACGAAGCCCCGGCCGCGTAGCGGGCTACTTGCCGTTCTTGGCCGGCCGGCCGGTCTTGATCACTTCCACCTTCTGCAGGGCGGCCACCAGCTCGGCGTCGCCCAGGGCCGCCAGCAGGGACACCCCGGCCCGCAGGACCTCGCTCTTCTTCGACACCATGCCCTTGTCCAGGAGCCGCTTCTTGAGGGCGGCGATCTGGGCGTATTCGTTTTCCGGCATAGTGAAGCTGTCGCGCACCAGCTTGGGTTTCCTGGCCTTCGGCGCCTTGGCTTCCTTGTCGGCCTTGGGCTCCTTGGCCGCCTTGGCGGGCTTGCCCAGGGGCTTCTCGATCTTGACCGCCTGGGCTGCCGCCAGGGCCTTGGCCAGGGCTTCCTTGGACGCCTGCAGCGCCGGGTCCAGGGGTTTGGCGGCCTTGGCGGCGGGCTTCGGGGCGGCCTTCCTGGCCGGGGCGCTCTTGGCCACCGTCGGCCGGGCCACCGACCTGCGGGCGGGAGCGGTCGCGGCCGCCTTGGCGGCAGGGGCTGGGGAAGCGGCGGGGGCGGCAGTATTCTTCTTGGGGGTTGCCATGGGGTAATCCTTCTTGGAGACGGCACATACCGTATAAACAGTATATCCTGTTTCCCGGACGGGCGAAGTTACCCGGCCGTGCGGGTAAAATAGCGGGCATCACTGAAAGGAACCCACCATGACACAGGACGAACTCAAACAGGCGGTGGCCCAGGCGGCGGCCGATTACGTGGCGCAGCACGCCCCGGCCGGCAGCGTCATCGGGGTCGGCACCGGCTCCACCGCCAATTTCTTCATCGACGCCCTCGCCCCCCTCAAGTCCAAATACCGGGGCGCCGTGGCCAGTTCCGAAGCCACCCGGAAGCGCCTGGAAGGCCACGGCTTCGCCGTGCTGGACCTCAACGACGTGGACGACATCCCGGTCTACGTGGACGGCGCCGACGAGATCGACCGGGGCATGCACATGATCAAGGGCGGCGGCGGCGCGCTGACCCGGGAGAAGATCGTGGCGGCGGTGGCGAAGACCTTCGTCTGCATCGCCGACGGCTCCAAGCTGGTGGAGACCCTGGGCAAGTTCCCCCTGCCGGTGGAAGTCATCCCCATGGCCCGCGCCCATGTCGCCCGGGAACTCGCCAAGCTGGGGGGCGAGCCGGTGCTGCGCCAGGGCTTCACTACCGATAACGGCAACCTCATCCTTGACGTCAAGGGAATGGCCATCACCGACCCGGTGGGCCTGGAAACCCGCATCAACCAGATCACCGGCGTGGTCACCAACGGCCTCTTCGCGGTGCGGGGCGCCAACGTGCTGCTCCTCGGCACCCCCGAAGGCGTGCAGACCTTCGCCTGATCCACCCGGGCCGGCCGCCCCGGCCGGCTCAACAAAGCCGGAACGGCTGTTCCGGCCGGGGGCGCCGGCGCTCGACGAAGACCATGCCGCCCCCCGCCTTCTTGGCCTGTTTCTTGGCCCCGGAGGCGGCGGCCGCCACTTCCCGGTGGGAATCGTAGCTGCCGGTTTCCACCCCCATGGCGCCGATGGAGAGGGACGGCAGGGGATGGAAGACCAGCTCGCCCTTGCGGTTCTCGGCCAGGTAGCCGCCCCGCATCCCGTCCTCGTCGCTGACCACGCCACCGACGGCTTCCCCGAAGCGGCTGACGATTTCCTGGCAGCGCCTTTCCCAATCGCCGCTCTGGAACAGCACCACGAAATCGTCCCCGCCCACGTGGCCGACGAAATCCAGCCGGGGATCCGCCACTTCCCGCAGGATGCGGCTGAGGAGCTGGATGACGTCGTCGCCCCGGCGATAGCCGTAGGTATCGTTGTAGGGCTTGAAATTGTCGATGTCGGCGTAGCAGGCGGCGAAGGGAGCCCGCGCCTCCAGGAGGCGGTCGATGTGCTCGTTGATCGGCACATTGCCGGGCAACTGGGTCAGGGGATTGGCGTAGCGGGCGGCGCTGATCTGCATCTCGGTGATGAGGGCCATGAGATCGTGGCTGCCGCCGACGCCCTGGTAGTTCCCGTTCTCGGTGACGATGAAACCGTCCAGCAGGTAGCGCTTGTCGGCCCGGGCCAGCATGAGGCCCAGCTCCTGGACCGTAGCGTGCTGGTCCACGATGAGGGGCGCGGCGTCCATGAACTTGGCGCAGGGCTTGCGGCCGTAGAGTTCGCGCCAGAAGGGCCGGGCCAGCTGGTCGAAAATGGCGTGCCGGGTGATAAGCCCCACCGGCGTCGTACCCTCGACCACCGGCAGGACGTCGATATCCGGCTCCTTCTCGAAGCGCTCGATGACATGCTCGTTGTCGGCTTCCGGCGCTAGCGGCCGGACGTATTCCATCAAGTTCTGGGCCGTCGGCGGCTTGCCCCCGACGGCCCCGACCGGCGACAGGGAGACCCGCTGCCGGCCCAGGGCGGTCATGACCGGCTGGTGCGGATGATGGGACGGCACCGGCTCCGGCACGGCGATGAAATAGCCCTGGCCGCAGGCGATGCCCATGTCCCGGATGGTGGAGAAATCCTCTTCCCGCTCGATGCCCTCGGCCACCAAGTGGGCCGCGCAACTCTCGGCCAGGTCCTGCATGGCCCGGACGAAGTGGTATTTCATCCGGTCGTCGGCAATGCCGTCGATGAAATGGCGGTCGATCTTGACGATATCCGGCCGCACATCGGACCACATGCGCAGGTTGGAGAACCCCTCCCCCAGGTCGTCGATGGCAATCTGCACCCCCTGGGCCCGGTAGTCCGCCAGCACCGACTGCAGTTCCGGCACGTCGGTGATGCGCTGGTTCTCGGTCAATTCGATGACCAGCCGCCCGGGCGCGATGCCGAGCTGGGGCAACAGGTCCCGGATGGTGCCTTCCATCATGCGACCATCCGCCAGGCACCCCGGCGTGACATTCAGGAACAGGCGGCCCGGCAGCCGCAGGCGGGCAAAGGCCTGGAGCGTCACCTCCCGGCAGATGTGTTCCAGTTCGCAGGAGAGGCCGGCCGCCTTGGCTGCGCGGAACAGGGCATCCGGATACTGGAGACGGGAACCGGCCGGCCCCCGGATCAGCCCCTCGAAGCCGATATAGGCCTGGACCCGGAAATCGATAATGGGCTGGAAGACCGGACACAGGGCCCGGCGGGCCATGATGTCCAGCAGTTCGGAGTCTCTGGAAGCCGGCAGGCACAGGGGAGCCAGCCGGGGCTGGTGATCGGGCGGGGCAAACGACGGGATGCGGGGCAGGAGGGCTTCCATGGCGGGGCCGGATCATGACGATGGAAAGGAGCATAAGGGCCTCCCGTTACACCCAGATGACGCTCTCCCGGGAGGGCCGCCCGGCGACATCAATCTGTAACATCGGGCCCGGACAATATGACTCAGGTAATAACCGGAGTCGCCATGCTGTTGTCGTCCACTTCCCTCCGCCACCGCCTGCGCTGGATCAATGTGGCCACCGCCCTGGTGCTGGCCTGCGTCATCGTCTTCACCCTCACCAACCTGCACGACCTGCAGCGGACCTTTGCCCGCTACCAGGAGCGGGTCGGCGCCGCGCGCCTGCTGGTGGAGGTGAAGGCCGCGGCCCTGGCCGCTTCCCGGACCGACCCGATCCCCATGGAGTCCGGGGACAAGATCCGGGGAGCGGACCGGGAGGTCCAGGCCATGCTCCAGGAAATCGCCCGGCGGGCCGGCAGCGCGGCGGAACGGGAGAAGCTGGCGGCCATGGAGAAGACTTGGCAGGACTACATCCGCCAGTTCGAGAGCGCCATCACGATCGCCGCCCAGAGCCCCATGGACGCCATGAGCATCCCCGAGGCCATCTACCAGACCCTGCTCCAGCCGATGACGGCCGATATCGACGCCCTCCTTGCCCATAACCGCACCGAGGCCGAGGACGCCGAACGGGAATTCCAGGCCACCCTGGACCGCATCCTCTGGCTGGTTGTGGCGCCCCTTCTCCTGGCCGGGGGGGTCATCATCGCCTTCCAGCTCGCCTTCGGCGGCCATCTCAAGAAGCGGGTGGGGGAGTTCACCGAGCGGGTCGATGTCCTCTACAACGGCGACCTTCGCACCCGTCTGCCGGAGGGCCGGGATGAGCTGGGAGAGGTGGGGGCGCGGATGAATACCTTCATCGGCCGCTTCGGGGAAATCTTCGGCGAGGTCGGCAACGTCTCGGCCGAGGTCACCCGGGCCTCCCGGCGGGTGGACGAGATGACCAATGCGGTGAACCAGAATTCCCGCATCCAGAGCGAGAAGCTGGAGCACGTCCAGGACGCCATCGACGAACTGGGCACCCTGATCGACCGCCTGGTGGACAACGCCCGCAGCGTCGAAAGCGCCCTCGCCGAAGCCCGCGGCGCGGTGGAGCGGGGCAACGCCACCGGCCGCCAGGCCGTGGACACCATGCTCGCCATGGAAAGCGACGTGGACCGCTCGGTGGCCGCCATCAACGACCAGGGCAAGGCGATCGGGCAGATCAGCGGCGTCAGCCGCATCATCCGGGACATCGCCGAGCAGACCAACCTGCTGGCCCTCAATGCCGCCATCGAGGCCGCCCGGGCCGGGGAAGCGGGCCGCGGCTTCGCCGTGGTGGCGGACGAGGTGCGCAAGCTCTCCGAGCGCACCCAGGGTTCCACCCGGGACATCGAAACCCTGCTGGAACAGGTCAATGCCCGCACCGGTATCGTCGAGGAAACCATGGACCGGGTCCGCTCTGCCGCCAAGGAGGGCGTCGCCTTCGGCCAGGACGTCCGCCACATGCTCGACCTGATCGCCCAGGCGGTGCAGACGGTAGCCGCCAGGATGGAGGAGATATCCCTCGCCACCCACCGGCAGGCGGAGGCCTCCCGGGAGGTCATCGGCCATGTGGAGGCCGTCGCCGACATCGCCGCCGCCACCACCGCCGACATCGTCTCCACCCATGCCGAAGTGAAGGGGTTGTCCAGCCTGTCGGAAAACCTGAATGGGGCCGTGGGGCGCTTTACCTGGGCGTGAGACCGCATGTCCTGGCCCAATCCGGTCGCAGCACATCCATGACGAAAAAATCGGTCGCCTGGTGGTTGACGGTCTGGCGGCACTCCCCCTGGAGGACGAACCCCAGGCGCCGGTACAAACGGATGGCCCGTTCGTTGTTCTTCCGCACCACGAGGTGGATGCGCCCCAGCCCGATGGCGCCGAAGCCCACTTCCAGCACCCGAGCGGCAACGACTCCGCCCAGGCCCCGGCCCAGCCTTTCCGGATGCAGGGCGAGGCGAAATTCCGCCTCGTCCGTGCCGGTCCCGGCGAGGATCGCCAGGGCGGCCAACTCGTCCCCCTGCTCGACGGCATAAAGCCGGGTCCCCGGTTGGTCCTGGAACTCGGCGATCCAGCCCTCCTCCCTCAGGGCGTAATCCAGTTCATTGAACTCCGGCGGATAGGCCGGCCACCCGTGGATGGCGAGCCCGTCTTCCGCCCGCAGCGGGCGTAGGCGGATCATGCCGCCCGCTCCAGGCCCCGGGCCCGCCGGTTGGACCCGTAGATATTGTCCCGGGGCAGGGCCCGGCCGGCCTGGAGGGCGGCGATCCATTCCCCGGTGGTGGCCACGGCGGCGAAGCGGGATTGCATCACCACCGTGAAGATGCGATGGATTTCCTCGGCGCTGGCCCGGCCGGCCCGGTTCTCGTAAGGCAGGGAACCGGCGGCATCAGCCAGGAACTCCACCGCCAGGCCGGCATGGAGCGCCTCCTTGACGGTGGAGTCGTCGCAGTTCTGGGTCATGTAGCCCGCCACCGCCAGGGTGTCGATCCCCTGCCTTGCCAGCCACTGCCCCAGGTCGGTGCCGGCGAAGGCGCTGGGCAGGGTCTTCTCGATATAGTGGCTGCGGGGCCGGGAAGCGACGACCTCATGGAGTTCCCAGCCCGGCGTGCCCCTGGCGAAGACTGGCGAGCCCGCCGGCGCGGTGTTCTGGACCACCACCACCGGCACCCCGGCCTCCCGGGCCGCATCCATGGCGCGGGCGATATTGGCTAGCGATTGCTGGATAGGGGGGTATTCGATGGGCAGGTCGCCGGTGACGTATTCGTTCTGCACATCGACGACGAGCAGGGCGCGGCGGGGGCTGGCGGGCATGGCGATTCTCCTTGGGTCGGGGGTTCGGCGGGTTGCCGCGGATGCGGCGCCGCCATGGCCCCATTGTTCCTCCGGCCACAGCCAGCCGACAGTGGCCCGGATGACAATCTTCGATAGAATCGGGCCAACCCCTTCCCGGATATCGCCATGGCCCCCCGCACCATCGCCGTCATCGCCTTCGACGGCATCAGCCCCTTCCAGCTCTCCATTCCCTGCGGCATCTTCGGCGAGGAGCGCAGCGCCGCCGGGGTGCCGCGCTTCGAAGTCCGGGTCTGCGGGCTTCAGGCCGGGCCGCTGTCCACCTCCAACGGCTTCGCCATCGTGGCCCCCTATGGCCTGGAGGGGCTGGAGGGCGCCGATACGGTCATCGTGCCGAGCTGGCTCGGCCCCGACGCCCCGCCGCCGGAAGCCCTGCTCGCCGCCCTGCGCGCCGCCCGGGCCCGGGGCGCCTGCCTGGTCGGCCTCTGCCTGGGGGCCTTCGTGCTGGCCGCCGCCGGCCTCCTCGACGGCCGCCCGGCCACCACCCACTGGCTCTGCACCCAGGAATTCGCCCGCCGCTACCCCCGTATCCGGGTCAGCCCGGAGGTGCTCTATGTGGACGACGGCGATGTCCTGACCTCGGCCGGGGTCGCCGCCGGCATCGACTGCTGCCTGCACCTGCTGCGCCGGTGGTGCGGCGCCGAAGTGGCCAACCGGGTGGCCCGCCGCATGGTGGTGCCGCCCCACCGCCAGGGCGGCCAGGCCCAATATATCGAGTTGCCCCTGCCGGGCCGGGTCGAGGGAGAGCGCCTGGCGGCGGTGATCGACTGGGCCCGCCAGCACCTCGACCATCCCCTGGGCCTCGACCGGCTGGCGGAAGAGGCCCGGATGAGCCGGCGCACCTTCACCCGCCGCTTCCGCCAAGCCACCGGGACCACCGTCACCGACTGGCTACGCCACGAACGCCTGGCCCTGGCCCAGCGCCTCCTGGAAGGCAGCGACCTGCCCGTCGAGATCATCGCCGCCCGGGCGGGGTTTGGATCGGCGGTGTCCCTGCGCCAGCAGTTCAGGGAGGTTTTCCGGGTTTCCCCGTCGGCTTACCGCCGGGAATTTCGGGGGCTGACGGGCGGCTAAGTCTTCCTGGGTTTCGACAAAGCCCCGGATCACGCGGGCTTTTTCTTGGAGACGTCCGTAATCCGTGGCTGATGCGCGGTCCACATACCGCGGCGTAGCAGGCTGGTTCGGGGCATACGATTCCACACAACTCATCGAACATAAACTGACGTGCTGACGTCCAATCCTCAACTTTCTGTTGCGCGGGCTTTCCAGGCGCCCGGCTTGCTGGCGAATCGCCGTTTTGGCGAGGAGACGGT
>Ga0316605_10000042_pt1 | contig 197643 bp, 163 predicted proteins | sample OWC_soil_day20_n_FD_207666 | JGI IMG/M metagenome (GOLD analysis project Ga0316605, IMG submission 207666) | Wetland soil microbial communities from Old Woman Creek delta, Ohio, United States - OWC_soil_day20_noCT | ecosystem: Environmental > Terrestrial > Soil > Wetlands | place: USA: Ohio...
GAGTTCTGTTATAGAATTAACCGTTCACAATATAAAGAATCAATCTTTAATAATCTGATCAGACGAATGGTCGTTGCCGATAATATTACCCATGAACAATTAATATGCACCTAAGCGTTGACCTCTACAAATTTATTTATGAAAAAAATTTTGATTATTGTAATACTTTTTCAACAATTGACAATTGGCTTTAGTCAAGACAATAACTCTCTAAACGACTATTTATCAAATCTATTCAATGGATTTCCAATAAAAATGGAATTGGACTCAACTGAAACTCAATACCTGAATAAATTTGAGTATAATAAATCAAAAAATAATTATGATACAACAAAGACTAATTATAGAAAATCTTTAAATGACTCTTTACCTATTGAATTTCAACCAAAATCAGCACAAATTGAGCATTTTTATGCTTGGAGATGGGGTGGTGGTCCAAAACATTCATTTATTACTGCTTTGACATTAAATTATGGAACAGATGAAGGCAATAATTGTGAAAAACAATTAATGATAATTGTTAATGAAATAATTCAAAAAACAGAAAAGTTTGAAAACTTCAAAATTTTTGCTAATGCAGGTGAAATTGGCTACGAATATAAGTTTTTCCAAAATTCAAATGACAAATTTCCAATTGTGATTATAGATTTCATAAACAAGAGTTGTACAGAAAACGATAAATACATTTTTATAGCATACTTAAGAAAATTATAAAACTAGTCACATCAAACGCTTTGTGAAACCTTTACCGACCAGACAACAGCCCCAAACAAATTATGAAAAAACAAACTAACACTCGCTGTACAATTGATGACTAAGCACACACGAGGCATAACCTCAGGAGAAGGGTGCAAGCTAACTAAACAAATTCTAAGAATGTAAATAAAAAGAATATGAAAAGTAAAGTTGATATAATTAAAATTTTATATTTGTTACTCATTGTTTTCGTCGCTTGTGGGCAAAAAAATAAATCTAAACACGACACTCTAGAGGAAGATCCGATTCAATCAAAATCAAATTTTCGTGTTTTTCTAGATAAAACTATATTTGAAGATGATACTTTGAATGGGAAAGTGAAAACAATAACAGAATATTTTTACGGAGAGAATTATGACAGTTCTGTTGTTTTGTATACTTTCAACGAATATGGATTGCAAGTAAGACGTAAAGGATTTGGACAAGATATTAGTAATTATTATAAAGAAAACAAATTAATAAAATCAAGTATTTGCTTTGAGGATAACGGTAAAGAATATCGGAAAAATGAATATTTGTATGACAAAAAGGGGAATTTAATAAGTCATACTCATATTTGTTTGCCAAACGAAAGAAATAAAATTTCAGATAGTACTATAATCTACTATGTTTACAACAACAAAAACAAACTTATTGAACAAAAGAAGGATAGAGAAGTAGTAAAATATCAATATGATGAATTTAACGATTGTGTTATTGAGGAACAATTTATCGATAATTTATTAAGGGAAAAAATTGAAAATAATTATATAAATCACAGATTAGAAGAAAAAATTACTTGGAAATGGTTTGAAGGTTTTGGGTATTACACAAAAGAAACATATAATTATAATTCAGATGGAACTATGAAATCAATTATTAATTATGTTTCAAATACACCAGAATTTTCAAAAGTAAAAGGCGAAACAACTTTTTTTAAATACACTTTCGACAAAGAAAATAGGTTAGTAAAAATCCAAGAAATAAAAAATAATTACGAAAACACAATTACATTTAATAATTTTGATTTGAAAGGAAATTGGCAGTTGAAAAATATAAATGATAATGGAAGAAAAGGTAAAATAAAAAGAAAAATTGAATATTTTGAATAATAGATATTATTGATAAATAAATAATATTACTAACCGATAGACACAATGTTTATGAAAAATAGAATAAAAAACATATCGACTTTTCTGATTTTAGTTATTTTACTTTATTCTTGCTGTTTTGGAGCGAAAGAGGATTATTTAGGAAATAACATTTACTTATCCGAATTTGATAATGTTGACCGAAGAATTCTTTATCAATCAGAAAGGTGCACCACTTCTGGTGTTGAAATTGTTCCAATTACAGTACTGGAAATAGCATATAATAACAAATGGATTATTGTAAAAACGGGAAACGGTAGAGAAAGGACAGATGAAAAGTATTTCAAATATTGGGTAATTAAGAATGATTATAAAAATTTACCGGACTCTGAAACGGTGAAAATAAATACAACGGAATTTAATAATCTACAAGAGTTTGACAATTTTCTCGCTATAAATAAAATTGGGTTGAAACTGAAAAATATAGACGGAAATTAAATAATGTGTGGTAGAAATCCATGATCGGGTGGAAGAAACCCATGAACGGATGGAAGAACCCCATGAGGAACTGTCACACAGGATAATTGAATACGTAAGGCTTGCGATGATATGAGCACTATTTTTGCTTCATTTTGAAGTAGAAAAATAGTAGTATCAAAAAGCGATGTACAAGTCCGCCGACTGCCGACCGCCATCTTTTTCCCCTTTCCCCTTGTCCCTTGTCCCCAAATTAGCACATTAGCATATTAGCTTATTAATCAGGGCATTCCCCTTTGGCTGCGCTCAAACTAATTCCCCACTCATCGAACACGAATCCCGTCGCTTGCCAAAGGGTCGGTCTCCGGCCCATACTCCTCGTTTCGCTGCAAGGGTCTGAGCGGCCGGGCAGTAGCTCCCAAGGTCGCTCTGCCCGATCCGTCATCCCCTATGCAGCTCAACTTGCGGGGTATTTGGCCTCCGCCCTAATGCACGTTCATGGCACCGGCGTTTCGATACGAAGCTATTTATTTCTTCGATTCCAAAATGTAATGTAAGGGCGCTTCTACTCAACGACCTTAGTTCAGTGCGTATATTGCTCAAAACCAAGGTCGCTGAGTAGGAATGCCGAGCTTGCGAGGTATTCCGTATCGAAGCGCCGACGCCATGAAAAGTTAAAAGTGAATAGTGAATAGTATCTAAAAATTTGGTAAGGATTTAATAATTTGTATGTCGGAAGACCACCGTACGTGGACCGCAGACTTTTTCCTTATAGACAAAACCAAGAAAAATTATTCACGAAATCGTGACTTAATAATTATAAAAATGTATATTTGCAGAAAAAAGAAGGTTATCCGACTAAATTCAATAGATAAACGTAATAAGGTAAAGGTTAGAAACACGTTAGCAACTATATAATGAAGAAAACAGCAATAATATTTACATTGATAATTTGGGCAATGACTTCTTGTTCAACCCGACAAGAAAAAACCGATAGTTTAATTTCAACAAATAAGGTTGACATATTTCCTATTGAGTATATTAGACAGGTTTCGCTTGTCAGAAATTGCCATTACAATATGGATTCTTTGGACTTCTCTAGGCTTAAACCCATCGACACTACATTTTTTAAAAAATGGTTCGACAATGTTTTAGTTAATAATGTTGACTTTAAAATTCAATTTGACGAGTATTCACGTTATTACTTTTTTGATTTTAAAGACTTAGACAAGAAATTTTTATTTTCAATAATTCATAATGGCGAAGTTGGTTTTAATAACTTATTTCACTTCACTTTTGACAAGGAAAAAAATAAAATTGTTCAAGTAGACTATATTTCTGAAACTGGATGTGATGGTGGATATAACAACTTGGACATATTAAACTATAATAAAAATGGTGACATTCTAAATCTGACGAGTATTTCAAGATTTTATGATTATTTCGATAAAGGTTATGCTTGTCAGTATGACTCAACTATATTAAAAATTGAATTTAACTTGCCGACAACAAAATATTATAAGACTGATTCATTAAGTCGGCTCGACACAATTTGGGACAAAAAATAGATATATCTGCAACAATCACTTAGCCAAGGTTGCTGAGTAGAAACCGCATTCCGGACAAAACTTGAAAAATAAGACAAGCTAGGTTTCGTATCGAAGCGCCGATGCCACGAAAAGGACGAAGGGTTTCAGAAAGTGATGAGCGGTTCTAAATCAGACAAAAGTGGATCTAATTCTCCCAAGGTCGGCTCTAAATCAGACATGGTTGGTTCTAAATCGGACATGAGCGGTTCTAAATCAGACAAGAGTGGTTCTAAATCAGCCATGGTCGGTTCTAATTTAGGCATGAGGGGGTTAAAATCGGGATGGTCGGTTCTAAATTAGGGGTGAGGGGCTCTAAATCAGGCAAGAGTGACTGTCGCGTAAGGTTGTTATATACGTAAGGATTGCGATGATATGAGCACTATTTTGGCTTCATTTTGAAGTAGAAAAAATTGTAGTAACAAAAAACGATGTACAAGTCCGCCGACTGCCGTCTTTTTCTCCCTTTCCCCCAAATTAGCACATTAGCATATTAGCACATTAGCACATTAAAAAAATGTTTATATTTGCACGCTGAAAGAGATCAAAATCTATCCCAACAAAACAGACTAACCCCATCTAAGCAAACATACAAAGTAACCTGTATTAGTATCGCTATCTGTTACTAACAACGGTGAAGACGTAGAAAGAAACTGAAAAAACGATAGAGATTAAATTGAAGTTGGAACATATAATAAAACAATAAAAAAGTGAAAAAATAGACATCTTAAAACTCTTCAAAAGGGGCACTATACTTCTAAAATGGGATCAATATATACACCTTTGTAGGTTTTGAGGTGCACAAGTAAACGAGTTGCCTGCAATGCTAAAAAAAGACCGTAGATGAACAATTATAGAGGAATAATAATCGCAGTTGAAAATTATCATGACTCAAAAAAAATGGGGAAGGTAAAACATGCTATAGATGATGCAGAAGCGTTCTTAAATAGTTTGGTTGACCTTGGCTGTGATAGAGATAATTTTGAATATCTTCTTGATAATTTAGCAACTAAGACGACAATAGAAAAAAAAGTAAAGGAAATATCGAATTATGCGACCGAAGGTGATACAATTATTTTTTATTATGCTGGTCACGGGTTTTATTATAACGGGAAAAATCTAATCTCTTCAATTGACACATATTTAGACAATTTAGGCGAAACAGCGATAGAATTAAATTCTATTTTAGCATCCTTTGATAACAGTAATAGTAAAAGAACTATTGCATTTTTAGACTGTTGCCATAGCGGTTTGAAATTTAGTGATGAAGACAGAAGCCCAGTAACTGACTTTTCATCTGACGAACTAAAATATGAATATAGTAATGTAGAACACCTAACAGTATTTGCTTCGTGCAAGAGTGACGAAAAATCTCAGGTTGATATCGAAAGAAAGCATGGAGTTTGGTCATATTATTTATTACAAGCACTTCAAGGACAGGCAAAAGATATTTATGAAAGTAATTTTCTATTTAGTGATAAGCTTCAAAAGTACTTGTTTGACAATACCTTTCACCGAGTAAAGAAAATCACAACAGATAAGAAAAATCAATCACCTGTTAAATATGGGAAGGAATCATCTGATAGATTTATTGTTGCTGACTTGACAATGATTTTTCAAAGAAAAGAAATTACCAAAAGTTCTGAAAGTATTAGTTTTGAGTCTGCAATCATTTTAAACACAGAAGAAGATTGGGTAAGAAACTTACCTGGCTTTGATAAAAGTAAACATAAACCTCCAAAATCAATTGATAATTATCATGAGAGTTGGATAAAAAAAATATCAACTGATTTAATTAAAGAAGAACTAAATAAAATTGCTAAACAGCTTAAAACAAGACTTAAATATAAGAGGAAAGATATAGATGACATAAAAATTGAAGACGGAATCGGACGATTAGTGACTGTGGATTTTGACTTTGTTATTGAGATAACACAATCTCAAGAAAAGGCTGATACTTATGTAATAAAACGTAGCATTGAAAATTTTAGAAATAGTGATGTGCTCAATAATGAGGATTTTAATAAGATTTTTGATAAATACTTTAATGAACTTAAATTTTCATTGTCAAGAAAAATCAATATTGAAAGTATAATTGATATGATTGAGGAGATTGACAATGAAGAACTAATTAATGTGGAATATGATAGTTCTGATACTTCAATATGTTACATAAATGTCTCTGGATATAGTTGTTACATTGAATTGTCAGAAAGGACTTTTAAAATAATAAATAAAAAAAAGGTAACTCCTAAGGAACTAATTTTATCTTGTCAAGAGGCTTATAAATTAATTGGAACACAAGGATTACCAAAAATGTTGAATTAAATAAAGCACAGCAGGCAACACGCGGTATAAAAAATTGCCGAGACAGTAGGTTATTCAAGGGTTGTAGCCCGCTTCAACTTTCGTGTAACTTGACAGGAAATCGCCCACAATCGGCAACTTTTCATACCGCCACCGTTATGGGCAACCTTAAGTGCTTGACCGTAAAAATTAAGATACTATAAAATGATAAATGATACTTTGACAAATGAACAATTGCGAGATAGTTTACAAGCACTAAAAGTAGCTTATAATATTATTGCGAATCAACAACAACCACCAGTTGACAATTTAAATCTTTTCTTTGGAATAGTTGGGGTGATAGGAACTGTAATTACGGTCTATGCTTTGTTTCAAACATATAAATCAAAGAAAATTCAAAACTATGTTTTTAAAAGAGCACAATTAGCTTTGGACAAAGAAGCCACAGAACAAGAACTTTCAAAAACTAAAGAGGAACTTTCAAACGTTGAAGCTCGCATTTTTGATTTGCAAAAACAGATAAAAAAGGATTTGCCAATAGAAGCAAGACGTGCTGTGCTTAAAGACCATCTGGAAGAAGCTTTAGAAAATTTAGTTAGATATTTTGATGATGTTAAAACAACCAAAACTAAAATTGAAAGCCTTGGAGAACAATCAAATATCTCTAATGATTTACTAAAAAGTATTCAAGCTGAAATCGAACCACGATTTTTAATTAAAGAAAAAATATCTATTTATCAAACTCTTTTAACAATTGCAACGACTCTTTCAGGGCTTGCATTTGCTTTTCTACCATATCCATTTGAAAGATATGTTGGTGGAGCATTATTACTCATAGGCCTTCCTCTGGTAATTATGATTTTACAACTAACAATTAAACGCAGAAGTAAGGATAAACAAAAAACAAATCTAATTTTATTGCTAGTTCTCAGTAGTTTGGGAACATTGATGACATTTATCTCATCAATATTCTTTTGGATTATCTTTTTCACTATAAATGAGTTTAGCACAGATGTACTTAGTTTTTCAATAGTCTTCTCCTTAATAACAATAGGGATCCTGTATTCAAGCATAAGACTGTTCAAAAAGTATAAAAGGAACTACCAAAAAATAGTTAAAGTATGATTAATATTATGATTCGATGAATTTTAATAAAAGGCAGCCCATAACAAACGCTAAAACAAAGTGGACATTCTCCACGTAGACAATAACAAATATATGAAAAAATAAACTAACACTCGCTGGTCAATTGACGTCGATGCCCACACTGGGATTAGTGTTAGGCGTTAGCGCCAATTATGAAAACCACCCAATTTGATTATAATAAAATCCAAACTGCTAACCATTAATAAGAAAATAGCCATGGTAGACTTTAAAAAGAAATTAGGTAAAACTCAAATCGACAAGAAAATAAATCCACTTGAGATATATAACTCTCTTGACAGAAGTAGTGTGACAGGACCTTTAAGACCAGCTCAAAGTAAAATTTTAAATGATTGGTACAATGACCGTCAAAACGATAAAGATTTAATAATTAAATTACATACTGGTGAAGGCAAAACATTAATTGGACTTTTAATATTACTATCTAAAATAAATCAGGATAAAGGACCTTGTTTATATCTATGTCCTAATATTTATCTTGTGATGCAAGTAGCAAATGAGGCTCAAAAGTTTGGAATTCCGTATTGTTTACTAGAAGCAGAAAATCAAATTCCTAACGATTTTCTCGAGGGAAAAAAAATACTCATCACACATATACAAATGTTGTTTAATGGCAAATCAAAGTTTGGATTAGATAACCGATATATTGATATAAATAGCATAATACTAGATGATTCCCATGCTTGTATTGACGCAATAAGAAACTCATTTACCGTCAGAATTAAAAGGGAACATGAGTTGTTCAACATTCTATTATCACTGTTTGAAGATGACTTAAAGGATCAAGCAGAGGGAAGTTTCTTAGACATTAAAGCCAATATATACAATTCACTTTTAGCAATACCATATTGGGCTTGGATTGACAAAAAAAGTGAAGTTCTATCTGCCTTATCTGAATACAGTGAAAATATAGAATTGACCTTCGTTTGGCCAATAATTAAAAATCAATTGGAGAATTGCCAAGCATTAATTACTGCAAATGGAATCGAAATTGTACCAATATTTATTCCTATTAATATATTTAGTTCATTTTCAAAGGCTAAACAAAGAATTTTAATGTCAGCAACTACCCAAGATGACTCATTTTTCATCAAAGGATTAAGTTTTCAAATTGAAGCTATAAGGAAGCCGTTAATAAACCCAGAACAAAGTTGGTCAGGAGAGAAAATGTTATTAATACCGTCTTTAATAGATGACTCTCTGGATAGAGATTTAATTGTCACTTTTTTTGCAAAACCAGCTAAGAGAAAATTTGGTACAGTAGCTTTAGTACCAAGTTTTAGAAGAGCTGAACAATACATGCATATTGGCGCTGAAATTGCGAATTCGCAAAATATTTTTGACTGTGTTAATTTTTTAAAAAGAGGAGATGCTACAAAAACACTAATTATTGTAAACAGATATGATGGTATTGATTTGCCAGATGATTCTTGTCGTATTTTAATAATTGATTCAATGCCTTTTTTTGATTCATTAAATGATAGATATGAAGAGCAATGCCGTTCGAATAGTGATATTATTAATATAAAACTCGCACAAAAAATTGAGCAGGGGTTAGGCAGAAGTGTTAGAGGTGAAAAAGACTACAGTGCAATTCTAATCATTGGTGAAGGATTGGTAAAATTTATTAAAAGTGTCAAGACAAATAAATATTTTTCAGCCCAAACAAGAAAGCAAATTGAAATTGGACTTCAAATTGCAGAAATGGCAATAGAGGACTTGAAAGAAGATGAATCTGCAATGGAAGTTGTTAAGTCATTGATAAATCAATCTTTAAAAAGAGATGATGGATGGAAAGAATTTTATAAAGACGAAATGAATAAAATGGATGTTTCTTCTTCAGAACTCAATCTATATAGTTTGTTGCAGTTAGAAAAAGAAGCTGAAGATGCAAATGTTAAAGGGGATAATGAAACAGCATGTTCAAAAATTCAATACATACTAGATAAATATGTTACAGAAAACTCTGAAAAGGGTTGGTATCTTCAATTACTCGCGAGATATCAATATTTTATTAGCAAATCGGAATCCAATCACATACAAAAAAGTGCCTTCTTGATTAACTCACAAATGTTAAAACCGAAAGATGGAATTAGTTATAAGAGAATAGAGTTTGTAAATGAAAATAGGATTAAGAGAATTAAGGAATGGCTATCTAAATTCAATTCATATGAAGAACTCATTCTTGCAATTAATAGTATATTAGGAGATTTTGCATTTGGAGTGAGTGCGGAAAAATTTGAAAATGCCACAATGGAAATTGGTTGTATTCTTGGCTTTATAAGTCAAAGACCAGATAAGGAATTCAGAAAGGGTCCTGACAATTTGTGGTGTGGAGTAAACAATAAATATTTTCTTATCGAATGTAAAAGTGAAGTTGATGATTCACGAGAAGAAATCAATAAATACGAAGCAGGTCAAATGAATTCTCATTGTGGTTGGTTTGAAAGCATTTACGGAGAATCCCCAGTTAAAAGAATATTAATAATACCAACACGAAAACTGTCATATTATGGCGATTTCACGCATGAAGTAGAAATTATGAGAAAAAATAGATTAAACACATTGAAGAAAAACATCAAAGAATTTATGAAAGAATTCAAAATCTATAACATTAAAGAGATAAGTGATCAAAAAATTCAAGAATTAATTAATATTCATAATATTGATATAAAAAACATAGAAAATGATTATTCAGAGAAATGGACAAAGAACAAGTAACTGCCGCATTAAAACGGCCATAAAATATAGCCGTTTTAATGCAATTTACAAGCTCGATTCCCGTTGGCAAAGTCAGCATAGAGGGATAGTTTCTCAGCCACGTACTCAGTTAAATTTCATACCGCCGACCTTTAGGCTAAATTAACGAACAATAATTCTAAAACAAATATTATGGCATATAACGCAACAGTTTACAATATAATGATTGCATCACCAGGTGATGTTCTTCAAGAAAGAAGCATTGCAAGAGACATTATAAACTCATGGAATAATATAAATTCAGAGTCAAAAAAAATAATATTATTACCAATTGGATGGGAAACACATTCTGCACCACAAATGGGAAAACGTGCTCAGGAAGTAATTAATCAACAAGTAACCGACAAAGGTGATTTGCTAATTGGAATATTTTGGACTAGAATAGGGACTAAGACAGGCGATTATGAAAGTGGTACTATTGAAGAAATTGAAAAACACATAGCTGCAGAAAAACCTGTAATGTTATATTTTTCAGATGCACCTGTAAGACTAGAAAGTGTCAATCCGGAACAATATGAAAGGTTACAAAACTTTAAACGACTTTGCTTATTAAAAGGATTAGTAGAAACATATAGTTCAATAGAAGAATTTAGAGAAAAGTTATCTACCCAACTTACGATCACGGTAAATACTAATCTTTATTTCAAAACAATACTTTCTTCTACTGAAAATGAAGTAAAATTCATACAAGAAAGTGATAATATATTTGAACGCTTAAATAATGAAATATCTGAAGAAGCAAAAAAAGTCATTTTAGGTTGTGCAAAAACAGAAAGTTCAATTTTACTTTTACGTTTTATAGGAGATTCTTTCGTGGTACAAACTGATCAAGCTTATGAAGGAAAAGGTCAAAGGGAATATGCAAAATGGGAAGCAATTTTCAAAGAACTAGAAATAAATGATTTAATAAAAAATAATTACATAACCAATGGCGAATCATATGACTTAACAAACAAAGGATACGAATTTGCTGATTTTTTAGAAAATAAATAAAGTAGACTTAAAAACGCTAAAAATAACTGGGTTTACTCCACGTTAACAACAACAAAATAAAAAAATAAACGAACATTCGCTGGCTAATTGACGCGAAAGCCCACCAAGTTTTAGCGTTAACCGATGTGGCAAGGTTGAAAACATGATAAAATGAAAAAACAGAAAATATTTGTATTTAGGATTTCTAAAGGAAATGAATCTGGAAATCCAATAGGTAGATGTCCTTTGGATTATAGTGAAATTAAAAAAATTATTAATAATCTTGGGGCAAGTAGAATTACACCAATTGATTATGATAATAACGGTTATTTGGATTTTATATTTGATGAATTTTGGAATAATCGAGTTTTAAGGCAAGGCTGGGGAATTGAAAATTTAAATCTGAATCAAAAGATTAAATCATGGATTGAGAATTATATGCTTTCAGGAAAAATATACTGGAATGAAGATATAGACTGTAATCATGCTAAAGGACGATGGAATATTTTAAATAGGATGACTAAGATTAAAGAAAACGATATAATACTTATTCCCAAAACTTCTAGTAGAGCATTGAATGATTACCATAGTTTTGTCGCCTGTCAGATTGAAGAAGAGTATTATTTTGATTTTCCTAAAAGCATTCAGGATTTTGGACATTGCTTAAAAATAAAAAATATTAGAGAATTTCAATATGGAAAGAAAACCTTAGAAAGGGGTGATTTTGGAACTCCTTATTTATGGGCGGTTACTGAAGTGAAAAATTATCATAATAGATATTTCAAGATAAGAGATTTTATTTTGAGAGAATTTAAAGTGAATGTATAAAGCTCAACTCACAACAAACACTAAACCACATGAATACCTTACTCCAAGTGACAAACAAACAAATGAAAACCAAACTAACACTCGCTAGCCAATTGATGCCAAAACCTACCAAGTTTTAGAGTTAGTTTTACGGGCAATTCTAAAAAAAGGTAAAATTCCTCTGATTTACGAAGCTAACGAACAAACAAACGACTGTTGAAAATCAAAGACTTACGTAGTCGTTAGTCCGAATCCAAAAAAAGAATAAAAGCTCTATTAGAAGCGAAAAAAACGATTAAAAATATGAACATAACACCTTTTAAAGAAGAAGAAAATTTGAAAAACATATTCTCTAAAATTGCGAAAACAGATTTAAAAAACTATATTCGTGAAATTGTAGAATTAGTTATTAACAGCACATTAAGTAAAGAGAACATTAAGAGTATTCTCACAAAATATTCGATACAAAAAGTTGAGATAATCAAATCTGAACTATTGGAAATACTTATTGCATACTTAAATTTCATATTGAATGATAACTTGATAACAACGATTGAAAAAGAAAACTTTGAATTTCTAAAAATGTATTTTGAAATTAAAGACAGAGACTTTTATAAATACAAATTGCAGGAAATCAAGTCTATAATAAACAGACAATTTGAAAGGATATATACAGACAATTTGATCATTCAATCAGAAACAGAAAGTAATGACTTATTGCAAGATATTTTCGGTTTGAATTATGACCAATTTGATAAAATGAAAGAAAGTTTTGTAATTAAATCAATAGAACAAGGTGCTGAAATAACCAATTTAGATACAGCAAATGTAAAATTGACAAAAAAATAAAATATACAAGACCTTAAAAAAAGCGTTATTTAATTTTGAAATGAAAAATATGAAAGATAATTCGACCAACAATTTTGGATTTTTAAACTTAGCAGTTTTAGTATTATCATTCTACGTTCTTGGTGCTCTGTAATTTTTTCATCAATAGCCATACTTCAAGTTGAAAATTCACCAACCATGACTTTTTGGAACTTTTACAGCTTATATAGCTTCAATTTTTGTATCAGATAATAAATCTGAAAAGAAAGAAATAAAAGAATAATTGAGATTGCCAAATTACAAACTACAAAAACAATATTTTACTGTCGGAATGGCTTTGACCTACCTCATCTTTCTTGTATTCAAAAAAGAAAAGGCGTAAATTTTACCTTCGTATGCTGAACGAGAGTAAATTTTTTATATTTTTGCCCTTGTATTAAAAACGAAAGTAAATCTTACACCTGAACAAAATGTCCAACTTTGATCGAAAAATACCGTATAACGACTTGCCTTTGTTACCACCAAAGGCTGATATTGAAACAAAAAAAATACTTCGTAAAACAATTTCGGCAGGAAGGGCGTTGGCTCAACTGAACGGAACTTTGTTGAATTTGCCTAATCCTACGTTGTTTCTTGACACGATTTATTTACAAGAAGCAAAAGCAAGTTCGGAAGTTGAAAATATCATCACAACGAACGATGATCTATACAAATCGTTGGTAGCTGACAGAAAAGTGGAAAATTCAGCGACCAAAGAAGTGTTGAGTTATAAAGAAGCTCTTTGGTTAGGGTTGGAACAATTAAAGAAAAAACCGTTTATCACAACCAATCTTTGCATTAACATTGTTCAAAGTATAAAACAAAATAGTGCTTCCATTCGCAATACACCTGGTACAACATTAAGTAATACACATGGCGAAGTTATTTATACCCCTCCAAGTGGCGAAACAGTTATTCGTGAAAAATTAGCGAATTTAGAAAAGTTCATCAACGAAGATGAAACCATTGATCCGCTTATAAAAATGGCGTTAATGCATTATCAATTTGAAGCCATTCACCCTTTTTCGGACGGAAATGGAAGAACAGGAAGAATTTTATTGCTTTTATATCTCAAACTTTCGGGTTTATTAGATACACCTGCCATTTATTTAAGTGAATATATCATTAAAAATAAAGCGAGTTATTACAAGTGTTTAAGCGGAGTAACCGAAAACAACGATTGGGAAAATTTCATTTTGTATATGTTAGATATGATTGAAGAAACTTCAAACAAAGGTTTGGAACGCTTGAATAAAATCACAACAACTATGGAAAAAATGGCGGAAGATATCAAACAAACATTGCCTAAAATTTATTCCAAAGATTTAGTTGAAATTTTGTTTCGATTGCCATATACCAAACGCCAATATTTAATTAACGAAAATATAGGAAATGCCAAAACAGCCGGTAATTATTTGATAGCTTTAGAAGAAAAAGGATTTTTGCAATCAGTTAAAGTGGGTAAAGAAAAGTTGTACTTGAATCAACAGTTATTATCAATTTTGGAAGGAAAAACATTATGAAAAATCAATCCAACCCTCACCAGTCAATTAAAGTAAAAGCCTTCCCAGTTTTAAGGTAGGGTTTTATCTAAATAAATTCAAACCATGAAAAAGATCTCCCTAATTATTGTAATTGCATTATCTATTTTGGTATTCAAATGCAATGCGCAACAGCCGGCTTTTGCTTCAGAGAATAGTTTAGTTGACTATTTAAAAAATAACTGGCAAACTCCGGAGGAGTATGTAATCAATAAGTTTGAAAATCATGATTATGTTTTTATCGGGGAATACCATAGAATTAAACATGATGTTGACCTAATTTTGAAATTAATTCCCCTGCTACAACAAAACGGAATCCATAATCTAGCGATTGAGTTTGGAAATTATGAGGACCAGTATCTTGTTGATTCATTATTAAACCTTCCTTACTTTGACAGAAAATTGGCCAGGCAAATTATCTTTAATTGTAGCCATTTTTGGGGTTATACTGAATATATTGATATTTATCGTGTTGCCTGGGAAGTGAACCATACATCAACTCTTAAAACAAATAACAAGTTTCGGGTTGTTAATCTGGGTGCTGTTTATGATCCCTGTAAAGAGGGTGGTGCCTGGCGCGATATTGACCCGGATATCTATATGGCTGACGTAATTTTTAAAGAGATTGTCAGTAAAAATGGTAAAGCTTTGATTTATTCCGGTTGCCATCATGCTTTTACCAAATACCACCAACCTTTATATGATTTCGATGAAGATACTTTATATGGTTTGAATAATACTCGTATGGGTAATATTATTTATGATTCGCTGAAAAACAAAGTGTTTAATATTTATTTGCACGCTGGCTGGATTTCAGATAAAGGTTGGGAAGAAAACGCTGTTCTGCCTGTAAATGGGGTAATTGACTCAATAATGGCTCTTTGCAATAATAAACCTGTCGGTTTTGATGTGATCAACTCTCCTTTTGGTCAATTAACAAGCAACAACTCTTATTATGCATTTGGCTATCCCCATTTCACATTGGATCAATTTTGTGATGGGTACATCTTTCAGAATTCATTTGCAAATTACAAACCCATAACAATGGAACCTGATTTTATAACAAAAGAGAATCTGTCGATTACAAAGAAAAGAATGAAATGCATGGGCATTGAAAAAGAGTATATTGACATGCTGAGCGTTGAAAATGCTTGTGAATCATTCTTCGAAGATATTCGAAATCATTTTAAGCACCTGATGAAGCCATAATTTCGTATCACCAATTTTTCTAACAACGACGAAGTCTTAGAAAAGAGTGGAAAAATTTCACAATTCCATTTGACACATAATAAAAAATCTTTATTTTTGCCGTCTTTTTGCAACAATACGTTGCAATTAGAATGAAGTAGCCATAACCCTGACAAAGTGAATAAAAAAATTTAGACAAATAAAGAACAAAAAAATCAATATGAATAACATTTCAAAACTAAAAACATCTCTTTTAATAACTGCTTATATAGTAGTATTCCATATTTCTTTTGGACAAACTCCTGCCTATCAATGGGCAAAAAACCTGACAACCGGCGCTAATCAATGTCAGTCTATAGGTACCGACAATAGCGGCAATGTCTATATTGCCGGAAAGTTTACAAATACAGTTGATTTTGATCCGGGTACAGGAACGGTAAGCCTATCAAGTCTTGGAAGTAACGATTTATATATTGCCAAATACAATGCTTCCGGAAATTATGTTTGGGCTAAGGTTATAGGAGGTGCCACAGGAGATGATGTTGCATATAAAATACTCGTGGAAGCAAACGGAGATTTTTTGATCTGCGGTTCTTATACCGGAACTGTTGATTTTGATCCCAATGCGGGCATTACCAATCTTTCGAGCCAGGGTAGTAAAGATGGTTTTTTTGCAAAGTATGATAGCAATGGAAACCTGATCTGGGCCAAGAAAGTGGGTGGACCCTCAGGCGATGAGATCCTTTCTATGGATAAAGACTTGAGCGGCAATATCTATTTAACAGGGTATTTTTATGGTACGGTTGATTTTGACCCGGGTACAGGAATACAAAACCTGACCAGTTCAGGAGGTAGTAATGTTTTTTGTGCAAAATATGATCCATCAGGAAATTACATCTTGGCATTTAATGTTGGAGGTACAGGAAGCGTGGGTAATGATATTGCCCTTGATCCTTCAAACAACATCATTATCGGAGGAGTAAACGGAAGCAGCGGCGATTTCGATCCGGGAACAGGTACGGCAACCTTTACCGGCAAGATATTTTATGCCAAATATAACAACAACGGTGCCTATATTTTAGGACGCTCTATGGGAAGCGATAGCTTCGATAAATGTAAAGCTGTAGAGTCTGACGATCAGGGCAACATCTATATTGCCGGTGAGTACAATTCCACTATTGACTTTGATCCGAGTGTGTCAACTTATACACTTTCCTTCATTTACAATGACATTTTTGTTGCCAAATACGATTCGCTTAATAATTTTATTTATGCATTTCCAATATTGTCAGGTAACAGCGATAATCTATTTGATATCTACGTTAACAGTACCAACGGTGATACCTATATCTCTACTGAAATAGGATCTACCACTGATATGGATCCGGGTCCCGGAACCTATACTCTTAATCCTGCTTACCACGCTGTTTACGCAAAATACGACCAATATGGAAATTTTGGCTGGGTTTTTCCAATAGGAGCTGGTTATGGATCTGATGAGGATAAGGGATTTGGAATCATTGAAAATAATGGGTCGGTATATATCTGCGGGAGCTTTTTAGGAATAAATGCTGATTTCGACCCGGGTTCCGGAATTGTATATCTATTTTCCGGATCAAACAATTCTTCCTTTTTTGGAAAATATAGTGATTGCACAGGAGTTCCAATCGCCCCCGGATCTATAAGTGGCAATACCTCGGTTTGTCAGGGTTCAGTAAATTATTATAGCATTGCTGCAGTCGCAGGTGCAACATCTTATACCTGGTCAATGCCATCCGGTTGGACAGGAACATCCACTTCCACATCAATCAGTGCAACTGCCGGTACAACAGGCGGGAACATTACTGTTACGGCTAACAATGGATGTGGGTCAAGCACTTCTCAAACATTGACTGTTGCAGTAAACAATGCACCTAATCAGCCCGGAGTGATTACCGGTGATGTAACAGTATGTTCAGGTAGTGCGGTAACTTATTCGATTGCTCCTGTAAATGGTGCAACTTCTTATACCTGGTCAATGCCATCGGGTTGGACAGGAACATCCACTTCCACATCTATCAGTGCAACTGCCGGTACAATTGGCGGAAATATTACCGTTACTGCTAACAACAGTTGTGGCTCAAGTACTTCTCAAACTTTGACTGTTGCAGTAATCAATGCACCCGGTCAGCCCGGAGTTATTACCGGTGATGTAAATGTTTGTTCAGGTAGCGCGGTAAATTATTCGATTGCACCTGTAAGTGGTGCAACAAGTTATTCATGGTCAGTGCCATCGGGTTGGACAGGAACTTCCACTTCCACATCAATCAGCGCAACAGCAGGTACAATTGGCGGAAACATTACTGTTATAGCTAATAATGGATGTGGTACTTCTATGGCACAAACATTAAATGTTAGCGTAAATCCTACTTTTACGAGCAATGTTTCTGCTTCCATTTGCGAAGGCGACACCTACACTTTTCCTGATGGAACAACAGCTACAAGTGCTACAGTACACACAAGCCATTTAAGTTCTATTCATTCGTGCGACAGCATTATAATTACAACACTTACAATAAATCCATTGCCCACTGTAACCCTTGATTTATCAACCATTGACACTGTCTGCCAGAACTTAGGAATCATAAATCTGACAGGCGAAAGTCCCGCAGGTGGTATTTTCAGTGGACCTAGTGTAACAGGAAATACTTTTGATCCAAGTGTTGGACAAGGCACTTACACTATTACCTACACCTATTCAGATGGAAACTCATGCACCAATTTTGCAACCGGAACCATTTACGTCGATAGCTGTTCAGGACAAGCAATCAATGATCAGCACCTATTATCTTTCGACATTTATCCAAACCCAACAAGCAGACAATTTACTATTTCCCTTCCAACCGACAACGCTGAAATAACCGTAATAAACATAGTTGGACAGCAAATAATAAAGACAAAAGCAACACAAAGGACAATAACCTTAGAGCTTGATATCAATGGAACTTATATTGTTTATGTTACTACAAAGCAAGGTACAATAACAAAAAAACTTATTGTAAACCGCTGATAGAAAAAACCGTTCTTTAAGACAATTTATCGAAAGCTGTACAAAAAGCACCTTTCGCCTTTCGCACTAATTAGCAGATTAGCACATTAAAAAAATGTATATTTGCATCTTAGATTAGCCAAATGAAAATTGAAATAGAATGGAAACAGACAATGTAAAATTACTTCTTCGTGAGAAAGAACCGGAACCTTCAAATGAAGTTTTGGAAAACGTTATGGGAAAGGAACTTTTTGTGATCTATCAGGAATTAATGGATATTTTTACCCATGACTTTAGTCTGGAGCCTCAATGGCACTTTTACAAAGATGGAAATTCCTGGTTGTGCAAAGTAGTTTATAAGAAAAAAACGATCCTCTGGCTTTCTGTTTGGGAGAACTATATTAAAACCGGCTTTTATTTCACCGAAAAAACCGGAAAAGGGGTTTTGGAATTAAATATTGACAACAACATTAAAAAGGGGTTTGAAATGGCAAAACCTATTGGAAAACTGATTCCATTGACTTTTGAAATTAACCATCAAAACCAGTTGAAAGACTTAAAAGAGGTGATTCGGTATAAGAAAGGATTATAGAAAAATGAGATATTTACTTTTTCTGTTTTTTGGGGTTACAACATTAATGAGTTATAGTCAGGAGTTTGTTGTAGAAAAAGTTCTATTGACAGAAACAATTGAGCATAAAAATGTTTCTGAAATTCCTAAATTAAGGGATTTATCTAGTGATAACAACCAAGTTGCAGAGATGGTTAATTCATTTATTCTGGATCGTTTTATGATCACTGGTTTTGTTCAGAGTGATTTAGAAGGATTTACTTGGTACGAAGTCAGGTTTTCGTCTGAGATCAAGGAGAATATTCTGTATATATCATTTACAGGTGAATATTTTGGTGCTTATCTTAATCCAATATCTGAAGAATTGTTTTTCGATCTGAATACCGGAGCACCTTTAAAATTCACACCCATTCCATTTCAGGCACTATTCACTTCATCAGGGTATTCAGAGTTTATCAATAAATACTGGCTCGAGGGCGTAAAAATTGAATTTGAAAAAGCTATTGAATGTGCAGGAATGGAACCCTATTGCACTTATTACGATATAACCGGATTCGCTGTCGATAGCAACATGTTGTCCATTTCTCTTACAGATGACTGCTATCCGCATGTAGTGGAAGGATGTTCACCGGTTTATGAAATAGCCGTAGAACTCGACACCATAAAACCATACTTAAATAATCTTGGAAAATATATTCTGATAGAAAGTACATACCTGAAACTTTCTCCGATTGAAAAATTTTTAAAGAATCAGTACCTCCTAAAAAATCCGGATTCATTTAAATAGATTTTCATTTTGATATACAACAAAAAAATAGCTTAGCCAGATCCTAAAAGAAACGAAAAATGATAAAAATAGAAAGAATTACCGAGAATAAAAAAGAGTTCCTTGACTTATTATTATTAGCAGATGAACAGGAAAATATGATTGACAAATATTTACCGAATGGGGATATGTTTGCTTTATATAATCTTGATTTGAAAACGATCTGTGTTGTGGTACCTATTGATGACACAACCTGCGAGTTGAAAAATATAGCCACTTATGAAAAATATCAGGGAAAAGGGTATGGCAGAACATTGATTAAATACATCTCAGAATATTACAAAAACAAATATAATATTATGTTGGTCGGAACCGGTGAAACACCCGCAATCTTATCATTTTATGAGGGGTGTGGATTTGAACAGTCGCATCGGATAAAGAATTTTTTCACAGACCATTACGACCACCACATGTTCGATGGCGACATACAACTTGTGGATATGATTTATCTTAAAAAGAAATTAGGTTAAACTTAGAAATTGGAACGCTGATGACGCGGATTTTCAAACGCTGATTGAAACGGATCCTTTTCATCCACGTTCCATTATTTGATTTCACCACAAAACTGTACCTTTTCACTTCTTACTTTTTATTTCTTACTTTTTACTTCTTACTTTTTACTTCTTACTTTATTTCATTATTACTGTGAAAAGTTTTATATTTGCATGTTTTTTCACGATAAGTGAACCATATTTTGCATTCCAAATCACAATTATGAAAGAAAAATTGACAAAATCAGGAATAAAGGCATTTTTAGCTCCCATTCGGTGGATTATTATCACTGGCTTACTGTTTTTTCTTGCCTCCGGGGAAATGAACAACTTGAGAGTCTGGATTTATATTGGAGTGTATACTTTGGGAGGTTTCATTGTTGGAATTTTGTTATATAAAAAATCACCCAAATTACTAAATGACAGGGGAAAAATGCAGGAGGGGACAAAACAATTGGACAAGTATATCATCCTGACTTACTTTCTGTTTGCTATTGTGATAACTCCTCTTGTGGCTGGTATTGATCGAAGGCTAAATCTTACGGAATTGTTACCTTTTTACTATTTGTATGTTGGTATAATTCTGTACATAATTTCAGCCATATTTTCTACATGGGCAATGATCTACAATCCTTTCTTTGAAGGGACTGTCCGTATTCAAAAAGATAAAAATCATAATGTAATAAGCAAAGGTCCCTATAAAATTGTGCGACATCCAGGATATCTTGGAATGCTTTTAGGTTCAGTTTCAATACCATTAGCACTAGGTTCTGTACTTGCATTTATCCCCATGTTTATTATGATTATTTTAATTTTTGTCAGAACCTATTATGAAGATACAACCTTACAGAAGGAATTAATCGGATACTCTGAATATTGTAAAGAAGTAAAATATAGATTAATACCTCTTCTTTGGTAATTGATCTCTGAAGCATGGTAAGAAAAACTAAAATCAAATAATAATTAGAATAAAAAATAACTATTTTACTTATATAACCGTAATATTGTAACTTTTTTATTATTTTTGCGTTTTAAAAATAAAAAATAATGATTATACGTGAGAATTATTTAAAATTACTCATTGACTTTAAGGATAAGTCTGTTATTAAAGTGATTACCGGAATCAGAAGATGTGGAAAATCTACTTTGATGTTACAATTCATTGACTTCCTAAAAAAGTCAGGTATTGAAGATGATAATATTATTTACATCAATCTGGAATCTTTTCAATATGATTACATCAAAGATTACATCCATCTTTATGAACTCATTGAACAAAAAATTTCAAAAAATTGTCGTTATTATGTTTTTATCGATGAAGTACAAAATGTAGAACAATTTGAAAAAGCGGTTAACAGTCTTACCATTGACTATAATGTAGATCTCTATATCACCGGATCTAATGCATATTTGCTTTCCAGTGAAATATCGACACTTCTATCGGGCAGATATGTTGAGATTAATGTATTTCCATTATCTTTTAAAGAATATGCTTCACAATGGAGCAATCAGGATCACGAAACTACCTTTAACAGGTACATGAAATATGGGGGTTTTCCATTTCTGGCTCATGAACAGAATGAAAATATCATTAACAATTATCTGGATGGAATATATAATACAGTCGTTTTAAAAGATATCATAAAAAGAAACAATATTAAGGAGATCAACCAATTAGAAAATATCTTAAAAATGGTATTATCATCGGTGGGCAGCCTTATTTCGCCCCACTCCATTTCAAAAATGTTTAAAAATGAAGGAAAAAGGATTACTAATGAAACCGTTGAAAGATACATTGAGATGTTTTGTAACGCTTTTATCATAAACAAAGCAGTCCGTTTCGATATTAAAGGAAAAGGTTATCTAAAAACATTGAACAAATATTATGTAACAGATTTAGGATTAAGAAATAACTTATTAGGGTATAGACAAATAGAAGTAACTCATGCGTTGGAAAATATAATTTACTATGAATTATTACGTAGAGGGTACAAAGTTGATATTGGAAAAGTAAATAATAGTGAAGTAGATTTTATCGCCCGAAAAAACAACACCATAGAATACTATCAGGTTTCTTACTCTGTCAATCAATCCAAAGAGACTTTAGAACGGGAATTAAATCCATATCACCAAATCAGTGATCATTATCAAAAATTCTTAATCACTATGGATAAAGACTATATCACCGATTTCAATGGTATAACCAAAATTAATGCTATTGATTGGCTTTTAAGGGACTAAGCTCCACCCCATTTGTTATGTTCCTGCTATTGTTTAATCACCCTTTTAGTAAGAGTCCCCTCATTGGAGTGTAATACCACAAAATATAAACCATTGGGAAGGTCGGATAAATCAATGGTTGATTCATTGTCTGATAGGATATAATCTTTTACTTTTATTCCAAGATTATTGTATAATTCGCACTGATTATCCGATAAAAGAGTTAAATCTGTTTTGAGATGGATCACTGTTTGTGCAGGATTCGGGGTGATTTGGACTAATTGATTTACGGTACTTTCCTCCACTTTTGGAATATAACATACCTGAAAAGTATGGTGGCATTGCACATTTTCAAATGTGTATGAATAATAAGAATTTATAGATGTTGGCATGTTATCAACAAAAAATGCCCATACTAGCGAATAATTAATGGGAACAAATGTAAATGTTATACTTGAATCTTTTGGAACTGGAACAACACCATTTGGAGTTAGTGTTCCCATTTCGGAAGGAGTGATTCCTGCATAAATATAAAATGTATCCACTTCATCGGTATTTTGTGCTGAAATGGAAATATTGCAAAACAATACGATAAGGACTAAAAATAATAACTTTGATTTCATAGCATTTTTTTTAATTTCCTGATTATAAATTTAATGATGCAAATATAAATAAAATTAGCAAATAAAAAATGGACTAAAGCCAAAAGACAAAGGACAAATCTCAAATAAATCCTTTTGCCTTTTGCCCTTCGCCTTCTATAAAAAAAATAGTACCTTTGCACATTCAAATGAAAAACAAAAAATATAATATAACATTATCATTATGAAACAGTTAATAGAATGTGTTCCCAATTTTAGTGAAGGTAGAAACATGGATATTATCCATCAAATCACAGCAGTGATCGAAAAATCTGAAGGTGTAAAACTATTAGATGTGGATCCCGGATTTTCAACAAACCGTACTGTTGTAACATTCGTTGGTACTCCTGACGAAGTAGTTGAAACAGCAGTGAAAGTGATCGCTAAAGCTCAGGAATTGATCGTTATGAGTACTCATCATGGTGACCATCCCCGTTTTGGTGCTACCGATGTATGTCCTTTGGTTCCTGTATCCAATATCACCATGGAGGAAACTGCTGAATATGCCCGCAAATTAGCGAAAAGAGTAGGAGAGGAGCTTGGTATTCCTGTTTATTGCTACGAAAATGCTGCTTGTGAAGAAAAAAGACGCAACCTGGCCAACTGTCGCCGTGGGGAATATGAAGGACTAAAGGAAAAATTAGTAAACCCTGATTGGAAACCCGACTTTGGACCTGCTGAATTCAATGAATCAGTATGCAAAAGTGGGGCAACTGCTATCAGTGCCCGTGATTTTTTAATTGCTGTGAATTTTAACTTAAATACAACTTCTACCCGTCGTGCCAATGCGATTGCATTTGATGTTCGCGAAAAAGGGCGCCCCATGAGAGAGGGAAATCCGATCACCGGAAAGATCATGAAAGACGAAAATGGTAAAACCATCGATATTCCCGGAACTTTAAAAGGAACCAAAGCGATCGGCTGGTTCATCGAAGAGTATGGGATTGCTCAGGTATCCATGAATATTACCAATACTACAGCTACACCACTCCATGTTGCATTTGAAGAGGTTCGTTTGAAAGCGGAACAACGAGGAATCAGAGTTACCGGTGCGGAAATTGTTGGTTTAGTCCCTAAAAAAGCATTGCTGGATGCCGGATATTTCTTTTTGCAAAAACAACAACGCTCTTTGGGAATTGATGAGAAAGAAGTGATCAAAATAGCAGTAAAATCAATGGGATTAGATGATTTAAAACCATTTATCCCTGAAGAAAAAGTGATTGAGTATTTGTTAGACAAAGAAAACACTGCTAAAAAATTGATGGACATGACCTGTGTTGGTTTTGCCAATGAAACAGCTTCTGAGAGTCCTGCTCCCGGAGGTGGTTCAATCGCTGCTTATATGGGTGCTCTAGGTGCTGCATTGGGAACAATGGTTGCCAACCTATCTTCTCACAAACCGGGTTGGGATGAAAGATGGGAAGAGTTTTCAGGATATGCTGTTCAAGGACAAAAAATCAAAGAGGAATTGATCTGGTTAGTGGATGAAGATACCAACTCTTTCAATCTTATCATGAATGCTTTAGGAATGCCTAAGGGTACTGATGAAGAAAAAGCAGCCAGAAAAGAAGCTTTAGAATCCGCTACCAAATATGCTATCGAGATTCCATTCAGAACTTTACAACGTTCTTACGATGTTTTCGATCTTTGTGAAGCGATGATCAATAAAGGAAATCCAAATTCTGTAACAGATGCGGGAGTGGGTGTTTTGTGCGCTAAAGCTGCTGTAACGGGAGCTTATTTGAATGTTAAGATCAATGCTTCCGGGTTGAACGATAAAATCTTTGCTACCGAAATCGTAGCTAAAGCTGCTGATTATCTAGCAAAAGCTAAAGAAAGAGAAATTCAGCTTATTCAACGTGTAGAAGATATTATTGGATAAGAATTCTTTTAATATTAATAAAAAAAGGCGCTTTTTAAAAGCGCCTTTTTTTATTCTTCCAGTAAATGATTGATTTCAAAAACATCCCGTCCATTTGCTTTTATGACCGACTGTGCATTCTGGTTCTGCATGATACTGCTTCCAAAATAATTGAAGTCATACACATAAGGATCCTTAAACCATTGTTCGAGATTCATTCTCAATTCGAGATTGGAGGTTTTATCTTTTTTAATCGTAAAAGAAACAGGAACTGTAATTGTTATATAATTATGAACAAAAGCATAAATTGAATCGATCGCTAACACATTACTGTAATATAATTGTCCAATTCCGGTATGAAAATTGAAATTTTTCAAATTTCCGGTTGGAGGTTGCCATTTTCCGTTTATTTGCATGTAATGATAACCACCCCCAAGAGTTTGAGGCCAAAAGAAATTACATTCAGGTGGATTTGGAAAACGATTCGATTGATTATCCTCTTCATCTAATCCAAACACAAACTGAACAGCCTGATAGTCTCCCTCTTCCATATTTTCAATATTCCAGGATGTGGTAGCCGGGTAATTCAAATCCACATAATGTAATCCGGCATTCTGTTCCACTTTGACTAGTTTATTATCGGTTGTAATAAAATAGAGTTTGGAAACAAAATATTTCACTTCATTTACCTGATAACTATTTTCCGCTGCATTTGTATAAATCGATTGATTCAACTGCAACGGTGATTGATCCACATAATGAGTAAAATGAATAGCAACATCACCCACCTTTGGATCAGGATCACAAGCTGTGAAAAATAAAGTTAAAAGTACTAAAAGTGAAAATAAATACTTCATTTTAGAATTTTATGATGGCTCTATAACAAGGGTCGTTGTTGGTTTTCATTTTTTCTTCTACAGTACAAGTGCCATTGTTGTAAGTAATCATTTTAGTATTAGTAGCATCAATTTCAGTTGAAGTCCAATATTTGACATTACTTCTTAGTTTTTTATATCCAACTTCAGCTGGGATTGATCCATTGATCAAATCATAATATTCAAAGATAAATTTCCATTCTTCAACAGATGGGATATACCATTTGATAGTTTGTAATTGTGCAAGAGAAATTGGAGGAGTATATCCAGCAACGTTAAATGCAGCATAGAATGCAGGAAACTGTAATCTCCAATCAGATCCGCCTCCCATTGGTCTACTTTGAATGGTGTCTTGATTATAATATCCATCAGTAGAACTTATTGCACCTGTTTCAATAGCACTGGTTGACCATTGTATAGCAGCTTCTGCTTTTGCAGCTATGGCTTGGCCATGTTCGCCATCAAAGGAAACAAAATAAACTACAGCTTCAACTCCGTCAATCTCAACGAGGTCACCCACTTTGTATTTTGGATTTGTTGGTTTATAATACTCAGGTTCACAAGATGTTACAAATAAAGCAAGTGTAACAATAGCTAATAAAATTAAATTAATTCTTTTCATAAATGATAGGTTTTATATTATTTTTTTTCAGATTTTTCTATACCCAGTACGTATTGTATGGTTTGTGAATTGTTTATTTCATTAATGGTTATATCTATAAAATCGTATTTTTGATTTTTTTTCAATTTTGGTGATTTTAGTTTGATTTCGTTTTTGCCTTCTTTAAGTTTAATTTTTTTAATTTTTACTTTTTCAGGAATGGAACGCATCACAGTTTTAATTTGAATCTCTTTTGCATCTGAAGCGGTGATAGTGATCAGGATTTTGTTGTCTGAAATTACATACGATTTGAATTCTACTGTTAAGTCTTTGATCTCAGTAGTTTGATTCAAAATATTATATGCTTTTAGAAAGTCTGTGATTCCATAGCCAAGAGAGTTATCGGGATTTGCGGCACGATCCCCACTTTTTCTAATTGCATCCATAATTTCAAACGCATTTTTTTGTGGAAAAGCTTGCCATAAACAAGCCACCATGCCTGACATCAATGGCGAAGAGAAAGAGGTTCCATTTGCACGGATAGCAATTCCACGTGGATTTGCTACATAAGCATCTTCTCCTACAGCAACGGCATCGGGTTTGATACGGCCATCAGCAGTTGGACCGTAAGAGCTAAAATAGGCTCTTTTTCCGTTAACATCTACGCCACCTACAGTTAGAATATCAGTTGCATCTGCAGGGCATCCGATCAGATTCCAGGGTTTTCCCCCTTCATTACCGGCGCTATTGCAAAGAATCATCCCTTTGGATGCAATAAAGGAAGCTGCAATGGATGCTCTACTCACTTTACCGGTTAAATCCTGATTGACCCGAACTTTGGTTGAATCATCAAATTTGGTATATCCTAAAGAGGAATTGATTACATAAATTCCTAAGCTATCTGCCCATTCAACACCAGCCACCCAGTTATCCTCTTCCACTTTGTTTTCACTGTTTCCATCTTCGGTTTGAGCCATCCATACAGTAACTCCTGGAGCTGTTCCAACCAATTCTCCGGGAACATACGCCGCAATACAAGATAACACCATGGTGCCGTGACTTCCGGCTCTGAAAGGATCTGCTGAAGGGGAAACAATATGTCTCACCTCTCTTAATCTGTTTTGTTCTCTTAAAAACTGAAATTGTGAAATCTCATCGATATTTTGAAATCCACCATCCAATACCATTAAATTGATCCCTTCTCCATTAAATCCCATCCGGTGTAACCAGTGAATATTGTTGATTTTTACTTGTCCGTAACTTAAACCATAGTCAATATCTTTAGGAATCCCGGTTGATGCTACAGGTGGATTGACATTATTGTAATGATAAACAGACGTGATTTTTTCCTCTTTTTCTTTCATGGGGATTGTCTTTTCCACAAACACCACAAAATCCAGTTTTTGAATCTGCTCCATGATATTTTCTTTTTCAGAGTAAATGGTGATGCCATTTAACCATTTTGATTTGGTATATAAAACCATATTAGGATCCAACTCCATCACTTTCTGAATGTAAACAGGGCTGACAGGCAAATCTTGTTCCGTAACCGGAATCTGATATTTGGCTCTTCTTTCAATCGCTTTTTGAGATAAAAATTGCTCCGGTTTGCTAATGGTGTAAGGTGTTCCTTGTTTATCTTTAAATTGAATCCAGTACTTAGCAGGTGACTGTGCAAATATTATCTCAAAGACAAAAACAATAAAAAATAGGGATAGTAGAACTCTTTTCATAACATGTCTGATTATTCTGATCTGTTTTTTTAATATGACGCAAAAATAATGATTTTTTTTGAACATTGAGAAAAAAAAGTTTGTATCTTTGCAAACGGTAATCACATTTTTTAATCAATTAATATTCAATATATTATGGATCAACATCAGACAGCAATAGTTTCCGGAAGGGCTAATCGGGAACTATCTGAAAAAATTGCTCATCACCTCAATATGGAGTTGTTAAAAGTTGAAATCGCTCAATTTAAAGATGGCGAAATTCAGGCTTATTACAACGAAACCATTAGAGGGAAATACGTTTTCATCATTCAACCTACCTGTGCACCAGCTGACAATATTCTCGAATTACTCATTCTGATTGATGCGGCGAAAAGAGCATCAGCATATAAAATTATTGCTGTGATCCCTTATTTTGGATATGCCAGACAAGACCGTAAAGATAGACCCAGAACATCGATTGGTGCTAAATTGATGTCCAATCTGTTAAGTGCTGCAGGTGTTGACCGTGTAATTACATTAGACTTACATGCAGATCAAATTCAGGGATTTTTTGAAATTCCGGTGGATCACATGTACGCCTCCAATGTATTCTATCCCTATATTAAAAGTTTAAATTTAGAAAACCTTTGTATCGTTTCTCCAGATACCGGAGGAACAAAAAGAGCTTCCACTTATGCAAAATCATTGGATTGTGATCTTGCTATCGGGTTCAAACAAAGAGAAAAACAAAATGAAGTAGCCAGCATTCAGATTATTGGGGATGTAAAAGGTAAAAACTGTATTTTGGTTGATGATATTATTGATACCGGAGGTACTTTTTGCAAAGCAGCTGCAAAATTAAAAGCGCAGGGAGCAAAAAGCGTAATAGCTATTTGTACACATGGTTTACTTTCAGGGGATGGCCCTAAAAATATTGAAGAATCTGAAATTGATAAATTAGTTTTAACCGACTCTATTCCTTTAAGATGTGAATGTTCTAAGGTTGAAGTGGTTTCTATTGCTAAACTTTTAGCTGAAGTGATTCAAAGTGTTGTAGATCACTCATCTATTACATCACACTTTAAATTTAACTAAATCTAATAAAGACAAACTTTTACAGTTTGTTTATATATGCCGGAGTATATTGTCAAAAAATATATTCCGGCTTTTTGTTGAGATACATCTAAGATAATTTCTTGCTTTTTATTACTAAAATTAAAATCTATCCCAATTTTACCATAAGTATCGATTAATTGTACTCTATTTATAGGAACTGTACTTACCAGAGTGATCCATCCATTTGTGGGATTAGGATATAATAAAACTTTGAAAAAATCAAGATTATCTATACCGTTTGACCCATTATTACAAACACTATTGAAAATCTGTTGATTTAAATACCTCGTTTTTGCAGGGTTCTCTGTGACCTGATTGAGTATTTGGGGTGGACCAAATGATATCCATTGTTGAAGTGGAACAAAATTGGGTCGGTTGAAGTAACAATAAGAGGAATCTGATAAGTCTTGAGTACCGCTAGGAGTGATAACTCCCTTATTATTATTGCCGTAAAGAAAATGATTTGTTCCAAGAATCGTGTAATTAACCAGATTATAGGGAAATGAACTGTTTACAATTTCGTTTCCGAGAAAGTTTTGACCCGGTGATGTAGCATCGCTAAAAAAAATGCCATATTTTTCACACCTGTTTCTTAAAAACGTATTATACAAACCATTAGCCCCATGAGAATTATCAATAACAATATTTTGACATACATTTTGTTCAAATAGATTGGCATAAGGATAGTTTCCGTGTAAAACCATATCACCGGCAGCATCTGAGGGTAAAATTCCGGAACTATTGGTCCAGAAAGGAGAAAATGAATAGTTGAAACTAAAAACATTCCCGTTTGCTCCTGCCTGAACAATCATCGAATGCCTTAGATGATTAAAAATATTGTCTTCAACTTTACATTCATTGGTAGTATAATGAACCATTACGCCATATCCTCGTCCATCTTCTCCATATTCAAAACTATGATGAATGTAAGAGGTGGCTATCAAAATATTAGAACTGTTTCGGATATCAATATGCGCAAAATTACAATTTTCTGATTCAATCCCTTTGATCCAAACATTATTGGAATAATTTATTCCAATATTGGAAGTATGCGTTGGAGAAGTATTGTCAACTCTTTTTAATTTAACACACTCAATTCCAACATTGGTTGCCATATTTAACTTGATTACTTTTGGACTTTTATCCAACATAAAATCAGTTCTCAATTCAGATTTTAAATAGAGTGTATTTCCTTGAATATAATCTATTTGAACAATTTGTCCCACCGTACCAATTGCCCAATCTGATGTGATCCAATCAGAATCATTTTGAATAATTTTGATCCAATCATTTGAATTTAAAAAGGAACTACTTTCAATTTTGATTTTATTGTCCTTTTTGAAAGCCGAATTCACTAAATTTGAGGTGTCATTTGTTTGATTTCCTGATATTTGAATGCCATTTTCCGGATTTATAAAGTCAAAAATGATTTCACTATTTTCCGGACCTATTCCTCTTAGAATGGTATTGGAAGGTAATTGAATAGAATGTAGAAATAAAAAAACGCCTTCCGGAAATTGTAAAATAAGTCCGGGTGCTATTGTATATTGTAAAATGGAATCTAAAAGTTGATCATTCGGAGTGATCCCATCATTCACAATACCCAATTGATTCAAATCAGCCATGATAAAACCTGATGTATTGGTGTCTCTTAATCCGGAAACATACCAGTTAACACTTCTGTTTGAATCCAATTGATTCAGCGTCATGGCTTTGTGACAATTGGCAATCTCCTGACCTTGTAACGTAAATGACAAAGTAAAAACTGTAAAAATCCAAAAAAATAGGGCGAAATTTTTCATCATTTATTTCTTCATAGCTTCTTTTCTGAGATCATCAGGCATTTTTTCTATAGCATAGCGAAGAGCAGTCCTTGGCATTATACTTTTGTTTTGCATCACAAACTCAAAAACTTCCTTTTGGTAAGTCTGACTCGCCACTTTGAGCATCCAGCCATACCCTTTTTGGACCATATCATCTTTATCTTCCAAGAGTATAGTGGCAATGGCAAACATTTCATTTAAAAATAATCCTTTTTTGGCAGGGACAATAAGTGATACAGCGGCAGCTCTTTTCATCCATCTGTTTTCTGATTCGGTAAACCGGATCAATTCATTTAATAATTCAGGATATTTTAAAATTAAATCACCCATGTTGTGGTTGCAAAATGTATCACAGGTTGCCCAATTGGTTATATATTGTTCAATCCAGGATCTGAAAATTTCAAAATCAGATTTTTCATACGATTTCCTGATGTTGTAACTCCAGGAACAAGCAATAAAACACTCTTCGATCATGCCCGATTTAAAGAATGTTTCACAAATTTGAAAAATCTCCGATTTGGATTGATCTTTTATCGTTTTGAAATAGGTTTTCGAAATTTGTTCCACTACAGCACTTTTCATACCATAACAATCAATGGGTTCTTTAAAAAAACGCAACATGGCATTTCTTGATTTTTCGTCAGCCTGGGAATGAAGAGTTTCCCGAACACTAGGGATGATTGGATTCATAATCTTTTTATTTTAATCTTAAACTATTTGAAACGACACTCACACTACTCAAAGCCATAGCAGCACCTGCAATCATAGGATTTAACATAAATCCCAATGGAAAAAGTACTCCCGCTGCAATTGGAATTCCAATGATATTGTAAATAAATGCCCAGAAAAGGTTTTGTTTGATGATTTGTACCGTTTTTTTAGACAGCTGAATCGCTTCTGAAATTTTGGTTAAATCGGATGAAATGATCGTCATTTTAGCTACATCCATCGCAATATCACTCCCTTTTCCCATGGCTATACTGACATCCGATTGAGCCAATGCCACAGAATCATTAATTCCATCCCCAACCATGGCGACAATCTTCCCTTTTTTCTGCAATTCTTTGATGTATTCAGCTTTCTGATGAGGTAATAACCCTGCTTCAAAATGATCTATTTGTGCTTGTCTGGCAATACTGGCAGCGGTTTCAGGATTGTCCCCCGTCAGCATGATCACTTCAATATGTTGTTTTTTTAATAATTGGATCGCTTCAATGGAACTTTGCTTCATCTGATCGGAAATTCCATAGATAGCCAAAATGGATTCACTATTAGCAAACCAAACGATGGTTTTGGCTTCTTTTTGCCATTCTGACGCCAGATCAATCCACTCTTTAGATATTGACATGCCTTGCTCTTCCATAAATTTTTGATTCCCTGCAAAATAGAGAATCCCGGAGAAATAAGCCTGAACCCCTTTTCCGGTGACACTTTGAAAGCTGGTTAAAGCTAATTTAGAGTATTGATTCAAACTTTTTACAACTGCTTCAGCTAATGGATGTTCCGATTGAGCTTCTAAAGACAGAAAAATTGATTTCATCATCTCGTTATCTTTCAGCCATTTAATGTTGGTAACGGCAGGTGTTCCTTCGGTAATGGTTCCGGTTTTGTCAAGTACAACCGTAGTTACTTTTTTGGTAATCTCTAAACTTTCAGCATCTTTAATCAAAATACCGTTTTTGGCACCTCTACCAATTCCAACCATTACAGCTGTAGGTGTTGCTAAGCCTAAAGCACAGGGACAAGCAATCACCAAAACGGTAATCATGGACAATAATCCTTGTGAAACCCCATTTTCTCTACCAATAATCACCCAAATCAGGAATGTCAGCAGGGCAATTCCAAGTACAACAGGAACAAAGATACCTGCGATTTTATCAGCTAACTTTTGAACCGGAGCCTTACTTCCCTGAGCATCCTGGACAGTTTTGATGATATGAGACAAAAGTGTTTCTTCTCCCACTTTTTCAGCTTTAAAAGTAAAACTTCCTTTCTGATTGATGGTTCCTGCTAATACAGAACTGTTTGCCGTTTTTAAAATGGGAATTGGTTCTCCGGTAAAAGAGCTTTCATCTACATAAGATTCTCCATCCAGAACAGTCCCGTCAACAGCAATTTTTTCACCCGGTTTTACCATTACAATACTCCCTCTTGTCAGGTTTTGAATGGGTATCACCTGTTGATTCCCATTTGTATCAATGATAGTTACTTCATTAGGTTGAAGTCCCATAAGTTTTTTCAGTGCAGATGAGGTGTTCCCTTTTGCCCGCTCTTCTAATAATTTCCCCAATAAAATAAAGGTAATGATCACAGCAGATGCCTCAAAATAAACATGATTATGTTCCCAGATATCGGTGAAAAGGGTATTGAATACACTGAAAATATAGGCAACTCCAGTGCTTAATGCTACCAAAGTATCCATATTGGCCTGACGTTTAAGAGCCAGCTTCCATGCATTTGTAAAAAAATGACGTCCAAATATGAACAATACGGGAGTTGCTAAACCCCACATAATCCAATTTGCAGAAGGAATTTCTATAAAAAACATCCCAATGATAAAAACAGGTACAGAAAAAACGGCAGACCAGATGGTCTTACTTCTCATTTTCTGAAAATGTTCAATATGCTCCGCTTCCTTTTTTTTTTCTTGCTCTACTTTAGAACCTAAAATGATATCAAAACCGATCTCCTGTATATTTTTTTGAATCTCTTCAGGAGAAACTCTGTTTTTATCAAATTCAACAGTGAGGGTGGCATTAGCGAAGTTTACATTACTAAATGTAACCCCTTCCATTTTCTTTACGGTATTCTCTACATTCATCGCACAGGAAGCACAATGCATATTGAGTACAGGAAAAGAAGTTTTTTCAGGTTCTTTGGAAGTAGCGGATTCTATATCCGCTTGATTGTCAGTTGTTTTCATGTATATAATTTGTTTTTTTGGTTGATACAAATATATGAAATAAACTAACAGGTAATAGGTGACAGGTAACAATTAATGCACGGATGTTCGAATGTACGGAATGCTCGAAAGGTACGGTTCAATAATTGATAATTGTTAAATGTTAGATGTTAAATAAATATATGTGTTTTATTTTTATATTTGCAAAATAAATAACTGATAGTAAATATGAGCAATCACAACCTATATTTATAATAAATAATTTCATGAAGTTTAAATTTTTTTTACTTTTATTTGCAATTCCAATTTCAATTTTTGGTCAATCTATTGAAAAAATATTCTTTCGTGGTGATAGTGTTTTTTTGTATCCAATTGAAAGTAATTCGATGATTGATATTGAATTAATTGATTCTTTGGCTGATGGGACCTATTTTAGCTTTTTTCAAGGAGATACATCTTTTTTAAGATTAATGATACATTATAAAAACAATCGTATTGATGGTAAAGTAATCGAGTACTCAAATTATAATAATTGGATTCATAGGATTACTGAATTTAAAAATGGGAAACCTGATGGAGCTTGGGTTGAATACGATTTATTTTCAGATTATAATGCAATTCTGCACGAAGGATACTACAAAAATGGTATGAAAGAAGGTTTTCATTACTCTTACCATAATGTTGAAAGTGAACGTAAAATATATAATAAAGAGTTTTACAGGAATGATACTTTAGTATATAATATTTGGCAAGAAAATGATTCCATTTTTTATATAAATGATACAGGGTATGTTTATCAGTTTGACACTCATAAGAACCTTATAGGAAAGGGAAAAGAGTTCCAAAACAACAAAATAGGATCATGGATTTTTTTCTATTCGAATGGGAATATTAAATCAATGGGTGATTATAAGATTGCAGAAAACGAAATTCTTAATTTTGGGGGAATAAAAATAGGTTTGTGGAAAGATTTTTTTGAAAATGGACAGATTTCAAGAATCTATTTATGTGATAATAAACAATTGAATATACCGGAGTTTACCATTATTAGCCAGTTTGATTCAATTGGAAAAATGATTGACTCATTATCATTTGTCAATGGAAAAGGTTATTTAAAAACATTTTATGCAGATGGAAAAATTATGAATGAAAAGTTTTTTCCTGATTCTCAATCTCTTAAATACGAAAAATATTACACCCACAATGGATTATTATTTTTAAAAGAGGAATATACTAGAAATAAAAAAATTAGAATCGAATATTTTGAAAACGGAAATATAAAATCTATCGAAAGATTTCAAATTTTTTTAGACACAAAACCTTCCATTTTCTCTTTTTATCAAATATTAGGAAAACAAGAGTATTTTAATGAGGATGGAACTATTAAAAATGTTATTAAAATAAGAAAAAGCTTTTATGAATAATTGTCCCATAAGCTATTTGATCAATCACTTTTCTATTATTTTTTAAAATGAACTCAGATATTATTGTTTTAAAAACGGAAAACAAATGGATTAAAAATGTGATCTGGTATATTGTTTCAATATTCCTGGTTGTTTTTATTTTATTGGGTGAAAGATTTTTTAATTCATTTACAATCATTTTTTTAACTATATTTGTAGTTGTTTTGTTATTATATAATTTTATTATTTATAGAATCAAAATTAAACATGATCAATATATTAAGATTGAAATAGAAAACAAGTCCATCATCAAATACTATGAAAAAAATGAATGTTTATACACTTTCAATATATCAGACATTCAATCCATTACATATTATTCGTTTTCAAAATATAGTGATCCGGTATTATCTATTGATCTGAAAAATAAAATGAATATTTATGTGTCAGATCTTATAAACATTCAAATATTTTTTACTTTGAATGATCAGATCGAAAAGGAAGATTTTGTGAGTCATTTTCTGGAAGAACTCTGGAATCCGATATTTTGTGTTCAAAATCAATTGAATTTATTAAATAATCAAAAATAAGACGGCATCTATTCAAAAAATCTATCCCATTATTGAAAAAATCAATACTGATTTGTGAAAGTTGACAAAATTTTAATTAGTTTTGTCTCACATTTCTAAACTACCACAAATGGAAAACCGTTTTATTGCCTTTTTACATCGTTTAGGAGCCCCATTTAAACGCATTTTTAGTGCGGTTTATCTCTATATCAAAGGATCGAGACTCGCTAAAATTTTACTTATTATTGTGATAGTCAAAATGTTGATTTTTCATGGACTATTTCAAAGTTTTCTGTTTCCCAAATATTTTAAACCCAAATATGATAGTAAACAACAACAAATTGACGATGTTGTAAAACATATAGTACCTGAACCTAAAAACAATTCATTATGATGGAATCTATCGATTTTTCTTTAGTCGACTGGTCAAGAGCGCAGTTTGCCATGACTGCAATCATACACTGGTTGTACGTTCCGATCACCATCGGAATCACTTATGTAATTGCCTTCGCGCAAACTATCTTTGTTAAAACCGGCAATCCCGAATGGGAAAAAATTGCCAAATTCTGGGCAAAGCTCTTTGGTATCAACTTTGCTATTGGTGTCGGGACAGGAATCATTCTCGGTCTGGAGTTTGGAACCAACTGGTCCAACTACTCCTGGTTATCGGGCGATATTTTCGGAGCTCCTTTGGCTGCAGAAGGATTAATGGCTTTCTTACTGGAATCCACATTCATCGCTGTGATGTTTTTTGGATGGGGTAAACTAAGTAAAAAATTTCACCTCCTTTCAGTCTATTTGGTTGCATTTGGTGCTTCATTGTCCGCATTGTGGATTTTAGTTGCCAATGCCTGGATGAGTTACCCAATAGGAATGGAATTCAATATGGATTTGGCTCGCCATGAAATGGTCGATTTTTGGGCTGTTCTTTTCTCTCCATTTGCAATCAATAAGTTTATTCACACCGTTGTTTCCAGTATGGGAGTAGCTGCATTTTTTATGATCTCCATCAGTTCCTGGTATCTGTTGAAAAAAAGAGAAGTTTTATTAGCTAAAAGAAGCATCATTATCGCTGCTGTATTCGGTTTAATGGCCAGCTTGTTTACCGCTGTTTCAGGACACCAGTCTGCTTATGCTGTGGCACAACACCAACCTGCAAAATTGGCTGCAATGGAAGGATTATATGAAGGGAAAGCGGGAGCCGGCCTTGTGGGTGTGGGAATTTTAAATCCATCTAAAGAGATAGGTGATCAAAAAGATCCATTTTTAATGAGAATTGAAATACCCAAGATGTTGTCTATCCTCGGATATAACAGTATGAGCGCTTATGTTCCCGGAATCAACGATTTGGTCTATGGAAATCAGGAGAGAGGGATCTTGTCCGCTCAGGAAAAAATGGCAAAGGGAAAACTAGCATTGGAAGCATTGGCTCAATATAAACAAGCAGTGACTGACAAAAATGATAGTGTAAAAGCTTTAAGCGCTTACGTTTTTAAAGAAAATTATAAATATATGGGTTTTGGTCAGCTTCAAAAACCGGAAGATGCTATTCCTCCGATTCCTATGGTTTTCTATGCCTTCAGAGTTATGGTTATTGTTGGTGGATTGATGATTCTTGTTGCTGCAGTTTTCTTGTGGTTGGGAATCAAAAACAAATTGGAAAAATATAGATGGCTGTTGAAAATTGGTATCTGGATGTTCCCAATCTCATTCTTAGCCTCTATGGCCGGCTGGATTGTAGTTGAAGTGGGGAGACAACCCTGGACTATTGATGGGTTATTGTCAACCTCATACTCTACCTCCAATATCACCACTACAGCAGTATTGTTGACTTTCTGGATATTCCTGTCCGTATTGATTGCACTTGTTATTGCAGAGTATAAAATTATGTTAAATGCTATTAAAAAAGGACCCAATAAATAAAAGGAGGAATCATGTTTGAAATATTAGACCATATCCAATTACAACAATACTGGTGGCTTGTGATGTCCATTGTCGCCGGTGCTTTAGTTTTTCTATTATTTGTGCAAGGTGGACAAACATTAATAGATTTTGTAGGAAAAACCGAAAATGAAAAATCTTTGGTGATCACTTCTGTTGGTAGAAAATGGAAGTTAACTTTTACTACATTGGTGGTATTTGCTGCAGGGATGTTTGCTTCATTCCCCTTATTCTATTCCACATCATTCGGCGGAGCTTATTATGCCTGGAAGATATTCTTACTCTGTTTCGTTTTACAATCGATTGCCTTTGAATTCCGTAGGAAAAAAGGGAATATTTTTGGAGCCAGAACTTATGAATATTTTTTATATATCAATGGATTTTTAGGTACATTTTTATTAGGTGCTGCCGTTGCTACATTTTTTACCGGAAGTGAATTTCTAAGAGATACATACAATCATTCCACCTGGCAAACTCAGTTTTATGGAATTGAAATATTATTCAATTTCACCAATCTTTCTTTAGGCTTTGCTATTCTTTTCTTATCCAGAATTTTAGGAGCTTTGTTTTTTATTTATAGTATTGATAATGATGTTATTAAAGAAAGAAGCAGAAAACAAGTGTTATGGAATACTCTTCTGTTTTTACCTTTTTTCCTATTCTTTGTCTTTAGAGTATTAACCATGGATGGCTTTGCGTATGATCCTCAAACCAAAGTGGTGTTTATGGAAAATTACAAATATTTACATAACTTTTTGGAAATGCCTATTGTACTCGTTATGTTCCTTCTTGGGGTTGTTGGAGTTCTTTGGGGAATCGTTTGTGCTGTATTTGTAAAGAAAAATCATGGTTTTTGGCTTTCAGGAATTGGAACATTCCTGACAGTGCTAAGTGTATTTCTTATTTTAGGATACAACAATACTTGTTTCTATCCTTCAACTTCAGATTTACAAAGTTCATTAACCATTGAAAATGCGTCATCAAGTAAATTTACGTTAACCTATATGAGTTACATCTCATTACTATTACCTGTTATTTTATGGTATATTTATGTAGCATTTAAATCTTTAGGAAAACATAAACTATCTGAAAAGGATATCACTGAAGATGGTGATGATGAAAAAATCTATTAAAAATTGAAATTATGGAACATTTAGGATCAATATTGTGGCTGATTAGCCTTCCAGTAGTTATAGTGCTCACTTACAAAACAATACGTTGGGCTTTAAATAAATTTGAAAAAAAATTATAGATCAAATTAAACCTTCGACTATTTGAAGGGTCAAATAAACGATTTTTGATTCTTAAATTAAATTTTAAGAATTATTTATTTCTCTGTGTGTGTTAAAAGCTATTCGCTCCCCGCGAATAGCTTTTTTTTCTTATATTTTCACGATGTCCAATTCACTGTTTTTGTACTGATTGGTCATCAACAGTGGTTGTACCATATTTTTAATATCGGCAGCTAATGCTACAATCGTATTTCTTTTAGCGAAAGGACGGAAATACACAATACTCACTTCACGAACAGGAATAGGAGATTTGAAAAACTTCACTTTTTTCTTCCGCTCTTCAGTTAGGGTTTGATAATATAATTCAGGTATTAAAGTAAGACCACCCAACTGATCCACCATATTTAAAAGAGTTCCGAAACTATGAGCATCAAATTTTAAGTTAGAAGGGATATCCTCTTTCTTTTTTAACGAACACAAGTTTATAAACTGATTTCTTAAACAGTTTCCTTCCTCCAATAACCAGATTTTATGATTTCTGATATCTTCGGGGATCATAAACTGAGTATCCTCATTTGCGACACCATAAACCATCAGTGTTTCATAATAAAGGATCTCTTCTTCAATCTCTTCCATCTCTACAGGTGTGGCTAAAATACCCATATCTAACGTTCCCTCTTTCAGTTGTTTTAATATGTTATTGGTGGTAACTTCATACAACTCAACCATTAGTTCCGGATATTTTTTCAACATTGGCATTAAAATTATGGGTAATAATGAATTGGCAATAGTTGGAATCACCCCAATTTTAATAGTCCCGGTAACTGCAGTGACGTTATTTTTAGCAATCTCTTTTAAATAATAAGTCTCCTGAAGGATTTTAACGGCCTGATTGACGATCACTTTTCCTTCATCAGTGGTCATGACAGGGTTGTTTTTACGATCAAAAATCACTACATTCAGCTCATCCTCGAGTTTTTTTATCATGGTACTAAGGGTGGCTTGTGTGATGTAGCAGTGGTCTGCTGCTTTACTGAAGTTCTTAAATTGATCTACAGCAACTACGTACTCTAATTGTTGAATGTTCATGGTATAAGGGTTTAAATGTTGTATTGATAAAATCTATTGCAAAGATAGAAAAAATTTGTTTTATCTATACAAAAATTCGTTATATTTTTGCATCACAAAACAAGACAAAAAAACAATTAAAAAAAAAGAATATAAAAATGGAAAATTTACAAGTACAACCAGTATCAATGCCAAGAATTGGCGATCAAGCTCCTGAATTTAAAGCTGTTACAACTCAAGGACCTATCAATTTCCCTGCTGATTATCAAGGAAGTTGGGTAATTTTATTTAGTCACCCTGCAGATTTTACACCGGTATGTACCTCAGAATTTATGACTTTTGCCAGTTTAGAATCGAAATTTAATGAAGTAAATTGCAAATTAGTGGGTCTTTCAGTGGATGGTTTATACAGTCATATTGCCTGGTTAAGAACCATCAAAGAGAAGATTGAATATAAAGGGATGAAAGATGTTGAAGTAAGATTCCCATTAATTGAAGATATCACTATGGAAGTGGCTAAAAAATATGGTATGGTGATGCCGGGAGAAAGCAGTACTAAAGCTGTTCGCGCAGTATTCGTCATCGATCCAAAAGGAGTAATCAGAACCATTATTTATTATCCATTAAGTTTAGGTAGAAACTTCGATGAATTGTACAGAGTCGTTTTAGCATTACAAACTGCTGATGAGTTTGGAGTTGCAACTCCTGCTGATTGGCGTCCTGGTGATGATGTTATTGTTCCAACTGCAGGTTCATGTGGAGTTGCTAAAGAAAGAATGGAAAACAAAGATCAGGATACAACATGTTACGATTGGTTCTTCTGTACCAAAAAATTAGACAAAGATATTGTCTTGAACAAAATTATTAAGAAAAAATAGTCTCGCTATTTATAGCTGTTTATTATAACAAGGTTTTTAAATGTGTTTAGGAAGCCGTTATCTCCCCGATAATGGCTTCCTTTTTTTTTATATCTTTGCATCTGTATCAGTTATACCATGAAAAGTATCTCCATTACCGAAAAATTGATCCTCTATTTTGTTTTGCTGGGGGTTTTTGTTATTGTGATTATTGGAAGCTACTCCTACCATTTTTCTAAACAAGCATTACTTAACCGTACTTTTGATCAACTTATTTCTCTTAGAATAGAAAAGAAAAATCGGGTGGAACAGTTTTTTCAGGATCGCCAGAGAGAATTATCATTAATCTCAAAATCAGGGGAGATCATTAAAGTGATCACCCTTTTAAATCATCATAAAACAGATTCAGAACGTTGGAATACAATTGAAAAAAACTCCTATTTGAATAAATATCTGGCATCCTATAATTATTGTCAGAAGATTTATATTATTGATAATCAAAATCATGTAGTTGTTTTTGATTCCATAAGTAAAATTGATAAGCATCATGTTCTTCTTGATACTTTAAAAGATCCAAATCTGATCGCATTTAATAAAACATTATTGCAATCAGATGATATTAAAATTGCTGACTTATCTAAGTCCAATATGGCCATCTATGTTGGGACATCAATCTATTCTGAAGGTAATATGCGTGGAGTTATTATTTTAGAAATTCCATTTGATGCCATCAACAAAATCATGTTCGAATATCCTGAAAATAATGGATTAGGAAAAACAGGGGAAACCTACCTTGTAGGGAACGATTTTCTGATGAGGAGCAATTCCCGCTTTCATGAAAATGCAGTTTCCAACATTCGAGTGGAAACCAAAGCGGTGAAAAATGCGTTTCAGAATAAAACGGAAACAGCCATTATAAAAGATTATCGAAATATTTCCGTTTTAAGTTCCTATAGTAAAGTGAATATTAATGGATTAAACTGGGTAATTTTAGCTGAAATAGATGAAAAAGAGGCTATGGTTACCATCTTTACTATCAGAAACAGCATCCTTTTAATCAGTATTATTATTGTTTCCGTGGTGTTTTTAATTGCCTTTTTTATGTCCAGACAAATCACTTCACCAATAAAAAAGTTGAAACGAGCCAGTGAATTGATCGGATCCGGAAATTATGATATTGTTTTGCCTGTGAAGAGTTTAGACGAGATTGGGGTGTTGACAGAAACTTTCAATCACATGTCGGAACAACTCAAAAAACAAAAAGAGGAGATTGAAATGGAGCGAAAACAAAGGATGAGTTCCCTGATTGATGGCCAGGAGATGGAAAGACAAAGATTATCCAGAGATTTACATGATGGGCTTGGACAATCATTGCTGGCTGTTAAAATGAAACTGGAACAGATCACTTGTAATGATTCGAATAAAGAAGTGACGATTATTTCTGATGCGAAAAGTATGTTAAAAGACTCTATTCAGGAAATTCGTAATGTTTCCAATGATTTGATGCCTGCTGTTCTGGAAGCGTTTGGTATTCGGGAAGGACTCAACCATTTATGTCAGTTTAGTTCTCAAAACAGTGGAATGAATATTATGTTTTGTTGTGATGAAATCCCAAATGACTGGCCCAAAAGAATCCAGATTTATCTGTATAGAATTGCACAGGAAGCAATTCACAATATTGCCAAACATGCTGAAGCTACAGAAGCCAAAATTGAATTGTTTTACGATAGTTCCTTTTTATATTTAAATATTTCAGATAATGGAAAAGGGTTTACAGTTAATCATTTAGAAAATAAAGGCAATGGAATTGTGAACATCAAACAACGGGTTGAATTGCTGAATGGTTCGTGCGAATTTTCCTCTTTAGCCGGTGAAGGAGCAAGTATTAAAATTAAAATTCCTGTACAACATGAACTCAAAAATTAAAATTATTCTTACGGATGACCATAGAATATTCAGAGATGGAATCAAATCGCTACTTTCTGAAAATGAGGAGATTCAAATCATTGGAGAAGCATCGGATGGATATGAGTTGATGGAGATGTTGAAAATGATCACTCCTGATTTAGTAATCATGGATATCACAATGCCCAAATTATCAGGAATTGAGGTTACCAAACAGATAACTTCTTTGTATCCTGAAATGGGAATCCTTATTTTATCCATGCATACTAACGAAGAGTTTGTGATCAATTCCATCAAAGCGGGCGCACAAGGCTATTTGCCTAAAGATACTTCCAAAGAGGAACTCTTAAAGGCGATCCATGCGATCTATAATGGAGGTGAGTATTATAGCAAGAATGTATCCGATAGTTTTTTGAAAAATTTTGCCCGACGTTTTAAAGTGGAACAAACTTTAAAAGAGAATGATGAATTGACTAAAAGAGAAATTGAAATTCTTCAGTTGGCTGCTGGCGGAAGCAGTAATAAAGAGATTGCAGAGCAGCTTTTTATCAGTATCAAAACAGTTGATGCTCATAAAAATCATATCATGCAAAAGCTAAAATTAAAAAATACGGCAGAACTGGTGATCTATGCGATAAAAAATAAGATTATTGAACTATAAATTGGGCGAAGGGCGAAAGGCAAAGGGAGAAAGGTGAAGGGAAAAAGTTTTTGATTATTAAAAATATTGATTATGAAAAGTAAAATGTTGCTAATTGGAATGTTGATTTTGGGAATTTTATTTCCCAATGTGGTGAAATCGCAGATTATTGCATCGGAAGTGCAGGGAGTAGCACCGATGTTGGTTCATTTTGAAGCATCGTGTAATACTTCCCAATTTCATCATACTTTGTTTACATGGAACTTTGACGATGATCAGGATCTTGTCTGGGGTACCGATTTCAAATCTCAAAATAGGGCAGAAGGACCCATTTCGGCTCACCTTTTTGAAACTTCCGGGACTTATGATGTTACCCTTTTAAAAGTTCATGAAGATGGCTCCACTTTTTCCGATACTATTACTATTACCGTGTTGGATCCAACAACTGTCTTTGCCGGGAATCTTACTGTATGTGTTAATCCAGCCAACGATACTGACTTTTCAACTGCTCCTGCAGGTGCTTTACACATCAATACTGATTCGATTCATACCATCACTTCTTATGCTACTCCCGGACATAGGATTTTGTTCAAAAGGGGAGGAGTATGGACTATTTTTACTACACCCAACTGGCCGGAGAATAGTGGCTTAGTAGTGATTGGTGCTTATGGGGAAGGTGTCAACCCGAATTCTATGGGAATTTATGAAAATAATCCGGTTGTTATTGTCAATGGAGGGAATTTTCTTCCTATTGGTTTTAAACAAAACTGGGAAATAATGGATATAACACTTTCAGATCCTTCTCAACAAAATGGATCGTTTGGTGGAGCTGAATCTTTCAAAAAATGGTTGTTTTTACGTTTAAAACTTGATGGCTTTGATGTACCGATCGGGTGGTCCACATGGAATGATCCCAATGGAAATACACATGCTGATCTGATGGGAATTGTATCGTGTATTTTTGAAAATGCTGCGGTAAATGTGGGTTATGTAGGAAGTGAACGATTAATGATTTTAGGTTCCATTTTTAGAAATGCTTCAGAATCACATGTTTTACGTGTTTGGCAATGTTATAAAGGGATTGTTGCTCATAATCAAATCTCCGGTTCCAGTATCAATTCCAATACCGGTCGACATGCCCTTAAATTTCATGGTCCAACTGAAACTCAAATCAACTCAACTGATTGGAGTCATCTTAATAAAAGAACCCAGTTTTCGATTATTTCCGATAATATTTTTGGAACTTCCGGACCCTGGCCTGTTATGGTCGCTCCTCAGGATAATGCTACTGATGATAGAATTTCCCACATTATCTTTGAAAGAAATCAATATTTTACCGATTTTGGAACTCCCAGTACACTTTCATTACAACCCTCAGTAATCTTCACATTTATTGGTCAGAATATTACAGTTCGTAACAATATCATTGATGCCTCCTCAAATGGTACCTATTTTACAGGAATATCAGTTTCTAAAACAAATGCGACCCTATCGCCTGATCAAATTGAGATCTATCATAATACGATTTACAAATATGCAGATCCTAATGGCCAGATTTGGTATGGTATTGCCATTCCGGATACCTGTGGGCTCGTAACAGTCCGAAATAACTTAGTTGAATTTCCTTATGTGTGTGCAGGTCATTTTTCTGTGTATAATGGTTCTCCCAATACCGTTTTTACTGATAATGTGTTGAATAGTACTGTAACATTTGAAAATCCGGATGATCCAAATCCATTACTAAGATCCTTTAGATTACATCCCAACTCTTTGAGTGCCATCAATATGGGATATCCATTGTCTGTAGTTCATAATGATTTTGACGGAATGATGCGTCCACAGGGTGCAGGTTATGATATTGGGGCTTATGAATATGTAACGCCAAATGGGATTGGAGAAAACAATCTCCATATTAATTGTAAAATCTATCCAAATCCTACAACCGGAATGTTGATCATTGATTCAAAAGAAATGATCCAAAATATTGAAATTATTGATTTATCAGGAAAAAGTTGTGGACTTTTTAACAATACCAATATTTTAAATCTATCTTTTTTACCTTCCGGTTTTTATATGTTAAAAATCCAGTTTAACAACGGAACACATACAATGCATAAATTAAGTATCATCAAATAATTTTTTAACTTCTGAAACTTTTTTGGGTCACAATATATAAATCATTTAATCCGTTAGAAGTTAAACAAAACACAATTTTGATGATCCAAAACTACCCCTTAACTTAATTTGATATGAAGAAATTTGTGCTTTTGTTTATCGTTACTTTTGGAGTATTACTTCCTGTCTTTTCCCAAACCCTTTCTGTTGAAGAACAAAAATTGTATGATTTAATCATGCAATACAGAAAAGAAAAGGGATTACCCATTATTCCGTTATCCCCATCATTAACCATCGTGGCTCAAACTCATGCTAAAGATTTGGTCAATAATCATCCTGATCAGGGAAGTTGCAATGCGCATAGCTGGTCAGATAAAGGAACTTGGACCCCCATGTGTTATACTTCTGATCATGCACAAGCAAAAAAGATGTGGAGTAAACCATCCGAGTTAACTACATACAAGGGAAAAGGGTATGAAATTGTAACGTATGTTTACGGAAAACCGACACCAGTTATGATGACTGCCACTATGGCCCTCAAAAGCTGGCAAGGCAGTTCATCCCACAATGCTGTGATTATCAATTCCGGAATATGGAAATCCAACACATGGAATGCGATCGGTATTGCCATTTATCAGGGATATGCCTGCGTTTGGTTCGGGGAAGAAAACGAATAAATGAGGTAACAGGTAAGAGGTAAGAGGTAACAGGTAAGAGGTAATAGGTAAGAGGTAAGAGGTAACAGGTAACAGGTAACATTTTACTTTAATAATTTGCACATTAGCACATTAGCATATTAGCACATTTTTTTGTATATTTGTCGCGAATTAGAGTTAAATCATTTCGCACATGAAAAAATGTATTTCTTTACTCATCTTATGCATCTTATATCAGATTAATTTTGCGCAAGTAGCAAAGGTTGTGGCAGTTGTTGATGAACGAACAGAGTTGATGAGTGCAGTATTCAGAATGGCTGGTGCAGAAGAATATGTGAATAATACCCTGACAGAATACACTAAGGAATTAGATTTATTTCTGCAAAATTTTAAACAAGATTCACTCATTCAGTATGCCATTCAGATCAGAAAATCGAATGGGATTGCGTATGATGCAATTATGAGTTATGCGATACATCTTGAAATTACCGATTCAATTCGGTTTATTAAGGAGTATATTCCAGGGAAAATCGATAAACGGTGGGATCCCGAAATGGAAGCCCGGTTTTTAGTTTTGTTAAATCATTTCTATCAAAATTCCAATTTTCATAGATTTTATGAATCTAAATTAATCTATTACAATGAAGTGGAAAAAAGATTTCAAAATATTTTGAAAGATATTGATTATGAATGGTTTCAATATTTTTTTGGAGTTCAATCGGATGGTAGTTTCAGTGTAATTATTAGTTTATTAAACCGGGGAAATTATGGCCCCAATATAGTGTATCCGGATGGAACCAAAAAAGTGTATTCTATAAATGGAGTTTACAGAACCGATTCATTAGGATTCCCCATTTTCGGGAAGGGACTGGAACCGGTTATTATCCACGAATTTACCCATTCTTACACCAATCATCTGGTGAATAAAAATATCAAACTTTTACTTCCAAAAGGAAAGAAGTTTTACAAACCTGTTGCTCCACTGATGCAACAACAAGCTTACGGAAATCCCCAAACGATGCTCTATGAAATTTTGGTAAGAGCTTGTGTGATACAATATTATAAGGATAAAGATTCTAATAAAGTAAAATTATTGATTAATGATGAATTAGCGAATGGATTTTTGTGGATAGAAGAATTACATGATCTATTGAATAAATATGAAAATAGCAGAATTCAATATCCCACATTAGAAACATTCATGCCGGAAATTGTTGCTTTACAAAATAGATTGAACCCCTCTAAATTAAAGAAAGAGTATTTGAACAAGTGTGGTCAATTTATGGGAATCTCGATACCAAACGGGAGTAAAGATGTTCCTTTTGATACAGTTAGAGTCACTATAACTTTTGCACAACCTATGAATATAGGTAGTTATGGTATCAGTTATGGTAAAAAAGGGAAACAATATTATCCAACCATAGTTAGGCAATTTAGTTGGGATCCGGAAACCAAAACAAAGTTTACAGTTACTATGGTTTTGGAAGCAGATAAAAGATACTCCATGAGTTTTCCGGGAGCGTTTTTTATTACTCAAGAGGGCTTTCAGGTTCAGGGAATTTTAAATTTTGATTTTAAAACCAAAAAAGTACAAAACCCATGAACCCCGGTAAAATAACATGTGAGGTACTTAAAAAGATTCGGTCTGAGATTGCAGAAGCGAATCAGATTGACTACAGAAGTGAACCCTGTTCATTCAAAGGGGAATGTCTCGGAACATGTCCGAAGTGTGAATCTGAATTGCAATATCTGGAGCATCAACTGATTAAAAAACAGGGCTCTCAAAAAACAGCTCTATTTGCAGGTGTCTCGTTGGCGATTATGTCCGGGTTTAGTGCTTGTAAACAAAGTGATCCTGCTGTTCAAAATACTCAGACAGCTTCGGTAAAAACTCAAACAGAAACTGTCAAAAACTTAGAATTATCTGATGAGTTAATCCATGTAAATAAATCTCAAAAGATGAGATTAGTTTCTAAAACATTGAAACAAATTACTGACACAATTCAACTTATTAATATTGATACGAATAAAACAATTGGAACAAAAATAATTGAAACAGATGAAAGGTATGTTGATACTTCCTATTTGAATAAGAAAAATATAAGAAACTTTACAACGTCATGCAATGAAGGATATGGGTTAATGGGTGCAATTGAAATGCTTCCTGCCTTAAACCCTTTTTCAAAAATTGTTTATCAATTTAAACCCCTTCCAATTAATTATTCATCGGCTCCTTACTATTTTTCTTCAAATGAGAAATTTGAAAACTATCTAAATCAGTTATTTACGTATCCTTTCAATAAAAATTTGAATAAAAAAATAATCAAACTTCAAATATTGATTGATAAAACCGGAAAGATTAAAGATGTTTCAGTGATAAAATCGATAGATCCCGAGTTAGATAAAAAGATTTTAACAATCTTTTACAATATGTCCAAATGGACTCCCGGAAAAGATCCTGATGGTAAAACAACTGATACAAGAGTCAAATTAACCCTCAAGGTAACTCCTGAAAAGATCACAGTGGTAAGACAAACTTATGATGAGGTTGAGATAACAATGGACAATAAATAAGAAAATATGAATCCCGGAAAAATAACATGTGAGGTACTAAAAAAGATTCGGTCTGAGATAGCAGAAGCGAATCAGATTGACTACAGAAGTGAGCCCTGTTCATTCAAAGGGGAATGTTTGGGAACATGTCCGAAGTGCGAATCTGAATTGCAATATCTGGAACATCAACTGATTAAAAAACAGGGATCTCAAAAAACAGCTCTATTTGCAGGGGTTTCATTAGCGATTATGTCTGGGTTAAGTGCTTGTAAACAAAGTGATCCTGCTGTTCAAAATACTCAGACACCATCGGTAAAACCTCAAACAGAAACTGTCAAAACGGAAAAGACAAATACAGCATCTAATCAGGAAACTCTTCCTCAAAATAGTAAAAAAGAAAACAAAAAAATAAAAGAACCACAGGAAACGATTCAGATTGTAAGTTTAGATACGAATAAAGTTGTTTTATCCCAAATGGTTGAAATTGTCGAAAATGATTTACAATCTTTTGCAATTAATTTTGATAATTCTACATCTCCGCCTTCTCAAACAATGGGAATAATGGCAAATCCTATGAAAACAATTACTGCTTCACTTTTTGAACATCGTACGTATAGTGAAAATTTAAATAATTTTCAAACAATAGATTTATGTCCCAATTATTCATATTTCCCATATTTCTATCAACAAGGAGTTAATCTTGAAAATTATATCAATCAGCACTTTAAATTTCCAATAGTGAAAAATAATATTAAAAAATCAATCAAACTCCAATTATTGATTGATAAAACCGGAAAGATTAAAGATGTTTCAATATTAAAATCGATTGAACAGGAAATGGATCAACAAATTGTAAAAATCATTCAGAATATGCCGGATTGGTCGCCCGGGAAAAATCCTAAAGGCAGACCAACCGATACAAGAGTCAAATTGACCCTCAAGGTAACCCCGGAAAAGATCACTGTAGTTAGACAAACTTATGATGAGGTTGAGATAACAATGGATAGTAAATAAGAAAATATGAATCCCGGAAAAATCACATGTGAGGTACTTAAAAAGATTCGGTCTGAGATAGCAGAAGCGAATCAGATTGACTACAGAAGTGAACCCTGTTCATTCAAAGGGGAATGTTTGGGAACATGTCCGAAGTGTGAATCTGAATTGCAATATCTGGAACATCAACTGATTAAAAAACAGGGCTCTCAAAAAACAGCTTTATTTGCAGGGGTATCATTAGCGATTATGTCCGGGTTTAGTGCTTGTAAACAAAGTGACACTCAACTTCAGAATAGTCAAACGGTTCCGGTAAAACCTCAAACGGAAGCTGTAAAAACGGAAAAGACACAAATAGCATCTGAATCGGGAACTCTTCCTCAAAATAGTAAAAAAGAAAACAAAAAAATAAAAGAACAACAAGAAACGATTCAGCTTGTATCTGTGGATTCCAATAAAGTAGTATTTTCTGACATTCTGGATACAACGAAATACTTATCAGATACACTTAAATTAGATCAGATCTATTTTTTGAGTGATGAACCTGTGAAAAGTCCCGGTGGAACTTTAGGAGGAATAATTTCAAGTGATTATATCCCCAATTATTCATGTTCACCCAGTTTCTATCAGCAGGGTGGAAATTTTGAAAAATATATCAATAAAATATTTAAGTTTCCATTGGGAAAAAAAGTAGAAAAAAAATTGATGAAACTCCAGTTGTTAATAGATAAAACCGGAAAGATTAAAGATGTTTCAGTGTTAAAATCGATTGATCAGGAATTGGATCAACAGATTGTGAAGATTATTAAAAATATGCCTGATTGGAATCCCGGTGAAGATCCCAATGGCAGACCAACCGATACAAGAGTAAAAATAATAATTCGGGTAACTCCGGAAAAAGTAAAAGTTATTAGACAAACTTATGATGAGGTTGAGATAACATTAGATTATTAAAATATACCCATGAATCCCGGAAAAATAACATGTGAAGTACTTAAAAAGATTCGGTCTGAGATTGCAGAAGCAAATCAGATTGACTACAGAAGTGAACCCTGTTCATTCAAAGGGGAATGTTTGGGAACATGTCCGAAGTGTGAATCAGAGTTGCAATATCTGGAGCATCAACTGATTAAAAAACAGGGCTCTCAAAAAACAGCGCTATTTGCAGGGGTTTCATTAGCGATTATGTCAGGGTTTAGTGCTTGTAAACAAAATGATCCTACTGTGCAAAATAGTCAGACACCATCGGTAAAACCTCAAACAGAAACTGTCAAAACGGAAAAGACACAAATAGCATCTAATCAGGAAACTCTTCCTCAAAATAGTAAAAAAGAAAACAAAAAATTAAAAAACCCACAGGAAACGATTCAGATTGTAAGTTTAGATACGAATAAAGTTGTTTTATCCCAAATGATTGATACTTCGTTATATTTATCGGATACATTAAAATTAGATCAAGCTGATTATACATTAAAAATAGAAATCATTAGAACTATGGGAATAGTCAATGTTGTTAGAAGTAATTACATACTCTCTGAACTGTATTATCCTTTTTCACATTTAGTATATCAATATAAACCTCTACCTAGAAATTCTTCATGTGCTCCTTACTATTTTTTTTCAAATGAGAATCTTGAAAACTATCTGAATTCGTTATTTTCATATCCTAACAATAAACATCTTGATAAAAAAGTAATCAAACTCCAGTTATTGATTGATAAAACCGGAAAGATTAAAGATGTTTCAGTGTTAAAATCTTTAGATCCAGAGTTAGATCAACAGATTGTAATGATCATTAAGAATATGCCTGCTTGGTCTCCCGGAAAAGATCCTAAAGGCACATATACTGATACAAGAGTCAAAATAACCCTCAAGGTAACTCCTGAAAAGATCACAATGGTAAGACAAACTTATGATGAGGTTGAGATAACAATGGACAATAAATAAGAAAATATGAATCCCGGAAAAATCACATGTGAGGTTCTTAAAAAGATTCGGTCTGAGATAGCAGAAGCGAATCAGATTGACTACAAAAGTGAGCCCTGTTCATTCAAAGGGGCATGTACCGGAACATGTCCGAAGTGTGAATCAGAGTTGCAATATCTGGAACATCAACTGATCAAAAAACAGGGATCTCAAAAAACAGCGCTATTTGCAGGGGTCTCGTTGGCGATTATGTCCGGGTTTAGTGCTTGTAAACATTCTAATGAAACAACATCATCAGTTCAACAAAATCATATAAATACTCTTCAATCATCAATTTCAGATTCTATTCAGAATGAATATATTGATTCACTGGCTTATGTGACAAAAAAACCTACAAATCCTGTTCTTAAAATATACAAAAACAAAAATTTAATCTTTGAAGAAAAGAATGATACGGTAGTTTTTTTATCTGATACATTACAATTAAATCAAATTTCAGTTCAAGGAACTTATGTTCAGAAAAATCCAACTGGAGGAGCAATAGGTGTTACTGTAGAAAGTGAAAATGTACTCTGTTTAAAGCAAGCAAGATATTTTAACAATGGGCAAAATTTAAAAGATTATTTGAATGAAAAATTTAAATTCTTTGGTGATTCAATTCAGGATAAATTGTCATTGAAAGTAATTGTATTTATCAGTGAATATGGTAGAGTAAATTATGTGCAAGTGGAAGATATTCAGAGAGAAGATCTTCAAAATCAGATTAAAAAACTCTTTTTAAAAATGCCAAATTGGATTCCTGCTATAGACTTTAAAGGAAATAAAGTAAATTCGGAATTATTGATACAATTAACCATTTCATCAGATAAAATTAAAGTAAAAACAAAGAAACATATTAGTTATAAATTAAAATATTAAAAAAACTTGCATTTGTATTTTTTTGTTGTATCTTTACCCCCAGTTTGGTTCAAAAAATGTGGCTTATGATTCAAACAATTTTAAAATTCCTGATCCCTCCCGATAGATGGAAGGTTCCTGTGATCATCACTTTGGGTGTTTTTTTTGGTTTAGGCCTTTATCTGTTCTATATTTCCCGTGCTTATTCCTATTTATCTGATTCTCCAACTACCTGTGTGAATTGTCACCTTATGGCGCCCCAATATTCAACTTGGTTCCACAGTTCGCATAGAGAAGTGGCCGTTTGTAATGATTGCCATGTGCCTCAGGATAATTTTTTCAGTCACTACTATTTTAAAGCAAAAGATGGACTTCGACACTCTACCATTTTTACATTAAGGACTGAACCACAGGTGATCCATATTAAAGAGGCTGGTGTTAAAGTAGTGCAACAAAATTGCATCAGATGTCATCAGGAATTGCTTGATCCAACTAATGTTCAGCGAATGACAGGATCTACTGAGATCATTACCAAACAACGTCTTTGTTGGGAGTGCCACAGGGAAACACCCCACGGAAGAGTGAATAGTTTAAGTAGTACTCCTTATGCAAAAGCACCTGTTCCGGAAAGTCCTGTTCCGGATTGGCTAAAAAAGTTTATTAACCCATAACACACCATATTATGAAATCGATTCGTGAACAAATTAAAACAAGACCATGGCTAGGTTGGGCACTGTTTTTTGTGACCATGGGAATCGTATTCCTTTTAGGATTATTAGCTTCTTCAGTAATGGAAAGAAGAGCAGAAGCAGTTTTTGCTTATGCACCTAAGGTAAAACTCTCCCAATTTGAACCCCGTAATGAAGTGTGGGGTGAGAATTTCCCCAAAGAGTTTCAATCATACTACCAAACAGCAGATACAACATTCAAAAGTTTATTTGGTGGAAATAGTGTGCGTGATATGTTGGAAGAGTGTCCCGATATGGTGATTCTCTGGGCCGGATACGCATTTTCAAAAGATTATAAACAAGGACGCGGCCACTTTTATGCGGTTCAGGATGTTTGGAACACCCTCCGCGTTGGAAGTCCGATGAATGGCGAGAAAAGTCCGCAGCCCAACACTTGCTGGACATGTAAAAGCCCTGATGTTCCTCGTCTGATGAACGAAATGGGAGTGGCAGAGTTCTATAAGGGAACCTGGGAATCTAAAGGCTCTCAGGTTGTGAATCCAATCGGTTGTGCTGATTGCCATGATCCGGTTACCATGAATTTAAGAATATCTCGTCCAGCTCTCATTGAAGCATACCAACGTCAAGGAAAAGATATTACAAAAGCATCTCACCAGGAGATGAGGTCTTTGGTTTGTGCGCAATGTCACGTGGAATACTATTTCGATAAAAAGAAAATTCAGGATGTTGCCTATCTTACTTTTCCATGGGATCAAGGAACAACTGTTGAACAAATTGAAGCCTATTATGATGCTATTCAATTTACAGACTGGACACATGGATTGAGCAGAACACCCATGTTGAAAGCACAACATCCGGATTATGAGATGTTTACTACCGGAATTCACTATCAAAGAGGTGTTGCCTGTGCAGATTGTCACATGCCTTATGTGAGTGAAGGGGGGCAAAAATATACCCATCATAAAATCCAAAGCCCTTTGAATCACATTTCTAAATCTTGTTTGGTTTGCCATAGAGAGAGTGAAGAAGAATTGAGAAACAATGTGTATGAAAGACAAAAAAAGGTGAAAGAGATCAGGACTGTATTGGAGCAACTTTTAGTGAGAGTTCACATTGAAGCCAAAACTGCATGGGATGCCGGTGCTACAGAACAAGAGATGGCTCCTATTTTGCAATTGATCAGACAAGCACAATGGCGCTGGGATTATGTTGGAGCAGGTCACGGAAACAGCTTTCATGCTCCGCTAGAATCTTCCAGAATTATTGCCAATGGAATTGATAGAGCACATAAAGCGCATTATGAATTACAAAAAGTGTTAGTGGCTCATAAAGTGAAACTTCCTGTAATATTACCTGATGTTTCGACTAAAGCAAAAGCTCAGTTCTACATTGGCTTGAAAATGGATCAGTTAAACTCTGATAAGGCTAAATTTATTAAATCTGTTATTCCTCAATGGCTACAACAAGCTAAAGAGAGAGAAAGCAAATATCCAAAAACTATACTGTAACTCGTGGATTCTCAAAATCAAAATTTCTGGTCACTCCCTTGGTCGTTTAAACAAGGATTCCTTTTTGCTGTCACCTTCCCTTTATTAGGATTTATTATGGAGTTAACATTTACTCATGCAACTCCTGATTTGCCTTCTTTTCCTATGAATCTGATTATTTTAGGATCTTTTCTGCTCCTGATTTCATTACTTTTCTTTTTGTTGAGAAAAAAAGCGATAATCCAGTTTTTATCTTCCATTTCAGCAGCTATACCAGCAATAGCCGTTTTTATAGGAATTGTTCTTTTGATGGGACTTTTTCCTCAAAATGACCAAGCGCCATTTTGGGTTAAAAAGCTGGAATTAAATCATGTACTTCATCATGCCATGTTCTATTTTTCATTCGTTTATTTAGTTGTTATTCTGACGTTTACAGTTTTAAAAAGATTGATTCCTTTTAAAATTAGGAATATTAGTTTTTTATTAAACCATTTAGGCCTTTTGACGATCCTTTTGGCAGGAGTTTTTGGTGCAGGTGATATGTACCGCATCAAAATGATCTGCTATTACAATCAACCGATATGGTATGGAACAGATGAATATGAAAGAATATATGAACTTCCTCTGGCATTAGAATTGTGTGATTTCTCTATAGAATATTATAATCCTGAAGTTGTTGCAGTGGATAACAGTACCGGAAAAGCGATCGATTTTAAACCCAAACCGGATCCATCTTTGCTGGAAAATAAGCGTATTGAGATTGCACAGAATATTCAAATAACTGTGGATACTCTATATTTGTATGCCTTGAAAATGAATAACACCTATTATCCTATCAATAATATGGGATCCTCACAAGCTGCAAAAATTAGAGTCTCAAATAGTAAAACCGGTACATTCATTCAGCAAGGCTGGATTGCTTCAGAATCATTTACGCAACCATCACAATTTTTATCTTTTGATCATTATTCCCTGTTTCTATCACCTCCAAAACCCAAAAAATACACTTCAGTATTAAAACTATACACTCCTGATATGCAACCCAAACATATCACGTTAGAAGTGAATAAACCCTATTATTACAAAGGTTGGAAACTGTATCAGGTGAGTTATGATAGTGCCAAAGGGGAGTGGTCGGAATATTCAGTGATTGAAGCCGTTAGAGATCCATGGTTGCCGCTTGTTTATTCCGGGATCGGAATGTTGATTTTAGGAGCATTAAGTATGATTTTTCAAATTCGTAAAAAAGGAACCCATGAATAATATTGTCATTTTCAACTTTATCGCCGGGTTTTCCATTGGATTAGGTTTAGTAGCTGTATTTGCTACTTATTTTGTTAAGAACCAAAATGTTGCACGGATTTTACTGTCTTTAGCTTTAGCCGCACTTTTAGGGTATATCTCTTTTTTATGGATTAAACTGGGACGTGCTCCCCTAAGAACATTAGGTGAAACACGTTTATGGTATGCCTTCTTTATAGCTTTAATTGGTTTTTTGCTCTATTTTCGATATACTTACAAGTGGATGTTGCTGTTTACAGTGGTTATGATTGATGTTTTTCTCATGATCAACCTTTTACATCCGGAAAATTTTGACAAAACCCTAATGCCTGCACTTCAGAGTTACTGGTTTGTTCCACATGTGATTATTTACATTTTTTCTTACTCTATTTTAGGAGTCAGTGCCATTTTTGCTGTTAAAGGATTATACCAGCTTAAGAGAAACAGATTCGAAACGGAGACCCTGTTGATGGCAGATATGTTGGTTCATATTGGATTTGCATTTTCTACTATTGGAATGCTTTTTGGTGCATTGTGGGCAAAAGAAGCCTGGGGCCACTACTGGTCATGGGATCCAAAAGAAACATGGGCTTTAATCACGTGGCTGATCTATATGCTCTATATTCATTATCGGCTACATAAAGCACAACAGGTGAAAATGGCTCTTTATATACTTATTATTGCCTATTTAGTATTGTTAATTTGTTGGTTTGGTGTGAATTATCTCCCATCTGCTCAAAATAGTGTACACGTTTATTCCCGATGAAACGATTTTTTTCGCTCTACTACTTTTTAATATTTGGAATCACTTTCTTATTACTCTCCGTGATTCAAACAGTTCCTCATAAACCATTGTTGTTGCTGGACCGGTTTGTCCCAGGTTTAGGCTGGTTAGAAGTGGTATTTTTTTCCTTTTTTGCTGTTTTTATAACAGAAAAACTGCTCAATACAACTAACTATTCTAAATGGCGAAAACGGATATGGGTTGCATTTACCCTATTTTTCTTTTTACAATTATTGCTTGGATTACTTGGAATTGAAGAGTGTTTAATGAGTGGAAAACTCCATTTTCCTATTCCGGCCATGATTGTTGGCGGTCCTCTCTACCGCGGAGAACTTACCTTTATGGTGTTCCTTTTTATAGGAACCATCATTTTTTCAGGACCTGCATGGTGTAGTCAGTTGTGCTATTTCGGATCTCTGGATCTATTATTTTCCGGAACCAAAACAAAAAAATTCAATCCCCAAAACATGCTCAAAATTAGATACACTCTTTTGGTGTTGTTTATTGCAAGTGTATTGTTATTGAGATTGTTACATGTTGATATATTATACGCCATTATTTTTGGTTCTGTATTTGGCGTTATAAGTTTAATGATTATTATTTTTTTAAGTAAAAAATATCAAAGGATGATCCACTGTACCTATTTTTGTCCGATCGGGTCTATTGTATCCCTAACCAAATGGATCAATCCTTTTAGAATTAAAATAGATTCCTCCTGTGATCAATGTATGAAATGCACACTTAAGTGTAAATATAATGCCTTAAATAGTAGTAATATACAACGATTAAAACCGGGAATAACCTGTACTAATTGCGGAGATTGTCTTTCAGTTTGTCATGTACAAGCTTTACAATATCAGTTCTTTAGATTAGGTCCTGAACGATCCAGAAAACTTTATTTAGCCGTTGTGGTGATTATTTTCACACTTTTTTTTGCAGTAGCAAGAACGTAGTGTTATTTATTGTTTTTGAGAATGTTCCAGAAACAATTGATCGAGTTTCTCTATCACTTGATTAGGATTGGTAAGAGGCATTTCATGATCAAAAAGAGAATATTGAAGATATTGGGATTTTTTCTTTTTTGTCAAAACCGGTAAATTTTCTTTATTTGAAGTTTTAATATATTTTCCCTGATCATCATAAATAATCAATTTAGGAACAAAAGCACCTTTTTTACCAATAAATTGTTCCATAATGTTAATGGCATCATCATACTCTTGATAATGAGCTCTTCCTAATGATTCATATTTTTCAATAATCCGGTTATCCCATGTCATGATTGTAGCTCTACTTTGAGAAATTACATCATCAATAGATCTCCCCGTATTTAAAGTATCATGACCTGAGGGCATCAGTAGTACTTTTCCACCACCACCTTCTATGTTAACGGCATATCGGGGCATAGTAATCCCGGAGATCCATCCCTGTAATTGTTTAATAAATAATTTTCCTATCTGTACAGGCGTAATGAAATGAACAATCCCTTTCTCTTTATGACATTGTAAAAGATAATAGGGGTGCACACCAATCCAGAACATTCTTCTAAAAGTTTCTGCTAATGTTTGAAAATGATCATTCACATGATTTAGTAAAACTGTTTGATTTCTAACTGTAAAACCGTTATCGTTTATTCTTTTGACAGCAGATGCCATTTGTTTTGTAATCTCATGATAATGATTGATGTGGGTCATGAAATAAACATATTTTGGAATTCCTTTCGTGTGTTTTTGAGAAGAAATCTTGATGAGATCCAGTAAATCCTGAGTTATTGCCATAGGTAATACTACAGGAACTCTTGTAGCTATTCTGATCACTCTTATATGTTCTATTTTACTCAATGATTCAAAAATATATTGTAATCTATTTCTGCTAATCATAAGAGCATCTCCACCAGTAACCAATACTTCATTAATATTTTTATTGTATTGGATATAAAAAAGCCCCTTTTCGATTTCTAAATTGTTAACATCTACAGAATTATCTAATGATTTAGCTCTTTGACAATGAACACAGTAGGAGGCGCAATTAGTATTTGGCCCAACAAAAAGGGCAACTCTATTTGGATACCTCTGATAAGCTGCTCCATAACTTCTTGATCCTTCATCCATTGCCCCTTCTTTCCCGGTATTAGGAAAAAGCAAATTGGCAGGAGTTGGAACTGATTGCCAAAAAATGGGATCCAGGCGAATTTCAGAAAGATCGTTATTTAATAATTGAGGATTAAACGGGTCAACGTTCATTAATGAGGCATAATAAGGTGTTATTCTTAAAGCTTCTTTTCCCTCTTTCCTAAGTTCTGCTAGTGTCCTAATTATTTCATGGCATTGATATTCAGACAGTTTAATCACTTTTTTTAATTGATCAACTGTTCTTATACTATTTTTGATTTGCCAATCCGCATTATTCCATTCAGATTCACTAATGTTTTTAAATAAATCGATAGATTTATAGTCTCTGGGTTCATAATAAAAATCCTCTTTTGTTGTCATAAGTGTAAATTTAAGTTCATAATAATTTGTAAAAGTTCAATAAAAAAGAGTTTGAATCTAGTACTCCATCTTATAAAATTACCAAGAAATATCTTATAAATTTATATAAGAATCTGATAATGAAATATATCTCTTGCGAAGATACAAAAAAAATAATAAAAAACAAGATGAATTTAAAATTTTTTCAAAAATAAAACCCAATAATTAGCACTGGGTTTTAAAAACTGACATATTTAAAATGAATATTTCTACTAAACACAAAAATTCTATTCTACTAATTGACGGGTACTATTTCAATGTAAAACAATAGATTCTACAATCAATAAGATATAAAAATAGTTAAATAAAATCTCACCCGTAATTCACTAGAATATATAAAGTGTGCTTCGAATGAAAATGTTTAGTAAGTTTCAATCCTTTATTTATTATTTAAAAGGGTTCTGTTTATAACCCAATCCAAAGACAATTTCCCCGGTCCGGTAAATAAAAGAACTGTATAGATGGTTCCATATAGAAACGCCATCTCTTTAACTCCAAACGGGTCGGCACTATGCACGATCACTCCAGCTACAAACATGGTGAACCACAAAGGAAACGCAGCTAATCGGGTTCCTAGTCCCAATATGAGTAGGATGGAGCAGAAAAATTCAGCAAAAACAGCCAGAATGAGGGATAATTCAACCCCTATTCCGATAGGATCAGCAAATTGAATCTCACCCGGACCCACTAACATTTTTAATTTACCTAACCCATGTGTCATCATAAATACACCAACGGTTACTCTCAAAATTAATAAACCTATTGATAGGGTTGGGGATATCTCCCCGATATAAAATAATTTTTTCATAATTTAACATTTAACATTTTTCATTATTCACTATTCATTTATTTAACAATATCCCCGAGCTAAAGCACGGGTCTATTGATTATTTTTCATTTTTCATTTTTCATTTTTCATTATTCATTTATTTAACAATATCCCCGAGCTAAAGCACGGGTCTATTGATTATTTTTCATTTTTCATTTTTTATTTTTCATTTATTTAACAATATCCCCGAGCTAAAGCACGGGTCAATTGATTATTTTTCATTTTTCATTTTTCATTTTTCATTATTCACTTATCTCATAGGAACTTCCATAACCAGTACCTCCGCTTTCGATTCTGCAGAGATGGAGATTTTGTTCATTTCAGTTATACCCATTCCATCCCTTTCACCTAAATGTTCCCCATTTACAGTAACTTTACCTTTAATCACAAAAAGATAGATCCCATTTCCTTGTTTTTTCAAATGGTAATCAATAGTGAACTCTTTTTCTAAATCTGCCAGATGAAACCAGGCATTCTGGTAAATCCAGACTCCTTCATCTTCAGGATTTGGGGAAACAATTTGCTGAAATTTGTTTTTTCTATCTTGAGGATCCAGTCTGATTTGTCCGTATCGTGGCGTAACATCTTTCTGGTTAGGGAAAACCCAAATTTGAAGTAATGTAGCAGGCCTATTTTTGTTAGCATTGAACTCACTATGGGTAATACCTGATCCGGCACTCATAACCTGAATTTCCCCTTCCTGAATCACAGAATGGTTTCCCATACTATCCCGGTGTGCTATCGCGCCACTCAAAGGAATGGTGATGATCTCCATATTGTCATGAGGATGAGTGCCAAAACCCATACCTCCTTCAATCCAATCATCGTTGAGCACTCTCAGCATGCCGAAATGCACTCTTTCAGGATTGTAATAATTGGCGAAACTAAATGTATGGTGGGTAACTAACCAACCATGATCTGCGTATCCACGCGAATTTGATTTATGTATAATGTTGTTTTTCATGATTTTATATTTTTTTGCAAAGGTATTATAAAAAATATAAATAACAATCAAAAAACCTATTGAAAATATCTATGTAAAATATTTAAGTTTTGAATGTAATTTTTTTTACTTTTGTTTTTAAATCATTTTCGATTTATTTTAAATTTAAGAACATCATGAAGAATAAAATTTTTACACTATCCATAATTTTTTTCTTAGTTACATCCTCATTATTTTCTCAAAATAGCATTATTAATATTAATAATAATGAACTAACACCTTCTGCTATTACTGTTCCATATTATGAATCTTTTTACAATACTTCAATTCCTGCTTTATGGACTACAAGTCAATCTAGTTTATTTAGTTTTGTAAATGATGGAAATCAACCATATTATGTTGTTGCATTAAATCAAGGTTCTATGGTTCAATTTGCAGGATATAGTAGCTCTTCAGGCACTGTTGGTTATCTTAGGTCACCAGAATTTTCTAATCTTATTACAGGAATGGAAGTTAACTTTTGGTTTTATAGACAAAATGGATCCAATGGACATCCAGGATCGTTAAGTGTCTATGCAAATTCTACTACAGAAATAACAAATGCGGTATTATTAACGACCATTCCTAGAGTATATACAAAAGTTCCATCAGAAGTATCCCCTGGATGGTATCGATACACAGCAGTATTACCTGCAGATACTTTTAAGTACATTATTTTTAAGTTTTATAGTGATCATACTGCCAATATGTATTTGGATGAAATCTCGTTTACAGATCCTGTTGGATGTACAAATCCTCCAGTAAATTCAGTAAACATTCAAAGTTTTAATTCCAATTCTGTTTCTTTCAATTGGCAAAAAGGGAGTAGTGAAACAATGTGGGAGGTTGCATATAAAAAAAGTAGTGAAATAAATTGGACAACTACTACTTCAACCGATACATTTTGTACAATAAATGGATTAATTCCCTCAAATTTATATCAAGTGAAAGTAAGAGCCACTTGTGCTCAAGGGGGAACAAGTTTGTGGACATTTCAAAAAAGTTTCTTTACCGTATGTGATCCCATACAAACTATACCTTATTTAATGACTTTTGATTCTGTTCCATTAAATTCATTACCAACTTGTTATCAAACTATTCTTGATCCAAATGCATCAATACAAACTGTTACCCTTTCAGGAACTAATCAAGGTTTAGATTTTTTTTCATATAATTCAGATAATAATTGTATTCTCATTTTGCCACCATTCCAGGATAGTATCAATAGTTTAAGAGTGAAGTTTAAAGTTGTAGCTGGTTCTCAATCATATACAGCATATATTATAGGATATTTAACTGACTATAATGATCCTTATTCTTTTGAGTATCTTGCCGGTGGAAATCCATTGTCAAATAATTGGTATTTCTGTGATTTTAATACACTTACTTCATTAACAGGAAATGAAAGATTTGCTATAGAAATGAGAGGAATATTAGGCTATCATGTCAGAATCGATAGTCTTATGGTTTGCAATCCTGACCCCTGTTTACCTCCACTAAGATTAAATTCTGATCACGTTCAATCAAACCAGGCCACTTTACATTGGACTCCATCTCCTTATGGAACACCAACTAATTACGATTTACAATATCGAGAAATCGATAGTTCAAACTGGATATTAATTCCTAATGTTAATCCACCTTATATTTTATCCGGTTTATCCGCTCAAACTACGTATTACTATAAAGTAAAATCAAATTGTTTTCCCAATATTACCCAATATTCTCAAATAGATTCTTTTACAACGCAATGTAATTCAACTTATTACGATCAGTTTTCGGAAACTTTTGAATTTATGTTGCCTAATAATTGTTGGGAAATGAAGTCAGGATATTTGTTGGATACTGGAAATGCAAGTCTACAAACTTCATCTGGGGGTTGGGCTTTAAGTAATGGTTTTGAAACAAGTGCTGCTTTGGCAAATCTGAGTTTGTATTATCATTATTGGTTAATAACTCCACCAATCGATATTGGTGATGGCTCAACTTTAAAACAGTTAGAATTTGATATGGCTGTAACTGAAGAATCCTCTACCGGTCAAGGAAATATTGGATTGTCTCCCAATGCACGTTTTGTTGTTTTGATTTCTACTGACTATGGAGAAACATGGAATACAGATGGAATATTAAGAGACTGGAACAATAATAATGGAACTCATTTTAATACTGTAAATAATACCTTGCAAACAAAAGCTATCCCCTTGTTCGATTCTTTGACTATGTCCAATTATTCCGGAATTGTTAAGTTTGCTTTTTATGCGTATATTTCTGATCCTGAGTATGGTTATGATAATAATATTCATATTGATAATATTAAAATTAATCCATACTCTTCCTGTTTAAAACCAAGAATTCTTTCCGGTACAAATATTACAACTTCCTCTATTCAATTGAATTGGACTCAAACTGGAACAGCATCATCTTGGATCGTAGAATATGGCCCAGAAGGGTTTGTTTTAGGGAGTGGAATTAGCCAAGCATCTACTCAGACATCATGTGTTATAAATGCTCTACAACCTGCTACTAGATATGATTTTTATGTGAAATCAGTATGTGGACTTGGAGATACAAGTGTTTTCTCTTTTAAAAAAACGATTTGTACTGCTTGCTATAATGAACAATTGCCTTATTATGAGTCCTTTAATTTAAATATGATACCTAATTGTTGGAAACAACAAAATTCCAGCTCTTTAAATGAAAGATGGAGTTTATCTCAAACAAATTTTGCTGGAGGTAATTCTAATGAATTAAAATGTTCAAAAAAAAATGCAGATGGTACTTCTAGAATAATTTCACCAGCAATCGATTTCACTGGGATAAATGAAGCTATTCTTTTTTTTAAATATTTTTTGGATGCGTATGGAGAAGGAATATTGTTAAAAGTTCAAACCAGTGCTGATATGAATATTTGGACAGATCAACCTTTTTCCATATCAACAGGCCAAAATAATCTTGGGCCAACAACTTGTATGGTTAATCTTCATTCACTAAATGGTGTAAGATATATTGCTTGGGTTGTTGATGGTTATTTTTACCAAATAGATGCGTGGTACATTGATGATGTATGTATAACAACAAATAGTTTATACTGCCCTCCTCCATCTAATTTAGTTATGGGAAATCAAACATTAAATTCAGTTCAAGTTTTATGGACTCCCGCAGGTTCTGAATCTCAATGGGAAATCTTTTACAAACCTACAACATCCTCAACATGGAGTTCTGCGATTGTTAATGGTTCTCCCAATTATACATTAACATCATTAACTCCTTTAACTAGCTATCATGTAAAAGTTAAAGCAATTTGTGATCAAGTTCAAAGTTCTTTTTCAAATACTTTAATTTTTACTGTTGCAAATCAATATACAATATTAGCCTCTCATGATGAAAATAGTACGATTACTCCATCAGGTAATCTTTATGTTAATCAAGGCGATAATCTATCTTTTACTTTTTCCGCTTTACAAGGATATAATATTGAATCTTTACTTGTTGACGGAGTTAATCAAAACCCTATTCCAACTTCATATACATTCACAAATGTTCAAGCAAACCATTCAATAAGTGTTTTATCAATATCTAATGAAATAAATACTCACGAGAATTCAAATGAAATTGAACTGTTCCCAAATCCTGCTAATAACTATTTCGATTTAAAAGTGAATCCAAATATTCTTCAAACAAGATTTTGTAGAGTTATTAATGTCTTTGGACAGGTTGTTAAAGCTTTTAATATTGAAAATGAAGTTACAAGAGTTAACATTGAAGAATTACCAAAGGGTATGTATTTAATTATCATAGATGCAAAACACGATTTGGTTTCAAAAAAATTGATCAAAAATTAGAGTTTTTTCAACTTGGTACAGCAATTAATCTTTTGGCGAAAAGAAACTTACAGGTAACGGCATCAAAGTAGAATAAACATCCTTCATATTTGGGAAGTTTCGAAATGGCAACATATACATACCCTTTTGTGAATTTTTTACCGGCTTTTGTCTTTTTAATCAATTGATATCCAGCTCCATAATATGATTTGTCGTTTTTGTGAATAGAATCATAAACAGCAGGATCCAGAATGGGTTGATTCAAATATTGGTATCTTACATCCTCTCTGGGGAATAATTGTAATTGATAACGAGGTAATTGTTGTTCCATTTTTGTATAAATTTTCATATTTGGAACCTCATATAGGGTATCAGCTTTTATTTCATGAATAGGTTTTTCCCTCTTAAATACTTTATCATATAAGTTTGGTTTGATGAGTTCCCCTGATTGGTGTTTTTTCCATCTTAGTTTTTTAGGTTCCTCATTATAAACTAATAATGCAGTAGATCCTAAAGGTAATCCGTAAGAACTACTACTATCTTTTGGTAAAATATTGATATAAAAGTTAAAGGAGATCAATTGTGATTTTGGGTTTTTTAGTAATCTCTTAAAAACCTGAGTCATCTCAGAATAAGTTTCATTGTTTTGATTGCTGGAGAATGGAATTTCAAAAGTAAAAGGTTTATTACCTGAGGTGTCAATAGGAATTTGAAATGGTATTGGTATCATCTGATCCGGATAGCGGGATATAAAAAGAACCAGATTTACATTTTTTTCACCGGAATAATTGTATATTCCTGTTGTATCTTTATTCCAGTAAAATAATTTATCATTAATCTCATAGAAAGATAGAGAAGAAGTAAACTTTAAAATGAGATCATTTTTTAACAACGTATAAATTGAATCATATTTGATTTTTAAATAGACAGGGTTGTTATTATGATAAAATTCAATTCGATTATAGTTTTTAGGAACAATAGGTAAAATATTATCCTGATCTCCCGGTTGAGAAAAAAGGGTTAAAGTCAAAAAAATAAAGAATGTTTGAATTGCAATTTTTATCATTAAATGTTATTTGATGAAATCGAAATACAAATATACAAAATAATGTAACAAGTAACAGGTAGCAGGTAACAGGTAAAATCGAGCAATCTTTTAGTTTTGTAATGTAACTTTGCAATATTTAAAAACATTTTAGTTATTATATTTAATAGTTAGCTCGAAATAGAAAGTGAACTATCTAATTGGCTTTTAATAATTTGTTCAAAATTAAAAAAATATTTGAAATATTAAAAAAAGTTGTAAATTTGAACACTAAAAAAAGCAGCTTTATAACTGCTAGACTGATATCTACCTCTCAGTTGAAGGAACAAATAGTTTAAAGTTAAAAATTTTCTAACAAAGAAACATTATCAAATACTGTAAACTTAAATAAATTAAAAAATGAAATTAAAAATGATGACAAAAAAGAGAAACAATTTAACTTTCCCATTATTCGTAATGGTTGTACTATTAACCATTGCAAGCGGTTGCACTAATGATGATGTCGCTGTATTGACTACTTTAACAGTTACTGAAATTAAAGAGGGCACTGCAAAAAGTGGAGGTAATATCACATCAGATGGTGGAGTAACTATAATTGAACGTGGCGTGTGTTGGAGTACAAATCCAAATCCAACAATCTCCGATAATAAAACAACAGATGGAGGAGGAGTAGGTGAATTTGTGAGCAGTATAACAGGTTTATCACCTAATACGACTTATTATCTTAGAGCTTACGCTGCTAACAGCAATGGAACAAGCTATGGCAATGAAATTAGTTTTAATTCTGGACCTACAATTGGGTCTATTTACGCAGGCGGTATAGTATTTTATCTTGATGGTGAAGGTCACGGTTTAGTTTGTGCTGAAAACGATTGTACTTCTAGTTCAGTATGGGGATGTAACGGGACAACTATTGGTGGTACTTCAACAGCTTTCAATACAGGAGCAGCCAATACAAATGCTATTGTTGCTGGTTGTTCAGAAACAGGTGCAGCAAATATTTGTTACAATCTTACATTAAACAACTACTCTGACTGGTATTTGCCAAGTATTGATGAGTTAAATATAATGAATACCAATTTAAATTTACATGGATTAGGTAATTTTGATGGAGGTGATTCATACTGGAGTTCCAGTGAACAAGATAATAACTACTCATGGATGTTCACCTTTGGAGCTGATCACATGGGCTGCGGTGATAAGAGCTTTACTTTAAAGGTTCGACCTATTAGGGCTTTTTAACGATTTAACATTGATTCCAAAAAGCAGATAACGGAATATAAACTTGCAATTCGCTTGAAAACAACTGATTAGAAATATTCTTATCTATTATCTCTTCAGTGCATTTCCCTTTGGCAATTCTCAACCCAATTCAGATTATCAAGGAATAATAGTCGCGTCGCTTACCAAAGGGTCGGTCTCGGGCCAATACTCCTCGTTTTGCTGCAAGGGTCTGATCGGCCGTGCAGGAGCTTCCAAGGTCGCTCGACCCGTTCCATCAACCTCTAAACAGCTAAACTTGTGGGGTATTTGGCCTTCGCCCTAATGCTTTTTCATGACGTCGGCGTTTCGATACATATTGTTCCGAGATAGTGTGGAACCAGTTCGGTTTAAAATTTAAAATTTTGTAATAAATTATGATGTAAGGAGTTGCGATTTCTTTTTCCATCACTTTCCCGGAATAATAAATTTGGGTTCATTATAGAAATTTTACTGCAACTTTTCGAGGGAAAAAAGACTACAGACCACCGACATCAGACTACAGGCTCGCAAATTGTTATTAACTGACTAAATTTGGAGTTACTGTTCACTCTTCACTTTTAACAATTCATTACAAAACCGAAGGTTTTGTTCGCATTAGGCTGGAAGCGAGAAAGCCCGCAAAGGTTAAAGCCGTAGGGATGCAGGGAGTAAAAGAGCGAACTTGTGAGCTCCTTTTACGATCATGTAGTCACTCGGCTTTAACCTGCGGACTTGAAGCGAGAAGCCGACGGCATCAAGGTGGGGTAGTGGTTTGGGTGATGCCGGAATGCCCAAATTTTAAAAATCCTTTTTAAAAATGGAGGTTTATTAAAATTTCCCCTATTATATTTTTTCAATTTAATATTGCTTCGTGGTTCATCAAAAACTAAAAGAGATCCCAAAAGAGGAAGTTAGTGATGTATCTATTATCATACCAAAAGGAATAAATATCATCTAATCCGGATATCGGGAAATGAAAAGGAAAAAGGGATAAATTTCCAATGATTAAATTAAAAAAAACAGTATGTTTTTCATTTATTACTCTCTTACTTTAAATCTTACAAAACCTGTTGCGTCAGTTCCTTCAACACAAAAATGAAAAGATCCCGTATAAGTAATTGGAACAACATAGTCACTTGTTGAGATATTGTAATTGACAAAATAAAAATCACCTTCAAAACATTCGATATAAATACTGCAAGAACCAAATTCTTTAATTACATGAACATCAACAGTGTCACCAGCATGTAAGTTCATGTCATGAGATTTACCACTGTTTAATATTTGAAAATCAACAATATATAAATTGTCTTCCTTAGTTTCTGTCCCTCTAAAATCTACATATTGATCACAACTTATGAAAAAAAAGGGGATAAATATTAATAAAGAGAGGTGTAAATATGTTATCTTTTTCATTTTGATATATTTAACGAATAACGAAACAAAAATATAAGAAATAATTTAACAATTAACAATTAACAATTAACAACTAACAATGTATAGGTAAAATCGAGCAATCGAGCACACGAGCACACGAGCATTCTGAAAATTATTTCTTTTTCAAGAATTTTTGTACGGCTAGTTCGTAATTTTTTGTCCCGAATCGGGTAGGGTAGATCCCTTTTGTACATCCTTCACATAAAATATTATCAACACCTGAAGAGGCGATCATGTCGTCAAAAGTTAGATAGTGCATCGATTCTACTGAAAACTCTTTGGCAATATTTTCGTGTTTTGTTTTTACCGGAATATTTCCTTCGTAAATAGTGTATTTTGGAGCCATCAACTCTTTTACGGTTGGCATATTGATACCGTAGAAACAAGGGGCTACAATCGGAGGACTCATAATGCGCAAATGTACACTTTTAGCGCCTGCATTTCTGATTTTGTAAATCAAACCTTTTAAGGTGGATCCTCTAACCAATGAGTCGTCGATCAAATAAATATCTTTTCCGGCAACCACTTCAGGGAGCACTTTATATTTCATGTCAATACTTTCGTTTCTCTCTTTGGAGTCGTTAATAAAAGTACGACCTACGTAACGGTTACGGATGATCCCTTCCATACAGGGGATGCCAAGGGTATAGGCAAATGAGTCGGCAGCAGCTTTAGAAGAATCAGGAATTGGAATCACTAAAGCGTTCGCTTTATCCACCTCTTTCTCTTTTTGTGCCATGATATGACCGGATTGAGAACGGAATACATAAACGGAAATACCGTCAAATTTACTTGCGGCACTAGAGAAATATACCAATTCAAGCATGCAGATTTTTTTCTTTTCATCCACATATCTGAAATTGTGAACCAATTGACCTTGAGAATAGATCACAATTTCTCCCGGTTGAATAAAAGTATTATAATCAAAACCAATACTTTCCAATGCAATTGTTTCACTGGAAAAACCAATCATTTGATCGTTTAAAGCATAGCTTAGTGGACGAATCCCTTTTCTGTCTCTGGTTGCGGCCATCTCCCCTTTAGCATTCATAATCACAATTGCAAAACCACCATCAAGGCATTCCAAAGCATAAGAAAGGGCATCTTCTAAAGAGTGTGACGCACTTTGAGACAATCCGATGGAAAGGATATGCATCAATATTTCAGTATCGTTATCATAAATGAATGAATAACCATATCGCTCCATTAACATTTGTTTCAAATCCTGAGCATTGGCAATATTGCCATTGAATGCAAAACTAAACCAGTTGGAAAGAATAGGATGTTTGAGTTCATAAGGTTGAACGAAATCGAGTTGATTAACACCTGATGTAGCATAGCGGGTGTGTCCAATCACCATATCTGCAATTTCAGGTACAGAGCCTACTTCTGAAAAAATAGAGGAAACAAGTCCAATATTCTTATAAATTTTTATTCTGTTTGAAAGTTTATGATTAAAAAAAGAGAGTCCGGCTGCTAATTGTCCGCGATGTTGCAGTTGGTATAACATATTTACCGAATATTCCGGTAACAAGGAACCTGTTTCTAAATCGTCACAATTTCTGTTAATTAGGGCAATAACGCCACATTCATGCAAACAATCGTTAGCTATATCTGACATAAAAAAATTTTTTACAAAAGTAAGATTTTTTTTCGAGATTTTTAACAGTCGGACTAACTCTTTTCAATAAATTTTAAAGAACGCCTTCGTCATACGCTTTCTCACCATGTAAAGCTTCATCAAGACCCATTTTTTCGGTGTGTTCGTCCACTTTTACGGGGGTGATCCAGTTAATAACGATTAACATAATATAAGTAAAAATAAATGCGTAAATGGATGCAGAAAGAACAGCAACCACTTGTTTTCCTAGGAATGCTCCACCGCCACCAAAAACAAGTCCGTCAGCACCGGCAGCATTCACTGCTTTAGAGGCAAAAACGCCAAGTAAAATAGATCCTAAAACACCACCAATACCGTGAACGCCCCATACATCCAATGCATCATCCCATTTCATTTTGTTTTTTAACTGTACAGCTAAATAACAAACAGCCCCAGCTGCAACACCAATGATAGGAGAGGCCCAAACAGGAATAAATCCGGCGCATGGCGTTATTGTGGCTAACCCCGCAATACCTCCGGTTAGTAATCCAATAAGTTTAGGTTTTTTCTCTCTTGACCATTCAATAATCAACCAAGTTACGGTCGCAAAAGAGGCTGCTATATCTGTATTAATAAATGCAGTGGAAGTTACAAAGTCAACAGCTACTTCACTACCTGCATTAAAACCATACCATCCAAACCATAACAATCCACTACCAATCGCAACTAATGGAATACTGTTAGGTGTTGATGTTTTATCTACACGACTTTTTACATAAAAAACGGATGCTAATGCTGCAAAACCAGCAGTTGCATGTACAACAATACCACCTGCAAAGTCAAGAACACCCCATTGTGCTAATAATCCACCACCCCAAATCATGTGAACAAAAGGATAATACACAAATATTTGCCATACAGTTAAGAATAAAAGATACGCTTTGAAGTTGATCCGATTTACAAATGCTCCGGTTATTAAAGCAGGAGTGATAATCGCAAACATCATTTGATATGCGAAAAATACAAATTCAGGAATTTTTCCATTGCTGTAAAGTGTGTCTGAATTGATCCCATGAAGAAATGCTTTTCCGAAATCTCCAATAATGGCACCTTCACCACCACTAAAGCATAAAGAATACCCAAATAATACCCAAAGAACTGTCGTCCATCCCATGGAAACAAAACTTTGAATCATAATCCCTAAAATGTTACGTTTAGATGCTAACCCTCCATAGAAAAATGCTAATCCCGGAGTCATAAGCATAACTAAACTAGTTGCTAATAGCATAAAGCCGGTTGAACCAGTGTCAATCATAATGTTTAATTTTTTTGTTAATATTGATATGAATAATTAAAGTGTAATTCCAAATGCAAAATGAACAGCATTAGCCTGTGGATTGAAAATAAGAGATCCTTTTATTGGTAAACTATACTCTTTTGTAATTTTGATAGATCTGGTTCCTGTAAAACCTAAGTTAACTAATCCAAAACCATACCCATAAGCTCCGGCTGAAGGAGTAATGCCCGCAAATACATCAATTTTGTTCTCTTTAACAGTAAATGTGTATCCCGCTTCAAAATAGGAACTGAAATAGGTTTTATTGGTAGTATCTAAATCAGGTTTGTATCCCCAGCGTTTATCATTTCCGTAGAAGTAAACGGCACCCAATACCCAGAATGGATGTTTTTCTGATCCTTTATATTGAAGTGCTACTTCTAAGGTGTGTGCCGTCATTTTATTGTCAAAAGCAAAATATCTGGTGTTTGGAGAAGCTGGTCCACCACTGTTGGTAAAAGGAATGTAATAATCAGTTAAAATAACGGAAAACCCTTTAAATGTGTATTTGGCATACAAGTCAATCTCTCTGTATTTTGAAGAGGTAGCAATGGCACTCCAACAGCCCAATTCAAAATTGTTGAACACCAACGAAAGTGTGGGTTGAATACTCGGAGAATCGCCGTAATCGGTGCCTCTAAAAATGTAACGACTCATGATGTCTGCCCCTACATTTAAGGATACATCACATTTTTTTTCAGATTCTGTTGTGTTTTCACTTGTTTCTTTTTGACCAAACGTTATCAATGACAGGTTTGTTAAAAGTAAAACAACTAAAGCATAGCGTAAATTTGAATTCATATTGATCATTATTTTAAATTTGGGCAAAAATAGATGATCGCCGAATGTTTTACAATCAGATAATCCCTAAAAATGAGTAGGTAATTGTTTTAAAAATTAGGTGAATTACCTATTTTTTAATCACTTTTTTAATGATTAAATTTTTATATATTTGCAGATTATTACCCGATTAACATGAAAATTCCCAAAGTCATTTTTAAAATTTTCTTTTTTCTTTTTTTTATATTCTTTTCAACGATCACAAAAGCTCAACAATGGCCTACATCTTTGGTTGGGAGATGGACTTTTGATAATCCTTCCAATCTTTTGGAAGCAACAGTCGGAAGCGATTTACTATTAACAGGAACCCATTCCGTTGTTCCGGGATTTAACCTTACTGATCAGGCTGTTTCAATAGGTGTTGGCAGCTATTATACTTGTAATCACGGAATTACTTCCAATGGTGGTGGCAGCTACGTCAATGAGTATTCTATCCTTTTTGATGTTAAAATTGATAACCCTAATCAATACTATTCATTCATTCAAACCAATCAAACCAATAGTAATGATGGTGATCTTTTTATCAATCCAAATGGTCAGATTGGGGTTAGCGCTACCGGATATTCAGGATTCTCAATAAAAGCCAATGAATGGTACAGAATCGTAATCACTGTTGATTTGGGAAGTTCAATCCGTTTTTTTGTTGATGGAAAGTTAGTTTTAGATGGTATTAGTCAAGCTGTTGATGGGAGATTTTCTTTAGATCCGACTCTTCTTTTTTTTGCAGATGACGACGGAGAGGATCATCAAATTCTTGTTTCACAAATTGCTGTTTTCAATACCATTTTGGATAATAATCAAGTTCGTTCATTAGCAGGATTTCATAATTCTAACATTTTACCTTTTTTACAATCTATTAGTCCCAATTCAGTTTATATATCATGGAATTCGTACTATTCCAATTCTACTTTGGTTCAGTATGGCACAAATACAGCTCTCCCTAATACGGCAACAGGTAGTTTCGAAGATGTTGGGACAACAGGAAATGTAAACCGTTGGCATACTGTTAAAATTACTGATTTACAACCCAATACGAAGTATTTTTATAGAGTGATTAGTGGAAGTGATACTTCTTCCATTTTTCATTTTACAACTCCACCTACTATCGGCTCTACCAATGGTCATATTCGGTTTTTAAAATTTGGAGATAATCAAACCTACACTTTGAGATCTACTGCTCTTGTGGATAGTGTTTGTCAATTACTAAACTCACTTTACGGGCAAAATTGGAAAGATTCTATCACCCTGATAACCAATTCAGGAGATATTACCGAATATGGATTAGAAGTGGGCCGGTTTAATAGTGAGTTTTTTAATCCATTTTCTAAATTAACCCCTTTTATTCCAACAATGATTTCAATTGGCAATCATGAAATGGAAAGTTCCTTTTATTACCAATTTATGAAATATGAGGATTGGAGTATGAATAATGAAATCAATTATTCTTTTACAATGGGTAATTCGCAATTTATATTCATGAATACCAACGGTTTATACAATGATACGAGTCAAAGTTCATGGTTGGAGGATCAATTGGAATCGTCAAACCAGGATTCACTCATAGACTTTGTGTTTACTTTTAACCACCAACCCGGAAAAAGCGAATTGTGGCCTGATGGCAATACTAACTATACCAATGACGTAATTTACCCATTATTAGCACAATACCCTAAAGTAGTGATGGCAAATCATGGTCATTCTCATTGTTATGAAAGGGGAGATTTTCCCGGATTCAATGATCAGAACAGGGATTTCCGAACAGTTATATGTGGTGGTGCAGCAGGTGAACTCGATAATTGGGGTGATTATGCCAATCAAACTGATTATCAGAATGTTCATAGAGCATTTGATATGTATGGTTTTCTATTGGTTGATATAGATTTAAATAATAAGTCGGTTGAATCGACCTATTATACGATAGGAAATGAAACGAAGCCGAGAAATATTCAAGTTCTTGATTTTTGGAGAAGATATGATAATATGCCGAATCCTAATCCACCGGAAGCTATAACTGTTGAACAAGAAACTCCTGATGTATTGAAATTCACATTTTCGTATCCCCAACAAGGAGAAGACTCAATGAATGCATCTCAATTTCAATTAATTCCATTAAATGGGAATTTTGATACACCTTTTTTGGATTCTATCCAACATTTTGAAAATTACTATGGAGATTCCGGTTCACCCAATTATGAACCAATTCAATTATGTTCTGAAAATCAGATTTTTTCAGTTTCTTTTGATGTTAATAGTTTAAATTTTAATGAAACCTATTGGTGTAGAGTGAGATATCGCGACTTCAATTTAAAATGGAGCGATTGGTCTGAAACTTTATCATTTTCTCCTGCAACTGTGAAAATTAACAATACATCCGATTTGGTTTCTGATTTACAACTTTACCCAAATCCGACTTCCGGAATCGTTACCATTATTTCCAATTACGATATGGAAATTCATATTTTAAATCAACTGGGACAATATTTAAAAACGGTGAAAATTGAATCCGGATCAAATAGATTAGATCTTTCTCCATTTAAAGATGGCGTTTATTTAATCAGATACCAATTAAATCAAATAAATAAGACCCAAAAAATTATTATAATTTCAAAATAATATAACTATGGAATTCAGACATATAAAAAATGAAAAAAACGGATATATCAAAGCAATTGATAATGAAACCCAATTAGGAATGATCACCTATTATTGGGAAGATCCTGAAACTATTGTAGTGGATCATACCGAAGTAAACCCCCTTTTTGAAGGCAATGGAATCGGATCATTGTTAGTGAAAGAATTGCTTAGTTTTACGGATCAAAACCAAATTAAAATTATACCGGTTTGTCCATTTGTAAAGGTGGTGATGACCAGAATGGATAGATATTAAGTCAACAATTATATCGAAATAGGAATACTTAAAAAGTGAAAAAATGGTAAAAAAAGTGATCATTATTGGAGCTGGCGTTTCCGGCTTGTCTGCAGGTATTTACAGTGCATTAAACGGATTTGAAACCGAAATTGTTGAAATGCACAAAGTGGCAGGTGGTCAATGTACTGCTTGGGATCGAAAAGGGTATCGGTTCGATTATTGTTTACATTGGCTGGTGGGTACTGCAAAAGGCCCATTTCATGACATCTGGAAAGAAACTAATGTACTCAATGAAAATACTGAAATTGTAAATCCTGATATTCATTCAGTTAGCTATGATCAAGAGCAAAATTCATTTTTTATTTACTCCAATATTGATAAATGGGAACAATATTTAATGGAATATGCTCCCGAAGATACCCGTGCGATTCATAATATGTGTGACCACATGAGAAAAAGTGCTTATTTAGAACCTTTTGCGAATCCACCGGAATTCAGAAGTTTATGGGATTATATAAAAGTTGTTCCCAAAATGTATCCCTTGTTGAATGTTTTCAGAAAATTTGGAAAACTGTCAGGAAAAGAGTATTTTGATCAATTGGGATTAACCAATCCAAAACTTAAAAAATTCCTTTACGGAATGTACGGAGATCGTAACTTTTCCGCAATGGCTTTTATTTTTATGTTGGGTTGGTATCACATTAAAAATGCAGGTTATATCAAAGGAGGTTCCTATCCTTTGGCTCAAAGAATGTTGGAAAGATATAAGGAATTTGGCGGAAAAATCAGTTTTGGAAAAAGAGTGGACAAAATTTTGGTAGAGAATGATCGTGCTGTTGGCGTATTGTTAACGGATGGTTCTCAAATCAAAGCAGACTATGTGATTAGCGGAGCAGATGGGTATAACACAATTTTTAAAATGTTGGAAGGTAAATATGTTTCCAATCAAATTAAAAATGCTTATTCCGAATGGGATCTGTTTGCTCCTATCGTTCAGGTTTCTTTGGGAGTTAAAACAAAGGTTCCTCATGAAGCTACTATACAGATCTATCCTACTGAACAAAAAATAGGTTCTCAAATTCAAAAGTTTGGCTTATCAATCATGAATTATGAACACGATCCATCAATGGCTCCCGAAGGTAAAACGACATTAGTGATCCGTTTTGAATCAGATTGGGAATTTTGGGAAACGCTGGATGGTCAAAATTATCAAAATGAAAAAGATCAGATCTTAAAAGATACTATCGCATTCCTTGAAACTATTTACCCAGGAATTACCAACGAAATCGAAGTTTCTGATGTCGCTACTCCAAAAACGGATGTACGGTTTACAGGAGTTTGGAAAGGTGCCTACGAAGGGTTTCTTCCATCACAAAATAATATGTTGAAATCTATCAAAATGACCTTACCCAAACTCTCCAGCTTTTATATGATTGGACAATGGTTGTACCCTGGTGGCGGACTACCACCATCCGCTCAATCGGGCAAATTTGCCATTCAATTGATTTGTAAGGAAGAAAAAAAACACTTTATTTCTACAAAATAATTTTTTTAAACTTTATTATGATTACTATTTAAAATATATTTATATATTTGCAGAGTAAATAATTAAACTCTAAGAAAAAAATAAAATTCAATTTTAAACCTAATCATACTCGTATTTCTCCAATTATTTATAGATGAATATTTTATAATTCTATGAAATAGAATTTTATTTGGCTAACAATATGGAGACCGCTTTAAATAAAATATTGGATTTTGAAAAAATTGACTCCCTTTTGGAGGGTTTTAACAAAACTACAGGTTTTGTTACTGCCATATTGGATCTGGAAGGAAATATTTTATCTAAGTCAGGATGGCGGGAAGCATGTACCCATTTTCATAGAATGAATCCTGACTCTGCTCAAAAATGTAGGCTCAGTGATACCATGTTAGCCAATAAAATGAAAGATGGCGAAAATTACCATTTCTATAAATGTTTGAATGGGTTGGTTGATGTAGCTGTTCCTATTGTGATCAAAGGCAAACATGTTGCTAATCTGTTTTCCGGACAATTTTTCTTCGAACAACCCGATTTAGACCATTTTAGACAACAAGCTGTAACTTTAGGTTTTGATGTTAATTCCTATATGGAAGCTATTAAAAAAGTTCCGGTAGTTTCCGAGTCAATAGTGAAAATTACAATGAATTTTTTACTTCAAATGACCGAATTGATCAGTGAATTGGGGTACCAAAATATGGAGCTTGAATCGTTAAATAACACATTGATAGAAAGTGAAGAGCGATTTTCCAGCATTTTTAAATCTAGTCCCATTGCCATCTCCATTGTCGATAAAAAAACAGGAATATTTAAAGATGTTAATGATGCCTGGCGTCAACTTTTTGAATGTGATGATGTTGATTTATTACCTTTAAGTTATAAAGATTTGGAATTGATTCCAAAACCCTCTATGTTGAAAATAAAATCGGAATATCGCAAAGAGGGAAAGGTGGAGAAATTGGAAATCCATGTTTTTACCAAAAATAAAAATCTGAAAACTGTTCAATTTTCATTATTAAACTTAAAAATTAAAGGTAAAATTTATCTCATTAGCCTTATTTCAGATATAACAGAAAAAGTGAATGCCGAAAAAGAAATTAAAGATCACCGTTACCTTCTTGAAACAGTTATCAATTTTTTGCCTGCTGCTGTAAGTGTTCTGGATGGAAATTCATTAAAAATTATACTAGCGAATAAAGCCTATAGAGATTTTGCCCCGGGTAAAGAGATGATTGGGTTAACCTGGAATCAATTGTGGCCGGAAACTGGACAGGATTTTAAAAAAATATGCGATCAGGTTATTGAAACAGGAATTCCTTACATCGTTTACGATGAAAAAAATACTATTTATCGAGGCCCCGATCTTCCTCTGGAAACTGCCTATTTTAGTTGGTCGTTGCATCGAATTTTATTACCGGGTGTTCAAGGTTGGGGATTATTAGGAACTTCATGGGAAACTACAAAACAAAAAAACCTACAAGATGAAATATTAGCTAATCAGGTATTAATCTCTGAAATGGGAAGAGTTGCGAAAATTGGAGGCTGGGAGTTTGATGTTGATACAGGAAAGGGTACCTGGACCGAAGAAACTTCCAATATTCATGATTTAGACCCTCATGATCCAACCAATGTTGAGATTGGAATCTCATTCTATAAACCCGAATCGAAAGCTAAGATTGAACAAGCTATTGCAGATGCTATCCATTTCGGGAAACCTTACAGTTTGGAATTAGAACTGGTCTCTGCAAAGGGAATCGACAAATGGGTGCAAACTATTGGAAATCCCATTTTTGAAAATGGAAAAGTGATCAAATTAAGAGGATCATTCCAGGATATTACGGAAAGAAAACAGATCGAAGCAAGAATTTTTCAGTTAAATAATGAATTAGAATACAAGGTTTTAGAAAGAACCGCTCAATTGGAAGCTTCCAATAAAGAGTTGGAAGCGTTCTCATACTCTGTTTCTCACGACCTTAGAGCTCCATTGAGACATATTAACGGTTTTGTCGATCTTCTGAATGTTAAATATGGAAATGATCTTCCGGATAAAGCGCAACATTACCTGCAAGTTATTACCGATGCTTCTAAGAAAATGGGCAATTTAATTGATGATCTGCTCCGCTTTTCCAGAACTGGGCGTCAGGAATTGAAAAAGGAGTGGATCGATATGAATCTTGTTGTTAATGAAGCAATTTCTCAAATTAATATGGATTTGAAAGATCAAAAAGTGGACTGGAATATTGAAACACTCCCTATGGTTTTTGCCGATTTTTCGCTACTTAAACAAGTTTGGATCAATTTGATTGATAATGCTTTAAAATATTCAAGAAAAAAAGAACGTTCCATTATTAAAATCGGAACCAGGGATCTTAAAAACCAAATCCAATTCTATATTCAAGATAATGGCGTTGGATTCGATATGAAATATGGCCATAAACTTTTTGGCGTGTTTCAAAGACTTCATGCTGCTTCAGAGTTTGAAGGAACCGGAATCGGATTGGCCAATGTGCAAAGAATCATTTATAAACATAACGGTACAGTTTCTGCTGAAGCAGAACTGAATCATGGTGCAACATTTTATTTTACATTACCCAAAAATTAAGGAGGATAAAACTATGGAAGACTTAAAAACCATTTTAATAGTAGAGGATAATCCGCAAGATGTGGAACTGATGATGGAAGCACTGGATATGAAAAGTCTCGCAAATCAGATTATACATGTTCAGGATGGGGTTGAAGCACTGGATTATCTAAGGTATGAAGGTTCCTTTTCTGATAGGAAAAAAGGAAACCCTACCGTTATTTTATTGGATATCAAAATGCCAAGAATGGATGGTATTGAACTGCTTGAAATCATTAAACAAGATGAAAAGTTGAAATCAATCCCTATTGTTATGCTAACTTCCTCCAGAGAAGAACCCGATCTGGTTAAATGCTACAAATTAGGAGTTAACGCTTATGTTGTTAAACCTGTCGATTTTAATGATTTTTTACATGCAGTTAAGCAAATTGGCGTTTTTTGGGCTTTACTTAACGAACAACCCACTATTCAACACTGATTTTAAAATATGATGAATAACAAATTAAATGTCTTATTTTTAGAAGATTCCTTTGCAGATAAAGAGTTTATTTGTGAAATGTTAAACAAATCCGAACAACTATATGAATTTGTCCATGTTGTCACGGAATCTGAATTTATTAAAGCTTTAAATGAAAATAGTTTTGATTTAATTCTCTCGGATTTTTCATTGACTGGGTATAATGCATTTGAAGCATTGAAGATTACACAATCTTTAAAACCCGAAATTCCCTTTATTTGCGTTTCAGGTTCTATTGGTGAAGAAACAGCTATTGAATTATTGAAAATGGGTGCTGTTGATTATGTATTGAAAGACAGGCCAGAAAGATTACCTTTTGCGATTCAAAGAGCACTGCAAGAAGTGAAAGCAAAAGAGGAAATTTTGAAAAAAACCAAAGAGTTGGAAGAGAGTGAGGAAAAGTTTAGAAATATTTTTCAATTCCATTCTGCCGTTAAACTCCTAATTGATGCCAATACAGGTAATATTGTGGATGCCAATCAGGCTGCTGCCCAATTTTATGGCTGGAGTAATGAGGAACTGAAAAATATGCAAATATTTCAAATCAATACCCTCGATCCAGATCAATTAAAAAAAGAAATAGAACAAGTTCAAAATTTTAAGAAAAATCAATTTGAATTTGTCCATAGAAAAGCTGATGGAACCTTTGTTGATGTAGAAGTTTTTAGCAGTAAAATTGAATTTAACAGTAAAGTTTTTTTGCATTCTATCGTTCACGATATTTCTGAAAAAAAGAAGATATTAAACGATCTAATCAATGCCAAGGAAAAAGCAGAAGAGAGTGATCAGTTAAAAACCGCATTTATCAATAATATTTCACATGAAATCAGAACCCCGCTAAACAGTATTATCGGGTTTGGACAGTTTTTGGCAGAATCTGATCTTCCTGAAGAAGAACGTGTCGAAATGTTTGATCATCTGCATGAATCGAGCTTGCGCCTCATGAATACAGTAGATGATTTTGTTGATATGGCAATGATTGTCTCCTCTTCCATGCCGGTAAATAAAAAAAGTTTTGCGCTTAGACCTTTCTTTGAAGATTATATAACTTCCATCTATTCAGTATGTAACCGAAAAAAAATTGATTGTATAGTTGATGCTCCTATTGTAGACGACCATCATTGTGTTTTTTCTGATCAGGATTTGATCAAAAAAGTATTGAATAAAATTTTTGACAATGCAATAAAATTTACTCAAAAAGGGTCTATTAATATTGGATATCATGTAAATAAAGATGTAGTTTCATTTTTTGTAAAGGATACAGGTCAAGGGATTAGCCCCGAAAAACTGGATCTGATTTTTAAAATGTTTTCTCAGGAGGAGGCATCCATGAATAGAGGCCATGAAGGTAGTGGTTTGGGATTATCAATCGCAAAAGGGGTGTTAGAATTATTGGATGGAAAAATTTTTGTTGAAAGTCGTAAAGGGTTTGGATCCACTTTTACCATCCAAATTCCTATTCATTGTCCAAATGAAAAAATGGAAACGAAATCAACTATTCAACATTCAAATTATAAAATTAAGCCACCTTTAGTTTTAATTGCTGAAGATGATGAGTTGAATTATCAATATTTTCAAACCATTTTGCAACGTCAGGGGATCAAATATATCCATGTTTATAATGGACAGGAGGCTGTTGAATTATGCAAAGAGTGTCCGGATATTTCAGTTGTATTTATGGATATCAAAATGCCCGTACTAAATGGGATTGAAGCCACAAAACTGATCAAAGAGTTTCGAAAAGATTTGCCGATTATCGCCACCACCGCTTATGCTCAGACTGGAGATAAAGAGAAGTTCTTATCCCTCGGTTGTGATGACTACGTAGCAAAACCTATCAAGAAAGATCAGCTCATTGAATTGATTAGCAAGTACTCAATCTAAAAGGTCGATAGTCGATAGTCAATGGTCAATGGTCGAATTTCTAAAGTTACTACTTTTCGCCTTTCGCCTTTTGCCTTTCGCCTTTCGCCTTTCGCCCTTCGCTTTTTTTTAAATAAATTTTATCTTTTCCCATTTTGGAGAGTCTAATGTGATTATTTATTTGACTATGACAAACTATAACAGTATAGAAGTTAAAAACTTTACTAAGAAATTTGGTGATTTTACTGCTGTTGATGATATCAGCTTTGAAGTTCCGCAAGGTTCCGTCTTTGCCTTTTTAGGTCCGAATGGAGCAGGTAAAACAACTACCATCAGTACACTTTGTACCATTCAGGAGAAAACAAACGGATTATTGAAAATAAATGGTTTCGATCTGGATCACCATCAGGATCAGGTGAGAAAAGAGATCGGAATCGTTTTCCAGGATTCTACAATGGATCAGAAATTGACCATAGAAGAGAACTTAAAACTACATTGTGACTTCTACAATGTTCCTAAAAAAGAGGTAAAAGATAGAATCTCTTTCGTTTTACAATTGGTGGATCTCGAAAATCGAAGAAAATCACCCATAGAATCTTTATCCGGTGGTATGAAACGTAGAGCGGAAATTGCCCGTGGATTAGTCCATTTCCCCAAAGTGCTGTTTTTGGATGAACCTACTACCGGTTTGGATCCTCAAACCAGAGTGAATGTTTGGGATTATATTCTGAAACTTCAAAAACAAAAAAATATAACCATTTTTCTGACCACTCACTACATGGAGGAAGCTGAGATTTGTGATAAAGTGGCCATTATCGATAAAGGGAAAATTGTTGCCCACGATACCCCATATAACTTAAAAAAACAATACTCTTCTACACGTATGAATCTGCAGTCTTCCGATATGACCATGCTGAAATCATATTTGGATGATTTGAATATCAAATATTTAGATAACAATTCACATATTTCAGCTTTTGTAAACGATACCGAACAAATTTTGGAAATCATTACACAACAAAGATCTATAATAACAGATCTGGAGATTTCAAAAGGATCATTAAATGATGTTTTTTTAGCTATTACAGGAAAGGAGATACGCGAATGAGAACAATTATTGCTTTACTAAAGAGAAACTTACTCAAATTGGTGAGAAACAGAATGAGGCTTTTTATGAATCTCTTTATGTCAGCCATTTTTCTGTTTATTTTTTCATTTATTATGAAATCAACAGGAGTGGGACTCGAAAATCCAATGAATTACCTGATTGCCGGTATCATCATCATGACTGTTTTTCAAAGTTCTATGAATAACTCTATGAATATTCTGGATGATATTACCGGTGGTTTTATGAAAGAGATTTTAGTGGCACCGGTGGCTCGTTGGCAAATTGCTGTCGGACACGTTCTTTCTTCTACCGTTATTTCCGTCATTCAAGGATTTATCATTGTAGTTATCGGCTTTTTTATGGGCTTTTCATTGTCACTTTTGAGTGGATTGGGAATGATTATTGTCATGATTCTGGTCGGATTAACATTCAGTGCCATGGGACTGTTTCTGGCTACGGTCACAAGGGAATCCACAAATTTTCAATTGTTGGTGACAATCGTTTCCTTCCCATTGACATTCTTATCTGGTGCTTACATTCCAACTATGGTGCTGCCAAAGGTTTTATTACCCATAGTTTATATCAATCCTTTGACTTACGCTACTGCTTTATTTAGATATATTACCCTGGGTATGGATAAACTACCTGTTGATCAGTTAGTTTCTTCCGGTGTAGCATTTAAAATCAATGGATGGGTGATCTCACCTTGGTTGAGTAGTGTTTTTATTTTGCTGATTTGTGTCCTGTTTTTCTTTTTATGTGTGAACCGTTTTAGTAAAGCCGATTTTTCTAATATTAAAACTTTTAGTCACCGAAGATAAACTGTATTGGTTTTCTAACAATCTAAAAATTTCTAAAAGAGTTACAGAATCCTACTGTATTGTTTTATTTTTTATATTTGCAGGTTCATTATGCCTATAATATGATCATAAAAAACAATATATTATGAAAAGATTTTTACTTTCTTTATTTTTATTTTTTACTTTTTTTATCTCTTTTGCTGATGCCGGGATGTGGCTCCCCATTTTGCTACAAAAGAACCAGGCTGAAATGCAAAGTTTGGGATTTAAACTTACTGCAGAAGATGTTTATAGTGTTAATCATAGTAGTTTAAAGGATGCTGTTGTTCTTTTTGGTGGAGGTTGTACAGCAGAGTTGATCTCAAAAAACGGATTGCTGTTGACCAACCATCATTGTGGTTACTCTTTTGTCCAAAGATACAGTACCGTTGAACACAACTACCTCCATAAAGGTTTTTGGGCTGCTCAATATAAAGAAGAGATTCCCTGTGAAGGACTATCTGTTTCATTTTTAATCAAAATGGAAGATGTAACTCAAAATGTGCTGAAAGGAGTTTCTGATACCCAAACATTAGAAGAGCGGCAAAAACTGATTGCTTCCAATTGCAAAACAACCATTTCAGAGTTTACAAATGGAACTACCTATACAGCTGAAATTAAGTCATTTTATTACGGAAATCAATATTATATTTTTATTTATCAGGTATATAATGATGTTCGTTTAGTGGGCACACCTCCTGAAAGTATTGGAAAATTTGGGGGTGATACAGATAACTGGGTATGGCCGAGACATACAGGAGATTTCTCATTGTATAGAATTTATACCGATAAAAACGGAAAACCTGCTTCCTATTCTCCCGATAATATTCCCATGAGTTCTCCTACATTTTTCCCCATTTCTGCCAAAGGTGCTGATGAAGGAGATTTTACAATGGTGTTGGGTTATCCCGGAACAACCATGCAATACTTAATCTCTGATGGGGTTGATCTTGTAGTAAATTACAGAAATCCGGTGGCTATCCACCAAAGAGGGGTTCGCTTGGATATTATGAAAAAATACATGGATCAATCTTTGGAGATCCGCTTAATGTACTCGGCTAAAGCCAACACGATCGCTAACGGATGGAAAAAATGGATAGGGGAGAATAAAGGAATTCAGGATTCAAAAGTGATTGCTAAAAAACAAGCCGAAGAAACGATCCTTCAATCCTTAATTGATAAAAATGATCTGTATCGTTCTAAATATTCCAGAGTAATTCAAAATATTAAAGATGATTACGCAATATATAAAGAATTAGAATTGCAATCTGCTTATCTGAGAGAAACATTTCCTGCCATTGAGTTACCCGGCTTTATTGAAAGATTCAGAAAATCAGTATTTCCTGATGGATCAACAGTTGATTGGGCAAATGTGAAAGAACAATGGATTAAAAATGGGGAGAATTTTTATAAAAATTATTATAAACCCATTGATAAAGAGATATTTGTAGAACTATTGTACCATTATTTTAATACTTTACCTCTTCAATCCATCCCGGAATCACTCAAAAAATATTATCAGATTTCAAAGTCAGATTTGAATCTTTTAGCTGATCAGATCTATGATCAATCAATTTTCTCCAATCAGGAAACTTTTTTAAATTTTGTGAAAAATGGAAAATCTAAAGATCTTAAAAAAGCAGAAAAATGGTTGGCAAAATACAATATGTTTTATGAAGCTTCTAAGTTCCTGTCTGATCTTAACGGAAACAAAATTCCGGAATTAAAATTAAAACTGGAAGAACACTACCGGATCTATTTGCAATGTCTTATGGAAGTAAAACCGGAAAAAGTTCTATTTCCTGATGCTAACTTAACATTAAGAGTTGCTTATGGACAAGTGAAAGGGATCTCACCTGCTGATGGAATGAGATATTTACCTTATACTACAGTAAATGGAATTATTGATAAAGAGAACCCAAATGTATTTGATTATAAAGTGGATCCAAAATTGAAAGAACTCATTTTGAAAAAAGATTTTGGCAATTATGCAGATAAAAATGGAGATTTAAGGGTAGCATTTATTGCCAGTAATCATACAACCGGAGGAAATTCAGGAAGTCCGGTATTGAATGCGAACGGGGAACTGATCGGGATCAATTTTGACAGAATGTGGGAAGGAACGATGAGTGATCTTTACTATGATGTTAATAAATGTAGAAATATCAGTCTGGATATCAGATACTTTTTGTTTATTGTAGATAAATTTGCCAATGCTCAGAATATTTTAAACGAATTGGAAATCAAATAATGTAATTTTTTTATAGTATGATTAATTTTGATAATATAGATAAATATCAAAGGTTTTATGCTTACATTTTACCTTACATGAAATATTTTCATAATCATGTTTTTTATGAAGATGTTGAGATTGTAGGAGAGGAGAATATCCCACCTATCGGAGAACCCTGTTTTGCTATCTCCAATCATCAGAACGGATTGATGGATCCACTCGCTAAATTGAATATGTTTAAGGATGGAAGACAACCCGTTTATATTGCACGTGGTGATATTTTTAAAAAAGATTCCATTGCCAAATTATTGAAGTTTGCTAAAGTTTTACCTACATTCAGAACCCGTGACGGAGATCGGAATGATATTCGAAGAAATAACGAGATTTTTCAGGTTGCAGCTAATGTTCTGCTTAGAGGGGGTACTGTTATTCTATATCCGGAGGCGCAACACCAACATGGTCGCTATTTAGGAGATTTTAAAAAAGGGTTTCCCCGAATCTGTTTTGCATCGGAAGAATTAGCTGAGTTTAAAATGAATGTCAAAGTACTTCCGGTTTGTATCCATTATACTAATTACGAAAGAATTAAATCAAAATTGTTAATCATAATTGGTAAACCTTTTACTTTTGAAGAGTTCTTTGATCTCTATAAAACTGATCCTAATTTAGCGTATGCTAAACTCAATGAAAAGGCCAAAATGCACCTGAAAGAATTAGTCCTCGATATTCAGGATCATGACCATTATAACGAATATGATTTGTTGAGAATGATGGTATCCAGGGAACGAATTCCAACTACCGAGAAATTTTCTGTTGTTTTTAATGAAGAAAAAAAGGTTGTAAACGAAGTTGCTCAAATGAAAGAAACTCAACCTGAACATTTTGAAGAACTGATGATGCTTACAAAAAAATATAAAGATGGTCTAATTCAGTTAAAATTAAGAAATTGGTTGATCAATTCCAAAATTTCCTGGGGAAAAACATTATTAAAGGATATATTGCTTCTTTTTCTTCTTCCCATTTATTTGTATAGTTTATTAACCAATGGAATTCCTTTTTTCCTTCCTGAATTAATGGTTAAAAGACTAAAAGATCGCCAACTGTTTTCAACTATTAGATTTGGTATAGGATTTTTCCTTTTCCCCATCTGGTATTTGTTACTTTTTCTAATTATTGGTGCCATTTTTAATTTTTTACTGGCATTCTGGTGTTTGCTTTTTGCTGCTGCAACTATTGGCTTTTTATACTATTATAAGGTTTGGGTGATTAAAGTTTTTCATTCCTATCGCTACTTATTATTGAAAAATGACCCCCTTCTTACTGACTTAAAACAATTAAAAGTCAAAATTCTTTCTTTTTTTAAAATGATATAATATTATTACAAAAATATTTATATATTTGCACCGAGATAATTACAAAATTAGGTTTTCTAAAAATAACAACCAATGAAAAAATTTTTACTTTTATTTTTTGTCTTAGTTTTATTGTCGATGTCGCGTTTGGATGCTCAGATTACAGTTGCAGCTCCACAAGGGATGACACCGCTTCAATTGATTAATTCAACCTTAGTATTGCCGCCGGTAGTCTCCGGTGTTTACATTTCCAATGCAACATTTAATGGTTCCTCCATTGCTTTACCCACAACTACAACCACTAAAATTGGAACCTTTCAAAATGGTTACAATTTTGCTGATTTTCCAATCAATAGAGGAATTATAATGACAACAGGAAATATTACCGTTGCACCTGGGCCAAATAGCAGTGGAAGTTCATCATCTCCAAATAGTGCAAATACAACTGATGCTGATTTACAAGCTCTAACAACCAATACACTTCAAGGGATGGCAAAATTAGAGTTTGACTTTTTGTCAGTTTCAGGAAATGTACAATTTGAATATATCTTTGCATCAGAAGAGTATCCAGAGTATGTATGTTCCAATTTTAACGACATTTTTGCTTTTTTCCTAACAGGTACACATCCAGTAACCTTGACGAATTCTACATGGAATATTGCTTTGATTCCGGGTAGTACTTATCCTGTTTCAATTAATTCTGTAAACCCTGGTGTTCCCGGAACATCCAGTGGTGGAGAAAGTTGCACAGGTACCAATCAATCTTTAGCTTATTCCAGCTATTATATGTCTGTAGCTTCAGGTGCAACCGGAATGCAATTTGATGGATTTACAAGAATTCCAGGAACTAGTCCTTATGCTCCTTTTGGTGTACCAGCCGGTTTATTAGCAAAATCAAGAATTGTTCCTTGTAATACCTATCATATGAAATTAGCGGTTGCTAACTGTCAGGATAACTCCTATGATTCCGGTGTGTTCTTAAAACAAGGAAGTTTTATTTCTCCATCTGAATTTAAAAATTATCACTCTTATACACAAGCAAGTGAACCAGATTTAGTTCAAAATTTTAATAGTGATACCATTTATTATTTAATTCTACCTCCTGATTCAACCAGAGATTATACCATTTTTGCTTTTGCTGATTCTGCCAATTGTGATGCTGTTTTTAACGAAGATTATGAGATTTATTACATGGATATCAATGGAGATACTTTAGTAAAATCTGAAGATTTTGTTACAGCATTCTTGCTAGAACAAGGCGCTATTTCTACTAAAATCGTTATTCGCGTTCCGGACAGTACTGCTTATCCTGAAGGTGAATTCAGAACTTTGAAATTGGTTTTAAAAGTGGAAACTTGTCCTTTAGCCATTCCAATTGTTGATACAGTTTACTTCACAATTCGAGCCCGGATTGATGACGAAGATGTGATAGAGTATTCATCTTCGATAGTTACTATATCTCCCAATCCTTCCGATGGAAAGTTTACACTAACCAATGAAAATTCGACTATCAATGAATTTGAAGTGTATGATATGTCAGGTCGATTAGTAGCCGGAATGAAAAATCTGAATACCGATGTTTATGTTTTAGATGGTTCGAAGTTCCAGAATGGAGTCTATTTTATAAAGATTAAAACAGAAGCTGGAACGGTGATCAAGAAAATCATTAAGCAATAAAAACAAATAAAAAAGGCACTTTTAAAAGTGCCTTTTTTATTTGTTTTGTGCCCAGGACAAGATTCGAACTTGCACAGGAGTCCTCCCACTACCCCCTCAAAGTAGCGTGTCTACCAATTCCACCACCTGGGCTTAATAGGGCTGAAAATAAATAATCAAATAAAGATACTTATTCCAACGTTAGGGGGTGCAAAAATACAAAAAAATATTGTAGTTTTGCACTTGGTTACTAAATAAATTGTATTTCAAAAATGTATAATCAACCTTCCCCAAAAAAGAGCACTCCTAAAAAGCCGGTCTCACGTTCCAAATGGATTAAAAGATTTTGGATCACTTATATTAGCGGAGTTGCTTTTGTAGTTATATTGTTCACAATGATATCATTAGGATGGTTAGGATTTATGCCATCTTTTAATGATCTTGAAAATCCTCAAACCAATCTTGCTACTGAAGTGTATTCTGCAGATGGTGAACTATTGGGTAAGTATTACCTCGAAAACAGATCTCCATGTAAATTTGAAGAATTGAGTCCCAATTTAGTGAATGCATTGATTGCAACTGAAGATGCCAGATACTACAAACACTCCGGTGTGGATGCCCGTGCTTTGGGAAGAGTATTATTTGGAGTTGCAACCGGAATCAGACAAGGTGGAGGGAGTACCATCACACAACAATTAGCCAAAAACCTTTTTCCTCGTGATCCAGACGCCAGTAGTTTTAAAAAAGTACTAACTAAGTTAAAAGAGTGGGTAATCGCATCCAAACTGGAAAGAGAGTATTCCAAAAATGAAATTATTGCGATGTATTTTAATACAGTCGATTTTGGGAGTAACTCTATGGGGATAAAATCTGCAGCAGCTACATTTTTTGATAAATTACCTGCTGAACTTTCATATCAGGAATCTGCTCTTTTGGTTGGTATGCTAAAAGCTCCTACCCAATATAGCCCACGTAAAAACCCAAATGCATCCCTTAACCGTAGAAATACCGTTTTGGCCCAATTGGAGAAATATGATTATCTTACTAGACATCAATGTGATTCCATCCAAAAAATCCCAATCGATATCTCTAAATATAAAATGCAACACCATGCTACCGGTAGTGCAACCTACTTCAGAGAGTACCTCAGACAATATTTGGCCGAGTGGTGTAGAAATAATCCAAAACCGGATGGTTCTCAGTATGATATCTATAAAGATGGTCTGAAAATCTATACCACTATTGATTCCAGAATGCAAAAATATGCCGAAGAAGCCGTTCGTGAACATATTTGTAACTACCTCCAACCCATGTTTTTCCAACATATTAAAGGAACCTCTAATCCACCATTTTACAATCTATCTGCTGAAGAAACTGAAAGAATTCTGGTTTCTGCTATGAAAAAATCAGAACGATATGAACTAATGAAGGATGCCGGTGCTTCTGATGCTCAAATCAGAAAAGTATTTAATATCAAAGTGAAAATGAAAATTCTCACCTGGGATAGAGGTATGGTCGATACATTAATGACTCCAATGGATTCTATTAGATACATTAAGTCATTTTTACAATGCGGAATGATGGCAATGGATGTTCAAACCGGATTTGTGAAAGCCTATGTTGGTGGGATTGACTATAAATATTTCCAATACGACCATGTGAAACTTTCCAAACGTCAGGTTGGATCCACTTTTAAACCATATGTTTACGCTGTGGCTATGCAGTCCGGTGAATATTCCCCTTGTACTATGGTTCCCAATGTGCCGGTTACTTTTAAATTACCGGAAGGAAACACCTGGACACCTAGAAACTCAGGAGATTACAAAGAGGGACAAATGATCTCTTTGAGTGAAGCTTTGGCAAACTCCATTAACTATATTTCTGCTTACTTAATGAAACAATTCGGACCTCAGGCCGTGATTCAACAGGTTCGTTCAATGGGAATCACTTCTGATATTCCTGCAGTGCCTTCCATTGCTTTAGGAGCCTGTGAACTCTCTTTGTATGAGCAAGTTGGCGCAATTAACTGTTTCCCCAATCAAGGGGTTTTTATAGAACCATCCTTTATTACCAAAATTTGTGATAATAATGGGAATGTGATTTATACCTATATCCCCAAAACAAATGAAGCCTTAGATCAAATTACCGCATTTAAAACCGTTCGCTTAATGCAAGGTGTGGTCCAACATGGAACTGGAGCACGTTTAGGTGGTCAATATAAAATTAACTTTCCTATGGGTGGTAAAACCGGTACAACGGATAACCAATCTGATGGGTGGTTTGTGGGATACACTCCGATGCTCACTTGTGGCGTTTGGGTCGGATGCGAAGATAGAGCTGCTCACTTTAGATCAACCGCTTTGGGACAAGGTGCCAGAACAGCCATGCCCGTTTTTGCTCTTTTCATGCAAAAATGTTATGCTGATAAAGAACTTCCTTACGCCAGAGTGATCGCCAATCCAGCTAAATATCCAGGTTTTGATTTTACAATTCCTGCCTCTTACGTAGGAGATCCCAGTGGTTGCAATGAACAAAAAAGAGAACGCAAAAAACCGGTCTTCGACTAATAAATTTAATTCTATTCCTTTATGAAATTATCTATAGTTATCCCCGTTTATAACGAAGAGAAAACAATTCACCTCATTCTGAATAAGGTACTTCAGGTTTCTCTCATTCAAAACTGGACCAAAGAGATATTATTGATCAATGATTGTTCTAAAGACCATTCTAAAGAAGCTATTCTATCCTATATGGAGAACAATAAAGTACTTTTAGATGCTCATGGTACTGAAATGAAATATTTTGAACAAGACAAAAATATGGGAAAAGGTGCCGCATTACATCGCGGATTTCTGGAATCTACAGGGGATTATATCATAGTTCAGGATGCTGATTTAGAGTACGATCCTGAAGAATATAACCTTTTACTGAAACCTATTGTGGATGGATTTGCCGATGTGGTTTATGGATCCCGTTTTGCCGGGGGCAATCCTCATAGAATTCTCTTTTTCTGGCACTCTATTGGAAACCGTTTTTTGACCAAACTCTCTAATATGTTTACGAATCTGAACCTTTCAGATATGGAAACCTGTTATAAACTCTTTAGAGCGGATATCATCAAATCGATCTATTTCAAAGAAAACAGATTTGGGTTTGAACCCGAAGTGACTCAAAAAATTTCCAGATTTAAAGGGATTAGAATTTATGAAGTGGGTATTTCCTATTATGGCAGAACGTATGAAGAGGGAAAGAAAATTGGCTGGAAAGATGGATTTAGAGCCATCTATTGTATTGTGAAATATAAGTTTTTTTCTAAAAAATATCTAAAATAAAGATTTAATCATTCTGAATTTTAGAACTTTATTCCATGAAAAAATTTCTCATTAAATTAGTTGTTTTTCTTTTACCAGTTCTGGTTCTGTTTTGTGGACTGGAATGGAGTATTCGCCATATCCCTAACGATTATAATTCCAAAATAAAGTATATCAACCAACATGGATCGGAAATTGAAGTGTTAGCTTTAGGCAGTTCCCACTTTTATCATGGGTTCAATCCTGATTATTTGCAAGCTCATACTTTTAATCTGGCTCATATTGCTCAAACTCCCGAATTTGATCTGAAATTATTCCAAAAATTTCTTCCAAAGCTTAAAAATGTTAAAGTTTTAGTGTATCCCATTTCCTATTTTACTTTTTTCTGGGACCTTCAATCCAGCTCCGAAGCCTGGAGAATGAAAAATTACCAGATTTACTACCACGTTGATGCCGCTCAATCTTTCAATGACTATTTTGAACTATTGAGTATTTCTCCCGACATGAATTTTAAACGGATCAAAGATTATTATATAAAACATAAAACGGAAGTGGGCGTAACTCCAAAGGGCTGGGGGTTTAATTGTTTAGCTCAATATGCTGCTAATCTTGATGAAACCGCCATCACATCAGCCCAAAGACATACTGCTCAGGACTGGAATTTCTACTCTAAAAATTCTAATGAAGTAGAACAAATCTTACAATTAGCGCAAAAAAAAGGGATAAAGGTCATATTGGTTTTTCCTCCCGCCTACAAGGCTTACAGGAATTTGGTCGTACCCAAACAACTGCAAACCACATACCTTAAAATTGATTCATTATTGCATCAGTATCCAAACACAACATTTCTTGATTTTTTTAGTGATACCACCTTTACATCCAAAGACTTCATGGATGCCGACCACTTGAATGACCAGGGAGCGATTAAAATGAGCAAGCGAATTAATGAAGTTGTAAGAAATTAGGTTTTGGGTTTTGGGTTTTAGGTTTTGGGTTTTGGGTTTTAGGTTTTGGGTATAAAAAACTAATAACTTAAACCTTATAACTAAAACCTATTTGGACATTCCGGCAGCCACTAACGCACCGGCCATCCCTGCTGCCGTCGGTCTCCGCCTTCAAGTCCGCAGTCGTAAGCCGTGTGACTGCATGGTCGAAAAAGGAGCTCACAAGTTCGCTCTTTTTCTCCCTGCATCACATCGGCTTTCTCCTTTGCGGGCTTTCTCGGCTCCGCCCTAATGCGGGGACTAGGGACGGGAGACTGGCGACTGGAGAAAAATGAAAAATGAAAAATGAAAAATGAATAATGAATAATTGAGCAATCGAGCAATCGAGCAATCGAGCATTCGAGCATTACTGCCGTCTGTATCATTGTGCGTAAAATCAATTGATTCTTTTCTTTCATTTATTAAAAGACTCTTTTGCAAAATTCGAATAAGTCAAATGTTCTTTTTGTTGTATTAAATCTGTTAATAAAAATGAATAGTAGAGTGGAATATTTAAAAGGCCTTCATTATATTCCAAATCTTTAAGTGAAAATCGAATAGCTAATTTAGAACTGTATTTTTTACGAAACACTCTCAAACTTTGGCCCTTAACTTGATCTCCCGACTTTACTTCAATAGGAAAAATCTGATTTTCGTTTGAAATAATAAAATCAAGTTCACTTTTTCCTTTTGGTTGATTTGGGTTATCGGTATTACTTGCCCAATAATATGTTTCTTCATAACCAAGAGAGCGCATTTGCTGTAATACATAGTTTTCTGCAAATACACCACCAAAATGACTCCAAATATTGTGATCTCCAACTACCACTGATGAAGGTAAACATGCTAATTGTCTCAAAATTCCTATATCAAGAGCATAAATTTTAAAATCAGAATTATTAGAATAAAATGAAAGAGGTAGTTTATCTCCATGAGCAATAAGATTAGTTTTATAAATCAATCCGGCATCAACTAACCAATCAAGGGCAAAACTATAGTCACGTCCGCGGGCAGAAGATTCAATTGTTTTGTAAAAAAACTTGTGGTTTTCTTTTGCATATTGTTGAGGTACACTTTGCCATAAATTGCCAATTTTTCGGGATTCTGCGTTGCTGGTGTGTTTGCTGAAATCATCTTTATAATCGGCAAGAATGTTCTTCAAAATCATTTCTACGGTTACAAGATTTTTGTTTTCAATCCAATCTAATACAACTGCAGGCATTCCGCCTACTGCAAGATATTGTTGAAAAAGATCTTTAAACCCACTTGTTATCAACGGTTTTTGTAGTTGTTTAATTGCATTATGTGCTTCTATGGTTTGATTTTGCATATTATTTGCCCAACAAAATTCTTCAAAATCCATGGGATACAAGCGTAATCTATTTACTTTTCCAACAGGAAAAGAGATTCCACTATGTATTGCAATACCAAGTAAACTTCCGGTAGCTACAATAAAATAATCAGGTGCATCTTCTGCAAAATATTTTAAAGAAGTTAACGCTCGGGGGACCTCCTGAATCTCATCAAATATAATCAAAGTATCGCTTTGATTGATAGGAATATTAAATTTTAAAGACAAATAGTTGATAATTCGATGTGGCTCAATATTCCCTTCAAATAAACTTATTAATTCATGATCTGCTTTTTCAAAATTTACATATACTGTTTTTTGGAAATAAGTTTCCCCAAATAGTGTTTTTAAAAGGTACGTTTTCCCAACTTGACGTGCACCTTCTAATAAAAGGGGTAATCTTTTTTGACTACTTTTCCAAGATATCAACTGTTCTAACAATTTCCTTTGCATAACATTCAAATATTAATTACGACTGCAAATATACAAAAAAACACATTATTAGTACCAATAATGTGAAATAATTCCTTTTTTTAAAATTATTTTACCACAAAGAACACTATGATTTTTATCTCAGAAAACACTGTGGAAATTCACTCAGAGATCTTTGTTTGATAAATAATGAATAATGAATAATGAATAATGAATAATGAAAAGTTGAATATAGCAGTTTTCGTCGAACATCGAACGTTAAACGTCGAACTTCTCCCGTCTCCTGTCCCCAGTCACCAGTCCATGATTATTGAGCATTCCGAGCATTCGAGCATTCGAGCATTCCGAGCAATCGAGCAATCGAGCAATCTGTAACAATCATAGAAATTCAAGACTAATTCACCAGTGGATTTTTGAAAACTGAAACTTCCACTTTTTTATAGTATTTTTGAATGTGAAAAATTTTAAATTATGAAAAATAATACAAATATTAAAATTGGTTTTTTGTTTCTTATAATCAATAGCTTACTCCTTTTGGGATCAGCTCAGAATGGAGTGACTAAATTGTTGTATTCAGGACCCGTTTTATGCCAAAAACCCATTATCTCCGATACCGTAAATGTTACAGGAGATAAATTTGAAGAAAATTCAATTTTGAAACAGTTTCCCATTTCCAATAAGTATTTCGAAAATGCACGGACTGTTCAGGCAGATACTGCTTCTTCGTTTTTAATCCCTTCAGATCAACAAAAGTATGCGATACACTATTTCAAAACGTATGTTACAGCCTCGAAATTTAAAAAAGTTACTTTGGAAGTGAAAGGTACCGGAATGTTTATCGTTTATATCAATGGTGAAAAAAAGAAAGAAAAACTAAGTGTCGATTCCTTACCCAAAGCTGTTTCCTTTGAACAATCTTTTGAACCTATGACCTACGAATTGGTAATCAAATACTTAACTCTTCCTGATTCTAATAAAAAAGATAATCAATTGAAAATATCTATAAAATTAGAAAAAACAATTGATGGTATCAATTTTTCTTTGGAGCCTCAAACCACATTTACCATTTATAACCTGCAAGATGGCAAAAATATACGCTCAGTTGCTACTTCTCCTAATGGAAAATATTGTTTAGTGACCTACTCTGAAAGAAAAGATGACGAAACCATCCGATATGCTGAATTGATGGATAATGAATCCGGAAAAGTGATTCTTCAGAATAACGGGTATTTGTTGGAAGCAGAATGGATGCCCAAAAGTAATCTTTTGTATTTTTCCAGAAAAGGTTTACAAGGTACAGAATTGATCACGATGGATCCTGCCAATTTTCAAATGAAAACTATTGAAACCAACCTTCCGGAAGGCAGTTTTTCAATAGCCCCAAATGAAACAACGCTGATCTATACCATTAAAACTGAAGCCGAAAAAGAGAAAAATTCCATGAACCGGATTCTGGATAATAGTGATCGTTACGGACAATACAGAACCCGATATCATTTAGCAAAATATGATCTCAAAACAGGAGTGTATCAACCGTTAACTTTTGGATACAGAACAACTTTTTTATCAGATATTAGTCATGATAGCCAGTATATTTTATTTGGTACATCTAATACAGACTATACAAAACGACCTTTTTCCTACTCTGGTATGTACAGATTGCATTTGGAAACTTTAAAAATTGATACCATTTACGAGAATGAACCTTATGTTGGAGGGGCTCTCTTTTCACCTGATGATTCTCAGCTTTTGATAAGTGGAGGTCCGGAATCATTTGATAAAATTGGCCTCAATATTGGGAAGGAGAAAATTGGAAACTCTTACGATGAGCAACTTTTTATTTTTGATATAGCTACCAAAAAAATAACACCCATAACCAAAAACTTTAATCCATCCGTTGAAAGCTATGTTTGGAATAGCTCGGATCAAAAAATTTATATGAAAGTAGTGGATCAGGATTGTAATAATGTTTATGTGTATAATCCAGCAGATCAAAAATTTACTAAAATTAATTTACCTGAAGATGTTGTAAAATCAATCTCAATAGCTTCTTCAGCTCCTGCTTTTAATTTTTATGGACAAAGTGTGAGTAATGCGGATCGCCTCTATTTTTATGGAGGAAAAAAACCGGCTGTTAAATGTTTATATGATTTATCTAAAGAAAAATTGAAAAATATTGTGTTAGGAGAGGTTCATGACTGGAATTTTGTTTCCCAAGATGGCACAACCATAACCGGAAGATACTATTTACCACCCCATTTTGATTCGACTAAAACGTATCCGATGTTGGTGTATTATTATGGTGGAACAACTCCAACTGTCAGAAGCCTTGAATTCAGCTATTCCATGCACATGTATGCAGCGTTAGGATATGTGGTTTATACCCTCAATCCTTCCGGAACAATCGGTTTTGGTCAGGAGTTCAGTGCCAGACATGTGAATGCATGGGGTATTCGCACAGCTGATGAGATTATCGAGGGAACCAAACAATTTTTCAAAACTCATTCTTATGTGGATTCTTCTAAAATTGGTTGTTTTGGGGCCAGTTATGGAGGATTTATGACCCAATATTTACAAACCCAAACCGATATTTTTGCTGCAGCGATCAGTCATGCCGGAATCAGTGCGTTATCGAGCTACTGGGGAGAAGGAAACTGGGGAATTGGGTATTGTTCTGTGGCTAATGCTGACACGTATCCCTGGAATAATCAGGAGTTTTTTATCAAACAAAGTCCTTTGTTTCAAGCGGATAAGATAAAAACACCGATTTTATTATTGCACGGTACAAAAGATGATAATGTGCCAATTGGAGAAAGTATTCAAATGTATAATGCATTAAGAATTTTAGGAAAAGAGGTGGAATTGATCGAAGTGGAAGGCGAGAATCATGGTGTTGCTGATTATTACAAACGGATCAGTTGGGCTAAAACAATGCAGGCCTGGTTTGCAAAATATCTTCAAAACGATCCTACCTGGTGGAATGAGCTATATCCTGATGTCAAAGGAAATCTCTAAGAACTTTTAGTAGAGTTCAATCCATTCATAACTGTTTTTGGTGAAATCTAAAAATTTCACCAAATCTGATTGTGAAATGATTAGCGATGCCGTGTTTTCACAAGGATGAAAGCTTACAAAATCAGCTTTTTGTAGAGTTTGATCTATAAATAGGTGAACATGATGTTCCCGATCATTAATCAACGCAAAAGGGGTAACAGAACCGGGTTTAACACCCAACCATTTCATTAACCGTTCTTCAGATGCAAAACTTAATTTTCCTTGTTTGAGCATCTTCTCAATCTGATGAATATTCATATCCTGATCACAATTTAAGATCACCAAAAAGTGTTTATTCCCTTTATGATTTCTGAAAAACAGGTTTTTACAATGCTGCGCATCATGACCTTGCCAATATTGCTTTGCTATTTCAATAGTTGGGGCAGGTGGGTGTTCAATGTACTGAAATGGAATTTGGAGTTGCTCTAAAAGCGCATAAAGTCTTGGATCACCATTCATTTTGTTGCAGTTTATTGGAATTGATTGATGATTTTTGTTGCTTCTGCCAATTTTTCTGCCAATAATTGTTCAGTTTTGGCTTCCATTAACAATCGCAAATAGGGTTCTGTATTGGATGGCCTAACATTAAACCACCAATCCTGAAATTCAATTCTATAACCGTCAAAATCCATGAATTTTGAGCATTTTTCCATATCCATAAAATGGTTTTTCAAGGCTTCCATGGCTTCCCCTTTTTGAGAGATTTTAAAATTGATTTCACTGGAATTAGCATAAGCTTTAATGGTTTTGATCAACTCAGAAACAGAGATCCCTTTGGTTTTCATTTCACTGATCACATTTAAAATGATCAAAGCAGCAACCATCGCAGAATCGGAATAGTAAAACTCTTTCATATAATAATGTCCGGCAAACTCACCTCCAAAAATTCCGTCAATCTCCCTCAGCTTTAAGGCTGCATAAGCTCTTCCTACTCTCCAGATGTAGGGTTTAAAACCCATCGGCTCTAAATACTCTGCAACTGATTTTGATGTTCTGATATCCTGAATAAATAGCCCACCTTTGCTATACGGTTGTTGCTTTTGAAAATAGTGCCCCATAACGGCAATCATCAGATCTGGTGGAATGAATGTCCCATTTTCATCTACAAACATCACCCGGTCAGCATCTCCATCAAATATAACCCCAATATCCGCTTTTGTTTGATGAACCAGTTTTTGTATGTCAACCAGATTCTCAGCTTCTAAAGGGTTTGCTTCATGGTTGGGAAAATTGCCATCCAATTGATCAAAAATATAGTGGGGTTGTTCTCCAAAAATGGAATGAACTAAAATAGCTCCCATCCCGTTGGAACAATCCATGGCAATATTCAAATTGGAAATATCAGATTGATAGTATTTTAAAAAATCGAGATACTCATCCATAACAGGATAATCAATCATCTTTCCTTTTTTTGATTTATCTGGATTAACAGAATTTTGTTGGATCATCTCTTCCAGTTCTTTTAAACCGGAATCATATCCGCAAGGAAGAGCATTCTTTCTGGACACTTTTAATCCGTTATACTCTTTTGGATTATGAGAAGCTGTGATCATGACCGATCCGTCAAATTGGTGTTTAGCAGTAAAATAATACACCATGGGAGTGGTTGTTAATCCCATATCGTAAACATCTGCTCCGGAATCCATTATTCCCTGGGTTAAGGATTCAAAAATTTGGGGCGTTGAAACTCTCATGTCTCTGCCAACCAGTATTTTATCTGTTTTTAATAGTTTTGGTAGAAAGTAACCAAATTTATATATAGTATCTAAATCAAAATCCTGATTAAAAATTCCTCTGAAATCGTAAGCTTTAAATGCACTCATATCCTGTTTTTTTTGCAAAAATAAAGGAAATATCATTATATTTGCACTTTAATAACCATTTCTATGAAGAAGATTTTCGTAACCACCTCATTTCTCCTTTTTTGTGCTGTTCTATTCGCTCAAAACACAATAAACATTATTCCAAAACCGGTCCAGTTTACTGCCAAAAAGGGTGTTTTTACAACCACTTTTTATTCGGTTATGAATCAAAAAACCAGTGACAAAATCGTGTTTATTTTAGTAAAAGATACTTTATTAGGTGCCGAAGGGTATTCTATCTCTATTCAGGAAAATAAAATGAGTGTTAAGGCAAATACATCTGCCGGTTTTTTTTATGCGCAAACAACCCTAATGCAATTGATGCCTCCTCAGGTTTTTGATAAAAATCAGGCCGATTTTGAAGTAACGTTGCCTTGTTGTGAGATTGTTGATTATCCAAGATTTCCATACAGAGGATTACATTTGGATGTAAGCCGTCACATTTTTCCGGTTGCATTTATTAAAAAATATCTGGATTTAATGGCGATGCACAAACTCAACTATTTTCATTGGCATTTAACTGATGATCAGGGGTGGAGGATTGAAATCAAAAAATATCCCAAATTACAAGAGATCGCATCGAAAAGAAATGAAACCTGGATTGGTCATTACAATTCCGGCTTGGGATATGATGGAAAACCTTACGGTGGTTATTATACTCAGGAGGAAGTGAAAGAGATTGTTGAATATGCAAAATCAAAATTTATTACGATTATCCCTGAAATTGAGATGCCCGGCCATGCCAGAGCAGCCATCACAGCCTATCCCGAACTATCCTGTACAGGCGGTCCTCATCAGGTTGCTACAACATGGGGTGTATTTGATGACGTTTTTTGTAGCAATGATGAAACTTTTACTTTTTTGGAAAATGTTATAACGGAAGTGATTGGAATGTTCCCTTATTCACCTTATATTCACATTGGCGGTGACGAATGCCCTAAAACCCGTTGGAAAGAGTGCCCTAAATGTCAGGCCAGAATTAAAAATGAAGGGTTAAAAGATGAAAATGAATTACAAACCTATTTTGTAAATAGAATGTCCCGTTTTATTGAAACTCATGGGAAGAAAGTGATCGGTTGGGACGAAGTTTTAGAAGGGGGAATCCCGGAAGATGTAATCATCATGTCCTGGAGAGGTGAGGAGGGTGCAATCCATGCAGTTAATGCACATCATTATGCGATTATGACCCCTAATTCAAACTTGTATCTGGATTATTATCAAGGAGTTCCGGAAAGTGAACCGGTTGCTATTGGTGGTTTCTTGCCGTTGAATCGCGTTTATGACTATAATCCAATTCCTGCCACTATTCCTTTGGATTTACAAAAATATATCTTAGGTGTTCAGGGAAATCTATGGACAGAGTATATTGCAACTCCAGAACATGCTGAATATATGGCTTATCCCAGAGCCATTGCAGTAGCTGAAGTAACGTGGTCTCCTCAAATATCCAAAAATTATGCTGATTTCTTAGAAAGATTAGCTTTTCATTTTCAAAGACTCGATTATTTAAAAGTGAACTACTCCAAAAGTCATTATTCTATAAAAGCTGCAACCGGTTGGTTGTATGATTTGGAAAAACCACAAATAACATTAACTACTGAGTGTAAAGATTGTGAAATCAGATATACGCTGGATGGGGAAAATCCAACCATCAATTCTCCCAAATATAATGGCCCAATTATTCTTGCAAAAGATCTAACTTTGAAAGCTCAGGCATTCAAAGCAGGAATATCATTTTCTCCGCTCTATTCTGAAAATTTCAAATTACATATAGCTACAGGAAAACCTTATACCATGGAGAATGTTAATCCCGGCTATTCAGGAGGTCATAAATTTGCTTTAACCGATGGGATTGTCGCCAAAGAGAGTGCCTGGAACCGTTGGGTGGGAACTCTGGGGAAAGATATGGATGTAAATATAGATTTATTAAAACCTACAAACATTAGAAGTATCAGAATGCAGTTTTATAACGCTCCCGATTCCTGGATCTATGGTCCTCTCTATGTTGAATGTTATGTTTCTGATAATGGAAAAGATTGGATTTTAATTGAAAAGAAGGATGTTAATGCCAATGCTCCAGGACCAAAAGGGATTCAGAATATTGAATTCAATACCAATAAAACGGTACGTTTTATTAGAATCTTAGCCAAATCTATAGGGAAAATTCCTGAAAATGCTCAAGGAGCCGGGAATGATGCTCATTTGTTTTGTAATGAGATAATTATAAATTAATTTTTAAATAAATTATATGAACATTGACCTTAATATTATCAAATCGTTATTGCTAAATACAGCCGTTTTGATTGCTCTGGTTGTACTTTTTGATCTTTTAACTCAACATCGGGCATTATCTAAAACGATATTGATTAAACTGCTGGTCGGTGTACTGGTTGGGCTTCTAGGGATTGCAATCATGATTACCGGTTTCAGAGGAGACTCTGAAATTATTGTCGATTCCAGATCCATACTTTTGTCTGTTTCTGGCCTTTTTTTAGGATTTATTCCTACTATTATTGCCATGTTTATTACTTCCGTTTATCGTATTTATGAAGGGGGTGCTTCGATATGGACAGGAATTTCAATCATCTTTATAACCGGAAGTTTTGGTTTGATAGTTCGCCATTTCTGGTTTCATAAATTAGATAAAATTTCCATTTTACAAGCGTATGGATTTGGGTTGATCTCACATTTAATAATGACCATTGTAATCTATTTTTTTGTTCCTGCTGACAACAAAACAATTTTTAATAATATTACAGTTCAGACTACTGTATTATTTCCTATAATATCTGCAATTCTTATTTTTCTCCTAAAATACAGAATGAGACGTGATAGGGCTGCCGATCAGCTTTTTCAATACAATGAAAGGTTAAATTTGGCAATGCAAGCTTCACATCTTGTTTTTTTTGATAGAGATTTGATTAACAAAGATATAACATGGTCAAATTGGGATGATCCACTTCTTAAGAAAGTAATTGAAAAAACGGAAGGGAAGTATGAACAATTTGATAAATATATTTCTAAGGAATTTTTAGGTCCATTACGCCAGAAAATGGAAAATGCTATAAAAAATAGAAAGCCATTTTATATGGAAATGAAGGTTTTAACTGATGATTTGGAAGAATATTGGGTCTATTTTTCAGGACAATATTTCTTTGATAAATATGACACTCCTGTTAGAGTTATTGGTATGGTCAAAGATATTACAAAGGATAAAAAAAATGAAAAAGCATTGGCTGAAAATGAATTAAATCTTAGAACAATTTTAGATAATGCTCCTGATGGAATTTTTGTTCAATCCAATGGAATATTTGAATTTGTAAATCCCACTTTTGTGAAATTACTCAATGCCAAAAATGAGAATGAATTAATTGGAACTAATGTTTTTGATAGAATTGCAGGGGATTATCATGAAGTGGTGGGAAAAAGGATTCAAAATCAAAAGAAAACAGGTAAAAATGCACCTCCTCTTGAAGAAGAATTTGTAAAATTAGATGGAGCCAAAATTATTGTTGAAACGACAGCTTCCCCTTTTAAATACAAATCAAAAGATGCTCATGTGGTTTTTGTTCAAGATTTGTCCGCAAAAAAAGATACTGAAATTCTTATAAACAAACTTTTTAGAGCCGTTGAACAGAGCCCGGCGAGTATTGTTATTTCAGATGTCAATGGAAATGTTGAATATGTAAATCCAAAGTTTACTGAAATTACAGGATACACCTATCAGGAAGTGGTAGGGAAAAACCCTAGAATTTTGAAGTCCGGTAATACTTCATTGGAAGAATATTCAGAGTTATGGAAAACTATTTCCACTGGGAAAGTGTGGTCCGGTGAATTTTTGAATATTAAAAAAGATGGATCCAAATATTGGGAGTCTGCAACTATCTCTCCCATCAAAAATAATAAAAATGAAATCACCCATTATGTGGCAGTAAAAGAGGATATTACAGAGAAAAAACAGATTTATGAAGATCTCCTTATCGCAAAAAATAAAGCAGAAGAGAGTAATCAAATAAAATCCCATTTTCTGGCTAATATGAGTCATGAAATTAGAACACCATTGAATGGTATTTTAGGATTTTTAGAACTTATTAAAGATGAGTCTATTACTTCAAAAGAAAGAAATGAATATATCGATATTGTTAATAAAAGTGGTATAAGATTATTGGAAACCATAAATGATATTATTGAAATGTCCAAAATTGAAGCAGGGTTCTCTAAATTGGAATTGGAACAACTCGATATTATTGAACTATTAAATGATCTCTATCAATTTTTTATACATCAAACCGATACTAAACAACTTCAACTTATAGCCGAATATCAATCTAAATTTACCGAATTAAAATTTATATCTGATAAAAATAAATTGAATGGAATTCTTACCAACCTTATTAAAAATGCTATTAAATTCACAGATTCCGGATTTATTAAAATTGATATAAATCAATCTCCGGAAGGAATTTTATTATCCATATCAGATTCCGGCAGAGGAATCCCTTCTGATAAAATTGAAGCTATTTTTGATCGGTTTATCCAGTCTGATAATAGTTATACCCGTGGACATGAAGGATCAGGCTTAGGGTTATCCATTTCAAGTGCTTATGTGGAATTAATGGGAGGAAAAATCTGGGCAGAAAGTGAAATAGGAAAGGGTAGTAGTTTTCATGTTCTTTTACCTTCAATTAGTAAAGATGAACCTAAAGTTACAAAAACTGAAGCAACAACAGAAAAAGTGGAAAAAAATAATAATCAAACTATTCTGATTGCTGAAGATGAAGATGATAATTATCAGTATTTGAATATTCTTTTGACAAAACAAGGGTACAAAACCTATCATGCCAAAACCGGTTTAGAAGCAATACAGTTTTTAAAAGAACACAACGAAATCGCATTAATTTTGATGGATATTAAAATGCCTGAAATGAGTGGTATTGATGCAACTGTTGAGATTAGAAAAGTGAATCAAACAATTCCAATCATTGCCCAATCTGCTTTCTTAAAAACAGGCTATGAAGATCTGATCAATGATAATGGCTTTACAGACTACCTCATGAAACCCATCAAAAAAGATTTACTGATCGAATTACTTAAAAAATACCTCTAGTAAATTAGCACATCAGCACATCAGCACATCAGCACATTAGCACATTAGCACATTATCTACTCCACGGTTCCCATTAAGGCTTCCCGAATCAATTTCTTTAAGTTAAGTTGCTCTCTTACAATCGCTTCCTGTCTGGCGGGTCTGTATAATTCGGCATATCTTGGGATAGCCGGCTTAATTTTTAAATCATCAAAATTACCCGAAACATCAACACCTAATTTTACAGGAACAGGTGATTCAACTAATGAAATATGATAAATGAAATTCATGTCTAAATTGTGTTTACCACTGATGATTGCCCGATATTTATCCATCTTTAATGAGAATGGATACACATCAATCTCATTTTTGTAGAGAGTAAATTCTGCAGCAATTGAGTCCACTTTGTTTTGAGTTTTTTTATTGAACATCAATGTTTTAGATATTTCTGTAAAAGTTTCTCCATCCAACAAAACCAAATCTTGTCCGGCAATGGCAGCTGCACCCCGAATGGTTGATTTTTTCAGATCGTAATTGGAAAACATATAGCTTTCAGCTACAAAATGGAATTCCCCTTTCCCTTTAAATGACTTTAACATAGGCATAATGGTATCTATGTCAGGGAACATGCCTAGAAGTTGCTCAATTTCAACATTTAACATGTGATAATCCAACCCAATATACAAATGATTTTTCCTGGGTGTTCTATACAATGCTGTGATTAAAACCCTACTTCCGGGAAGATCAGCCTTTACATCATCTAATATCAATTTTCCATCTTTAACGACCACTCCTCCGCTGATATTTTTAATTTCACTATTGTTGAAATACGCTTTTTTAATATTGGTTTTTAATGATAAATCTACATTTAAAGGCACCAAAAATGGATCCCCTTCATTACGTGGAGTAGGTGTAATATTCACTTCTTCACTACCGGCATCTGATGAGGTTAACTCCATGATTCTATTGATGTCCGTTACATCCGAATTAAAAGTGAAATCTCCTTTTAAAATGCCCTCATTTTTTAAATATGGTTCCAGATTCCAAACAGTTCCAGTTAATGAGAAATCTGATTTCCCTAATAAAATCTTACTATCTATGATTTCATAAGTGTCATTTTGGGATTTAAAACTAAAAATGGGAAGTTTTACAGTTTCAGGCACCAAATAGGTATCTAAAACTCCTTTTTTAATAGTAATAGTTCCAACCGGTACAAATTTGAGGAGTGGATTATCAATACCATAATTTTCAACAATACTAAAGTCAATATTGATAGCATCGGCTACAACTTTAGTAACACCGGCACTATCCATTAATGTTGTTTTTAATTGATTTGCATTGGCTACAATTCCGTAATTATTGCGGTTTAACTGTTTGTGTTCATCAATAGAAAATGAACCATTTAGAGAACTTACAGATGCATCTGTCCCTTCATAATATCCCTTGAATGACCCAATATTGTAATTGCAATTAACTTGTAAAGATTTCACAGAATCCGTAAAGTCAGTAGTTTTCAATATGATATTGGCATGAGAAAGTTCCATATTTGCCCCTTTTCCCATATATCCGGATAAATTGGATGTGGTAATGTCAGCATAAAGAAAATCGCGTTTTTTCCCTTCTGTTTTCTTGTTAAGTTCAATATTTACATTTGCTTTTGGTGTACTCAAGAAAATAGTGTCTTTTTCCGAAATCGCTTTAAAGTCACTTAAAACCATTCCCCCTTTTAATCTGATTTTATCGAGATTCATCTCCCCAATTTGCACTAAAGTAGCTTTTGTGTAAATGTTGAGAGCCATTTTCCCAAATATATCATACCCGGTAGAGGCTAAAAATTCTTTGGAAATAGTTGGTAAATCAATAGTTGCTATTATGTTTCCGTCAAATCTTACATCTTGAAACACCTGATCAATCAATCCATCTGCTTTAAATTCAGATTGTAAAGTATTGAAATTTAAGGAATTGATTTTAATATAAGTCTTCTCTTCAGTGTTCAAATCAATATAAAGATCCATATCAGTATTCAATGCACTAAGCGGAACATTTTTCATATCCTGATACCCGGCATTGGCATCTTTGAGTTTTAAATTTCCGGTAATGAGCGGCATGGAATTGTCGTTAAATACACCAACTACTTTCCCAATGATCTTTCCGTATCCATCAATAGTGATCCCTTCAAAATAGGTTTGGAAAAAGGGAGGAATCACCTGAATTAATGATGCAACAGATTCTGTTTCAACATCATATTGTAAATTAAAAAGAAATCCGTCATGAATCGTATCATTTCCGATTTTTCCATCAACAAAGATTTGATTCGAATTGTTTTGTGCTTTTAAATCATGAACAAACATATCTCCGGAATCAAAAAGGTATTCAAAACCCATCTTAAGATGTAATGGGAAGTGGTTCCAATATGGATCGATTCCCATCCCAATAAAAATATCTTTACTTTTGAGATCAATATCAGTTTTAAATGCCAGATCATCGATGGTCATATCCTTTAATTTCCCATTCAAGTCGATTGCACTAAAATAGATCTCACTCTCATCATCATCATATCGGATATTACAATTCTTAAAATGGATATAATCTAAACTTATCAGATCAAAACCTTCAGATGACGTATCTGCAGGATCCTCTTTCATAATCATGTAGTTAGCCTTTCCTAATGAATCACAAAAAGCATTAATTGCCCCATTTGTGATTGTAATTCCCGATATTTCCAATTTATTATCATTGATTAATGATCTGATATTTAATGCCAATTGAACCGACTCAGACTGAACGAAAATGGGATTGGGGGCACCGGGAACAATATTTTTGACTTCCAAATGATCAATTTTCAAACCAAAACTCGGAAAACTGGAGAAAAAAGTGAGTTCAACACTTTTTAAATTGGTTTCAGCAGTGATATAGTTTTTCAGTTGTTTTTTAACTATTGGAGTGATCTTTTCAGGAGTAAAAACTAAATAAATTAAAATAAGAACAGCTATGATGAAAAGGAGCAATAAACTTCCTAACGAAATACCTGTTATTTTTAAAGTTTTCTTTATCTTTGGATTCATAGTAGATCAATTTTTAGGTTTTTTATTGCACTTTAGTGTAGGTGAAAGATGAACCAAACTCATCCTTGTATGTAAGTCTTTGAGTTGTGAGTTCAGTAAGTGTGTAGATTTTAGTAACAGTTCCTCCCATTTCAATGGTGTGTACTTGTGTCAATTGACTTCCGGTCACTTCCCAGGTAAAAGTTTGTGCTTCCTCTTCAGTGACATCATCAGCTGTATCCCAGGTTGCACCCGTTCCATTGGTGTCATATCGGAAAAATTCATCACCCGGATTTTCAGTGGTTGCAAAAGGAGAAGGTCGTGACCACTTGCCAATCAATAGATTAGGATCAAAAGTTAGTGGATCTACACAAGCACCAAATACTAGAGCTATCAGAAGAAATATTGCAATATTTTTTGTTGTTTTTTTCATGGTGATTAATCTGAATATGAAACGATTTAACTTGCAAAAATACATATTTTTTAATGGAAATAATATGCAAATCTTTATAATTGACTCTCTTTTTTTACATAAGTTGAAACAATTGTTAAAAAATTGCGTCTATACCTTATTAGTAACTTAAATTTAAAAAATATGGCAACCTTAAATGTATATCTCAATTTTGATGGCAACTGTGAAGAAGCTTTTAATTTTTACAAATCTGTATTTCATACTGAATTCAACTATTTGGGTCGATTTAAAGATATCCCGGAAAGTGTAAACTCAACCCATTCAGCATCTTATAGCGAAAAAATTATGCACGTTGGTTTACCGATTGGGAACACTGTTTTAATGGGAAGCGATTGTGGAGAGGATTTTTCTCCATTATTTCAAACCGGAAATAATTTTGCAGTCTCTTATGGTGCTGATTCAAAAGAGACTGCAGAAAGAATTTTTAATGAATTGTCAAATGGTGGCACCATTCTGATGCCTATGGAAAACACCTTTTGGGGAGAGTATTTTGGAATGCTGATTGATCCATTCGGAATTAACTGGATGATCAGTTTTAACCCTAATATTACAATCTAATCCTTACCCCTCCGAAAAAGTTAATACCTGCTTGCGGATAGTAACCGTCAGAATACTCTTCTACACCGCCAACATACGCTTTCCATAACCACGCATTGCTTTCGTATTGCGCATTGAAAATGTTGTTGATATTAAAAAATAGAGAGGCTTTTACTCTTTTATATTCAGGGAACTGATAGCTGAAATTCAAATTTGAGATCGTATAAGGTTTCAAAATATGGTTTTCATCAGAAGAGTTGTCAATGTATTGTTTTCCAATAATTTTAGTTACAAATCCAATATTGAAGTTTTTTACCGGTGTGACTATAAACTCATTTCCAAAAACCAGACTGGGTGAAAATGAGATGTTGGTGTTTCCGAGATGCTCTTCTGTCATGCTTAGAAATTCCCAGTTCTCATCATACGTTTCCACATATTGAACATAATCAATGATTTTGTTCTGACTTATTGTTGTATTTATCTTCCATCCAAAATATTTGACAGGTTGGTATTGGAAAACCAATTCAACACCTGCTCTATAACTCTTATCCACATTGCTCATGATCGCAGCTCCAACATCATTGATTTGTCCGGTTAATACCAGTTGATTGTCATAATACATCAAATAACTGTTGATGTTAAATCTGGCTTTTTTCATATCCAAAAGGTACCCCAATTCAAAATCGTATAGGGTTTCCGGAGTTGGTTTTAAGTTTTCAGGTGCATCAACGATATCTGAACGGGTGGGCTCACGATTGGCCATGGCAAATGAGAAATAGATCGATTGTTCCTGAGCGTTTTTCTTTTCCCAATTGTAACTGATTGATGCTTTAGGATTTACAAATTGCCAGAAATAATTTTGTGTTATGTCTAACATGTCATCATCAGTTCCACCAATGTTGTATTGAATCATTCGATATTGCATTTCGGCAAAGAATGTCCATTTTTTGTATTGATAAGCGATATTTGCAGCTGTATTTCCCTGCAATTTCTTTCCTGTTCCAAAATACCATTCGTAATTTTCAGGAACCGTTCCAGCGTATTGCCCCCAGATGATATTTCCGTAATGTTTTCCATCGTATTGATTTACAGATCCGTTCACATTCCATTTAATAGAGTTACCTGGGTTTATTTTCTTACTTTTTCCGGTTGTGAAATTGATGCCATAGTAGTAGTTGTTGAGCCATTTTTGAGTGATAAAATCAGATCTTTTAACAATCTCTTCCCCTATAATCAAATTTGGAAGTCCGTAAGCTTCAAATTTTTTATCCTCTTTATATTGCTCATAATACCCTAACCCTCTGGTTAGATGGGCCCCAATATTTAAATAATAACCGTTTTTTGAATTGATCAGTTTGTAAAACAATTGATAGTGTGTCTGGGTATAGTTATCGGTTTCGTTGTTGTAATGTTGAGCAACCCCATTTGCATCATAATATTCACCACAACTATTGTACCGTCTGTCTGTTTCAAGCATAGAAGATGGAATTCCATTCCATGCTAATCCGGTTTTTTCATCTCCATAAAATAGATTGAAAACAAGGCTGTTTTTGTATTTGTTTTCAGAATTTTTCTTATTAAGCTGCAGTTCCGTAGTAAAAAACAGGGAATTTAATCGGGCATGAGAATAATTGATAAACCCGTTACTTAGGATGTTGGAGTAGGAGATCATGGCAGATACGCGATCGTTTAAGGTGGTTCCAGTTCCGGCACTTACCGTATTTCTGAATGTGGAAAAGGACCCGATTCCGGATGATAATTCCACAAATGGCTTAGACGATGCCTGTAATGTGGCGAAGTTCATGGATGCACCAAAGGCAGAAGATCCATTTCCTGAATTTCCAACCCCTCTTTGTACATTCAAATTTCCGATATTGTTTCCTAAATCGGGAAGATTTACCAACCAGCTTCCTTGTGATTCCGCATCATTGATAGCAATGCCGTTCATCGTTACATTGATCCGGGTTTGATCCACCCCTCTGATTCTCATGTATGTGTATCCAACTCCGGTTCCGGCATCAGATGTTGTGATCATGGAAGGTACCAGATCAAAAATGTTGTTGATACTTCCATTTCCAATGTACTCCTGGATGTTTTGTTTGGTGAGTGAAGTAGCAGAGAAAATGTTTTCCATCGATTTTCCTAAGCTCCCGATCACTTCAAATCCATCCATCTGTCGCTTAATGGTGTCAGATGGGATAAATTCAGTTTGAGCTAAAGTGCGAACAAATGGAAAAATGATCAAGAGCAAAATGACTGTTGCTCTGGCAGTGTTAAATTGTTGTTTTTTCATAACTCTAACAATTTTAAATGGTTAAACTTAAAATCGAAAGAGGGAAATAAATTTTTGAAGTCAGAAGAACTCCCTACGCCGGCATTACCCGTATCAGGTTCTTTGGGTCTGATCTCAGCCTTTCGGCACCCCTTTCTTATCGCCGGCAAAATTACACCTTTTTTCGATATCCTCATAACTTCTTTTTTAAAAATTAAAAATAGTTTGAATTTTAACTTCCGTTTTGTGGTTTTGATTGATCTGATTATTTCCACTTCCAACCGTTTGTTTGTTCTGATACACGGTTCTCGAAATCCGCCCCTGTAATGTCAGTATTCCTATTTTGTATTTGATCATCAGATAATACCTAACCCCTTTGTCGTAGTAATTGTTGATTGTAAAACAATATTGCAAATCGTTTTCATAAGCATAAATTCGTTCATCATAGGTGTCCGATTCAAAAAGAGCCATCCTGAAATGAATTTGCAAATCTGGCTTGTCAATAGAATACTGTAAATCCTGATAGATTAAAAATCCCTTACGAAAATCGGTTTTATGAACCTTTTGTAAAGTGTCGGTTATATTGATTCTATAAATAACTTCTGTTTTTAGTTTGATTTTATCAATAGGTAGCCATACGAGATTAATTTTCAGTTTATGTTGATGTGTAAACTCAATTTCGTTGAAATAGAGAGTTTTTTTGTTTTTATATACCGATTTGTATCCATATTTAATTTCCACGTGAGCATCTCTGCTGATTTTGTAGTTCAGATAGGTTCCCAAATCTATATAATCACAAGGTTTATCAATTAAGTATTGAACCCATTCTGAGCGATAAAGGTCAGAAAAAATGGTGCCATCAAGTTTTCTGGTAATGCTGGTTGTGAGAACTACCAAAACTCCGGTTTCGTTGTTTAATGCACTTCTTTTTCCAAAGCTATTTCCTGAAATGGATTGAAATTCGGAACTATATTTTCTGAACAACAAATTGATTTTCGTGGCCGGATCGATCGGAATTTTAATCCCTTGCAAAATACCATAACCACCATTAATACTAAAACCACACTCTCCAAAAAGGAGCACTGACCCTAAAATAAGTTGATGGTCTAAACTCAAATTTTGATTAGAAAATCCTGCAAATCCCCCCTTTTGGTACCACTTTTCTGATAAGGGAACATACTCTTTACGATTCGCCTGAACAAAATGAACACCCAGCCGTAAAAGCTGAGTGTTCCACTTCACTGATCCACCAAAAATGGGACCCACTACAGAATCAGAAACCATCTGATACCCTCCAAAAAGAACCCCCTGAATTTTGTGGTTTCCAATCTCACAACTGATCCCTTTGATGAGCGGCGTTTCATTCATCACACTCACTCCCTGAAGAGAGGGTTTGATGATCTGGATTTCACTGTTTCCTCCCATATTGAGGCCGTTTCCTATAATCAAGCCCTGGCCAAAGTGAACCCGATAGTCTCCTAAAATTATTTTCCGAATGAATCCAATATTTTTGATTTGCAGGTTATAGGAGTATAAGTTAAATCCTTTTCTATTTTCTCCTTTAAAAAATGTTTCACCGGCATCTTTTTCTCCGGAGATAGCCAATTGAAACCAATCCTTACTTTTAAAACTGTATTTGAAAGAGAGATGATCGGGTGATCCCGGGTAGGGCGTCTTTGCTTCATCGGAATACCCATTCTGTTCTTCAATCGTTCTGATATCCCGAATCAATAGTTGTTGTTCACTGAAAGTAAAGAAGTTTTTAAATAAAGATCTCCCATTTTTGATTGGTTTTACCTCTAAATATGGGATCCATTTTAATAAATCCGGATAATCAAAACCTTCAATTCCATTAAGTTCGTAAATGGTAAGTAAAGCACCATGTAAATCAATATATTTGAGCAGTTGATAGTATTGGAAATCGGTCATTTTAAGAATCTGAAGGGCCACTTCTTCCGATAAATCATTGATATTGAATTTTTTTTGTGAAACATTCCAACCTGACTCCATTTGATCAGTGAGATCCATGTCACTTTCTGAAGTTTCATTTTGCTCGATACGATTGATGTAAAACTCCGGATCCGGTTCAAGGTTCAAAAGTGTGTCGGTTTGTCCATGCCCATTGAATGGGTATCCTAAAATGAACAAACATAAAATCAGAATTCTGTTTTTCATCGGGATTGAAATAAATGGTACATATCCAATTGTGAACTACTCCCTAGCAAAAAATGGTAATTTCCATGGCACCGGAAGGTGAAATTATAAAAGCTGAAAATATAGGAAATCCCGATCGATTGCAGTGAAAATTGGGCTTCAATGGTTGTCTCTTTCTTTTGCATTAAAAAAGAGAGTTGAAAATTGGAATTTCCGGGAGCATATTTGACAAAATGACCAAATAAAAATAACGATTCATTGATTTTGTAACTTCCCATCACCCAGAACTGAATCGGAATTAAAGATTCTTTCGATTCCAGGAAGTTTAACTTTGCCGGATTGAAAATTTTAAACCCCATTCCCCATTTTGAATTGATTTTTCCCCATCCGGAAAATTCAAAAGTGATCCCGTTTCGATTCGGATTTTCGGCTATATGATTGAAAAGATAGACAAAGTTCAGGTTAAAGGCTATTTTCCCACCCCATAAACGACTGTAACCTATTCTGAAATCTAAAATACCAAATTGTGAATACCCAAAGTGTGAAATGCCGATAGGGAAATAGTTCTCTTTCCATTTATGACAACCATTAACCCCTTTATAGGTTAATTCTTTCAGTAAATATTGATTTTGAAACTGAATCTGAATGGAACTGGAGTTCAGAAATGGCACCATTCCAGGATTGGTGACGGCACCTTCCAACTGGTAAATCTGTTCAACGGAAAGAGTTGTAAATTTGGAGTTTTGACTCTGTAGTAGTATTGGAATACAAATACTTATAATCGAAAAAGCAAGTTGAGTGCGTGTAGTCATCAGAGTAAAATTTTAGACTGCAAATATAGGAATATGATTTATTCCTGCAAACTATTTGCAACTAAAAATTTTATCTGTCAGTGAATCAGTTGATTATTTTTTTATGAAAAGAAGGATCTCTTCCATCAATTCCGGTTTTAGAGGCAATACAGGATTTGTATAGGTGGCCATGTTTTCAGGTCGATCGATGATGGATTCTTTTAAAACATGGTTCATTTTCTCAACAATCACCAGCTTGGCTCTTTTTTTGCCGGATGCAAGAATTTTAGCATCTTCAGGTGTTACCTGTATATCGGTTGTTCCCTGAATAATCAAAACCCGGGTTTTTAGTTTTCCAATCTCTATCATTGGATCATATTTTAACCAGGAGATCATATAAGGTTGTATGCTGGGTCTGTATAGCGACATGAGATTTTTATCCACATTGGTTACCGTTTTGCCGGCTAAAAGTGAGTCCAGAATCATATTGGATTTAATCATCAGATTAATGGGAAGTTGTGATTTTAATTGCTCTTTCAAAACGACATCCATTCTCCTTCCAATACCGGAAACAGAAATAAAACCATCAACTTTTATTTTCTGAGCAGCTAAAATTCCAATCAATGACCCTTCACTATGTCCTAAAATATAGATTTTATTAAATCTTTTATCTTTTTTAATTTTCATTATCCACAACACAACATCATTGACATACGTATCAAACGTTAGAGCACTTTCACTAACCATCGCATCTCTGCTTGCATTGATCCCTCTTTTATCATATTTGATGGAAGCAATTCCCGCATCTGCTAAGGAAAATGAGATCATTTTATAGGTATTGGCTTCAACACCTAAAGGTGAATTTCCATTGCGATCCGTTGGACCTGAACCCGGGATGATGAGCACTACAGGTGTTGCTTTTATGGAATCACCCGGAATCAAAGTGCCTGATATCGTTCCGGTTGGGGTGATTAAATTGTATTCCAGTTCCTGATAATAATCTTTGTAATGTAATTGGGTACAATCGTGTCCATTTTCATGATCATGTTGGGCAAAATTGCTATTAATAATGAGAACAATAAAAGCGAAAAGGGCTATTTTTTTCATGTTAGTTGGTTTTTAAAAACAAGACGCAAAATTACAATAAAAAGTGTCTCGTATTTTAAAAAAATATCAGAAAATGATTCTGTAAAATGAATATTGATCCCATTTTTTGAATACTTTTGCAGTTAAAATCTACCGATATGAATTTGAATCAATATTATAAAATTAAAAATGAACTTCCGGAATTTACGAAGTTGATTGCGGTATCTAAAACAAAACCTGTTGAAGATATTTTAACGTTATATCAGGAAGGACAGCGTGTTTTTGGGGAAAATCGGGCATTAGAATTGAGAGATAAACAGGAAATTTTACCTAAAGATATCGAATGGCATTTTATTGGTCATTTACAAACAAATAAAATAAAGTACATCGCTCCCTATGTTCACCTGATTCATAGTGTTGATAGTTTTGAGTTGCTTCAGGAAATTGATAAACAAGCTCAAAAACACAATCGGGTGATTCCTTGTTTGATCCAATTTTATATTGCAGATGAGGTGACCAAGTTCGGGTTTGATTTGAATGAAGCTGTACAAATGTTTGAAAGTGAGAATTTTAATAAACTAAAAAATATTAAAATAATTGGATTAATGGGAATGGGAACGTTTACCGATAACCGGGAACAAACCCGATTGGAATTTCACCATTTAGCGGATATTTTTAAAACGTTAAAAGAAAAATATTTTAGTAACAATGCTGATTTTAAGGAGATCTCTATGGGAATGACGGATGACTATCAAATCGCGATAGAGGAGGGGAGTACCATGGTTCGGATTGGGAGTGCCATCTTCGGTTCCAGATGATCAGATTTCTACAGATAAGCCATCATAAGCCAGAAAAACATGATCCGGTAATGTTGGATTGATTTCGTGGTATAACCCCATATCGTGGCTTATATGCGTTAAAAAGGCCACTTTAGGCTTCAACTCCTGAATGATTCCTAATGCCTGAGACAAACAAAAATGGGAATAGTGTTCTTCGTGTCGTAACGCATTGATAACCAATAAATCCAGGTTTAGCAGTTTTTGTTTCTCTTTTGGGGCAATAAAGCTCGCATCAGTGATATAGGCCAACTTTCCGATTCTAAAACCTAAAATTGGAAGACTAAGATGTTTTACATGAATCGGCTCCACTTCAATTCCCTCTACATCAAAAGGAGTATCATGCACGGGATGTAATTTAAAAGTTGGGACACCGGGATATTTAAAAGTTTTAAAAGCGTAGTCATAATCTTTCTCAATCACATTTAAAACCCTACGCATTCCATAAATATTCATTTCCCGTTCACTTCTGAAATTGATAGGTCTGATATCATCCAGTCCGGCAAGGTGATCCTTATGTTCATGCGTCATCAAAATAGCATCCACGCTATTTATTTTATTTTGAAGGAGTTGTTGTCTCAAATCGGGACCGGCATCAATAAGCAGGTTTTTATCACCAACAGTAATCAGAGCAGAGCTTCGCAAACGATTATCGTAGTGGTCATTAGAGTTACAAACAGCACAAGGACAACCAATTACGGGAATCCCCTGTGATGTTCCGGTACCGAGAAATGTGATTTTCATAGTGTTTGAAATAGAATTACAAAAATACGAAATAAAGTAACAAGTAATAGGTAGCAGGTAACAATTTTGAGGTATTAGGTTTTGGGTATTGGGTATTGGTTTTTAGATATTGGATTAAAACTAATAACTAAAACCTAAAAACTAATATCTATTTGGGCGTGCCGGCTATCCCTACTCACAATCCACCCCACGCCGTCGGCCTACGCCTACAAGTACGCAGTTGTAAATCGTGGGCTGCTGGTCGTTAAAGTAGCTCACAGGCTCGCTCTTTAACTCCCTGCATCCCATCGCTTTCCAACTTTGCGCGCTTTCCGGCTCCGTCCTCACGCAATGAGCTGTTAGCTATCAGGTTTCAGGTTTCAGTTTTTGCATTTTGTTAGTTTAGTGATGATGTCCGTAGTCTGAGGTCAGCAGACTTTTTTACTTCTGTAACCGTAAAACAGTAACTTTAGCTGTTTTAAACTTAAAAAAAATGACAAATTGGAATACTATCAAGTATCTTGCTCATTTAATCTATCAAAAGAAACATTAAAAAGGGAATTACTACCATTTCAACAAATCAATGATCATTATCAAATGACAATGTGTTTTTAAGGTGTTCGCCAAGTTTCCACATTGAGGGTAGTCCAAATGAAACAGAAGCACCACTACCTAATATAAGCAATGGAACATTATTCTTCCAATCTTGAAGTTGTTTTAATAGTGCATCAAAGTCCATTTATTTTCCTCTATTTAATCTTCTTGCAGATAGTTTTCTCCAAATACTGTCAGCCAATGTTATTTCTTTTTCTGAAAATCCGTAGCAGCCTTTTAAAATTTGTTGGTTTGTGATTTTCAAAATGTCGTCAATACTCTTTTTACTTCGCATCATTTTGTCTATTGTCTCAAGCAGTTCTGCATTTTCAATTCGATACGGTAATAATATCTGTTCTGCTTCGCTTGGCATAAGTTCCAAAACACCACCACCATAACTACGTCCAACAATTTCGGAAAATGCCAACGAAAGTGAATTGTAAAAACTTGCAATGAAAGCATTTTTGTTTGTTGTTTCTTTAATAAAAACCCTGTGCATTGTATCTGTGGTGTATGCATGGGCTTCGTTCAAAATCAAACGTGGAAACAAATTATTTCTTCGAATAAATAAAGCATCTGATAATTTGATTGATGGAATTACAAACCAATCATCACGAATGCCTGTTTTATAGCCTTTGTTTATCCCTAAACTTTCTCCGTATTGCAAATAATCTTTTACACCAGTATTTCCGTTTAGTTTATCTTTTGGTGGAAACACCAACAAGTTGGCTTTGGCTTCGGTTTGCTGGTTTTGCAACCAATCTTTTTTAGTGAAAATAACGCTGTTTACCTGAACACTTCTACCAACCATTGGTTGAGCAAACTCTTCTAATTGATAAAATACTACGGTTGAATATGGAACAGTGAAATAATTGTTTGCTCCTGTGGTAATTCCAACTTCTACATTTGCATAATTCCCTATTGTTTGAATTTTTCTATTATCTGCAATATTTTCTAAAAAATCAATTTCTTCCTGTTCTAAAAAATAGTAAGTCCATTTGTTGGATTTAAAATCAATTTTCTTTGTCGGGCTTTTCAACCTGTTTACATCTAATTTTTCAAGGTCGGAAGCATCTCTTAACTCTAAATGTTCAATTAAATGCGAACCTCTTCCGTTTCTCTCGCAAAGCAATAAAACAACTTCTTGTTGAATGTCAGGGAAAACCAATTTTTCAAAAGAAATGATATTGATTTTATTGTAAAAATGAGCCAAATACTCACGGAGTTGTTGTGCATAAGAAACTTGTAATAATTCTGCTGGAATTACAAAGCCAATTTTCCCTTTTTCTTTAAGCAATAAACTTGAACCAACCACAAATGAAACCCAGGCGTTAGTTAGTTTTGAATATTTTAGTCCTGCTCGATTAAATATTTTATCTGCTTCCGATTGTTGTTCTTTATCAAAATACTGATAGCGGATATAAGGCGGATTACCAACAACTAAATTAAACCTTTCTGTCGTTTCGTTGCAGTACAAATGAAAATCGGAATTAATAACCGATTTGTTTTTGAGCTTTATTTTGTCTGCTTTTTCTGCTTCTATTTTGTCAAATTCAATAGCCGTAACAGAATTAAATTTGTGATTATTTTCTTTGAGTTGTTCCAAAAAAACGCCGTCTCCACAACTTGGCTCTAAAACATCATAGTCAGAACTTCCATTAATCCCCCATTTCAGGATAAATAAAGCAATTGGTTCAGGCGTATAAAATCCGCCACGAAGTTTTTCGGCTGTTGCATTTTTAATTAGCTTCATACAATTCTTTGATTAATGGGATTAATAAATCGTCATCGCCCAAATCGTATAATTTGGCTAACAGTTTTTCCAAGTTTGCTTTTTCTCTTGCAAACTGATTTTGAAGTGGAGTTAAAACTCTTTTGTTTCTGGCATTTGCATCTATTTTATCAAAAAGACTGATTAATTCTTTTTGAGATTTAACTATTTCATTGTGAAGTTCTTTTTCATCTCCATTGGTAAAGTCAATTTTGCGTATAGGCAAATTTTTCAAAACTTTTGTGCCTCTTGCTATATAACCACCTCTGAAAACCTCGCCATACATAGCACTGAACCATTCTAAATATTTCGCATTGAGAATAGCTTGAATATAATAAATTGAATATTCAGAAGTTTCAGGAACAGCAACAACACAATAACCTGCAGTACCGCCAGAAGAAATCAATGTTCCATAAACATCAATAGCATATTTGTCGCCAACGGAAAGAACACCAACAATTATTTTCTGCGGTAACCCACAACTATCCAAACTTTGATGTCTGCCGTATCTGTGCCATTCATTTTGTGTTTGTGGTTCAGGTTTAATGTCTCGTTTTGGATTATTTAAAATTGCTTTATGCTTCAGTAAATAATCAAAAGCCAACGGAAATTTCTTTTGAATAGTTGCAAGCGGAATTATCTCAACACCAGTTTGGGTTGGCGTGTAAGGATAAATAACTCTTGCGTTTGGTTTGAAAGTTCTGTAAGTATATAAATTATCTTCACCCGAAGATGTTTTGAAATATGGTTTGGTTATTCTTTTTTCGATTTTGTATTCAATATCCTTTTTAGTAAAGAAATAATGTTTTTTATCTTCCTTGGTCGGAGTGAAAATATAAGTGTCATTTGCGCTTGTCTGAATGCCGTTGAAAATATTCTCTGCTCCAACTAAATCAATTAGTTTCTCGCTTTGTGAAACAATTTTATTGTATACCTCAGTTAATTCAGGTGGAACTAATACCCATACTTCACTGTCTAATTCTTTTGTTTCTTTAGTCGCAAATTTTACGGCTTCGGTTTCACGAATTTTCCAATTGTTCAAATTTCTTACTTCCGAATATTGAAAATTCTTTTGCGTTTTTTTATTTAAGATAAGTAAGCAAGTATAAGTGGTTTTGTCATCAAAAACCTGATTTGCTCCAAATGAAACGATAGAGTGTAAAAACTTTTTTTCTGATAGTAACTCACGAAGTTTCTTACCTGCACCAACTTTAGTAAACTTGCTCGGTACAATATAACCTAAAATTCCATCATTATTCAGCAAATTCAATCCTTGTTCAAGAAACAAAAAGTATTTATCAAACTGTTTATAAGCCGAAACGAAATTAGTTTTATAAAGTGGTAATTCAAGCGGTGTAATGTTTTTCATATCCTCCGACTTCATATAAGGCGGATTGCCGACAATGACATCAAAACGAAGGTTTGAAAAATCAAATGGATTTACCTCTGTCTGATTTTTCGTTTCAACCTGTTCAGGGTTTAATAAACTGTTCCCAAAGAAAATGTTTCTAGAAAGATTTGGTAATATAGGTTTTGTCTTGTTTGTAGAATTAATATCTTCACTTTCCAACAATCTCAATAGCAAACCAAATTTTGTTGCTTCAACGGCATTGTAATCTTTATCAACCCCGAAAATGCAATTCAGCAAAATTTCTCTTTTAATTTCAAAAGGAAGTTTGTAAGTATTGATATTGGTTTGAATGAGTTTCGATTTATCATTTTTTAAATAATAGTCTATGAGAAAATCATTCAATAATTGAAACAGTTCCAATAAAAACGCTCCTGAACCACAAGCAATATCAGCAAATTTTAATTGTAAAATTTCTTTGTCGGTTTTATCTTGGCATTTTTGTAAAACAGTATTTCTTAAAATATCGTTGATGATAAATGTTGGTGTGGTAACAATATCCCTATCTATATTTTCAGGTTTCTTTACTATCTCAACTGTATCATTTTGAATGACTAATTTTTCCGAGAGGAAAATTTCGTAAATCCGTCCCAAAATGTCAGAAGAAAATACGCTGAATGAATAAGGGCTTTCAGGATAGTAAAGATGTTCAATAATAGTCCAAAATACAGAACTGATATTTTCAATGATTTTGTCTTTCAGTAATTGGTCAAATAAACCAGAGTTGTAGTGTTTGTCAGCTTCTTCAAATTTTTTGATAAGAGCTTTGAAATCGCTTGCGTTAGCAAACTTTAAAAGTGTCTGATATTCTTCTAAATTCCGGTCTTCGCAAACACGCAAGAACAACACACGGTTTAAATAGCTCTGAACAACATCATTAAGTTGTTGCTCGCCCATTTTTGGTTCATATTTGTGAATTTCAGAACCTAACGCTTTTCGCCAATCATTGATTTGTTTCAAGAAAAGATTATCAATGGAATATTGATTGATTTTGTTTTCAATCTCTTTCCATTCATTATCAAAAGCACCTGAATAAACGGTATCTTTTCCTAATAGTCGTTTGATTTCATCAAACTTGTCTTCATAGTCGGTATAGTGATATTTTTTTACAAGTGCTTTTTGAAATGGATCTTCTTTTTCAACTTTTACCGATGTATCGTAAACGATAAGATATTCAAAGTTGGAAAGGACAGATATTTTTAGTTTGGCTGTAAATCCATAACGTCTTACTTGTTTGGCTGTTTCATTGTCTGTTTCAATTTTGATAAATGGTTTCTTAGCTTCCAAAAAGAATTTTCTTTCAGAAAAAAGACGGAAAGTATAATCAGGTTTTTTTGAGTTTTCAGAAGCATTTGATTTTAGAGCTTCTTCTAAAATTACTTCTCTTTCGTTAGTTGGTTTTCCTGCATTATTTTTTATGTCCCAACCAAGCAACTCAAAAAACGGGTCTAAGAAATCACTGCGAAGCAATGTTTCATTATATTTATTGGTCAGATAATAATCTCTGTCCGACTGATATTTTTCTATGAGTTGTGTTATGGTCATTGTTTGGGGTTCGCTTTTAAATATTTTACTCTTTGCTCTGTTACTTTCAGTGCTTTCTCTCCTAATTCCTCATCTTGAATCTCATACATTATTTTTTCGCTTAAAAACAAAACTAAAAGTTCCTCAATATCATATTTGTATAATTCTGCTAATTTTAGCACAACTTCTTTTGAAAGTTTTCGTTCACTACGTTCCATCTTGCTTAAAATAGCGACATCAATATCAATTAATGCAGCTACTTTTCGAAGTGGTAGCTCGTTTTTCTCTCTTAATTGTCTTAACTTTTCGCCTAGTGTTTCTGTTGACATAATTACCGTTGACTATTTTTGTCAAAAGTACGAGATTTTAATTGATTGTCGGTCAATTTTGGAAAAAACTTATCAACAAGCAACTGTGTGTAATGTGGGTGGGGTTTATTTCTTCTTTTTTTGCGGTTAGGAGAAAAAAACAAAATAAATTCCATCAAATTTGAACTGTCCTGTCAAAAAGCTAAATCCTTTCTTTCGTTATTATTTATAACTATCTTATCTGTCTGTTCGTCTGTCTTTGTACACTTATTGCCAACGTTTCACATATATTTTCTTGGGGAAGTTCGAAGCAATTCATTATCCCACTTTACAAAACTAAATTTAGTGTAATTACTTTGAAATTAGCTTTTCAATCCCCAATAAAATAAATGCACTGTTAGCAGCAGTATTAATTTAATAAATATGCTGGAGTTAGAGGGGCTTCATGAAATATCAAACGTGTAGTTTCCAAGTTGCACCGTTCGGTAAACACTCGTTGAAGTTCTTCTTTTTTTTCCTGAGTGGTAAAGCCAAAAACAAGCAAAATTCCACGATAATATCCGTTATTTATATTCTGCATACAATTGATTGTGTTAATATCTTTCAGAAAACCTGCATTTTCATTGTTTGTTGTTGCTCCTCTAAAAGTCTTAACTTCAATGATTGTATGATTGTCGTCAGGACCCATATGTCCTGGTCTATGTAGAAGAAAATCAGGACAAACTCTTCCACAAAAGGGAGTTATTAGCGCATGTCCGGCTTTGTCAATTTCACCACTGAAAGTATATCCTAGGTTAGGTAGATTATTTCTTATATGTCGGTATAATTCATAGCAATAATTCCTTTCTCTCTCGATATCTTCTTCATCATAGGCAACAGGCAAGTTAAAGTATTCATGCTCTATTAAGCTAGTTGCCAAAAGTAAACTTTCTAAAAACTGATTGAAAATAATATTTTTCATTTTATTTGTTTTTATATTGCTGCTAACTCGTTTATATGTGCACCTCAAAACCTTAAAAGGTGTCTATATTCATCCAATTTTGGAAATATTGTGCACCTTTTGAAAACTTTTTGGGTGTTTATTATTTCGGTTGCAAATATAAAAAAAAGAATTTGAATAAACAAGAAAAAAGAAAAAAGGAGAGGGGAAAAAGTCGGCAGTCAGCGGACGGCGGTCTGCAGACTTCTTTAGAACGTCGAACGTTTAACGTCGAACCGCTCCTGTCACCAATCTCCTGTCTCCAGTCGCTGCGTGAGGACGGAGCCGGAAAGCGCGCAAAGTTGGAAAGCGATGGGATGCGGGAGTTAAAGAGCGAGCCTGTGAGCTACTTTAACGACCATGCAGCCCACGCTTTGCAACTGCGTACTTGTAGGCGTAGGCCGACCCTTTGGCAAGCGATGGGGTTCATTGTCTGTTTTGTTGTTAATTGCGTTGAGCGTAGCCAAAGGGGCACGCCCAAGTTAATGTGCTAATTTGCTAATGTGCTAATTATAAATGAAAAATGAAAAATGAAAAATGAAAAATGGGACTTTTGTCTTTTGACTTTATTGTTTCACAATGTTTCACAGTGTTATAAGATGTTTCACAGTGTTGATGTGTGCTATATTTTAAAAGTGTAAAACTTTGTTTAACTTTTTTATACATCGAGAAACATTGTGATCCATTTATTACCGATAAAGAAAAATTTCCTGTTTCATTTTTAAAAAAAAAGAGGCAACCTTTTGGGTCACCTCTTTTGTGTTTTGTCGGTATTAGACTATTTCAACCCTCTATTTTTTAGCAAAGGATTGATAGATGGTTGTTTGCCACGGAAGGTGGTGTAAAGAACCATTGGATCAACAGTGTTTCCTTTTTCAAGAATGTTTTGACGGAACGCTTTTGCTGTTGCTGGATCAAAAATACCTTTTTCAACAAATGATTCAAATGCGTCATTGTCAAGTACAGCAGCCCATGTGTAAGCGTAATATCCGGCATCATAACCACCTGAAAATGCGTGTTGGAAGTATGCACTGCTGTGACGGGCAATGATTTCAGGAATCAAACCAATACTTGCTAAATATTGTTTTTCAAAATCAGGAAGTTTGATTTGAATAGGTTCAGTGATGGAGTAATATTTCATGTCAAGGAATGATGATGCAATCAACTCAGTATTCATAAAACCTTGTCCAAAGTTGGCAGCTGCCTGAATTTTTTGAATCAATTCATCAGGAATCACAGCACCTGTTTTGTAATGTTTGGCATACATTTTCAATACTTCAGGATTTGATGCCCAATGTTCGAAAATTTGAGATGGTAACTCAACGAAATCATGTGCTACATTGGTTCCGGATAAAGAACGATATTTGCAATTGGTTAACATACCATGTAATCCGTGTCCAAATTCATGGAAGAAGGTTTCTACCTGATCAAATGAAAGTAATGATGGTGCATCCTTAGTTGGCTTAGCATTGTTTAAAACCAAAGTTACAATTGGAATCACATTTTTTCCATCTTGAGTGTAATATTGTTCACGGAAGTTAGACATCCATGCTCCACTACGTTTGCTTTCTCTTGGATAGTAATCCATGTATAAAATGGCAATCACTTTTCCGTTCTCTTTTACTTCATAAACATCCACATCTTTGTGATATTTTGGAAGGTTTTTGTTGAGTTCAAAAGTAACGCCATACAATTTATTTACAACGGTGAAAATTCCGTTTTTAACATTTTCTAATGGAAAATATTGACTCACTTCATCTTGATTCAAAGCAAATTTTTCTTTACGAACTTTTTCGCTGTAATATCTGTAATCCCAAGGCTCTAATTTGAAGTTTCCACCCTCTTTTTTGATCACTTGTTGAAATTCAGCTACCTCTTTTTTAGCTTTTACTAAAGCTGGTTTCCAAACTTTCATCAATAGGTCATTAACAGCAACAGGAGTTTTTGCCATACAATCATCCAGTTTGAATTCTGCATGACTCTTATATCCCATGATTTGAGCTCTTTCTAAACGTAAATTTACGATCTCATTGATGATAGCTGTGTTGTCATAAGGACCTGATAAACAACGGCCGGTTAAAGCTGTCCACATCTCTTTTCTAAGCTCTCTGTCATTACAATATTGTAAAAGAGGTTCCCAGCTTGGAAGTTGAATAGTGAATACATATTTTCCTTTGGTTTTTGGATCAGAATTGCCTAAATCAAGCGCTGCAGCAATAGCATTGGCTGGCATACCGTCTAAACGTTTCACATCACTTACAACCAATTTATATTCGTTAGATGCTTTTAAAACATTACTTCCAAATTTTACAGTTAATGTGGACAATTTTGCATTGATTTCTCTGAAACGAGCTTGTTTTTCAGCAGGAACATTGGCTCCGCCTCTTACAAAATCTTTGTAAGTTTCTTCTAACAAACGCAATTGTACAGGATCTAATCCCAAACTGTCTTTGTTACTATAAACCACTTTAATTCTGTCAAAAAGTTTAACATTCAACGAGATATCATCACCATGTTTTGATAATTTAGGAGAAACGACTTCCGCAATTTTTTCAATTTCAGGAGAGTTAAGGGCATCCGTCATGTTGAAAAACACACTGGAAACTTTTCTTAAAAGGGCACCACTATACTCTAACGCTTCAATAGTATTTGCAAAAGTAGGAGCTTCAGGATTGTTACAAATAGCAGCAATTTCTGCAGCTTGTTGTTTCATTCCCTCTTCAAATGCAGGAAGGTAGTGTTCATTTTTGATTTTGTCAAATGGTGGAACGCCATAAGGGGTAGTCCATTCTACTAAAAATGGATTTTCTTCCACTTTTACCGGTTGTTCTTTCTTTTTGCAGGCACTGAATAACACGATAGATGCTAAAGCAATCAAAGTCATTGTTTTTTTCATATTATAAAATATTGGGTTAATGTTTCAAAATTATTTAACCTGAAGTTTTGCAGTATAAGTTTTACCTGTTGTGATATCAGATAATTTTACCATATATAAACCGGAACTTAAGTTACTGGTAGATACCGTATTGATTCCTTGTGTTAAGGTTTCTGTACTGATTAATGCACCTGTAATTGTGAAAATTTGCATTTTCATGTCAGAAGGAATATCAATATTTACGAAGTTGTCAGCTGGATTTGGAGCTAAACCTATTGCAGCAGCATTGAAACTGTTTACACCGGTTGAAATACCACCTAATGCTCTGTTAAACATTACCATTCTGTTTTTATTTTGAATAGTGGCACCCCCTTTGTAGAAACATACACCTTTTAGATTTACCACATAGTTTGGAATTGCTGTAGTGATATAATCAGCAGCGTAGTTGTCATTGTAAATAACAGAGTCTTTAGTAACAGCATCTTGTGTTAGACCATAATAAGTACCTGTTGCAAAGTTACCGGCTTGCACAAAAGAAACGTTATTTAATTGAATCACTTTAGCTTGTAATGCATTATCATAAGCAGCATCTAATTGATCAAGAGTGATGATTACAGGATCAACAGTATTAAATGGAGAAACAGCAGTGCAATTAGTGGTAGGAACTAATTCTACCATTCCAAAATAGTTGGTCATAGTTCCAATAACATTGGTTACTTTATCACCTAAGTTAATTCCGCTAATTTTACCGGCTTGATCGAAGATCATCATAGCACCTGTAGCATCCTGAAGATATTTTACATTGTTGTAAGTTTGTGTATGAGTTATCACTGCTTCGCCGGTATATTTGTAAACGATAGTTCCAATATTTGAAGCTCCTGTGTAAGGTGGAGCTAATGTTCTTAATTCAGCAATGGTAGCAACACTAATTACGTTAATACCATTTCCTGTTAAGTTATAAGCTACAGGAGTTGCTAAACCGGCACCTGAAAAAGTGATGGTTCCTGTGTAGTCTTGAACTGCGGTTGGATTGAACACAACATTCATTGTTGCACCGGCTGGTGTCATTAAAGTGTTAGCTGATAAAGTAGTCGTTGTAGTTGTAAAACCTGCACCTGAAATAGCAACAGTTACATTTTGACCAGCAGTTAAGTTAGCACCTCTAACAGTGACAGGTAAACTGAAGTTTGCATTTAATTCAGTACCACCAAATGCTAATGCACTAGGAGCAAATATTAACATGGGATCAGTAGATTGAACCACTTCAATATCATCAATAAAGAAACGGGCAGAAGCAGCTTGAAAACCTTCAAATTTAATGGTTGTAGCAGCAGTACCACCTGAAGCAACTACTGTAAATTCAGTCATAGTAGTTGAGTTTAATCCGGTTACCAAATACTCGGTTGTACCTACAATAACTTTCATTTGTGATTGATCACTTCCCCATTTTCTGGCTTTAAAACGTACCGTAAAATTACCACCGTTTCCGGCAAGATTTAAAGCAGGTGTCATGATAAACCCTTTAGTTGAAGAAGTTCCTAATTTAGCTTTATCGTATGATTGGTATACTTTGGATCCGGTCCAACCTGCAGTTGTGGTATAAGTGTCTAAAGAAGCACTGATATCAGTAGTTGTAGAGTCAGTCATTAAACTGAAGTTTTCATAAAGAACTTGTGCTTTAGTTTGGATACTGCCTAAAAGGAAGAAACAAAATATAAAAGCACTAAAAATGGTGAAATTTTTTTTCATAATTGTTTTATTTTTAATTAATAAAGTTTGTAACAAAATAGCCGACAAAGTTACAAAATTTTTCGTTTGGGGATGTAAAAAGTTTTGTTTTTGTCTATATACACGATAACACTAGAGAATTCTACCTTTTGATCATCTATAGTGGCATAGTTGGTGAATCCGTAATACACGATTTTTTTACCATCTATCACATAAGTTAATGTTGGATTCAATTTATCCTGATCATTAATCTCCCCTTGTACCTGAGTATACACCTGATAATGGGGAACATAAATGGAATCAGTAATATCTGCTAATTTTCCTTCCCAACCTGCTTCCTGACATATAAATGGGTTGATTTGAAAATTTTTGATATGCCCTTTAGGAGTTTTGTTGTTGGGATTGTAAACCGCTAAAAACAGATCTTCCCCGGTGTGTCCTAACGTTGTAAATCCTATAAGACTGGTTTTATGTAATTTAGTTCTTAAAACCGGATTCAGTTTTAAGGATTTGGTTTGAATATTCAGCGGTTCAAAGAACTGATTTAATGATTTTTTGTAATAGCCAATTGTTGAGTTTTCGTTTCCCATAGAGATTCCGGAAGTTCCATGGTCGGGCAATATCACAACCAAAGTTTGTCCATCCTGAATCGCAAATTGGAGCACCTTTTCTACTGCTTTGTTGAACTCCAGAAATTCTAACATAGCAGTTTTTGCATCCTGATTGTGTAATGCCCAATCTACTAAACTACCCTCAACCATGAGAAAAAAGCCATTTGGATTTTGAGATAGGGTTTCGAGTGCTTTTTGAGTCATTTCAGCTAATGTTGGAATAGTTGCAGTGTCCTGATCTATAAAGTAGGGGAGTTCCACCCGATCAAAAGCACCCCAGAATTTGGTGTTTTTACAGTTGAAAAGATCTTGTTTGTTTGTAAGTATTTGATAACCTTTTGATTGTAAATATTCATAGTGAGGTTCTAAATATTTTGTTCCTCCACCTAAAACCAGATCAATGTTATTATAAACCATCTGTTTGGTGAGAATCTCTTCAGATCCCCGATCGTAATGATGAGATCCAAAACTGGCCGGTGTTGCATGCGAAAATTCACAAGTTACAACTAATCCTGTTGATTTTTTTTCCAATCTGGCACACTCCAGTAAGGTAGTCAAAGGTTGATAAGACTTAGAGGAATCTATAGGATACAGATCTTGTCCTGAAGGTAACGGATAGATTGAAATATTCCCTTTCATGGCTGGTTGTCCGGTGGCATAACAAGAGCCGGTTGGCGCAGAATCTCCAATAGGAGCATCTGAACACGTACTCCTGACAAAAGCACATAAGTAAGGATCCATCGCTAATGCAGTGTCCGGATTTCCAGTAAGCCATTGATTGTAATATCTGGATAGTGAAACCAAACTCAATGCAGCACCATCCGGGATCATGATGATCACATTTTTAACCGGTTTTTGTCCAAAAAGGGTAAGAAATACCAATATTTGAAATATAATTAGGAAAACTCTTTTCATCTTTTTCAATTTAGTCTGCAAAAGTAGAAAAAATGAAGAAATAAATTTGTAATTTTGCATCATTAAACGTTTATTAACATTTATTTTACCATGATGAAAAAAATAGGTATCCTAATAGTTTTATTATCTGCTTTTATAATTGGTTATTCTCAGAAAAATGTGATCCAATTACCGGCAGACTCCACTTTTGTACCCAAAAACGAACATTTTGTTTATTTTTTACCTAAAACTGCTATTAAAGTTATTGTTACAGTTGACAAAAATCAGGAAATAAAAGGGATCTATTCCGATTATGCCGAAAAATTATTAGGTGTTTCCAATATATTTAATCAATCCAGAACCTATTATACTATTTCTAAAATTGAAGTTCAGGATTATCAGATTCCCGATACCAAATTTCAATTTTTAGTTGAATTGTCAAAAAAACAAGTTCAATCAGATTTTTATCATCAGATTTTAATAAAAAATCAGATGTTTAACAACAATTCTAAACCTTTCATCAATGCTCCATCAGATCCCATCCCATTTTTTCTAAAGTACTATTCAGATGTGAAGTTGCTGGAAAAAGAGGAGTCTTATGTGGAAACCCGCATTGTGGATGGTGTGTTGACTCAGGTGCCGGTAAGTAAAACCAAAACAATAACCAAATCATTGGATCAACAAGCACAGGAAGCCGCTGATTTTATTTCCAAAATAAGAAAGGATCGATATAATATTTTTACAGCATCGCATGAAGTTGCCTTTACAAAAGAATCATTGGAATATATGATTTCAAATTTGGATCAATTGGAGAAAAATTATCTGGAACTTTTTACAGGAACCACTTTGGTTCAATCCGAAAAAATTGAAATTATGATCATACCTGAAGACCTGAATAATTTAGTGATTCCTGTTTTCTCCTTTTCAGAAAATGAGGGGTTACTCCCTATCGATTTAAAAAACAAAGATCAACTATACACGATTCATTTAGTTCCTCAGGTTCCCATTCAACAAATCAACAAACAAGAAACCGATTGGTTGCAAAAAAAATCCAAGAAAACAGGTTATCAATATAGGGAAGCGGTTCCTTTTGAAATCACGCTAACCAACAAGAATATAAATACCCATCATTTTGGCATTTTCCCGATTTATCAATTTAGTTTTTTGAGAACTTTGCCTTGTGGATCTGACCAGTTTATGATATCAAAATTTGCATTTATATATTAAAAAATTGAATTATGAAAAAAGTACTCATTATTACAGCCATTACATTAGCGATTCTATTAATAATCGGTTTTTTACTTTATAAACCTTATCAAAAATGGAGATTCAAATCAAAAGTGAATAAAATAGCTATTGAATATGTGACAAATATTTTATTGATTAATGATTTTGATTCTATAAAAATCAGCAAAATAGACACCCTTTCCGATCTTGGTTTTGCAAAATTAAGTATAGAAATGTTGGAGGAGATGAATTCAAATTATGAATTGGCTAAGACAGATGCGATTTTAAACGGCGAATCTGATCAGGCCATTCAACAAATCGAGATGCAACAACAGGAAGTAGAATTAAAAATTGCAGATTTTTTTTCTATTTCTAATGATGAAAAAACAAATTCCAAAAATATCAAGTTCTATTTTGTTAATGCTTTTCTTTACTACAAAGGGAAAGAGATCCCATTTATATTTTTGATGACGCCCGATTGTAAGTATTATGAATATGATCTTTTTAAAGAATAAAAAAAAAGGCTTGAGAGATCTCAAGCCTTTTTTTTTATTGGAAATCTATTAAAGTTTTGATTGATTTGCAAATAAAATCTGACTCATTTTATTGAATTTTCTTAATAAGAAAGTATCCATACAAAGATATAAAAACCAAACAATTGCTGCAATAATAGTTGCACCTGAATGTGGAATTTTGGTGAACATAGCTCCTGTTGAGAAGAAAGTTGAATAAAGAATCCAGGACATAATAAGGGTTGCAATAAGGAAAAGACCCCACCATAATCCAATATAAAACTCATCATTTTCTTCTTTAGTTTCTTTAGCAATGATCTCTCTATCTTTTAAAATATAGGATGTTTCACTCCAAACTTCTGAAAATACTACATAAGGTTTAATGAAGTTATAACCCGGAATAATCCATGCAACAAGTCCCCAGAAAGGAGCAGTACTTTTACTCATCCAAGGTGAAGAAACTCTAAGATTTTTAAGACTTAACAAGTTTAAATAACCAAATATAATAATTTTAGCAATTAATAAACATAAAGTAATATAAAATCCAATCATGAAATTACTATTAGCTTCTTCTGTTTGTGTTTTATATTCAGTATAAACTTTTTGAATAGGCTCAAACAAAACTTGTTCAATGTGAATAATGGAGTCAACTCTTTTTAAATCATTAGTACGGATTTTTAATGCATCATTTGCAATATTGATTTCGTTAGCTAACTCTTTAGTTAAAGGTTTACCGGCTGCTTCTTTTTTAAACTTATCAATTTTTTCTTGATAGTGCTCCATTTCAGCAATAGCCTGACGTCTTGGTTTTTCAACTTCCTGGATCTTTTCTAGCCCTTTTTCATAAGTTGGCTCATTTTCAACTAATTTCACATTTACTTTATCAAATTTCATGATTAAAACCATGGAAAAGATAAAAGAAATTAAAATGAGTACATTAAAGAGCATAGCTATTTTCCCCCATTTTGCATTGTTTGTGATTTTCCTCATTTTTTTAATATTTTATATTGTTAAAATTCAAATAGTTACGTCAAAAAAAATTATTTTTGAACCAAAAGCAAAAATAAAAAAATCTTTGGTACTATCAGATGCAATTTGAATATTTTTTACAAATTCACATTTATTGTTTTAAAGAAAGAGGCTCCGTTTGAGTAACGTCCTGATACAGAAAGTGTTCTAATCGCTGTATCTGATCTCCAAATCACCCGAATCCAGTTTTTATCTTGTGAAATTATGAATCCCCCTTCAATACCCCACAAAATATCGTTAACTTTTGAACTATTAATGGTATAATATTGAATATTTTCTTCATTTCTCAAAATTAATATAGGAATAGGAACAATCTCTTCATAGAAAAAATCGGCCATATTGGTTTTAATAAAGGCATGTTTTGAATTCAGATTTCCTTTTGAATCCACATGCGGTTCATGGTCAAAACCTTCGAATGTGTACAATTTTTCTCTTCTATTTAGTTTTTTGAGCATTTTATGAATTTCAGAAGAGCCATACATTTTTCCAAAAACAGCTTTTCCTACATTTTTACTCACAATTTCAAAGGGGTAATCATAGCCGTAAGGAACAATTCTATCTTTGTCACCATGAAAAGAGACCACAGCAACAGGCGCACTTTTAAGATGATTTAAATCATTCACGGCGCCCCACATATTTCCGATCGCTTTAATTTTAAAACGGGCTGTTAAAAGGTTGCCGGAACTCTCAATATTCCCTAAATCGGAACTAAAAAGAGAACCATACGTACTTTCAGGTCTTGCATCGTTTTGCATAAAAGCAAGATTGAGTGTAGTTATAGCTCCGGCGCTCGTTCCACAGACAAAAATCAAAGCTGTGTCAATCTGGTATTTATTTTTGTTTTCAACCAAAAAACGCATCGCAGCGTGAGCATCTTGTACGGCATTATATCCTGTTCTTTCAACACTGCTTTTATTGGGAATAAACCCTAATCTGTAGTTAATAGATGCTGTAGTATAACCTAAAGAAGCAAAATATCTGCAAAATTCTACAATAGGAGGAGAACTTTTATCTCCAATATAAAAAGCACCTCCATGAATCACCAAAAGTAAAGGTCTCTCCTGATCTCCTGCATTTTTAGGCTGATAAATATCCATTTTTAATTCTAAAGGTTTGGTCGTAATACTTGAAGAGATTCCCTTTTTGAGTATATCAAAATAAGATTCATTTTCAGTTATATAGGAATCCCAATGCCCTTCAACTCGTGCAAATGTCACATTTTTAATGACATCTACCTGATACAACTCGTTTTTATAACGATTAGGAAACAAACCGGGTTTTGCATCAGCCTGATACACGTCAGAACTATCAGAAATAAATGGGGTTTTTTTATATATTTTTCTCAAAGAGAGTTTAAAAAATTGAGGAGAACAGATCTGTTGATCCCCGGCAGAATAATAAACACCGGTTGCTTTTCGTTTTGAAATTTCATTAAACTTAAAAAAATAAACGGAATCCTGGTAGGTGCTTTTATAAAATTGATCATTTTTATAAAAGGATAAGTTTGCCTTAGGCGCACAAGAAAAAAATAATATTCCGACGGTTAATGAATAAAGATAGGTTCTTAATTTTTTACTGCTCATTGGATGGGTTTTGATGTTGCAAAAATATAGAATAATTTTAATTTTAAAATACTATTTTGACACATCTATATTTTAGAAAATTCATAAATTATGAAGATTCAGTTCATACTCCTATCCTTATAATAATAAATACGAACAAAAGGTTCTATCTATTCTCTTTTTTATTATTTTTGCTCCTTTAAAAACCGTAACATTATGAATGATGATATTTGTAATCTGTTAATCTCCAAAGGAGAGTTAAAAATGGATGTTTTCAATGCTGCCCTTGAAGCTATGCAATACTTTAAAGATGTGGCTAAAGAGTTCGATGATTATTATAAATCAAACTTTTCTGAAGCTCACGAGTCTGTCCCTGTACTTTATAATAATAAAAATCAATATCTGTTTCAGATTAAATTTGCAGGGGATATTCTTGTATTTATGCTTCATACCAATATTTTTGAATTTCCAAGAGATCATGAGGTTATGAAATCCAGTTATATTAAAGAAAACAAAGAACGTTCCTATTGTGGCATGATCTCCATCTATAATTTTTTATCTGATTCATTTAAATACGATAGAATCAATGATACCGGTTATATGATTGGCAGAGTGCTTATTAATAATGAGCACCATTTTTACATGGAAGGAAAAAGAGAATTGGCTCAAATTCTGAATAATTTTAATACCAACAAATTTTCAATAGATAATGCCAGAGAAATTTTACACTCTGCAATCAAATACACTGTCAATTTTGATCTGTTACTTCCTGAGTTTGATATGATCAAAATCATTACTGTTAACGATATGATGCAACTTGAAAATCAGATAATGACCATTCCAACTGCAAAAAGATTGGGATATCGCTTTGAAAAAGATGTAGATGCAAAACATAAACAGTAGTATTATGATCCAGTTTAATGAAAATGATTTAACCTATTTGCACAATCGGGGCAGCGGCCCTGAAAAGGTGGAAAAACAGTTTTCATACTTTCTAAAAGGGTTTCCTTTTGCACATTTAGATCGGATTGCCACTATTAATGATGGAATTGTTCAAATGAACAATGCGGAATTAGATCATTTTATTCAATACTATGAACAACAAGCTGGAGAGAATAAAATCACCAAATTTGTTCCTGCATCAGGTGCAGCATCCAGAATGTTTAAAGATCTATATGATGCCTTAAAAACTGATGAAAAAGATTGGAATCCTCAAGTGAATCAGTTTCTGCAACATTTTAAAAAACTCCCATTTTACCCGGATCTTCAACCATACTTAGATAGTGAAGATCCAAAAGAATGGATCGACAAACTACTGACTGAAAAAGGGTTGAATTATGGTAATTTACCTAAGGCCGTTCTTAAATTTCATCATTATGATGATGAAAATAGAACTGCCATTGAAGAACATCTTGTAGAAGCTGCACTCTACGCAAAATCGGGAAAAAGAGATTGTTACATTCATTTTACCGTTTCACCTAATCATCTGGATGGAATAAAAGATTTGATTCAAAAAGTGCAATCTTCCTATTCCGAAAGGTTCGGGGTTGTGTATCATATTTCTTACTCCATTCAAAATCCTTCTACAGATACTTTGGCTGCAGAAATGGATAATACTCCTTTTCATGATAAATCCGGCGCGCTTCTCTTCAGACCAGGCGGTCATGGTGCATTGATTGATAATCTTAATGCTGTAGATTCAGATCTGATTTTCATTAAAAATATTGATAATGTGATCACAGAAGATCATCTTGCTCCAACCATTATTTACAAAAAAGCGTGTGCAGGATTATTACTTGAACTCCGCAATAAAACTTTTGAATATTTGCAACTTATAGATAATCAATCTGTTCATGATGAATTGTATCATTTGATCTTAGATTTTGCAACAAATAAATTGGGTATTTCATTTCAATCGGAAACACCAACTTTAACCGAGCTAAAACAGAAATTAAACCGTCCTATCAGAGTTTGTGGAATGGTTAAAAATGAAGGGGAACCGGGCGGCGGACCGTTTTGGGTTACCCCTACAAATGGAGAAACTTCCTGTCAGATTGTGGAAACATCTCAAATTGACAAGCAAGATCCTCAACAAATGAAGATACTACAAAATGCTACCCATTTTAATCCGGTGGATATGGTTTGTAGTACGAAAGATTATCAGGGAAATAATTTTGATTTGACCCAATATATTGATAACAATACAGGATTTATTTCCGAAAAATCGTATGAAGGAAGGACTCTGAAAGCGATGGAATTGCCCGGATTGTGGAATGGAGCTATGGCAGACTGGATCACCCTTTTTGTTGAGGTTCCTCTAGAGACATTTAATCCTGTAAAAACTATTTTTGATTTACTAAAAAGATAACACATAACTATATTGAAAAACTTTGGAAAAGGGATCTGGTATGCCATCGGATCTTACTGTTTATGGGGATTGTTCCCTCTTTACTGGCACTTAATTACTACTGTATCTGCATACGAAATTTTAGCACATCGGATTTTATGGTCCTCCCTCTTTATGTTAATCATAACCTCTGTTATTCTTAAAATTAAATGGAAAGAGGTTCTAAAAAATAGAAAACAGATCAGCTTTTTGATTGCAACAGGCATTTTAATAACCGGAAACTGGGGCGTCTATATTTGGGCAGTAAATCATAATCATGTTGTGGATGCATCTTTGGGATATTACATCAATCCATTGATCAACGTTGTGTTTGGCTATCTGTTTTTAAATGAAAGACTGACTAAACTTCAACTGGTAGCGCTGGTTTTAGCCATGATAGGTGTCGCTTATTTAACTTACGATTTTGGACAAATTCCGATCATTGCACTTTTCTTAGCATTTAGTTTTTCAGGTTATGGCTTATTGCGGAAAAAGGCTAAAGTGGGAGCCCATTCTGCCTTAACCATTGAAACATTAATGATGGCACCGATTGCACTGGTTTATCTGGTATCAACTTTTATTCAGCATACAAATACCTATCAGGTAACAGATTGGGGAACAATGTTATTACTTCTGGGAGCAGGACCTGCAACTGCGATTCCATTGCTGCTGTTCGGTAAAGCAACAGAAACGGTTCCTTTGTCCATTTTGGGATTTGTTCAGTATCTATCACCCACTTTGCAATTAGTAATTGGAATTTTCATTTTTAAAGAAGAGTTTTCAATAGCTCATATTGTTTGTTTTAGTTTTATATGGATTGGTTTGCTGATTTTTTCCTTAAGCTTTACTAAGCGATTTTCATCTAAAACGATTCACTAATTTTATTTACTTTTGCGTTAAAATTGATTACATGAAAAAAATATTGGTTACCGGTGGCGCCGGATTCTTAGGATCTCATCTTTGTGAAAAGTTGTTAAATGAAGGAAATGAAGTGATTTGTCTGGATAATTACTTCACCGGTAGTAAAAAGAATATCGTTCATTTATTGGATCATCCATTTTTTGAATTGGTAAGACATGATGTTACAGCTCCCTATTTTGTAGAAGTGGATCAAATTTATAACCTGGCATGTCCTGCATCACCTATTCATTATCAGTATAACCCCATCAAAACCATTAAAACATCGGTCATGGGAGCGATCAATATGTTAGGGCTGGCAAAAAGAATCAAGGCAACCGTTTTACAGGCATCTACCAGTGAGGTGTATGGAGATCCCAACATACATCCACAAGTGGAAGAGTATTGGGGAAATGTGAATCCCATTGGGATCAGATCTTGTTATGATGAAGGGAAAAGATGCGCCGAAACTCTGTTTTTTGACTACCACCGTCAAAATAATGTGGATATCAAAGTAGTTAGGATTTTCAATACTTATGGCCCCAGAATGCACCCAAACGATGGGAGAGTGGTTTCTAACTTTATCGTTCAGGCTCTTCAGGGTGAAGATATCACCATTTTCGGTGATGGCTTACAAACCCGCAGTTTTTGTTATGCTGATGATCTGATAAAGGGGCTCGTTTCCATGATGAATACCCCAAATGATGTGATTGGCCCGGTGAATATCGGAAATCCAAATGAGTTTACCATGAATGAATTAGCCCATTTGGTTATAGAATTAACCGGAACAAAATCTAAAATTATATATAAACCTCTTCCTTCTGATGACCCAATGCAACGACAACCCAATATCGAAAAAGCAAAAAAACTTCTAAATTGGGAACCTCAAGTTCAATTGAAAGAGGGTTTACTAAAAACTATTTCCTATTTTGATACTGTTTTATAAACTTTAAATATCAGTTATTCAATAAGATAAAAAATATTTAAAAAAAATAAAATAAAATGCAATTTTTTTAAAAATTGTTGTATATTTGCAGGTAATAAATCACCATAAAAAAATTATAGGAGGACAGCTATCGATTAGATCTTTACATTTTTTAGACAGTATTAATCTATAAAAAGAAGGGAGACCTTATGAGACAGCTTGAACTTAGCGATAATGAGCTTATCCAAAATTACGTTAATGGTGATGAATCAGCACTAAAATTTTTAATTCAACGCCACCAAAAGAAAGTGTTTTCTTACATTTTAGTTTCTGTTAAAAACAGAGAACTAGCTGAGGATATTTTCCAAGACACTTTTATTAAAGTTGTAAATACCCTTCGTGCCGGTGCTTATAAAGAGGAGGGCAAGTTTGTTCAATGGGTGATGCGTATTGCCAACAATCTCAAAATTGACTACTACCGCAAAGTTCAAAGAATGCCCAGCTTTGAATCCGGTGACGATTTTGATATCTTTGATGTTCTCAATGGCACAGATCGCTCTGTAGAAGATCGGATTATTGAAGAACAAATTAATTCTGATGTTAAAGCATTGGTTAAATTGCTCCCTGATGAACAAAGAGAAGTATTGGAAATGAGAATTTATGAAGATATCAGTTTTAAAGATATTGCTGATATGACTAATGTAAGTATCAATACTGCCTTGGGAAGAATGAGATATGCTTTGATCAATCTTAGAAAAATGATTAAAGATAATAATGTGATTATCTGCTAGTTAATAATTATTTTCAACAAAATATAATAATAGATAATAGTAGCCGTTATAATAGGGAACAAGGTTTAAAAAACTAAATTTGCCTATGGAAAAAAATGCTACTCTTTTGAAACAAATCAATAAAAATCAACACCCCAAACCAGGTAAACACATCCTAAATGCTATTTTAAATTATTCAAAAAGTTTAGATGTCGTAACTACAAAAAATGGAGTTTTTATTGTAAACAACAACTAAAAAAGCGGTTTAACACCGCTTTTTTTTATTTATATTTTGTAATGTGATTATAAGCAAATATGATATTTATTTTTAGTCAAATAATTCGTTAATAATTCGTGAATTAGTGGCATTTAAATAAAGTAACAATCTTGAACGCTACGCTATTTAAAGTTGAAATTCTAAAACAAAAACCCAATAGTCAGTTTATTGGAAAAAGTATACATAGATCTGATTTTTCTTTCAGCTTCCCCAATAAAATCTCTTCGTTCTGTATTGAACATTTTTAAAATATCATCGGTTAATCCAAATGATACGCCCCAGGATAGCCTCAAACGTTCAAAGAATAGATAATCATACCCTAATTCAACTCTACCACCATAAACATTGCCTGTTTTGGAACCATAAGAGTAAGCATCAAAATTGTAGTGATACCAATCAAATTGAAACTTTGTGTACAATCCAAATGGAGCATGATTGTCATAATACATATAAAATTTAAAATAAAGTCCGGCTCCATTGCCGTAAAGATTCATTAATGGCAAGGTCACTTCATCATAGATTGTTTCTTTACAATAGTTTCCATTGAACTTAGTACCAAAAAAATGGTACATGGCACCTACCGCCACTTTTTGAGTTAATGTGTATTCAATGTGTGGACTTAATATACAGTTAAAACTTAAATAGCCATTATCTCCTGTAAATCCCATATTGTAATCGTAAGATATTGGATAACCCATAGAAAAATCAGCATCGAGGTTGGCAACAAATCGTTTTCCCAAATACCCTGCAGTTTGAGAATTTGCAGTGATAATGGATGTCATAAAAACTAAAATGATTAGAAATCTTGTTTTCATTTTTTTGACCCTTTCTTTTTAATAATTGAATAATAATTATCGTAAATAAACTGATTTCGAATTAATTTTCCATTATAATCAGTGATATTTAATGCGGATAAATAGTTTACTTTTGAATCCAACACATTTACAACCAAAAATATAGCATTAATTTCATAAGATCTGGCATACATATGGGCTAAGGTTATCGGTCCTGAAACTGGATTGATGGCAGCCAACGGTAATAAGTAAATCCTTTTATATATCCGGTCATTTTTTGGAGTGTATTTACAGAGAATAAAATTAAAATTTTCGCTGTTAAAATAGTCACACGTTGGTTTTATGTGATTGGATTGAAAATAGATACCATCAAAAGTTGCGCCATGTAACATATTGTAAAAATAGAGTTGAATATGGGAATAATGATTGTACATTTCCGTATCAAACTGAGACAGATCCAAAAGCGAAAGCACTTTTGCGTCATAATGTAATGCAATAAGTGACTGTTTAACCGTTTTATAAATCTCTTTATTTTGCTCTTCCATTTTTTTGGAAATTGACTTTTCAAGATAATTCAAAGGATTAAATACCACAAAATTATCCACTTCCCCTTTAAATCTTTTATCATCAATTACACTCAATACTTCTTGATCTTCCACTTCTTTTAATCCATTTTCAACAGCTATCATGAATAAAGAATCTTTCCTTAATTCAACTAGCATGTAGTTTAATGTTTTAAATTTTTCTGTTGGAATTATCTTAACGGATTGTCTCTCTTTGATTCTGGAACCACGACCTTTTGGCGAAGTTGTTGTAACGGAAGAAACGGTATCTTTTGGGATAGTAGAAACATCAGTATTCATAGGGTAGTCGGAATAATTGGAATATTCCAATTTTTTCTTTTCCTGAAGGTTTTTAATAATATTTTTGGCAATGTTTAAGAAATAAGGATTTTCAGGGTACGCTTTGGAAGCTTGCCAGGCATATCTTAAGGCTAACAATCCTAATTCATCTTTTGAAAGTTTATTATAAAAAAAGTGATAATTCTGTTTAGCACCCTCAACTTTCTTATAGTTTTTCAAAATAGATATGTCGTCAGAAAACATTTTTTGCATATAAAAATCGTAATGGGCTGCAATACAGATCATATTCACAAATTTGTTTTCCGGAAACTGATGTATTAATACAGCAACATTATAGAGCAACTCATCAAAATTTTGAAAAATCATATCCACATTTAAAGATTCAAATCTGGCTAAATTTCGGATATAGATAAATTGAGCTTCAGGTTGAATAAATGGAGATCCTTCATTAAGATTATAATTCGATTTTAAAAGTTCAAAATGTTCGGTTCTTTCTAATAGATTAATAGGCTTCCTTTTTTTAATCTCCTGTAACTCCTCATCAGATGGAGCATCCATCTCCGCAGCTGAAGTTAAAAAATAGGAATTGGGAAACGTATAATATGGTGTTTCGAAAAAAGAACGTTCAAAAGGTTGTTCTTCATAATTTGCAAAAATATGATTCCATAAATAGAAAACATTATCAATATCTTTTAAACTATAACCACTTTTTGAAAACAATTTTTCAATCGCATAATCATCAGCTTCCAACTCTTGTGTTGCCGTTTTATTATGATACTCATTTTTTAAATCCTGTTCATAGTAGGTAACCGACTCTTTCCGATCTCTTTTATACTTTTCATGTTTTAAAAGGATGTGAGCAATCTCATGAGCAATAATAAAAGCTAATTCACTTTCATTTTCCACTTTGTTGATTATACCCAGATTGATCATCACCACTTTTCCATCCGTATACAGATTTGGAGCAGTGCTTTTGTATAAGTAAATGGAAATCTGATCCTTCATTTCAGGAAAATCTGACAATAAACGATCTTTAATATTATCCAAATATTGATTGATTTCTGATCCATAAACCACCAAACCTGAAGAGAATAAAAAACTCATTTTTACATCTTTACCAACAGTTTCAGAAAGATAGTAGGAAAACTCTTTCGGGAAGTTCCCCTTAGATTCCAATTTTGAAAACTGAGTCAAATCGTATTGTGCAGATGCGAAAAAGAGCACTGAAATACAGATTCCTAAAAATAACCATTTTTTCATTTTCGTTTATTTTAAAAAAGCAAAATGCCGATTGCTAACTTATTGTTATACACATAATTTACAAAAGTACGATTTGTGATTTTGATATCATTTGTAACATTAAAATAATCATCAAAAAAATCAGATTTATACATTTTATTGGTTAATCCAACAGAGATTCCCCATGATAACCGTACCCGATCCCATATTAAATAATCATATCCGAATTCAAGTTTAACTCCCCACATTTCATCATCAACAAACCCCATAAATCCCGGAGTTTTTAAAAACATATAATCGAATCTCACTATACCGTAAGGTCCGAAAGGAGCCTGGTAATATTCATCTTTAGTTCTAAAGTATTGTTTATAGAAAAAACTATAACCTGTAATTTCTAAAGGATAATTTTGGGACCAATAGTCTGATTCAAATTGTGTTTTTACTAAAGAATAATGAAAGCCGATAGTACCGGAATTAAAAACAATAAATTCAATTCCTGGTGAAATGGAAGCATCTAAAGATAAAAAATAATTACTTCCATAATAGTTAGGGAAAAGAAGGGTAGGGGATACTCTCGTTTCCAGATTCAATAAAAATCTTTTTCCCATATAACCCAGATTTTGGGCTTGACTATATCCTGCAATAAAAAAGATCGCTATAAATATAATGGATTTATGTATAAATTTCATCTCTTTTCTCCTTTCTTTGGGGCATGTTTATAATACATTTTGTAAACAAAGTTTTTTACAGCAGGTGTATTGTTCCTTCCGGTTATAATGGCACCCTCATTTACAATTTTTTCTCCAGTTACTAAATTAATGACCACATAACTAACCTGTGTCGATTCCTCTTTAATGAACAATTGAATTGGGATTGTCGGAGCAAAAAAACCGGACATGATTGAAATAGACACTTTAGAAAACGCATCTGATATAAATCCATACTCTGTTTCAGAATAACAAGAGATAAAATTAATACAACTACCTCCAAAAGCGGTACATGCATCCTCAATGTCCAAAGATTGGTAATAAATCATTTCCAAATTGTCAGAATTGGAATACTCATCATAAAATGCCTGAATTTTGGCATAGTGATTATATAGTTCCGTAGTCATTTTAGTAAGATCCACTTTGTCAAAATAGATTCCGTCAACATGATGATTTTTAACAGAAACTTTCATGGCAGATTCTATCCCTTTATTATCTTTAACCCAATACTCATTTTTTAACTTATAAGTTTTAGGTTCCCATAAAATCATAGATGGACAAATTTTTTGGTCAAATTCATTTGATTTTATTTGATTTAAAGTTTCTTCATCTTCAATAGCATCCATTTTTTTCTCTACTAAATCCATGAATACGGAATCTTTTCGTAACTCAACCAACATATAATTAGCTACTCTAAACTTTTCTGTTGGGATCACTTTAGTATTATTTTTTTTGGTTTTAATTTTATCAAACCTCCCTTTTGAGACAACTGTATCAACACTATTCTGTACAACCTGAATGGTATCCACATTAATTCCCATAGGATAATCGGAATAGTCGGTATAGTTCAATTTCTTTTTCTTATGTAAATCATAAATTAAATCGACACACACTTTTTCATAGTAGGGATTTTCAGGAAACTTTTTCCAGGCCTGGTAAGCAAAACGTAAAGTGAGTAAATACAATTCATCTCTCGATAAGGTACTTAAAAAATAATAAAGTTGTTGTTTCTCTCCTTCCACCTCTTTATACGATCCTAAAACACGGGTCAAACCTAATTCATATTTATGCTTACACAAACCATACATGGAAGCTATTAGTGCTCTGTTTAAAAAGGGATTGTTCGGATCATTCTGAAGTAAAACATAGCTATTATACATACTATTTCCATAATCATGATTCGTTAAAAAAGTGTTAATCGTTTCATAACGAGCCATATTTATAACCTTATGGAACTGTTCTTCTGTTTGAATAAATAATGATCCTGAAGACGCATCACTTTTGGAAACTAAATTATTCAGAATGGTTCTTCTTCTTAGAATATTAGGGTGTGTACTCAGAGTATCTAAATAATCTTCACGACTTCTAATACGGGTTACATTTGTAAGAAAGTAGGAATTAGGAAATTGATAATAATCAGTTTCAACAAAATCTCGGGTAAATTTGATCTCATCATAAGGTAAATAGCTGTATTGAAGTAAATCATACACCCCATTTACAGCTTCTAGACTATAGCCACTTTTCTCGAAGAATTTTTTAAATCCTTCACTATCAGATTCATACTCATGTTCTCTGGAACGATTATGATAACTAAGATAATCTTTTTTAACCGATCCCTGATTTTTATTCCTTTTAATTTTTTGTTGTTTCTCAATATGTTTATTGGTAATATGTACCAGCTCATGAGAAATGATAAATGCTAATTCACTCTCATTTTCCAGCTGCGCAATCAAACCTGTTGTAATGATGATGACGTGTTCAGAAAACGCATACGCATTCACTACCGGTGATTTTAATACATAAAAACGCATTTTTTTTCTCAATTCAGGGTCATCTTTCATGACCTGATCAGCCACTTTATCAATATATTCATTTAATTCAGATCCATACACAAGAAGTCCACTGGTAAAGATTTTTTGTAACATTGGATTTTTCTTGTATTTTGCAAAGAATCCAAAATCTTTAGGAATTTTCCCTTGAGATTCAATGGTTTTAAAGGAATTTTGAGTTATTTGCGCTTGTCCCAGACTCCAAATCAGAACAAGCAAAAACAAAATAAGTTGTTTTTTATTCATAAAATTGGTTTATTTATCTCTGCATGTTAATATAATTATTCCCATTCCCAGTCATTCATGATTTCAAACTGATCTAAAAAGTACCCTTTTTTGGTAATAGCGCCATAAAATACTTTACGTCCATCAGCATACCACATTTTTTGGAAACTGAAATCTTTTTGAGGAAGCATAATCAACTTTGTTTCCACAAAACCCACTTTTTTAATTTTAGTCATCATTACTATACTCTCTTTTTTCTCATCTGCATCGAATGAAGAGAGTGGTTCTCCGGCCTCTTCCACTCTGTTGATATGATCATTATAAATAAAATAAACCACATCTTTTATCAAAAAAGCTTGATAAGATAATCCCAATTGAGATAGATCTGTTATAGGTTTTAATGAGGTTCCCACTTGTGGTTTGGCATACATATCATATCCGGCAGTGATACCATCAAGACCAAATTGATGATAAAATAGATTTTTGCATAAATAAGAATAAATGGTGATCTCTTTCTTTTGATCTACAGTTTTGAAAGCAAGATATTGCTCCCCTAACATCACCACAAAATCGTTAGATAATTCCCATAAATAATCACATTTTACATCATAGTCCGTATTGGGTTTTACCGGTTCTTCAAATCCTTCTACGATTTTCTCTTTATAGGTTTCATTAAATTTATAATTATAGGAAGTTAGCACTTGTTTCTCTTTTCTGGGATCAAAAGTAAATGTAAAATAACCTGCAGTTGTAGTGTTTTGTTTTTCACAGTAATAACCGGCAACGAAATATTTTCCGTTTCTTAATTCTAAAAGTTTCATGGATTGGGCAATTCCAAATGTTGTAGGAGAGGAGAACCAGGTATAGTCGTGATCGGAAAACATCGAAATTAACTGAACTTCATGATTGATCTGCTTCTTTTTTTCAGAATTATAGGTGTTAAGTAATAATAGAGCTTTCCCTTTATTGGTCACTTTAAAATCAGCAATGGCTGTTTCTTTTCCTTTAAAATCAGGCAAAAATTGATCCATCCATACAATCTCCATTTTTTCATTGTAAACAACAGTATATAAATATTTGATACTTTTAAATTCATTCATAGTAATTAAACAGATTGAAAAATATTTTTTATCATTGCTTTCTGCAAATTGGGCATACGTTTTTACTTTTGCATCCACATTATAAGAAAAAACCTGTTCAGGATATATTTTTTTAGAACCACCGGCAGAAGATGGAAGTTCAACTTCTCCTTTATTTAATGCTATTGTTCTTGATTTTAAATTATGTTGAAAATAAAAATTATAAACGACATCATTCAAATAACGGGAAGTGATATAATTGTTCCCTTCAGGAATAGATAAATCTGTTGTTTGGAGTTCCTGATTCCCTTTGTTATACAATAAAAGCTTATTGGTTCCCAAAGTATTTACTGTAAAGTTGTTATCCTGATAGTATAAAATTTCATTATCTAAATCTGCAACTACTTGAATATATGCACTTTCAGTATTGTAATTAGGCACAGGAATACCAACAGGTTTGGTAATAACAGGCTCCTGGGCACTAACAGTTGTAAAAAATAAAAAAGCGAAAGTAAAAAGGGATAAAAATCTAATTTTCATATCAGTATTTTTTTGAAAACCACAAAAATATTTAAGTTGCAAATATAAGGGAAACTTTTTAAATAGCGATCAATTTTTATATAAAAAAACCAATAAAATGGTTAATTTCTCACGAAGAGATAATCAATAATGGTTAAGGAAAAAATGGTATATTTGCACTTTAATAGAACAACATGGAAAAAGTGAATATATATCTTGATGATGTTAGAACTCCTGTAAATGAAACGGAATGGATTATTGTAAGAAATTATGAAGAATTTGTTGCTAAGGTGGATGAGATTGGACTGGAAAACATCCAAACCATCTCTTTAGATCATGACTTAGACAAATCAGCGATGGTGGAATGGTTGTATGGAGCCGTGCGGAACTACGCTATCGATTACAGTAAAATCAAAGAAAAAACGGGATTTGATTGTGCAAAATGGTTGATTGAGAAATGGAAAAGCGGAGCTCCGGTAGTGAATGTAACTACACATTCAGCGAATGCAATAGGATCTGCCAATATTATGGGATATATCAACAACTACAAACATGTTGCCGGACTGGAACAGGATTGCATCCGGGTGCAAATTGAGCACACCATTCAGAAAAAAGATACTACGGATTAAACTTTTTTAGAATTTCTAAAATTTTTGATTGCTTCTGCAATATCGGGTAACATTTTGATATAGGCCATCTCTTTCCATTTTTTGCGGGCATCATCTGCAGGAACCCCAAACATAGTCATTCCTGACTCGTTGATAGATTTGTCCACTCCTGAAAAGGCCAATACTGTAGTTCTTTTTGCAATATAGAGATCTTTATTGATTCCCGATTTTGCCCAAATCGAGCAATCATCATCAATAAAAGTGCAACCTGCGATTCCTACCTGTGCTCCAATAAGACAACGTTTTCCAATATGGGTATCGTGACCGATCTGAACCAAATTATCAAATTTGGTTCCTTCCCCAATAAAAGTAACTCCGGAAACCCCTTTGTCAATGCAACAATTGCAACCCACCTCCACATCATCTTCAATGATGGTTTGTCCGCAAGAATCGATTTTGATCCATTTATCTTCCCTTTTTTGGAAGTAACAAGCATCAGCACTGATGGTTGAATTGGATTGAATAATCACATTATTACCGATAAAAGTATCACAATAAATACTCACATTGGCATGAATGATACAGTTTTTCCCTATCGTTACATTTTCACCAATAAAAACATTGGGTTGAATAATAGTGCCCTCTCCAATTTTAGCTTTGGGATGAATATTCTGAGTTTGTGGAGTAAACGTAACATAATGATGAACAACATCTAAATAAGCTAAAAGTGGATCATTACAAACAAGTAATGTTTTATCTTCCGGCGCATCCATTGCCTTATCAATTAAGATCACTGAAGCATCACTTTTGAGAAGTTTATCATAATACTTGTCATGATCAACAAATGAAAGATCCCCTTTTTCAACAGAATGAATCTCATTAATTCCTGAAATTAAATTATTTCTATTTCCCTGAATTTCAATGTCTTGCTTGATGATTTGAAGCAATTGTTCTATGGTTAGAGGAGTTGCAAATTTCATGTTAACGGTTATTAAATATAAAACAAGCACCTAAAAATTAGATGCTTGTGTATGATTTACTATTTCACTCTTTCGGAATATCTGTTAGTTCTGGTATCCACTCTGATTTTTTCACCGGTTTCGATAAAAAGTGGAACAAAAACCTCAGCACCTGTTTCAACGGTTGCTCTTTTAGCAGCGTTTGTAGCAGTATCCCCTTTAACGCCTGGTTCAGTATAGGTTACTTCCAAATCAACAAAAGCCGGAAGTTCGCAAGTTAATGGTGTTTCAGTATCAGCATGATACATCACTTCTACACTTTGACCCTCTTTTAATAAACCCGGATTTGAAATCAATTCTTCCTGAATGGCTAATTGTTCATAAGTTTCTGTATGCATAAAGTTGTAGGTAGTATCTCCCTCTTTGTATAAAAATTGGTATGGACGACGTTCAACGCGTGCTATATCAATCTTAACACCTGCAGTAAAAGTGTTATCTAAAGTTCTACCTGTTTTTAAATTTCTAATTTTTGTTCTGACGAAAGCAGGACCTTTACCCGGTTTTACGTGTTGGAAATCCGTAATAACGTATAAATCCCCATTAAACTCGATACACAATCCATTTCTAAAATCTGCTGTTGTAGCCATAATTTTTAACTTACTTTTTTGGTTTATAATTTTAGGGTTGCAAAAATAACAATTTTAGTTTTAGGTTATTATTAATTAATGTTAAAAGCAACACCCATGAATAGTTATTTTATTAGTATTTAATTGATTATAATTTTCTGGATAATTTTGGAAGCACTTCGTCTTTCCATGATGAGAAAGTCCCCTCTATGATTTTTTTTCTGGCAGTTTGTACTAAATCCAAATAAAAATGAAGATTATGAATACTGCCAATCATAGCGCCTAACATCTCATTGGCAACATAAAGATGTCTGAGATAAGCTCTTGTATATTCCTGATCCGCAAAAAGATCACTCTGAATATCGATCGGAGTAAAATCGTTTTTCCACTTTTCATTTCTCATATTCATCATCCCTTCCCAGGTAAAAATCATTCCATTTCTACCATTTCTTGTGGGCATAACACAGTCAAACATATCCACACCCATCGCAATGCCTTCGATAATATTGGCTGGTGTTCCCACACCCATTAAGTATCTGGGTTTATCTTTCGGTAATATCTGACAACACAACTCTGTAATTTCATACATCAACTCGGTTGGTTCCCCTACAGAAACGCCACCTATCGCATTCCCTTCCCGATTCATGGAAGCAATATATTCTGCTGATTGCTTTCTCAACTCCGGATAAGTAGAGCCTTGAACAATGGGAAATAGGGTTTGACTATGACCATACTTCGGTTCTGTTTCATCAAAACGGACACACGATCTTTTCAACCAATCGTGGGTTATCTGCATCGATTTTCTGGCATATTGAAAATCACTAGGATAAGGTGTACACTCATCAAATGCCATCACGATATCGGCACCGATAGATCTTTGGATATCCATCACTTTTTCGGGACTGAAAAGGTGACGTGATCCATCAATGTGCGATTGAAACCAAACGCCCTCTTCCGGTTTAATTTTTCTTTTATGACTCAATGAAAACACTTGAAATCCGCCACTATCCGTAAGAATTGGTTTATCCCAGCCATTAAATTTATGAAGTCCACCGGCATTTTCCAACACTTCCAAACCGGGTCTGAGGTATAGGTGATAGGTGTTTCCCAATATGATTTGAGCTTTCACATCCTCTTTCACATTTTTGATGTGTAAAGCCTTCACTGCACCTACAGTTCCAACGGGCATAAAAATCGGAGTTTGAATAACTCCGTGGTCTGTGGTGATCTCTCCAGCCCTTGCTGAGCTCTTCGGATCTGTTTTGTTAATTATAAACTGCATTCTGTTAGTAATTTTTGGCAAAAATACATCAAATAATTGTAAATTCTTCTAATTTTGCTATCCAAACCATTATAGACGAATGTTCACTTTTGTTCAAAACTATCTTTTAGAGATAACGCTAGTTATATTTGGCCTAGTTATCTTGTTGCAGTTGATTTACTACACACTGCTGTTTTTCCGTTTCTCTTTCCACAAACAAAAACCATTGCTTCCTTATGATGGATTACCCATATCGATTGTGATCTCGGCCAAAGATGAAGCTCATATTTTGTTGAAAACTTTACCTGAAATCGCTTCCCAAAACTATCCCAATTTCGAAGTGGTTGTGGTTAACGATAACTCCACTGACGATACCGAGTTTGTAATTAAAGATTGTGCGTCCCGCTATCCCAATATCCGGTTGGTGAATTTAAGTTCATCGGTTACGAATATTTATGGTAAAAAATTCCCATTATCTATTGGTATTAAAGCAGCAGCTTACGAACATATTTTGTTAACCGATGCCGATTGTTTCCCCACTTCTGATCAATGGTTGGCAAAAATGGCCCGCCATTACACCAGTAAAAACCAGATGGTGATCGGATACAGCACTTTTTATAAAAGAAAAGGGTTATTGAATAGCATGATTCATTTTGACATGTTGCATTCAGCTATTCAATATTTTTCCTATTATCTAGCTAAAATGCCGTTTATGGGAGTAGGCAGAAACCTCTCTTACACCAAAAGTTTGTTTTTTGACAATAAAGGGTTCACATCCCAATACCATTTACCTTTTGGGGATGATGTTCTTTTTGTAAATAAAGTAGCTGATTTTAAAATCTGCGGTATTGAATACTCGCCTGATGCACAAACGATTACAAGACCAAAATCTCATTTCAAAGCGTGGGTTACTCAAAAATCGTACCGGAATAAAGCCCAAAAGCTATTCAAACCCAAACATAAGTTTCTTTTGGGATTTTACAATGTCTTAATGCCTTTGGTGTATCTATTTTTTGGACTTTCGCTCTATTTAGCGCTGGATCATCCTGTTTATCTGTATGTTGTGGTTGGGTTGATGGTGATCAAATATGTCGTGCAGTATATTGCCTTTGGATTTTCAGCTAAAAAACTAAACGAAAAAGGGATCACCCCTTTTATACTTCTATATGATATTATATTTTCTATTATAAACCCCATCATTTTTGTTGTCACATCATTTTCAAAAAACAAGTAATGGAAACGATTCAAATAAGTACTGAAAAGTCAAAAAGGGACTATCAACTTCTGCGGGAAGCATTGGATAACAACAATCAGCAGGCTTATGCAGAACTATTACGGCTCTACAGGAATCCGATCTACTACATGTTATTAAAGATGATGAACAATCCTGATGATGCGGAAGATTTAACGATGGAAGCATTTGGAAAAGCGTTTAAGAATTTGGACAAATACTCACCTGAATTTGCTTTTTCCACATGGTTATTCAAGATAGCGGCCAACAACTGCATCGACTATATGCGTAAGAAAAACACCATGCCTATATGTGTGGATCAGGATCTGTTTAACATAGAAACTAATTTAAATGATGTAAATGGCGGGATGCCTTTCACTCCGGAGGAGCAGATCATTGAAAAGCAAAAGATCGTTATGTTACGAAAAGCTGTTGATCAACTTCGTCCCAAATACAAAGAGTTAGTAGAATTACGCTATTTCAAAGAGTTATCCTACGAAGAGATTTCACAAGAGTTAGGCATCTCATTAAACAATGTAAAGATCCAGTTATTCCGGGCCAAAGAGATGTTAGCCGGGATCATGCAGAACAGCAGGTGGAGTATTTAATGACTGGAGACTGGGGACTGGAGACTGGAAACTGGAGACTGGCGTCGGGAGAAGTTCGAAGTTAAACGTTCGACGTTCGACGAAAAAAGTTCGATGTTCGATGTTCGATGTTAAACGTTCGATGTTAAACGTTCGACGTAAAAAGTTCGACGTTAAAAGTTCGACGTTCGAAGAACTCCTCTAAACTTAATTTTTCATTTTTCATTTTTCATTTTTCATTCGTCTGCTGTCCGCCGTCTGCTGTCTGCTGTCTTTTTATTTGGGCATTCCGGCTCGCAAGCTCGCCGTCGGTCTCCGGCCCATACTCATGTGCTCGTGATGCTCAATGTGCTCATGTGCTCAAAAAACGAAAATCTAAAATATTTGAAAGCAATAACTTTTACTTGTAACCTTTTACTTGTAACCTTTTACTTGTAACCTGTTAAATGTTACTTGTTACCTGTTAAATGTTACTTTATTTGGGTATTTGGCCTACGACCTAATGCGGTCTTTTTCATGGCGCCGGCGTTTCGATACGAAGCTATTTATTTCTTCGATTCCAAAATGTATCGGGAGGGCGCTTCTACTCAACGACCTTGGTTCAGTGTCACAAATGCTCTAATCTAAGGTCGCTGAGTAGAAAATTTGAGCTTTGGTCCCTGAGCTTGTCGAAGGGCGAGAATTTTCGTATCGAAGCGCCGATGCCATTGTTTATTAAATAGCTATTAATAAGAAATCATATTTTCCACGCAGAGACCGCAGGGAGCTCGGAGAGATTCGGGAAACATTCCTCTGTCTCCCGACAAATCAAGTCTGCAGACCGCCGTCCGCCGTCTGCAGTCATTTCTCCCCGAATGAGGAAACTTGTAAAATTAAATTCAAACTGTTTTTAGGAGTGAATTGTTGAATAAAAATGTATATTTGCAGCAATAAATTAAAATAGGGAAAACAGGGGGGTAGAAAGGTTAACTTATTAATAAAATTAAAAAAATGAAAAAAATTACAACAATTTTCTTTCTTTTGGTTATTTTTTCAACTGTAAATGGTCAAGACGCATCAGATATTAGATATTATAATACGAATAGGTTGGACTCTACTTTTATAGGACGTGATCTCCTTTTTGATTTTTTCAATATTTCTTTTCATGGAAAGACAATAGATACCATTGAAATAAATATTGACAATAGGCCAATTAAGTTTGTAGAAGTCAGATTAGATAATGGGCACTTCAATTTGTTTTCAGAACAAGGACTTGAATCCATTGAAATAATTGATAGCCTAAAAATGAGAATTCCTAAATTCAAGCTTGATAGTATTTCATCAACTGCATTTTTCGTAACAATCTATGTTGATTATTATGATAATGAGGGAATAAAAATTGTTGAAAAATCCAGAGAATTTATATATAAGTTTGAAAAAAAGGATATTATTAAAGTACTGGTTCAAGCAATAGATAAATAGGGTTCATATTTTTTTTACAATATTAGACTTACCTATTAATTTATAATGATATTTGAGTAGTTCGTAAAATAAAAATGTATATTTGCAGCTATAAATAAAAGAAAGAAAATAAGGAGGAATAACCAGTATGGACTTTGTAAAAACAATAACCTATGGAACAAATAATCAAAAATCACAAAAAACAAAAAATAAACATATTATTTTTCGGATTATTTTTTCCGAATTGTTTATTAATATTTTTAATTTTTTGTAGCTTTTCGCCAAAAGATAAAATTATATTACTAAATTATCATAAAGAAGTTTCAAAATCTGCCAATGACCAACAGTTTACTGATCAATGTGCTGAATGGCAATTAGATTCACTTAAAATAATTGAGATTTTAACAAATTCTGAAATAACCGGTTTTAATGAAATTGATTATCGTTGTTCTACATTACCTTGTGAATATACCGGTTCAGTTATTTTTAAAGGTAAACTTTTTGATTTTTGGATTAATGCAGGAGGATATACGACACTTCAAAATAAAAAAGAAGATACAATATTTTTAATCTATGATAAGAAAAATAATTTATTTTTGGATACTTTGTTGACACCTGGAAATGAATGAACAACAAACAATACATTTTTAATAAATAGATTATGAAAAGAAAATTATTATTTATTCAAGTATTGCTATCTTTGGTTCCATTATTAAATGGACAGAATTATTATCATGATAGTTTTATCACCATTTTAGATAAAGTCTATCCAAAATCAAAATCATATCCGGAATTTAATGGGATTTTTTACAGAGAACAATATTATACTAAAGATTCAGCATTAAATGAATTTATTTGTTTAACTTCAGGGGACTTGACATGTGAAATGGAAATTGATAGTTCAATTATAAAATCAACTCTTAATAGAAAATATTCATATTTTAATTTAGTAGAAAGTTTTCCTGTAGAATTACTCTATTACTTAAAAGATTCAATAGTATCATTTCAAACAATGCAGTATTATTTACCTGTTATTGATACTATAATTTCTAAAATGGACAATTTAACATTTTTGAAAATATGGGGGAAAAACAATAAAAAAACCCAAATTTCAAAATGGAATTCACCCTTATTCTTTTTATATCTTGATGGTTGTGAACTTCCATCAAATATTGATGTAAATCAATTTGATAGAACATTGAAAATTTTAATGATTGAAGCCCGAAAAGTAAAGAAAAATTGTATTTTGGATTTTTCTAATCTAAAACAATTAGAATATTTCAGTTTTCAAAATGGTTCAAGAACATCACAATATTCAATTATATTTCCTCCCAATGTTAAATATCTTCGTTATTATGTTGATTATAACCGTAACGCTATTCAATTTCCAGAATCAACAGAGATGTTGTTTTTAGAAATTGAAAATAAAAAGTATAATGTAAAATCATTCAATAATTTAACTAAATTAAAATTTTTAAGTATAGAGCCTTCTTATAAATATTTTTATAAAAATGATTATATTCCATTGCCCAAAGAAGTAACACAATTAAAGTCTCTGCAAACTTTACGTATTTATTATTTAACAGATGAAAATATTGATATTATATCCCAAATTTCGCATTTAAAAAACTTACAAATTATTGATCAAAAAGAAATCCCTCTAAATATATACAAATTAGTTAATATTGAAAATATTGAATTTCCATATGGTACATCAGAATCAATCATTCAATCATTCAGAAAAGTTTTACCAAATGTTAAAATTACTTTATTTAGATATTATTAAAGTTTTTAATTATAAAAAATATACATTAAAATATGGATGAGCAAAATATTTTTGGTTGTTATTTTAATAATTCAGTTTACTCTAATTGGAGTGAAAGTAGAATTAATCAAGCCTTTGAATTAGGTGAAACCTTTAGAAAATACTTATGGGATTCAGGAGGTTTCGCAGATATTATTAAACCAATTGAATACCGTAATTATGGAAAAGATATTGAAAGAATATTATTTCAATTTTATATTAATCCTATTCCCGAACTAGATGCACAATTAGAAGAAATTGAACCTTACAGAAAGAAAGAAAAATCAATTGGAATTCCTATTGTATTAAATGATGATAATTTTTTCAAGAAGGGGATTGAAGAACGTAACAAATTTTTAAAGGAAACAGTTTTAAAAAAGTTAGATTTATTAAAAGAGATTATTACTAAAAAAAAATTGGATACAAAGTTTGATTTATTAAAATCAGATTTAGAAAAAATATTAAATTGATTAAATGTATATTAAGTTTCTCTTAAATAGATTTTTAAAGTAATGAATAAATTTACAAATAATAAATAAGAATTGTATTTTGAAACCTAATAAATAGAATCACTTTTTCCAAGGAACACAGTGTTTCACCATGTTAAACGATGTTTCACAGTGTTTTTAAATAAAAATGCTAAGGGTACAATGGTCTTATGGAATAGGTTAATAGAAAGTTAAGTTAAAAACTTTTCAAATAAAATCAATTTTTATGAAAAAAATGAAATGAATTTTGAGTCCAAAGAATTGTATATTTGCATTTTGAAATAATTTTTTGGATTCCTAGAAAATTCTGAGATTAAAAACTATTACTATGAAAATAAATTATAAAGCAATAAATATTTACTTAATTACATTTGTCATTTTAACTTTTATTACAATCATTACTTATAAAATTGGTAGAGAAGATTATACTCGATCAACACCTTACATATCAGGCGCTTTTCATCCAAAACCTTGGCATGAAGTATGGCAATACACAAATGAAATTTTATTTAGTTCATTTTTTATGACCCTTTTTATAGGTTCAGCATTTTATTATGTAAATAGAAATAAATAATCTGATCTGCATCGCTATCTTTCTAATATCGAACGTTTCCTATGCCACTCATACGGAGCTGAGAAAAGACTAAAGACCTTACATAATGCTCAATGGGCTCGTGTGCTCAAATTTATTTCATTCATAATTCATAACTCATAATTCTAAGGTTTTAGCCTTTTGCCCTTTGCCTTTCGCCTTTCTTCATTTTTCATTATTTATCACACAAAGACCACTAAGTTTTTTCCACTGAGTTCTCTGAGATCAATATCATGGTGTCCTTTGTGATAAAATAATTTGATAAAAATTCTAATTTTTAAAAAGGTCGTATTTTGACTGAGAATGTTACACTGTGAAATAAATATCATCTAATTAATAAATAAAACCCATCCCTTTTTGTCTTTTAATCAACCCAAAACCCAAAACCTAAGACCCAAAACCTAAAACCTAAAACCCAAAACCTAAGACCCAAAACCTAAAACCTAAAACCTAAGACCCCAAATAATAAATAACAGAAAGCTTGTATGAAATTCGCAGAAATAAAAAAGCACCTACAAAATTGTAAGTGCTTGATTTTTAGTGTGGGAGTTGACGGATTCGAACCGCCGACCCTCTGCTTGTAAGGCAGATGCTCTGAACCAGCTGAGCTAAACTCCCTCATTTGTTTTGAGGTTGCAAAAATACACCTTTTTTTGATACAGTCGGCATACATTTGCGTTTTTTTTATCGTTTTTTTATATCTGTTTGATAACCAAATTAATATTTTTTGCTAAAACGTGGCAATCGCTGATAAATTAAGGTATTTTTGCTTGTTTTTGGAATTGTCTAAGTCAAAATTTCGCAAAAAATGGCGGTAATTGAGCTCAAAAGTGATAAATTTGTAACTATATCCAACCCCAACAGTGAACACAAAAGGCGACTTCAAAACATTTTTTTTGGAATACCCTACGTTATTCTCAGATACCTGTAGCAACTGCTGCCAGATAATCCCGATCGCGCCATGGATTTTCTGTTCCTTAAAAGTGGAAAACTCAATCCTAAACCTGACTGGAACCTGTAAATAACGCGTTTCGATCATGGAGGATAATGAAGGATTGTCCCCGCTGAAATACCTTTTATTGAAATAGATCTCAAAACCCATCTCCCCGGCATATTGATTTCCCACTCTTCCCCAGAAACCAACCTCTCCGGACATTGTTCTCTTTCCCATAATATTCGAATAATCGGACTCCAAAGGGATGTTGTATCCTAATTTGAAACCGTATTTGAAAAAGGAATCGTTCTGATACGATTGAGCAGCCAGATTACTCATCAAGATTGCCCAAACAGAGAGCACTAACGCTATACTAAAACGTTTACTGAGCATCCGGTTCTTTTTGGTTGAATTGGTTCATAGTGCGCTGCAAACCGGCTGTAGCGAAAGATTTGCATATTTCAGCCGCTTTTTGAATGGCTGCGTCTATCAAAGGTCGCTCTTCAGCATTGAATTTACCTAAAACATAGTCCACCTGATACCCCATCGGGTAGTTTTTCCCGATTCCGAAACGCAATCTGGGATAGTTCCCATGTCCTAAAGTTTCAATGATGTGGTTTAATCCGTTGTGCGATCCACCGCCCCCTTTGGGTCTGATTCGTAGCTGAGCAACCGGAAGATCGAGATCATCGGAGATCACCAATATATTTTGTGCCTGTATCTGTTCTGTTTCCATCCAGTATTTTACCGCTTTTCCACTTAAGTTCATAAAAGTGGTGGGCATAATCAATACCAGATTTCTCCCTTTGTATTTTGCTCTAGCAACATAAGCATATCGCTCGTTTTTAAAGGTAACATCCAACATTTTTCCAAGGGCAACGAGTACTTCAAAACCAATATTGTGACGTGTTCCGGTGTATTCATTCTCCGCATTTCCCAAACCAACAATCAGAAATTTTTTATTGTCATCCATAGCAATCCGGTTTATTCTGTTTCCTCAACTTCCGTTTTGGGTTCAGACATATTCACTAAAAATGAGAAGTTCAGTTTCCCATATTTACGGTGTTGGTAGAACTTTGGATGTTTAGAAAAATCATAATCTCTGGAGTGTTCTATCACCAGCCATCCGTCTGGATTGAGGAGTTGGTTTTTAAACACATTATCCACAATTTGGCCCACTTCTTCAGTATCATAAGGAGGATCAGCAAAGATGATATCAAATTTCTGGCGACATTTAGCCACAAAATGGAATGCATCCCCTCTGATAATGGAAACGTTATCGTATCCAAGCTGGGTGATGGTTCTTCTGATAAAATCGGTACATCCCTGATGATTATCCACAGCAGTTACAGAAACGGCGCCTCTGGATGCGAATTCGTAGGTGATGTTGCCGGTACCTGAAAACAGATCCAACACTTTTACTCGATCAAAAAAGAAGTAATTATTAAGGATATTAAAAAGGCTCTCTTTTCCGAGATCCGTAGTGGGTCTGACCGGAAGTGAAGAAGGTGCTTCAATTTTTTTGCCTCTGTTTTTTCCGTTGATGATTCTCATAATAAATTTTGGTTTTTTGTAGGTTTAATCAGGTGAGAAATGGTCATGTAGTTTTTTAAAAGGGGTACCAAAGTTTCAGACAATTCTGAGTAGTAAAGTTCCAAATGGGCAGGATCTATAGAATATTGATTACAAATATTGAGAATATGATACAAACAATCGGTATCATCGTTCAGTTTAAAATGGGTAATAAACTGGAGTTCTTCATGAATGAGTAGGGCACAGTTTAAATTTTGATTTTTAACATCAATCAGAAACAACATTTCCGGAATGGGAAACAGGTGAGCCATCTGAAATAGAAAAAGCGGAATAAACTCTATTCGATCTTTAAATGGAGTTAAAGTTTCTGCTTCTTCATGAGATAAAAAATTCAGGAGCACATAATCTTTAAAGTCAGTAGTGATGATTTGTCCAATTGTATTAGGATCATACTGAATATTAAGATATTCCAGATTCTTAGCACCATCATAGATCTCCATTGGAATGGCTACTGGTGGCTGATTTGCCAGCACCACAACCATTTGTTGCTCCTGAATAGTGGAAAAATAGAATGGTTTTTCTCCATAAAAATGAGAAAAACCATTCGCATCTAAACGAATGGTTTCTATGTTTTCCTGAAAAATATTTGTTAACATATTTATTCCCAACTACCTGTGGTAACAGCATCGGTTAATGAACCTAACCACATTGGTTTATATAGTTTTCTATATTGATCTTCCTGATCTAATTTGTTATACAAAATATAATTGAGCCCCTTTCTAAATACATTAGATTTTGGAGGTGTTACTGCTCTATGCATGTTAGCAAAAATCTCATCAATAGAAACTTCAATTTTATAAACTTCATAATCATTAGAAAGTTTAGCAGTTTGAATTTTGAATTTTTTACCATCATTATCAGGAATAAACTGGAAATTTTTAAGATTTGCAGGTTTTACATTCTTGTCTAATTCCAAAATTTTGGCTTGTGCAGGAATCTTCTCTTCCACTTTTTTGATCAATCCTTGAGCTAATGCATCTTTTTCTGAAACATTTTCAGGAATAGTACCTTCCATTTTCACAATGGTAAGTGTTCCGTTATTCACAAACTCCACTAATTCATCAATATTTTTAGCGAAGGTTTTGTGTTCCATTTTGTAAACTAGTTGAGCAGTACGTAAAGTGATCAATCGATTTTTAATTTCTGTTTCTCTTTCTGTATAAACTGATTGGAATTTTTCAGGGCGCATAATGCTTCTGAAAGCCAAAACAGACAAGAACAAAACAATGATAATCAATAAGATACGAAATAAAGTTTGAACTTTCATAATTATATTTTTTTAATCTAAATTCTTTTTTAAAAAAGCAAGCAAAAATAATAAAAATTTGTTGACAAAACTTCTCTATTCCATAAAAAAACTAAAAAATGATTCTAGTAATTCCGGGGGAATAACTTTTTGACAATAAATCTTTCAATTTGAAATAATCTTCCTCCTGGTTTACAAAATCCAATTTGCTTGATTCCACAATAAGAATCGGTATATGGGTTCTATGTTTGAGATAGTTAAGATAGTTATCCTGAATATTGCCTAAATATTCGGCAGTGATCTCCTGTTCATAGGGCCTCCCTCTTTTGGCAATGTTTTTTAATAGATTTTCAGGAGTATTATACAAATAGATCAACAAATCAGGTTTTGGCAGATAAGTGGAAATAATTTCATAAACCTTGGTAAAGAGGTTATACTCATCGGGTTGTAGGTTGTTTTTAGAGAAAATGACACATTTATCTATAAAATAGTCTGCAACGACTAAATCGGTAAAAAGGTCCCTTTTTGATAACAATGTTTTTAATTGCTGGTACCGTTCCGTTAGAAAAGTCATTTCAAGAGGAAAGGCGTAGTGTTCAGGATCTTTATAAAATTTAGGCAGAAAAGTGTTATCTGCAAATCGTTCCAATACCAGTTCGGCATTAAAATCTTGTGCAAATTTTTCAGCGAGGGAAGTTTTACCGGCACCGATACCACCTTCAATAACGATATAGTTGTAGTTCATAAATTAATAATTTCCGGTTTTTATTTTAGTAATCAATTCAGGATCTGCAATTTCGGCTAATGGGATCATTACAAAATCGCGTTTGTGCATGTCGGGATGCGGCAATGTTAATTGTTCTGATTCCCATTTTAGATCGTCATAGATCAGGATGTCAATATCGATGGTTCTGTCATGATATTCGATTTCAGATCTTGTAGTATCCGTTTTTTCAAATCTTCCCAACTCTTTCTCTATCAAATTCAACTGTGAAAGTAAATCGAGAGGTTCTAAAATGGTGTCAATTAAAATAACCTGATTCAAGAATGGATCTGATTTAAAACCCCAGGATTCGGTTCCCAATATAGCAGATTCTCGAATAATCACACCCACTTTAGAGCGAATAATGTCTCTTGCTTTTGTCAAGAAACCGGCTCTATCACCTACATTTGACCCTAATCCTAAGAATACTTTTGCCATATTGAAGATTTGATTTGCAAATGTATCATTATTTTTCTATTTTTGCATATTAGAATTTGAATAATTTAACCATTATGAATAGAAAATTTAGGTTCATTTATTTTATATACTAAATGTAACAAAATGGAGTTTAGATTATCAAACTATATTAGTAATAAAAACATCAATACATAAAAACGATGACGTATAAAAAATTTACAAGAAGCAAAACAGACCGGAAGATTTTCGGTGTATGCGGTGGCATCGCCGAGTATTTCAACATTGACCCTGTATTAATAAGAGTAATTTTTGTTGTGTTTACGCTTCTGGGCGGCGCCGGGGTGCTCATTTATCTCATCACGTGGCTGCTTACTAGTGAATAATGAAAAATGAAAAATGAAAAATGAAAAATGAATAAAAGACGGCAGACGGCGGACGGCAGACGGCAGTCTGTTGTCTGTAGTCCGTAGTCTAAAAAAATAAATAGTATGAATAAACGATTGTATAGAAGTATCAAAGACCCCAAAGTTGCGGGTGTTTGCAGTGGCATTGCCGAGTATTTTAATATTGATCCTGTTTTGATCCGGATCTTATTTGTGTTTTTACTCTTTTTTGGAATGTTGGGATTTTTCCTTTACATTGCATTGGCAATCATTATCCCTAAAGAACCCATGAATAATGAAATTGAAGATGGGACTGCCGATCAGGAAACAACTGAACAACGCAATACCAAAAAAGACTTTGAAGAGATGGGTAGAAATTTTGGTGCGAGCATGGAAGATGCCGGGAAAAATTTTGGCGCTAAAATGGAAGATTTAGGTAAAGATTTTGAAAAAAACATGAAAAACTTCGGAAAAGAGATGGAAAATCATGCGGAACATTTTACCAAACATTCTCCAACCGGCAAGTTTTTCCTTTCTATCATTGGCACCCTTTTTATCGGATTAGGGGCTACTATCCTGATTGCTAAATTTTTTCCATTTTTCAGATTCGGATTCTATTTTCCGGCCATATTGATCTTTTGCGGAATCCTTTTAATCATTTTCAGTTTTAATAACAAACCAAAAGCATAATCATGAATACTAAGAATATTTTTTCAGGTATATTTTTCATCACCTTAGGAACCCTTTGGATTATGAAAACCCTAGAGTTCATCACTTTCAGCTGGCTTGACTTTTTAAGGTTATGGCCCGTAATTTTCATTTTTATTGGGATTAGCATTATCCCAATAAAAGATTGGATCAAACTTGTTCTACAAATATTAATGTTAGCAGGAACCATCGGTTTATTATTCGTTACTAATAGTGAAAACGGGATTCAAGTAGGCAGACATTACAGAATTGAGAAAATGATAGATACCACTATTGTTATTAATGAGAACGTAGAAGTTTCAACACTTTACAAAGAGGAAGATATTACAAATGCCACTCTGAATTTGGATATTAGTGCCAGTAAAGTGACTTTTTTAAAAGGTGTTGAACTATTTAAATTAGCAGATTCTACACAATCCGGTCAAGGGGATGTTGAGATTGAGAAAAGAATCGACAATAAAAATGCAATCGTTGATGTAAAACTGTATCCTGTTGAAAAAAGAAGCAACATTTTCCCCAGATTCAAAGTGCTTCTAGGTGAAAAACCGATTTGGACCATCAATCTGGATTTAAGTGCTACCAGCAGTGAGATCGATTTGAGTCAGTTTAAAGTGGAAAAACTCAATATTGAAGCCAACGCTTCCGATTTTAACTTAAAATTGGGAGCTTTATGTAAAAATGTTTTTGTGACTGTTGAGTCGGGAGCCTCCTCTATTAAAGTCAGAGTTCCTAAAAATATGAAATGTGTTGTGATTAAAGATAATGTGCTCTCCTCATTTAATGTAAAAGGACTAAAAAAAGTGGATGATGATCGTTTCGAAACCGCTTCCAACGAAAAAACGATGGGTGTTATTGAAATCACTGTTGCTGCTGACGTTTCTTCTGTAGATATCATTAGATATTAAAAAATTTCTCGTAAATTTGCAGGCTTATATTTAAACCTGTAAAACGATGGAAATTGCGACTAAGTACGACCCCCAAAACATTGAAGATAAATGGTATAGCTTTTGGGATGAAAATCAAATGTTTGCGTCAAAACCAAACGAAAAACCACCATATACTATTGTAATCCCTCCACCTAACGTCACCGGTGTCCTTCACATGGGACACATGTTGAACAATACCATACAGGATGTATTAATTCGCAGAGCCCGCATGATGGGTTTCAATGCCCTTTGGGTGCCAGGTACTGACCATGCCTCAATCGCTACAGAAGCTAAGGTTGTAGCCTTACTTAAAGAAAAAGGGATTGAGAAAAACTCCCTTACCCGTGAACAGTTTTTAGAACATGCCTGGGAATGGAAAGAGAAACATGGTGGTATAATCCTACAACAACTTAGAAAATTAGGAGCTTCCTGCGATTGGAACAGAACCAAATTCACTATGGATGAGGATCTTTCTGAATCTGTTATTGATGTTTTTGTTGATCTTTATGAAAAAGGACTGATTTACAGAGGTGTTAGAATGGTAAACTGGGATCCAAAAGCTTTAACCGCTGTTTCTGATGAAGAAGTTTTGTATCAGGAAGTTCAATCTAAATTATATTACATCAGATACCAAATTGAATGTACTGAAAATGAATACGTTACAGTTGCTACAACTCGTCCTGAAACTATTTTAGGTGATGTGGCGATCTGTATGCACCCGGAAGATGATCGATTTTTCCATTTAAAAGGGAAAAGATGTATTGTTCCGCTGGTTAACCGCTCCATTCCGCTTATTTTTGACGAATACGTAGAGCGTGAGTTTGGTACAGGTGCTTTAAAAATCACTCCGGCTCATGATATCAATGACTACCATATTGGTATCAAACATAAATTGCCCACAATCAATATTTTCAATGACAATGGCACGCTCAATGAGCAAGCAGAAATTCTGATCGGAGTGGATCGTTTTGAAGCCAGAAAACAGATTATTCCTTTATTGGAGCAATCCGGAAGTTTGGTTAAAATGGAAGAATACACCAATAAAATCGGCTATTCAGAAAGAACCAACGAAGTGATTGAGCCTAAATTATCATTACAATGGTTTTGTGATATGACAGCCATGGCTAAACCTGCCTTGGAGGTTGTAATGAACGATACGATCCGTTTCTTCCCTGAAAAATTCAAAAACACTTACTCCCACTGGATGGAGAATGTAAAAGACTGGTGTATTAGTCGCCAGTTATGGTGGGGACATCGGATTCCTGCTTTCTATTTACCTAATGGTGAGTGTATTGTAGCAAAAACCGCTGAGCAAGCTTTAGAAAAAGCAAGAACCCAATATCCGGAATTGAATCTTCAACTATCAGATTTAAAGCAAGATGAAGATGTAATGGACACCTGGTTCTCTTCCTGGTTATGGCCAATCTCTGTTTTTGATGGGATCAGAAATCCTGAAAATGAAGATATTAACTATTACTATCCAACCGCAGTATTGATAACTGCACCGGAAATTATCTTTTTCTGGGTTGCCAGAATGATTATGGCCGGTATCGAATGGCGCAAAAATATCCCATTTAAAGATGTATATTTCACCGGAATTGTAAGGGATAAACTTCGCAGAAAAATGTCAAAATCTTTAGGAAACTCACCGGATCCAATTGAATTAATGCAAAAATACGGTGCTGATGGTGTACGTGTAGGGATGTTATTCAGTTCCCCTGCCGGTAACGATTTGATGTTTGACGAATCTTTGTGTGAACAAGGAAGAAACTTCAGTAATAAGATTTGGAATGCGTTCCGTTTGGTTAAAGGATGGGAAATTTGTGCTGAAATAGAGCAACCTCAACATACAGCCACTGCCATCAGATGGTTCCAGAATCGAATGAATGAAGCATTAACTCAAATCAATGATGACTTCGACAAATACCGTTTATCGGATGCTTTGATGAATGTTTATAAGTTGATCTGGGATGATTTTTGTTCTGTTTTCTTGGAAATTGTAAAACCACCTTATCAACAACCTATTGATATTAAATCGTTTGGAGAAATCAATGACCTTTTTGAAAAGTTATTACGAATTCTTCATCCATTTATGCCTTTTATCTCAGAAGAATTGTGGCATAATCTTAGCGACAGAGGACAAAAAGAGTCGATCATGTTAACGCAGATGCCTACCTTTTTTGAACAACCCAACACTGAATTTCTATCACAATTCAGTGATTGTTTGAAAGTTGTTGAAAGTATTAGACGGATCAGAGCAGAAAAAAACATTCCACAAAAAAACCAGATTGAGTTATACATTCAAAAAGAGATACTTGATGTAGCTGTTGAAGAAGTAACGATGAATGCTGTGATGATGAAATTGTGTAATATTGCTAATATTCAATATGTTTCAGAAAAGGTTCCCGGTTCAGTATCATTTATTGAACTCAATACAGAGTATTATATTCCGTTAGGTGACACCATCAATGTAGAGGAGGAGATTGCTAAATTACAAACAGAACTTCAATATACAGAAGGCTTTTTGCAATCGGTTATGAAGAAGTTATCCAATGAGAAATTTGTTGCAGGTGCGCCTGAACAAGTTGTAGCAATGGAAAAGAAAAAGATGGCAGATGCGGAAGAGAAGATCGCCATCATCAATGAACAGATCACCAATTTACAAAAATAGGTATGCAAAACGTTTTCAGATATTTTTTACTTTTGGGTGTCTATATGATTCCAATCTATTTCATTATGGAAGATGCCGAGAAGTTTCCGATTTTACTCCTCGGGTTTATTGGAATCACCATCGCTTACTGGCCAGCGCTTTACTTGATTAAAAGACGAAGGACTAAAGACGAAGGACGAATGAAAAATGAAAAATGAAAAATGAAAAATTGAGCACATGAGCACATGAGCACATTGAGCACACGAGCACACGAGCACACGAGCATTTTCTTTATTTTTGTGTCAAATATTGAAATGATGAAACTTTATTCTTTTATCTTGATTGTTATGGCTTGTAGCTTGTGTATTTCTTGTAATGAATCCAAAAAAGAGCGTTCTGATGATGAACCTCAAGGATTTGATTATCACGTGGATCGTTTTGCTGATATTGAAATTTTACGATATCAGGTGAATGGCTGGGATGAACTTTCTTTACAACAAAAAACTTTGATTTACTACCTGGCCGAGGCTGCCGCAAGTGGACGGGATATCGTTTTTGATCAGAATTGTGCTTACAATTTGACCATTAAGGATGCTTTGGAGAATATTATTGACTCCTATTCCGGTGATAAATCAGGGGAAGATTTTCAAAAATTTATGATTTATGTCAAACGTTTCTGGTTTTCAAATGGCATTCATCACAATTATTCCAATGCTAAGTTTTTCCCCGAAATATCTAAAGCGTATTTTGAATCACTGATGACAAAATCAAAAAGCTCAGGATTCCATATTCCGGAAGGGTATGATTTTGAAACCTATAAAACATGGATCACCAATCTGATTTTTGACCCGAATATTGCGCCTGTTAAAATTGTGCAGGATAATTCTAAAGATCTGGTTTTAAATTCTGTAGCCCATTTTTATGAAGGGGTCACCCAACGTGAAGCGGAAAGTTTTTATGCCAAAATGGAACAAAACCGTTCTGTTTTCAATCCTGAAACACCTATTTCGCTAGGACTTAACAGTATGTTGGTAAAAGAAAAAGGTAAAATCTTTGAAAAGAGATATCGAGTGGGTGGTTTATATACTGGTGCTTTGGAGAAAGTGGTTTTGTGGCTTGAAAAAGCGATGAGTGTGGCTGAAAATGAAGCTCAAAAAAATCATATTCAAAAGCTTATTGACTATTACCGTTCCGGAGATTTGAAAACCTGGGATGAATATAATATTTTATGGGTTCAGGATTTAGATTCTAAAATAGACTATGTGAACGGTTTTATTGAAGTTTATAATGATCCTCTACAACGGAAAGCAACCTGGGAAGCGATGGCGAACTTCAAAGATATGGAGGAAACAAAACGTACTGAGTTGATTAGTAAAAACGCGCAATGGTTTGAAGATCACTCCCCAATTGCATCTCAATTCAAGAAAAAAGAGGTGAAAGGGGTCGCTGCTAAAGCGATTACTGTAGCCTTTTTAGGTGGAGATTGTTATCCATCTGCTCCGTTAGGAATCAATCTTCCCAATGCCAACTGGATCCGGAAAGATTATGGTTCTAAGTCTGTAACACTTAGCAATATAATGTTTGCCTACAATCAGGCAGGTTTGGAATCAGGTATTAACGATGAATTTTATATTTCCCAGGAGGAGATCGAACGAGCTGAAAAATATGGATTTATCACCTATAATCTGTTTGTGGACATGCACGAATGCTTAGGTCATGGTTCCGGACAATTAGCCCCCGGCGTTTCGGATGGATCCTTAAAACAATTTCATTCTGTGATAGAAGAATCCCGGGCAGATCTTTTTGCCTTATATTTTTTAGGGGATCCGAAAATTGTAGAATTAGGACTGGTAAATGATCCGGATGCCTACAAAGCAGAGTATTACAGAACGATTGTCAATGGGATGATGCTTCAGTTGAACCGGATCAATTTAGGAGATGAGATCACCCAAACCCACATGCGCGATCGTGCTTTGATTGCACATTGGTGTTACGAAAACGGAAAAGCGGATCAGGTAATTGAAATCGTTGACCGTGATGGAAAAACATTCATCAAAATCAATGATTATGAAAAACTGCGTCAACTTTTCGGGAAGTTATTAGCTCAGATTCAAGACATTAAATCTTTAGGGAAATACAATGACGCAAAAATATTAGTTGAAAAATATGGGATTAAAATTGATCCAAACATCCATCAGGAAGTCAAAAAACGGTATGCATTACTCGATATTGCCCCATACAGTGGTTTTGTGAATCCACATTTTAATGTTATTTACGAAAATAATGTAATCAAAGATATCAAGTTAGATTTTTCCCAAACTTACGTAGATCAGATGCTGGAATACGGAAAAAAATACCGGTTCCTATTGAAATAAACAGAAAAGGGGAGCTATGGATTGATTATTACACAAAAATAGAACCACTTTATTACAAACTCGAGTCAATCTTATATAAATATTAGCAAACTAAATAAACTGTTCTAATATAGGGGGACACTTAATAATAGTGAAATTATTAAAAGAATGTCTATTGAATAAATTTTAAAATCCTGGGTGCTCTTTAGCATTTTCATCAATCTCTTCTAAATCTTTTTTTTGTTCTTTACTTCCTTGATATTGAGTTTGTTTTTCACCATTAGTTGAAGTATATTTACCATTGGATTCAGATCCAGTTTTAAGTTTATTTATTCTGCTTTCTTTTTCTTGATTAGCAGCATTTGTATATCCTGCATCTTTTAATGATTGTTCTTTATTGACAGATTCCCAATACTCATCGTCATATTGTGATGAACTATTGTTATCACATCCAATACAAGATGATAAAGTAATTAATATTACTACAAAAATAGATAGAATTAGTTTATTCATAATTTTGTTTTTTTTATTTTCCAAATTGATTTATAATACTTTTCAATATATATAGTGTTAATTAAAAAATTGATATTTAAAGGGTAAAATAAATGCATAGATTTAGACATATTTGATAGAATAAATAGTTTTTTATTTACAATTTGCTCCTATTAACAATTTTAACTACAACACATTGTTCCTGTATTTTTTCAATAGTTAATGTCTCATCAGGAGATGTTCCATCTTTGTTAACTATTATAAATAAAGGTTGATTTGACTTTATTTTTTCAATTTCAAATCCCAATTTATAATTTACTGTATTAACTTTAGAAAAATCGTGACTATCTTCAGTATAATTGCCAATAAATGCACCATAACTACTCCAAGAGGCATATTCACTTTCAATAAAACTTGTTTTATACAAAATACCATTTTTTACTTCATATAAACAAAATCCTGGGACACTTGCATAATTATCTTTTGTAGACAAAGCTAAAGAAAAAAGCAAATATATTCTATCTTTATCAGCTGTTCTGTAATGATATTCATCTACTTCATTAACATAATCAAATGTAAATGTCTTTGCAAAATTGAACCCTGAAACATTATATGATTCATTACTTAATTTTGCGGAAGTATTGTCTTTAAAAATTTTATATCCTAAAGTTTTAATTTTTTCATTTATTTTTCTTTGTTCTTCTTCTTTTTGTGAAACTAGGAGTTCTAACTTTTCAATTTCTTTAATCTCCTTTGCAAATGGGAATAAACTTTTAATTTCAAAAATTTGTTTTTTTGCAATTTCTATTTCATTTTTGGAAATAGAAATCTTAATCTGATATAATCTGTCCGATGCTGAAAATCTAAGTTTAGAAATTGTATCAGTTAAGTTTAAAATCTTAGATTTTAAAAGTTCATTTTCATTTGTTAATATTTTGTTTTTTTCATCAAACGATATTATTTTTTTTTCAGATTCATTGTTACAAGAAACTAAAAACATCATTATTAAACAAAAAAGAATTAATTTTTTAACTTGCATATATTTTTTAAATATTTAAAAATAACTAATATTTTACTTAAAAAGAGTGTTTTATATTATAAGTCGAAAAAAAGCTATTGAGTATTGTTTTAAACTCCAGTAAATTCAGACTATACAATATTAATTTTATGGGTGCAAATATAATCTTTTTTTATTCAATTGGTTAATTTTGAAATAAAAATTGGGATTTTAGTTTTTTTGATTGTATTTTTGCGTAAAAAAACTATGGAAATAAATATTCATTCAAATGATTCATCTGCCTCATTGTGGCTTTCAATTATTTCACTAATAATTGCATCTCTCGCATTTTTAATACCCTATTTTAGACCTCATATTCTTAGTAAAAAGAATTTTTGGATATTCCTTGATAATAAATTTAGTATTGATGATTATAAAGAAATGGCAAATGCAATTAAAGAAGAAAAATATTATTTGCATTATATAGATAAATTTAGAAGAATATTCTGTGATTTTAGTAATTTTAATACAATAGAAGGATTTTTTTTACAAAAAATTGATAGAAAAATAAATCGCAATAAAGAAATTTATTCATCAATAATAAAGTACATTTCAGAAATTACAAATAGTGAAAAAAATGTTTTCACTATGAATGATGTTAAAAAACGAGAAATGCAAAAACAATTGGTCGAATTATCAGAAAAAGGTGCAATAGAATATTTGAAATTAAAGGAATTACTCACTTTGTTTCCTTACAATCTATAATAAAAAAATTGGATTTAAAACCGCATTAAATTTTAAACATTTCACAGGTTATCATATAAATATTTTTGAAATTGCTTAATTTTGAATTTGAACAGGAACTCCGTTTTATATTAAAAAATTATCGTTTAGTCTTCATTACTCATGGTTTTTCAACCAATTGATTTACAATACAAAAGATTATTAACGGCATTTTGTTAATAACATCATGCTAAAATTCTTGATTTTTTTTTGTATTTACTATATCTTAGCAATATCAACTAAAAATCAAAGTATTATGGAGATAAAAATTTCACACAAACCAATAGAACAATTGATGGTTATCACAAATGGAACAGAAGTAGCAATTACCGATAAAAATTGTTTTAAAGAACTTGATAAATGTAAAACATTCGATAAAGAAGGAAAACTAATTGGTTGTTATATTGCACGTTGTAATACTATTATGGAAAATAGTCACGGGTTATGTGGAAATAAGATGTGGAATTTTTTATTAGAAGACTTAGAAAAAGAATTTGGTATGGAGATCAAATTAACTCGTGATATGGAAGATAAAATTGTTATTTTAAATCCATCAATTTATTCAGATATAATTACTAAAAAGATATATGAATATATAGAAAATTGGAAAAAGGAAAATGAATATCACGAAAAAATTGATGCATTCAATTTTTATAATGGTAAAAAATATCAAACGTACAATTTAGTAGACTCTCCTGAAAAATTAAATGATTTTAATTGGATGAAATTGGATAAAGAAAAAACTGAAATAATTTTAAAAGAACTAATAAGTAATAAGATAGTCAATAAATGTCATTATTCTGAAATCATGTTTTCTGAAAGATATACATTTACTAAATTTCAATCTGCTAATAAACCATTTGCGTTGTATGTATCAGAAAAAAAATGAATCTAAACTAAAATACACAAGAGAAAAAAGATTTTATACAATGTATTAAAGGATTTGAACGGTAAACCGGAGGAATTGAACAGTAAATCGGCCAAGTTGAACACTAATTCAGTCAAATTGAACAGTAAATCAGAGGATTTGAATAGTAAGTCATGGGATTTGAACAGTAAATCAAAGGATTTGAATAGTAAATCATGGGATATGAACAGTAATTTAAAGGATTTAAATAGTAAATCAGTCGATTTGAATGGTAAATTAGAGGATTTGAACGACCTGCTATGAATGTCATTTATCTAAGCATGAAAATGATATAAGTATTGAAATGGACTCTCTTTAAAGTAAAATAATCATTTATATAGATTTACCTCAGTAATCCAAAAATTCTGAGAATAAAACCTACTCATAATAATCTTTCGATTTTTTTTAAAATGATTATGTAAATCAATGAAGTTTTTATATATTTGCAAAAAAATAAAATAATCTAAAAATGTTACAAAATAAGCTTAAAACTATCCACATTTGCTATTGATTTTTAGTCGGCTAACTAATATTCGAATTTTCTCAGCAAATTGGGTATAAACAAAGTGGAACTGTAAGCAAAATGATTTTATTTTTTAAATTTAACCATTAAAAAAGACTCGCTTTCTTGAATATAGAACAGAATACATCAAGACTAAAATACTTACTATCATTATACAAAATGACAGTAGATGAATTACTTGTCCTTATCAACGAAGGATTTAAAAATCCTGTGAAAAAAGAAGATGTTTTATCTCCGGCAATTAATATAAATATTCTAAAAAGGATTGATAAAATTTTTAATAAAGGACTTCACTATTACTTGGATCCCAAATCTCCAGAATTATCAAAAGATGCAAGCATTTTTTTTAGAAAAACAAAGTTTGGTACTGACCTAAATATTGGAGCAAAAAAGATAGTTAATCAATTTGAAGAATTCAAAATATCACTTTCCGCAATTTCAAAATTGGCAGAAATAAATATTGAAAGGAATTTACCTTTATTTACTTTAAATCATGATCCAAAAATTGTAGCAAAACAAATTCGAAAAGAATTATACCCTAAGTTTAACCCAATACCAAAGGAATTTCTTAGAGATTTAATTTCAACATTTGCTAAAAATAACATTTTTGTATTTGAATTTGTTGAAACATGGAATAAGAAAGAAAAGGTTAATATTGACGGATTTTTTTTAACACCAAATGTAATTGTTCTCAAAAGACAACAAAACTCATTTAGACGAGAGATTTTTACAATAATTCATGAATTGGGACATTATCTTCTAAATGAAGAGGAAATTGAGCAATTAGATATTTTAAATTTTGGAAATAAAAACCTTTCTTCAATTGAAAAATGGTGTAATGATTTCGCCTATTTTTTTCTAGCCGGAGAATTCGATAAAAAAATCGAAAATATCGAAAAAGCGGATGGTTCAAATGACTATCACTTTGATTTAATTGAAAATATTTCAAAAGAAACGCACCTTAGTCAAATTGCATTGTTTACTAAACTTCTTTATCAAAAGAAAATTAGTCAAGTTAATTATAATCATGTTAAAGCAGAGTTTGATGAAAAATATCGAATAAGAGAGGAAGAACTAAACAGAAAAAAGGAGTTAGATAAAATGAATGGTATTCAGAAAGGTGGTTCAACCCCCAAGCCTATGAATTCACCTTTATTAATCTCAACTATTCAAACTGCATTTTATGAAGGAATTATTAATGAATTTGACTTTTGCAAAACTTTAAAAATCACTCCTGATAAACTAAATAATTATTTATAATGAAAGTAGTAATCGATACAAATTCTCTTTTGTCATTGGTACGTTACTACTTACCTTTCGATAGGAATGGTGTTCTTTTTCGATTCATTAAAATGAAAATTGAAAATGGAGAAATCATTATCATTGACAAAGTATATGAGGAGTGCAAATACATTTCAAAAGGAATTGTGTTTTTAATGCTTGATTATTTGACTGATTCTAGTTTTAAAAAATCTTTTAAAGTACCATATAAAACCGACTTTTTAGTTGCACCTGCACCTGCAAAATTAATAAGAGAAGTGGATAATCAATTTGTTAATACAATTGTTAGAAATCAGAAGAGTCTTAACAATATAGAATTTGAGAATCAAAAAAACGCATTCCTTGAAAGCGCTGATATGAAGCAAATAATACTTTGCTTGATTTTTCAAAAGGAGGGTGAAAAAGTTTTACTAGTTACTGAAGAAACAGAAATTAGCAACGATAACAAACTTTTCAAAAAGATACCAGCCATTTGTAAAATACTTGGGATTGATACCATGACTCTACCAGAAATATTGACATGGTATGAAGGTATTAATATTGACTTTCAATAAATTTTAGTGCATACATTCTTTTCTTTACAAAACCGAAGGTTTTGTTAGCATTAGGGATGTGGAGGGCACCGAAGGTGGTACGAACCGGAACGAACGCCGCGAGGAGTTAAACAAAACCGCACTTTACTTTTTTAAGTGAAGTGCGGTGAAGTACGGGAGCGAAGCGGACCCCGGAACAAGCCCGACGGCACAGGGTTGGCTCGTGCGAATGCAGGTGCCGGAATGCCCAAATAATTATTTTTCTACTCTTATTCTGGCATCAACAGCAATTACATACTCAGCATTCCCTAATAACGGATTCAAATCCATCTCCACAATTTCGGGTGCGGCCTGAACTAAAGCTGAAACTCTCGCTACAGTATCGCATAGAATCTCTTCATTTACAGGTTCCTGACCACGAACGCCTTTCAATATTTTGTACCCTCTTAAATTTTTGAGCAACGATTGTGCTTCTGATACACTTACAGGGACTAATGCTGCCTGAACATCCTTCAAAACCTCAATGAAAATGCCGCCTAATCCGAATAGGATCTGATGACCAAATTTTTCCTCTTTGGAAGCACCAATAAACACTTCGGTTCCTTTGTACATTTTGCAGATCTCAACCGCATACGTTTCAGGGATTTTGATGAGTCTGTTGAACTCTTTTTGTACCGTATCTATATCTTTCACATTAAGAACCACACCACCAACGTCAGATTTATGGATAGGCCCCACCACTTTCATCACTAATGGAAATCCCATTTTTTGCGCAGCCTGTAGTGCATCTGATTCATTATCGACCTGCATCTCCTCTTTTTTTGCAATTCCTGCAGCATCCAAAAGAGCGCCAATCTCTTCCAATCCTAAATATCCATCCGTGGCGTTTTCGATCACTTTTCTGATTTTTGGGATATCCACAACCGGAATTTCAGGGTGTAAAGGTTGTGGTTTTGGAGTATTCACAATTTTGGCTAAAGCATTGCCAAACACGCACTCTTCAGGGAAGTTGATGCGGCGTTTGTTGTGAATAAAATCGGCAATCTCCTCTTTCACATTCACAATGGAAGGCAAAATCGGGAAGATCGGTTTCTTACATGTTTTCATTTTTTGATGCAACAACTCATACACATCCCAGTTTGGAAATAAACCCGGTGAACCAAAAATGACAGCCATCGCATCTATATTTTCGAAATCGTTTTCACAGGCATCAATGATAAAGCCCAACTGTTCGGCAGTTCCGGTTGCTAAAAAGTCGATTGGATTACCTACAGAGGAGCCGGCATAAAGTTTGGAAAGTAGCTGATCAGCAGCTTCCCCTTCCAAATGAGGCACTTCAAGTCCATTATTGGACAATGTATCGGTCAACATAACAGCTGGACCGCCGGCATGAGTGATCACCGCGATATTTTTCCCTTTTACTTCAGGGTGCATAAAAATAGAGCAAACGGTTGTCAATTCTTCTCTATTGGAACATCTTACGATCCCCGCTTTTCTGAAAAGTGCTTCAACTGCAACATCAGAGGTTGCTAATGCTCCGGTATGGGAAGAAGCAGCGCGACTACCGGCTGCAGAACCACCCGATTTAATAGCTGCAATTTTACAACCTTTACTGATCAATGAAGTAGCATGTTTTAAAATTTTAGGCGGATTTTTAACATTTTCCATGTACAACATGATCACTTTGGAACTTTTAATCGGATCAAAAGTTTCATCCAGATGTTCCATTACATCTTCAATACCGGTTTGAGCTGAGTTACCAACAGCCCATATACTATTGAAAGATAAACCGTTAGTCATGCCATATTCCGTAATAAAAACAGCTGTTGCTCCTGATCCGGTTACAAAGTCAACCCCCTGAGGATCCAAAGGAGGGACAGGTTCAGCGAAATTTCCGCAATAGTTCACATTCAAAAATCCGGTACAATTGGGCCCAATGAGTGTGGATCCGGTTTCTTTCATAATAGAAACAATTTGTTGCTCTAAAAGTGCACCAGCTTCATTTTCTTCAGAAAAACCGGCCGACATGATAATAAAACCACCTGTTTCTTTCTTTTTGGCTAATGTTTCAACGGTATTTGGACAAAATTTAGCAGCAATCGCTAAAATAGCACAGTCCACCTGAGGTAAGTCATCCACAGAAGGATAACATTTTACGCCTTGTATTTCTGTTTCTTTAGGATTTACAACATAAACAGAGCCTTTAAAATTACTTTCTAAGAGATTTTTCAGTACTTTACCACCCGGTTTTTGAACATCATTAGATGCTCCTACAACTACGATGGAAGCTGGGTTAATTAATTTCGAATTAATCATATATACAATTTTAATTTAGTTTTAAAGAGGTGATCATATTTTGAATTTTTAAAGATAATTGTTTGTTTTTCTTTTCAAATTCAGTATTTTTATGAAGGGGAGCATTAACAGCAAAATAGAATTTTATTTTGGGTTCTGTTCCGGAGGGTCTGACGGTCACTTTGGAGGAATCCTGAAGAATAAATTGGAGCACATCAGATACAGGAAGTTGAATAGGGTATCTTCTATTTGTTCTATAATTAAAGGTTTCCTGATTGAGATAATCTTTCATTTCAATAACGGGCACTCCTGCAATTTCAGATGGGGGATTCTCTCTATAATTATCCATCATTTTTTTGATCTCCTCTAAGCCATCTTTCCCTTTTTTAGTAATTGAGAGTAATTCTTCTTTATAAAGGCCATATTGTTGATAGAGTCTTAACAATTCTTTATAGGGTGTTGTTTTGTTATCATAGCAATTGGCAGCCCATTCAGCAATAAGGGCACAAGCTGAAATGGCATCTTTATCCCTTACAAAATCGCCAATCAGGAATCCATAACTCTCTTCGCCGCCACAAATAAATTGTTGTTTTCCTTCCAATTCAAGGATTTTTTCCGCAATATATTTGAATCCTGTCAAAACATCATAACAATGAATATTGTAATCTAATGCAATCTCCACCAACATTTCAGAAGTTACAATCGTTTTTACAATAAAATTGGTTTCAGTTAAATCATCACGTTTTTGAAGTTGAGATAAAATATAATGAGTCAACACGATAGCTGTTTCATTACCATTCATTCTGTAGTATCCGTTATCTGAATCTCTGATAGCAACTGCTAACCGGTCGGCGTCAGGATCGGTTGCCAAAACAATATGTGCATTCACCTTTTGAGCCCGTTCCAAAGCCAATGACATCGCCTCTTTTTCTTCCGGATTAGGAGAATTTACGGTTGGAAAGCTTCCATTGGGTGTTTTTTGCTCTTCAACCAGAATGATATGTTTAAATCCATAGGATTCCAATGCTTTTGGTACTAAAGTGATACCGGTTCCATGTAGGGGAGTATAAACAATTTTAAATTTCTTTTTTCTTTTAATGGCTTCCGGATTAAAGGATAGATTTTTAATCAGATGGAGATAAACGTCATCGATTTCATTTTTGATGATATGAATATATTTTTCATTTTTTATCCATTTAACCTGATTAATATTTTTAACTTTATTTACATATTGAATCACATTTTCATCGTGAGGGGGCACCAGCTGACCTCCGTCGCACCAATATGCTTTATAGCCGTTATACTCTTTTGGATTATGGGAAGCAGTAATCATCACACCGGCCTGACATTGAAAATGGCGAACCATGAAAGACAATTCCGGTGTTGGCCTAAGCTCATCGAAAAGGTAACAATAGATTTTATTAGCAGAAAAAACATCAGCCGTAATTTCAGCAAAATATTTACTATTATCTCTGGAATCGAAAGAGATAGCCACTTTAATATTTTGTTTTGGATAACATTTTTTCAGGTAATTGGCGAACCCTTGGGTAGCAGTTCCAACGGTGTATTGGTTCATACGGTTTGTTCCCACACCCATGATGCCTCTAAGTCCACCGGTTCCAAATTCGAGATTTTTGTAAAAAGCATCTACGATTTCGTTTGGGTTCTCTTTGATTGAAAAGTTGATCCAATTCTTGGTATATTGATCATAATCTCCTTCCAGCCAGGAGTGTACACGTTTTTTAATAATCTCGTCCATAATACATACGTTTAAGTGCAAAAATAGCAAATTTAATTAATATATCATATAGTTTTAAGATTTATTAAGGAAATTGAATTGGGCATTCCGGCAGCCGCCACCGCACCGGCTATCCCTGCTGCCGTCGGTCTCCGGCCCATACTCCTCGTTTCGTTGCAAGGGTCTGATCGGCCGGGCAGTAGCTCACAGGCTCGCTCTGCCCGATCCGTCATCCCCTAGGCAACTCAACTTGCGGGGTATTTGGCCTCCGCCCTAATGCAGGGGACTAGGGAATGGGGACGGGAGACGGGAGACAGGTGAAAATGAATAATGAATAATGAATAATGAATAATTAAGCACATTGAGCAATCGAGCAATCGAGCTTTTGTTTTTATTTCCAAAATTAATTTGGAATCTAAGGTAAAAAGTTAGTTGTGAAGTTTGATAAATTTCAAAAAGAGTATCCTTTGAGGCATGCTTTTTAAAATTTAAATTAACATTACAAAAATGCTACTTGTTTAGTGTCAATTTTTAAATGTTTCAAAATGAAAAAATTAGAATTATAAAATAATTTATGAGTTTATGAAGAAACTTGATCTATATTTCTGTTTTTAATGTGAATTTTAAAATTGTAGTCATCTAAAAAAAAATTTATACAAATATTTAATATAAGAAGGACCGTCACTATATTTTATTTCTCTAATAATATCGCCCATTATAAAAAAAATAGAAAATAATATAATCGTATGAAAAAAAGATAAGAATTTTACTTTTTTTCTTTTAGAAACACTCATTCTTAAGATTGAAAAGAGTGCTTTTTTAGAATTATTATTTGTACTATAAAAAACATAAACAAAAAAAGAAAGAACTAATGGAATATATACTAATATTGGAAAATCTGACCAAAAAAATTTAAATTTATAAAAAAAACTAATCAAATCAAAAAAAATATAAAAATATAATGATAATATAAATCCAATTAATGCACAACTTGGGAAAAATGTAGAACTTGAAAATCCTGATATTCTCATTATTTTTTTATCCCAAAAAAATACAATATAAAAAATATAATTAAAAATTGTTTTCATAAGTTTTTATTAATATGATGTAATTAAATTTTTTATATTATTCAATTATTTCATCAATTGGATTTATTTTTATATCTTTTTGCAATTCATCAATCAATAATTTATCATAATTTCTAATTCCATTTTTATATTCTTCGAATTCGATTAAAATAATGTGCTTATAGTATTTATCAAAAAAATGGACTTTGCTTTTTTTTGATAAAATAATTTTAAAGTTTAAATTATTAACTTTTGATGGATTTTTTTCACTATTTGCTATATAAAATTGAGTTTCATTATTAAATATTTTTCTAATTTTTAAAAGATCAAAAAAATGTGGATTAAAAATTCGACATTCATTGATAGGGATTTCATACTTTTCAAATTGAGAATAAATAAAAATGTAAGATTTCCCTTTTGGTACTAAATATTTATCAGTTATTAATTTCATTTCATTTGTATAAACTAACAGTTGTATAGTATCACCTAACAATATAAATTTCGAATTTTCTGAATAAATAAAAAAGTCATGGTTTGTATTATTTATGATTTCTACTTTTATAAAAAATCTAAAAAGATCTGGTAAAGAGGATATTATATCGACACTACGATCAGGCAAAATCGTTTTTGTATCATCAATATAATAACTTTCAACTGCTTTAAAATTAATTTGAGAAAAGAGAATATCACAATTAAATGTAAAAAGTATAATGATTATTAAGTTTTTTAGTATTTTTTTTATTTCAAACATAATTGTATTTTTAATTACTATTTGATGTTCCTTTTCATAGTCAATTGTTTTAATAACAACAGTATTGAATTCTTATAATCACTTCCTAAATAAATGCCATTGACAGTAAAATAATCATCTTTTCCATCAGGACAATTCTACAAATTGGACTATTACTAAAATACTTATATGTTGACATGCTGGGATATTTATCAATCATTGAGTCAACAGAGAGCCAAATAGCGAGGCCGGAATCGTAATAAGTGCAAGTACTGTTGGTCATTGTGTGAAAATTGAAGTGCAAATATAAAAAAAATTAGCAAATGAGCAAATTTGTGAATGAGAAAATTATTTTATCACAAAGGACACTATGATATTTATCTCAGAGGACTCAGTGGTAAATCACTTTGAGATCTCTGTGTGAAAAATAATGAAAATTATTATTTAAAAATTATAAAATCTGTTACATGTATATAGCTATAATTATTGGTGTTTTTTATATATTTTTGTAAAAAAAATTGTAGATTATGAATTTTACCTTTTTTCACCGACCTGAAACCCGAAAATTTAACTATAAACCTCAGTTTTATGACCCTACTGAGGAGAAAGTAAAACGTTCAGAAGAATTTGATTCTGATGAGTTTGCGAAGAGACTTCATAAAAACTGGAGTTCAAAACGTAGAACCGAAAAAAAAGGAATCTCAAATTTTAAATCGATTATCTGGATTATTTTTATTCTATTTTTATTGCTATTCTTTTACTATAAAGTGTTCATGAAATAAAAATCTTATATGTCTGATATTATCCATCTTCTCCCCGAAAATGTTGCCAATCAGATAGCTGCAGGTGAGGTTGTACAACGACCCGCATCTGTTGTTAAAGAATTGGTAGAAAATGCAATAGATGCAGGGGCCACTCACATTCAACTCATTATTAAAGACTCCGGAAAAACGTTAATTCAGGTTGTAGATAATGGTAAAGGGATGAGCTTTTCGGATGCCCGACTCTGTTTCGAACGGCACGCTACTTCCAAAATTACCTGTTCAGATGATCTTTTTCATCTCTCTACGAAAGGATTTCGCGGGGAAGCATTAGCCTCCATTGCGGCCATTGCGCATGTAGAACTAAAAACCAAGCAACCGGAAGAGCAACTTGGGACACAGGTCGTTATTGAAGGGGGAACCATCAAAGAGCAAACCATGATTGCCTGTAATGACGGAACAACTATTTCTGTTAAAAACTTGTTTTTCAACGTTCCTGCACGTCGAAATTTTCTGAAATCGGATTCGATAGAATTTTCGCATATTGAAGAGGAATTGAATCGGGTTGCCTTGATCCATGCTGATATTAACTTTGATTTTTACCATAATAATCAATTAGTGATGCAACTTCCGGCTGGAAACTTTAAATCCCGAATTATCAATATTTTAGGGCAACATTTAAAAGATAAACTGTACCCGATAGAACAATCTACCGGAGATATTACCATTTCGGGCTTTATTGCCAAACCTGAAAATGCCAAAAAGAAAAAAAATGATCAATATATCTTTGTAAACAATCGGTTTATTTCCCATTTTTATCTTAGACATGCGATTGAAAGTTCCTATAAAGAGATCATTCCGGAAGGGTATAAGCCCGCTTTTTTTATTAAACTCGATTTAGATCCTTCCACTATTGATTTGAATATTAGTCCTACTAAAGTGGATATTAAGTTTCAGGATGAAAAATTAATTTATGGGATTTTACACGCTACAGTCCGAAAATCTATTGGTTCGCTTTCTTTAACACCACAACTCGATTTTGATTATGAACCCGGAATGGATGTGTCACAAATTAAAGATCAAACCACGATAAAAAACCCGGAACTTACTCTTAATCCAAACTACAATCCATTTCAGTCAAAACCTTCATCGAGTAGTCATTATTCCAGTCAATCCGGACTAAAACCGAACAGTTCATTTCAAAACTGGGACCAATTTTTAGGTGATTTAAAGAATAGTGATGAATTGACGGACACGAGTGGCGTGACGGTTCAATCCAAAATTTTTGAAGAAAAAGAGGAGCATCCTTTCTCTGTTCTTCAGAATGATTCAATTAATAGTTTCGTTTTTTTGGGGAAATATCTGGTTTGTCAATTAGAGAAACAAATTGCCATTATTGAAATTATATCCGGGAGAGAGCGTATTTTATATGAACAATACTTAGAAGCTCTAAAGGATACACCCATTGTAATTCAACAAAATCTATTTCCTGAAATCGTAACATTTAGTGCATCTCAAGCGGAGATGATTCTGGAAATACAAAAAGATTTATATCATTTGGGTTATGATCTGGAGCAAATAGACACGACTTCTTTTGCGGTAAACGGCACTCCATCCGAAGAGGAATCGAGTAAGGTACAAGAGACGCTTCAGGAGATTATTCAACTCTATAAATCATCTCAATTACTCAATAAAAACGACAGAAATAAAAATTTAGCTTTAAGTTTTGCTAAGCAAAAAAGAACTCGTTTTGCACCATTAGATTCAGATGAAGCACAATTTCATTTTATCAAACAACTATTTCAAACCTTGGTTCCCAATCATTCACCAAGCGGGAAAAAGATTATTCAATACATCACATCAGAAGATCTTACTGAATTTTTCAATTAAGAATATTGATATAAAAAAAAGGGTTCCGTGTGGAACCCTTTTTTGTTACAAACTCATTTTGCCTATACTTAAATATTTATTTTTAAACTTAGCCATTATGATTTCACCTTCGCTGTTAAAATGGGTGAACTGAGGTGCAAACACACCTTTTGCTTTTTTGGCATCGAATAAAAGTTGTAGTTTTAACTTACCATCTTCAGAAATAGTTGCCATTTTAGCAACAGGTTTTTTGGTGCTGACACAAGTCATATACATCAAAAATGGAGCTTCTTTTTTGTTAGATTGGTTATCTTTCGTATCGTAACTGGTGTTATAAATCAAATAAACATCATTATCTTTCACAAAATAGTAAGGATCCAGGGTGATAAATGGAAACTCAGATCTGTTACCTTGTGCTCTGTTAAACTCACGTCCTAAATATTTTTGATAAACGATCTCATTTTGATTAGGATTGAAACAAATAAAGCAGATACTTCTGTTCCAGTAGAAAAATTTATAATTTACAAATCCATTGTTGTTTCTTTGTTCAAGGATATCTAGGTTTCTGTTGGCTACTGCAATGGTAAAATTACCGTTGCTAAGTGGCAATACATCATCCACTTTCCAGTATCCTTCATAAACTTTATAACTGATCACTTTATTCACTTCCTCTTTGTTGAAATCAACCATATAACCATTAATCAATTCTTCTTCAGTAAAAACAGCCATATATTGATCTTCACCAACAGCTTTGATTTTGTAATCTATAAGGTCTTTGGGAGTAGTTTGAGTAGTATTGATTTCACGAATATTCCCATTTGTAAATTCTACAAAATTATAGGAGATCAATTTTTTATATTTCTCTGTTTCATAGATATTTAAATGAATTATCAATTTTCCTGAATTGGAGATCAACATATCCCCAATAATAGGATAACCATCTCCATTAAAATCGTAGTTTTCACTCCATATTTCTTCTAAAAGAGGATTATAAACTTTGATAATGATGGAGCTTCTTTTGGATTCAGGATTTTTACCGTTAACAACCAATGCAATTTGAGATTTATCAGGTGAAATCAAAAGTTCTTTATAAGGTTCATATTTGTCAACAGGATCAAATGAGAAAAGGGTAACTGTCTTAGCTTTTGTCAATGTATTGGGATTATAGTAATCAATTTTTACATTTCTTTTCTCCTTTTTATCACCGGTAACATAAATAACACCAATCTGGTCATTAATCACCATAACATCAATAAGATTGTAATTCAAAGCAGTATATTCAGTAAATTTTTGAATTCCTGTATTAGAAACTTTACAAAAAACAAACTGAAAACCTTCGGTAGTAAAAAATTTGGCATGTCTGGAATAATAGGCATAATAATCGTTTCCATTTACACTGCCAATATATTTTCCGGAGATAATACGGGTTGGTGTGTTAAAAGACTCAATTAATTTTGCCGGAGTTCCCCAACTTACTTGTTGTGCTTGTAAAGCAATAGTACATGCGAAACACAATAAAAAGAACAATTTTTTCATAAGGTTGATATTTAAAATTTAAAATAGATTCCTGCTGTCAAAAAACTAAAACTACTGTAGCTGGCGCGGGCATATACACCTACAAAATCTGCAAATGAATATCTGGCTCCCACATTGATGAAATAATCAAATGAGTTTCTGAAAAAGAGGTCATAGCTAGAAGGTGCTCCCATGCCATATCCTCCAATAAACCCGGCAAATACGTCAAAATCATCCATCACGGTATAGTAAATGCTAGCTCCCGCACCAATAGTTAGAAAATTGGATGTTGAGGGTGCTAAAAGTTTGAATGACACTAAATTTTCTAATGTGAAATGTAAATTTTCAACATCAAAAACATCGTCCCAGATACCATAAGTAGCTGTTATCTCAAATGGTATACCAGTAATTGGAGCTCCTGCACCTAATGATAAAAGGGTCATCCCACTTTCGGTTACACTGTTGTTTTGAGCATTCATTTTAAAAATGGATAATAAAATGATTGAAATAAGTAAAAATTTTCTCATAATGGTTTATGTTTGGTTAATAATGTGAATGTGCCTGATCATTATTGATTATTGAATGGTTTGCAAATATATTAAAACTTTTTTTACTTTTTATTGAATAATTCCAATAGTGATTTTTTTATTATTGATTTTTGCTATTATAATTTTCCCATCTTCTGATATATGAATAAATGGAGTAGCAAATAACCCATCTTCATCAGAACTGTTCGTTAATGTTGTTGTATTAATGGAACCCGTCTCATCAATAATTGTTTTTTGAAGTAATGATGTTTTAGTGGCGGAGGTGGTAATGGTATGATCATCATCTCCGTTTTTCTCAGTATGTTCTTTAGGATACTCTTCGTCAGAATTATAGAGAAGTGTCACTTTGTTATCTTTTTGATAGTAAAATGTTGGAACCGTCAAATACCCTTCAGGTGATTGAACTCCTTCATTTACACTATAATATCTGCCGGCTTTTATTTCATATATGAGCTCATTCATTGAAGAATCAAAACAATAAAATAAAAAGCTTTTATTGAAATAAACAATAGTTCTGCTGTTTGAAGACATGAAAATACGCATACCCTGGTTTGCAATTGAAAAAAACAGATTTCCATTATCAAGTTTTATAACCTTATCAATCATCCAATCACCAGATTTAAGTTCATAAAAATTCGATTCGGAGAAATTTTCAGATCCAAAATCCAGGTCAATAATTCTTAAAATTTTCTTTTTAGTTAGGACTAATTTGGCTTCTTCCTTCCCGGTTTGAATTACAGTAGCACTCATTTCGTCATTCAGATTTTCCTCTTTGTATGTTATTGTTGAATAATTACTTTCGTTGAATTTTATGATATCAATTTCATCTAAATAATAATCTTGATTTTCAATTCTATAATTAGAAACGACAACATAACCGGATCCATCGTTATTTATAATCAATTGATCATAAATACCAGATAACTTAGATTCGTCTTGAATAAAAATTTCATCTTTTTCATTATATTGATTATCAAAAGTTTTGATTAAAATTCCACTTTGCTTTGTATCCGGCATTTTAGCATAAGTCATTATTGCTATTGAGTTCTTGTCTTCACTAACTGCAAATTTGCCAAATGAGTTGTAGTCTATATCGCCGTAAAAAGAATACAATGATTGTGATTTTTCAAAAGTTAATAGATTTGGATCAAAAAAATCAATTTTCACTTCACTTTTGCTATCTTTAGATAACTCAAGATAAATGACTGCAATTTTATTGTCCATAATTTGAATGTTAATTTTCAGATACTCTTTTTTTGTAAATTCAGTATATTGAATTACCTGATTATCCTTTACTTTAACAAATGCAATATTTATTTTATTAGTTATAGATATTGGGCTAATTACTCTCCGATAATACACATAGTAATTGAATCCATCAATATTCCCAATATAAGTTCCGGATTTACTATTCCAGTTATAACTAAAACTTTCAAGCGTTTTGGTAGTTGTTCCCCAATTGATGGTTTGACTAAAAATAAATAAAGGGAACAGTAGTAAAAGTGAAATAAAGAGTTTTTTCATATTTTTAAAAAGTTAATTTGCCAAAAATAATTTTTTTCTTTAAAGATTTACAAATGTTTAAACTGGAATCAGATGAAATAAAAGAGAAACTTGGTATAAAAACACCTTGTTCTTGTTCAGAATCAAAAACGACACTATTTGTAATGTCTCCATCTTCAGATATGGTACAAATTTTAGTGATTGGTTTTGATGTACCAATCCGATCATAAAATGTTGAACTATTATCCTTATTCACTTTTGGATTTGTATTATATAAAAATGAAATGGAGTGTTCTGTAGGAATAAAGAATAAAGAAGATTTTAAATTTTCTTCAACAGATTTGAATCTTTCATAATCTACGAAATGTCTGTAAATAGTTTCTTGCTTGATTATTTCATTTCCGGATTCGTTAAAATTAAACACTAAAAAATTACGATTCCAAAAAACATAACATTGACCAGATTGTGAAGAATAAAAAGTAATTCCTCTGTCTGCCAGTATTAAAACAGAATTCCCATTTGAAAATGAATGAAATTTATCAATTGACCAGTTTCCATTAGGAATATCGAATGTTATACCTTCTCCTATCTCTTCAGTAGTAAAATCCAAATTATAAAAAGTGATTTTTTCCTTATCTGAAATTAAAAAACGAACATCTCCCTTATCGTTAATTCCAGAAATATATTGCATGTCTTGAAAATTCAAATCATTTTCAATGTTGTGTTTTATAATTCTAAAGTCATCGGCTGATAATTTATAGAAATAGATGTTCTTAAAAATATCACCCTCATCACCGGATTCAAAATTGTTAATATTAAAATAAACAATTCCATCATTACTGATTTTAAAATCTCCCAATGTATTTTCACCTTTAAAAAGAATAGTATAATGATATTCAAATAATCCATTTAATTGAATATCAAATACTTTAAAAAATAAACTTCCATTTTCATTTTCTGGATTGATGGAAGGTGTTAGTATCGCAAATTTAGAATTGTCTTCAGAAAATACAATTTTATAAAACGTATTATTATCAGAAATTACTTTGTAGGAATATAAAATAGAACTTTTCTCAAACAGGAGACTGTTTGGATCATATATGTCAATTTTAACAGAATGGATCTGATTATCTGAATCATCTATATGTAAAACTGTAATTTTATTATTTATTAATTTGATTTTAAGTAAATTATATTTTTTATCAAAAAACTCAGTAGATTGAATCACTTGATTATTCTGTACTTTAATTATGCTAAAAACAATTTCTTCATTAATAATAAATTGATTTTTGGGATGATGATAAATGTAATATTGAAAACCGGAAACATCCCCAATATATTCACCTGAAACTCCTAAATTCGTGTTGAAGATTTTTTCTTCAACTTCGTTAATGGGACCCCATTGTATCTTTTGAGCAAAAGTAGTTGTTGTTGTTAAAAATAATAAAAGTGAAATAAACAGTTTTTTCATGAGAAATTATAAAAATAAAAAAATAACGATTGTAGTTAACCCAATTTTAAAAATAAAAAAACAAAAATGGCAACTGTATGGATCTCATAAATTAACTACCAAAAAAGGAAGGAACAGTTGACCTTTGTTTTGAAACGCAAATATACAACATTTTTTTTTCTAATACGGTCTTTTAAGTATATTTTTGAATGATGGAACCATTAAAGTTCCTATATTTGCACTTCATAACTTAAAGTTATATTTCTTATGAAAAAATCGATCCTTTTTTCCATTTTTCTTTTCTGTTTTTTGTTTTTTTATGGACAAAATAACGAAATATATTCCAAAATTAAAATCAATATTCCGGATTGGAATCAACTAATCCTTCTTTCAAAAGCTGGTGTCAATTTAGAAAATTTGGATTTTTCCAGAGGAAATTATATTATCGGCGAGTTTTCTGAATCAGAGATTCTTTCGATCAAAAAACTAAACTTGAACTATGAGATTCTTATTCCGGATATGACCCAATTTTATCATGAAAGAAATAAGAATTTGTCGATTGATGACATCAATAACAAACTGAAAACCGATAAAAGCCATAAATCATCACCTTCCCATTTTCACTTGGGATCAATGGGTGGTTATTTGACTTTAAACGAGATCTATACGGAAATCAATGAGATGAACCAATTATACCCTGATTTAATCAGTGATACTATTCCGATCTCATCCACTACAACTACGAATGGAAATAAAATCTATTATGTTAGGTTGGAGTCAACAGCTCAAATTTCAATTCAAAAACCACAAGTGCTTTTGACTGCTTTAACCCATGCCCGTGAACCGGCAGGAATGCAACAACTGATCTATTTTATGTGGTATTTATTGGAAAACTATGACACCAACCCTGAAGTTAAATACCTGGTAGATCATCTGGATCTCTATTTTATTCCTTGTGTTAATCCGGATGGGTATCTTTTTAATCAAACCCAAAACCCAAACGGGGGAGGGATGTGGCGCAAAAATCGCAGAAATAATGGAAATAATAGTGTGGGTGTTGATTTAAACAGAAACTATGGCTATCAGTGGGGCTATGATAATATTGGATCTTCCAATGTAGGTGATGATGAAACCTTTCGTGGTGCCACCCCATTTAGTGAAGTGGAAACGCAACAAATCAAACTGTTATGTGAAACCAACCAGTTTTCTCTGGCAATCAATAATCACTGTTATGGCAATATGTTGATCTATCCCTGGGGCTATCTGCCTTCAATTAATCCAGATTCTTCCAGATATCGCCAATATGCACAACTTTTAACTGCAGAAAATCATTTTATTTATGGGACTTGTTATGAAGTTTTAAATTATACAGCCAATGGAGGAAGTAGTGACTGGTTTTACGGGGAACAAACCACCAAAAACAGAATTATTGAGTTCTCTCCTGAAGCAGGTGATTCCTGGAATGGTTTCTGGCCGGCGATGGATCAGATTGAAGGGATTTGTCACGATTATTTACCAATGAATCTTGCATTGTTGAGATTGGCACTTCCTTACGCCAAATGGAACGATCTTTCTGCTCCCGTTATTTCAACTACGCAAACTCAGATTCCTTTTTCTATTACCTCTTTAGGAAATATTGAAAATACAACCTTCCATGTTGCTTTTCATCCGATTAGTTCCAATATTGCATCTGTTGGGGATTCAGTGACTTTTAATAACCTGGAGGTTCTTGAAACATTATCAGATTCTATTGTAATACAGTTGAATAATACGATTCAGCAAGGTGATTCTATCGTTTTTGAAGTGAGTGTCAATAATGGATATTTTACATATAGAGATACAATTGTAAAATATTTTGGAAACATCACGTATCTGATCAATGATGATTGCACGGATGCCAATGACTGGAACTCCCCAATGTGGAATGTTACAGCAGCTGCATTTCATTCTCCCTCCACATCCATGACTGATTCTCCAAATGGTAACTACTATGATAGCAATTTTTCGTCTATCCAATACAACAATACCATCGATTTAAGCGGATGTGTATTTGCATACATCGATTATTACGCCAAATGGGCGTTGGAGTATAATTTCGATTTTGTTCAAATCCTGATCTCTTCAGATGGAGGGAACACCTGGATACCGATGGCTTCCAATCATTCCCTTATTGGTGGGGATTTTCAGGATACAGGCAATCCGGTGTATCATGGCTTTCAAAATGAATGGGTACACGAAATGATTCCATTAACCGATTTTATCGGAGAACAGATTAAAATTCAATTCACGATACAGTCCGATCAGGCACAAAACTATGATGGGTTCTATTTTGATGATTTCCATGTCGTTAAAATTGCAGGAAGCAATGAATCTATCTCCAAACCAACATTAGATTGGTCTTTGTTTTACAGATCTGAAACACAAACGGCTGTAATCCGCGTAAATCAAGAGCAATTACCGATTGTGATCACCCTTTTTGATGCCAAAGGTTCTGTTATCAACCAAATCAAAATGGAAAATCCATACTTAGAGATCCCGATGAACGCTTACAGTGATGGGATCTATATTTTTAAACCGGAGAAAGGGAGTGGGAAGAAAGTGGGGAAATATTAGTGAATAATGAAAAATGAAAAATGAAAAATGAAAAATGAAAAAAAGTCTGCAGTCTGCGGTCGGCAGTCGGCAGTCTTTCAATTTGTTTAAAACAAGCCATTTAGCAAAACTTTTTATCTCTTATCTTTAAAACCGCTTGCGGTTTTGAATGCATTAGGGATGTGGAGGGCGCCGAAGGCGGTACGAGCTGGAACGAGCGCCGCGATGAATGTTCAGGGTGGGTTGTGTATAGTCTTAAGCGAAGTGCAGCGAAGTACGGGAGCGAAGCGCACCCCGGAACAAGCCCGACGGCGTGGGTGGAATCGTGGGATGGAGAAGCCGGAATGCCCAAATAGATATTAGTTATAAGGTTTTAGTTATTAGTTTTTTATACACAATATCCAATACCCAAAACCTTAACACTTTAGCCCTTCGCCTTTAGCCTTTAGTCCTTCGTGATTTTATCCAGCATCTCCCACAAAAGTTTGGTGGGTAATCCCATCACATTATAGAACGATCCCTGGATATATTCAATCCCTACATAGCCAATCCATTCCTGAATGCCATAAGAGCCGGCTTTGTCGAATGGTTTGTATTTGTTGATGTAGTAGTGGAGTTCTTCGTCAGTAAAATCTTTGAACTTTACAATCGAGGTGCGACTGGAAGTGAAACTTTTTCTTTTATTGGCAACAGTTAACCCACTGATTACCGTATGCTCTTTGCCGGATAGGAGTTGTAGCATACGCAGTGCATCTGCTTTGTTTTTCGGTTTCTCAATGATCATATCATCTATGACTACAATCGTGTCACAAGCTATAAATATTGATTGTTCTTCATATTCATCAAAAAGGATAGGGGAGAGCTTATGTTTGGATAAATATTCGGCTACCTCGAGCGGCGTTAATCCTTCCGGATGGGTCTCATCCATGTGTGTGGGCAACGACTCAAACTCAACATCCATCCCTTTCAATAATTCGTGCCTTCTGGGAGATATGGAACAAAGGTATATTTTGTAATTCTTAAGTTTGTTTACTAACATAATCAATTTTTAGTTAATAACTGATAAATTAAGATTTTATTGCTTTCTGACTACCTAAATAAAGTAGTAACATCGTTAAAGCGCCATTCAGAATGATCAACTCAAACCCTAATTTATAGCCATTTAACACAACCGGGGCGAATTTGGCTATGATAAATGTGATCACCGGTGTGAGAACGGAGATCACCGGAATGTACCAGTCGTTTTTGATTTCTCTTTTTGAAAACATTCCGAATGCAAATAACCCTAAAATGGGACCATACGTGTAACCGGCTACTGTGAAGATGATCCGGATCAGGGAGTCGTTGTGGAATTGAGAAAATACAAGGATTATGGCCAAAAAAAGTATCGACATCCCGATGTGGGTTAACCTTCTGATGATGCTTTTTTGTTTTTCGTTTTTGGCCCATTTTTCAATGTTGAGGATATCGTAACAAAAACTGGTGGTGATCGCTGCGAATGTTCCATCAGCACTCGAATACCCTGCTGAGATCAATCCAATTACAAAAAATGCGGCAGCAGCTAACCCCAGATGATTTAAAGCGATGGTAGGGAATATTTTATCGGTTTGATTATTGGCGATTAATGTTTGAATATCGATCCCTTTTTGATTGGCGTAAACGATAAGCAATCCTCCTAAAATAAGGAAAAGTGCATTCACAAACACTAAAGTTCCGGAAAAGGTGAGCATGTTTTTTCTGGCTTCTTTTAAATTTTTACAGGTTAGATTTTTCTGCATCATATCCTGATCCAAACCGGTCATGGTGATGGTGATGAACATCCCACCCAGTATTTGTTTGAGATAAAAAGTCTTAGAGCGCCAATCCATATCAAAGATCTGCGTATGTCCCCGATCCTCTAAAAAGCGGAAAGTGTCTTTTATCGAAATATCCATCCCTTTGAATATCAAATAGATCGAAATGATCATGGCCACTAACATAAATGTTGTCTGTAACATGTCAGTCCAAACCACCGTTTTAATCCCTGCTTTAAAAGTATATAGGAAAATGATGAAAATCATAAATAAAGCTGTTGCCCAAATCGGAATGCCCCAGCTGTCAAAAATAAATATCTGCATCACGAAGATAACCAGATACATACGAAGTGCTGATCCGGTAAGTCTGGAGATAATGAACATCAAACCGCCTGTTTTTTGCGCAGTTATGTTAAAACGGGTTCCTAAGTATTGATAAATGGAGACCAGATTTAATCGGTAATATAATGGGAGTAAAATATATGCAATAACCAAATATCCAATAACATATCCAATTACAACAGAAAAATAGGTGAAGTTGGTGTTGGCTACATCTCCGGGAACCGACATAAACGTAACACCCGATAACGATGCTCCGATCATACCGTAAGCCACTACATACCAGGGGGATTTCCGATTCCCGGTGAAATAGGTCTCATTGGTTGCTTTTCTCGATGTGAGCCAGGTGACCAAAAAAAGGATCGCTGTGTAAACGGCAAAAAAGATAAAAATGAAGTTTTGCATGTTGTTGTGTTTTAATGAGAAAGATTGGATTTACCAATCTTTCTCTTGTTTTGTATTTCGCCCTTTTTCTTTTTGACGCTGTAATTTTTGTTGGGTATTTTTTTCGATCTGCTGTAAAGCATCTAACTGACGCTTATCTTCCTGCTCTTTCTGTTTCTCTTCAGCACTTTTAGATTCCCCTTTTTCGTTCTTTTTGTCCTTATTGTCCTTGTTTTGAGAATCTTGCTGATCTTTATTCTGCTGATCTTTGTTTTTTTGATCTTTACTTTGCTGATCCTTGTTTTTTTGATCTTTATTTTGTTGTTGCTGCTGTTGTTGTTGTTGCTGCTGTTGTTGTTGTTGCTGTTGTTGCTGCTTTTGATTTTTATTTTGTTGTTGTTGCTGTTGTTGCTGCAATTTCTTTTTGGCGTACTCTAAATTGTACTTGGTTTCCTGATCATTAGGGTTTAACTTTAACGCATTTTTATAGGCATCAATACTCTCTTTTAATTTATTTTGTTTTAAATAGGAGTTTCCCATATTGTGATACGATTTAGACTTTGTCTTTTTATCAACTTTTGGATTATCAACCAAACTTTTATACTCTTTTTCAGCTTCTTCATATTTTTCCTGGCGGTAGAGTGTATTAGCCAGATTGTATTGCGCTAGAGGGTTCTCTTTATTTATACTCATTCCTTTTCTGTAGCTTTCTTCTGCTTTTTGATACAAAATAGATGCTTTTTTGAGTTGTTCCTGAGCCAATCGTTCATTTACAGCACCCCCATTATTCATATATTGGAGTGCTTCTTGTCTCAGTTTTTCAGCATCCTGATACTCTTTGTTTCCTTTTCTAATGGAACTGATCTCTTCAAGAGTTTGAGCTTGAATGAAAGAGAATCCTGAAATAAGTAGTAAAAAGATGATTGTTTTTTTCATTTCGAAAAGTGCTTGAAAACGGTGTAACATCATTTTCCATTTTGGTTTTACACTGAAAAGGAGTGCTTCAATAAGTAGGAGTACGATTCCGATGAGCAATGGAATCTGGTATTTGGAGTCGTATTTGGTGAAGGTAACTTCATTCAAATCCCCTTTTTGCATTTGATCAATTTTTTCAGCAATGGCTTCAAATCCCAGGGAGGCATTTGTTGCATGAACATAGAGGCCACCACTGGCCTGAGCAATGTTTTTGAGGATCTCTTCATTGAGTCTAGAAATAACAGTGTTTCCTTCACTATCTTTTTTGAAATTGTTGTTTCCATATCCATCTTTAATCGGAATAGGCTCCCCTCTTGTGGATCCGATTCCAATGGTATGAACTACAATACCCAGATCTTTCACTTTCTTAGCCATCTCCACAGCTTCATCAAAATGATCTTCCCCATCTGAAACGACAATGATCACTTTGGGATTGATTTTTGAGATTTTCGAAAGATTTTTTTCTCCATCTTTATTTTCAGGAATCATCGAAACTGCTGCTAAATCCAATGCTGCAGCGATATCGGTACCTTGAGTAATTATCTGTTCCGGTCTTACATAATTCACAAACATCTTGGCAGAAGCATAATCTCCTGTTATTGGGAGTTGTACAAAAGATTTTCCGGCAAAGATTACCAATCCAACCCGATCCCCTTTAAGCTGGTCTATGTATTTGGTAATCGCCATTTTGGAGGCTTCCAAGCGATTGGGTTGTAAATCCTGACACATCATACTGTTGGAAACATCCATGCAGATCATCACATCAACCCCTCTCTTTTTCCCTTTTTCGAGACTGCTTCCTAATTGTGGATTCGCTAATGCAAAAATGAAGGCGATTAAGGCTCCTAAAGCAAATCCAAACTTAATATGTTGCATGGTTGCAGACTTTTGAGGTACCAACTGATTGATTAAAGCAGTATCTCCGTATTTTTTCCACTTTTTTTTACGGGAATAAAAGTATAGGATATAAGCAGTAATGAAAACCGGTATAATGAATAACCCATATAAAAAAAATTCATTTTCAAATCGAAACATAGCTCTTTGATTTTTAAGGATTTGTTTTGAGTATAAATTGTTTAAAAATGATTTGTAATACTAAAAATATCACGGCAATCAATAAAAATGGAGCAAAAACATCTGCTTTGTTTTCATAAATTTTTTCATTTAGAATTGTTTTTTCCATTTTATCAATTTCCTGATACACATTTTTTAATTTTTCATTGTTTGTTGCTCTGAAATATTTCCCATCTGTTTGATTGGCAATATTTTGCAACAATGCTTCATCAATCTCTGTTTCCATAGGCATCGGTCCTAATGGTCCGGGATACATCGCCTGACCGTTGGTGCCACAACCGATAGTATAAACTTTAATTTTCTGATTTTTAGCTATTTCAGCGGCAGAGAGTGGATCCATATACCCTCTGTTGTTCACTCCATCAGAGAGTAAAATGATGATTTTACTTTTTGCTTTACTATCTCTCAATCTGTTTAGAGCTGTTCCTAAACCATCACCGATTGCGGTTCCATCATCTACCAGATCGAAATCGGTTTTATCTAACAAAGAAAGAAGTGTTTGATGATCACTGGTAACCGGGCATTGAGTGAATGCTTCTCCTGCATAGAGAACCAGGCCTATTCTGTCGGTGGGGCGCCCTTTAATAAACTCTTTGGCAACTGATTTACAGGCTTCCAGGCGGTTGGGTTTAAAGTCCATAGATTTCATTGATCCTGAAACATCTAATGTGATCACAATATCAACCCCTTCCATTTCAATGTCGTTTAATTTAAACGAAGATTGCGGTCTGGCTAATGCAATAACAATAAAAAGGTAAGCAATAATTCCCAGTACATTAGGAACCCAATTTAGTTTAACTCTCCAGCTTTTAGGAATCTGATTTAGAAATACTGTAGTTGGAATGGTCATGGATGCCTGCATCTTTTTTCTCTTCCAGATTTGCCACCCTATAACAGGTATTAAGAGTAGCAACATCAAAAAATAGAAAGGTTGAGCAAACTCCATCCCTTTAAAAAATGTTGACATAGAACTCAATCGATCCATAGATTCATGTATTTTTTAGTTAAGATTTGATGTTTCGTCAAGATCAGCGCTCTTTTCAATAAAGGAATACGCATTTTTATAAAACATATCATGGTCATCAGGAAGTGGATTCCACTTGGCAAATTTGACCAGATCGGCACTTTGAAGCATTTTCTGCAGAATTTCGATGGTTTGAGGATCGATCTCTTTTTTCTTCACTTCACTGATGATCTCAGAACTTACCATCTCCATAGCATAGATGTTCCATCGGTTTTCCAGGTAAACTCTAATGATCTCTGTCAATTCGGAATAATATTGTTTCACGAATCCTTGTTCCCACAATTTTTTCTTTTTTAATTGTTCCAGCGCTTTTAGAGCTATAATATGAGCTTTCTCCTTTGGTTTCTCTTTTTGATGAGGTTTTAAACCATTTTTCTTTTTCTTAAGTACGTATTTCACAATAATATAGATGACCAATCCAATCAAGATGGCCATCAATAAAATCAATAATCCATACTTTTGTAAGTACAACCAAATCTCATGTAATGTGAGCGGAGTAGATAGATTCCCTTTGATATCTTTGTAAGCAGCAGTTGTGTCAACCGGAATGGTGTTAACGGTAAAGTATAGGGAATCTGTTTGTGCTAAAATAGTCGAATCTAATGATAAAACCGATAAAACCGGAAAAAAGTAAGCTCCGGAATCAAAAGAAGTAACCGTAAATGTTTGTTTTAAAATCTGTTGATTCCCGGAAAGTACCGTGTCAATCTTTGAATTTTCGATCCATTCGATCGTAGAACCGATAGATTGTAAGTATTCTCCATTCACTTTTGGTAATCTGACAGCAGTTCCTTTAGGTGATGTAACTTCCAGATGGACATTCAAATAATCTCCTATTAAAATGGTGGTTGAATCCAGCTTTGCAGTGGCTTTATAGTTTTGAGCCGATAAAATAATAGGAAATGAAAACAAAAAAGCAATGACAACAATAGATTTCAGTTTCATAATGAGATACAATTTTTTGTTTTTGTTTTTTAAAGTTGCAAAATTACTAAATCTGACCGTTTTAACGATCAATTTTAAAATTTATTTTGGTCAAAATACAATGAATTTTGGTTATTTTTGCAATTAAATTCACTTTTTAAAAGACTACTGTATGTATGATCTTAAAATCTTTTCTATTTCCGATATTTATCTGTTTGTAGCATTGGCATTTATACTTCCTAAAATTCCGGTTGTAGGTAAGTTTTTCAATATGATCAATACAATGATTCATGAGCTGGGACATGCCCTTTTTGCCCTTCCATTTGATGCTTCCGTTAAAAAAATTGAATTATTTAAAGACACTTCCGGAGCCACAACGATCACTTCGAAAAATAAATTTGGATCGATCATAATTTCGCTCTCTGGGTATCTTTTTGCATCTGTATTTTCCTATTTTTCCTTCTATCTAATTCATGTTGGGTACCAGAAAGGGTTCCTTTTTATGATTTCCATAATTGCTGTTTTTATGCTATTATTATGGATCAGAAATAGTTATGGAATCATTTGGGTGATCATCTTTACGGCAGCCAACAGCTATGTACTTTTTCTAAAACCCGAGTGGATCAACCATGTAGCCCTTTTATATGCCACATTTATTGGAGTAGAAGCTCTGTTTTCCTCTTTGGTAATCCTTTATTTGTCACTTTTCAACCGCCAAGCAGCAGGTGATGCCACCATTTTAGCCAAACAAACTAAAATTCAGGCCATGGTGTGGGGTGTGCTTTTTGCAGCTTTTTCAAGTTATACAACGATTTTGATATTGATTAACTTTTTTGATATTCCGATTTGGAAGTTTTAAAAAAAGTCGATTGCTCGAATGCTCGATAATTCTTTCGCCTTTCGCCCTTCGCCTTTTTTGCATACTATTGCTACATCAAAATAGTTACACAGTGTTTCACAGGGTTAAACGGAGTATCACAGTGTTGATTAGGCCTTAGCCCTTTTCATTTGCTCATTTACAAATTGGCTAATTTGCTAATTTCTTTCGCCTTTCGCCTTTTTGCATTCCATTGC